>Ga0310695_10000010_pt1 | contig 432572 bp, 554 predicted proteins | sample RumenRJG_04DNA_FD_203882 | JGI IMG/M metagenome (GOLD analysis project Ga0310695, IMG submission 203882) | Bovine rumen microbial communities from Lethbridge, Alberta, Canada - RJG_04 (v2) (version 2) | ecosystem: Host-associated > Mammals > Digestive system > Stomach > Rumen | place: Canada...
ATATCGGTCGCGGGTTGTTGCACATCAGGGTGAGCAGGCCAAACAGCATGCAAAGCCCCGAAAGCACTATAAATGCGGAATATGTTTCGTATGTGAACTACCCACAGCCTAAAGGCTGTGTGCTTCGAGTTTTCGCTTCGGCGGAGCCACTTGTACTAACCCAGTAGAACTGGGAGGTATAGAGGCGGCTACCTCAGCGGAGGCGTGTTCCACGCACTCAGCTCTTTTAGACGAGCCAATCATCAAGACTACACGAGCGGAATGGGTGTCCCTGTCCATAATATACCCACAATCACACTTGTAGATTCTATCAGCAAGTGTAGGGTGGTTGATACAACCGCACATCGGGCATAGCTTGGTGGTAGGTTCCCACTTTGAGATTTTGAAACTACGCCCGCTCGCTTCGAGAGCGACAAGTCGTTGTTTCAGTGAACCTAGACAGGAAGACTGTACGGACTTGCCGAACAACCCTTTCTGCCAGTTCTTAATCTGCTCATCTTGGAAGTAGATAACATCATAATCGGTTACTAGCTTGTTATATATCTTGTTGGCAATATCCTTTCGTTTATTAGCCAAATGTTCATACTCCCTAGCCAGTTGACACCTACATCTCCATCGCCGCTTGGAGCCCTTCTTGTCCTTGTGCCTGTTGAGCATTTTGCTCAGGTACTTTAGGTACTCCGATTCTTGCACTTTGCAGTTGTACTTGTCTCCGTTAGATGTCGTTATGGAATCCTTTATTCCGAAATCAAGACCAACCTCTCGGTTGGTAGGGTTCCTTGGTGATTTCGGTAGCATAATGCTAATCTTCACATAGTAGCCAGATGCCTCGCGTACTAGCTTGGCATCAGCTATTTCAAACTGCTCAAATTGATTCAGTTGATTCAGTCCGTTGACTCGGATTTTCTTGAACCCTGGAATAGTTATCCTACAACCATCAATTATTTTGGTGAACCCAGTAATAATGGGAATGCAATCTACTTGCCTCTTGAACTTCAATGCACCTATCTTCCGTCCATGTGCCTTGGACTTCGCCAAGTTCACGATGTCAGTTTTCTTTTGTGCTACGGTTGCCCTATGAAGAACCGATGGTAAGGTAATTCTCGATTGGACTTGATTCTTGTCCTTGTCGTAGTGGACTACATCACGATGTTCAGTGTACTTGTAGTCGAACATGCTATTGCCTGGATTGACTTTGGCCAAAGACAGCATGTCGTTGATTACCCATTTCGCTTCCTTGAAACATTGAGCCAGTTTCTGGAAGGTTTCTTTCGGATTATGTCTTATGGATACTTTAAGCTCGAATACCCGGCAGACTTGGGTCTGTCGTCTGGCCTTCGTTGCGGACATGCTTGCCCGTATCTTGGCCTTTGTATCTTCGCTTCTTACAAGTTCCATATCTAATTTCTTGACTTCAATTAAAGTTTATAATACTTCAACTCAAATATAATATGATTTGACGGCTCTAGTATGTAATTTATTTCTTACATTCGGTACGGCGGGTCTTACCCACGCCCTAAAGGGCGTGAGCTTGCGACCGCCTATTTGTCACCCATCCGACGGCCCTGATACAAAATATAGCAATTTTTGCTATATTTATGGCATGGATAACAACGAACGCGACAAAAAATTTGAAGAAACCATCAAGTACCTCCAGTCGAAGGATACCCACTGCTCGGCAAATTACTACGACTGGAACGAATACGACGTGCAGCTGCCCTACGGCGTTGTCGAATTCAGGTTCAACAGGCTCAAGAGCGGGCGCAACTACAAGGACTGCTGTGCAACGCTGCGCTTCGCATGGATCGATGCCCGGTACAAGCTGCCCGAGCGTATCAGCATCGGCAATCCCACCAAGGAGCCGAGCCCGGCCTACGTTGACGAGGTCGTGAAAATCGCCACGGACATCCACGACAAGGTGATGAAACCCATCCTTGCAATCCCTTCCATGCTCGCGGATTCGATTGCAACCGCAAAATTTGTCAAATAAGGAGACACGATGAAAACCAGTATCAACTCCCGTTCCGCCGTCTTGAAGCGGCTTTTCGAACACATGGACGGCAAGGTGTCCGGTGCCGACACCCTCACCTGGCTCGCCGACCACGGCTTCCTCAACATGTCCGCGGTCCACCGCAGCTTCGACGAAGTGCTCTTCGATCCGAAGGCGCCCTGCATGGGCGCAATCACGGTAGACGACAACCTTTTCATCCGCTGGAACGAGCATGTCCAGCGCACTGACGAGACTGACCCGCTTTCCCCGAAGGCCCTCATGACCACGGTGTCAATCGAAGGCAAGCTGCCGGGCATCGGCGAAGACCCGAACGTCAATAAGTTCGCGATGACCACAATCTCCCGCCACCCGGAAGACAAGCCGAACCGCCAGGAAGCTATCGCAATCGGCGTGATGAAGATCCTCCGCAGTCTGTATGCGTTCGGCGGTCATGGCAGCGCAAAGAAATTCTACGAACGCATCGTCAACGGCAAGTGCAAGGACTGCCGTGCGGTAAAGCTCATGGCTGAAGGAACCCACATCTATAACCGTTTCTTCGGTCCGGGCTTTTCGGCATCGCCCACTACGAACATGAACGTGGTAGACAAGAACATGCTCCAGGATGCGATGGTTGACGCGCTGCAAACCGAAATCGCGGAGGAAGTCAGTAAGGCATAAGCCTCATTGGCATCTACTTTGCTCCCGATACCTATATAAAGGGTCCGCGCTACGGCGCGGGCCCGTTTTTCGTAAAACCTAGTTTTCGGACGTAACAATGACCCCCGCGACATGGAAAACACCATCACATGCTGGCTTGGCGTGAACGAGAACGGTTCATTTACCCCGCACAGCATATTCGACTACCCCGACTGCATCCGCCACAAGTCGATAATCAACATTCTCGACTGGTCATTCGCCGTTACACTGAAGGAGACGTCCAACCGCGGGTGGAACTACATGTCGAAGTTCATTCAGAAGGTAGTCTATTCGGACGATCCGCTGGTGCTGTCCGAGGTCATCCGGCAGTCGTCCGGCTACGAAATCGGGAACATATCCGTATTCGCCGACACGTCCGTGTTCAACGAGATGATAAAGGCCGGCATATTCTGCCCGCTGGAAATCGTGTCGCCGCTGAAGAAGGTCGCCGTACAGCTCTACAAGACAACCGGCACCGAACAGCTGGCCGACAACAGATACCTGCACCACCTGGTACCGGTAAGCCTCGCGGATGACATAGATAGTGCGATCAACACCGCAATAGCGGTGGAAGAGATGGGGATGAACCGGGATGAACTGACCAAGCGGGCACAAAACTCCGTAACCAAGCAGCTCACCGAGCTGGAACGGATCAGCCGCGAGAACGAAGATGACGCATTGACATTCGACAGCGACGGCGACACGATGGTGGAGGAGAATACAAACCGGGCCCTCGTCAGGCTTTCCGACATCGTGGACGACGTGTGCGTCGATGTTGACCGGATGGAAGACGTAATCAACGGCTACGAGCCGAAAATCAACGAAATTTCAAAGAGGTCCTCCGCCGCGCTCACCCTAGCAAACTCCGCCATAAAGAAGCTCACCACGATGAAGGTGGCGTCCAGACAGAGCGTAGAGGACCTCGCTGAACATGTCGGGACGATTGTCACCGAGAAGACCGACCTGGAACGGAGCGTGTCCCGCATGCGCAAGGCACTGTATGCAATAACGGCAGTCGCCGGGGTGGCGATTGCCGCATTGTTCTATCTCGTATTGTAGCTACTTGGAAGCGTTGAATTCCTTCTTCCACTCAGGCACCAGTTCGGGGTGCCCGGCAAAGTTGAGCAGCGTCTCGATACCCTTCATTCTTCCCATCCAGAATTTCAGGACAGTGTTCATGAGGAACAGGCGGACTTCCGGCCCGGTTGTCCTGTCGTCAATGACCTTCTGCGCATCGTCGTAGAACTTCCGGCACATGAGCCAGCCCTTGTGGATGCCTTCCAGGTCCCCGAGGACGTTGTCGTAGATACGTTTCTGTTCCTCGGTAAACGAACGGATAATGTCATCGCGCAGTGGCATCGCCGACCTCCCATCCTTTCTGGCGGATAAAGACATTCGCCACATGGAACCCTTCCGGGCAGTCCTTTTCCGGGTCGAGACCGAGTATCTTCGCGCCTTTCAGGTTGAGCGGGACCAGGTCCTCGACCTTGTCCTCGACGGCGTGGGTGATGGCGGAATCGACGACATCGTCGTCGGCCATCTTGTCAACCTTGGTCTCCTTTCCGAAGACCTTCTGCATCTCCTTCCTGAGACGCGCCATGAGGAACGGATCCGCGCCGTATTGCGGGGTGTCCCCGTCGCCCTTGCGGGCTTCCAGGTACTTGTCCACGAACCCGCGGAGTTCCTCGTCGATTTCGATGTCGAAGAGCTTCTTGATCGTGACCGGCGGGCGGAACATCGGCAGGTCGGTCGCGTCGGACTTCAGCATCGTCTGTGCTGTGAACGTAGTTGTTATCTGCATATAATTTTCTCGATGTCGGACCACTTCACCTTGCTGTACTTCATCACGTTGGCAAACGAGGTGTAGATGTTCCTGATGCGCTCGACCGTGCCCGGATGGGAGTCCATGCCGTCATAGTTCTCGCGTTTCTTGCTGGTGAACATGAGGGACGCCATCTGGCATACAAAGGCTACGGCACCCAGTGCGCCGGTCCCGAGGGACTGAAGGACGGAACATGCAAAGATGTCCGCACTTCGCTCGTCGTTGCGGTTGGTTGCGCCCGGATCGGCGCCCTGTCCGCGGAGCGAGTGCCACAGGCATACATGCCCCGCCTCGTGGGCGAGGACGCACGTCACCATCATCTGGAACATCCTGCGGGAAAGGTCGAGAAAGTAGCCGTCGGTCGGCAGGTTGAACTGGGCCATCATTTCGTTCATCACGTCGCCCGGGGAATTGAGGATAGAATCCACATGGGCGCTCTGGAACCTGAGCATCTTCTTCGCCTTGCCGGTGTTCCCGCCCATGAACAATACGGACGCGAACAGCGCGGAAACCCGGAGCCAACACATGATGCCGCGGGTAAACCTGATGGTCGGGTAATATTTGTGGGTCTTCTCGTCGACACGGAGACCGCCGTATGCGTTGATTACATCGGTCTTCTCGTCGTCATATTCGAACTGGCAATGGCTTGCGGGTGCCGCATGGGCAGGGTTGGCCATGATATAGGGGCTTCCAAGGACGAGCGTCCTTGCGTCGTAGAGAACCCGCATGAAGGATTTTTCGATCGCTTCGGAATCGTAGATTGGTTCAACTAGGCAGGGCATGCGTCAATCCCCTTTTCCGTGAGGAAGTTGACAATGTATGCCTGGAGTTCGGTCGACGGGCGCTTTTCCTTCATGAAGAGGGAAATCTGACGGGAGATTTCGCCCTTGTTCACGGATAGCCATGTCTTCCACTCCTCGTCCGTCATCGAGCCACGGTCCACCTTGAAGTAGCCGTTGTAGTCGCCGGACCATTTCGGGACGACAATCCGCATCCCCTTTTCCTTCATCGCCGCGATGGTTGTAATCATTTCAGTTCCTTGAATATAATAGTTTATGGAACGGCACGGGCCGCCCTTTAATGGAAATATAGCAAATTCCTCCCCGAAACTATAAACTATGAGCAAGATTTTACGGCAAATATCATGGATTGGAGCGTTTACAACACCATCGACGGCATGAAGCAGGGCGCTGACCTGCGCAAGGCGGTCATTCTCGAAAGCGTACAGGAAGTCATGCTGATCTCCGCGCACAGCAGGGGAGAAATCCCGCAGGCCCAGTTCGAGAGCCTCCAGGACAAGCTGACCACCCTGAAAGACGGCGTCGCCAAGGCGGGCAAGTTCATGCGCACCCTCCTCGCGGCGGGCGTCCTCGGGGCATCCCTAGCGGCATGCGCCGGGAACCCGGGCCTCCAGGTGGACCCGTTGAAGACCGCGGAGTTCTCCGTCCAGGCCGACCGCGGCATGACCGACGAGCAGATTGCCGAGCTCGGGCAGGAATGCCTCGTGCTCATCACGCAGGAACTCGACCGCGACCAGGCGGACAACCCGAACCCGATCAACACGGACGGGTGGCGCAAGGCGACCGACCTGTACAAGAAGATTGCCTCCGGCGAGCTCCACAGCCCGGCCTTCGAGAAGGCGCAGAAGGCACTCGCCGCGGCAAAGGACACCAACGACACGGCCGCGATTGAACAGGCCGAGGCCGAACTCAAGCAGGCCAAGCAGCGCTCCATCGGCGCTCTCGTCGCCCCCATCAACAAGATGTATCACCAGAAGCTCGCGATGGCCCCGGACTTCCAGACATGGTTCGAGACCGACTCCAACATAGGCGGTTAATGATGAACGACCCACTCTACGATTACGACAGCGCGAACAACCTCGCCGCGGCATGTGACGCCGCGTCGGAGCAGTCCGAGGAAAAGCAGGAGAAACTTGACCCGAACCGGTTCAAGGCCTACGTCGAGACCCCGGACAAGATACCGGAAGAGCGGCTGAACCAGCTCGTCGCAATCATCGACGGGAAGTATTCGTCCACGCCGAAGGATGCCGAGGTGGCGACCCGCCCGGTCCCGGCGACGCTCGACCGGCTCCTCAACTCCGACACCGTCGTGTATATATGCGACGAGGAGAACGGCGGCAACCCGGTGGCGGTCGCGACAATCGTCGACCCGACGCAGGAATCCTACCAGGGCTTCCGCCCGGTGGAGATTTATTCCCTCCTCACGGACAAGAACTTCGACGGCATGCTCCAGCAGGAGTTCTTCGCCGTTGACGAAGGCTACCGCGGCATGGGCCTCGGGACGGAGCTCCGTGCCCAGATAGCGAAGCTCGGCATCACTACGTTCACCGTGGTTGACGCGGATGACCGCGAGACCATGGTCGGCATGATCAACAACGGTTACGAGATGGTCGCGGTAGTCCCCGACGACGGTTCCGGCCACCCCGTCCAAATCTGGGTAGGATAACAATGAAAAAGCCTCCTTGCAGATGCAATCCCTCGCCGAACCCGTACCAGGACATCATGAGCCCGGCCTCGATGCCGTTCCTGCCGCCCGGCGCCTACGAGGAGGAAATCAACTTCGGCGTGAAGAAGTTCGTCGAGGTCCACGCGACCCCCGACCACGCGTTCGAGGCGGTCAAGCTGGCCGACGGGACCAACCGCCTCATCGCCCACGCCCACTGCCCGGGCGGGCATTGCCACAACAACGGCCCCCTGTTCATGCCGGGCAACGACGCCCACGGGGAAATATCCAACAGCGAGGGTATGGACGCCCCGAACTACTGGTTCAACAATTCCGACTGCGGGCAAAATTTTTAACGCCCGGACCCCGGAATTCTTGGTTTTTCGTATCAAAAAACCTATTTTTAGACTCAAGAGTCCCGCCGGGACCCATGGCTTTAACGACTTTATCGGAGTTTTTAGATCTTAATGCGTTCACGCGACGAAATCAAGGCTTTCCTTAAACGAATGAACAGGTTCGACGGAAGCATGGTCCAGAAGGCATGCGAGTTCGCGACATTCGCGCACGAGGGCCAGCTGGACAAGAGCGGCCAGGAATATGTGCAGCACCCGACCCGGGTGGCCAATGCGCTTGACCGCCAGTATGGGGACGACTCAATCACCGCAATCGCCTATCTCCACGACGTAATAGAGGAAGGGAACATGACCACATCGGACCTCATGCTCTATTTCCCGGAGGTCGTGTGGAAATGCGTGGAAATCCTCACCAGGCGCAAGAGCCTCGGCAGGGACGACTACATCAAGAAGGTCGGCGAGAACCTCATCACGACGAAGATCAAGCTGGCCGACCTCGAAGACAACATGTCGATTGTCGGCAACAACTTGAAGAGCGACAAGGACTACGAGCGCTACGACAGGTACCAGAAGGAGTTCAACTACCTCAGCAGCCGCCTCGCGGAGTTCCGTGCAACCCTTTCCGAGGACGAACAGGCCACCGAAATGTATGCAAATTTCTTCATGTAGGGGCCTATTTCTTACGGGAAACTTACACAAAACTTATTTATTTATTATTTCTTCAAAATGGGGTCAAAAACCCTTGCCGGATGAAAAATAAATTGCTAAACTTAATGGCAGAAAAGGAAAACACCATGAAGCAACTATTTTCAGCATATCTCTCGAATGAACGCTTGGCATCCAGCAATGCCAGCCGTCATTTCGCATGCTATGCCGAAAGTGGCCTGCCCGGGTGATAACCTCTTCTTCTTAGCCTTACTCGAAGAGAACCCCGGTGCAGGAAAACTGAACCGGGGTTCTTTCGTTAGGCGGCAAACATTTGGGGGTGTAGCTCAGTTGGAAGAGCGCCTGATTTGCAATCAGGAGGTCATGGGTTCGAATCCCATCACGTTCCACTAAGACATTGGGGGTGTAGCTCAGTTGGAAGAGCGCCTGGTCCGCAACCAGGAGGTCATGGGTTCGAATCCCATCACGTTCCACTAAGACATTTTGGGCCATTAGCTCAGCTGGTAGAGCGCCTGCATGGCATGCAGGAAGTCATCGGTTCGATCCCGATATGTGTCCACTAAAATTGGGGGTGTAGCTCAGTTGGAAGAGCGCCTGCATGGCATGCAGGAGGTCATGGGTTCGAATCCCATCACGTTCCACTATAGTTGCGTAGCTCAACTGGAAGAGCATCTCGCTACGAACGAGAAGGTTGTGGGTTCGACTCCCGCCGTGACCACTAAGAAATTTTCGGGGCTGTAGCTCAGCTGGTAGAGCGGAGGATTGAAGATCCTCGCGTCGGTGGTTCGATTCCACCCGGCCCCACTAAAACATTTTTGGCCCATTCGTCTAGTGGACTAGGACAGTTGGTTTTCAGCCAAGGAACGTCGGTTCGAATCCGGCATGGGCTACTAAAAATTATTCCACCTTAGCTCAGTTGGTAGAGCGCCCGACTGTTAATCGGATGGTCCCTGGTTCGAGTCCAGGAGGTGGAGCTATGGAAGCGCAAGAGACTGGCGACTCAAGCGGTCTTGAAAACCGTGGTTCCGCAAGGGCTTGGGGGTTCGACTCCCTCCGCTTCCGCGAAGACATTTTGGGTAGGTATGCAAGCTGGTTTGAAGCAGCCTGACTGTAAATCAGGTCCCTTTGGGTAAACATCACAGGTTCGAATCCTGTCCTGCCCACTAGACATTTTGGAGACATGGCCGAGCTGGTTTAAGGCGCGGCGGTGCTAACGCCGTGGGGCCCTCAAAGCCCCCGCAGGTTCGAATCCTGCTGTCTCCTCTACGAATTTTCTTACTAACGGAGTATCCTCATGGTACGCGACAACATCACATTCTGGCTACTGCTCCTCACGGTCATTTCCCTGATCGTGCTTGGCTTGCTATTACCGGGCCATTGTTGTCATCAAGTTACCGGAGCTCCGATTCTCCTACAATAAAAACATCGGCACTTATGGTGCGCCGTAGCTCAACTGGTGGAGCCCTGCCCTGTGAAGGCAGCCGTTGCGGGTTCGAGTCCCGTCGGTCACCCTACGCCTCGTCGTGGCGGAACTGGTAGACGCGCAGGTTTGAGAGGCCTGTGCCCGAAAGGGCGTGTGGGTTCGAGTCCCACCGACGAGATAATCGGCTATTGGCGGAATTGGCAGACGCGGACGATTTAAGATCGTCTGTCGCAAGACGTGTGGGTTCGATGCCCTCATGGCCGACTAAACGGCAGGTGGCGTAATTGGTAGCCGCGCCGCACTCAGGATGCGGTGTCCGAAAGGGCGTGCGGGTTCGAGTCCCGCCCTGCCGACTAAATTTTGGGCCGTGGTGTAATGGTAGCACTAGGGGCTTTGAACCCCTCGGATGACGTTCGAGCCGTCACCGCCCAATACCCCTTCGTGGCGGAACTGGTAGACGCGCTCGGTTCAAACCCTTGTGCTGAAAGGCGTGGGAGTTCGACTCTCCCCGAAGGGACTACATCTATGCACTCGTAGCCAAGTTGGTCAAGGCAGGGGCCTGCAAAGCCCCCATGCGAAGGTTCGAGCCCTTCCGAGTGCTCTACATTACCTTAGTGGGATCAAGACCGTTGATGTATTCGACGGTCTTTTTCAACGGCTTGTCATAGAGCGACACGATCATGTCGAAGTCCGTCACGCTGCCGTAATGGCCGTAGAAAGCGCCGACCAGCTTCGAGACGACAAGGTCGCCCTGGATGCTGGGGGGCACCCCGAGCGCGGCCCGCAACGCGTTGAAGCAGACCGTGCGCATGCGGTCACGGCAGAAACTGTTCATCTTCGCCGGGTTCATTTCCCCATAGAACATGAACGTTTCGGATATTATCTCATGCGGGGTCTTCTGCGGCTCGGCATCGGTGCCGATCGGCGGGCTGGAAATCTCCCCGTGAAACCTGTCATAGCCGGTAATTTCCCAATCCATACTAGAACCTCCTGTAATCGGACACCCTGTAACGGCATCCCCTGAAATAATGTTCCATGAACTCGTTCGGATATAGATCCTTGTTACTTATCCCCCGATAGTCACGGGAAACCGCGCCGCGGGCCATTTCCTCGTTGGCGCGTTCGCTGCCATACCGGATGACCCTGATGATGCGTTCGATGATGTCATCGTCCGTATACTGCACGCCGCGGCATTTCGACAAGTATTTCGCTGCCTGCTCGATGCGGAAAAACTTTTCGTCCTCGTCCGTATCGTCAGTGGCCTCGATAATGTTCAATCCAAGCGCATCATCCAGGTAACTCGCGACGCTCCGTTCGTCATAATAGCTATGCTCGTCGCCTTCGCCGTCGTAGCAATCGTAGTCCAGCCGGACCTGCAGCAAGAGGACATGCGGATTGCGCGTGGCCAGCCGCTGCTGCCTCCTGGCCTTCTGGTTCTTTGCCTTTTCCTCGGCAACGAACTTCTGGAAGTCCGCAAGCGCCTCGGCGCCATACTTCTCGCTTATATATCGCTCGGAAAGCGTCATTTGTCACCCCCGAGAACCTTCTGGACATGCTCGGCGGTAATCAGTCGGATTACTTTAAAGACATTGTTGAACTGGACGCTCGTCGGGCGACGGAGCGAAACGTCTTCCATGATGCGCTTGCCGAGTTCCGCGGAGATTTCCGATTTGAGGAGCATGGCCTTCGACTTGGAAATCTGAGTAAAGATGCTAATGTCGTCGATTGCCTTTTTGACCATCGCATGGAACGGGACCGGAAGCTGGAAACATGCCCCGGGCTCGACGGCTGCAGTGACCATGCCGACATTGAGACGGCACTTCGCCGTAAATGTGGCGGTGACATACTTCTCGTCAAGAACGGCAATGCGGCCATAGGTCTCCTCGGTCACATCCTTGCCGAGCATGTAAAGGATAATCTTGCGGGAATATAACGTGGCATACCCGAACAGGCACTTCTTGGCAAACTGGTCAAGCGGAAGCCTGGTCTTGGCATCTTTCAGCGTCTTCGTGTAGGTCTGCAATTCCGGCATGACGACAGACATTACCCTGCGCGGTTCGATTGCAAAGTCAAACTCTTCCTGGGTAAGCATCCCGTCATCCACATGCGGACGCAGCTTCGCGGCTACCATCCCGACGAGACATGCGGTAATACGTTCATTGGCGACCGGGAGGCCGGCCATGATGTCGTCATGGAGACCTTCGTCGGTGCAGGTGCGATATGCCGCCTGCAAGTCCGGGACGCCGGGCGCGGACTTTTCTGCATCGGCGATACTGCCGAACAGGACACCGAACACCTCGCGCCATGCGTAGAGCGTGAGCTTATTCAGGTCATGCGTGGCGAGTACGTCTTTTTTCGTTGCGAGTTTTCTCGCAAGGTTGCCGCATGCGCAATAGACGATACCCTTGCGCAGGTCGCCGGACATCGAATAGCCCGGGTCGACATACTTGTCGAGCGCGTATTTCACGATAAGGTGCATCGTGTTGCCGAGGACCGGATCCACCGGGGCTTCGTCGGTAAGGGTTGCCAACATTCCGAACACCTTATCAACATTTTCCGTCAGGACCGGATGGGTAAGCATGTCGATATACTCGGTCTCCCCGCGGTCGATGATTGCGGCATTCACCACTCGGGTGACATAGCGGTCGGTAACTTCATACACATGGCGGATTTCGATGACGCGGTAGGTGGCCTTCAGCTGGGCGAGGGTAACACGCATCAGGCGGATGGTCGTGTTGATGAACATTTCCCGGTCCTTCTCGGTGGCGCGTGTAAATGCGTATACGCGGGCCACGCCGTCGGTAATCGCCATCATGAGATTGCCTTTAAGGTATTCCTCGACATTCTTCACCACGAGCTCGATTTCGCTCTCCATCCCGAGATGGATGACTTCGCCCGCCCTCATCTTGATGGCCGGCCCGACAGCCTGGTTTTCGTCGCTCTGGGTGCTGACGACGAAATGCTTGCTCAGCCCGTTAAGCGCGGACAGCCAAATCGGGAAGGACTGCTTGGTAATGAACGGAACCACGGACATTCCCGGGTTCGCTTCGGCGGCCCTTTCGCAGATCTGCTGGGCAAATTCATCGGCAAGGGTCTTGGCCGTGTCGTTCAGCCACAAACGGAACTTCCCGACACCGGCCTTGGCACGCTTTGCGCGTCTCGGGTCGATGCCGTTCTTCTGTAATGCGGCGATTTGTCGCTTTGACGTGAACCTGGTGAACTCGGGGCATGCCTTGCGCCCCGTAAAACGGTCAATCAGCTTGTGGGCGAACTGGTGGTCGCGGATGGAAAGGCGAACCAGATTCTCCTCGCAGTCCTTGCCACCGTCCCCGATCGGGATGATGTGGTGGAGGTTGGAATACAGTTCCGTTGTCGGATGAGCCTTTCTGTCGGCAACAAAGATGTCGTATATTCTCTTGTAGTCCATAAATACCTATAAAAATAATGTGCGACTATCTGCCGCACATTGAAATATAGCAAAACCGTATCTGGCCGTGTTATTTCTTGGTCTGGAAGGCGTCCCGGCTTTCTGGCGTGGCACTGCCGTATGGGAACTTCGTCTTCTTTGGCTCGATACTGTATTCCCAGGGAATCTTGCCGCTGAATGCCTTGGACATGACTTCGGCATACTCCTTAAACTCCGCGAACGCTTCCGGGGCGTCGATCGTTGCCAGGTAGGAGCGGAAATACAGTTCCTTCCCACGAATAGATACATCCCTCCCGACAGCCAAACGGGCACGCGTCACTCCTCGGTTACCCAGTGCAGAAAACGTCACCGCAGTCAGTGTATGGAGATATACACCGCCGTCTGGCGCCTTCTCCACGTGATACACATAACTGTGTATCGGGTGACCGGGTTTAATATACCGGGTGATGGTGCGATGTTCCAGGTCCCGTGCCACGCGCGTGAACTTCTTGAAATCGGAACCGGCACGGGCCTTGTCATCGGCTTCGCGGGCTACCTGGTTGAGACTGTTCGTCGCCTCGATGATTTCCTGGTCCGTTTTGGGGTCCAGCTGTTGAAGACGGCGGAACTCGTCCAGCACGGCCGGTGTAAGACCGGAAACCTTGTCCGGCTTGTTCTTGGTGGGATATTTCTTGCTCATGTCTAAAATATAGCAAAACCCGGCAGTCGCCTGCCGGGCCGTAGCATGAAGAAATCCTTGCGGACTATGCTTCTTCGGGTTCCACTTCCGAAATTTCGGTATAGACAATCGGATTGCTGTCGCGCTTCCAGAACTCGAACTTCATCGGTACGAGGAGTTTCTTGCCGGTCTGCGGATTGGTTTCCTTGAAGTTGAGGTAGTGGCGGACCTTGCTGTCTTCCACGCCGTCTTCATTCTTCAAGAGTTCCATCGTGGCGTCAACGGTATCTTCCACGCCATCGCCGACATCCTTGACTGTGTGGCGGAAGCTCACGCTGCGGAGCTGTGCACTGAACGTAGCGACAGTTTCGAGCTCGGTACCGAACGTGACGTCAAGGTAAATCTGGTAGTCTTCGAGCGGGAGCTTGACAGGCTTGTACTGGCAACGGGATGTCACCATCGAGAAGGCATCCTCGACGCCGAACTTGTTTTCAAGCACCTTGGCAAGTTCCTTCGCGTCGCTGGAACTGTTTACCTTGAAGTTGAACTTCGTGAGGGTAGTGTCCTTGATGGACACGCCGCTGCTGGACTTGAGCGTAACGATCAACGCAGCGAGGGATTTTTCTGTTTCTTCCATGATTTGGTCCTTTTGTTAATGAAAATTTACGAATTGGGTAACTTGATTGCGTTCCTGGGCTCGAACGAAACGTAGCACAGGCAGTAGTTCCTGATTACGCCATTCTCGCCAAGCGGCTCGCGTGTATAGCCGACGGGAAAGAAATAGAGGCCGCGGATGCCGTGTGTGTCCAGCGCGGCCTTGAAGCGCTTCCCATACTTGGTGGTGCGTATCTCGAACGTGACCCACAGGACACCATCTTCGAGACGACAGGACACCGCATCGGCCATGATGCGTTCCTTCCAGACTTCGGTTTCGGAAATCCCCTCTACCTGCCGCGCAATCGGGTCGATTTCCTCCAACGCAAGCCCCTTGCCGGCGTTGATGTCGTCGGCGATACGTCCCAGCGTTTCGAGGTCGTAGAAATGGCCGCCCTCGGTGGGCTTGCTGTTGAACAAGACAATCTCGAAACTTTCCTTCGGTTTCTTGGCCCTCGGCATTTATCCCTCCGACGCCTTGAAGTTGTAGATCGGGCGGATGCGCTCGACGATGTCGGCGGTCGGCTCGATGTTGCGCATAATTTCATCGAACGGCTTGTAGGCCATCGGGCTCTCGTCAATCGTCCCGGTCGAAACGCAGGTCGTGTAGATGCCTTCCATGGAAGCCTTGAAGTCTTCCATCCTGAGCGTCTCCTTGGCCTTGGAACGGGACATGAGACGGCCTGCACCGTGCGGGCCGGAACAGTTCCAGTCGGGGTTGCCCTTGCCGCGGACGATAAGGGAACCATCACGCATGTTCATCGGAATTAGTGCAATCTCATCCTTCTGCAATGAGATTGCTCCCTTGCGCAAAATCCTATGTTCCAAGTCAACGTAATTGTGCATGGTACACCACTTATCCAGCACATACCTTGGCTTGATACCCAGGCCGTCAACCAGCACGTCCATCATTGCCTCGCGGTTCCAGATGGCAAACTCCTGCGCAATCTTCATGTCATGTAGGTAGTCTTCCATGAGGGCGCCTTCGAGATAGGCGAGCTCGTTCGGGATTGCCGGACGGTCCGCGTTCATCTTCTGCAAGGTTTCCTCGATTTCGCGCTCGCGACCAGCCTTTTTCAGCTGCTTGATGGCATCCTGCATCGCCGCACGGTCGTTGCGGTGATACTTGATCGCGAGGTCCTGGTAATAGCGGCATACCTCGATGCCGAGGTGCCGGGAACCGGAGTGGATGACGATGTAGTGGTTGCCTGCATCGTCTACGTTGATTTCGCCGAAGTGGTTGCCCCCGCCGAGTGTCCCGATGGACAGTTTCAGCTTGTCCACGTTCACCGGGGCAATCATGCTTTCGAGGTCAGCCTTGTCAGCATACTTGTGCTTGGACTTGCGGTGGTTCATACCGGACGGGATGTCACGGTGCCAAATCTTGTCCACCTGCTTCAGGTCGAACGCGAACGACTTGTCCACTTTGAGGACAAGCATAGAACACCCGATGTCCACCCCCACCAGGTTCGGGACCACCTTGTCGGTAATCCTTGCCGTGAGGCCGATAACGCAACCCACGCCCGCGTGGCAGTCGGGCATGATTGCGCAGTTGGAACCCGCCGCGAACGGCTGGTTCATCAAGTTCATTATCTGCTTAAGCGCGGCCTCCTCGACATTGTCGGTATAGACCTTCGCCGTGCAGTATTTTCCCGGAATTTCTATCATAATGCAAGAAATATAGCAAAAAATCTGAAACGTGTTTTGTAAACTCTATACGATAGAGGTGAAAGGACCTAACATGTGCGAACCGTGCAGACATCATGCTATGCGAAGGGGATATGCGGACCCGTTCTCCCCGATTACCCGTCCGTGCATATCGTACCTCCACATGATCCCCAAGGGACCGCTGTTCATACCGATGCAGCCGAAGCCGAGTGGCCCGTGCCAACCCCGTGAACCGCAGGCGGGCCCGTGGGAATACGTGCCTTCCCATCTCTACCCCGATTTTTGGAACCACCGCCCGGGAGACCCGGTGCCGTTCTGGTGGGGCCATGCCTGGGGTCCGTGGACACCGCATCCGTGGCCGACGGTCCCCTACTGGTGGCTCCCGAGGGGCTGGATGCCCGGTCCGCTGTGCGGGTGCATGCCGAGGCAGGCGCCCGTCCCTCCGCGTTGCTGCTGCGGACCTAAACCGCCGAGGCAGCCGCCACCGCCCCGCAGGAGATAACAGAAACGCCACCCAGTTACGGGTGGCGTTCTGTTATGGCTACGTAATCCTATCGCTGGATGCACATGAGGTCAACCGACCCCTTGGCAACGACGTTCTTGCCGTCGGTAACGAACACGAAGCTGGATGCCGGGTAACTGCTGTGCAGGTTATGCACGGAGTATTCGCCGGGGCCGACGATGCTCGGGTTGAGGTACACCGGGGTGTTCGTGCCGGAAAGTGCCATTTCGCCACCGATATGCCAGTGGCCCATGATGACCGCGTCGAAATCCTGTTCCTCGTTGCCGGAGAACATGCCCTTGTCCTTGAAGTTATCGCGGACGACCGTCGAGAACGGGGACACGAACGCGGAACCGCCCTTGTAACGGTCACCGTGCTCCAACTTCCAGAGCTGCCTGCCGACACGGGCGAACTGCACCGTGCTTTCCGTCAGGTTTACTGTCACGTTGCGCGGGGCGCGTTCGCTCGCGTAGTAGTTGCGCATGAAGGCATAGAGGATGTATTCGTAGGAATCCTTGCCCTTGTTCTTGAACTGGAACTTTTCCGTGTTGCGGGCATGGTTGCCGACGACGCAAGAAATCGTGATCTTCTTGTAGAGCTTGGAATATTCGTCGATAAGGCCGATGATGAAGGAGTAGTAGTCGGTCACGCACTCGGTAATCACGGTCTCGTTCGTTTCGCGGAGCTCGGCATGGATATTGCCGGAGAAGATGTCGCCAAGCATGAAGATGTGGAGTTCGTCGCAGCCATATACCGAGGCAAACTCGTAGTTCTTCTTGAAGAGCAGCATGTGGCGCTTCTTGGAAATCGCCATGTTGTAGTTGTTGATGCCGTTAATTGTGCCGCCATTTACCACTTCGCCGTAGTGCACGTCGGAAATCGGCAGGATGTTGAAGAACTTGCCCTTCACGCGCCTGCTCTTTGCCGGCTTCTCGACATTGATGGTGACGTTTGCGGGCTTGACCGTCTTGATCGAGCGTTCGAGTGCCTCGATTACCGTCTGCGCGATGAACTTGTCGGTCTTGGCCTCGTCGAGCACCTTCTGCTGCTTGGCGAGTTCCTGGCGGAGAACCGCAATCTGGCCTTCGGAAGCGAAGTGGATGCTGGAAAGTATATCCTCGTCCTCGGTCTCGGAGACGTTCGCCGTGTCCTTCAGGCGCTTGCATTGCTTGCGCACGTTGGAGCGGAATGCGTCAGGTGCGTCCGTCACCCATCCGAGTTTCTTCAAGACAGCGTAATACGGATATACCTTGTTGTTGTCATAGCCGTAATGTTTGAGGAGTTTCTCGACCGGCGGAAGGTCAGTCTTTGTATATTGAGTGCCCGGGGTCGGTTTCCCGATAAGCGCCAGCAGACGCTTGTCGGATAGTGCGGTTTCATGTTTGCTCAATTTACACCTGCGCGTTTTATGTAGTGATTATGCTACTAAAATATATTTTTTGAAATTTCATTCCAAGCGTTTTGGAAAAATATTTGAAATTTGTATATTATTCTATGACAGAACTGAATGGTTGCACAATGCAAAAACCCATTCTAGGCGGCACGCCGAAGACAATCTTTGCGGAACTCCACGCATGCAAAATCCTCGACGACGCCACCGAGCGCGAAATGTTCAGGATATACAAGAAGAGCAGGAAGCGCTCCTACCGCGAGACCCTCAAGCTCCGCATAATGCAATCCCACCTGAGATTCGTTTTCCGCATGGCGACAGACTACGCCGCGCGTTACCAGCTACCGGTGACGGATTTTTACGCAGCCGGGAAGCTCGGCCTCATGACCGCCCTCAACACGTACAACCCCGACGAGACGACGAAGTTCGGCAGCTACGCCGTGTGGTACATCCGCTGGCAGATGCAGCAGTTCATCGACACGTCCGACCCGATACACCTCCCGCCGAAGGTGCGCCAGCGCGTCATCAAGGCCAAGAAGGAAGGCAAGCCGGCAAGCAGCGTCATGTTCGGCGAGGAAGCCGAGGCAGTGCTCTACAACACCTGCTCCACATACGACAGGGTGACGGAGGACGGCAGCGTGACGATAGAGGACACCCTCACCGACACGTCGGATGCCGAGGTGGACACCACGTTCCTGGATCCGGCAGTCAGGGAAACCCTGCTCGCCGCAATGAAAGAAACCCTCGACGAGCGCGAGCTCAGCGTGGTCTGTTCGTCCTTCGGGTTCAACGGTTACGACATGACGTCCAAGGACATCGCGGCCTGCACGGGAGTTTCCAAGGCCCATGTCAGGACGATCAAGATGGCAGCCCTCGAAAAACTGCGTAAAAACGCAAATTTGCAGGAACTGTTCGAAGAATGTACCGGGATCGTAAAAACCTAGTTTTCGTTCAAACCAACTAACCGCTCATGGTACAAATGTGTCAGTTTTCACCAAATTGCTCAACCTGTTCGGGTTCGGCAAGAAGCCGGACAGCCATGACGCGCACGGGAGCGAAGAAATGCCTACAATTTTCCAGGACACGCTAGACGTAGACGGTCTGACCGGGATGCCGCTTGGTGGTGTCTCATACGGCGGTGACAACAATGGCCCGCGCATGGGATGGAACGAAACCCTCAAGAACTCTCGCATCAACCAGGACTACGCCGACACGTTCGTAATCCCCGGACAGGTAAACGCCAGGAGACCAAACATGCAGCAACCTATGCAACCCATGCAATACCCACAGGGATACCCGCAACAGCAGCCGGGCTATCCGCAACAGCAGCAGATGCAGTATCCGCAAGGCTATCCGCAGCAGCCGGGATTCCAGCAATATCCGCAGCAGGCGGCCATGCCTCCGCAGCAGATGCGCTATGCCCAGCCCCAGCCCCAGCCGCAGCTGACACCGCAGCAAATCCAGCAGATGCAGATGCAGCAACAGCAGATACGCATGGCACAGCAGCAACAGGCGCAGGCCGCCCAGATGCAGCAGCAACAGGCCCGGGCGCCTGCCCCGCAGCAAGTGCAGCCCGCGGAAACGCAACAAGTGGGAACCGAAGACGGGGAACCGTTCTATGAGATGATTCTCTTAAATAACACCTACCACTTCTTCGTTGACCTTCCGGGAGTGAATAAATCCACGGTCGATGTCCAGTATATCGACGGCGCCGTGGAAATCAGCGGTGTCAGGGAACTCCAGTCAACCCTCATGAAGAAGACGGCTAAGGGTGAAAAGGGGCGCAAACCGGTATTTGAAACCCAGATTACCGTCCCGGAATACCTTTCCGGTAAATTCAAATTCTCGTTCCCAGCGTTCAATCTCCCCATTGACGAAAATTCGATCGACGCCACATTCAAGGACGGCATCCTCCACGTGACGATGAACCTCCGGCCAAGTGCTACAGGCGTGAAGGTCGTAGTCAAATAACCATTACACATTTCCGGGCGGCCTTCACGGGCCGCCTTTTTTGATGCCATGAAAGAAGAGCACAACCTGATACTTACACTGGACCAGCAGGAATTTTGCGACCAGTGCACCCGCTTCGTAAAAGAAAACCTCCACGGTGCGACCATGGAGGTAAAGCTGAATGACAAGGGCGTGCGGGGCTACCGCTATTCCGACTTCGTCGTGACCGTTTGCGCGGACAAGACGAAGGACTATTTCGAGGTCACCCGGAACCGCGACGGCATGCTGGTCCTGGCGGTATATAACCGCGTTCCGGTCAGCATAAACTGGGAGTTCATCTTCGTCCAGGAGCACATAAAGTCGCTCCTCGCGCCGCTACCTGACGAGGGTAAGGGTGCGCTGGCCGAGGTCAAGGGTGATCTTACCGTAGCGTGACACTATCTTCCTGTATTCGTCGTAAGTCTTCGCGTTCGTGCGGGTTAGCGGTATCTCGGTAATGCCGGTCCCGTAGAGTGTCTGCACGAGCTCGGATTCATACTTGTAGCAGCAATCCCCGTCAATCATCAGGCCCCAGTATTCATGGAGCGGCGTGTAGTAGATGCCGTCCTTCGCGAGCGCGAGCAGCTTGGGGCATGCCGTCTGGGTACAGGTCATCTTGATGCGGTCGAACTGCCCGCAGACATAGTCGAAGAACTGGTCAACGCGGTTGTCCATGATATAGACCTCGCGGGAGTCGTCCTTCATCTTCACGAACGCGCCGACGGCCTCCGGGCGCATCTCCATCTGGTCGATGGCGCACCTGGCAAGCATCTGCGAGGCGATTTCCTCGAACGGGATGTTCGGCCTGGCGAACGCCTCGTCGAAATTCTCCCCGAAGTGTTCCAGGGGCATCTCGTAGAGGTAGCCGTACATCGTGAGCGACGACAGCGGGATGCCGCGCCAGCGGGTCAGCTGCATCGGGCGTATAAACGTATCGACGAACTCCTGCGGCATGTTCTTGCGCATGGCGGAAATGAGCATCGAGGGCGTACCGGACTTGTCCCCGTAGGCCTTCTGGATGTCCGGGTGCTGCATGGCCTCGGCGAACTTCTTCCCTTCCTCCGGCGTGAACGTGCACTTGGAGAACGGGAGCCTGAATATGCCGTTGTCGCGGTTGGTGACGCTGACCTTGGAGAACGGGAGGTACATGTGCCTCGGGTTCCTGTAATACTTGTATTCCAGGCCCGGTAGGAACTGTTCCAGCACGGCGGCGTAATTCGTCGTCACCATGTCGTGGTAGGAGTCCATCGGTTCCGCCAGGACGCCCGTCCTGACGAATGTCACATCCTTGCCCTCCACGGCCAGGATGCACGCGTTGATTACCGCGTCGAGCGAGTAACCGATAACGTATGTCTTTTGTTCTGCCATTAGAAAATGCTCGCGTCCGACTGGAAGTAGGGGAGGATATTCTGCTCCAGCCACTTGACCTCCGGGAACATGAAGCGCTCGTCGATTATGCGCCCATGCTCGTCGCAATAGAGGAATAGCGGCAGCTTGGTTATCTCCCTGTCTCCCAGGATTCTGTTATTTTCGGGCTTGGTTTCGATTACGAGCCTGGCTGCCCGGGCCGGGTTCTCGAACAGATCGTACTTGTTGAACCACTCGATCATGTCCGCAAAGTCAGAACGGCACTTCTGACACATGTTCTTCTCGTCAATCCAGGCGAAAATCCACATGATGACCCGCTGTTCCTTTTTCAGGTCAGCGTATGCTTCCTGGCCATATTTGAGAAGCCGGGCACTCAGCGAGGAGTCCCCGGCCGTGATTATGGCCTTTCCGCAGCAGAAGTCCTTTCCGGCCATTACTTAGCCTTCTTGGTGGTCTTCTTGGCCGGCGCAGACTTGGCGGTCTTTGCCGTCTTCTTGGTGTCAGCGGCCTTCTTCGGAGAAGACTTGGCCTTCTTCGGCGCAGTCTTGGCCTTCTTCGGAGTGTCCTTCGTGACCGTCCTTGCCGGGTTCTTCGTCTTGGCGAACGGTGCCTTGGCGGGAGCCTTCCTGACGCGCTTGCGGACAGTCTTAACCGGAGCGGTTTCCACGGCAACCGTTTCTTTCGGTTCCTCAACCGGCTGGGGTTCCGCAGGGGTCACGGGAGTAAGTTCTACAGGCATTTCTTCAACGGGTTCGGCAAGGGCAACATCAGGGGTAGTATCAGCAGGGGCGGCATCGGCGGGCGGCGCATCCACGGTAATCGGCTCGGATGCCAGTATACGCTTGGCGTAAGGGAGCGGGTCTTCCGGGAGGATTACCACGGTCGGCTTCACGTCTGCCGGGGAAATGCTCGGCTGTTCGTCAGCGAGCACCGGCTTCGGCTCTTCCGGCGCGATGTCGATCGGGAAACCCGAACCGCGCACAATGCGTTTATGGACCAGGCGCCACACCACGAGAATCACGATTACCGCGATGGCACCGATGATGAGACCAACTTGTGCATTGGTCAATTTTTCTGCAAAGTTCATTTTTGCCTCGTTTGTAGATTACTGACCGTAAACTAGGTTTTATGACGCTGCCCGGGCACTATAAACTAGGGTATAAAACACCAACAGGAATTGCAAGATGTCCGAAAAAACCAAGCTCCTCGTCGAATCGATCCAGCGTATCGGAGTGCGCATCCCGCTAGGGGAACATGAACGCGTCGAACAGATTGCCTCGGCCATCTTCGAGGCACAGGACGACACAGCCCCTCTCGCCTCCGAACCGGGGCCTACCCCGGAACCGGACCCCGCAGCGGCAGCCAACACCGCCCCGACCCCCGCACCGCAGGGAACCAACACGGAAGAACTCCGTGACAAGAGCATCTCGACCGGCACGATGCTTGCGGCGGATCTCATCCCCAAGTTCGTCGCGGTCCTGAAGCAGTACAACCCGGAAGAAGCCAAGCAGTATGAAGCCATCGACCCGGCGACCATCCCTGACCAGAACCTCGGGGACATCCTTGAAGACCTCTTCAAGTCGATGGACACCATCGCGCCTGAAGGATGCTACTTCGGTGCCCACGAAGGCGACGGTGCCGATTTCGGCTTCTGGACAGTCGAGGACTAACCAGGCATACATCCGTTTACGGCAAACCCGCGGGCGCACCGCGGGTTTTGCTATATTTCAGCCATGGCTGAATATCAAGAATGTGACTTTTCCGAAAAGACTGACTTATTGCCCCCGGGCAAGGACCCCATCCCGGATGGACCGAAACCGCCGGTATTTGTAAACCACGACCCCGAAAGGCGGTTCCTTCCGTGCGATTTTTGCAATTTCTACGCGTCCTCGATGTGCCAGGGATGCGATTATTACAGTGCATGTGTCGGTTCGATAACCGGCGACAGCTATGGCGGGGATCTCACCAGGGAAGAGGCTACGGCATTTGCCGACCGCATATATGACGATTGGGAACGTGACAACTACCGCAAGGACTATCCGCGCACATGGCGCATCCGACTGGCACTGCACAGGCTGTACGGGCGTGTGTTCCGTGTCTGGTACAAATACCGGTCATGGAAGATAAAGCGGGAATTGGCTAAAAAATTTAAGAACGGTTGATATACGGGATTGGGCGCCGGTAAGGTTTGGAACTCTTTCGCTTGGGGCTCTCCGTAATACGGGGCATGTGCATCACATCCTTGTAGATGTCATGGACGAAGCAGTTTCCGCCGAGCTTGAAATAAACGTCACATAGGCCTATCAGGTTCTCGCGACCCTTGTCGGTCACTCCGCCTTCGTCCAATGCCCTGTAATATCCCGTCGTGATGTCATTCCTCAGAGAAGCGACGATTGCTGCCTTCATGGCAACCATTTCGGCATCCCTGTCAACCATCTTGACATTTACGTGGTCCAAACCGTCGTTCAGTTTCTTTACGTCAGCCAAGATTAAGTCAATCTTGTTCTTTTCCGTAAATTTTTCTTTTATTTTTCTTATGAACCACTCACGAATCGGCTTGATCAATGCGCCGACAGTCGTCACCAGAACCGTCACCGATGCAATTAGCGCCGTGTACTGCGTGATCGTCTGGGTTGCCACCTCAATACCGTTCATTACACTCTCCAAAGTCATGACTTCAATACAAAGTAGTTTAGACCTTAGTTAGCCACAGCCATGCGCTGTCCGCCGTGAGAATAGGCATTGCGCCACTTCTCGGTGCGCTGGAAGTCGTCCCAGGTATAGATGCCATGCCTGGAAATGAAGTCCGCGATGATGTTCATTACGGTCTGGAACGAGCTGGCAACGCTCTCGCCGATCACATCATTGAGAGCGGACTTGGCAGGAGCCATGACGGCCTCGCCAAACGGCTCGACATCGCCTTCAAACGCGTCCCCGACATCATCGGAAAAGCTGGGGTCGATTTCAAGTTTCATCTTGCACGGGCCGCCCTCGGCGAAGTCCACCCGGGCAGCGGAATTGGTGAAGTCGATGAACACATTGGCACCGCCGAATTTCGACGGGTCAAACTTGTTCTCCGTCCAGGCAGACTGGCTCTTATAGTCCGAGATAGAAAGGTTCTGGAAGGCCTGCTCCAGTTCCTCCAATTTCTGCTGTATTCCTGCACCGAATCCAGTGTCCGTTAGGGTAGCGCAGTCAGCCCACTTAATTTGCCTGTCAGGTATTGTCAAATTTATGTGCCCCGTGTACCGAGGGGTGTCCCCGAGCGTATCGACGATTGACCAGTCGGGGCCATGGCCGTTTCCGGCAAAGGATATGTCGGCGTCAATGATGTAAGAATCGAAATCCGGCCGGTAAGTAACCTTGACATTCTCCGTCCAGACATCCTCGAACGCGATTTCGTATGCGGCGAGTTTGCCTTCCGACATCGCCAGCGTCGCACGTTCATTCGCTTCAAGGAATATCTGGCCAACCTTGACGGCGATGTCCCTGTCCATCCGCTTCGCCGCACTTTCAAGCATGGCGGCAAACTGGCGCCCGGCCACGATGGACTCGATCATCGGGTTCTTCCTGAGACTGTCGAGCCTGCGGCCTTCGGCACATGCCTTGCGGAACCTTTCCGACGACGCGATACGGTTGTACTGGGTGGGGCCATAGGTTTCCACAAGCTCAACCAGGTCCTGCAAAGCGTTCATGTACTTGTCGAGGTCGCCGTCAAGTGTCCGTTCGTCCTCGGCAATCTTCTGCCGGTCATGCGGGGTAATCTGGATTGTTTGGGCAGCAACCTTCGTCGGGTCGCCCATGAGGAAATCGTGCCCCCTGTGCATCGCGTTACCGAACCAATTCTCGATAAGCGCACAGCCGGAGTCTATCGCCTCCAGCATCGCGGCGTTCTCGCCGGTCTTAATTTTTTCAAATTCCGCGGACATTGACGATTTCATGTCAGATTACCTTTCAGGTCTTAACCCGTAGTTTATAATTCGCCAGTTTTTGCTATATTTCGTAGCATGAAGAAGACCATCACGAAAAAGGACCTGAACGACGACCAAACCGCCGCTCTTGACTATATCCATAAATTCATCAAAGGCCCCAACCGGCAAATGATACTTACCGGCCCTGCCGGTACCGGCAAGACTGCACTGCTCAACGTAGTGCTTTCCGAACTCGGCAACAACAAGAACTATCCGATCGTGTGCACTGCCCCGACAAACAAGGCAGTAAGCGTCATTTCCAGGGCAACGAAGAAGAACTATAACAAGACCGTCTGCGGGTTGCTCGGCCTCGTCCTCATCGACTACGGCAACGGCAAGCCGTACCTCAAGCAGCAAGGCGAAAGCACCATCCACCAGTATAGCCTGGTGGTGATTGACGAATCGTCCATGCTTGACGAAAGCATGATCATGCAAATCCAGTCCGCTCTCCTGGCGCACCCGAAGACGAAGGTCATCTATGTCGGCGACGCCTGCCAGCTCCCGCCGGTGTCCGACGAAATGCGCGGTCTTACCCAGTCCAGGGTGTTCGAGCTGCCGCTTCGCGTGAACCTCACCAAGGTCATGCGTGTTGCCGACGCGAACCCCATCCTCGATGTCGTGACGACCATCCGACAGAACATGGCTTCCCCGGAAGACCTGTTCAAGCACGAAACCCATCTCACTGAAGACGGGCGCGGAATCGAGTTCGTCACCAACCAAGACGAGTTCTACGAAAAGGCATTCGCCGCGTTCGATACCGACGAATACAAGGCCGACAGCTCCTATGCGGCAATCCTCGCATACACGAACGCGATGGTCAAGGAAGCGAACACCAAGGTCCGCGAGCACATCTACGGCAAGGATGCCGACGGGTATGTCAAGGGCGAGGAACTCCGTGTCGCGAAGCCCTACATCATGGAAAATGCCAACGGAAAGGGCTCCCATGTGGTCTACAACACCGAAGACCGCATCAAGATCGAGACAATCACCGCGATGGACGACCCTAGCTACGGGCTTCCCTGTTTCAAGGTCCGTGTCCACGCGACAGAATCGTCCAGCAGGACCCAGAGCTCCGTCACGGCATACATCCTCCGTCCCGACCCGACCGCGGAAAGCATGTACATGACCCTGCTCGAAGAAAAGCGCAAGGAAGCCCTCGACAAGGAAAAGGAATGCCGTTTCGGTGGCAAGTTCTACTCCAAGAAGGAAGCCTGGGCCGACTACATGAAGCTGAAAAACTTCTTCCTCTGGGCGGGCTACGTCTATTCGCAGACCATCCACACGGCACAGGGTAGCACGATTACCAACGTGTTCTGTATCGAAAGCGACATCAACCGCCTCCGCGAGAACCACTTGCAGCGCAACAAATTGAAATACACCGCGTTCACCCGTGCCGCGGAAAGACTGACGGTACTCACATGATAAAGGTGCTGCTAGTAATCCCGGCCCATGGTCAGAACATCTTCCTCCCGAAGATGCTGGACCGGCTGTCCAAGCTGAGCGTATACCCGACCGAGTGCCGGTATGTCATCGACCGGCCGCAGCCAGGCGAATACGAGGAAGCCCTGGATATATATGCCAAGGCCAACCGGATAGCTGGCGGCAATCTCGGTTTCGTCAAGATACTCAAAAGCGATGGGTACCCGGAATGGGTGGGACACCCGCAGATGAACGCCGGCTCGGACTACTTCCTTACCGGCTACGTAAGAAATGCACAGGTAGAATACGCAATCAAGAACGACTTCCACTACGTAATCTTCATCGACGGGGACTGCGTGCCGGAACCGCACCTGATTTCGGCGCATGTCGATACCCTGTCCGAGAAGAGCTCCCCGATCGCCACGGTAGGCCGTCGCAGGGAAATCATCTGGAACATGGAAGACCAGCGCATGGCGAGCCCCAAGTCCGTATGCCACCTGTTCGCGAACACCCCGCGGCTCATAGACAACGAGTTCTGGTTCGTTGACAGCGGTGTCGTATGGACCTGCAACTTCGGCCTGAACATGTATGCCATCAAGCAGCTATGCAGCATGAACGCATCCCTATACGGCCGGGAAGAAGTGTTCTCCTCCGAGTTCACCGGGACTTGGGGAGGGGAGGACGGGTTCCTCGGCCTGGAGTGCTTTTACAGCGGGATTCCGGTCTATGCCTTGCCCAATGGCGAAAACGGCATCATCCACCAACCCCATGTGCGGCCGATGAACAAGTATGACCACCCGCAGTTCATTCCCTACCTGGAAGCGATGCGGGAAGACCTGATGGCACGGATGCACCTGCATGGATGGCTGTCAAAGGAATTTGTGCCGCGTTTGCGCATGACGAAATAAATAAGGCCGCTCGATGCGGCCTTTTCTTATGCTGTCCTGGAGCCGTCACTTGTCGGCGACAGGTCTATCAAGTCGGTATCGGAGATCGTCGTCGCAACGTTATCGACCTTTACCGAATTATATTGCATCTGTGACTTCAACGAATTGAGCAGTCTCGCTGCATTTGGATTGCCTGACGGTGTCACCGTAAACCCGGAAACGTCCGCGCCCGAATTAGACCACGCGTCGGCGAGGTTGTCGAAGTCCTGGTTGGTCGGATTTGCCCATTGGGTCTGGACTACGGGTCTTCCGGCCCGTGCCTTTGGCGGAACGGTTTTCGATGTATCGAAAAGGTCCTGCACTTCCGGCTTCACCGAACGGATGCGGTCGATATAGCATCCCTTCTGCCCGGCAAGCGGGGTCAGGTGGTTGGTAAACACAAGCTGGCGCAGTTCGGCGGAACACATGTTCATGATGTCATAATAGTTTTCCGCGATGGCAGTCAGGGTAATCTTCTTTTTGAGCGCAGGCTCCCCCTCGTGAAGGAGGTAGCTGTGGATGTCGGTAAGCATGCCGATTGCACGGGTAGGATCCGTCTTGACGACCTCCTCGATCACCTTCATGGCCTTGTCATGTTCCTCAACGCTCATGTTTTCATACGTGAGGACTTTAATCACGTCAATCTTGGACAGTACCTTCATGTCGAGGTAAAATGTCGCAAAGCTGGTCGCAAGGAGCGGGCCGACAAAGCCGGCGCCGAGCGTTTCCAGGCGCCTGCGCGTAGGCGGATTGCCGTCACCCATCTTTCGCTCCATGTTGTTGAGGGAACGGCTGTACATGTCCCAGGAACGCGGCGTGGAGAGCACATTTCTGTAATGCTCGCGGCTCATCGCGTCGTTTGCGAGCTTCGGGTCGGAAAGCTGGTGGAGATACTCGGGGTACTTGCGGATGAACTCGACCACGGCAGAGTTGAAATGCTGCGGCACGGCGATGCGGTCAAGCCAGTATTGGGCGTCGCACATCACCTCGGCGACGTAGAAACGGTCGGACTGCGCGAGGTCGAACGGAACGATGTCATACATCGGCCCCAGGTCCGGATTCGCTGCCGATATGATACGGGAACCTTCCGGCATCTTGAGCTCGGCGATTGCCCGGTTGAGGACAAGGCCCATGCAGCCGCGGACGATTGAGTTCGAACCTGCGCGGTTGATTTCGTCGATAAAGAGGATAGTCTTTTCCGTATCGGAAAACCATGGCGGTGGATTGAGTACGGTGCGCCCGTCAACCACGCTGTTGCGTCCCAGGAAGTCGCCTATGTCAAGGACTTCCGCGACATTCTTCTCGTAATAGCGATACCCTTCCTGGCGTGCAGCCCAGGCTTTGGCAAACGAGGATTTGCCGATACCGGCCGGGCCGACCAGCAGGACGGCCACTTCCGGCGGGATGAACTCCAAGTTTTCTTCGAGTTCGGAAAAAGTTACTGTTTCTACCATGGTAGGTGAAATATAGCAAAAACTACTGCAGGCAATCCTCGTCAATCGGACCGTCAACGAGTATCACGTCCTCGCCCGCCGTAGAGGCGAACGGGCTGCTGCCCGCAGACAGCGTGCCACCGTGGACAGACAGGCTGACATCGACGTTGAACGTCGCGTTGATGACGATGCAGAGCTTGTCGAACACCACGTCGATAGGCTTGATTACCCGGATGATGTCCTTCAAGTAGTCCATCGAGTTGATGCCCACCAGGCTGCGCCCGGTAGCCGTCTCGGCCTGCACTTCGAGGTCGATGTGCGGTGTCGGGACCCACTTGCTCTTGATTTCGCCCTCGGTCTCGATACGTTCGGCGACCTCGTCCGCGGAAAGCAGCTCGACATACGGCTGGCTCGTCTCAGTCCATTTCGTCAGGACCTTGCCCACGACGCCGAACAGGGACATCACGGCACACACGCCGGCATCCGTGCCGGAGTGCGAGTAGATGTCCGGGAGGTTCTCCACGACAGACCTGACGGCCATGCGGCGCATGGCTTCCGTGTTGTAGAGGGGGTTCTCGTTGATGTTGTCGTCCATGCCGGAGATGTCAAAGCCCATGAACCTCGCGAGATACCCGATGAGGTCATAGTCGATTACACTCGCGTCGCGGAGGTAGGCGAGACGCTCGATCTTTTCAGCAAGCGGATAGCCCATGTCGGGAACGCCCTTGAAGGACGAATCCATGTTGCGACGGGAAGCGACGGAACCGTAGTCATACTTCGATGAATACTGGAGCATGCCGTTGCCGGTAGTGTCGATGTTTTCGAGCGCCTTGTTGTCGAAATTGTAGTTCCGTGCGAACCCGCGCGGGACGGTATAGGTAGAATCCTGCGTCTCGGCAGCCTTCATCACGCTGACGTGGTCGTGCGGGATATACAGGTATTCCGGCACCCCATCTTCCGAACCGGCTTCGAGGTATGCGGCGTTCTTCATCATGTCCACCGAGATGTCGCGGATCTTCATGACGCGCTTCGTGCGGACGGGAATCCAGCTGGCATTTGCGGACACTCGCCATCCGATACGCTCGTCCGGCCTGGACTGCGCAAGGGAAACCACGATGTCGCCATCGGCAAAGCGCAGCACCTGCCCGTAGCTGACGGAATTGAACGCATAGGCACCCTGCAGGTTGCGCAGGTTGTCCCCCGCCTTATCAAGGACATAGCCCTTGAAGACGGTGCTCGTGCCGGCTTCGCATGCGGGCACATAGTTGCCATACACGGCGAACGTGCAGTCGCCCGTAACCTTCATGACATAGGCCCTGGCGAGCCTTACCGCAGTTCCGCTCTTCATGTCGGCCACGCCGGTGCCCGCATAGTCAACCACGATGAAATCGTGCTCGGAGAACCTGTGCGGCGCCTTGGTGGTGATATAGGTCCATGCCTCGTTCTCCCCGTTCGCCGCGACACCCGCATGGGCCTCCACGACCACATTCTGCATAGAATAGGTGGTGCAGTGGGAAACACGGTCCCATTCAAGGCTCTTGATGGTGTACTTATACCACGTTCCCGGGCGGAGTTCCATCACGCGGTTATCCACCGGGTTGCCGTCGAGAAGCGGGGTTCCTGCCTGGTCGTTCACGCGGATCACGATGAACCCGGCGCCCATAATTTCCTCGACAGTATGCCAGCCGTTATATTCGGTCGGATAGACATTGGAGATGAACACCTCCATGCTCCCGTTCGCATACTTGGCATCGGACTTGCTGAGATACGGGACGGACTTCGCGAGCTCGACGAGGGCGCGTCCGTCACCCATGTAGCGGATGGAACGGATATTTACCGCCTCGCCCATGGAGTTCACCGGATTGTCGTCGGACGTGTCGAACAGGTTCTGCCTAGAATACAGCGTGCAGGGCGTGAGGATGGCCTTCGGGTCAAGTTCTTCCCATGCGCCCGGGCCTACCCTGTAAAGGGTTTCCCCGACAGTGACGATGTCGCCTTCTTCCGGGGCTATCCTGATGGCAGCGCCGGAAACGGGCGTTCCCTGCTGCCCATGGACATCCACGCCGAACGAATACTCGATGCAGGCATACTTGTCCGTGTTGGAGCTGCCCGCAGCCGGGTCGGAAATAATCTCGTGCGTCCCGGTAAGTTCGACCGGTTCAAGGAGATTGGGGAACTGGATAAAGCACTTGTCGAAAGTGAGCGAGCGGCCCACATGGAGCACCCCGTCACCGTTCACCGCCTCCACGCGGAGAAGGTAGGTATTGCCGGAAACCTGTTCGTCGCTGACGCGGACGCCCGCCACTGAATACCTGTATGAACGGTCATAGACCATCACTGCATCCTGGTCAGAAATCTCGAACACGCGGCGGGTAAACACCTCATCGGTTTCCACGGTGTAGCTCACGGTGTCGTTATCCACGACATGCACGGCCACGCCGGAAAGATTGAACAGGATGTCGTTCGCGAGCACATCCTCGCTGTCGATACCGGAAATATCTACGGTAACGCCGTCAACGAGCCCGTGCGCGGCAGAGGACACGGTAACTGTCCATGTCCCGTCGTTGTTATCGACGGCCATCACGGAGTCGATGTCGTTGCGGATTTCCTTGTCGGCACCATAGGCAACCACAGGATAGTCGATTACGGCATCCCGGAACTTGGTCAGGTCGCTGTCAACGATGTCGGAATACTGGCCGGCGGACATGAACTCCACGAAGCCGTTGCGGTCATCGGCAGCGATATTCAGTTCCGACGCGTGATAGAGCCATTCCCTATCCTTGTAGCCAAATTTCAGGCCAGTCGTGTTCACCTTGCGGATGTAGGTCAGCGAGGTAAGGACATCGTGCGGGAGGGAGTAATCCGGCTCCTCGCCGAGTTCGAGCGTGTCATACTGCCCGAAGAACGGGACAAACTGGTTACGGATCGAGATGAAGTTGAACGCGCGGCAAGAGAGCTTGTCGGCATAGCGCATCCCGTGGCGGACCTCGTCAATCTGGTCATCGGCCGGATCGTAAACAAGGTCCCCGTCAAACAGCTGTTCGCCGTCGGTCTTGACGCCGGTCGTCATGACGAGGAGGGCCTTGCCTTCCGTCTCGCGGTCAGTCGCGACGAGCCACTTGGCCGTAGTAATCTTGATGCCGGTACAGAAATCGAGCACCGCGGAGGTCTCGTCATCGCCATAGATATAGCGGACAACGCCGTTCGCGAACATGCTCTCGTCCTTGACGAGCTTGGTGACGAAATAGCGCTTGCCGATTGACAGGGTGCTGCAATCGAAAACCACCGTGCGGACTGCCGCGCTGGAGACCTGCATGAAGTGCCGGTCCATCGGGTCATCGACCGCCGTCAGCAAAAGCAAGTCCCCCGCGGAAGGCATCGTGTCGCCGGAATAGACACAGTCGGCGTTGCTGTCCGAACTTGCGGTGATGATACCGCCGCGGACGCGGGTGATGTTGACCTTCTTCCCGTATGAGGAACGGGCCACGCGGACACCCTCGCTGAGGAAATACTGCGTATATTCGATACCGTCGATAAACACTCCGGTAACCTTGTCGCGGATCATAGCGACCCCTTCCCACATGAGGTCGTCGGAATACACCGGGTCGCCGATATTAAGGTCGCCGTGGTCCAGATAGAAGCCGTCACCGCCGCAGAGGCGAGAACTCGGGACATATCCCTCATACACGACATCGTTCACGATGTCGGCATCGCGGTAGCCGCGGAAGGAGGCCTTCCCGGAGCTTATCGTCCCGTGACCGCAGAGAGGAACCTGCGCGTTCCACTTGACCACCGTCTTCGGGTGTTCGTAGTCGAGGGACCAGTAGCTCTCGAACAGCGGATATTGGGTGAAATCGTACTGGGTGATGTTCTCCACGATTGCCGTCATGTCGCAGGCGCGTGTGGGCACGAGCGTGAGCGTGACGAGACCGTCCACCGCCATCGTCGAAGACGGGTCGGGGAAGCTCATCTTGAACTCGTAGTAAACGTCCTTGTTCTTGCGGTGGACGAGATAGCAGTATGCCCCGTCCGCGATTGTCGGGAGCTGCTTGAACGTAAGGCGGAGCACGCCGGAAGTGTATTCGGCGGTCGCGATTGCGCACTTCTCGGTGACATCGGCCTGGGACGGGTCCTTCGCCATGTCCCCGCCGTCATCGGAAAGGTTCACGATGTTGGCCGTGCTCATGTCGCGCATGTAGAACATGCCGGTCGGGAAACCGTTCTTCCATGAATATACGGAGCTGTCGGTAGATACGAGGGACGTCCTGATGTGGTCGCCCGGGTTCACGACGTAGTTGAGGTAGTCAACCACGAGGTTTCCGTTCTCGCCGCTCTCAACCGTGCGGGAAACCGACGACACATGGAAGCGGAAATAGACTTCGTAGTAGTTGATCCCGTTTACCGTCTTCAGGTACCGGGCATAGACGCTCCCCACCTCGTCAACGACGAAGGAAACCACGCTGTCCGTGGTATTGTCGGTCCCGTCGAACGGGTCCTGGGAATTTCCCATCGGGTCGGGGCGGAGACTGTCGGAAGCCTTGTCATAGTAATAGGGGTGGACATCGCCACCGGCAAACTCGACATAGACTACCTGGCCGTCGGCAACGCCGGTCCCGAGACCCCTGATCGAGGCATTGGGAACCACGTCCTCCTTCTCGGTCTGGACGCGCATGGTGACCGGATATTCCGCGTTGACATTGCCCAGGGCGGCGTTGCTGCGCACGTTGTTGCGCGGCGCGGAAAGGAGCAGGATGGGGGATGCCCTGTGCATGGCGTGCTCGAACATGTCCTTCAACTTGGACTGTGTCTGCTTGACACGGAACACGTCGGTTTCGGAACACACCCGGACAATCTCGAACTCGGTGGTCGTCCGCAGGTTGCGATATGCGTTGTTGATGTAGTCGCTCATCACCTGGACGAACTCTACAACGTCGGGCTCCGTCTTCAGGAAGTCCGGGAGGTAGGCGACAAAGTCGCTGTGTCTAAACTGACCGCCGTCGTTATACGGTATCGCTCTCATTAGGTATCCATCGAAGTCTTAAGTGAGACATTGTAATCGACAGAAAGCTCGATGCCCTCGGTAGGAATCACTATCTGCACGATTTCGTTGCGGTTGGAATAGTTGGTGATGTTGCCCTGCTCGTCGATGAGCGACGCGCACACGTAGTATTCGAGCACGTTGCGCACCAGCTTGATATACTCCTGGCCATAGCGCATGTAGCTGTAAAGGCCGGAACCGTTGATTTCGGCCATGCCGACCACATTCTCGGTGTCCTTGAACGTAAGCCCGTCAGCTTCCATGCTCCATCCCTTGATGGCGTTGATTACGTCATAGAGACGCCCGGCAGTGGCCACGTCGCCGGTAGTGCGGGCCTCGGTCAGCGCCGCGTAAACCGGGGTGAAAATCTCCTGCATCACCTGTTCCCAGATGTAGGCGACGAACGTATCGATCTGCTTGTCGGACAGCTTGCCGGCAGCGAGTTTCGGCGCAACGTTCTGCTTGTAGAACTCCTGGATGCGGGTCTGCATGCTGCCCTGGTCCATATCGCCAGTCTGCTTGCGCATCTTGAATACGTCCTGGTGGAGGGAAGCGGATGCCTCCCCGGCATAGCGATACTGCAAGGTGAACTCGTTGCCCTCGTCATCGACGGAATCCGGCGTGATGTACTCGTAGGTCAGTTCGCCGAGCCACGGGAGGGTGGCAAGGTCGAGGTTGCGGAAGCCGTCGTCAACCGGCTCGAAACGGACATCCACACCGGCCACCTCGACCATCTGGTGGATGAGCGCCTCGATACGGGAGCGGTAGATCGGGACGGAGAATTCCGTGTTGTCCTTCAAGTAGGCATAGACCACGTTCTTGATGCGGTCGCGGATGTCCGTGAACTTGTTGCCCTTGTAGAGGGTAACGTCCATGAGCAGCTGCATCGTGTGCACGGACGGATAGACGTAGGAGTGGAACCCGCCACCGACGGTAAGCATGCCGCGGCGGTTGAGCGCGACCATGATGGAGTGCAGCTCGGAACCCGGCTCGACGAAATCCATCGGGCTGAGGTTCGCATTGAACACCTTGTAGTCAAGCGGGTATTTCGGGATAAGGGCGGTAAGGTAGTTCGAGACGATTTCGTTGGCGAAGCCTTCCGGGTCAGCCGCGCCGTCCACCCAGCGGCTGCCGAGATGGTTGGCGGCAAGGTCGGAAGCCAGCTTCGCACGGATTGCCTCAATCGTATTCCGCAGCTCGGTCTGGTTCACTGCGCCGATCGAATCGACATCCTGGTAATCGTATTCCCAGGTGTACATGAGGCCGTTGACCTTCGCGCCGGAAAGGAAATACTCGTCGGAAGTGGTCGGGTAGTAAGTGCCCTCGCGCTCGCGGTAGAGGTCCTTCAACGCGGAGAAACGCACCTGGTTCATGTACTTCACGTTGATGCCACCGTTCCTCAGTTTCGTGTTGAGGATGTCCTCGCCGAAGGCAATCGCATACTTCACGTCCGCATAGCGGCGGAGGAACACGCTGTAACTCGTGCCGTTGATGAGGTGGTCGAGGGTGTTGTAGATTTCCGGGGAGTTGTTCTTGATGGACTCGGCGCTTTCCATCGGCTGGCCACCGCTGATGTCGGTAGTGAGCGCGATGTTGAGGTCGTTAATCGTGATGTCGCTCTCGGAACCGTCGGCCTGCGTAATCGTGATGCTGGATGCGGATGTCGAGAGGGTGGAGCCGGAAACGTTGGTCAGGTTGCCCGCTTCGCCATGCGTGGAGAAGTAGGTTACGGAGATGACGCCGTAAGGGATTGCCGCCTTGAGGCCGTCGCTGAACTTCATCTGGACGTTGCCGTCGTTGGACGTGTTCAGGATTACGGTATAGTTGGTCGTGTAGCTGCCGGAACCCGGGACAAAGCCGGAAAGGTCGTTGGCGGAAGAATCCTTGGACGGATCCGTGAAACCGCGGCGCGAAATTCGCCAGTAGAGACGGTCGGCCATGACGGAATCCATATCGACCCCGTCAACGAGCGTCGCGTCGGAAGTCACCGTCGTGAAACCCGACGCGCGGTGCGAGACATTGCCGTCATCGGCATAATTCGGGTCGCTTTCGCCGAAATAGTCGGCAAACGTGGGGTCGTTGATGATGAATACCTGGTGCTGCTTGCCGGAAGACACGAAGTTCACCGTCTTGCTGATGCCTTCCGCGAGGACGGCATAGCCGCTTACGAGCGTCATGAGGCCCGTGTGGTTCGCGTCCAGATTGCGGTCATAGGAGAACTCCATGTCGGACATGGCGGTAAGCGTAAGCCCGCCGAGGGCAAATTCGCAGCCCTTCGGGATGAACACGCGGATCGTGTCATACTGGCCCGTCGTCGTGGTCTGAATACCGACACCCGCCTTTGCAGGGACGGGGCGTCTCGGGCTGTAACCGAGCATACGGCCACCGGCATAGATGGACCCGAGGTTGGTCGCCGTTTCCAGGAAAGCGTTCTGGAAGGACGATTCCGCATAATACGCCATGAGGTCCGCGGTGCCCGCGAACAGGTCGAGGAGGATGCGACCGTATGAGCTGTCGGAGAGGTCAGCGAGGGGTCCGCCCTTGGCCTTCAAAATGGTCATCAGTTCGGACTGGATGTCCTCGAACCGTATTTTAGTATATTTCCTGGCTGCCATTCTCTTGATCCAAAACTTATCCCTAGTTTATAGTCCCGGAGGGGTCGCGGAGCAGTTTTCGGACCGCCGGACTCTAAACTATTGGCATGCCCGAACTCATACTCGACATCAAGGCGAACGTCCGCCACACATCGCGGCTCGTTCCCAATTTCAGCGTCCTAGCGAACGTATCAATGCCGTTCTGGAACAAGCGTGCCCAGGGTTTCGTCGAGCGCCCCGAAAAGATACAGGCCAACCAGCCCGAGTTCGAGCATACGGAAGACAAGGGCTACACCTACCACTTCCGCCAGCACAACTCGTTCCGTGACCAGAACCGCTACGACGTCATGATCAAGGCGGTGATGAAGCGCCAGGCCGGCACGAAGTTCGCCTACTACACGACCACGTTCAACGTCGACTCGGACCCCCTCCACAAGGAGGACAACAACCGCACGATAGACCGGTACTTCGAGATACCGGCACTGGTCGGTTTCAACCCGCAGAACGAGCTTTACAAGCGCTTCGGGCTCCAGTACACGGCAAAGCAGGAAATCTACCTCCACATGCCGCTGTTCCTGGAAAGGAACTACGCGAGCCTCCGCAGGGAAGGCGTGATGCCGAAATGCGACCCGAAGGAGCACAACCCCATCTGGTGGCAGCGCGGTTACGAGGAATTTCGTTACTTCGGATATACGGCGGACCAGATTTTCCCCAAGGCGGGGGACAAGCTGAAACCGCTCTACGACAACAAGCTCTATAACGTCAGCAGTGTCACCGACGAGATCCCGGAATACGAATACAAGTGGAGAAAGTATTTCTGGAAGCTCTACCTCGAAGTCGCACTCGACAACGGCATGCAGGTCTCCGAGAGCGTGAAGAACGACCCGGAGCAGCGCCACTTCATCGACAACCTCCTCGGCCTGAACAACCTTCAGCCGGGCACCACCGGGGAACAGCAGGCCACGAGCATCACCCCGGGCTACGCCTTCGATGTCTCGGACATCGTGGACGAGATGAAGAAGGACGTCCTGTTCCACCCGCCGGAAGTCAAGAAGTGCGTCAAGAACGTCACGCAGGACCCGGACTGGTATGCCTGCAGCAACAAGTTCGGCATGTGGTAACGCAAAAGCCCGCGGTTTCCCGCGGGCTGTTTTATTCGGATTCCTATTATGGCAAATTCTTACTGCATCTGGCCGGGGAACGGAGTATCGACCCCGAGCGTAGCATGCTTTATGGGAAGATTATACGGAGGATCCTGTTCCGGCTTCGGCATGTTGTTCCAGAAGCCAGGCTGCCCGCCGCTCCCATCGTCAAGGAAGTTGGTATGGGATGCCGCGTTACGCTGCTCGATGACAGTGAAGGTTTCCATCAGCATCTCCGGCGTGTAGGTCCCGGCAAACGTACCGTCGATTGCCACATGCGAGAAGATGTTGTAGATGTCCGCCGGGGTAAAGTTGCGGGCGATGATGGCATCCTTCACACCGTCGAACTCCGGCGCAGTAAAGTCAGTCTTCGACTGCCCATTCACTGCGGCATCATACGTCGGAAGCAGGTAGTTGAGCTGTTCCCGGGTAAGTTTGCCAATCGTTTCCACTTCGTCAATGCGGCCGCTGCGGCGGATGATGGTGCTGTTTACCACGCTCGGGTCGTTCATCGTGCAGCAGAACAGGTACGACACCCCGTCGCTAGTATGGAGCTCGTTCAGACGGTCAAACACCTCGATCCACTTGGAAATGTGGCGGTCCTTCGCATTGTCCTTCTTGACCCATCCGTCAAGGTCGTCGCAGAGAATAATCACGTTGCGCATCACGCGGATGAACTCGTACATGTTGCGGAGCGCCTGGGGGCGGTCCAACATGTCCGGTTCCAGGCGGATTGTCATGTATTCCGGGAAACGGTCGGAAATCTGGCGCATAAGCGTGCTCTTGCCGCAGCCAGGACTGCCGACGAAGCAGATACCACGATGCAGGCCCTTGTCGAACATCGTCCTGAAGGACTTGACATAGGCACCGAACTTTTCCGGCAGCGGCTTGTAATCGACAACTGCGCGTTTCTGCGGGTTCAGCGCACCGTTTTCCGTAAACGAATACACGAACTTCTTGGTGTCGAGGAACTTGCGGGTAATGCTCATCATGATCGTGCCCGGCAGGTCTTCGGGGAGTTTCTCCTCGCCCATGTTGGCAATGATTACCGAAATGGGACGCGGTTCGTTCATGCCGTTCCGCATGATCTCGGCCTGCTGCATCATACGGTTGTATTCTTCGGTTCCCGGTGCAGGCGGGTTCGATGACTCGTAGTGAACCGGGGAATCAAGACTCATCACGAACGCGATGAAACTGTCGCCAACCTGGACACATACATACGGGTCGAACGAACCTTCGTATTCGCGCTTCGACGTAATCCTGAGCAAAGCCGAGTTCACCGGAATGCATTCCTCGATGTTTGTCGCCACGGGGCGGACCTTATAAGTCTTCCCGTTATGGACTACATCCATCGGGACATCGGAATCGCCAAACCTGAACAGGAAATTCTTCTCGCGAGAGCTTGCCGCCACGATTGAGCGGGACACCAGATTGATTTTCGTGATGGGGATATTTTCATACTTGGTCCCGACAAGATCAGTATGCTGGATATTATACCACACTCGCTGGTTCGGCGTGCTGGAGAACGAGAACAGCTTATCGACACCGCGGGCAATGGTATATTCGGCGAGGACGTTCCGGGCGCACGAAAGATATGCCGCGATGACCGGGTGCCCGCTACGGGCGGCAATCGTGCACATGACATGGGACACGGAAAGGAGAGCACATGTACCGCGATACCCCATTGCTGCGCTGCTGGTGTCGGCAGTCACAAGCGCCTTTGCCGCGCGTTTGAGATTGTCCTTGACCGACAGACGACGGCTGAACTTCGGCATGCCGAGTGTGCTTACTATCCTGTCGATGTCAAAGATAAGGTTCGTTGCGGAGGCTTCGTCATACTTCATCATACGATGTCCCCCCTGAACTTGCGCACCAGGTTATAGATGAAACGCCCCGCGAAAAACGCGATTGCGACGAGCTGGATGCAGTTGATGATTTTCTGATGTGTTTTCATGTCAAACCCTTGAAAATGCAGTCGCTTCGGTTCCCCGCTACCATATCCAACGGGACCCGCATTTGGCTTCCGGTCTAGTCGGGCATCGCACGGACCAAGCAGTATAGGGAGTGACTGTTGCGAACGTTGTAACTTTAAGAACTTTACGAACGCCCTCGGAACACTTTCCTGTCGCCGTGCCGTACCTGAGCTGAACGGAACTAGCCGGACCGGTCGACACCAAATTTCCTCGTAGCGTTTTGCACATACCGTGCAGCAACGATCTTCTTTGGCGTGCGACGTGGTGGCATTGACCGGAGCCGTTGCGACCGTTAATTAGTGGCTTCTTCCTTCCCCAGACCGATCTTCTTGGCGATTTCTTCATCGAGCGGGAACTGCACAACGGTTTCCGCATTATATGCAGAAAGGGCGTCTTCGAGCGTGTTCTTCTGGTTGATGTCTGTCATGATACGCTTTTCGAGGAACTCCGTGGACGGAGCGGTGCGCTGGAGCTGCGTAATGATGTAGTTGCCATGAACCTGGTCAAGGACACGTTCGGAAGTCTTGGCGTCCTTTGCTCGGGTAAGCATGCTCTGTTCGATGCGGAGGGCAGCGTCAACGCGGGCGATGTCGGCAAGAAGGTGCTGGCCCTTGCCGTTCACGTCCTCGATTGCCTTCACGATAATCGACTTGGCGTAAAGAAGCGCGTCATAGAACGCAAATTCTTCCTCGATACTGGACTTGTTGAGACGTCCATTGACATCGGCAACGGCTTCGTCATAAGCATAGGTAGGGAACTTGATGAGCAAGTCCTCTTCCTTGCGGATTAGGTCGCAGAGCTTCTTGCGGATGCTGAACGCCTTGGCAAGGCTCACGCTATGGATAGTGGTTTCATTGGCCATAATTTTACCTCTGCGGTAAAATATAGCAAAAATCACCGCGCGTATTTCAGTTTGCAGTACAAAAGGATAGAAAGGAGGGTAGTCGCAATCCCGTAGTTGAAATACAGGGGCAGGTGCAGAGTGCCGTTCACGACGTCGCCGTATGCGACATATTCGGCAGTAGCGAGGTTCCCGACATAGGACAGGGCCAGGAAACCCCAGGAAAGCTGGCTCGCGTCCTTGGCACGGAGACAGGCGATAACCTGGGGCAGGAGACATACGGCAAATGCGACTGAACCGCAAATGCCGGAGAAATTGGAGAACAGTTCGAGCATAGTCCAAATATAGAAAAATGGACCGGGACCCGGTCCATCTTTGGCTGGAATGTTGTTAGGAAAGGTCCGTCATCATCATGGCGCCAGGCGCCTGTTCAAGCATCAGGTCGAAGAACTTGTCGAAGCGCTTTTCAGCCCTGTCGTAAATTCCCTTGCCGTCAATCTTGACACCGCCAGGCATCGTGAAGTCGTCCTTGCTGAGGATTTCGCCCAGCTGCATCTGCGCCTTTGCCACGCACATTTCGCGGAAGTACGGGTTGCAGAAGATTTCGGACATCTTCGCCTTCATGAACACCTTCGCAATGGCCTTCCTCGGGGCTTTCGGGGTCGGGTAGATGCGGACGATGTGTTCCGTCGGGTAGAAGTGGATGTCATACTGCGTGCCGATAATCTTCTTGTAATCCTGCAACGTCCGAAGCGAATTGGCATAGGTGACAAGGTCGAACTGGCCGAAATTTCCGATCGTCGCCCCGCCGACGGCCATTAGCGATTCGCCCGGTCCGACGTCCCACGCCATCATCGGGGAGAAGGTGTTACCGTATGACGGGCTGATGTCGATGAACTGCATGCACTCGTCCGGGACACGGTATTCCATCACGCCCGGTTCGAGGTGGATGACGAGAATGTCCTGGTAAGAGGATTCATCGACGCTGGATTTCCAGAAGAAGTCAAGACAGTCCTGGATGGCCATGTGGATATGGCCCAGGCCGTTGTCTTCGTCGACCACCATTTCAATGTCCGTCAACGGGGCACCGAGACGGCGCTTGACCCAGGTCGCCATGTCGTCGCGTGTCATCAAACGTCCGCTACTCATAGGTTATCCCTCGAAGCGCTTGTACTTGTAGATGATTGTGCCCATCTTCTCGTCGAAGTCGGAGAAGATGTTGCCGATTCCGCCGAACTTCGCGAGGTCCGGGTGCTCGGTGAACGCGTCGTCCATGCCCTTGAGGATGGTCTCCATGCGGGAAAGGATGGTCTCCTTGCCCGGGGCCCATTCCTTGCGGTCTGTCCCGAAATTGCCTTCCGGGACGAACGAGCCGACATCGGAAATGGACAGGTAACGCTCGGCGAGCCTGTCGGACGTGTCACGCATGAGGTCATAGACCTCGCCCATCAGTTCGTGCTCGAAATTGTTCTTCGCGTTCCAGTGATATACATGGAACTCGTTGGCATACCCGAGCAAGTCGCATGCGGCGTTTTTCAGGACGTCCGTATCGCTGGTCTTGGGGGCGCCTTCGGCACTTTCGGTCATCGGGACCGCATGTCCGCCGAGACGGGCCAGCCCGCGATCCATCTTTTCAAAGTTGTTGTCCATTTTTTCTTTCGTACTCCTCTCGGAAAACTTTTGCGTATTTCGCCACCCAATCCCTGGCAGCGGCCTCGCCGAGGTCCCGTCCCGCTTTCTCGGATTCAATCCACTTGTACCGCTCGATTTCCTCTCGCTGGGCATCAAGGAACTTCTTCATCTTCTCGCGATTCACGGGGACCCCCGTCGCTGGCTACGTTACTGCATGCTTTCCACGAGACCGCCAATCGGGTTGGTAGCCTCGGCAGCCTGCTTGGCCTTGCGGCTCTTCTTGGTAGTGACCTTGGCCGGTGCCTCGGTAACTACCGTTTCCGGTTCAGCCGGGGCTTCGACAGCGGGCGCTTCCTCGGTCGTGGCTTCGGGTTCGGCAGCCACACCCATGCTCACCTGGGCGGTACCGCCCTGGTCGGTGCCGCTGAAGAACATCGGCCCGAAATCGACGTTGATGCCGAACTTCTTGATGGCTTCGGCATCGCCGGCTTCAAGGGCCTTCATGAACTCCTGGTAGTCGGCAGTTTCGGCAACGACGCTGAAAGAGCTGGCTGTCGGCTTCTTGCTCTCCTGCTGGTGGGCCATCATCGCGGCAATGCGTTCATTTTCGTTTGCCGCTCCGGTCGGCTTCACGACAGGCGCCGGTGCGACGACCTGGCGCTTCGCTGCGCTCTGTGCGGCGAGAAGGCGGGAGATTGCGGCCGGTGCATCGGATGCTGCCGCCTTGCGGGTAATCACCGGGGCGACGGATGTGCGCCCGCGGCTCTTGGAACGGGCCTGGATGGCAAGGAGTGTAGATTCTACGGTCATTTGGTTATTCCGGTTAAGTGTTAAACAGTAATATCCTACAGTTTATAGCAAGGCGGCTAGGCCATCACGGACCGCACCATGCCGTCAACGCGGCTGTTCGCTGCCTTGAAAATCCCCATCGGGTCGGAATCGTCGTCATCGGAACTGTCGTTGCCGACATATTCCTCGGGCTGTTCCTTCGCAAGCTGTGCGCGGATAAACGCGGGATCGTAGGCGCCCGGGCCGGTGAATTTCCGATACCCGCCTTCCTGCCCGCCCGAGTTCATCGTGTCGAACATGGCATCGAATACGTTATCAGATGCTTCCGGCTCCTTCCCCGGGGTCTCGATGCGGTCATTCTCGTATTGACGGTCCTCGATAAACGCCTGCATCATCTGGTCGGGCGTATGGGGCTTCGGCATCACGAACTCGGGACGTTTCGGGGCGGGAACGGACGCTGCCGCAATCCGTTTTTCCATCACCGCCTTCTGGTGGGCAAACATACGCGCTATACTAGGATCCATCGGTAACCTCGAACGTGTTCACGGCAACCATCGTGTCGGAGAAGTTTGTCTTGACGCCGAACGCTCCGTTCTCGCCGTGGTTGTAGAGCACAAAATAGAACGAATAGATGGTTTCCGTGTCGAAGTCGTATTCGTCCGTCCTGAACGTCTTGTGCATGGTTGCGGTATGGAACGTGAAGTAGAGACGGTTGTCCATCACGCCCCAGTCGAACCAGACGGTACCCTTCGGGATTACCGTGCCGTCGTGGGCGGTGGTGTCCTCCGGGTTGTAGAGATACTGGAAGACCGTATCGCCGAGTTCCTTGAACTGCAACGTGGCCTTGAACGTATATGAGGACTCGATGAGCCCGCCCTCATTATCGCCGAACCAGTCAAGTATCTGCGACCATTCCTTGCGCTCGCCGGCGACGCCGGTATTCTGCAGTCCGTCCGAAGCGTACCCGCCCGGGGCGTATGAGCCGTTTCCGGGAGGGATGGACGGGACGAACTCGCGGCTTGCCGCATTGATTGCGACGAAGTCACGGCCCATGCCGCTAAAATCCTTCGCGACATCGGAATCGTCATCGAACGTAAGGTGGAGAAGGTCAAATTCCGGGACCTCGGTAGGCCGGGCGACATCATCGACCACCACCTCGGTAAAGTCATAAATCGGGATGCGGTCGCCATTCTCGTCAAGGACATACTTGCCGTTATCGTCAACCTCGTACCCGACCAGCTGCGGGTTATACCCGTTCTGCGGGTTCCCGTTCTCGTCGAGGCCAAGGACCTGTGGGGCGGTGAGGAAGATGCGGCGGAGCGTCACGTCCTTCCAATATTCCTCGTTGTCGTCGGCATACTGCTTGACGAGCGTCCTCGTAAACGTCTTCAACAGTGAATAGCCTTCGCGGCGGGACGGTTCCACGGTTTCCCACAGCTGCTTCTTCTGCTGCGCAATCGCGTCCGGGTAAACGAACACCTGCAGGCTGTCGATTAGGCGCTCGTCGATGTTGAAGTCCATCTGCGCATAACGGATCATTTCCGGCAGCTCGTAGGGACGGTGATAGACGCCGTGCGCCTCGATATTGTATTTCGCATGGTAGAACTGGTATTCGTTGGAATTCAGTTCCTTCTCGTCGTCAATCTGGTCGCCCGGAACGCCAATCGTGAAAGGAATTTGGCGTTCGAGCTTGGGAGCGAAATCGAACTCCTTGATGCGCAGGGTGCGGTAAGTGTTGAAATACGGTTCGATGTTTTCCTTCACCTGCCGGAAGTCGGACAGGTTGTCGCAGAGGATTTCCAGCTCGAACTTGAAGATGTAGGGCGTCGGCTGGATGTCTTGAATCCACCGGTTCAGCGGCTCGTAGAAAATCCTGCGGGTATAGGTCGGCTGCACGCGGCGTGCATCGTCGGGAGCGGTTCCCGTGCAGCGGAGACCCGCGACGGGAATTGGCTGGGCGACCTGCTTCGCGCGGACCGTAGTTACCCAGTTCGCAAAGTCGTCATTCGTGTGGGTGACAATCGGGATGCGCACGGTACGGTCATAAATCTGCCGCTTCGTATCCTTGTACTTGTTCACACGGAGATTGTTGAACACGTCAAGGAGGGCTATCTCAATCTTCTCGATTTCCCTTACGTAGTAGTATGGCGTCATCCCGACCCCCGGTTATTCCTTCGCCGGAAGAACGATGTTCGCGTATGTTTCCAGACCGCGGAGCGCGTAGTCGCGTTCCGAACCGGATGCGCTCTCTACAATGCCGGCGAGCTTGCCGATAAACGCGCCCCTGTCTTCGCCGCACTGACTTTCGAGGAAGTTGATTGCCTCAACGCGGTTCCTGTCGGCCGTCTCGCAGACGACGAACGCGTCGGCAACACACTCGGTCAGCGCCGGACCCTTCTCGCGCATAATCTCGCCGAGGTCGTCGATAAACTTTTGCTTCGGATCATCCATATTGTAACCGGCTGTTTCCTTTCCGTCTAGTTTATAGTTTTCCGGTGGTTTCAAAACGAAACAAGGCCGGCGGAATTACCCGCCGGCCCCTAACCAATCAGGATCGCACTCGCTATGCGATAGTCAGCTTCCGCGGCTCGGCAGAGACCTTGTTCGGGATGCTGATGGTGAGCAAGCCGTCCTTGTAGGCAAGCTCCGCCTTTTCGCAGTCGAACTCGTCCCTGACCTCAAAGTCGAGGGTGTAGGTCAACTTCTGGCCGAACACGTCGCGAGGGGCGCTCAGCTTGAAATTGTTGCCTTCGAACGTGCAGGAAATCGCTTCCTTGGCCACGCCCGGGAGCTCAACGACGATTGTCGCGCCCTTGTCCTTGTCAACATGGCTGTAATTGGACGGGATTGCCTCCGTGGCAACCTTCACGTCCTTGTTCTGGTCAGACGCGTCGGCAAGCATGTTAATGACGTTGTTGAAGAAGTTGAAACCGAAATTGGAGTTGAACGGTTGAATCATAGTTGTTGTTTCCTCTTGTTGATTTTTGTTCTGCACCCTACTAGCAAAAACCGTGCCAAAACGAAAGACCCGTGCCTTGCGGCACGGGCCAGGTGAGGTACAAGCCAAAGGAGATTAAAACGCTAACCTCACCTTATCGCAACTTGATCTGGTCCTTGTAGTCTTCCTGAGTGATGGGAGCGGTGCCGTAGGACGTGGCCGTCGTGCAGATGGTGTAGCCGTTCTTCTTGAAGTAGTCCAGCATGGCGTTCTTGTCGATTTCCGTCTTGGACTCGGCTTCCTTCCTGTCATTCTCGGCAGACTTCCCGTTGGGGTTGTCCTTGAAGTCATACTCCATGCGGTTGTAGTTCTTTTCGCCACGACCCGGAGTATTCATCCAGTAGTTTTCCTCGATAAAGTCCTCCTGCGCCTTGGAGAGAAGCCCGTTGGTGTGGAGCTTCTGCTGCTTGTAGGCACGGTTGAGGAACTTGTCGGCCTTGCCGCTCTTGATGTCCCCCACGGTAGGGAACACGTCCTGGCAAGCGACAAAGATGTCGCGCTTCCAGCTGTTCTGCTGGTTGAAATTGTAGCCCATCATGTTCAGGACATTTCCAGGATTGATATTGAGCGCCATCGCCACTCTCCGTAGGTTTTACGGAATCAGTTTATAGATCTGTGCCGCGCATCCCGGACGAGGTCGTCCAGTTCGGCATGTTCCTTGCCGAAATCCGGGCTTTCGATGTTGTCCGGGTCATGCTTCTTGTCCGGGAAGGCCGCTTCGAGCACGCCGACAGCATTGTCGATTTCTCCCATGGAGCCGACTTCGGCCACGGCAGCGCTCTTCTTCTTTTCGGAATCTTCCTTCACCACGCCGGCATACTGGTCCAGTGACGAGCAGGTGGACAGCAGGTTGTCGTTGAGGCTCGTGAACTTCATGCGGGCAGCCTGCTTCTTCTTCTTTTCCTTGATGGCCACGAAGGCCCAGGTGGCGGCGTTCGCAAGGTAGTAGTAAGGGTCGCACTTGCCGTTCTTCGACTTCGCCTTCATCTTCTCGGGGTCGTAGTTGTGGCAATAGAGGATCATGTTCTCGATTGCGTAAGCCTCCATTTCCTCCTTCCAGTCGGCGGAGTAGGAGTGCCAACGGCCGTCGCAGATGGTCTTGGTAACGACAATCTGGATAATCTCCCCGAGCCAGCGGTTGACGGGGGCGGTCTGCAGTGCGTAAAAATTCGGGTTCGGGTTGCCCATCGCGACCGCCTTCTGGTAGGCGGCATTGTGGTCGGCCTTGTGTTCAAGGAGCAACCTGTTCAAGTAATTCGGGTCGATATGACCATAAATCATCGACTGGCGGGTCTGGTGCCCGTCCTTGTCGAACTCGGGTTCCATCTCGACTTGTACAGACTTTTCGCTATTCTTGGCCATAATTGGTGGTCCTTGTTGCTGCATGAAAACTAGGTTTTAGCCTAGTGGCAGGCTGCCGAGTTGTACATCTTGGCAAAGTCGGCTGCGGACATCGCGGTCTTGTAATACCGGAAGCCCCACACACCGCGCATGCCGACGATGCCGTCGTCAGTCCGGTTGCAGAGGAACTTGGTGCTGTCCGTGATGCGCCAGCTGTCGTAGAGGCTGTCCGGGCCGAGGATGGAAGTATATTCCATCGGGACCTTCTCGCCGTAGCCGTCACGGACCGCGAACGACCAGTTGTCGTCAACGAGCCCGAAGCCGTCGGCAAGAATGTTTTCGAGGCTCCGGTTGTAGGCCATCTTGTTCTTGCGAACATTCTCGGAATCCTCGGGATAGATTTCCTCCGGGACCGCATGCGGGATGAACCACGCATCGTGCGTAGTGTGCTCGATTGCCTGCCCGTTGGCATCCTTGACAGTATTGCCGTTCCCGTCCAGCTCGACTACGGTAACTTCCTTGTTGTATTCAACGTCATCGGCAACGGCCGCGCCGGCCTTCTTGAGGTGCATCACATAGTATTCCATGCCGATGCGGAGATTTCCCGTCCCGACATAGCCATACAGGTGCCACCCGTCGTCGCGACGCTGCCAGAACGCAATAGTAAAACCGTTCGTGTCGGAGCTGGCAGAATATTCGTCGGTCATCTTGACCGTGTAATGCCGTTCGCAGTCGCAGTACGCGCGGCAGTCCGGGGACACGTCGCCCTCGGTATAGGAACAGTCCTTGCGGATTTCCGTGGTCTCCATGGAGAACTTGCGCTCGTAATTCTCGTCAACGAGGACGCAGTCATCCAATACCGGATCTCCCGGCGTCCCGGAAATCGCCTTAATCAGCTCGTCGTTCGCGCCGTCGCTAATCCTGTAATCGGTGATGATTACCTGGCGTTCGCCGTTCGGCACCACCGACGCGCCACCGCACATGACCTTGACGGTCCTGCGGGCATGATTGAGATAGCAAGACGAGTTGAGGTAGTAATAGTCGATGTGGAAAATTCCGCCGCACTTGCAGAAGTCGATGTCGGTCTGCACTGTCACCGCACGGCTGAGGTCAACCGTATTCCCGTTGAGTTCAAAGTCGTTCCCGAGGAACTCCCAGTCGCCACAAGTAACGCGCCAGAGGCCGTCACAGTTCTCGCCAGGTTCGCATACCTGGTTGGTAAGGACAACGAGGTCGCCCGGCTTAACGGCAACGCCGCACACGGTCTGCGAACCGTTCTTGACGGGGACATCGTCGGAACAGACAACCTTGACGGTCTCGTTCACGCGGACACCCGGATCGATGAACACGCCGCAGTCAACGGGCAGCGGGGGATTGATTGCAAAGCACGGGTTGGCGCCTTCGCCATACACCGGTTCGCCGAGACCCTGCCAGTCGTCCTTCCTCACTTCCCAGAGACCGTCGGTACCGTCGAACTGCGCGGCAAGCCACACGATGTCGCCCTCGCGGAGGGAGACGCCATCAAGCGTCATCTCGCCCTTGCGGTAGTCGAGGCGGGTATTGTAAATCAGGCGGACGTAGTAATACTTGATATTTTCGCACGGGCAGTCATAGCTGATGTCCTTCACATAGATTTCACTCCCGAAGCCGTCACCGGCGCCGGTAGAAACGTCATTGTTCGCGGTCCCTACTTCGGACGTAGTAAGGGAAATCGGGCTCGCGAACCAGCAGTTTCCCTCGCCAACGTAATCGCTGTTGCCTGTTGTCGGCTTGTTGTCCTCATCGAACTTATACCTGATTAGGGACAGGTTTCTTGTCGTCGAGGAATTTTCGAGTAGCGTCGCATTGGCGCAAGTATCGCCATACCCGAGGTAGATTGAGTAGGTGGCGCATGCCTCGTCGTTGCCGAACTTGTCCGGCGTAAGGATGATGGTTGCAGTCTGGTCTGCAGTCGAGCACGCCTCGTCGGAAAGCCCTTCGTACTGGATGTCTTCCGGCGCGATGCGGATGCAATTCCCGTCCGCATACAAAAAGACGGCAAGGTTCGCGACGTTCGCCTCCGTCAGATTGTGACAGTGGAGCACGACCTCGGCAACCTCGCCTACGCGGCTTGCAAGATTTTCGATGTGGTGGATTTCCGGGAGGCACTGCGCACCCGTAGTGCCGAACACGCGGAACTTGGGAAGCGCACGCATGCGCTGGCCGTTGATTGCGATATACTCAATCAGGACTTCGAGGTCGAACGCGACATTCGGGTCCGGCATTTCGGCACCACCGAGATACCGGAGTTCCCAGACCCCCTCGCTGACATTGGCCAGCTCGAAAAGATCCGTCTCGGTGTCGAGTTCGGCTTCGAGGATTTCCCTCACCTGTTCTTCGTCAGGGACGATTACTCCGATTGCGAGCGGGGTATTTCCGTCCGCCTTGAAAACTGTGCTGGTGAGGGTGAACTTTTCCATGTTACTGTGCCGGCTGCTGCGCTTGCGGTTGTGGTTGCTGTTGCTGCGGCTTGTTCTGCATCAACGTAAGTTTACTGGAATACTTTTCGATTGCGTCAGCCAAAGCCTGGCCCGCGACACGGTAGCCTTCAACATACTTCGGGTTACTGACATACATTTCGGGAATCCAGAGCTCTGGCTTGCGCATGCTGGTCACGACCTGGGAAATCATCCAGCGGAACTTGTCGATTGTGTCGAGCATCGGCTTGGCCGACATCATGGCGTCATCCGACTTGAGGATGTCGATCATCTGGTCGAGCTGCTTCTTGTTCGCCTGAGCCTCTTCGGTCGTCATGTTGAACTTGGCGCAGTCGTTGTCCTGGTCATACTGGGCCTTCAGGCTGTCCATGTATGCCTGGCGCTGGCGATATGCTTCCTGTTCGTTGGCGGCACCCTGGTTCAGGTGATAGCCGGCCGCCTGTGCCTGCTGCTGGTATTGGTAGTATGCCTCGGTCCCAAATTCAGGAACCGGGCCCAGTGGCTGGGCAGCCTGTGCAGCAAACCCCGGAATGGCCTGGGGTGCAGGTTGGACCTGCGGTGCCGGTTGGGGCTGCGGCTGATAGACCGGCTGTGCCGGTTGGGGCTGGATGAAAGCGGACTGTTGAGCCTGCTGTGTGCGGGCAGTAGGGGCGAAAGCGCCCGGGCGATGAGCAAATGCTTTTGAAGCCATGGTTTACCTCGTCTTTACGGCGTGAAACTAGGTTTCACCGCGATTAGACGAACCCCATGCTACCCAAGCTGCCCATCTGGGAGATTGCGCTTGCGACGTCCGGGTCGATGCCGTGCGGCATGGTGTCCGCGGCTTCGCCGAGACCGTAGGAAACGTTCGGGGTATGGAGGTCATACTTCATCGGGCTCGCCTTGGCTCCGCGGGAATATTCAATCGGCGCGTTCTCGCGGGACGGATATTTCGGGTTGTCGAGCTCGAAGGCGTGGTCGATGTCGTTGAGGGCGCTGTTGACCTTGTCCATGTCAAGATCGCCGTTTGCTTCCGGGTCAACGTCCATCATGTACGTACCGCTCTTCCCATGCAGGAAGTCTGAAATGGCCTCGGAAGTGATTTCGCGGATGTCGAAGTTGATGAAGTGGTTCATCACGGCATCGACGACTTCCGGGCGCATGCCCTGGACGGACTTGTAGATGAAGTTCTTCTTCTGCTGGTCGTTGAGTTCCTGCTTTACGTGCTCGCGCTCGGCATAGGCCTTCTTCAAGTTGATGTTGCACTGGGCAAGCTCCGCCTTCAAGCGCTTCGTGTCCTCGGAAACCGGGATGCCGGCGCTTTCGAGAAGGGCGGCCATGTCATGGACCAGCTTATACATCTTGTCGGTAAGGGCATTGCCGCGCATGGTGTCCACGCTCTCGGTAATGGCCTGGTCAATCTTGCTCTCGGCCTTCGCGGATATGCTCTCGATAAGGGCGTTCAGCTTCTTGCCGGACTTCTTGCGTTCGGACTCTATGGCGGCATTCATCTCCGCGGCGAACGCGGCTTCCAGCTTGGGCCCCACGGACTCGGGGAGCTTCGACATTTCTTCTTCTGTAAGTATGTCCTTCAATACCATTTCGGATTACCACCTTATCGAGCGCTCAAGGCTTCAATCAGCACGTTCTTGTCGAACGTATTGAAACCGGTGCGGAGTTTGTAGTTCTTGCAGAATTCCCTGCGGAAGTTTCTTGCACAGTCAACGGATTCCAGGAGAACCTGCTTGTCGCTCTGCATTGCGGCAACGGACTCCATGTAGGAATCGAAGATTGCCGCTTCGCCATAGGACGGGTTGCCCACGACGTCCACAGTGACGAGCGTATAGTCGTCGTTGACCTCGACCGGCCCGTCCTTCTTCTTGGGGTCGATGAGGTGGGCAGTCCCTGTGCCGCGGATAGAATAGCCCGGATGGTAGCCGGTACGGAGAAGGCCAGCAAGGCAGTCGCCAGCGGGCGTCCCTTCCGCGACGACCATTCGGCAAATCAGGTTCGGCCCTTCGAAATGGAGGTCCTCGATGACCGCGCAGGTCTTCCAGAGGTTCATCTCCATGATCGAGTAGTCGATAGGAATATTCTTCTTGTTGAGACGCGGGTGGTTCAACTCGGCGGCAAGACGCCCATACGGCACCTTGGTGCGGACGAGATATTCGACCTCGCGCTTGATAATCGGCAACGGGTACTTTCTGCCGTTGATGCCGATAGTATCACACACCAAACAGACACCATTGAGGATGATGCGCTTGCGGGGCTTACCGTCAAGGCCAATGCGGGAAAGCTCCTGCACCGTAACCGGGCGGTCAAGCGACTCGACAAAGTTCGTTGGTTTCAAAATCTGAGGCATCTTTCTGTCCGTTCAGGATTCGCCTGATAGTTTAGAAACTAGGTTTCCGAATTTCCGCCCAGCATCGAGCAAAAGCCGTCGATTGCGTCGTCCGACGGGTTGTCTATGATGCCGTCGGCATCCGGGGTGTCGATTTCGGCAGTACCGAGGCCATCATCCACGGGAGCGACGGGTGCCGGCTCGGACGGGAGCCCGGGAGCGCTGTCGTTGAGTTTCTCGCTGCGGAAGATGTTTTCCAGCTCTTCCTCGCCGGGCTGCTTGCCCGGATCGACGTTGGCGTTATTGGCCACGTCGTGAATATCCGAGGCCGGGCGCTTGTATGAATTTGTGCCGACCTGGTCATGCAGGCGTCTCACGGCCTCATCGGAAGCCGACTCGAACTTGATGCGCTGTGCGTCGAGGACGAGACTGGCTATTTTCGGCGACTCGGAAGCCGCCTCGATAAAGATGTCGAAACTTGAACGGGCCATGGTTTACCTTTTCGTTTGCACCCATAGTTTATAAACTACGTGCGGAACAAGGAGTTAAATCATGGACCACAAGACCCAGAAAAGGCTCATTACCGCCATCCTCAACGACGACGACAATGCCGTCCGCGAGATTGTTGACGTCTGTGTCGAGTCCGCATACAAGACCGCCGTCGCGAAAGCAGACCAGGCGTTCTTCGAGTCTATCGGCACCAGCGCCGCGCAGCCCATGTAAACCGGGCTTTTCGGCCTCCCACTTCTAAACTATTCACATCAAACACCAAAGTGGTTACGCAAATGGCTATACCTGAACTCCCAATGTATGAAATGCCGACCGAAAGCGAGGTGTTCGCAATGATGGAAGCTGCCAAGAAAAAGGAATCCGAAGCAGCCAACACGAACAACGAACACCTTACCGATCCGTTCTGGTTCCCCGGCCAAAAGAAACTTGGCAGCGGCCCCTATACCGTGAACTCCATGCAGGGAGCGGTAAAGGTCCCGAAGGCCAACCTCCAAGGCAAGAATTACAACATCTTCCATGAAGATGCGCTCACCGACTGGCAGACAATCCTCCGCCGTCTCAAGGACAAGGCCAAGACTGTCAAGACCGGCTCCCCGAAGACCGATCCGTTCGGCACCGTCACCGTCGAAATCGGCGGCAAGACCGTTTCTGCGGCAAAGGTCGCCGAACAGTTGAAGGCTCTCCGCAAGACTTCCGTCACCGACAAGTCCGGCAAGACCGAGACGACTACCGAAGAACTCGGCGTCCCGCTCAAGACCCAGGGCAAGACCAACACGCTCCCCGACAAGAGCGGCGCGGTAAAGGTGAAGGAACCCGGCAAGGAATGGGGCAACAACAAGGAAAAGAAGCTCGACTTCTTCGACCAGAAGAACGTGAAGACCTATACCAACGACGGGAAGGTAGTCACGGGCGAGTTCCCGGCAAACAAGCCGGTAAAGCTCCATGACAACAGCGGAGCGGTCAAAGTCCCGAAAGCAAAACTCTAATCGGCTGGAGGGGCTATGCCGGTAACAGATACCCGCAGCAGGCCACTTGCCAGAAACCCGATGCTAGTGCACCAGGGGTTCTGGCGCATATTCATCGGCCCGCTTCCCGTGTCATACAAGGAAACCCGCAAGTCCCCCACCGACCCGTACACCTCCCCGGCAGCAGAATCGGTCAACGCGAACATCAAGAAGTTCGTGGCCCCGGGTCTCTCGCTCCATTACCAGAAGGAGCACCACTACCTGTTCAGCACGCGCATACCGGTCACCGAGAACAACCAGTTCGACAAGGTGCTCACCGTGAACATGTTCTGTGACAACAGGTACGAGAACTACTGGGCAATCGACCGGTATTGCCGGACGGTCCAGGGAGGGCAGATTGGCGGCAATCCTATCAAGGACGTGAACCACAGGGTGTATAGCTTCGACAAGCGATACCGCAACCGCCTTACCTGGATCCCCTTCGTGGAAATCCACGCCGCGGACGACGTGGCGCAGGAATACATGATATGGCGCTACGAGCGCTGCCGCATCACGGAGCTCAGCGACATCGACATCACGCCGGGCAACCTCGACGTGGCGACGTTCACAGTCTCGATGCAGTATGAAGACCGGAGGCTCATCAGGCTCCCGGAACCGAACGAACTCATGACCGCGATATGCGTGTCAAACGGAACTGACAGGTACACATAATGGCGGATAGAGGCCCACAGACCAATTCAGCAACCGGCAGCACCGGTGGAAGCGCGGCATACGCAGCGTCACAGGCCGCTACGCAGTCTGCCAATGCGCAGACGCTCAACTCCTACCGTCCGTTCCACGAACATTACTTCGCCGCGTTCTACAAGTATGCACGCGGCCACATCCTCAACCGCTACAACGTAAGCCTGCAGGGCCCGTATGTCGAGGAGGCCCTCCGCGTGATGGACCTCAACACGAACATCGACCGCAACACCAAGGCAAAGAAGCTGGCCCACGGCCAGTTCCCGTTCAAGCACGAAGCCTTCAAGGCATGGCTCGACCTGCACTACGACTCGAGGAACCACCTTCTCAACATGCTCTGGGTAAGCCAGGACGTTGACATCGGGCAGGCGAAGGCCAAGATAGACAATTTCACAATCGACTCGATCAAGAACTCCATGCCATACCCGCTCATCACGAAGTATGAGGGGCCGGGCGTCCTGAAACTGAAAGTCATCGACGACCCGTATTTCATGTGGTATCAGTTCTTCAATGCGCTCTTCAACGTCCAGTTCTCCACGCGAGTGCTGAAAGCACGCAGCACCTTCCAGAAAATCCTGGTGTGCGTTGACGTCTATGGCGAAATGACCACCGCGATAGGTCCGGCGGAAAACGAAATGCAGCGGACCAACAAGGTCTATTACACATCGGACGACCTCGCCCAGGCGTTCGAGTTCAATTCCTGCGTCCTCGAAGCCGCGCCGAAGATGGGAACCCTCAAGAACCAGGAAAGCGGCGACTTCTACCAGTTCGACATTTCGTTCAAATACCCGAACACCTTCCAGGGTACGTCGAAGTGCGAGCTTCGCGGTCTGCGCGACAACACCATCGAGGGAAGCCTCGCCGTGGGCGTACAGGGCGTGGAGGAAGACGTGGGCTGCTTCAACCGTTCCTTCTTCGAGGAAAGCCGCCCGAACCGCAAGACGAACATCAACACGAAGGACGAGAACTCCTCGCTCAACGCGATTAGCCATACGTACTACGACAAGTCGTTCAAGGAAAAGCTGCTCCCGGCGTTCGGCAAGTTGCCGGCACAGCTGCAGCAATACCCGGAGAAACTCCCGAGCGGGCAGCCTGTCAAGAACAGCAAGCCGCAGGACGACTCCAAGAACCCGCAGACGGACTGGCAGAAGAAGGCCCGGGACGCTTTCCCGGAATACCAGGTGGAAGACTGGGATCCGAAACGCCGCGACCCGAAGGTCTATGCGCCGGGCAAGGCGCCCGTTACGCAGAACTCAGCCAGCCAGTGGGCGGGCGTCCCATATCCCTAAATAATCGTAGATTGCTTGAAGAGGTCGCCCATGTTGGCCTCGGTCGCAACGAGCCAGTTGACTCCTTGCGCCTTGCACCACAGCATAGCGGCTTCCCATTTGGCCTGGTTCACCAGAACATCCATGTTCTTACGGTCGAACGCGGCCATTTTCTTTTGGAACCGGGCCATCTTCTTGGGATCGGTAAGTCCACCCTTCGGAGGAGTTGGCGGTTTCGCTATGGTCGCATAGCTGTCCGGCTTAATCTCTATCAGATACCGGTCAACGAAACCGTCCTGATACTTGCACTCCAAATAGATGTCCGGCTTGTAAATCGACTGCCTCATATACAGAGGGGAGTAGTAGGAAATCCCGAACGGTTCGTAGCCCCACAGGGTCACGAAAGGGTTTACGTCACAGAGTATGAAGAACTTCTCCTCCCATGAAGACTTGAACACGGGAGGATCGATGTCGGGCATATACTTCTGCGGATTGCGCAGCTTGTATTCGCCCTTCTTGCAGTCGGTGTAGTAATTATGCTGTGACGACACTTGAATACCTCCGAGCATAGAACGCGCTCCGGGAACCCGCCTTCACGGAATAACCGGCAAATGCTGACGGAGAACTCAGCCTAGCCACACGGGCAGCGTCATAGTCATCTTCAACCGTATAGGACGCAACGATTTCAGTCTCGTCAATTTCGAGATCCTTCCTGCCACCGGTAATAGGCATGTAGTCACCGGTGTCGCGGTAGGAAGTATCTACCGTCTCCATCATCGCCAGCAGCTCGTTGGCCTTCTCCAAGAACTTCGGGGAAGTCGCATACACGTTCATCAGGCGGATAAGCTGATAGAACTTCTCGACATAGAACGGCTCGCCGGCTGCGTGCATGTTTTCCATCATGGCGATGACCGCGTTCTCCGCGTTCACGTCCATCGGCTCGTCGCCGGAGTTCACCTCGTTCTCGGTGTCGGTATTGCCGTCAAGCGCAACGATGGTGGAGACCGGGTCCGGGGCGTTCGGCGGGAGCTCCCCGTTGTGCTCGGCCTTATACTTCTCGATTTCGTCTTCAAGCGCGGCAGTGCTCTGGAACGCGGCCTCCTCGTCGGCAACCTCCCTGTCCTTCTTGGACTTCTTGATCCAGCTCATGATGAGGTCAATCGGGCTTTCCGGGTACATCGCGCGGAGCGTAGAATCGCGCGGGCTGAGGCCTTCGAGGTCGGCGTTAATGCACATCATGTAGATGTCGATTGCATAGGCGCTACGCCAATACTTGTCATCCAGGCGCAAGTCCTTGTAGATTTCCCTGCTCCGGCTCTTTACCTTCTCGCTGAAATTCGGGCAGGCATGCTTGAAGCAGTTGATCCATTGGCGGAACGAGTTAATCATGTCGATTACGGACATGCCGTAATACTTCTTGCCCTTCTTGTATTCCTCGGTATAGATGAGGAAGCACGCGAAGTTGCCCAGCGACTTGATGAAGCCGGTGACATCAATCTTGTAGCGGAGCATCTCGGCATACTTCTTGATGAGGCAGCGGAGCGGCTTGATGAGCTTGTTGTACACATAGACTATCCACGATTCGAGGTAGCCGAAGGCCATGTCCACATACTTCTTCAAGTAGTTCCGATACATCTTGTCAACGGCGTTGGTCAGGTTCACCGGCGTAAGGAACGGGAACTTGTCCTCGATACACTTCACGATAGCGGCCGGGTTGTTCCTGATGTCGTTGCCGAAGTCGTCTTCCTGGCACCCGGTCAGCGCGGCAATCACTCGTGCGACGCACGGGCAGTCCTGCATAAGCTCGATGAGAGAACTCCAGTCGATGCTGATGCCGATGATGGCAGCACGTTTCAGGAAACCGGCAAGGTCGCGAAGGACATCCAGTATGCAGTTCTTGACCGCTTCCGACAGGTTGATTAGCGTATTCTCGACACGTTCAAGCATTGCGTCGATGCGCTTGAAGATGACGAACGCCCCCTTCACGACAACCTCGATATAGCCGTCAACGGTTCCCCAAATCTTGGCAAGCATGTCACATATTTTCTGGACGAAGTCGGAACCCGCCATGCCGGTAGAAAGCGACACGCCGGTACTCAACCCGTTCATGAAGTTGACACCCTTGTTGAGGAGCGACACAGCCTGCTTGAACATGGGGACATTGTCCTCCATGAACTTGAACACCACGTCGCCGCAGTCCACCGCGTTAATCGCGTCGGTGGCATTGTTCATTGATTTAATTGCAGCGCTGTTCTCGACAGACTGCGCAAACGAATCCAGATACTCGTAAAGGTTCTTCCCGGTCTTCTTCGTCTCGGCCTTCGCGGTCGCGCTTTCCGTCTTGCCGGAAGTTGACGACGCGGTAGAGACGGCAGACGAGCCATCGCTGGACTTGACCGCAGCGACGGACGCGGATGCGCCCACGCCGGCAGACACGCCGGAACCGGACGAGGAACTGCGCGTCCTCGCGGCACGCCCGGAAGCACCCGCCTTGCCCGAAGCGGAAGCCGCGTTCTCCTTCGGCAAACATCCTTCGTTCTTAGTTCCTGCCATATTCTACCTACATGATATGCCGGGCCATCGTAAGGCTCGGACTGGGAATGCCATCAAACGAATCCGGGGTCACGAGAGGCAAGCTCCCGTTGCCGGAGTTCTTACGGACATGGTTTACAATGTCCGCGACTATCTTCTTCTGGTAGTCGGTGTAATTGTCCATCGCACCGCCCACGACCTGAATGACCACGGCGCCCTCATTGGCCTTGTCGCCGCTAATCTTGTAACTGCTGAACATGCCGGCATCGTTGCCGATTTCGACCAGCTGGACGAACCCGTCAGTACCGGATCCATCGGCGTCGTCGAGAGAAATCTGCCCCTCGTTCTTGCCGACGATGAAATGCACACAGGAATTGGTCTTCATCGAGTCCGTGATGGCCTTGCCGATACCGGCACCCTGCGTGTGGCAAATGAGGATGCGCGTATATACCTTGTCCGTGCGCTTGATATAGCGCTCGGTAGCGTGTAACTCGACCTGGACCGGTCCGTCAACGCCGTCGATTGTGCGCAAGTCGGCCTCGCTGCTCAGCTGGGCTTCCTCCGGCTTCGGCTCCGGCGGAGGTTCCACCGTCCCGGTCCCGTTGAACGTATCGACGGTGAGCTGCGAGATGTGAGAAATCCCGAGATACTCGGAACCCTGCCCGATGCCGGTGTTCGCGCGGTTGTTGCCTACGGGCATGCAGGTAAAAATGTCAATCGTCGCTTCGGTCAGGACCTGCTGCACATTGGCGCCATTTCCTTCCTTGGCGCCCATGCCCGCCTGCGCGTATGCGGTATTGCACTCCAGTTCGACCATGCCAGCGGCATCCCACGTCACCCGCGTATCGTTTCCCGCGTTCCTGATTTCGGACACGTGCGTGTTGCGGTTGTGGGTGTAGAAGTAATTGTCCTCGCCGAGGTTAGCCACGGCCACGTCCGGGTATTCGTTCACATAGTCAACGGGAAGTATGCTCGGGGTCGCCGACATGCCGTAGTAACGGCCACAGTTGATGTCCCCGCGGTCGAAACGGACGCGGAGGAAATAGCCCTTCTGCGGAACCTGCTGCATGCCGCCAGTGAGCGCAGGATAGACATACGGCTGCTCGGAATCGTCCCAAGCATCCGTAATGCCGCAAACCTTGACGCGGACCGCGCCACGGTGCATCGCGTCCTGGCTTCCGCCGACAACTTCGCAGATGTAATAGTCTTCTTCAAGTTTCCGCATCAGTCTATCCTATGACCCCTTCCGGGATCAGCTTGGCCTTCTTCAAACTCTGTATCAGTGAATTTAGGTCCTCGATGACGCTCTTGTCACCGGACCCGTTGGAAACGAGCATGAGCCGCGTAACCAGAGTAGGTGTCTCGTCCGGGTTTGCCGATCCGAGCATACCGCCGGATGTCACCGTCTTGCGCTCGACGTGCTTGGAAACGACAATGTAGCGGTCGGTATAGGTGTAGTCGGTCATCGGGCCGCTGGAACCAAGATCGGGCATCATCGTGTATATGCCGAGGCACGACCCGACAACCGGGCCGATGTCATTATACAGCTCAATCTCCATCACCTTGCCGTATTCCGCGGATATGCGGTCGCGCAGCATGGTGGCCACCGGATAATACTTGTGCGTATTTGCCGGGAAGTCGGAGACCACGGTAAGCTCGCCATAGACGTCCCTGTTGTCACCGTTCTCGTTGCTGCCGAGGTCGTAGTCGGCACGGGCGCTGTCGGTGTCCTTCGCACCAACCTGGGAAGCGAGCTCGCCGAAGCAGTTGGACTTGCACGAAGAAATCTCCGCCTTGCCACCGGTCACGGAAGATGTCACGATTTCCGGGAACATCGCGGAGCGGAGGTCGCCCTGGATATTCCCCTTGTGCTCGTTGCTATACATCCACAGCGTCTTACCGGAAGCCGGGTCAGTGATGCAGTTGCCGCCCGTTGCCTGCTTGGCGTTCGGGCTGTACACGCAGTAATCGGCACATGCCTTCCGGGCAGCGGAATATCCGGTAAGGAACACCTTGCCCGTGCGCTCGTCATAACCCCATACGGCGTATTCCTGTGGGATGCAGGAGTGCTCGATGATGTCGTTTCCGATCTCCACGCTGTCCGCGTTGACGAAACGCCATACCATCGAGTCCACCGGGGTGACGCCGGTCGGGGAAATCCTGTCCTCGAAGTTCTCGATGCCGAGGGTCTTGAACGCCTCGCGGAACGCATCCACGGAAGTCGCCGCGGGAACGGCGAACGTGTGCTTGCTCATCATTGCGGGAACGCCGACAACAAACCGGCATGTAATGTGCATCTCGGTATCGTTGACAATCATGCGGTTGATTGACGATATATAGATCGGAATGGAGCTGTTCTCGAAATAGGAATGGCCACTGTCGGTAAACGTAAGCGCACCGTAAATGCCGCTTTTCAGCGTCGCGTTGAACGCAGTCGGGACAGCAAGGGTAAACTCCCCGCGCGGCAATCCGTTGAGCGGGAAATCCATCGCGAAATTGACAACGCCGTCAACTGCCGACAGGTTGCCCACAACTACGCTGATGCCTATGCTGGTTCCGCCAAATGCGTCCATTATACACCTTCCCCGCTATACTTGGTAACGAAGTCCGCGGCGCTTTCCATGTCGGGAATACCGAGGACCGTATTTGTCTCCACGTCGGTAATAGTGCCGGATGTGCCGACGGATTCATAACTCAGCCAGTCGCCCTTGCCGACCGCGAGTTCGCCCATGACCGCGCTGACCGCCTTGTCGAGCTGGCTGTCGGGAACCCCGCGCATTTCCAGTTCCGTCCTTATCGCCTCGTCGGCAGGACGGATGGTCGGACGCAGCGTGAGGACGTTGCGGATGTTGTTCGCTGCAGCAAGCAACATGTACATGCCCGGGTCGCCCATTATCGCATTGGCGACAAGGTCCATGCGCCCGGCAAGGCCGTCGTCAATCCTGGCCGTGCCGGAGAGCTTGAAGTTGGTGTCCCAGAGACGGGGGAACTCACGTGCCATTACTTCTTCCCTCCTTTATCCTTTCCTGCATACTTGCCGAACATCTCATGGCCGAGGAACGACATATACTGCTGGCCAGGGCTCGGGATGAGCCACGGTTCGAGCTTGATGCTCGCCTTGACCCACAGCGGGAGGTGCGCACCGCAGACTTCGGAAATGAACTGTTCGGACGACGTCTCGAAATTCACGTTGGTAATTACCATCGGCTGGAGGTCGAGGGTGTGGCCAATGCAGAGACGGACCGGCAGCGGGGCAATCGTGTAATGGGTGCCCCACAGGTTCCCGGTAAACTTGTCAATCGTGTCCGCGGCGGACTTGGCGAAATCGCTGCCGGACGCACCGGCAACCGCGCCTGCCGCCGAAGCGGAAATGTTGTAGCCAGCGCTCGCGAGCTCGTTCTGCCCGGTCGTGGCAACATCGGTCATCAGCTGGCGAATGTTTTCCGCGATGCCCTTCTCGGTCGCGCGGAGATAGGTCATCCTGACAAGGCGCTCGACACCGACCATGCACGGGATTTCCTGCTCGGGGAGATACCACTGCACCTTGATGTCGTAGCTCAGGTTGATGTTGCCTTTCTTGAAGCTCTTCAACGTGGACGTTCCTACGCCGTTGCTCATGATACCGGCCTGCTCCGCGACATGGAGTGCCGTCCTGCGGGCGGCATCCACGTTAGTAAGGGCGGCAGTCCCGACCTGGTTCAGCGTGCGCCCGATGCCGGTCTTGTCGGCAAGCGCAGTGACCGGGGAAGCCATCTCCCTCAACAGCTGGACAGCGCCGGCAAAACCGCCTTCGCTGCGGTTTCCCCATTCAGCGGTAACGCCAAACGACGGGTTGGCGCCTTCGGTCATGATGCCGTAGAACGGGAGATACGCGTCGGCGCCTGCGTTGGCGTTCGTCACGGCAGCGCGGACACGGTCAAAGATACTGTAAAACGACCCCAGGTATTCCCTGCGGACGCTGGACGGGAGCACCTCGATACGCACCACGTTGGGCTTGGGCGTCCTGTCGGAAAGCGCGTTGCGTTCGCCGGTGTATTCGTCACCGGAGAGAGACCCATTAGCCCTGTCATAGGCAGCGTTCTTGACGTTGTCCCTGGCCTGGTAACGCATGCCTCCATCATACAAATCACTTACGCGCATATTACATTCCCGTCATTTGAGTGTTCAACTGTCTTCCGATTACGCTCATATCCTGGCGCATCATTTCATGGTAACGCGGATCCATCAAGGATGCCGTCATGCCGCCAAACACGGACTGCTGCATGAGGGACGCGTCAAACGGAGCATTGTACTCGTGGTCCTTCTCGATAATGTCCTCGGAACCCTCCACCTTGCCGGCCGTAGCGGCAGCCTCGACCTGCGCGGTCTCCTGTTCCGCCTGTATGCGGGCCTGGGTCTCGAATACCCAGTCGTGCATCTTGTTCGGGTCGTAGGTGGACGCGAACTCGGCCATGAGCTTGAGAACATCGTCCTGCGCATCTTCGAGCTTCTTGTAGGCCTCCTCGGAAGAGTCTCCCCAGAATTTGAGCTGCCCGCCAAGGCTATTGGCGTCGGCATAGTTGTCGGATGCTTCCTTGATGCGCCCGATAGCATCCTTGGCACGGTCAGTGCTGAGGAACTTGTCGAGGACAATGTTCGAATCGCCGATGTCCGGGCGCTGCTTGGCAATCTGCTTTGCCTGGCTCTGAAGACGACGATGGATGGCGCTGTCGAGCATCTTCGCCGTATTTTCCTTCTGGTCGGCAAGACCGTCGCGGTAGTCGAGATAGCCCGAAATCGCCTCCCCGATAGAGTCCGGGGACCCCTCGTTGATGAGACCCATCTTCTTGCCGATGAAGGTGGTTCCGCCAAACGCCAGCTGTCCGGCAAGCGCACCCCAGCCAACAGGGCCGGCTGCAAGGCTTGTCGCGCCAAGGGCGGCATCGACGCCACCACCGATGAGCGTATTCTTTGCACCACGGGTATCACCGCTCTGGTAGCGGTTGAGCGCTTCCAGACCGGATGCGCCTGCACCCACGGCAACACCGAGCGGGCCGAGAACCTTCCCGACCTTCGCCACAGCGGCGCCAGTCTTCGCGAGCGGGCCGGTAGTCAGCTTCGCTATGCGCCCGGACTGGGACGCGGCGCGTTTTGCTGCATCGGCAGCCGCCTTCTCCGCCTCGTCGGCAATGCCGGTGGCCTTGCGGGCCTTGTCCACTAGGGCATTGGACTTCTTGAGGTTGCTGCCCTTGTAGTTGTCCACCTTGGCCTGCGCGTTTGCCGCCCTGATACGGGCGCGTTCCGCGGTGGCCTGCTTGGCGTTCTTGGCATATTCCGGGTTGAGCATCTGGAGGGCGTTGCCGCCAGCCTTCAACCCCTTGCCTTCGAGGACACTGACCGTATCGCCGAACTTGCCGAGAAGGGCATGGTTGAGCAATGCGAGCCCGCCTCCGAGAAGAAGGGCACTGCCCCATCCGAAACCGCCGTTCTTGGGCTGTTCGGTCTCCTCGCCGGTCTTCTTTCCAAGGTCCAGCTTACCGTCGTCCCAATCTTTGAGGAACTTGTAGAGAAGTTCGTCCTTCGGGCGACGGACCCGGTTTTCAAAATCAATTCCGCGGAACTGTTCGTTGCGCAGTTCAGTTTCCAAGGTCTGGTCGGCAACCGACTTCACCCTGGCGGTAGGCTGCTCAGTGCGTTCAGCGGACGGTTTCTGCCGGGTCGACGCGTCCAGGCCCAGCATGGCAGCGAGCCTGTTGGCAATCCGCATCTCCTCGGTGCGCCGACGGTTGGTCCCGGCCAGCATACGGTCATAGTATTCCCTCGGGTCCTCGATTGACGCGGTGGCGCTATGGATATGCTGTTGCTGGGATGCCCCGATAAACATGGTCGGGACCTGCGGGACGGACTCCACCACGGACTTGTGCTGGGTCGTTGTCTCGCCTATCTGCGGGCCGAAAGACGCCTGCTGGATAGCATCGGGCGCCTGCTGGGGCGGATTGATGGGCAGGGTAGGGGCAGGTTCAAGCAGCTTCGCCATGAACGAGTTCTGCGCCATCGGCTGCATCATCGTTGACAGCAGCATCGCCATCCCTAACTCGGATGCAGGCTCGCGGCGATATACCGGATCCGGCTCGCCCTTCTGTTCCTCGCGGACAGCCTGGACATTGCGCTCATGCTGCTTCTTGAAATTGTCGTTAAATTCCTTTTCGGTATCGTGGTCGGCCAGCGCAGCAAGCACGTTGGTATAAATCGTGTCGCCTATATACGGCAACGCGACATTAAGCTCCTGAACCATCAGGTTCGGATTCTTGACGTCCTGTGACGCGGTTTGCTTTGTTGTATTCTGTTCAGCCATGACGACCCGTTACCACGCATCCCTAGTTTATATCCGCGAGGGGTCCATGACAAACAAGACGGCCGCCCGAAGGCGGCCGTGGGACTTGGAAAACTGCCGTTACTGGCGTGAAAAACGGCAGTACAGGCTTTCCTTGACGTGTACTATCTTTCCATTGCCGATTATCCGGCGGAACGACGACCCTCCGCTGTCAATGAGCAGACGCTCGCCATAGATGTCTTCCGGGACATGGACGGTGTAGTCCTCTCCCTCTACCTCGCCGTCGAAACTCATGCAATAGTCGCACGGGAGTTCGCGGAGATACGAATACAGGGCATCGCAGTCGATGGACCCGTAATACATGCCCTTCGTGTGGGCATACGGCGGGTCCAGATACATGAAGTCGTTCGGGCCCGGCTTCACGCCGAGATACGTCCCGTGGTTGAAAACGACGTTGAACTCGTTCAGCTTGGATGACCATTCCCCGATGATGCGGTCCATCGTGTCGGGGTGCATGCCGTTACGCGTCACATGGAACGAGTTGTTGAACTCTCCCTGCGCATTGTATCGGGGCATGCCGTTGGTCGTCGTCCGCATGATGAAGAACAGGAACCTGGGGTCATGCCGCTCGTTGAACGATGCCCGGACATCGGCAAAGTACGCCTTCTTGCGTTCAAGATCGTCGTCCGCGTTCAGCTCGGTCCACAGATGGCGATACGAACGCCGGATGTCGTCGGGCGAATGCTTGACGAGACGATACAGCTCGATTAGCGGCGCGTTCAGGTCACTGCACACATAATACTTGAACTTCTCCGGGCAGTTGTTCAGTATGTAGAACAGAACGGAACAGCCACCGCAGAAAGGCTCGTAGTACGTGTTATACGAGCCCTTTACCGAGGCCAGGATGGCAGCGGCCTGCGACCGCTTCGACCCGGACCACTTGACGAGTGGATCAAGCCTTCCCATCAGTAGTCAAACTTCCCGCGACGTTCTTTCGCATACTTGTTGCGTTCACCTGCGAGCTTCTTCGCGTCGAACCCGCACTGCTTGCCGAAGGAGCGGGCCAGCTTGGACTGCTTTGCCCAGCGGGCGTTCTTCTGTTCTTCGGTCTCAAATTCCTTTTTCTGTTTGTCCTTCATTTGTTCTCCTTAAAGCGATTGGGTTTCCCTCGGTCTCATGTAAAGCCGCTGGTATTCCTTGATTGCGTAGTCGCGCAATACAAAGAACTCCGGCAACAGCATACGGTCGCAGTCGGCACTCGTGTTCGACGTAATCTGCGAGATGACCGCCTTGTCGTGCGCCACGTCCTCCGGCCTATATACCGGAAACGTACTGGTCGGTACGAAAGGGATATACAATATCCACCTTTGCACCGCACACGGGGCAGACATGGATGACATGGTTTTCGGCGATGAGCGAATGGGAGTTCACGCTGTCGAACAAGATGTGGTAGTCATCAATGTTTCGGAGGTTGCGAAGGTAGTTGAACTTCGCAAGGTGGCGTTTCTTCTCATCCGGGTCGTCGATACCCTCGATTTCGATTACGGCTGCCGTCGCCGAAAGCTGCATGTGGGCCGTCTTCGGGGTCACGCCGTATGTCGCGACATAGTCCTTCAACCATTCCTGCATCGGCTGGTCGTGACGGCGCTTGCGCGGGTACACGTTGCACTCGCGACCGTCGCTGAAATGGAAGACGAAATAGCCTTCCGGCATGCTGGCCACAAGTTCCTTCGGATCGATGTTGGTTCGGAAGTCCATGTTCTTGAAGGAAATCTGGTAATCCGGGGATGTCTCCGCATATCCGCACTCGTGGCACTTGAAGCCGTCAGGATATGGAATCCCGATGTTCGGGAATGACGATATGCGGAGCCACTGGAAGATATATGCCTCGTCACACCACATGATTTCGCCCGGGAGGACGCCCTTCACGCGGCGCTGGAGGATTTCGTCGAAGATGTCCACAGTGTCATACGGCGTGGCGCCAGACAGGAGGAGGATGTCTTCGAGGGAAAGGCACTGGCCATAGACCGCGTTCTTGTAGAACAGACCCCTCGACGGAAGCGCCGTGATGAGCGAGTATGCGTCATAGTTGCGGCGTTCGGCGCCCATGTTGTGGGGAACCGAGTTGTCCACCTGGTGTACAATCGGGGCCGGCTGCGGCTGGGGTTCCGGTGCGGGTGCAGGTTCCTGGCCGTATGCGGGGATGCCGGTAAGAATCGGATCGGGAATATGGCGCTCGGGAGCAGGGGCTTCCGGGAGCTGCATTGCCGCTGCCGGGATTTTCGGGAACTTCCTCGGGGCCGGGCGCTCGACACGGTCAGCCGGAACATACTCGGGCGGGAGCTGCGGCGATTGCTGAACGGCCTCGATTTCCTTGGACGGCTCCTCGGCAGGAACTGCTTCCTGTGCCGGAACCTGGCGCACCATCGGGCGCTTCCTGCGGGGAGGCTTCGGTGCAAGCGCAGCGCCCTGATCGAGTTTGGAGTTCATCCGGGCCATCATCTGGGCAGGAGTTTCCCCTTCCTGGAAATCCCCGTGCAGTTCGGCGCTCTTCTCTCGCGCAGCGTTCACATACGCGGCGACTTCCGGCGGAAGCTGAACTTCGCCAGCCTGCGGGACGCGTTCCGCCTGCGGAACCTGCTTGACCATGTTGTTCATCATTCCTCCGATACGAGCTCGTAATGGTATCGCGGACCGTTATACTGCTCGCCGTTCTTGAAAGTGCAGGACAGCTGCTCGCCGTCCTTGCAAGACTTGTTTCCGGCATCGACGGCCTCCTGGGCCTGTACCGGGTTGGTATAACCCTGTCCGAGAGAGACAAGGGTCTTCCCTACGGGAAGGGACCCGTCAACCGGATCCCCAAAGCCGTTAAGCTCGCGCCTGGCGAACATCACCAGGTCATAACGGGCCGCGTAGTACATCACTTCGCGGCTTCCCCCGCTTCGATGGCTTCCGCCGCGGTGTCACCATCAGCAAGCATCTTCTTGATGGTGTCGGCACGTTCGGCAGAAACGAGCTTACCGCACATCACGCCGTAGTAGCTACCCATGATGGCGTCGCTGCCGACCATTCTGGTGTCAAGCAACTTGCGCTGTTTTTCGTGGGCGTTGTCCCAGCTTACGCAGGAACTCCACTTGGTGATGAGGGCCACGAACTTTTCGACCGTGATGGAGTGGCCGAAAGTGAGGCCGGTTTCCTTACAGATATGGACACCGTCATCGTAGTTGATGTCGTCAATCTGCGCGATTGCGACGGCACCGCATGCGACAGCTTCGAGAGCGTCCGTATCGGCATCGGCGACACAGTAGATGCAGTCTGCCGGGTCATCCGGCATCGTGAGGATGACGAAGTCGAACGGCACGTCACGCTCGACAGCCTGCGTATGCAGGAGAGCGCGGTCGCTGAGATTCGGGTGGGACCAGTGGACGATGTTCTTGATCTTCCCTTCGCAGAGAAGTTTGTACACGCGTTCCTGGAGGACGCCACCGGTGGAAATCGTGATGTCGGCCTTGTCGTGATAGTAGAAGATGTAGTTCTGGAGGGCGGTCGGGATAACCGGGCCCTTGAAGAGGATTTTCGGCTTGCGGATGCTGGAAGAGTTGCTGCCGGCACGCTTGAAAATCTTGTTGACCGGGTAGAAGCGTTCGCTCATGAACGTCGGGACAACGGCGATGTCCTTGTTGCCGACAAAGCGGAACGTACCGATGAGCTTTGCCATCTGGGTGTTCGGGACAACGAGGGCGTCACAGGACACGATGAGGTCTTCCACCGTCTTGACGTAGTTGACGGTATTGCTGCGGCCACTGCCAATCGGGCCTTCCCAGATAAATTCGTCGAGCGCGTAGATGAAACGGGTCGAGGAGATTGCGCGATATTCGGCAACATCCGCCAGGTATTCGTCACGTTCCTTAACGATTTCCTTGAGGGCCTTGGCGGCAGCCTGTTCTTCGTCGGTTTCCGTATGGTCAGGGCCACCGGCAGCGACTTCTGCTGCGGCAACCGCTTCTTCATACTTCTTGGAAGCTGCGGCAATTTCCTTTTCGAAGTCGTCAAGGTCTTCCTTCCAGCCAGGAAGGACATCTTCCGTTATGCGGAGGCGCTGTTCGTCAACAATGCGGGAAAGCTCACGGTTGGCGACGTTGTCGAACCACACGATGCTGAACTTGGAGAAGTCCGGCTTGAGCTGGCATGCGCGGGTGCTGTCCATCGTGACGAGGGAAATCTTGGCCGTCTTGCCGCTCGAATCGTAGAAACGGGCAAAATCTTCCATGGCAGTGATGCCGCGGAGATTATACATACGGGATGCGCCGTCTGTGATGAAGAGAATGTCGAAACGGTCAACCTGCTTGACGCGTTCGGCAACCTTCTGTTTAAGCATTTCCTTAATATCTGGCATTGTAGTACCTCATTTATGGCAGAAAACTAGGTTTTCTGTTCAATCAGTTTCGTCCCTTCCGAACTTTCGTCGGTAATCTGTGCGGGGGACCGGCTTGCGAACTCCCGGTCAAGGTCTTCCTTGCGCTTCTCCTCGGCCTTCTTGTCCCAAAGTTCGACAAGGTCGGCCATCTGGGTCGGGCTGAAATCGTAGGTCTGGTTCTCGACGTCCTCCTCCTTGACCTCGGGCTTGACATACTTCTCGTCGTAGTGTTCGCCTTCCTCGCGCAGCACCTGGACAACCTTGATCAGCTTGTCAAGGGACTGCTGGACGGAGTTCACCATCGTGGCGATGGCCGTGCACATGTTGGGCGGAGGGGAAACCGTGCCCATGAAGGTTTCCTTCATGGACATGAACAGCTCCTTGACATTCTCGTACATCTCGAACGCTTCCGACCTGATGCGCTCACGGTCGGAACGCAGCTGTTCCGGGTCAATCTTGGCATAGCCCTTGGCGACCTGCTGCTGGGCAGCGACGACATTGTTTGCCTGGTTCTGGAAGGAAGCTGCCGTCTTAGCGATGTTGGTCGTGTTCTTTTTCAGCACGGCAAGCGCCTGTTCGGTGGAGCCGTCAGGCAACCGCAGCTTGCTTTCGATTACCGCAAACGGGTTGGGTTTCTGTTTTGCAGCCCGGGGCGTAGGACGTTCGTCCATGCCGGCAAAGTCAATCGGGCCGGCGTCGACAGGCGGCTCATCCCCGTCCGACGTAAAGTCAAACGAGTGGAAAAAGTCCGTCGGCTGTATCTGCGAGTTCTGATCCATTTGCTATCCTGATTTCTTCCGGTATTTATTCCATTCGTTTTCATCCGGGATAATCTTGCCGATTTCCACGCCGAACTGATAGACCGCTGTAAGGGCCTTCGCATTGCTGGGGTAATACCGTATCTGTTCTTGCCCAGCTTTCAGGAAATCAATGTATTCCTGCTGCCGGTCAACCATAGATTGGAGTTTAGAGACAGAATACTTGTCGAGTGCACGCATCTCGTCCGTATCGCCGTCTATATTGGTCTCCGTGTTGCCCTCAACGAGCGTATTTATCTCCGAGTTCGTAGGAGACCAGCCGATGCGCGTGTTGCGCATGCGTTCCAGCGTCCTTGCCTTCTTCTCGCGGAGCATCTTCTGCATGCTTTCCAGGCGGAGCTTTTCCTGCATGACGAGACCGGCCATCTCGATTGCGGCCGCGCCCATGTTGTATGTGCCGTTATAGACCATCTTGTGCAGGTCCGGGTCGCCCTCCTCGTTCGTGGAGTCCAGGGTGGCCATGAGGAAATCCCTGACCTTGATAATCTTCTCGTCCGTCTGGAGTTCCGAAATCGGGACACCCTTGGTCCGCTTCGGCTTCGGCTTAGGTGCCGACGCCACGACCTGCTCCTGCTGGGCCGTAAATTGCTGGGTAGCCTGTCTGGCCATCGCATCGGTGGCCTGCTTATATGCTGCAAATGGATCACTCATGTCCAAAATATACCAAAATTGGGGACCAAATACAAGAAAGCCGGCCATCGCTGGCCGGCTTGTGGGAGCTGAAACGTGTCCGGTTGATTACGGCTTGTCACCCACAACTACATAGCCCTTCTTCGGGACGTAGATGTTCGGGCGGTCATACGCGAACGTTGCCGTCCACGTAGCGATGTCCGCCTGTTCCTTGTACTCCGGCGTCTGGTCAATCTTGACCTCGAACGGCCAGGCGTTGACGTAGCACACGCTCATGATGCAGTTGAGGTGGTGCCAGTCGAACATCTCGCAACGGATTGCCGCGTTGCGGAGAAGGCCGGAATACTCGTTGCCGTAGTTCGCCTGCTGGCCAGCACCAAGATAAATCTTGTTGTTGCCTTCATTCGTCGTGCGGCTAGAGTCGGAGTCGAGCATCGCCGTGGTCGGGCTTTCGGAAAGAAGGCCGCAGTTGAAGAGCTGCTCCTTCCAGGCGACGAGCGTCTCGTAGGCCTTCAAGTCCTCATAGAGGTAGCCCTTGATGCTGAACTGGCCGGCAATGCCTTCCTGTCCAACGGGGACCTGGTGAGGGAAGTTCGAGTACACGATGCTCTTCTTGGCGATCTTGACGTTCGGCAGTTCCGGCATCTTCAAGATGCGGATTGCGAACTCATGCTCACCGCCGCTGTTGGCGAACGAGTCCCCGTTGGAGGGCTCAACGCCGACAAGGCCGAAGATGCTGGTCGGGATGACCAAGCGTGCACGGGTGGTGCGCCACGGATCCGTGAGATGGTCAATGGCGCCGCCCCAGAAGGCGACCTTTTTCTGCTCTTCCGAGAGGGTATTGTATATTCCTTCGCTTCTTGCCATGATTCATTCTCCTTAGATCAGTGCGGTTGTGACCTGGTTGCCGTTTTCAGTCTTCACAAGTTCGGTCTTGAGCTGGATCCAGCGGGCCGTCTTGGTCGGGCGAATACGGAGCCAAACATTGAGTTTGCCCTGGTCAATCACCGGTTGCGGGTTGTTGGTTTCGTTACAGATGCACTCTGCCATGTAGAAGCCGGACGGGCGGGCGTTCTTGATGGAGTCGAGCGATGCCTGGATGGTGGACTGGATGTCCGCACGGACTTCCGGCGTGTTCAGGTCGAACACGTAGTTGTCCAGGTAGTGGTAGTACATCTTGTGGATGCCGGCCACCAACATCGCAACGTGGATCTGGTTGAACGCAGTGTCTTCCATCTGCAAGGTCCAGTCGCCCCAGAAGAAGTTGCCCTTCTTGGTGCAGCGCGTCGGGTTGACGTGGATGTTGATGAGCCTTGCGATGTCGGACGTGGTGTCTTCCGGGTAAGAGTAGCGGCGCGGGTACTTCTCGGAAGTTCCCCATGCGCTCGGGACACCACCCTTCTTCTTACCGGCAGGCGGGTACCAGAAGATGGAGCCGCTGCGGTTTGCCGTCACGAGGGCAGCAATCTGAACGGACTTGTCGATGTCCACCACGTTGTGCGTGTAGAAGTTGTCCATCACGCGGCCCTTGCCGTCGTAGAGCGCGGCCCAGCGGCCGAGCGTAGTCGGGAAGGAGGTTGCGCCGTCATACTTCTTCAACGCCTTCGCGATTTCGGCTTCGCCGATACCGCCGAGGAGCGCGAAACAGTCCTTACGGGCTTCGCAAACCGTCATGATTGCGCTCATGACCTGCGTGTTGAGGGTTTCGATGTCCTTCATGCCGAAGTTGTTGATGTTCGTACCCGCGGAGACGAGGAACGAGACATCGGAGCCGTCCTTGTCGAGGAACAGGTTCCAGACCGTGGCGAGGGTGCTCGTGGACATGTTGTTGGCAGGCTGGTAAACCCACACAGCGTCGTTCACGATAGCCGGGTCATCCGGGTTGAAGGAGATGCAGGTGCTTGAACCGTCGAGAACACCGTTGTAGATGGTCTGGGACAGGTCGTAGGAGTTGTTGTCCAGGAAGTTGTCGAGCACGCCGCTCTCGTTGAGGAGGAACGACACGCCGGTGTCCGCAAGTTCGAAGCCTGCGGCGTATTCGATGGACAGCTGGGTCTGACCGTTGAGCACATACGGGACAACGGTTCCTTCGAACTCATACACGTTTCCGTTGAAGCGATACTGCACGTTGAGGAAGAGACGGGCGACGTTTTCGCCGTCGGCAGTCAGAGCATACACTTGCTTCGGGTTGCCGGTGAACTCGACGTCCTCATACTTCGTGGTAGCGAGGCCGAGGCCGAGGAAGGTTGCACCGATTTCAGCGCTTGCGAGGCACTTGCTGGACTTTTCGACGATGTACTGGTCCTTGCCCATACCCGGGTTGATGTAGGCCTTGCCGTCATAGTCGGCAACGAGCACCAGGTTGGTGTCGGTGACCAACAATGCACCGGTATCGGTTGCAAGGGCCTTGCCCTGGGTGGTCAGGCTGAACTGGGCAGCGTTCTGGGCAGCCGTCGGAACATAGAGCGAGTAGGCGCCGACCACGAAGAACTGGCCGATGTCAACGCTCTTGGTGAACTGGACCGTGTAGGAGATGCCTTCGCCGCGGAGCTTTTTCAGCGGGTCCTTGACGATGACAAAGCCACCGGTGAGACCAACCACAGTGAACGTCTGCGGATCCGGGTCAATGTAGGAATTGTCGCCATCCGTAATGGCCAGCACGTCCCCGACCTGAACCTTGCCGTCCAAGTCAGTGTTTTCAATGGCCATCTTGGAGCACTCGACACCGTAGGTTTCGACACCGCCGGAAACTTCGGACCAGGTAGTGTCGTCGAGGGTGAGCACGGTTTCGATGGTATGTGCACTTGCATACACATCCATTGCGGCGCCGGTGAGGTCAATCAACTGGTAGAAGTGTTCACCGGCAGTGTCGTCCATGCCTTCCGGGAGGGCGTCAAGGGTGATTTCGCCGGTCATCACGTTGATTGCCGTGATCTTGGCGGTGCCAACGACCGGGTTGTGCCACTTTTCCATGAACTCGGTAATTTCGGCTTCCGTGTTCACCTTGGTAGTGCCGGAGCCGAGCACGACAGCGACTGAATCGCCGACAGCGTATTCCAGCGCGGCGCTCGTGTCGAGCTTGAGCTTGTTGGCCTTCAAGTCGAAGGTGACGATGTCGTTCACGACTGCACGGTTGTTGTAACCGACCGCGGAAGTGCGGAAGGCCTTGGCGATGGTCTTGACCACGTCGCCCCAGCTCTTTGCGTCGCTGATGTCGGCGAACACGCTGTCAACCTTTTCGCTGAACTCGGAGATGTAGGAAGATTCGACCGCGATGGAATCGAGGCCGGAACCGTCGAGCTCTTCGTTCGGGGTGCAGAGATACTTGGCAGCATTGGTAACGGTGACGGCCGTCGTGCTGTATTCGGTGTATGCGCCGGAAGAAGACACGATGAACTTCACTGTGATGACGTCGCCATCAAAGAGGGTCACGTTGCCGTCAGCATTTTCAATGCGGAACACACCTGCCGGGAGGGCGTTGCCGTCCACGTCAGTGGTCTTGAAGGAGATTGCGCCGAGCGAGTTGAACTCGTTGTTGATGATGCGGACCGGGATGATACCGTTGTTGGCATCGTTCACGATGATGCAGGAACCGTTCGGGAGAGAATCCTTGACGGAGAAACGTTCGCCGGCAGCGAAGTCGGCAATGTTCATCACCGTGAAGGTCTTTGCGCCACGACCGGCAACGGCGGTCTTGACCGTGAGGTAGTCGAAGCCGTCGGCAACAGCAGTCGCGTCGCTGCAATAGAAGGCAACGGACGGACGGTTGTAGCTTTCCAGGTAGGAGCTGTCATCCGGGGACACGGAAACGTCGAACTCGTCGATTGAGAGAACGGTCGCGCTGGCGAACTGGTTGCTTGCGCCACCTTCCGTGATCGGGAAGTAGAGCTTTTCGCCGACCGAGAAGGTCGGACGGGCACCGAGGGTCAGGGTGAGCGTCTTGCTGACCAGGTTGGTCTGGACGTCGACGATGTCGTAGGACTCGTAGGCGCGGTTGGCGCTGCTCGGGTCGCTGTTGATAATCGCAAAGAGGACGGTGTCGGTCGGAGCCTTCTTGCGTTCGTTGTCATACCAGCGGCATGCCTTGCTGTCGGTGAACTCTTCACCGGCGCTTACTGCGAAGTCAACGTTCTTGCCGGACTTCACAGTCTCGGCGATGTTGTTGATCTTGCGGCGCACGCCGAAATCGGCGGCAGCATCGGTCTTGAAGCGGGTTGCCGCGAAGTGCTTCATCTGGAAAGAGTTCTTCGGCTGTCCGTCATACCGGAAAGCGTTGCGGTCGTAGGTCACGACGAACGCATCGGACTTGAGGTCCCTCTTGTACGGGCTGGACTTGTCGATTTCTTCGCCGTAGGGGCGAACGAACTCAACCACGCCACCGTTGTCGATGACGCCACGGGCGGCATACAGGCCCTGGTTGTATTTGGCATTGTTGTAGCCATATCCGAGTATGGCATCCATCGCGCCGGAGTTCGAGATGTTGAGGATCTTGTTCATCTCGCCTTTTGCGGCGAAACCAACAATACCGGCAATGGCGGACGGGTTCTGAACCTCGCCATAGGCGGAATTATCCTCGATCGAAAGCAGAACTCCAGGGGCGCACAGGTCACCCATCTTTGTAGCCATGATTTCCTCTCAGGTTGGTGATTTTACGCTTCTAGTTTAATAGGTGGGCACGTTTTTTCGTGGCATGCCGGCACCGGGGATATAAACTATGGTCGAAAACCACACAAAACGCCCGAAAGAGGAACCATGGACGGAGTCGCAGTAAACGAAGAACTGAACAACATCAAGGACCGTTTCCCGGAGGAAACCGCCCTGGTCGAAAGTGTGCAGAAGCTGTTCAACAAGGAAGTGCAGATTATCTCGGACCGCAGCATCAGGGCCCTGAAAGCCTTCCCGATGCAGTTCACGAAGCGAATTCCGACAGCCGACGGCGAATGGACGACCCAGTTGCACATCTGGGCGGATAACCAGGTCGCCGAACTGCTCGACATCGACCCGCTCGTCCTCACCGCCCGCAACTCGGACGGCGAATGTGTCCTCATGAGCCTCCTCATGGCGGCAACTGGCCGCTTCACACAGCAGGTGAACTATCCGCTCATCCAGAAAATCCTCGACAAGGACATGCAGTTCCAGTATCTGACCGAGCCAGGCGACGAAAGCTCGGTCCAGACCGGCAACGTGTGGGACGAGGAAGACCTCGACCACAAGACCCCGCTCGAATACCTCGCCGACTTCGCGAAGGGAACTGGCGTCTTCGGCGGATGTGGGCAGGATCCCCTCGTGAGACAGATGCTCGAAAACTTTGCAGACCGCCCCGAACCGGACAATGGCCCCGGCGAACCGCTTTCCGACCCCAACTTCGATGAAAACCAGGCCAAGAAGGCCATCGAACAGTCGGAAGCCCAGCTCGCGACAACCGCGGAGACCAACCCGCAGAATATTCCTACTGCGGACCAGATTGTCCAACAGCAGGAACAGGCCCAGCAGCCTGCCGCACCGGCACAGCCGGCAGCACCTGCCCAACCTGTCCAGCAAGCAGCACAGCAACCCCAGCCAGTCGCACAGCAACCGGCACAGCAGGTACAGCCTGCCCCTGTCCAAGCTCCGGCTCCGGCACCCGCACCGACCCAAGCTCCTGCACCGGCCCCGGCACCCGCCGAAGAGCCGACCGTTTCGGTCCGTGAACGCTGTAAGCAAATCCTCGAAAGCAACCCAACCGTGAACGACCCGGATGCTGCCCCGATCGCCGGAAGCAAGAAACTGCTCGAAGCGCTCGTCACCATCGGGAAGAACACAATAGACTTCTCGTAATGAAACTCATTTTCTGTTCATTTCCGCTTTTCAATGAAATACTCCCCTCGCTAGACAGTGAGGGGATGTCTCTCCTGCACACAATGATCGGCAAGAACGACTATTCCACGAAAACCGTGGCATACCTTGTCGGCTCAAATGCAAAGAACGCCCTCCTCGGGGCGGTCATCTTCTCGCATACCGGGGACACCGGCGCGATCCATACATTGTGTGTCAGGGATGGCATTCAAAAGAAAGGCCTTGGCACCCGTCTTGTGGACAGTGTCAAGGCCGGGTGTGCCACCGTAACCGTAAACGGGATACACACCGCATTAGATTTCTACAAGAAACTGGGGTTCGTTCCGGTCGATAAAGACGATCCGGGACCGGTCATTCCCCTTGTTTGGCATCGCTGAAAAGCCCTTCCCGCATATCGTCAAACGCTAGAACCATAATCGGCTCCGGCTTGCCGTCCTTGACCCACTTGGTCAAGATTTCGTCGATTTTCTTTTCAGTATCGTCGCCGAACTGCGCCCTCATCAATTCGACGCATTTGCCGTATTCATAGACGGGGACGGTATCGACCTGCATAGAGCATTCCGGGTCCGGGATGCCGGCATCCAACGCATCGGCTATGCCAATCATCGCCTCGCGAGGAAACTCTGGAATAATGCCCCCGACCTCGTTTTCTTCGAGTTTGTCGTCACGTTCACCTGGCTCAAAGGCATCATACATCACCGGGGCGCTTTCATGCAGATAAGGGAGCGACCTCTTGGTATTGTAGTCGAACCATTCCATGGCGTCCGTGTATGCACGGTCCTCCGGGGTCTCGCCTTCGTCAAGTTCATCCGCGTTCGGAGTAAATGTCTTGGCAAGCTCGTCGATGCAACGGGAGCTCTCATATACGGAAACTACAACCGTTTCCAGTTTCTGGTTATCCGTGAGCTTGACTTGCTCCCCGTATTTTACGCGAGAGTAAGTCGGGCGCTTGACATCCTTCGGCTCCACTACGTAGGTAAACTTCGCCGTGCCAATCATCGCACCCTCCATATCATGAAGGAGGATGACATGTCCGGCCTCGTTATCCCGCTCGCAGGCAACCTTAATCCTTGCCTGGACTTCCTGTGACAGTGAGGCGATATATGCCTCGTCTTCGGAATTAGACATTTTGTATCTCCAATTTTTATTACGGTTCCACGGCCATCGTTCGCAGCGTTTCCATGTGCTCATCGACTTTCGCGGCTTCGGCAAATGCCCGGTCAGCGGCTTCCGGGTCCGCCCCCTGGCTTGCCATGACTTCGGCCTGCTCGGGGGAAATCCCGAACAGGTCGGCCAACTTACTTGCCTTTTCTGAACTTGGGGTACTTGGCCTGGATGACATCGTAGGCCTCCTCCACATACTTCCGGTCAATGACACCGGCCTTGACATTAGCCCAGGCGGAATTGTGCGACATGTCATAGACAACCATCACCTTGTTGATGAAGGCATCGCGGGCCGCAAGGACTTCGGTCTTCGCCCTGCACCACCGGTTGTCAACCTGCATGCCGCCAAGCGCCTTGAACGTCTTGGCCTGGAGTTCAAGCGGCAGCTTCGTAAAGTTGGTATTGTTGAGACCGTTCGCGATCTTGATGTACCTGCGGTCCATGGAAAGGGACTGCAAGACATTGTATGCCTTGAACTCGCCGATTTCCGCATCGCTCAGCGGGAGCTTCTCGATACGGTTATTCAGAAAGGTAAACGCATTGAACCCCATCGGCTCCCCCTATTGACGGCCCATGCCGTTCTGGCCCGACCAATGTTGCGGCTGGGCGCCCTGCTGGGCATACTGGACGCGCTGCTGCGGTTGTGGCTGTGCCTGGACCTGCGGGCGAGGTTGCATCTGTTGTTGCGGCTGTGCCTGCTGCATCGCGGCAAGCTGTTCGGCGGTAAGTTCCGGCGCCTTCTGCGGTGTCTGGAACCAGCCTACCTGATGGACAAGCATCGCGGTGGCGGACAGGTAACCAAACAGCATCGTTTCCGGGTCAACCTGGCCACGGGTGTCCGCGAGTGCATCCGCAGTAATCTTGCCGAACGAGAACAGGCCACGGTCGTTGATACGGTCGAACGCATATTTGCTGAACGGGATGTAAATGCTCATGGGGTCTTCCACATTGGAAGACAGATACATTCTGAGGCCACGGGGATCGTTGCGAATGACATAGTTCCAAATGTCGGCGATGGTCTGGGCGCTCGCGAAAATGCTGGGCCTGCCGACCACGTTTCCGCCATTCTTGAGGAAGGTCACGTGGAGGCTCACAATCATCGAGCGGATGTCCGGGTAGCATGCGTTGAACGTGTCGATAATCGTCTGGCGCTCATAGCGGCCGTTGACCGCAGCCACTTCCTGCTTCACGATAAATTCGAGGCGTTCGAAGATGGAGCGCTTGTAGAACTTGATTTCGTCATCGGTGCAACCGTGCAAAGAGAACTCGATGGGGATGCAGCGGGACTTGATGGCCGGGCGAACTTGCCAGATGTCGTTACAGGTCAGGATGAAACGGAGGGTCGCGGTCGAGGATTCGATTACCGACTGAAGTTCCTTGAAGAACTTCTCCGGGTTGAGCGCCTTGTCCACTTCGTCGATAATCACGAAACGCGGCTTGCCGTCGCTCACGCGGAACATCTTGTACTGTTCAATTTCGTTAATCACCTCGCTGGCCTTGCCATAGAGGAACTTGCTTTCCGTCCCGAGGATGTTCGGGATTGCCCTGGCAAGACTGGTCTTGCCGGTTCCCGGGCTGCCGGAATACAGGACATAGTTTCCGAAACTATTGAGTCGGAGGGCCGTATCGACCATGCGCCGGATTGACGGCGGGAGGATAATTTCATTGAGGGTCTTCCCTCGGTATTTTTCTTCCCACGGAAGGGAGAGTGGGGTTTCCTTGGACGGGTCCGCTTGCTTTGCAGCAGCGACCTGCGCACCCTTGGCAGTAAGCAAACTTGAAGACATTATATACCACTCGATAAAGTTTCTCGATGAAATATAGCAAAATCGCTAAACTATGTGCATGGATAGGTCTTTCCCCAAATTCATCGCATCATTGGATGTCCTCGATCCGCAACTAAAGGCCAAAATCGGGACCCGCTACGAGTCATATCTCGAAGCGCTCGCCACCGACGTAATGCCGCAACAGGCAATCCCGGACATCGGGACCTGCGTCAACCTGCAGGTCGATAACCCGTATTTCGATGAAAAGACTTCAATAAAGGGAAAGCGTAAGGAAATCGCCGAGGAAGCAAAGCACAACCGGGGCGGGGCTACCAATTACCCGAAACCGGGAAGGACTACCCTCGGCCTGCCGGATAACTGCACGGCGATTAGATAGCCTTCTTCTTCCTCGGACGGCAGAGGAGATTCTTCACTGCCTCGGATTCATCAAATTCAAGCTCTTCCGGCCATCCGACGGCCTTGAACAGGCGGCCCAGAACCTGGGCAACGCTCATCTTCCAGTGCTTCTCCCAGTCAGGCGTGAAGAGTTCAAGCAGGTGCGGAGGCATCTCGTCGCCGGTGTAGCAAATCACCGTGACGCCATACAGCGTGTCGGCCTTCTTGACGAACTTCATCTTGTCGCCGGCAGCAATCGGTTCATACGGGAACTGCGAAAGGACCGGATCGAACTCGATGAGGTAGTTCCACACGGCAGCGGCCCTGCGACGCCAGTCAACCCTGGCAAGCTGTTCCTTCGGCATCCTGTACATCTCGGCGAGCGTAGGCGGCTCTTCCTTGACGCCGGACGGGCAGGACAGGTGGGTGAAGTCGTTCTTCTTGACGAGCTCGTAGTATTCGCGCTTCATTTCGAGGAGACGGTCACGCACCACCTTCTTGTCCATGGTGTTCAGCATGAGCGTCACCATGTCCATCATACGTTCGCGGGAGAACAGCGTGGTGGAGCTTCGGACGATTTCGAGACCGGTGATTGCGAACTCGGGCTTGACTTCGAGGGTTCCCTTGATCCACTTGCCGTTTTCCTTGTGGCCCTTGTCGAGATAGACAATATCTTCCATGCTCTCCACGAGACAGATATACTTCTTTTTCGCCGTGACAATGGCCTTGTGGATGCACTTTTCACGTTTGAGGAACAGCTCGTTGACGAAGTAGTTCCACTGCTGTGCGTAGGCGAGCATGAACTCGTCCAGCTTCTCTTCGAGAGCGACCGCGTCGAACATGCGGCAGAAGTCCGTCATGCGGTAGCGGTTGTAGATGATGCGGACATCGCCGTCCTGGACGATGCCGTCGGCGAACATAATCTGCATCTTCGTGAACCCGGTCTTCTCGTCCGGGACGCGGTTGCCCGGATCATTCCAGACACCCGGCGCATACATCTTGCAGGCAGCCGCAAAGAACTTCTTCGCATCGTTTTCCTGTTCGACGGTAAATACCTTGGACAGGAAGCGCTGGTGTCCGCGGAACGCGACAATCTCGATGTTCTTTCCGGTGTGCGTTTCGAAGCCTTCCATGATGTCGCCGAACTTCACGAAGAATGAATCGGTATCGCCGTGGGACATGCGGCGCTGCTGTACGACGCCTTCGGAGTCAACTTCGGTGCCGACAAATGCCGGTTCGATCCTCGGGACATATCCGAACGTGTCGTAGAACCGCTTGTCTTCGACAAGCTCCTCGTTGATATACTTCGCCATGCCGTTGATGGTATACTTGATGAGCTGCTGGCCGTAGGCGGTAATTGATGCCGCGTTGTCCACGTCGTAGAGCGGGAAGAACGGGGAACCGAGCAAGCCGTAGAGGGAGTTGCCGAGCACCTTGTACACCTTCTGCATCATGTCGTAGACGCCGGTCATTTCCGCATCGCCCGCCTTCTTCGCGGCCTTCATCTTCTTCTTCAAGTTGGAACGGCCATCGAACAGAAGCCTCGTGACTTCCGGCACTACACCGACCTTGTCCTTTCGGAAGAATACCTGATACTGGCCGTTGTGTGTCCACGGAGAACGGATAAGGTTCTTCAATTCCTCTTCCGGGACCTGGTAGTCGATGGGGTAGACCACCTTCATTTCCGGCGAGGTGTTGAACGTCATCATGATGGACGGGTAAAGGGAACGGTAGTCGTATGAGACCAGTTTTTCCTTGTAGCCCGGGATAGCATACACGAACGCGCCAGGAAACTCCTCCTTTTCCTGTGCGCGTAATGGCGGGAATGTTCGACCTGTCTTGTGCAGATGGTTCAGGACAAACCCGACCAGCATTTTCTTCGACTCGAACACGAACGAGAACGGAACCCTGGCTTCCGCAGATGCGGAGACCGCCAGGTGGAACATCTTTTCCTTCTGTTCGATCTTCTTCAGGAGGCGGACGTCCTGCATGTTATACAGGATGAACATGTCCCAGTGGTTCTTCCAGGACAGGTAGCCTTCGGGAAGCGGAGCCTTGTGCTCGCCGACCGTGATTTCGCCGATGTAGTCCAATTTGTAGGACGGCTGTTCGGAGAAGGTGTACTTGCGGTAGAGGTCGAGGAAGTCGATGACTTCCGTGCCCGCGATGTGGAGGTCGCCGTCTCGCTGGTCAACCCATGCACGCTTCTCGGCAGCCGGGAGCCTGGACATGAGCTTGAGCGGGATCTTCAACTTCGCCGCTCTGTTGACCATGTAGGTAGTATCGTATGTGAAGTTCCAGCCGGACAGGATTGACACGTTGTTGTTGCCAATCTCGGTGAACAGCCTGGTCAGGAGTTCGCCTTCGGTCTTACAGAGGACATAGCGGCCGTTGTCCTTGGCCATCTCGTCCTTCACCGACTGGCTGACGTCCTTCGCCACGCCGTAGGTGATATAGTTGTCCGTCTTGGAAAAATAAATCGTTACGCAGTTGATCGGGTAAGCGGCCACGCTCGCGCGTGGAAACTTACCGGTGGTCTCCACCTCAATATCGAGGAAGCAGAGGTTGATTTTCGACATGTCTGCTTTGAGCATGCCGGCGTTTGCATAGAAGCGGGAAAGGAACCTCGCCCTCGGGTCGATGTCGATTTCTGCAAGGTGGTTGCGCGGACCGGAGAACTGATGTCGGATTTCCCTCTCGTCCTTCGTATGCCGCTGGACGGCAAACATCTCGTTGCCGTAAATGTCGCGCATGCCGCACGGTTTTGCGCCGAATTGTCCCCGTATATTGGTATAGAACGTGTTGATGTTCTGCAACACGTCCATAGTGCCATCCATGTACCACAGGAACATTCTGTCCTTTTCCGGGTCATGGTAGATGGCCTCCCACATTTTGGGAGTTTTTGTTTCTGTATTAGATACAGGTATCTCCGGCATATTCGGAAATATAGCAAAAAACGGACCGGCATTGCCAGTCCGATTTAATTTTTCTGCGCAAGCGAACAGTTACTTCTTGGTGAACTCTGCCTTCGCTTCCTTGATGTGGGACATAATCTTGTCGATATTGTCCTTTTTCTTGCCGTCGGCACCTGCGCCGAGACGGGTTTTCACGAACTTGCCGAGGAGGTCCCAGCGTCTCGGGTCGGAAAGGGTGCCCTTCATGAACTTCTTGTTGTCCTTGGCGTCACTTTCCATGCCTGATGCCGCGCTCTTGGCCTTGCTGTCGAAAGCCGGCTTCTGGGGAGGGGTAGTGGTAACGCACTCGACCTGGACGCCCTTGGCGGCCTTCACTTCCGGGTCAGTCGTAGTGAGGGACTGGGTCACGACCTTGGTTCCGCCTGGACCGGCGGTCTTCTTCAAGTCAACAGTCTCGTTTTCAGTCTGCTGCTTGACGTCCTTTTCGGGCGCGGTCTTGGCCTTGCCGACCTTGGAATTCTTGGAGAGCACGAGCGACTTACCGCCGCTGCACCACTTGTTGGTATCAAAGACTTCACCGTTGAACATCTTGATGCCTTCGCACATAGGCTTCGGGTTGTCAGTCTCGTTGAACGGTTTGTCGATGATCGGCTGACTGCAGATGCCTTCGAGGATGGCCTGCACCTTTTCGTCGCCATAAATATCGAATGCCTGTGACATTGGGTAAACTCCGGTGATTGGACTTTTTACTAAGTTTAGAAGATGTCCCCGTTTTTGCCCGTCAGGCAAAACGGCTGAACCCGATGTTCGAGCAGAGGACTGCAACGGACAGTTTCTTGGGTCCCTTCTTGCGGATGCGCAGCCTCTTTCGGACCGGCTTCACGGGTTTCTGGGCAGGAGCCTGAGCGGCCACAGCCGGAACTTCCGGCGTGATTACCTTCTCCGGTTCGCTGTTTCCGGTGATTTCTTGTTCTGTGGTCTGTTTCTTTCGTGCCATACTTGTCAGTTTATAGCAAAACCGGGAACCTATAAACTGTATTCGAACAATTCCGGCGGCACAATGAACACTACCGAGTCCCAAATCCAGCTTTCACCCTCCGAACTCTACCATCCGGGCGTTTCCCCGGCAATCCAGGACCTGTCCCGCAAATCGGGCATGCCCGAGACGGAAGTCGCATCAATCTACGCCCAGACCGAGCGTGACGAAAAGAACGACGCCGCGGAAAACCCGGACAAGATCGTCATGGACGTCTACGGGAACTGCCGCTTCGGCGACAAGGTGTGGAGCGAGACCAGGAAGAAGGTGCTGACCCCGGAAGAAACCGAAAGCGACTCGGAAAAGGAACTCGAAGATACGCTTGCCGACATGAGCACCATGTTCTCTCCCGAAGAAGAACAGAAATCCCCCGGGGGCGCGGGTGAAATCGAAGACGCGTTTGCCGCCAGTCTCGCACCAAGCATCGACAACAACTCGCTCGGGTTTTCCGACGAGGACATGGCCCTCACGAACTCCGTCGCCGACGCGGCAGCTGCCGACTACGACCTCCCGGACGACACCGAACCGTTCGGGACCGACACTTTCACTGACATCGACCCCAATGTCACGCCGGACAACGTGAACTCCGCACCGGACGGCACCCCGGCCCCGACCGGCGGAGAAAAAACTCCATTGGAAGAAACCAAGGAAGAAGAGACAGTCCCGGCCTAGAACGCCATGAAATTCAAAAGGCCTCCCGTTCGGGAGGCCTTTCTGTTTTGTCCAATCGAAATTACGACTTGGAATAGGTGCACTTCCTGGACATGAGCCCCGTGTTGAAGAACGCGAGGAACTTGCTTTCGCCGTCATCGGAAACGGACCACTCGACCTTGGCGCCGGAACTCATGATGATGGTTCGGAGGAAGATGTCATACGGCATCTTGAACACCTTGTTCGGCGCATGGACTTCGCACTCGCGGACAGTAAAGTTGTAGTCCACGCGGTCCGTCTTTGCGACCACCATGATCGTGTTGTCGTCGGAGGTATGGAGTTCGATTTCCTTCGCCGGAAGAATTTTCTTCATGTGTGCGATGGAGAGAACCAGGCCCGAACCCGGGATGGTGGCAAACTTCGAGAGGCCGGCGTTGTTGAACGTCTGAACCTGCGTATCGAGGAACGGGAACGAGATGGAAAGGTCGTCGTCGCGAACCGCGATGCGCTTCGATGTGAAGTCGAGTTCCATCGTCACGACCATGTCAATCTTAATCTTCGCGAGCACGTTGAAGATGACGGACGGAAGCCTGATGGAGAAATCCTTCGGTTTTTCGTCTTCGCTCGCAGCGGCATGCGCCTGGTTGTTGAAAACCGTAGCCATGCAGAAATGGTCGTCACCGATGCGGAAGGAAATGACACCGTTCTTGCGGTGCATCTCGATATACGGGAATCCGTAAGTGCTGTCGCCGACCATGGCCATGTCGAGCTGGCCAACGACGATGGTTTCGTCGAGGTCGAACTTCGGAATGTCAGGCACCTTGTCGGCAGGCTGCACTTCGAGGCCGCACTCGAAGTTGAACTCGTCGCTGTCCTTAGCAAGGAACCCGAAGACGAACAGCTTGCCGTCAACGAAGCTCATGCCGGCAAGGATTGCATCCTCATCGTCAACCATGTTGATGTCGCATGCCGCGCAGAACTCGTTGGCATAAACGACCACGTCCTGCGGAAGCGGATCGGAACCCTTTGCCGCATTGGCCTTGGCAACTATGCCGTTACCGGTAGTGAACGTAGCTTCGACGGAACCGTCATAGGACGGGCGGGTCGATATTCGGACACAGAGACCCGGGTCGTAGGAACAGCTTTCCTTGATAAGGCCAATGGCTTGACGGAAATTCCCTTCCTTGGTCGGGAACATGAGCATCTTTTCAATGTTTGTCTTCTGCATATTAAAACCTCTTGGCGAAAACTAGGTTTTCTCCAACAAAAACGGGGCCAGACGGCCCCGCGGTAATGGTATATCCAGTATGTCGGCTAGACGACGTTCTGGAAAATCTGGTCATACCTGGACGTAGTGTCCTCGCTCTCGTCCGGCTGGAACTGGTCCTGCGCAAGCGCGTTGTCTTCCGCGAGGGAGCCGAACACGCCAGAGTCGGTAGCTCCGGTAGCTCCGGCAGCAGGACCTTCCGGCGCGGGAGTAGCCACGCTGAACTCGTCGCCCGGCTTGACCGACGTTTCGTCATACGGGTCGTTCGGGAGCTGGAGTGCGGTCATCTCGGCATCCGGGTTGTGCATGCTTCCCTGGGAGTCGAACATGTCAGGAAGGATCTTGCCAAGCTGTTCCTTGAAGTGGTCCGGCGTGGTGTACTCGTCTTCGAGCGCAGTGAACACGGCTTCCCACTTTTCTTTCGGGAGACGGACATCGGTTTCGCTTTCCGGGACCGGACGGCTCGGATCAGTCGTCATGTCGTTCTTGATAAACCCGAAGAGCTTACCGAACGCGTTGATGATTTCCTGGTCCTTCATGTCCTTGATACCAGCGAACCCGTTGAGCTGCTTGTCCATGCCGAGGATAACCGGGGTTTCTTCGGCAGAGCTTGCGATGATTTCCGCCATGTGGTCGGTTGCGCCATTTTTCAGGATGGTGGCGTTTTCCGTCGCGAACTCGGTATAGGTCGGGTCGTTGGCCTGAACACCGCCGGCAGTCGGGTCGGTCATCTGTTCGTTGGCCTGCTCGGCATCGGAGACCACCTGGTTCGGGTCGTCGCCTTCCGGCTCGGCAGCAAAATCTTCCGGGCCAAAGCCATTCGGGCCAGCTTGCTGCTGTTGTTCCATGAGGATGCGGCGGGTTTCCCTCATGTCGCGACCAAGCTGCCACCCGACGGACTCGACCATGCGGGTTTCCGGGTTGAGCCCAGGTTCCACCGGCTTGTTTTCGGGCAACACCGAGTCGAGGTCGTTATAGAGAAGGTCGTCCATGTTGGCCGGCGCATCTTCCGCGGCGAAAGCGTCAATCGTTTCGAGGATGCGGTTGCCGAAGTTCTTGACGTAGTCCTCGCTCTCGATACCGAGTTCGAGCTTCTTGATTTCCCCGTTCTCGTTCGTCACGATGACGGAAATGTCGCCCTTGGTGTTCGGGTAGAGGATGTCAACGGTAAACATCTTTCCGCGACGCGAGACGCGAAGCAGGCAGCGGGACTTCTCTGCGTCGATACTTTCCAGGTTGAGACGGATGCCCTTGTTGGCCGTCTGCTCGGCGGCTTCCTGCATGATGTCCTTGACATTCTTGCGGGTCTTGTTGTCGAAGAACGGATTGCGCTCGCTGTAAATTCGGCGGTCCCATTCCTCGGAAATCTGGTTGCCAATCGGTTCCATGACGCCCTTGGTCATGGCCTTGATGAGCTTGTCCTTCGCAGGCACAATCGGTCCGCTCTCGGTTGAGACGACCTTAAAGCCCTTCAACTTCGTAATCAGTTCACTTTTGTCGTATTGCGTCACGGCCATGGTAAATATCCAGTGCGGTTTCCCCATAGTTTATAAAAATGCCCCGGCTCCGCGCCGGGGTTCTTTATTCGCTTTCCTTCTCGGTGGAATCCACTCCGCCGAGGTGGACAAGATGGTCATAGTTGCCGTCGCCCTCGTCAACCACCGGAGGGGCGGCTTCCGCACCGCCTCCGCTGAACGCGTCCAGGTTCTCGGTGGGGTCGTCCCTGCGCATTTTCTCGGCATGCAACGCATAGGCCTCGGCCATCTCGTCAAGGTCGATGTCGAAGAGGTCGGTCGGGAGCCATTCACCCTCGAAGATGCGCTTCGCGTGGTTGAACCGGTCGATGTCGTTCGCTGTCCACACCTTGAAGGTATGGCCGAACATGTTGGTATGGTAGCCAAGCGGCATGATTTCCGGGATGCCGCCAACGAGGAGAACTTCCTTGCCGACGAACTGGAACGAGTTGTCCCCCCGGACATACCTGATTGCCGCAGAAACGCTGCAATCGACGGCATAGACACCGTATAGGTGGCCACCGGTGACATAGAGGTTCCCGTGGTAGAAATCTTCCCACTGGTCAAGGAACATCAACACCTGCTCAGAATTGATCTGCCCGTCGGTGACTATGCCGTTCCCGGTATAGTAGTCCTTCGCGTAGGTCATGATGTCCGTCCCGTCGGGAACGATACCCAGCGAGGATGCGACCCTGGACTTGCCGTTGAACAGGCGGGTGACCATGAGTTCCCCATCGGAGCCGAGCGCGGCGTGCGCGTAGTCGGACCCGTCAAAGGACGGCAACGAGGATAGGATGAAGATGGTCCCGGCGTCCACATAAACAATCAGCTGTTCGGCATGGATGTAGCCGAGCGTACCTGACGCTATGTAGAACTTTATCGGGGTGTACCAGAGGTTGCGGTCCGCACGGATTGCTGCGCACCGGTCCATGAACTCCAACGACAGGTCATGCCCGTCAAAGTCGCTCATGAATACGTTGAACGTGCTGTCGACCGTGGTGAGGCCGATCCTCTGGGACGGCAACTGCATCCTTACTTACCTTCCGGCTGAGCGTCGGCAGTTTCGCCTTCCGGCTTCGGGAAAATCGGGCGAAGCAAGGCGAGGGCGTCACGGATTTCGCGAGACGATTCGGAACCGCCGTTGGTCTCCTTGATGATTTCGTCGAGATACTTGACGAAATCACGGACACCTTCGAGAGTCGGGCCAAGCATGTCCGCGGTGTATTCGCGGGTATACTCGGTATTGTTCGGCTTGGCGATACCGTCAACGATTTCCACGGTATAGCCGGCTGCCCTTTCCTCGTCGTTAAGGACGAGCTGGTCGATAAGCGCATCGACCGTGAGACGGACGGTGATCGTGCATGGGATGCGGCCGATGAACCTGATGAGTTTGTACCGCTGTTCGAGTGTTAGTTTGACTGAGTTCATGACAATTTACCCTGTTTGGTTGAAAACTAGGTTTTCTCGTGGAGCTGGCGAAGGTAGTCGTATGCCGCCCGCTCGGCATCCGACTTGCACGGGGCGAGCCGGAACTTGACGCGTATCTTCAACCCGTCGGCAGTCACCGTCTCGACGACCGTGTCCTGGCTGTTCGCCGGGATGCAAATTCTGACCGTCTCGTCGCCGCACTGGACAGCCACCCACTTGCCGAGAACGAGATCCTCGGGGAAGATTTCCGGCCCATCCACGACAAGCACGCCATCCGCGATGGAACAGTTCTCGGGAAGCTCCGGGTTGAAGGTCACGATGAGATTGCCGTTACATCCACCAAAGTGGCCGGCGTTGCCCTTCCCGGTCATGCGGGTCTCCATCATGCCCGGCCTGTAAATCAGGTTCTGGGTAATCTGGCGACGGTTCTCGCCGTTATTGCAATACGGGCACTTCTCGATGATGTTGATGCCGGTCCCGTTGCACTTGTTGCACTTCCTGAACCGGTGGGTAGTCGGGTCGCGATACCTGCCGTTACCGCCGCACTGGCTGCACTTTGCCGCCTTGGCAGCTCCGGTACCGTCACATTCGAGGCATGTGGAACGGCGCTCGAACTGCACGGGCATCATGGGGCACCCGTGCATGAACACGGAAAACGGGATATTCACTGTGAGATGGATGTCGGAACCGTTGACCGCGGTCCTGGATTCGGGCTTCTTGCCGAAATTCCTCGCAACGGTCGGCGTGCCGAGAACGGATGCGTAGAGTTCGAATTCCGCCAGGTAGGAGTGCTTCTTGTCATACTCCTTACGCTTCTCGGGAGTCCCAATCTGCGCATAGGCCTCGTTGAGTTCAGCCATGCGCTGCTCGGACCCACCCTTGTCCGGGTGGGCTTCCTTGCATAGGCGCCGGTAGGCCTTCTTGATGTCTTCGTCGGAGTCGGAGAGCTTTACGCCGAGAATGGTATATGGATTCATGTCTAGCCCGCTTGATACGGGCGTAAACTAGGTTTTCTTCCGAAAATCCATGTAGTCGATACCGGTGGCACGGCGGAACGCACCGAGCGTAGCCTCACATGCTGCAGCGAGGCTGCTTATTGCGCTACCGTTCGGGTCGGCATCAAGGCCGTCGGCACCCTGGTAGAAGGGTTCCCGGAAGCTGGACGGATCCGCGCGGAGACGGTCAAAGAGCTTCTTGATTTCCGCAGCGGCGTTCGAGTTCGGATGGTCCTTGGCAAGGCTGTCAACGGTATTGCTCACGATGACCAGCCCAGCCGGAGTGTTGCGGTCATCGACCGCATCGCCCATCGGCGCACCGGCGGCATCGGCCTGCGCGGCAACCATGTTGGCTGCGGCTGCCACGCCAGCATCGGAAAAATTGGACGTGCAGGTAAAATCCTTCACGGAATAGTACGGAACAGTAGAGCGTTCGCCCGGGGTGCTGGAATACGCATCCCATGGCGTGGCGCACTTCTTCGTCTTGGTACCCTTCTTCTTCTCGGGTTCACCTGCAGTTACAAGCTGGGTCATGTTACTTTGCCTCCTTGCCGCCCTGGGTCTGGACAAACTTACGGGCTTCGTTATACAACTGGGTTGACTTGCGTTCCGGATTCTCAGCTTCCGCGTTCGGGTCGTTGGCAGCCAGGAGTTCCTTGTACTTGGCAGCCTGCTTGTCCATCAGCTCGCGGTGCTTCGCGGCGACCTTCTTGTTGAAGTCAGCCTGACCGGATGCAGCAGTTTTTGCCTTGCTGACATCAGCTTTAGACTGAGCTTCCGCCTGACGTTCGGCCTCCGCCATCAACTGTTCGTCAAGCGCCGGGTCAATCGGACGATGATCCTTGAACTTTGACGGGTCAGCCTTTTCGGCATTGGCGAGCAGACGCTGATACACCATGTTTTCGTAGCGGTTCTTTGCCTGGGTTACCGGGGAAACCGGTTTGCCGGGTGCTTTCGGCTTAGCCGGGGCAGGTTCTTCTGCGGCCGGCGTCCACTTTGCCCCACACGAAGTGAGTGCAGACACGGTTGCCGTCTTGGCATCCTTGCCGGCTTCCACTGCCTGTGCAGTCTTGCGCATGGCCTTGTCGAACACAGTCGAGCCGATTGATGTTTTGAACCCATCCACAGTAACTACGTAGCCATCGCCGCGCTTGTCGCTAGTGTCGTTTTTAATATCGACACCCTGCTTAAACAGATACGCAATTACTTCCTGCGTAGCCTCGTCTTCGCGAACTTCATTCATGCTAAGGAAGTCACGAACGTTGGTATTCGGGGTAAACCCGCCACTCGTATCCTTGTCCGACAGGTCAGGCTTAATGTCAGACGGCTTCACGCCAGCATATTCGCTGCACAGATTACGCAGACGCTCGATAAACTCCTGGCGAGTCTTCGGCTTGCCGAGAGACAATGCCTTGCTACGAACTTCCATAATCGGCGGGAAGAGCTTCACGGCTTCAGCAATCTGCTTCTTACGGAATTCGGCAAGGTCATCCTGGCTCATTCCCTTCGGCGGCAATTTGCAGAGAAGATCGATGGCCTTATCAACGTCAGTAATGTCAAACTCCTTGCCCGGGCGGTCAATCAGCTTGACACATTCGTCAGCAACCTGATCCTTCTGCCGTTCTACGTCAGCAGCATCGGCACTGTCCTTCATACGCAAGAAATCAGGAATCGCATTCGAAGAAATCATGCGCTGAATGACCATCGAAACAGCCGGGAACTGTGACTTCATTTGGTGACGGGACTTGTCAGAATAGAAATATTCGTCGAACACTTCCCGGAAGTCGTCTCCCGTGACAGTACCGGGCAGCTCTTTCAGCAATTTGCCGATAGTGCCGTCGGTCCCTTCTGCCCGGTGAACCTTTTCTGCGAGTTTATTCTCCTCTGCCCTACCGCGAGCGGCATAGAATTGTTCAAGAATCTTATCAATATCGGACGCAGCATCGTTACGGTCGATAAGGTCAAACGACTCCAACTCCTTGAATACATCCGCAATGTCTTTGCGGGTATGCGAAATCTCGTCTCGTTCGCCGACTTCGGTAAAATACCTGTGGGCCAGATGACGCACTTCATCCTCACCGAGTTCCGGCGGGAGCTTACTGAGGACCTCGAAAATCTTTTGTGCACGGCTGGCGGTGAACAGATTGTTCGGGTCGTTTTCGTTACGATACTTGCCATCGGACTTAATTTTGGAATTCGCATACATACGAGACGGCGAAGTAGCCATTTCATACGACAGAGCATAACGTTCAACGTCGCCATTCAACGCAAAGACAAAGTCCGCCAGCGGCATAGACCCATCCGCAATCTTGGGCAACAGTTCAGAACTCAGTTCATTCTTGATATCGTCATCGGATTTGGTGCGGCGAGCACGAACGGTGGTATCGAACTTGTTCTTTGCATCAGGCGTATAGCCAGTGTCCACGGACAGCTTAATCAGTTTTTGTGCAATGGAGACGCGAACGTCCTCAATGAACTTGTTAAGCTCCGCATCAGACGGCGACGTCACAGAAGAGAAGTCACCCTCAATCCCGCATGCCTTGGCAATGTCATCAAACGTCATGCCACCAGGCACGTCAGTTGCCTTGCCATCCGGCCCATAATGGACCTGCACCTTTCGGGTCTTTGTGTTATAGTCACCGCGGGTACGGAAATCGGAATCCGGGTCGGGGGACGAGACCGACAAATTTTTCGAATACACACCGACCGGGACACCCTTCATAAGTGCAGCAATGTCCGCCTTTGTGGAATGATACTGTTTGTCGTTCTTCCGTTCATCGTCGAAAATGTCGTTCACGATTAAGTTCATGATGCCATTTCCGGCAAGACCGGTAAACGCCTTGACCGGGTTCTGGTTCAATGCAGGACGCAGCATCTTACCAATGGTATTCTTCATGTTGACGGCATCATCTTCGGCAGCGTTCTCGTCGCCGTTGACATACCCAAGTATCTGTGCAAGGTGGGCAGCCAGCTTACGCATCTTCGTGTCCGAATTGATGCGGCGCATCATTGCCACGTTGTACAGACGCATGCTGTCATGCGTTCCCGCCGATGTCGGATAAGCCTTCCTTGATGAGTCATCGACACGCTTGTAAGGGTTATTTTCCTTCGGGGAGACAACCAAACGAGCGAATGAATCAACAATATCATCCGTATCACCCATCGGTTCGGCTGCAACAATTTCTGACGGCTTGAACCCATCCGGTGCGGCAACCATGTGCTTGTACTTGCGGCCATCAAATCCGGTAGCCTTTTCTTGAAGGAGACCCTCATCCGGTGCCGCAACTTTCTTATACATCGCATCAAGACCCGCAATAACCTTACTGGCAACGACAAGAACATCTTCCTTCTGGACAGACCCGCGTTCTTTGATGACCTTAGTCAGCAACGCGTCACCTTCCAAAAGAACCTCGTTCAACTTCGCCGCGGCACCAAACTTGAGCGAACGGCTGATGTCGTCGATTTCGGCAGATGCGGCATCCAGCGCGGAACGAAGCACACGGTCAGGGGTCTGACTATTGCTTGCTTTAATCATGCCATCGCCCACAATCGTAATGAGCTTGTCAACCACATTGGAAAGACGAGTTCTGACAAGGGTTTCCGGTGTAACCGGGGCATTGGTATTGTCGGCAATGTCAGTCAACTTGGAAAGCTGTGCACGGGAACCATCATACAATTCAAGTGCAAAGCGCATGCCATCGGCGAGCTTGTCTCCACGATCGGTAATCTGCTTAATCGCGCCGATACCATACGCATCGGCATCACTCGGGTTCGTCGAACCAATGATGTCGCTGTATTCGGCCTGCCCACGCGGCGGAGCAGCCGGTTCGGACGGCAGATCGTCATAAGAAGTCCCATCGGCGTATGAGCCCGGCGTCAATCCGGCGCCCGATGCGACTGCCTTTACGCCAACATCCTTGGAAACCGGTTCAGAACCAGTCGCCACGGCAGCAAGTTCAATGACCTTTTCAAACGCATAGAAATCATTCAAGCGATCAATGGCGGTCAATGCACCTTTGGCGTCTCCCCCCGCGGAAAGCGATCCGCGAACTGCACCAACAACCTTCTTTACGGCATCACGGCCTTCAATGCCATCATACTTACTGAACATTGCGTTGGCAACGTCATCATAGAAACTATTGACGGCTTCGATAACCTTGCGGTATGGCGTGTTGTCATTATTGAGGTTATCATACGAGAACCCGAGGCACCACTCGTCAAACTGAGTTCTGGCAGCAGAATACATGGTGTCGGTAAGTTTTTCGTCGAACCAACCAGTAGAGCCCTTGACCAACTTGGCACATGCCGGAAGATCTCCCTGTTCCACCTGTTCGAGCAAGTCAAGAATTTCATCCGGCGTATCTTCCACACCGATGATGCTTGCTGCCTTGAGGTAGCGGCGAACCAAGCTCTTCAACTCGGTAGCATGGCCATTAAGACCAGCTCCGCTTTCAAACTGTTCAATCGCCGCGGCAGGGTCATTCCCGGCGGAACGCATGTAATTGACGAAAATGCCACGAGAAATGCCCAATGCGCCATTCTTGTCATACATCAACGCGGCCACAGCAGAGACCTTATCGTCTTCGGCTTCATAACCCATGCGACGAACATCGTAATTAGCACCGCCAGCCCACTTGGAAATGAGCGCTGCCTTAACATCCTGCATGGTCTTTTCACGGATAAGTCGCTCGTCATTGTCACCGCCACGCCCCATCAGCATGTCAATGATGATAGACTTGGACACCTTGTTGACCACATCGGTCATTTGGCCGGTGGTAATCATTTTTGTTCCGTTTCGTGAACCCGGGACAAACGCTTCGGCAACATCATGACGGAAACGACCGTATGAACCCTTGATTGTATTCAATACGCCAAGGGCAACCCCAGCATCCGCGGCCAGCTTCGGATCAGCCGTAGTCTGCTTACGAAGGGTGGAAACAACGGACCGCTTGGCCTCTTCGGACAAGTTGAACTCATCGTCGACAGCGGAAATCTGGTCAGTAACCTTCCCAAACTGCTTGTTCCGAAGGTTCTCCGCCGATTGCTGCATGACATCGGAAACGGCTGCAGCATCTTCGGCCGGAGCATTAGGATCCATCAGCGCAGCATCCTGTTGCAATCCGCCATCGACCATGTATGAGAACGGCGCAAGACCCTTGCACACGACCCAGCCACGCTGGTTGTTGTGGAAAGGCACGTAAAGCACCATCGGAAGGACATAATTATCCAAATCCGTAGAATCTGCGATTGAGAGGGTGACTTCGTCGCCATACACATTAAGGCTGACCGTAGCGCCTTTATCGGTCCGGGAAACTCCCTTATTGATAATTTTGGACGACGTGGCAATGCCCGTCGGACGCATATATCCATCCTGGTTCCCTCGGCGAAGCGAGCCTGCGCCAGTAGTTCCGCCTTCCATCTTAGCAGTTTCAATATTCAGGACACCCATATCCGTTTTGAGACGGACAGTAGTATTGCTACTGCTTTCGCGCCGGTTTACACCAACGAACTTGTCCAATATGACCGTTCTCGCGGCATCATTGTCAATGAGGCCGATGGCATCAATGAGCTCGGACCTAGCCTCGATTGCGCGTGTCAAATCAGAACATACCTTACGAACAGCAGTATTGAAAACCCTTGCAAGCCGGGGCTTGTCAGCCGCCAACGACATTCCCTTGCAGTGACCAGTCGGCTGGCCGTCTTCATTGACTTCCTGCGTGAAGAAATCGGGTTCAATGGAGGTAATCGCATCATTGAAAATTGCAGAGTAGCCGGTTTCGCAGGCCAGCACAAGCTCCGGCAAATAGTTAGCCTTGTCGCCATACAGCGTTTCGGCATTACCGAACAGCTGATAAAAGTGGCGAAACCCGAACTTAGTGAGACCATTGATCTTGTCCGGTGTCACTTCTACCGTATTTTCCGCGGCCACATCGCCAGGCAAGTTAAAATCAATGCCAAGGGACTGTGCGATGGTCGCTGCACCACTAGCCATACCCGCCGACGCATTTGCATACGCCTTGGCGATAAGGTCTCTACCGACAACGGCCCAGACAATCGGCTGGTACAACTTTGCACCGACTGCCCGAGTTATGCGGGCATCACGCGCCAGCGTCTGCTCTGCTGCGGCTAGTTTATCACTGTATTTTGCGGAAAGCGTATCAAGAATTTTCTGAGCCGTTCCCGGAACCGCATAGGAGTGAGATTGGGCGCTCGCAATCAACGTCTGCAATACGCTCTGGCCAACCTGGGCAAGCAAAGCGATTTTTTGCGGGTTGTAGTCAGGATCGTCAGTGGCGTTCTGGTTCGGATTTGCCTTGGTCGGGCGAGTCTTGGAACGAAGCGCCAGCATAGCTGCCTCGACGCACTCAATAAACTTGTTTCTGCCAGCCTCGGTGTCCTTAATAACTTCGTCGGGATCTTTCAGACCGCACGCCTCACCAAACTGCCTATACAATTCAGCAGTCTTCTTGAACAGTTCGTTCGCGCTAATCGGTGCCTTACCGGCAGTCGCGTTCGGGTTCATTCACGCCTCGCTTAGATATTCTTTGCGACCATAGTTTATAGATGGGACACCGGTTTCGGCAGGCATCCACATGGACAGGAACGGGGTCAAAATATAAACTATGGGCACATGCGGCCAGGTATATTATGACACCAGAACAGATAGCCCAAAAGTTTACACTCTCCAATGCGGATGTTCAGAAAGCAGTCGCCGATGCGCAGGCTGCCGCAGGGGGACCCCTTTCGCTTGAAGACGAAAAGCGTGCAATAGCCGATGCCGCCCGGAATAAAGACCTAATGACCCCGGACGAGTGCGCCGAGTTCAAAACGGTAGAGGACTCCGACCTCAAGCCAATTCTCGATACAATAAAAAACGCGGGCACCCTTAAAACGCCCAAAGACGCCATCCTGGATGCTGTCGTTACCGAATATATCCAGTTGGCGGTCGAGGACAGTGCCGGAAACCCGGAAGCAAGCCCATATCAGCTATTCCAAGATTATTTGAGGGACCTCGGAACCCTCGGCGAACGCAGAAAGTTAAAAGTAAAAATTTTAAAACTCGACCAAGAGATTTCGCCAAACAAGGATGACACGCCGGAGGAGCCATTAGTAAAAAATGACCCACCCCCACCCAACGAACAGGCGAACCAGCAGGAAACCGCACCCGTTGAACCCAAACCAGACGTGCAAGAACTCCCGGCTGAACCCGCTGACGGGGGAAAGGCCAAGAAACCCCGCAAATCCGCCCCAAAGAAGGCTGACCTAAAAGCAGCCCTTGACGAGCAGGCGACAAAAATGCAAGCCGCATTCCAGCAAGAACGGGCCAAAATGCAAGCCGACTTCAACCAGCAGCTGGAAGCCGCAAAAACGGGTTTTGAAGCTAAGCAAAAGGCCCTTATTGACGATTTTGATGCACAAAAGGAAAAAATCGTCGCGGACTGCGAAAACGAAATTGCAAAAATCAAGGCAGCAACCAGCAGTGCAAACCAGGCCGATGCCGATGCGGCTACCCAACAGGCTCTCGAAAACGCAAAACAAGAGATAGCCGAGCTCAAAACGTCCTATGGCCAGCAGATCCGGGAATTGCAATCCACCCAGGAAGCCCAAAAGAAGGAATTGACGGAAGCCAACGAGGCAAAAATCCAGGAACTGCAGGCATCATTTGCTACGCAACTCCAAGAGCTGCAAGCCCAACTCGGGACAGCTGCGTCAGAAAAGCAAACACTGGAAGAACAGCTCCGTGCTGCCCAGTCGGAAAACGAGGCGCTCAAAAACCAGGAGCACCACGAAGAAAGCGCACCAAATGGCGACGACGAGGGCGACGATGATGATATTCTGCGCCGTACAGGACATATTATCGAACCGGCCGATCCGAACGACACGCCCCGTGAGGAAAGGGCCATTCATGAAGATGGGCCGCACGACACAGGCGATGGCGGTCCTGCACATGCAGAATACACCAAGCCGGAGCGCATGGGCGCAGACACGACGGCAATGGACGAATGGAACCAGGCGGTAGTTACCCGTTTCGGCTTCCCGTTTATCAACTTCGCCTGCCGGGACATCACCAACCTGCTCAACGGGGACGATGTCACCAGGAAACGTGCCTACGCAAACATCAAGGACCAGCTCCGCCAGCTTGCCCACCTGCAGACCAGGGGCATCCTCGGCGGGATGTGGGATTCCATGATGGAAAGCCCCATCATGCTGTTGAAGACGCTGAAATCCAGCTCATACAGCAAGTGCTACCTGAATACGCTCATCGCCAACGGTCGCGAAGTCCGCGATACGCCGGATGGCGCCAACCTTACCGTCAGGCCGACCATCTACGGCGACGTGAAGTTCCGTGTCCGCAAGCCGGAGGAAATCCCGATCAACTTCGTCAACAAGTTCTTTGTCGAGGTTGACCCGTATAGGCAGCTTGGCGTATATCGCAAGTGGACAGGGAACCCCAACGGGACAACGCCGGAGGCATACCTCGACGACAATGCAATCCCGTACACGTCAGTTCTCGCCCCGACGGCAAAGACCAGTTTCAGCCGCAGCGACCTCAGCACCGGTTCGTTCCTGTCCAGGGTGACCGGGTTCAGGAAGGCTAACTCGATGGTGACCTGTTCAATCGACGGCCACCGCGGCGGTTTCATCATCCCGGCACATATCGCGGACGTCCTGTTCGCATACTAGGAGACTGCAATGCTAACTAATGTCCTCAAAACCAACCTGATAGCATTTCTCGAAGCGAACATGGCCGACATTTCCAAGGGCACCGACGCAGGACGCGCCCAGCGTTCCAAGTCGCTGCTCCACTACTACCGCGGTCTAGGAAAGGACCGCGAGGGTAATGCCGTAATCCGGTGGAAAATCCCGTCCCAGACCAAGGAAAACGTCATGTACGACTGCTACATCGCCGTGATACCGGCGGGCAAGCAGTCCCTGTTCGCGCTCGCGAAGTCCAGGAGGGACATCCGTTCCCGCATGGAGGCGATCAAGAACGCCGATGTCAAGTGCTTCTGCACCTGTCCCGACTTCAACTGGTCGGGCGCCAGATACAACATGAAGCACAAGATGGGCAGCCTCGAAGAAGGCTTCGAGTCCGTTCCTGGGGTGCCGGACGGCTCCGACATCAAGCCGGTCGTCAGAGATCCGCAGGGAAAGATACTCGTCTGCAAGCACCTGCTCGCCGCCTTCAAGGGCATGAAAACCAACGCAACCAGCATCATGAAGGATGCCGCAAACTCGCGCTTCACACCAAACGACGGACAGGAAAAACGGGCCGAGTCCGCCACCGGGGAATTTTTCAAGACCGAAAAGACTGTCCGCAACAAGCCCGAGAAGGAACCGGTCGAGGTGGACAAGGAACTGCTCGAAGAGGCACCGGCAAAGGTCGATGCCGCCGAAGAAGCGCTCAACAGCCTTGCCTTCGCGACCGAAAAACTGGACGAAACTACCCCGAAGGCCCCGGAAGAAAACGTCAAGGCGGCAGTCGAGGAAGTCGAACAGCCGACGGCCGAACCTACGGAAGAAAACACGAAGGAAAGCCTTAGCGAAGTCGGCCTGGGTGAAACCGAAACACAACAGGCCCCAGAGCCGGAACCTGCACAGGAACAGAAACCGAAACCGCCCGCTGAAACGCCAGAAGAATACGCACGGCGAAATACCGGGGATCTTAGCGATGACGATGCCGAATACCTAATGTCGTTATTCAGCTAACCCAGTTTCCCGGAAAAATACCGTAACCTTTCTAAACTAACCTCAGAATAACTCCAATGGAGAAAACCATGGCTTCTAACCAGAAACTCTACGACCGCGTGTGCAAGGCAGCTGACACGTACACAACCCCCTCCAATGCTCCCCTTATGGAAGCCGTGAAGGAAATGGGCAAGGTGTACTTCATGGAAGCTATCCTTGACAGCAAGAAGGTATGCCCCTACTGCGACAAGGATGGCCAATCCAACTACACCTGGGACAAGAACGGCAAGTTGACCCTCCGCCTCCCGTTCAAGATGCAGTGTCTTAACTGCCAGGGAAGACACTATCTCACCGACGACAACGCGAAGGAAGACTTCCTCAACCAGGATCACGAAAACCCGGAAGATCTGGACATCTTCGACCAGATGAACGCTGCCGAGTTCGGTGGTTCTGACGAGCGCGGCTGGGCAACCACGACCGACGACCTCGACCCGGACAACCGCTAGTCGGGTTCATTACACATCAATGCTTAAATAAAAAGAGAACCCCGCGCCGGCGCGGGGTTTTCTGGTTTCTACGGCCAGGTTTTCCGCCCGGCGAAGCACCACTCGTGGGCCTCCTTCGGAGTATAGCCCCACTTGACCATCTCGTCTTCCAGTTCCTTCCGGTAGAAGTCCCTGCGGGTAAGTCGGTATTCGGACGGGATCATCGGGACGGAGACCTTCCGGCCCATTTCCAGCTTGCGCTTTGCGAGCACCGGAACAGGGTCGTCCCCGTCCTTAGTCAGGTAGTCAAAGGCGTTCCCGACCAGTTCGACGATCTGTTCGACCGTCTTCGGGAGCTTCTTGCGGACCATCTTCCGGTAGGCACGGTTCACATCGCACAGGACCTTGGACAGGATGTCGAAGTCCTCCCAGTCCACATGGGACATCGGGCCGAACTGGAACGTAGCTCCGTCGCGCCCCGCGCCGAAGCTGCCGACAAACGGGTAATACGGGACAAGGTCCTTGTCGCTTTCGTTGCGGACCATGTCCTTCCCGACGAATATCCGTATGTTCCTGCGGTATTCCTCCGATGAAGTCCTGCCTTCCGCGTCGGCGTGCATGTAGAGAAAATCGTATAAGTCGCTCTTTCCAGAAAACCTTGACATGTCAAATCTCCCTTGCGTTGTCAACGCCGTGTTTCATGATGCACTTCCGGCAGAACGGAAGGATGTAGCCCTGCGTAACATACTTGGCCGGGCGGCCGCACTCGCAGCAGGTATGCCCGGTATCGCTTTCCATGTCCCATATCAGGTCGTCCAGCTGTCTCACGCACTCATCGGACAACACGCCGGACCAGTATAGCCTGGCCTCCCCGTATTTTTCCTTCGCGTCGATGATGTGGAAACTGCAGAGCTCCCCGTAACGTTTCAGCAAGGACTTGATGCGGCGGAGATGACGAACAATGACGCGGCGCCACCCGTCAGGATAGCTGTCGAGCAGGGTATACGAGAAGTCGTAGTCCTCGATGCGACCACCGTCCACCGCCCTCGGTTCGAGGAACGGGAACCGCCAGACGAGCCAGCGGTTACGGAGACTGGTGAGCGCAGTCAGAAAATGTCGTTTTGGTTTGGGCATCAGGAAACCTTAGCCAAGCACGGCTGCATTACCGACTGAAAACTATGTTCTCGCGGGTCTGCGGTTTCCACGGTTCCATGCCCACGCATGGCAAGCGCGTGATAATGACGCTCGATTGCGGAGCGGATCTTCTCCGCGTCACGCTGCGCCGTAGTGGACGGGCGGAGGATTTCCATTTCCGCCACAGTCATTGTCGGGATGCCTGTCCTGATGAGCTCGGCGTCCATGATTTCCTTCACCGCGTTGACATACTCTGCCGGGACAATGAGGGAGTCATGGACGGTGCACACGGGGCACCCGATGAACAGGCGCACCAGCGGGATGACGCCCTTGAACACGAAGTCACTTTCGGTGGACTGCATCTCGTGGGAGAGCGCGGCATAGTTGTCACGCTTCATCGAGTCGATGCAGCGGAGAAGCGTCGGGAAGTCGCGCTTCCAGACCTGGCGCAGCTTCGACCTGACATAGTGCTTCGCGCGGTCGAAGATAATCGGCGCATACAGGAAAGCGAGCCATTCCTTCTTCACCGTCTTTCTGTCGTTCATGCCGATTTGCTCGGCAAAATACTCGTAAATACGGCCTTCGCGGAGCAGTGAACTGAACCGGTCGAGCTCGTCGGAAATCAGCTTCCCGGTAGCCGCGGATTCTTCCGGTCGCCAGAACGGTGTCAGCTTTACGAACCTCGGTTCCGGGACCATCAGCGGATCGGTGGCAAGGCGCTTCCACATGCCGAACACGCTGCAGAGGAAGGCCGCCTGGGAACTCCTGATGTCAACGCTGCCGACCGGCGCACCGTCGCAGGACATGCACTGCTCGCGGATTTCCTTCTTCAAGGAGGTAACGTTCGTGTGGACACGGCCATAACGGTCCTTGACGACATAGGCCGCAATAGGGTCCTCGCCCATGCGGCCAAAGCGCTCGACCTTGTCCATTTCGCCATCCACGCGTTCCTGCGGCACGGTTCCGCTGTCGGCAAGCCCCTGCATGGTGGCCCTTGCCTTTTCCGCGTCAATCTTGAAGTGAGCCAGGTCGTCATACATGTTGGCGACGTCGTCCTGCTCAAGAAGGTATTCCTTCCTGCGGACCGCGTCGAGATACAGGCGGCGCTTGGTGAAGATGCTCTCGAACTTGTAGGATCGGAGGGAACCGACCGGGTGGTGCTCGCCGTTGCCGCACTTGGACTTCCAGCGCGTCCAGAGGTAGCGGAGGTAGTAGGTGGCATAGGCCTCGCCGAGCCAGTAGGCCTTCGAGACGCCCTTGCACTTGGTAGTGGACTTGCGGTAAGAAGCCGTGTGGCAGATGAACCCGTGGTCGGTCAGCCACTTTACGCAGGCCGGATAGCCGGTCCCTGCGCGATAGCGGAACAGCGTGCTGTAAAGGTTGCAGTACCAGGAGCTCTCGTGGGTGCGGACGCCGGCGATGTTGTCGTCCTTGAACTTCTCGGACAGGCCCTTGCAGACGTCAAAAAGGATGACGAGCATGGACTCGTAGAGGCAAAGACGCTGTCTCTTGCCTAAAGCCGAGAAGGAAAGGTCTGCATTGAAGGCAATCTCGAAGGAACGGAAGAGGAGGGAAGGAAGAAGACAGGTTGGAGAGAAGTCGGACCACGACCGATGGTCGTAGTTGATGTAGGTGTAGTCCAGGGACCCCCGCTTCATGCCACATGTGTCCAAAGTTACCCTCCGGTATGCGCCCCATTGGTCTATTCGGGAACGACGGTTAAGAATCTATAAAAAACTTTCCGTCTTCGGAAGAGGTTTATATCAAAAAACTCCAGAATTCTGCCCCCTGCGGGCTTGAAAATATAAACTAGGGGCGTATTTAACATATATATGGAAGGTGGACCATGGCAGTCATACCCGAAGCGCTGGTCAAGAAGGAAGCCGGCATCGAAATTCTCAACGACAGGAGCCGCCCGGGGACGGAAACCCTCTGGATGCTGATTGCAGTCCTGTCCAAGTCGGCTGTGTTTACCGGGACAAAGGGTACGCTTATGGACAAGTACCTTGCATATATCGGGGACCCGGAGACGGTAAATGCGACTTGCGTCGCCCAGTATAGGGTGACATCGACCCAGGTTGCCCAGGCATGTGAACATAAATTTACATTCAACCCAGCAAAGTTCTCGCTTGACCTCGGGGACAACTCATACGACTTGTTTGGTGTCCCGATGGATCCGCTTTTCTATGGCGCGGTTTTTGCCAACCGAAAGATGGTTGGCGTCATCGACGATACTGACCGCCGTCGCATCAAGCAGGCGTTTGTTGAAGCGTTGCCCATTGTTGGAAAACTTGCCAAGGTCAACCCGGCAGTGCTGCAACAGATTGGCCCGGCGGGTACGGTCAAGAAGTTTGGACCGATTACACGGGCGCTCTTCGCCGAAGACGGGACGGTTGACGCCGACATGATTGGTGAACTGTTCGAACTTTGCAATACGGGCGCAAGAACTCTTACCGGAAAGGATGAGGACGTCCCGGAGTTGGATGGTGCCCATCCCGAAGTGTTGGCAATCGCCAATAAGACGAGTGCGCTCAGTAAGTTCACGGATGACGAGTTCGAGTCATCGGTGTATGCTCGTTTGGGGGATGTTGCGGCAAGGAATGCCCGCCAGAAGATGCGGTCCGAATTGCAGACGGACAACAAGAAGCCGCAGTTCTTCGTGTTCAAGCAGGACATTGCGACGGCAAAGGAATATCTGGCCGAACAGGGGAAGCCCCATACCGAATTTGATGCAATCGGCATGCTTGCCGATACCAAGCGAACCGGTGACCGCAGGTTCCCGCGTTGGGGTGTGATATACCCGGCAAAGTGCATGATTTGCGGTTCGCGAAACCTAATCCTTGGTGACGCCGCGTCGAAGGTGGGCGGAAAGTGGGAAAACCTTTATTCTGACATTGCCAATTTGAACGATACTTCGGTTTTTGCGGAAGACCCGAAGAAGGGCGATAAAATACGCGCCGAAGTTTTGCGCGAACTGGTCCATAATGGACAGAAAGGCGAATCACTGGATTTAAGCACGGGGACGGAAACCATTACCGTGCGCCCGCCGTATGCGGTAACCTTTACCGGTCCTGATGCTGAAGCCAAGATAAATGGCGTCATGAAACTTTTGTATAACGTCGCTACAGGTATCAGGACCCCGCAGAAGACGGTTGCGACTGAGGAGATGGCTGCAACCGGCAAGGAAGGCGACAGCATGACTGACTCCGTCGAATACCAGATGTCGAAGGCCATGGAACAAGGCGCGATCGAGAAGGGTAGTGACGAACTGCGTGAAATCATCAATGTCCCGAACGAAAATAAGGTGTTTGATGCCGCGGTTCGTATCTTCAAGGAGTTCCCGGAGCTCCAGAAGACCGACGTGTTCCAGAAAAACAAGGACCTGTTCGCCAAGTATCGTGCCGGACAGCATGAACTTCATTCTACGGGCGCGAACAAGGACCTTCCGCTTGATGAAGATGAGATTGCTACGCTTGCGGCGGAAACTATTCATGCGATGATAGATAGCCGCGGTGCGGTAGTGACACGTTTCTTCGATCCGTCCAGGTTCCGCATTGTCGAACGTCTTGGCATTCCGTATATTGCGAACTGGGGGCTTACTGACCAGGGCGAGTATTTGATGCAGCAGTATACGGAAAAAATGAATGAACGTGAGGGGCAGTATGCCGGCAGCAAGTTTGACGGCGCCACTGTCAGGAACATGTTCCCGTACATGCTGTTGAGACGTCAGTTTGACGCGATGGGCAACAAATGGGCCAGCGGCGCAATCAGGGACCTGGTTGCGTTTGAGAGCGACTTGAAGGATTTTCTCGTAAGCCGCCCGGAGCCGGTAGCTGATGCTAATTCGAAGACACTTGGCGAGTTCAAGGCATCGGTCATGAATGGCATCCAGGGAACGCCCAATGACGCGGCGAAGGCCTTGTCTGGCGAAATTCAGAAATTGAAGGCCCAGATTAACCTGGGTAACCTTGGTGTGACCCTTGGTGATGCGTCGGAAGAAGTTATTTCGACCGAAGGTTATGACGAGCTCATGTGCACGCTGTTTGCGCACCAGTATCAGGACCAGGAGGCCCGCATAAAGTATTACCGCGGCCATTTGAGCGGCACCGGTGAGAAGAGCGGTATTTTGGACATGATGCAATGTTCTCATCTTAGCGAATTGGGTGAGAAGCTGATGCAGCGGAACCATGACTTGTTTGATGACATTGCGGTTGTCGCGCATGACAAGTATGAGGCAATGCTTGACGACAAGGTGGATGCCGCAAAACGTAAGCAGCTCCGCATCGAAGCCGACAATGTCATCTTTGAAATGTTTGACATGGCGGTCGTGAATGCTGCCGTGAAGGGCATTGGTGCAATCATTGCCGCAATTTCCCCGGTCTTGCTGAACGGCGGGTCTATTCCGCTGGTCGGCATTGTGTCGTCGGCGGAATTTGGCCATACTTTTGACATTGCCGTCAAGTATGTTACCAGCCCTGAGCCGGAAACATTGACGATGGGTCCGATTGGGTTACTGCTTGACAGTTTCCTCGGCAAGTATTATGATTTCGGTGACAGTGTTGTTGCCGCGATTGGTAACCCGTTGAAGGAAGGCGATTACGAAGGGCTTGGCGAAGTCCTGCGGCATATCTATTTGACTGACCGAGACGTGGGAGAAATGTCCATTATCACTATCCCTGGCCTGCGTCCTACTCCGAAACCGATACCGACTGGTAAACTCAATACCGAGGTGCGCAACATTGACCGCGCTGGGGATCGTGCTGGCAGTATTCGTAATGCACATGACGACAAGTGGCTTGCCTCTGTGATGCCGAATGATGAAGATGACGGGGACCTGCTTAAGCAGATCCGTCAGATGAAGGCCGAACGAGCACTCGCACTTCAAAAGAAGAACGGCACCCAGCCTGCTGCCGAGCAGAAACCGGCCGAAACCGAGACCAAGGCCAAGGAAGCGCCGGAACAGACGCCGGAAAACATTGACTGGTCTACCACGATGTCGGATGTTGCTGCCCATGCAAACGATCGTGCCGTCGATGATGAGCAGACGCCAGATGCTGCCGAAGGCTACAACTATGCCGAAACGTTCGATGACGGGTATAGTGAAGACGAACCTACGCGTGATTTCTAAGGAATGGCTATGGCCGAATACGTTAAGCTGACAGTCAACAATAGCGAGCACCGGGGTGACGACTACTACGTCAAGCTCACCCTGGCCAACGCCGATGCGGATGCCGAATACCGCGCCCGGACGTTCTTCTACTTCTCCGGGATGAACGGGTATTCCGGCAAGGCCGGTTACGGGCTATTTGGTAGTTTCGGTAACGGGTCCTATGTCCGCTATGACGACTGGGACAGCTCGTTCAGGCCACCGCGTTCCGATGCGGACGCGTTCAATAACGAAGTCATCGTCGGGTTTGTCGGCGGTGTCGCCGAGCTTACCCTTTCCGGCAAGACCGAGAAGGGCGAGACCGTGCCGCTGGACGATACGCTTTCCGGCCATTCCGTCGGGGACACTGTTACGCAGTTCCTCGTGGAGAAGCTGGACCATTCTGTCCCGATACTGTCCGTGTCTAGCGCGGGCGGCATCGTCACCGTCGTGACCGAGGGGCCCCATGCTTTCGATGACGGCGATGCGATTAGCATTTACGGCATCCCGGAAGGGGACACTTCCGACCACCTCATGGGTGTTTCGGGAGAGCGCTACATGGGAACCTTCCGCGTGTCGGTCAACCCGGCAACGCCGAACCGGTTCACATACACGACTGGCCACTATTCCAATCCGGCAGCGCCTTATTCCGCTCTGGCCTCGGCTACGGCATCCAAGTGGACGCCGTGTACCTACGCGTTCCAGAACGCCACGATTGAGCCGGGCGACGACGACGTGTCCGTCGAGGTGTCTGGGCTGGGCAGGTCTGTCCGCGAAGGCGACTATGTCATGCTCACCGACTATAACGGCAGCCCGATACTTGACGTATGCGTTGCCGTGAAGCAGGTGGTTACCGTCGACAAGGTCGTCTTGGACTGCCCGCCGAGCATCGGTTCCGGTAGCGGCTACGGGATCCGTTTCTGTGGTTCCGCCCCGTCCCGTGCGATACCGGTGAACTGGCCCGCCTATGCGCTGGCCATACTGGAAAACTCTACCGTCTATGACCACACCGTGAACACGGTCAAGGTAGTCCCTACGAGGGACTCCGCGTTTTCCGCTACCGGCGGGACTGCGCGTGGCAAGGACACCGAGCTCGAAGTGTCTTCGAATTCCGTTGCCGTCTTCGGTTTTACGCCTCCGCTTGCGCTTGCCACTGACGATGCGGGTGCGGTTCTCAACCTGTTCGTTACCGGCATGACCAGTAGCCAGGGTACGCTCGTCATTTACCAGATGAAGTCGTCCGGGTGGGAATACTCCATGCCGCTCGACACCGTGAAGGGCCTCATCAGCGACGTTCCCATCGCGAGCGCGGACATAAGGAACCCAGGACTTGACGGGGGACCCGACACTTACATTTCTGTCCAGATACCCGGATCGGTTATCCGCAGGTGGATGACCGAGAGCAACCGTTACCCGATGGATTTTGCCGTCATGTATGTGGGCACCGGGAAGGCCTATGTCCTTTCGTCGGAGTCCGAACATCCGCCATACATGGACATCAGCGGTGGTGCGAAGGCTGTCGAGGACCCGGAACTTTTCGCGATTGCCCCGCAGGTTCCGCATGCCGCGCCGGGCTCCCTTGTCCGGTTCACCGTCCAGGATGGGGCGGAGATTGACGACAGCGTGTTCTCCGATACGTTCTGGTTCGTGAGCCAGCGCGGGGAACGCCCGGAGACCGAGGCGTTCATCGTTTCCGGCTCCAACAAGTATATCGACGTGATTGTCCCGGACGGGCTGAACGGCGACTACGTTGCCGTGCTGCGCGGGAAGCGTGCGGACGGTTCCGAGATTGACCTTACCGACGACACATGCCGTTTCTATGTTGACGGCAACCCGCAGATGCGCGTGGTCAAGCTGGCCGACAAGATTGCCCCGGGCACGATCGGTTCCAGCAAGGTCGGCATCCGCGGCATATACACCAGGGACTTCGCGTTCGACGGGTTTGTCGACATTACCGACGGTAACTCGCTCATCCAGAACGTGTACAGCATCCTGCTCACGCGCAGGGGCGAGCGACTGTTCATGCCGTCCTTCGGGACGACCCTGGAAGACAAGATTTTCGACCTCCTCATGGACGGCGAGGAAGACGACATCCTTGCCGAGTGCATCGGGGAACTCCGCGAGCACGAACCGAGGGTCGAGGTCTCTATGCCCGACTCGTCCGTCGTCGTTGACGAGGGCGGTAACGGCATGGTCATTACGCTCGGTCTGATAATGCCCACCGGCGTCCGGCAGGTCATCAGGCTTCCGTTCAAGCAGAGGGGAACCGGATGGCGCGGCTAGTACAGAGGGTCGGGTCGTTCTACATCGTCTACATGGACGGTGCCTCGACCGGCTGGCGGAAAGTCGCCGAGGAGTTCGGCATGATCCGTGGTGGCGAGCCGCTGTCGTCTACCGTAATCCGCGAAGGGTTTTCCATGGTGAACGAGTATGGCGAGACCATGACGGGTACCCGGGTTACCGGGCGTTCCGTTGACATGGTCATTACCGAGGCGTCGGTCACCGGCGTGGTCGGCCGTAGCTCGGACCTCGTATCCATGCTGAACCATTTCCCGTCGAGTTCCTTCAAGCTGGGCGGGAAGACATTTTTCGGAAAGTACAGGACGGGCAACAGCCCGGGACAGATGGTCTATGACCGGAACGGGACGTCGTTCCGCGTCGGCGTTGACGCATACCCGGACGTGGAGGCGATAAACGGCCTCGCATCCCGTCTTTCCGATGATAACGGGCACATCTTCACTCCCGTTATCGCAAGGTACGTCTATACTGCCAGGGAGATGCCGAAGAACATGAAGGCTGTCGGCTATTTCGACCTGCGGAACTATCTGCAGCTGGTACGTTCCGACATGAGCCGGCTGTTCATCGACAGGTCCGGGACTGACACCGACCTCGCTCTCGCGCTGCCGACTGGCCGCAAGCTGGGGGTCCGGGTGGTGTCCGCGGTGGGCGGGCGCATCGACATAGAGATATTTGGGCACACTGGCGTCATGGAGACCGGCGGGGCGAAGAATTACCGCCCGATGGTAGTCCTGACGCTGGAACCGCTTCGCATCCGGGAGATGCGGTTCCCTATCCAGAAGGTGACGTTTGGCAAGACGACGGTCTTCATGACCCCGATAATGTCGCTTTCGGGCGCCTGGGAGAGTTTGCATGGCGGAATTGACCTGTTGGCTCCTCCGGGCAAATAAATGGCAGTTCCGGCCTTGGATTCCCGAGTTCAAAATGGTATTTTTAGTAAAAACAAGTCCAAACACTGTATCACGGAGATAACAAGATATGGCAAAGAAAGCTGCTACTGTCGCAGACGATAACTTTTCGTTCTGCCGCGGAATGAAGACACACGACCGGTATGTTGACGCCAAGGTTGACCACCCGGACTTCGGTTTCCTCGACACGGGTTCCTACGCCCTCAACGCACTCATGTGCGGTGACATTTACGGCGGTTACCCGAAAAACGCCTTCATCATGGCTGCCGGTAAGAAGGGTACCGGTAAGTCCGTTCTCGGCAAGAACACCTTCATCCGTCCGCTGATGAAGGAAGGTTACTACGCTTTCCACTACGACACGGAAAACGAAGGCATGAACGAGCGTAAGCTCATCGAGGAGAACGGCTACATAGAAGGCCAGTTCTCGCTCATCAAGGAAGCTACTACGGTCGAACAGCTGTTCATTTCCGTTTCCGGTCTTCTTGACCAGCTCGAAAAGGACCGCGGCGATGCAGTCGAAGTGAAGCGCAAGGTCTGCATCATCATCGACTCCCAGGGTCAGCTTTCTACCAGCCAGAGCCTTGCCCACGCAAAGAAGGAAAATATTACAGCCGACCAGACCAAGGCCAAGCGTCTCAACGAAATGTATCGCGGTATCGTGAACCGTTGCGGCAACCTCGGCATCCCGGTGTTCGTCACGAACCACGTCTATGCCCAGATTGGCCAGATGTTCGGCGACCCGACCACCATTGCCGGTGGCGAAGGCGGCCAGCACTCCCCGTCCATCATCATGCTCATGCGCAAGACTTACGAAAAGTTCGAAAACGGCGTTATCCAGGGCGTGGTGTTCATTGCGAAGATTATCAAGAGTCGTTTTGTCCGCGACAAGCTCGAAGTGCCTATCTACCTCGACTACAAGCACGGCCTTGACCGTTACTACGGCTTGCAGCGCTTCGCCGAATCTGCCGGGCTCCTCGTCGAATACAAGAAGAAGGACTTCCCGGATCTTGAACCGGCCCGCGATGCGAACGGCCAGGTTGTTCGCAAGAAGTGCTATGTCCTGAAGGACCCGAACCGCGACCCGAAGACCTGGCTCGTCGTTCCCGAGACGAAGCTCCGTCGCAAGGAAACGATTGGCACAATCCTCGATCCTATTAACCAGTGGGTCAAGGAGAACTTCAAGTACACGGCCCCGACCCTCTGGACCGGCGAGTTCAATGCCGACGAGGACTATATCCCCACCGACGCCGACAAGATGTCCGTCGATGACGATTACGCCCCGGCAGAACCGCCCATGGAACAGTCGGGTGACTCCGAAGAATAGCTTTTTGCTATATTTCTGTGGAGTTGAAATCGGGCGGTCCTTTCGGGGCCGTCCGGTTATACCGTAAAGAGATACAAAGATGCCAGACGTTTTTCAACCGCAGGTCCTGGATTTTGGTCGCGAGGAACTCATATTGCAGACGTTCTTTGCGCGGCCTACCGTTGCCAGGGCGATGTTGCCGATTCTTGATGTGGGCTTGTTCGACAATAACGGGAACAAGTCGCTTGTCAAGCTAATCCGCACGTTTATCAAGAAGTACAATAAGCTCCCGAACTCACAGGAAATTTACACGAGCCTGGAACCGGTCGGGATAGGGGGCGAGGTCAGGGACAGGTTGAAGTTCATCTGCGGGTCTCCCCTGCAGAAGATGGACGACAAGTATTGTTCCGACATGATTGAGAGTTTTTACCGGGAAAAGAAATTCCACGGGATTTTGGTCAAGCAGGCGGAGCACTGGCACAACCACGAGATGGATGCCGTCCGGGCGATGATACCGGAAGTCCAGCGTGTCCTCGCGTTCTCGCTTTCCACCAACATCGGCCAGGAGTTCATCCAGGATGCTGTCGAGATGATGCGGCGCCTGAACAACCCGGAAGAAAGTATTCCGACCAGGATTTCCGCGCTTTCGATTTTCACAAACCAGAACCGTGACCCGGGCAAGTTCCACGGCGGGTATTACCGCGCAGCGGTTTCCCTTATTTTCGGCCAGCCCAACAAGGGTAAGACCCTTTGCATGGTGTCGGAAGGCGCCTTTGCAATCGAGAACGGCTACAACGTGGTCTATATCACCCTCGAAATGGGCGAGGAGAAAATCTGGAACCGTCTTGCCGCGAACGTTACCGGCAAGCCGCACTGGGAGTTCTTCGGCCGCAACGAGGAAGAGGTTGCACAGGAACTCAACGACTATGCGACGATGGTCAGCGCGAAGATCGGGAAGCCCTACGGGATGTTCCGCATCCTCGACTTGCCGACCACGACTACGCCGGAAGAGATTAACACGTACCTCGACGAAATCGAGGCGGCTACCGGACGCAAGGTCGATCTGCTTATCGTTGACTACCTCGGTATCGCGAAACCGAACAAGGGTGGCGCCAACGGGAACAACATGTTCCAGGATGGCGTGGAAAAGTGCGAACAGCTCCGCGACATCGCGAAGAAACGCCGCATCGCGGTGCTTTCCGCGGTCCAGTTCAATAGGACGGGCTACCACAACATCTTCGCGGGCATGGAGAACGTGGAAGGTTCCAGCGGCTACAACAACACCGCCGACCTTATCTACTCGCTCACCAGCAACGACGCGATGAACGAGAACTGCTTCCGCATGAACATCATCCTGAAAAGCCGTTTCGGACCGGCGGGCAAGTCCTTCTCCACGAAGTGCGACTTCACCACCATGCGGTGGCAGGCTACTACGCCGGAGGAAGAGGAGCAGTGGCAGGTACTCGTGAAGCAGGAAATGGAAGAGCAGCGTGCGCTTCGCGCCGGTGGCGGTGGGGGCAAGCGCGTCCCGGTGGATCCGTCCATCGAGCAGGTGTCCCCGGGTTCTACCGGAAACCTCCGTCCCGGAACTTCCAACAACTTGCTTACCGGCAGAAAGGCGTCGTAAATAACCTAGTTTTCCTCGTGGAGGCTAGTTATTATGCGCATCGCCGGTATAGACCCTTCGATTTTTTCGACGGGCATGGTAATAATGGACCTCGACGACAAGCTCGAGGTCTCTTCTATTAAGTTCCGCGGCTATACTACAATCGAGAAGTATGCCATCGAGGAGGACAATGTGAAGATTACCCACATTGCCCCTGCGCTGAAATATGACAAGATGTCGATGCCGCACCGTATGTCGCTCGCCTATCCGCTCATTACGGAAGCCATGGAGGGTGTCCAGTATGCGGGCATCGAGGACTATGCGTATTCCAAGTTGAAGAAGGGTTCCGGCTCCATTGTCCAGGTCTGCGAGTTTTGCGGCGGTGTCCGCTATGCGCTGTTCCAGGCCGGGATTGGCTATCTCAATTATGGCATTCGCCAAATCAAGCGCTATGCTACCGGCAAGGGTTCTAACGAGGACGACGAGAAGATGCCGATGTGCCTGGCCTTCAAGGCGAGGTTCCCGCAATACTATCCGTCCGCGGTCTTCGACAAGCTGCGCCAGTTCGAGTCCCCGATGGCCGACTTGTGCGATGCGTTCTGGATGTGCGAAATTCTCCACCAGCACCTGCGCTACGAGCAATTTGGGGAGGAGGCCCTTTCCGAGGCCGACCTCCTGTTCCTGACCACGACGACTACTGCCGGGGCATCTTCGCTGGCGGATTCCTCGATTATAATGAAGGGCGTCGAATACGACCGCCCGAAGCGCAAGCCCAGGAAGCGCAAGAAGGCGAAAACGGGCCCGAAAACCTAGTTTCCGGCAGGAAAGTATAACGAGGCCTGTATGTTCAGGACACCCGACGGGAAGAAGATTGCGGATGCGACTTCTGAACAGATTTTCAACGAGATTAACGAATCCCTGAAAAAACCGCGGTACGAAGGCGACGCATGTATCGTCCTTACCATGCCTGCGAACCTTATCGCCAAGGCGGCCGAGAAGTTCAACGCAGCCATTTACGAGGCGTACCGCGACCTCGAAGACGAGAAGACTGGGATGACGCGCATCCTTGTCGCCATCGAACAGTATGTCGAGGTCGAGCGCTTGGCGCTCATGCTTGACAATGACATCAAGCTGATTCTCGCGAAGGAACACAATATCAAGGCAGACGAGGACGACATCGAGAACGCCAAGGCACACGCGGCGGACGTGCTGTCCCACGAAGAGACCGAGACGGGCGAAGCCCCGGCCGGTATGGAGGATTTCAATGAGTAAGTTTGTTGTACCGAATTTCAGGACGGCGGAAGCGAATTATAGGGCCGACGCGAAAGTGCGCAGCCACGCAAAGGCTGTCGAACTGCTTCCGGCTGTCGCCGCTACGCTGAACCTTCCGGTTGACCCGAAACGTCCGATGGACCCGAACGACCTCCATGCGGCAGGGACCGCAGTCGCGGTCGCCACGCCAGCATACACGAAGTGGCTCGCGTCCGTGCAGGAGCGCAACCCGCTTATCGGTCGCAAGCGCACGGACAAGGACGGTAACGTCATTGGCGACATGTTCGAGGCTGCGCCGGAATACGAGGCCGACGACGAGCAGACCAAGGCGTCGGAACCGATGCCGCAGGAAACCGTCGACCAGATTGGCCAGTTCAAGACGGACGCGGACGGCATCAACCGCTACCACATCAACGATGACTACGAGCCGTATATGCCGAAGGAATTTGATCCGAAGCTGGACGGCGCCGCTGCCAAGCTCTCCGACCTATACGTCATCCAGAATGCTGTCGAAAAGCGCATCGGCTTCGACTTCAAGGATGTCATGGACGGCGTCATGGACGACTTGAAGGAGTTCCACATCGACGACCTCGATTTCGAGATGCCGGCCGAGGAAGACCTGAAAGCGAAGGTGCAGAAGGCAATCGGAGTGGCGGAGACCCGCCTGCGCCTGACCGACCAGTCCAAGCGGAACGCCGAACCCGAAGCCCCGGCCGAACCTGCAAAGGCGCCGGAAACGGTCGATGACATCTGCCGTCGCATTGCCGGAAAGTCTAAACAGGTGTCGGAAAAACTGGAGTCCAGTTCCGATGGAAAGTGAAACCCGCCCGGCGCCGTTCGGCAGCCGGGAGCGTCTTGTCCAGGATATGCCCTGGCTTGAAAAGTGTAGTGTGACCGAGTCCAACGCGCATGCGGCGATCTGCGAAGGTTCCAGCGGCGTGTATGAGGTCAGCCGCAACGGGCGGACGGCCAACGTCATCGCCACGAAGGACTACACTTACATGTGGCCGGGGTTCTTTGGCGGCGAAGTGGCTGCCATGAGATACCTGTTCCAGAACTGATGTAAAAATCTTTTTACTCTAAAACGTTCCAGTTCCCATGATTTTTGCTATATTTCACGGGAACAGGGACTTTTATATTATAAACTTGTAATACCTAAGTTCCAAACAACGTGGTCGATTTGACCAAAGAGGTGAAAACAATGACTCAACAGTACAACGATCCCAGCGTCCAGCAGATGGACGTCCTCGCTTGCGGCGCTCCCGCTGCAGCTCCCGAAAACCTCGGTTCTGGGGAAAGAAAAGAAAACCCCAACGTGTGGAAGCCGACCGGCATTACCGGACCTGGCATGGAATACAAGGCGCGTGTGCGTCTCCTCCCCCGCGGTCTCGAGGGCCTCAAGAAAAATCTCTATCCGTCCGTGTGTCTCAAGACCCACTTCTTGAAGAACCCGGCAGACGGCAAGACCCTCAAGGTTGTCCTTTGCCGCGAATCCCTTCCGGGACAGACTTGCCCGATTTGTAAGGCAATCGGCAAGATTTTCAACAGCATCAAGAAGCAGCAGCAACAGCAGGGTGCCAATGAAAAGGCTGCTAAGGAAGTTGCAAAGACTTATTGCAAGAACCTCTGGGCAGACGAATACTGGTATTCCAACGTCCTCATCCGCACCGACGCACAGCATTCCGAATTTAACAACAAGATTAAGTGGTGGAAGCACACCCCCAAGGTTGAGCAGATGCTTGACGCTCCTTGCCGTGTGAACCCGAACGCCCCGGTCCAGGCTGCCGCCCAGGTCGATCCGAATGACGAATTTGCTATCCAGAAGGCAAAGCAGGCCGAAGCAAATAAGCAGGAATTCTTCATTCCGTATGACCCGCGTCATGGGCGCGACTTCTTCGTTACCCCGTCCTGGGACAGCGAAACCAGTCGTGTCACTTACACTACCTGTTCATGGGCAGACAAGAGCACTCCGCTCGCCAACACTGACCAGGAAATGCTTGCCATCCTCCAGGCATGCCCGGACTTGAACGAACTTTACAAGGATATGCCGGACGAAGCCAAGGCAGAAGCTGAATGGGCAGACTTCTGGCGCCTCGTCAATGAAGCCCAGAACCCGGCTGCTGCTGGTTTCCAGGGACAGCAGGCTCAGCATGGTGGCTACCAGGCCCAGAACGGTGGTGCCGCAAATGGCATCATCCCGACTACCCAGGCCCCGTTCACCATGCCCGGTACACAGCAGCAACAGCAGACTGGTTACAACCAGGGTGCCCCGATGAACCAGGTCAGCGGTGCCGAATACTTCGGTAACGCAGCCGCTCCGGCAAATGACCCGCTCGCCATCGGTGGCGGTCAGGCTCCGGCCCAGACGGGCTTTGCGGCCCCGGCAAACGATCCGCTTGCTCTCGGCGGTGGACAGCAGAACTTCGGTGCTCCGGCAAACGATCCGCTCGCGGTCGGTGGCGGTGTGCAGCAGAACTATGCCGCCCCGGCCCAGCAGCAGGCACAGCCGGCATATACCGCTCCCGCAGCCAACCCGGCCGAACCGGTGAACGACATGCTTTCGTTCGGTGGCCAGCCGCAGTATGGCAATCCTCAGTACCAGGCTGCAGGAAATCCGGGCTTTGTTGCCCAGACTCCGGCCCAGCAGCAGCAACCGCAGGGCAATTTCGCGCCCACGATGAAGCCGCAGGCCCAGCCCGGTTATTCTCAGGCCCAGACCCAGCCGCTCATGAACGAGTTGCCGGGCGGTGCCGATGAAGACATCGACCTCCCGTTCTAATACGGTTTGATTTGAACGGAGCCGCCCCTGTGCCATACACGGGGGCGGTTCTTGTATTGTTTTTGCTATATTTCATGCAACATGGGTTTACGTTTTGATAACATACCGCTATCCGCCTATGACGGGATCATTCGCAAGTTGTTCGGGCACCTGAATTTGCAGGACAAGATGAACCACTACGAATGCGTATGTCCATTCTGTGGGGACATGAAGCAGGCGCACAAGCGAAAGTTATGGATTTACAAGGACACCTGGAAGACAACGTGCTTCAAGGGGTGTTTCGACGGGTCCCTGCTGAAGTTCTTGCAGGAAAATTACCCGGATGAATACCATGAACTTATCACCTATGCCATAACCGATGACGACAACCGGGCAGGCGACAAGAAGCCTGCCGAAAAGCCGCTGGTTCAGCGTGTCGTCCCGACCCTTCCGTTTATGCCCGGAGAGCTCGTGTCTCTTTCAGACCCGACCGACCCGCTGGCGAAGAAGGCCAGGGACATCTGCGCCGGCCGAAGGATCCGCAAGGACGTGTATGAGACATGGTTTGCCTGCCGGACTGGCGAGCAGTTTTATCACCGCAACCCGGACGGCTCCATCCAGTATTATCCGGGCACGACACGGCCGATAGGCAACGAATATCGTCACCGCATCATCATGCCATACTACAAGTTCGGCGGGTTGTGGGGACAGTTCGATGCCCGAGACATGGATCCGAAAAGCGAACAGCGGTACCTGAACTTCAAGGGAGTTCGGCGCGAGGCATACAACATCGACTTTGTCGATTTTACCAAGCGTTTCTACATCCTCGAAGGATTGCTGGACTCGACGTTTATCCGCAATTCAATCGCCATTGGCGGCATTTCCCATCTTGCCGAGACGATGGCCGATAACCCGAAAATCAGGAAGTATATCAATAACGCGGTAGTTATATGGGATAACCCGTATAACGATGTCGCCGGTCGCCAGGCTTCCGTTTCCGCGATTTCCAAGCAGTTCAGGTGGTTCGACTGGGAAGGAATAGCATCGAAGGATATCAACGCCGCTGTCCTTGCCGGGGAGATGCCTTTGGACAGTTCCGGCTACGTGGACCCGGCGTTCCTCGAAAGGCGCATCCGCGAAAAGGATATGGCAGACATCGTCATGACGATGCGCTTTGGCAATATTCAGAAGGATATGTTCAAGGCGAAGATGGAAGCGCGGCGGAACGCCATGAAGAACAACACGCATATCCAGAACAACAAACATTCAATTTCCTTTATCTAGTCCATTATGCCGGCAAAGACTACTATCGCAAACATGAAGTTGGGAGTCCGCAAGCGCCTCGTGAAGTTCGAGGTGCAGTATGGCTCGTTCACCAATTTCGAGAACGTCTCTCGCGTCGGCGACGACGAGTATCTCACCGCTCGCCGTATCGCGAAGGTGTTCGGCATAAGCCAGGAATTTCTGTCCGAGCTCGGGTTGCTTTCCAGGGTGGATTATATCGTCTGCCAGAACCGGACGAAGGCATACCTGTGGAAGCAGGTCGTCGCCGAGATGTATCGCCGGGGGTTTACCGTGAAGGTCCCGGACCACCCGATGGCCGAGGTGAACGTGGACACGCTCGTTGCCGATACCGGCGTGGACGTGAAGAACTTCTACAAGCAGATCAAGCTCGGGCGCATCACGCCTCACCGCAGGCCGGGCGAACGATACCTGTATGTGTACATGGGCGAGTATGACAAGTTCCTCCGCAGTTACTTCCTCCCGGATAGCCTCCGGTGGATAGGGAGCCAGCCGCTGGGTTCCGGCGAGGCCGCGATTTTCTGCGGCTACAAGGACACTGCAGCATTTACTGCCGCGATTGCCCGCGGGGTGATGCCGGTCCATCGCATCCAGGGTGTCAAGGGAGCCCGCCGCAAGATTACCAAGTCGGACCTCGCGTCGTGGCTGGAAAACTGTCGGAAGACCTTCCGCAGGAACCCACTTCCCGATGCGCTTCCGGTAAAGCTCGCGGCTATGTACATGCGCCGGAGCGTGTGGCAGTTCAAGAAGATTACGAAACACCTCGAAGTCGTCCCGGGCCGCCCGGGCTACTACACCAGGGAGAGCATGGACCGGTGGTACATGCGCGAGTGGTGCATGAAGGCATACGGGGAACATTCCTGCTATTACACCCCTGCCCAGATATGTGCGAAGTTCAACCGCACCGTCGGGTGGGTGAACGAGTTCATCGTCGGCAAGTGCGACGTCTACACGACCCGCCGGTATGTGATGACGCAGGAAGAATTTCGTAAGAACTATGTAGGAAAGCCGGACCAGTATCCTTTCATCTACGGGTATCACAAGCCTGCCGTGGAAGCCATCGTGAAGGCCTCGCCCGAGATGCACACCATCCCGGAAATCGACGATGCCCGCGAGGGTGTCCACCGTCACCCGCATGGTGTCCGGCAGCTTACCCAGTCCAAGGAAGAGAGCATCAGGATGAAGATTGCGGCCGGCATGCGCAAGACGATGAAGCGCAAGGCGAAGGACGCGAAGGAACATGCGCCGGAGGCGCCACTTCCGATCAGGAAGAACTCGATTGAGCTCGGCATCAAGGCATCCCTGCAAAGGAACGCGCTGGAACGCGACGCCAAGTACAGGGAGGAACGCAAGAGGGCGCATGCCGCGGAGAAGGAGCAGAACGAACTGCGCCAGATACTGGGCATCACGCCGAAACGCGAGCGGGTAACCCCGAAGATGCTGCTGCAGACGTCGAAGGTCCCGTTGAATGTCTATGTCGTCCACACGCTTGGCTACTCGTCGGGCATGTTTACCGACCGCATGCCCGAGAAGGACGCCTACGTGGTCAGGTCGCCCGAGCTGTATCTTCCGGTAAAGTCGAACAAGGAGCAGTCCAACTCGTTCAGCCTCGTGTCCAATGCCTATGACAAGGTGATCTCGTTCAAGCCGGCGGTGCCTCCCGCGTGGTATGTGCTCGTGGGCGGCAACACCGTCATCAACGACATGGGGTTCCCGGAAAAACTGGATGCCGTCCCGCCGGAAGTCGCTGCGGTCGGCGCCTTCGGCTACGAGAATTTCCTGCATAACGGATCGTGGATAGACGGCCCGTCATACGGCATCTATTCGACGTTCCCGACGGACTTGAAGTCGAGCGAGTGGGTAATGGGCAAGCGTTCGGTGAACAGTTCGCATCAGGTGGTTGTCCTCGACGGCCCGTTCATCGCCGTCCGCGGTATTTACGGCGATGTCCTCGGAGACTTGCGCCAGTTCTCGCCGCTGGTTGAGGGCGATGTCGGCCAGCGTATGGTGGCCGCGGTCGTTTCGATAGTCCTCACCCGAATGGGTCTGAAGCTGATGCAGATTCCGGTTGAGTGCTCCATGTGCTCCGACCAGCCGATAAAGCCCGGGACACTGGAATGGAACCGTATCGAGGATCTCCTAATCAAGTTTTATCGGCACACTTGATGACCGTAACTGTATTTTTTGCTATATTTCATAAAAATTGAAACGAGACGAACCATGGCATCATTGACATTTTCGGAACAATTTTATGCGGTCTTGCAGAAGGTAGTCAAGGCATTGCCGCAGACACCGGTCCTTCTGTTCAAGGAAGACGGGTTTTCCCGCCTGTCTTATTCCAAGAACGGCCTGCTTTTCCACATCGCGGCATCGCCGGATGACTTCAACTATGAAGGTGAGATGATTGGCCTTTCCTCGCTGCGCGAGTTCAACGACTATGTCACCGCAATCGGCTACCCGAAGGGTGGCGAAATCAGCCTAGTGCGCGAAATTTCCATGTCCGGCCACGCATACGACTTCGTGAAGTTCATCGGCAACAAGAAGACGCTCCGCTGCCGCATGGTGGACCTGGCCTTCTTTACCGAAGACAGTAAGGACATCCCGGCGATGCCGGACGAAAACCCGCTCGCGCTCGCAGGCAAGCTGTGCCTTACCCAGGAAGCAATCAAGGATTTGTTCAGGAGCCGTAAGCTGGCCCCGGGTTGCGACAACGTGACCATTACCTGCTACGAGAACAAGATTACCGTGACCCTCCGAGGCACGGTCGGCCAGCAGGTTGACCTCGACTACACGTACCCGAACATTACCGTCGATACAGAAATCATTAAGCAGGCCTACGCCAACTCGGTCCTCCGCATGTTCCCGATCGAGATGTTCAAGATTATGGACTCGATGGGCATGGACTATACGGTAGAGCTTCGCTACGCGCCGGGCGCGAACGGTGGTCAGATGGCCCTGTGTTCCTATGCGTCAATCCCGGGCGCAAACGGCCAGACGATTACGGTGTACATCGGAACGGTCGAGTCCGAAGCGGCTACGATTGCAAATATTGACATGGTTCGCTAGGAGGCCGCATGAACAGGTCTTCTCATTTCATCGAGGTGTATGGAGTCCGCAATGCCAGGAAGGGCATCTCGAAGCCCGATGCCGTTGTGTCGGTCACTCCGCGTCCGTATATCGCCAACGGCAGGCCGCAGTATGAAATCACGATTGAGGCCGAGCTCGCCGGTGGCGAAGGCGAGACGCTTCCGCCGGAAGTTCTGACGACTTTAATCCAGGAGGCCGGGAAATCCTGCGTGAACCGATGCGTGGCCGACCTCATGCTTCTCTATGCGAAGCAGTCCAAGACGGCCATGCCGCTGAACATCTACAACGACACCGATAACAAGCTGGTTGTCGGCCACCGCTACAAGGCGGTCCTCGTCGGGTTAAATACCGATGCCGGCAAGATGTTCTATCTCGTGCGCAAGTCCGTGTTCGATGCCGGAAACGACGAGACGGTCGAAAAGATGATCCGTGAACTCTGTTCCGATATGGGGGTCCTTGAATGAGCCTGACGTCCAGGGTGACAGTCATGTTTGTTCCAGGAGACGCGTTCAACTGCCGCGTCGACTATTACGGCAGTTCTGTTCAGGACCTGAACAGGGTGAACAACTACGTCTATACCTCGATGCAGTTCTATGACGAGGGCAAGGGCTTCATGGCGAAGTCCCTCGGGATGAACAAGCACGAGTGCGTGGTCGAATTTTTCGACCGCAAGACGCGCATGCTTCCGGTCGGCCTTATCCCGCGCGTAGCCAAGCTGTTGCGCACCGAGTTCGGTGTCGGCGTGAAGATTGGCCTCGCCAAGGAAATCGACGACATGTTCAGGCCTCCGCATGGACCGGTGACGGAGCAGGCCATCCGTTCCTATGCGAGCACTCTGAACATACACAACGCGAAGACCGGCAAGCCGCTCGTCCCGTATGACCACCAGATTAGGCTCGCGACCCGTGCACTCAACGGAAGGCGCATTTCCCTGCTGGCGTGCACCAGCGCGGGCAAGTCGCTTTCGATGATGATTATTGCCAGGTATCTGCTCGAACGCGAGCACCGTCGCCGTGTCCTCATCATCGTCCCGTCTACTAACCTCGTGGAACAGCTTTTCAGCGACTTCCATGACGACTACGGATGGGACCACGCCGGCCTGTATTGCACTCTGCTGCACTCGACCTCGACGGACAAGCTGACGAAGTCCGAGAAGGCCCGCCTGGAAGCGCTCAACCTCGGCGAAGAGGCCAAGCTGAAACCGATTACGATTTCGACCTGGCAGACCCTGCAGAACAAGCGGGCGTCCTTCTTCGAGGTGTTCGATGCGGTGATCGTGGACGAGGCGCACTCCACCCGCGGTCAGAAGCTGCGCGAAATCCTGTCCTTGTGCGAGAACGCCAATAACTTCAAGGTTGGCGTTTCGGGAACCCTACCGGATGATGGCCTTGACGCCGGGTATATCGAGAGCGGTCTCGGACGCAAGGAGGAGATTGTCCACCTCCATGAACTGGTGGAGAAGGGCATCCTTACGCCGGTGCAGGTGGAGGCGGTGTTCATCCCGTACCCGCCCAAGCTCCGCCCGAAGATTAAGAGCATGCACTACGACACCGAGTTCGACATGGCCACGGAGAACAGCTCCCGCAAGGACATCATCGACATGCTCATTCGTGCCGGCAAGATTACGACTGCGGAAAACACGGTTATCCTGTTCCGCTACATCGACAACCTGGAAATGGTGATGAACTTCCTGAAGGAGCGCCACCCGGAGTTCAAGTATTTCGTAATCAAGGGTGACGTCCCGACCGACGAGCGAGAAGAAATCCGCAAGTCCATCGAGGCGAGCACGGGAAACATCATCATCGCGACCTACGGCTGCATGCAGCAGGGCGTGAACATCAAGCTGCTGCATAACCTCATCATGGCGGATCCGGCGAAGAGCCCCTACATGGTGGTGCAGTCAATCGGCCGTATTGTCCGTAAGCATCCGGCCAAGCCGCTTGCAAGGGTGTTCGACCTGGTTGACGATGCGTCTTACATGGGCCGTCCGTGTCGCGGGAAGCCGGCGCAGCTCCAGATGAACGGGCTTCTGCGCCAGTTCGCCAAGTTCAGGAAGTCCTACTACGATGCCGACAAGATTCCGGTGAACCGCATCGACCTCGAAGGTATTTACTGCGTGAGTATCACCGAGGAGGATATCATGGAGCGCATCTTGAAGGCTATCGAGGCGGCAAAGGCCGCCAAGGCGAAGAAGGACGCGGCAAAGGGCAACCAGCAGGCATCCGGCAGCGTGTACAAGAAGAAATTTTTCTTAAATCCATTCCAACAGCAAGGAGTAGTCTAATGATGACTAAGCAGATTAAAATTCAGTATCTCAATGACAGTATCAAGCGCCTCGAATATGTCGATGGCAAATCCGACTGGATCGACCTCGCCGCGGCCGAAACCGTTACGCTTAAAGCCGGCGAACTCGCGAAGATTCCGCTTGGTGTCGCAATGAAGCTCCCGGAAGGCTTCGAAGCTCATGTCATTCCGCGCAGCTCCACTTTCAAGAACTACGGCGTGCTCCAGGCTAACTCCATGGGCCTCATCGACTGCAGCTACTGCGGTCCGAACGACTGGTGGATTTTCCCGGCCTACGCAACCCGCGACGTGACCATCGAAAAGGGTGCCCGCATCGCCCAGTTCCGTATCATGGAAAACCAGCCGAAGCTCGTCTTTGAAGAATGCCGCCTCGAAGGCGCTGACCGCGGCGGTTTTGGCAGCACGGGGATCAAGTAATGCAGCCCGGGTATTTGACAGAGCCGAGGGTGACGTCGTACCCGTATGTGGGGAACCGCCTGGTCGTTATCGACTGGGCTTCCCTTTCGTACCACCTGATGTTCTCCATGAAGACACCCGCTGCCAAGAAGACCCTCGGACTTATGGGTGCGGACGACGAACTTCTCAGGTGGCGTAACATGATGTTCCAGCGTGTCCTTGACTACATCGCGCTGTTCAACCCGCGCCAGCTCATCTTCGCCCTTGAAGGCAAGCACGCGTGGCGCAAACAGTTCGTCAAGGACTATTACGCCGAACATGCCGACGTCTATGTGGACAAGAAATATTACTACGTGTGCTCGGACAACTACGCATACGCGGTAAGGCTCCTGTCCACTGACGAGGACGGTGGCCGGAATTTCGAGGTGACGCCCATCAAGGCGAAAGAACGCGATTTCTTGCAGGATCCGACGAAGATTACCGCGCACCGCAAGCTCGGCAAGCTCCCGAAGGAGAAGCAGGAGATGCTGTGGGACATCACCACGGATTCCGGCAAGCCGATTCTACCGGCATACAAGGGACAGCGAAAGAGCAAGGACTGGCCGTTCTTCGTGGAGAAGTCCTACTGGATGTCCTACAAGGACGAGTTCGCGAAGGAAATCGCCCCGGTGTTCCGTGCGCGGGCAATCGGCGTGGATTGCGCGGAAGGTGACGACATCGTCTATGCCTCCGCCATGAAGTATGCGCCGCATTGCGATGACGTAATCATCATCACCCGCGACTCCGACTTGAGCCAGATTGACCTCCCGAACCTCAAAATCTTCAACCATGTGTCGGAAACGTTTACCGTATGCAAGTACCCGAAGGCATACCTCGACGCGAAGGTGCTCTCGGGCGATACGTCCGATAACATTTCCGGCATGGCGTTCGTTGACGAGAAGACCGGCAAGTTCAAGCCCGGCAAGGCGAACCAGCTGGGCGAGCCGACCGCGATCAAGCTGCTCGAAAACTGCTCTGCGGTTTACGACGTGGCCAAGGAGAACGGTTGGGCGGACCAGTATATGCGCAACAGGACCCTGATTGACCTCAGCATGGTCCCGCAGGACGTCAAGGATGTCATCACCGAGGCGATTTCCGCACCGGAACCGGAAGTTCCCGACGACCGTCCCATGGAGATGACCGGGATTTCCTCCGCCAGGGCGTCCACGGTGAAGCAGTTGCGCTCCTTCGGGTTCTACCTGCTGAACAACAAGGCCGACGTTGACCGCGATCCGTCCATCTTCAAGGCCGATGTCTACCGCAAGGAGGCGCCGACCCTGGGCGATAAGGTCAGTGAACAGGAGCTCGTGGACTTCGACAACATCGACATGTTCTCGGGTCCGGGCGTGTCCTTCTAGTCAAAAACCTAGTTTTCGTGGAAAAGAAAAGGTTGACGATATGTACCTTAACTGTCTTCTCCACGTATCGGGCGAACGCCCGTTAGAACTTACCGAGTGGCTGGATTTCCACCTTGCCCTCGGTTTTGACTGTGTCTATGTCTACGATTCGGGGAACCGCCCCTGGATTGACGGCATTTGCGAACGTTATGGCGAAAAGGTGCGCCTCATGCCCCGTATCGAGGGCGGGTGGACCAAGCGCCGTGACATCGTGGCCGACCACCTTTCCAAGCGCAAGAGCCCGGAATGGTGTATCTGCCTCATGGACAACGAATACGTGTGGATTGACTTCCGCCAGGTGCGCTCGCTCAAGGACTATATCCAGATAGCCGGTATGAGAACCCGCAGCAGGGCAATCACCGGCTATTTCGTCTATATGGGCGCCAAGAACCCGATGCCGAACCGCGTAGGTTCCGTCATCGACTGCTTCACCCACACTCGCCCGAACCCGCAGGGCAAGGTCGCGCCGAACGGCAAGACGCTTTTCGGTGGCGAAACCTTCTTCCTTTATGATCGCATGGGCATGCAGCCTCTCGCCGGTCCTATCCAGCCTACCTGCGCTGAATGGGTTGACGGCAACGGGGCCCGTCTGACGAAGCAGGCGCTCGATGCGGCAAACGCAAACGGCTTCAACTCCCTCAACTACGCGATGCGTATTTACAAGTACGCGGTGCTTTCCGACAAGGAAATGAACTATGCCGTGGGTGAGGAACGCCCGGTCGGCTATACCCAGCTCGACCTCTCCATGCAGAACCTCCGCAAGTTCCTTCTCGGCGCACCGGTGGTGGAAGAGTCAGAAACGCTTTTCACCAAGCCGGCTGACTTCGACGAGGCTGCGGACGCAGTGAAGAACGGTCCGGCCCGCACCGACACCCTGTTCGACGTGAACCTCCCGGGTCTCCCGATTACCCGCGCAAAGCTCGACCAGCTCATCCTCGAAGGCAACTACTACGAGGACGTGGTCGAATACCTGAACGCCCGCGGCATCGAGTTCAACCAGGACATCCTTCTCAACGCGTTCGACAAGGAACGCCAGACCATTATTGACAGCTCCCCGGTATATCGCCAGGTGCAGGAACTGATCGACGACGGTCGCTCCGTCAAGGAAATCTCCAAGATTACCGGTATCGCCGAAGTGACCCTTGACCGCATGTCCGCTGCGTTGAAGGTCCTTGATATCAGGACCGGCGTCATCACGGAAGATGTCATCGCCAAGGCAGTCGGCGCATTCGAGGAAGCCGAGGAAAAGGCCATGTCCGCAAAGGAAATCGAGCAGAACGATGCCCGGTTTGCCGAAGTCAACGCGAAGCGTGCAGCCGCGCAGAAGAAGTCCCGCGAGAACCGCGCCTTGAAGAAGGCGGGCAAGCAGGTTCAGAAGAAGACCGCCGAAGACGACCTCCCCATGGACATCCTCTCCAGCGGCGAGCAGGGAGCCCTCGACAAGGCCCTTGACGCGCTCGGAACGGACGACGACATGCCGAGTGCGGAAGCCATCGCGGCAATCGAGGAAACCCACGAGGAAAAGGCACCGGTGACGGTAGTCATCGACCCGGTGGTTCCCGAGACGCCCGCCCCGGTCGTCGAAGCCCCGGCTGCCCCTGCCCCGAAGAAGGGTAAGAAATAGCATCCTCCGGGAAATTTGCTATATTTTAGTGCGTAGCAATGTGCTGCGCACTTTTTATATAAGGTTAAATATGTCCCAAATCAAATTCAAGAAGCTCACATTCAGAAATTTCATGTCCTACGGGAACACCACGAACACGTTCGAGTTCAAGGACGGCCTGATTATGTGCTACGGCTCCAACGGTTTCGGCAAGTCCACGATCGTCGAGGCGCTCAACTTCGCGCTCTACGGCAACTCCTACCGTGGCGGCAACAAGCCGGACCTCATCAACACGATGAACCCGGGTGCCGAACTCAGCGTGGAACTTGAATTTGCCATTTGCAAGCCTGGTACCGAGGAATGGCAGGACTGCCGCGTTATCAGGACGATGAAGGCCGGCGAAAAGAACGCCAAGGGCGAAAAGACGGTCAAGAGCAAGTTTGACCTCTTCCTCCTCGAAGACGATAGGTGGATCGTACAGAACAAGCGTGCCGGTTTCTCCCAGGACGACTTCGAGGAGAACTACCTCGGGTTCAACGAGACGCTCTTCAAGAGCAGCATCGCCTTCAATACGCAGGAAGCACAGCCGTTCATGTCGCTTCCGGCCCAGAAACGCCGTGACATCACCGAAAGCCTCATCATGATGCAGCTCGGTCCGTGGAAGAAGGCCAACAACAAGCGCCTCAACGAGGCCACCATCGCGTTCGACGTTGCTTCCAACGAATACAAGCGTCTTAACGAGACCATTGCCAACCTGGACCAGATACTTGTCCAGATGAAGGAAGAAAAGAAGGGCAACATTGCCGACATGAAGGCCGAAATCGAGCGAAACAACGCCCAGATTGAAGCCAACAAGGTCGAAGCGGCTTCAACTTTGACGCCGATTGCCGGTCATGAGCAGAAGATTGCCCTCATTCAGCAGCAGATTGACCAAAAGAACGCCGAAAATGCCACAAAGCAGTCTGAAATTGACGGCATTGATGCAAAAAACAAGGAACTGAACACAAAGATCGTGTCGGAAACCGAGTTGAACAACCGAATTCGGGTTCTCGAAAACGGAAAGAACGCCGTTGCGATGAAGTCCAACTTCGAAACTGCATTAAATTGCGCAAAGTCTCGTCTGGCATCGGTCGAAAGCGAATATGCTGCACTCGGCAAGGACGCAATCGTCGCCGAGAAGACTGAACTGGAAAAGCAGAAGCAGGCGGCCGGCAACCGCCGCAACGAAATCGGCAACCGTGCCACCAAGCTGACGACCGAAATCTCCTTCATCGACAGTAACATCAAAGAGCTTACTCGCCAGGCAAACGAATTGAAGGCCAAGGCCGAAGCAGTGAAACCGGGTGTCCCGTGTCCGCTCTGCGGAAAACCGTCCACGGAGGATGATGTCGAGCACACCAAGGCCGAGCTCAACAAGCAGCTTGACGGGCTTCGCGAGAAGTGCCGCGGCCTGGTTATCGACAAGAAGTCCAAGCAGTCCGAAATTACTAGCGGTGCCACCGAAATTGCCAACATTGACGCCAATGTTGCCCAGATTGACCAGCGCCTTACCGAAATCGGGTTCAAGATTTCCGAAATCGGCGTGTTCGAAAACAGTTCGCTCTATCCGGCAAGGGCTGCCGTGAAGAACGCCCAGGACAGCTATGACGGCTGCCTTGAAACGATTGCAAAAATGGGCATCGAGGTCAGCGCCATCGAGAGCGAGCTCGCCTCGATTTCCGCCTCGTTCGCAAACAACAATGCGATCCGTGAAGAAATCCACATGAACAACGATGCCATATCGCAGATCCGCACGGCAATCGCATCCAACGGCATAACAATTTCCGACCTCAAGGGAGAAATCAACGAAATCCGTTCAACGATTTCTTCTATCCGCTCCCAGCACGACAGCATCCTTTCCCGCAACACGCAGATTGAGGATCGCAACTCCGACATTGCGAAGAAGATTGCCGAAATGGAAAGCGCCGACGCAAGCGACGCTGTCGGGACGACGGAACGTAGCCTTGCTAATGCGAAGCGTGACCGCGATGCCGCCCGTGACCGCATGAACGAAACGAGCGACACGAAGGCAATCTGCAATGCGATTACTGAACTCTGCGCCGATGACGGCATGAAGAAGATGGTGTTTGACGTGTTCATCCCGAGCTTCAACAAGGCGGTTGCCCACAACCTCCTCCGCACCAACCTTCCGGTCACGATTAAGTTTGACGGCAAGATGGACTATACATACGAAGGCGGTCCTGGCATCGCCCCGACCTACAAGCAGTTGTCCCAGGGCCAGCAGCGCAAGGTCGGTTTCGCAATCGCCATGGCGTTCCGTGACTTCGCTGCCATGCTCGGTAACTTCAAGCTGAACTTCATCAGTTTCGACGAAGTCATCGACCAGTCCACTGACGACAACGCAATGCGCGAAATGCTTGAAATGATCCGCGGCATGGTGCCCGACATCGGCTGCGCCTTTGTTATCACCCACCGTGGCGGCGTTGTTCGCGACCTTTTCGACTACAAGCTCGAAGTCAAGAACAATGGCGCATACTCTCGCCTTGGCGAGCTCGAAGCAATTTAAGGAGGCCAGACATGGCAACACGTTCCAAGAAGGTTCTGACGGAAATCACCAAGGCGCTTGACACGCCGAAGAAACCGTCTGTCAAGAAAAAGACTGACGTCAAACGCGTCAAACCTGCCGGCGCAGCTACGGTGGGCCAGGAACCCCCGGTTGGCACTGCCCAGGAACGGCTTGACCGCAAGCTGTCCGCGAAGTATGCCCCGCCGGTCCAGCAAATTTTCGACAAGGGCGCCGACCGCATGCGTTCCGAGTTCGAAAAGGCTACCAAGAACGGCGAAAACATTCAGCCCGGATTCCAGACGGTTTTCCAGGACACTTGCCAATTCCAGACGGCGGTGGCGACTGACCTAAATGGGAACCCCATCCAGGTCACCCCCGAGAACATGCTTCCCAATGGCGACAAGTTCCGGGTTGCGGGCCAGGTTCCTGACCAGGCAGCAGCCGACGTGCGTCCGAATACGGCCCTGCCTGCACGGATTTTTGCCCTCGCGCTGAGCGGACTGTCCGGGATGGGCGAGTTTACGATTACACAGAATGACGACCGGACGGTCTTGCGGCTGATAATCGGGGAGCATTTGACGATTGAGTATGCAATGCCTGACGACATCCTCTCGATTAAGGCCGATTTCGTGTCTGCCGGACATAACTGCAAGTTCACGGGTACCTATACCGGCAAGTCGGGTGGCGCTGTCAAGTGTATACGCGACAGCATGACGGAGCAGATGCACAGGGTCTATTCGGCTCACGAATAGCAAGAACTTGGTGTGGAGTGGGGTGTCCCGGAGTTCCGGGGCACCTTTTCCGTTATAAACTAGGGGTATCTTCGATTTTAGCACCCGAACCCCGGTTTCCGATGTCCCAACTCTACGATTACGAGAAGTATTACAAGCCGATGAAGGCCACCGCGAAGGTCAAGCTGGACCTTAGTGGCCTCCCGCTGAAAACGCTCGCGTCTATACAGGACGAGGAGGGCGAGACCACCCTCAATGAAAGGGTGACGAACAACGTGATGGAGTATGTCCAGAAAATCACGGCAGCCGCCTCTACCGGGTCCGAGGTGATGCTTCTCGGGAATGTCGCAAGCGCCACGAACCGGGTGATACACCTTCACTGGACAACTACGACTGCGGGCAGCACGCCGGAGAATACGGACGTGTTCGTTGCCGCGGGTTTCGTCGCCGATGACCTCGTGAAGAGTGGCATCGTCAGGGCGAACACCACCCCTTACCGCAGGAAGCCGGACACGCTTGTAAACGGGCAGGCCATCAGGCTCCCCGATGACGGCCCGTCCGATACCCATAGCCCGCTGGCGATCACGCTGGAAACCTATACCGCCGACAGCCCGTTCCCGGTAGTCACCGCCGTGTCTTCCGTGACGTTTGAGTATATCCCCCGCTATCTCCTGATGGTGGACAAGGACACCCTGCAGCAGTCACAGAATTTCAGCTGGATCAACAATGTCCACGTATATCGCGCCGCGCTCGGGTGTCTCGGGTTTGACCGTGTCCGCGAGCATGGCCGGAAATGGTTTACCAAGACTGCCCCGAAGGACAGGAAGGCGATTACCGGGTATGACGCGTTGCAGAAGACGCTGAAATACATGTCCCCGTTCTACAACGATGGCGGCATGGGCCTGGAAGTTGTTTACTACGACGACAAGTTCAAGCAGCCCGTCACCGTGGACGCGCCTACCCGCGAGGAATGGCAGCTGGACCGTAATGCCGCGAGGGCCAAGCTGAAAGCTCACATGCGCGATGCGGCATCGAAGGATCTTGGCTACACGCTTACCTCGATGAAGGGCGGCACGAAGTTCTCCGCCCTCGGCAGTATGCTGGGAACGGATTCTAGCGGCTGGATTAACGAGAAGAACAGGATTTACGCCGAGGTTGCCGATTCCGACGTTGTTGCACAGGGTGGCGAGGTTGATTACAGCAAGAAGCTCGTGAGTTCCCTTGCCGGGACCGAGGAGACCGGTGGTACCGGCACCGCGCTCATCCCGAACGTGTGCGACGCGTTCAAGGCGTTCTACTACAGTAAGGAAGAACTGCGTTCCATGCTTGCCGATGCACTCACCGAGACCGCGGACGAGTTCAAGAACGCCCATGGGACACCCGGCTCGGCCAGGGCCGCACTGCGTTCTTTCTTTGGCGCGGTGGCGGAGAGCGCGTTCCTGCTCAACACGGACGGTGTCGGCAAGTATGCGCTCGACCTCGGGGAAATCCGCAGGTCGCTCTATACGGTCGGCCGCAGCAAGCAGGACTATGCCGGGATTGGCTACTACGTGGATGACGATACGGCCGAAATCAGCCTTCGCCTGCGTGCGCTCAGCATCCGCGGGGCGAACGAGTATGCGACCGACTATACTGGGTATGACACGAAGGACGGCTATGGCCGTAACGTCCCGGTGATTGCCGGGCCGGCGTGCCTTTATGCCAACAAGGGCGGGCGCAATGTCGTATGGGCCGGATCCGTAAGCGAAACCGATTTCTGGAAGTATCACCCGACGATGTATTACGATGGCATCAATACCTACGAGGATTACATCCGCGAGAAGGTAAGCTCCAAGGTGGACGCGTCGTATATCAAGGCGATACTGTTGGCATGGTATGTCGAGTGGGTGTCGAACGTAAGCACAAAGAACAGCAGCAGCATTTCGATAGACCAGGCATATAGCCGTATATGGGAAAGCGTCGAGGACTTTGACCGCGATTCCAGCTTTGTCAGGAACCATGCTGCGGTCAAGGCGACCATGGCGAAGTACCCGTATGCGGGTGGCATGATTTCCGTGGTGCGGGCGAAGGTTTCGTCTATTTCCTATGATTACGTGACCTGGTATGTTGGCGGCGGGTATATTACTGCCCGGTGCGACATCACTGCGCCCGACGGATCGCTATATACGGTGGGTGCGGGCAACGACACTGCGCACTGCCGGATGAACAGCATCAACTATGCGACGTTCTATTCACCATACGGGTTCAGTGTCTATACGCTTGCCCAGTTCGCGACCGAGGCTGCTATCCTCATCAGGGGCATGCGCGACGCGAGCGCTTCCGGGGCCGTTGCCAATGTCCATTCCTGGTACCCGGTGAACGACAACTGGAAACTTACCGGGGAGTTTACCGTGCTCGGCGTGGACGAGACGGAATTTCCGCTGGGCGAAGCCCTGTTCAATACTGACGGGAAGCGGTATGTGACTGGCCTGGACTATTATGCGTCGGCGCATAACCAGTATGACGACGATATTGACTTGAACGATGTTGACGTGTCCATGCCGTATTTTGTCGATACGGTCATGTGGGCATACAAGAAGATGCTCGCCGGATGGCGCGACTGGCTCGACGACTTGAAGGTGAAACTGTTTGCCGGTTCCCTTATCGGGGGTGCCGCGGCTGCAGCTGCATCCGTCCTCGAATTTACTACGCGCAAGGAAGAATACGAGGACGCGAAGGATGCGTTCGGGCGGTTGAAGACTGCCATCGAGCGTATTCGCTACTACGAGTATATCACCCATGAAAGCGTGTTTAACAACAAGTCGAGCATGTATGGCGGTTTCGCCGGGCTCAACTTCAAGATGGTTCCGGCCAGGTTCATGGTCGCCGTGTCGATGTACAAGAAGGTGCGCAAGCGCTACCGTCGGTTCGGGTTTACCCGTCACCGCATGGTGAAACAGTTCATCGGCATCCGCTGGGCGGAAGTCCGCATGATAGACACGAACATCTATGCGGAATATCCGCAGCTTGTGGACGATACCTATACTGTCTATCCGGTCGGCCAGACTGCCACCATTACGGGAAATTCTACCGACGGCTATGTCGTTACCGTACCGTCCGCAATCGAGGGCGAGGGCGATGCCAAGCCGGGCGACATTTCCGGGCAGGGTGAGGTAGTTCTTGACCTGATGGCGTCTGACGGGTACGTCTATTCCTATGGCGCTACGCCGGACGGGGACTTGATCTACTACATCACGGACGATGACTTCGTCGCATCCGATTTCGCATCGGGTGCCATGTTGCTCAATGTGAAGGTCCCGCTCCCCGCGAGCAAGGACGACGACAGCCGCACTACGGTAGAGCTGCGTTACGACATGCCGTCCCTCCCGAGGGCGTCGGAAATCCGCCATCGCGCATTTGTGGACTATGGCCCGTTCGACCAGTCCAGATATGCAATCGTTGACCGTGCGGGTGACGTTTACAAGGGCCACATGGACGGCAACGGGAAATTTATCTATGACACCGACATGGACGGCAACCTGATACCTGTCGTTGACAGGGTGGACGGCTGGCGCATATTCCACGAGAGCAGCATGAACATTGCCGACATGCGCAAGGGAATGGGAGTGTTCGACGCTGCCGCGAGCCTGCTCGGTATTCTCCGCGCGGAGTTCGGCGACAAGCGCGTCGAACTGTGCGAGACGATGCGTTCTGCAGAGGACGAGGCGCAGATTTGCTCCGGCGGGCCGGAGTCTGCGTTCCTGTCATGGCATAACTATGGTCTCGGCATAAAGATTTTGATCTATCAGGACGACCTGCGGACGCCTATTGCGGAAGACAGCGACGATTTCAGGAAGCTGATTGACATTGCGGAAGCGTTCACGGAAGACGCCCGCGAGGCGAAGGTCTGCCCGAAACCGCTCAATGTCGTGTGGTGTGGCCGTCTTGTCATGGGCGCCAATATCTTCTGCTGGGAGTTTCTCCCGATTGGCGTGGAGCACAGGGATGCCCCGAAGTTCCGCGAGGCGCTGCTTGAACGGATGGATCCGGTCGAACGGTGTTCGTTCGTGAACGTCGATGCCAAGGGCTATGTGACGGCGGACCCACCGAAGGACCGCGTCCCGTATATCCTGTCCGGCTCGGAAACCTACCGGGATGCGGAACAGGTGAATGGCCAGCACTACGTCGATCCGGTGAAGGTGGTGAACTATGTCCAGACACAGGTCCATCACGACCTTCCGCTGATTAACGTCATCGAGTTCATCAAGATGATGCAGTTGAAGATGGCTGCGAACGGCAGCACCCTGACCGACCGCGCGAACATCTATGAATGGAAGTCGGTGAATGAGACCGCGTTCCGCCAGCTGGTCATGTATTTCGGCATGGTCGGGAACCTCAGCGGTGCGCAGTCGCTCATATCCGGTGACTTCGTGGAGAGCTACCAGACAATCGTCGATATGTATTACACGACCGACATCGTGGAGTTCGTCAAGGCGATGCTGGGCAACCTCTACTCTTCGGCGAAGGTGTTCCTTACCGATGTCGGCGACGGTGGCGCGTACATCTCGCTTGCTGATGGCCGCATCCATGTGTTCGGCGAGAGCACCCGTTCCGCCTATGACCAGAACTACGGCGGCAACGTGTTCGGCGAACGCCAGGTCACCCCGACCAAGCTCGTCCGAGGTATCGAGCGCGATGGCGTGTTCTACACGGTTGAGGAAGCGAAGGCTCTCGGCATGAATGTGGAATATGTCAGCGACGGTCCGGTGCTCAGCGGCTACACGATTAACGCCGACGGCTCGGTGACCATTGACGGTGGCGATGCCCAGCTTCTCCATGCCCTTGCCGCAAGCCAGATCAAGGAACAGTACGAGAAGCTGAAATCCAGGTTCGAGGATTATGGCGGCGCGGTGATGTATGACCATTTTGCCGACGGTCCGAACGCCAACAATGCCGACATGCTGGAAAACGAGTTCGGCATTATTGCCGGGCAGACGCTGATGAGTTTCGATGCCCTCCGTGCGATGGTTGACAAGTCGGACATCAACGGTTCCGGGAACACTTTGGGAACAGGCGCGGGCAAGTTGAGCGACGACAGCTACGGCGACCTCGACGGCAACGGCAACCCGCTCGAAAGCGTGTTCGAAAAGGTCGTGTCCAATGCACAGCTTTCCGGTGTCCGGCTGGCGAGCCTGACCAGGGAACATGTTACCGAGGTCCCGAGATCCAATGGCCTGAGTGTCGAGCGCATCTATGCCATTCTCACCAACGGAAAGAAGGTGATGGGCAACGATTTGATGCGAAGGAAATAATTTGTAGATTTGGAATATGAAAGCGTTTATTCTATCCGACATACATGTTGACACATGGTTTGAAAATGTCGTTGACCGGAAACGGTGGAAAGTCCCCACCCCGGACAAGGACGTTGTCCCGGAAACGATGGATTGGCTGTGGAAATTCCGTGAATATCCTGTTACTGACGCGTTGATAGTTGCCGGCGACATAGCCAACGACTACCAGTCGTATGTCCAGACGGTGGAATGGCTCTCCAAGAAATACAAGAAGGTCTATATCTGCGTAGGCAACCACGATATTCTTGTGCGCCACGCTACCCCGTATGCGTCGAACGCGAAGTTTGCGCTTTCCGAGGACAAGCTGGATGCTATTCTCATGCAGGACTTGAAGTATGACAATGTCCATATAATCGAGGGCCGGCAGGTTGACGGTATCGCCGGGTGTATGGGCATGTGCGATCTGAAATGCGATGCCATGCCGGGGTTCGATTACCGGACCGCGTGGCGCAGGTCGTGGTTCGATGGCCGCAACTGGCGCTACATGAACCAGGAACCGGGCAAGATTTGGAACTACTATGATGCGATGCTTACCGGGCTTTGCAAGGCTGCGCCGAAGATTGTGATGACGCACTTTGCCCCGTTCCAGGTCGGCGTGAACTGGAAATACCGCAACAATCGTGGAAATGTCTTCTTCTACTACCAGGGAGAGAAGTATCTCGACTTGCTGCCTGACGGGACGACCTGGATATGCGGCCACATTCATGACCAGAAGATTTGTGAGTGGGTGAACTCGTCCGGTGCGCACATCCGCATACTCTGTAACCCGTCCGGTTACCCGGGCGAGGGACGGTCCGAGGCCGACACGGTGAAGGTGGTCAACGGGAAAATCGAACGGGACATCGTAACGACGACCCATGAGGACTTCATCATAGACATTTAGAGCCCCTCCCGCTTATAAACTGGAGAAAAACGACGGTTTATTGATGGCAGCGGGTGTAATCATACGCAAATACACGGGAAAGGACGGGAGTTTCGGAACCCTCGTTTCTTCCCTCGGCATCAAGAGGGTGGACACTTGTGTGCCCGCTGTTTATTCGTCCGAACGTCTCGGCGGAAGGGTCATCCCGGCGGATGACGCGTCCGAGGCGGCATACTACTGTATCTATGCCGAGGAGGACAGGAAGTGCACCGCATACTCGATGGAGTGCGTGTTCAAGATCCACCTCGAAAAGGCGCCCGATGTCCAGCTCTCCAACATAAGGATTTACCCGGAAGGCGAACCCCCGATGGACGGGAAGGTTCACCCCATCCTCCGTATCGGCAACTCCGTGGGCTATTCCAAGCCGACCAACACGAAGTCGCAGAAGGCCATCCACAACATCTGGGATTTCAGCAAGGAACACCCGTTCTACCTCACGGTCGCGGGCCTCTATGGCCAGGTTCCCGATCCGTCGCTCGGTGTGTCCGAGTACACGGTGGAATACAAGGACTACGGGTTCGGCAATGTGATTGCGCTCAATGGCGAGCGTCAGGTCGCGGTGCCGGTCGCTACCAAGACTGACAGTGAGAAGGACATCGTCGTTACCTTCCTCAACCGCAGTTTCAACCGTAGCGAGGATTACACCCAGGAACCGGCCAACTTCATCGAGTTCCTCGGCCTCAAGGAAGACGGGACGCAGGAACTGCTCGGCGCCCCCTACGTGTCCGTCAAGAAGACCGTCGATGGCGAACTTCTCACGCTTACAGTGAAGAAGGGAGATGACAACCTCATGGCCAAATACCCGGCGGGCCTCATCTACCGCATCCCGAGCTTCGACGGCAAGGAACACCCGAACAGCGGGTACATGGTATTCTGGGTTCCCCTCTACAACAGCGCCACGGGTTTCGGCAAGCCGGCTTACGTTCCGCACCGCTGGTTCATCCAGAACCGGGATAACCTGACCTACAAGGTCACCGAGGAACCGACCACCCAGCCGGGCGAAAAGCCGGTAATCTCGTTCGATGTCGAGGCCCGCGACGAGGGCTGCGGCCATTTTGTCTATTACCTGAACGGGGTAAGGGCTCCCCAGCTGATTTTTGATCCGGGCTGCATTTACCACTTCGTGAACCACACCGGGAGCGCTTTCCCGATGCGCCTGGTGGGGAACTTCAACTCCCCGATGGCTTCCGACATCAACGATGTCGTGACTGACGGCGTCATTGTCCTCAATGGCGGGACCGACGAGGAAGAGATTACGATCGATGTCGAGGCCGCCCTGAAGGCGAGCCGGATGGTCGGCGGCTACCAGTGCGTCTGCGCCCCGTACATGGGCAACGTGGTATATAACCACCCGCTCTTCATGTGCGGCCAGTATAACATGTGCCGCGTGGGTGGTGGCGTGTATAACCCGCTGCTTGCGGGCGAGACCGACTACGTCTATTTGCAGCTGGAAGTGCCCGGTGATGCCGAACCCGGCTATGCCGTCCCTCAGCTCCATATAGAGTATGATGAAAACTAGCGACATCTTCTAAACTAACTTACAAAACACGATACCGGCAGTGTCCGGTGAAAGGACAATAGCTATGACCAATCAGGAACAAGTCAATTCTATCCTCGCAATGGATGATGACCTTGCCAAGGTTGAATCCATCACTGATGGAATGCCGGTTGATGATTATTCGCCGGAAGACAACAAGGAACTCACGCTTGACGACATTTTTGGCGTGACCGCCAACGACCAGCCCCAGACATTCGGGGACTCGTTCGCTCCGCTTGGTGACGACACCAAGACCGAGGAAGGTCGCGAGATGATTACGCAGGCGTTCGTTTCCGAGCTCAACAAGCTCCCGGACCAGAAGATTGAAATTGCCGACATCCCGGCAATCGCGGCCACGGTTCAGATGCGCACCGGCGCAAAGGGCGACGTCGAATCCTTCCTTGCCAATACGGTGATGCAGACCGTCAATACCCTCGCCGAACAGAACAAGACCGAGCTCAACCCGGATGGTGCTGTCAGCGAAATGGCGAAGGAAACCCAGGAACGCGTTCAGGGCGAAGGCCCGGCTGTCGACCAGTTCGGCAACCCGACGGGTGATGCCGCGACCGGACCGCTCCCCGAGGTCCCCCCTCTTGCCCCGACCCCGGAGCCGAGTCTCCCGACTGAACAGAGCGCCCCGGCTGACGACCTCAATGGCCTTCTCCCGCCGGATGATGTCCCGCCTGCAGACCCGAACGCTGCCGGCCCGGAAGGTGACGGAACCCTCGGCCTTGCTGACATCGGCGTGAGCGACGACGATCTCGCTGCTGCAAACAGCGCCCTTGACAACATTGATGCCGCTCCTGCTCCGGCTGCTGATGCCGGTGTGCCGGAAGCAACCGACACCGCCGGTCTTGACGACGCGCTTGCCGGTCTCGACAAACTTGACGACAACATGTTCTCCGGCGATGGTGCTGGTGCGGCTGCGGGCACTGACGCATCGCCTGCCCCCGAAACTCCGGCGCCGGAAGGTGGCGAACCCGCCGCTACGGAACCTGCTGCCGACGACACGAAGCCGGAAGACGATAAGGACAAGGACGGCGCAAAGGTAGAATCTGCCAACGATGACAGCCTTCCACCGATGCTCGAATCCGCCCTCGACACCATCCACTCCGAATACGTTGCCAAGACCCATGCCAGCGAAGACGCTGCCGCTGCGCAGAACTTCGTTCGTAGCGTTGCCGCTATGATGGAAGCCAAGGACAAGAAGGCTGCTGCCATGGCCGAAGCCGCTGCCGACCGTCGTGCAAAGGCTGATGCAATCATGGAAAGCGTAATCAATGCCAATGACCGCAAGGCCATGCTTGAAAACGCTGCCAAGAGCCTCATCGCCGACCGCAAGTCCAACGACCGCGCCTATGCCATGACCGAAGGCATCATTGCCAAGGCAGGTGCCGGCATGAAGGCCCTCGCCCAGCAACAGGCCATGGTCGAATCTGCCACTGCCGCTCATGCCAAGGCTGCTGAGACCGCTGCCACCAAGTTGCAGAGTGAGCTCAACAACCTTCTCGAAAGCGCCGACGCTCCGAAGGCTGCCGAACAGGCTCCGATGGTCGAAAGCGCCGCACAGCCGGCCCCGAAGGCTGACCCGGTTGCAAAGCGCACTGCTCTCATCGAAAGCATCGTTGACCAGTCCGCCCAGGCCCGCCTCGGTGCAATTCGCGACCGCGTTCAGCAGATCTAATTGAACTTATTCTCTAACCTCCTTTGAAATAGACCCGCCAATCGGCGGGTCTTCTACGTTTTTGTAGCCACTGTCCCTAAAACGACTATAAACTACAGTCCAGAAAAGGAACAGTAGATGCCGGGACATTTTAGTGGACGTTTGACATCGGCTATTGAGAGGGCCAACAAGGCGACACGCGGACGCGATGGCGCCTTTTATAGCATCCTCAACGAGCGCGGTTTCTATGACATTGATGACGAGAACAATGGCCTGACGCCGGAACAGCGTGCAGGTGTTCCCGCATACAATCAGCGCCGCATGTCCGCGTTGTGCGACTCCATTTCCGACATGATTGCCGATTTCCTGATGAACGAGGATTATGGCGTAATGACTACGACCCTCGAACAGATTGTCGACAAGCTGGACCAGCGTTCTACAATGAACAAGGCGTCGATGGACACCGTTACTGGCATCCTGGCTGCGATACCGGGCGGCCAGGCTGTCAAGGGCGCCACCATGTCGATGGAGCAGGTGATTGCTGCGATTATGGGCGGCAATCCGTTCGACCCGGATCTCATCCCGCCGCTCGCTCTCGGGTTTCCGGGTCTGCCCGTGGACATCGCGTCCTGCTTCAAGCCCGGTTATTTCAATGCTGACTGGACATTTCTTTACGACCACGAGATTTTCAAGAGCAAGAAGGTCTATATCGGCCCTGATGGCAGTCCGTCCATCGGCGCTGGCATCCCGCTTACTTTGGGCGGGAAGGCGAATGTCCTTGTTTTGAAGATGATTTTTAGTGTCCCGACGACGAACGGTGACGGCATGCCGGAAGGCGACGTGGCCAACGGCATTACCGCCGAGCAGTTCGACATCCTGATGAAGGCATCCAAGATGACTTCGGAGGCGGAAATCGAGAAGGACGAGGCTGTGTCCGGCATCGAGCTCACTGATGGACAGATGCGGGCATCCTATTTCAAGTATATCCAGATGACGCTGTGGGGCGTAATCAGTAACCGCAACAACTGGGCATATCTCCATTGGGGATGCCTCACGAACAACTCCTGCCCGGAACCGGTGAAGACTGCCGTCTGCAGCTACATCAAGACGAACGGGCTTGCGCTGAACCCGGACACTTCGCCGGAAAGCTGCCTGATTTCGTATCTGGTGAATACCGGCATGAACTATTATACCGGTGCCACCCGCAGCCTTGCCTTGATCGAGATTGACGGGACGGAATACATGGACGGCAAGACCAAGCAGAAGGTCAAGAAGGGTTCCTACGAATGGCGCGAGTGCCCCGATGGCGTCCCGAAGAATACCAATCTGGCGAACCGGTATTTCGCCATGCTCGCCGACGTGATTTCCCGCATGACCTATGGCAGCAACCCGCACGCGGACGAGCTGCGCAAGCGCCGTGTGGACGAGGCGAACCGTATCTATGACTACCTCGGCATGGGGACGATTACTTACGGCAAGGTCCTTACGAACAAGGACATCGTGAAGGAGGCCGTGGAAAGCCGTGGCTTCTTCAAGCTGGTTAAGGCCCCATTTAAGGTTTACGGGAACGACTCCATCAAGATACCGAACGACCCGGGTGACATCGACATCCATGTCGCATGCCAGACGGAGGTCCCGCTTACCGACATCTCGATGGCCACGTTGCGCTATATCTGCCGCGAGGCCGGCATCCAGGGTCTCGTGGTTACGTCGATTTACCGTTCTCCCGAGAAGCAGGCACAGACCATGCTCGGCAACCGTCTTAACGCGAATGGCGGGCGCCCGGTCACATACGCCCCGCCGGGAAAGTCGGTTGACGACAAGTATGACGAAGTTTCCAAGAAGCACCATCATGGCGCCGTTGTGAAGTTGCAGGGCTCCGAGGTGGAGGAAGCCCGCTGTGCGATGACCGAACAGGTCAAGAAGTGCATGAACGAGGGCAAGTTCGTTTCCCGTCACGTAAGCGACGGTACCATCATGCAGGCAATCGACATCGGCCCGAACTCCACCAAGTCGAGGTTCCGCTATTCGTCCGAACAGCTCATGCGCCTGCACGGCGCCTGCATGGCGGCGAAGAAGGCCGGGTATCTCCGGTCGTTCCTTGCGCCGAAGGCCGAATACGGCGGACCGGGCGACGATCCGGCGTTCCATATCGAGGTGTGGTGCGATTTTGGGCATCCGCACGTTCCCGAGGATGCAGGCGGTGCGATGCCGTTGCCGACGGTGGATGTGAAGGTTGCCAATGCGAACCTTTTGAACAAGGACATGTTTGACGCGTGCTTCACCAATGACCAGGTAGCCGCATCGAGAGGATAAAGTATGGCGAAGAGATACCAGAACAGGAAGCTAGAATTTGACCGCATGGTGTATGCGTATCTAGTGAAGCGCTTGCGCGAGCCGATAAACGTCACTGACTCCTACCAGGTGGGTGCCGTTGACAGTTTCGGTGCGGCCAAGGCTGACAACATCAAGGCGTTCTGGGCATACACGCCCCTGGACCGGCTGATTTTCAACCTCCGTGCTGTCCTCGGTGACCAGGTGAAGGCGTTGCCGGCCGATTTTGACGATGCGGAGACGCTAATGCTCATGACTTCCGCGTCGGATCCGTCCAAAATCCATTCGAAGTATGACGGCATCGTGTCCATCGTCGAGGAATTGACCTATCTCCCGCCCGAACAGCGCTGGACCGGGGAGCCGTATCTCGACAAGGATTCCGAGCTTACCTACCCGGAGCGCGTCTCTCGCGCACTGACCGTCGCCACCGCCATGCTTTACTGCATGAAGGTCGACGGGACGCCGGCCGCCCCGATTTTCGGCAAGATTAAGGATGCGGTGGAGTCCACGTTCTCCATCCGTTCTATCGGTTCCGCCGACGAGATACTCGGCCTGATGAAGTCGTCGGGTGTCGCCGATTACCGTGACCTTACCAACGAGGGCTACCTGACGCTGGTCAGGATGGCCAAGTGGATAGTCGGCCACGGCCTTCTTGCGGGCGACGGGACACAGGACGACCTGTCCGGGAATTGGAAACAGTTATCCACTGTGGGGAAAGATGGCGTATAACGGCTTGCCGATATTCGATGTCGAGGAATGTGATCTCCTCCTCGTGGCGGGTTGCAAGCACTCGCCTTCGGCGCGTTTGCTCGCGAAGCAAATCGTGGACAAGAAATTGCGCGAATTTTACGAAAAACAGCGAAAACCGCAATTTGTGGTCCGCTGCAACGACATCATGGTCACATACGGTGTCAAAACATAGTTTTAAGGAAAGGATTGGATAATACATGCTGACACATCCAGAAGAACCGAGAGAGACTTGGAGTACCAAGGTCCTGAAGCATGCCAGGGACTTTGGTATCGGCAACCCGAGGGGTGCCGACTTTGAACGTCTTTTCAACAGGGAAGACAGACTGCGTGAGGTGACTGCCGCCGAGAATACTGTCGGCGAGGGCATCACCCAGATGACATACCCGAACGGCAGCGCGACCGACGGGTTCAGCACATACACGCCAGCCTACAACTTCTCCGACGAGAGGTTCGACCCGCAGCAGTTTCAGAACGCGGTCGCCGAGAACCAGGTCAACCTGTTCTGGCGCAAGAACGTGGAACGTGCGCTTAAATACGATACGGTCGCGAAGCGTGCCGAGGTGAACGAATCGCTCATCCAGATTTGCAACGAGGCGGTCTATGAGGACGACATTGGCGACATCTGCTCGCTTGAAATCGACCAGGACCTCGTCTTGGGCGATCCGGTCAAGAAGGAGCTCTGCCGTATCTTCCGACAGGAAGTCCTCCGCCGCATCATGAATTTCCGCCGTGTCGGCGCGGAACAGATGCGCTACTTGCTTACCCGCGGGCGCCTGTTCTACGAAATCATCTACGACCCGAAGTCCAGGAAGATAGTCGGCCTGAACATGCTCCCCGAGGAGAACATGGTCATTATCTACCAGAACAACCTCATCATCGGCTTCCGCCAGATGTTGAGCGGAGCGGCCTTCTCGCAGACGGGCGGCAAGAACTACATTGATTATTCGCCGAACCAGATCCTTTATGCCTCCCTCGGTATGTATGGCCCGGGCGGCATCAACGACACCCGTTCCATCCTGGAACCGGCCATGAAGCCGTACAACCAGTTGAATACGATTGAAGATTCCGTCGTGATGTACCGTGTCCTCTGGGGTAGCGAAAAGCTGATGATGAAGATCGATACGTCGGGTATGAACCGCATGCAGGCCGAAAAGTTCATGAAGGACCAGGCCAAGCAGTTCTCCCGCCACCTCGACTACAACCCGATGACCGGCGAGATTACGAACTTCGGCAAGGTCGTGGGCCTTACGGAACACTATCTCGTGTCCCTCGCGAAGGGCCGTACCGGTTCGACCATCGAACGCATGCAAGGTGGCGAACAGCTCGGCAACATCGACGACCTGAAATTCTTCAAGCGCAACCTCGTCAACTCGATGATGGTGCCCCCTGGCCGTATCACCGCGCTTGCCGGGGACAGCAACAACTACTCCAACGGAAAGATTGGTGAAGTCACACAGGCCGAAGTCTCGTTCGCCAAGCTGGTGCAGAAGTATCAGGCGCCGGTCGAGGACATCATGATCCGCCTGTTCGTGATGGTGCTCGAAACCCACAAGGAATATAACGACGACATCAAGGTCCGCGAGAATTTCAGCGTGAAGTTCAGGCGTTCCAACGGCTTCCAGAACTTCATCGACGCCGATGTGTGGGGCTCCCGCCTCGAAACGTTCTCGAAGATGATGGACAACACCATCTCCAAGGAAAAGCCGGATGCGCCGCTTTCCAAGAAGTTCGCCTTGAAGTACGGTCTCCGTCTCAACGACGACGAATACACGAAGAACGCCGAATGGCTGGCCCGCGAGAAGGCCGAGGCTGCGGGCGAGGCCCCTGCCGGAGGCGAGGGCGAAGCCGGTGGCGAAGATGCCGGTGGGCCGCCGATAGGGTAGCGCATGACCTCCTAAAGGCACCTGGAACAACCGTTCCGGGTGCTTTTTTCATTTCAATGTATGATTTTCGACCGTTTTCGGGCGGCTGCCGGGGAAATACTAAACATGAGGTGAATTTTCGGTAGAAGGTCGCGGATGCGGGTTTCTGCCAGGTTCAGAAACCCTAACCAAAAGGAATTGCAAATATGCAGAATCCAGTGAAGAACAGCCTTACCCATAAGTGGCGTGCTTTCCTCGAAAGCAACATGGGTCCGGCTCCGAAGACCCGCACTGAAGCCAGCATTCTTGCTGTGATGTGCGAAAACCAGAACAAGTGCAACAAGGGTGTGCTTACCGAAGGTGCCAACGTCTCGTCTGACGTTGCCCAGTACCAGCAGTATGCCCTCCCGATGATCCGTCGTAAGTTCCAGGAACTCCTGGCCATGAACACGGTCAGCGTGATCCCGACTACGACCCCGAACGGCATCTATTTCGCCCTTCGTTACCTGTATGACAACGAACCGCTCAAGTCCGTTGCCTTCCGTCAGGGCCAGAAGCAGGAAATTGGTTACGACCTCGTCGGTGACCACACTTCCTTCGCAGGCTTCCTGAACCCGTGGTCTACCGGCGCAGGTGAAATGCTTTCCAACTACTCGGAAGGCACTGACATCTACGGTCGCGCCCGCGGTGCCAACGGCTTCGCTGCTACGCAGGAACCTGGTGGCCAGCTCTTCAACAACTTCGGTCGCTTTGCCGGCCAGCAGATGGATGGGGATGACTCCTTCGGTGGTTACTCCTACAACATCAAGAAGGCCTCCGTCAAGGTGATTTCCGGTGCCTACCGCGTAGGTACCCGCGCAATCAAGAGCCACTACACTCTTGAACTCCAACAGGACATGGCTGCCGGCCACGGCCAGGACGTGGAAGCTCTCCTCCTCGAAGCTCTCCAGTTCGAAGTGCAACAGGAACAGGACCGTGAAATCCTCATGGCCATGTGCATCGTTGCCCAGAACCCGGCCCTTGGTGGTGAAAAGCCGATCGTGGTTGACCTCGCCATCGTGAACAACGGTCCTGCCCAGGGTCGTTGGCCGGCCGAACGCATCGCGTCCGGCATCATCTCCACCCTCATCGCTGTGAGCCGCAAGATCTCCCTCACGACCCGTATGGGTTGCGGTAACTTTGCCATCGTGTCTCCGGACGTCGGTGCTGCAATCTCTACCGTTCAGGGTGCAATCTACTTCAACGGCAACATGCAGGATATGACCAACCAGCCGGCCGGTGGTGTTGCAAACATCGGTAAGCTCCCGGTCGGTATCCAGATGTACCAGGACATCTACTCTAGCGTTTCCTACGCCCTCGTGGGATTCAAGGGTCAGAACCAGGGTGAATCTGGTATCATCATGATGCCGTACATCCCGTACATCTTCGTGAAGACGGCCGGTCAGGAAGACGGTTCTCCGCGCTTGATCGTTAAGTCTCGTTACGCCGTGATCGCCAACCTCCTCGGCGCCGGCCAGTTCTACCGCATGGTTCAGTTCCTCAACATGAACTCTGTGATCGCTGGCTTCGACGTGACTGCCAACCCGTGGGAAAGCAACGCATCTCTCGGTGCAAGCCTCGAACCGGGTCTCTCTTACGAGCTCCAGTCCAATGCGCTCGTGAACGCTCCGGCGGGCCTCTCTCAGGAAAGCGGCAACTGGTAACCAGCCCAGCCCGTTTACTGACGGACAATATTAAGGTGGCAGGGTTTCGGCCCTGCCACCTTTTTGTATATTTAGAGTATGAGCAAGTTACCAGATGAAGGGGTCGTAATGGGCGGTCGCGACCCGAACGGGGAAAAGACCGTCATCAAGATAGATACCAGGCCGCTGTCGCATGCCAAGGCGAAGCGGTTGATTGAGCAGATGGCGAAGAAGTTCAGGAAGTGCCTGAAATTCGACGCCAAGACCGGCCAGGTATTGCCTGCATAGCAAAAACGGGCCCGCGATTGCGGACCCGTTTTGAAATTGGGGAGGTTTATTCGCAGGGGAGGGGATCCCATTCCGCGGCAAACTGTGCCTGCGGGGTTCCCATGATGTCCTCGACGACCTTGGCCTCGGACGGCTGGGGTTCGCTGGACTTGTAGAGCATCTGCGTGAGGTTGGCTTCGAGGTCCAGCCCCTTGTACACCGGCTCCGGGCCGCTGTAGTCCCACTTGTCGAGCTCGTAGTTGCCTTTCGGGAGGGTGCTGACGTCGAACCCTTCCGGGAGATTGTAGAGGTCGCCGATTGCATAGCAGTCGTACCCGGCCTCGTAGTCTTCGTCGCTGATGTTTTCCCCGTTGTTCGACCACTGGATTGCGAGGAGCTTCCGCTTGTCCTTGCTGATGTAGCGTTTGTCGTCCGGGAGGGACCACTTGGGTGCACCGCCGACCGCTTCCAGGATGGCGTTGAAAGCCGTTTGTTCGCTGGGGAAGTGCGACGCGAGCTTGTTTATGGAGTTCTTGAAGTCCGAGATTGCGACGGAAAGTTGTGACTGCATGCTGAAACTCTGGGTATTTCCTTGATAGTTTATAGAACGGGGTTGCCTTTGTCGGGCGCCGACTTATAAACTATGGACGAGTTTAATTGGGCAGCCCAGATGGCTAGTACCGTAATCACAGCAGCAGGCTTGGAACTGCTTAATCAAGTGCCGCAGGCCGGCGGTGATACCTATTGGATTGGATATTACGGTCTCGCCTTTGTCCCGGCAGAAAAACGCATTGAGGGCGAGGACGATGAGCTGAAAGCTGGCATGACTTCGCTCACGAAGACAGGCGACCACATCTACAACCTGTGGCAGGGTTCGATGGTTGCGGGCGGCTATGCGCAGGGCACGTCCGCCGCGGAGCTTGGCGGCGTGGCGATGTACACGTCCAACCTGATGTCCCGCTTCCGCTATGTTCTCGACAAGAACGGGAACAACAACCTCGTCATGTTCCGCGGGACTACTGACAGTTCCGCCTCCGATGTCTCCGGCGCGTGTGTTTTCCGTGGGGTAAGACACCAAGACCAGGAACATCCTGAACCGGCACCGTCAAAAGGCGTTCTTGACGGGATTCCGCTTCCCGCTCCGCTGTTTTTTCATGAATGTGAGGAAAAATATGATAATCCTCCGGCAGACGAAGCAACGTTTACACGGGAAGTGCCATCCGATCCAGCAACATTTAAATTTTATGATTATCCTACAATAGGAAGTGGTGACAAGGTTCTTCCTGCCGTGACTACGGACACCCGTGCCTATATCGGCAAGACTGCTACTGTCCCGGAAGGCGGCGATCCGTTTAACGCTGCCGTGAACGGCGTGGACACCCGCCAGTGGCTGTCCGCCAGCAAGACCTACACTCAGGATGGGCTGAACGGCGATCCGGCCCAGCCGTTGGAGCCGGACTATAACTGCCTGTGCGAACAATACTGGAAGTTCAAGTCGATTTCCAACTACAACCGTTATCATGCCCCGGCAAGTTCCGAAGGGTTCCTGGTCGATTACGAGCCGGCCTGTCGCAACATGGCGAAGGTGACGAGGCTCTTCCCGATTAGTCATTACAAGGTGGTGAACGCGAAGGAAGGTGCATCTTCCATCCTTCCGGGTAAGAAGATTGCCAGCACGCTCCGTTTCAGCATTAACATGTCGCTTGACGACATTTACAATACTGTCGCTACCCGTGCGATTACCCAGTCCGGGGAAAGCGGAATTGAGAGTATCGGCGGTGCCGATCTGTTCCAGACCAAGGAAAGCAGCATCAAGTTCAACCGTATCGGCATCTATGCCGCGAAGATGACTGTCCACCGGTTCTACAAGTCCGAAAATAATGCGTCCAATCGTAGCGGTTGCGAGGATTTCCGTGTGCAGTTCGAAATCGACGGCAATGCCGAACCGATTCTTTTTGCCGTGGTTGACCTCGACACGACGGTGTATCTCCGCGAAGGTTCTGGCGAGACCAGCACCTACAAGGTCAACGTGGACCTCAACTTGGGCGACAAGGACACCGGGTCCGTTATCCGCGACGCTTCCGTCTTCTACAACATGTATGAGGACAATGCGATAACCTGGTACGAGAACCAGCTCATCGCTACGGCAAGCCAGGCGGAGGCCATCACTGATGTGGGCCTTGACATGGCCATCATGAAGCAGCGCATGGACCGCATGACCGCGAGTGTAAACGGGTGTCAGAACGATGACTCCGGTGACGAGTATGCGCCGAAGAACCACACCCACAACTTCATGAAAAATTTGGTCGATGGCACGGTGAACCCGGGTGCTGTCCGCGGAGTTGACTGCGCGGTAGAGAGCCTTCCCGTGGACTTTAGCATATTCGATACGTTCAACCAGTCATTGTACACGGCGACGCAGGTTTCCGAGCGTTCCGCACAAAACAAAATCCAGTTCTTCACGGTGCATGGCACCCCCAGGAGTTAAGCAATGTATAAAGACGTCACCGAAACACTGATGACTACCGCCGAGTTCAAGGAACTTGTCGGGAAGAGCAACACGGGAAAACTTAGCGGTAAGATACTTCCTGATGTCTCTTACATGGGTGTCAAGTACAAGGTCGGGAGCGAGACGAAGGTTTATGATGGCGACCATGTTGCCGGCAACTACTACTTCAAGACTTCCGATGGCTTGGTGAAGGTGAACATCTACGGCTCCGCGTCGGATGTCGTGGAGAGCACCTTGATCGGCCAAATCCAGGCGTTGCCGGGGAATACCGGCGCAAGCGATTTCGAGTATCTTGAATGCACGAAGAGTGCCGTATTTGACCCGCTTTATGGCTACCATTCCGACAGCCCGGGTGTCGGTGTCGATACGCTGGGCATGGGTGCCGGATCGATGTGCGAGGCCGACTATTCGTATTCGAACGGCCCGAGCATGTATATCGACTCGGATTCCAGTTATGTGAATGTGCTCGGCAATGACTCCGTTCTCCAGAACTCGCACTATGTCATGGGCTCTGTGTCGGATTCATTCATCAAGGATGCGTTCGGCCTGGTTGGCGCTATCTTCAATTCCCGACTTACCTCGGTGACCGATACGTCGGTGCTCGGGGGCATTGTCTTGAACGATTACAGTGCGCTCGAACAGAAGTGGAGTAGCGCGATGGGCGTTCCTCGCTGGCCGGGGTATTTGCTTAATTCCGACATCAAGGGCACCGGCAACGAAATGTGGGGGTCCGTTGATGGCCTGAAAATCAGGGGTTTCAACAACCACATTGGCTGGTTCAATGAATATACTGTCAAGCTGCCGGGGGATTCCACTGGTCGCTTCACGATGGGCGACATTGAAGTCAACGGTACCGGAAACTGGGTCGGGTTCAACTCGAGCCAGGTCAAGGTAACCGGTTCAACTAACTATATCGCGGTTGGCAGTAAGAATGTCAACGTTATTGGCGACCATTTTAACGAGTATTACAATTATCCTGCCGTAACGGGAAGCCAGAAGAATCACGCAGTTGGCAGGTATAATGATTATGAGCTGTTGAGCGATACGGAGGCGCAGGCCCGCATTGATGCGGATATGGCAAGCACCGGCACCGATGTTGGTCTGAGGGCTATTGTCGTTGGCGATAATGATTTGACATATACCCGTGACGGTGTATCGTATTCAATCGTGGCGAACGAAAGTGCAAACTGTATGTATATCGGCTGGGGAGGACCTAAAACTTCTGAAGTTGCCAACTCGAACCGTAAAACCGTGAAGGGCGGTGAAGTTCTTTGGTATACCGAGGAATGGACGTGGTATCAGATTTTCCCGGCAAATCAGAAGAACGTGCTGTCCGTTGGTGATTATAATACGCTTCCCGATGACGCGGAAAACGTTGTTCTGTGGGGCAATGAGCTGATATTTGAAACTGCCAACATTTCTGACAGCGTGTTTGCCGCCAACCATATACGTATCGGTGGCCCGAAGAAGATGAAGGTTGGCGATGAGGTGATTGACAAGAATATCATTCACGGGGTGTGGTGGATTGACACCAACCATGAACGGGGTGGTGGTAGTAGTGAAAACGGATGCCTGTCTGACATGAATGCCAACGAGGCTACGCCGAGTTTCACTGATGCGTTCGTGTTCACCAATTCCGGCTTCATGTATAACGGCAGGTTCTATGGCACGATGACCAAGTACGAAGCGCTTTCGCTTGGTTTCGGCGAAAGCCAGATAACCGGTAGTTCTGCATATATCCTTGATGGCGTGAGCGGCTACATTACCGAGGCTGCATGGTATAACTGCAAGAAGCCTGATACTCCGATGATTTATACCGGCGGTCTTGCCCTGTATGGTGGCGCAAATGCCTCCACCAGGAACCAGTCTGCATACGGCGTATTGAAGCTCGGTAACATGTATTACCATGACAATACCCCGGATGACCAGATCCCGAGCGGCTATGTCGCTGCGGATTATCGCCGCTTGAAGACTGAGGAATACATCAAGAGTATCCTTGACGGCAAGGTGAGCACGGGCAACGTGTTCAAGGGTGCTGTCGTGATGACCCCGGGTACTGATAAGTGTCCGTATGCCGGCATGTCGCTCATCGTTCAGGACCGCCAGGAACTCGATGGCTCGTTCCACATCGGTGTTGGCTATCCGAAGTTGGATGTGAACATTGTCGAGAACACCTTGTTGTATGACCATGTCAGGAAACTTACCTGTTCCTACGTCGGGACACTGACTATTGGGTATCAGGAATACTATGACGGGTCGCAGATCCAGCAGTTGAGCCCGAAGGTGACATACCCGGATGAAAGCGCGACTACGGGTTCCGCTACGGCGACTTCTACGGCTGATAACGCGATAGTTACCAGTGTTACGACTGTGGCAACCAAGACCCCGTCCGGCGATTCTTACACCGAGTCTATGGCGCCGTCCTTCCAGATTACGCCGAAAGCGAACGAAATGATTGTCATTGATCCGGGCATCTTGCACATTTCATACACCAACCACACACTGAATGTGTCGCTGGTTGACCCGAGTGAAGCGGACGTGGGCAAGGTATTCTACCTGTACATGTATCTGAGTTCGATTACGGAATATACTCCGTATGTGACTGCCAAGTGCTTGACCATGACCGGTACATCGGTTGCCAGCGAAGGCACATCGCCTTCCATGGGCACCCGGGGCATCAACCTGCAAACGTGGGGTGATTCTACTTATGCGTCGTCCAAGAACGTATTCCTGAAAGTATCGGTCAAGAAGGCAAATAACGAGGTTGGCTACTTCTTTGAGCGTATTCCGCTTCCGAGTTAGTCCGTGCAGGAAAACCTAGTTTTCCCGCATGAAACGTTTCAAACGAGGAAACCGATGAAAAAGGTAAAACGCGCATACGCAATCAACCTCAACCTCATGCTCGAACACGCTGACCAGGTATTCAAGGCCCCGGTCAGCGCATGGTTCCGCTATTTCGTGACCCACAACTTGAAGGTCACTGGCGAAGAACGCAAGAACACGGTAGAAGCCTTCCCGCCTGACCAGGCTTTCCTTGAAGCCGAACAGCGCCGCTTCGCTATCCAGAAGGAGCTTGGGTTCAATACCCAGGCAGATTTTCAGACTGCGTCGCCGGAAGCCCGCGAGGAACTCGAACGCAAGATCCTTGATCTCCGCGAAGAGTGCAAGGAGGCTTACGAGAACGAGGCCATCATCGACAAGAACCGCAACGAGTTCTGCGACGAGGAAATCGAACTTGACCTCCGCACCATCGAGCTCGAACGTGTGCCGGATTTTGCTGGGACCAACGAACAGCAGAACTGGTATTACTGGAACCTCCTCAAGCCTCTCATCAAGGATCCTCCGCAGGAAGCCGAACCGGCTGCACCCGCCAAGGAAGAAAAGAAGGGGTAACCCATGGCTACGCTGGCTGTCTGTCTGGTCGTGAAGAACGGCCGGAGGACGGTCCTGTCGTGTCTGGACAGTGTCCTGCTGGTGGCCGACCAGGTCGTCGTCGTGGACACGGGTTCTACTGACGGGACTGTCGAACTGGTTCGCGGTTGGGCTGCTCGCAACAAGAAGGATACGGTTGTCGATGCTGTCGGCAGCCGTTTTCATGATGGTATGGGCAACTTTGACTTCGGCGCCGCGAAGAACCATGCGATTAACCGTGCTACGACGGACTACGTGATGTGGATTGATGCGAACGAGACGGTCGAACAACCGGCCCGTCTCCGCAAGGCGTTTACCGTAATCACGGGAAGGACGCCCGATGCGAGCATATTCATATACACCCGCACGAGCCCGAAGTATTTCTTCCCGCGCCTGCGTATATGCAAGCGCTGTAACGCGCGTTTCGAGGGCCGCATCCACGAGCTTCTCAAGAACTGCGCCCCGAACCCTCCCACGGTCGATACCGGCCTGTTCATCAGGAACTTCAAGCCCACGCGCGACGTGGCCCGCAACTTGAAGACGCTGCTTGCGGACTGGAATATCGGGAGGACGCCGAGGACCGCGTTCTACATCGCGAATTCCTATCGCGACATGAAGAATGTTCCCGCCGCGCTGGAATGGTATAACGTCGCGGTGGACGAGTTCCCCGACAACTTTACCGAGGAACGCGTCAAGTCCCTGGAAATGATATGCCAGATTTCGGAAACGAACCGCGACCTGGAAACGATTGGCAGGCGCTCCCTCCAGCTTATCCAGGAAAGTCCGACACGCCCGGAAGGCTACTACTGGCGCGGAAAGTATCAGTACCACAAGGAAAATTACAGCATGGCCGAGAAGTGCATGCGCCAGTGTCTCAAGCTGAACGCACGCCCCGATTCGGTGACCTGGATTAACCCGGACATCTACGACCGGCGCAAGATTGTGCAGATGCTCCACGAGGCGCGTGACAAGAGCACTTTCCTCGGGCAGAAGCCGATGAAGCCGGACCGTATCGAGGAATGGTATGGTAACGGCGCCGGGGCCCGTTCCAGGGTGGAATACCAGGGTTACGGGTACTGATTTCCGCCCCCGCGGATATAAACTATTGGCGTTACACGAATTTACGAACGGAACCCGCAGATGCAGAATGAAGACAAGCTGATTAAGCAGATTGACGCGATGACCTACAACGCGCGGCAGGCTATCAACGCTCTCAACCGCTCGGTGATGAAGGCCGGGTCGTATAACGGGTTTACCGTCGAACGCGCTGGCGAGACGGTAACGCTCGACCGTGCGGACATCTACAAGCTGTATAAGTTCTACGAGGAATGGGAATACCGTTCCGGGGAGACCCCGTTCGCACAGGACATGTTCGAGACGGCGATGGAACAGGCCGACATCCAGGTTGGTGGTCCGTCCGCGTCAGAAGTCCTCGTCAAGCACGCCAAGATACTCTATAAGAGCGCCACGAACGCGGAGCATACCGATGACCAGTTCTGGCTCGACAAGATCAAGAATGCGACCAACCCGAAGCTGGTCTCCAACTCGGCGCCGATTCCGCTGAACTTCCGCGCCCCGATTTACGACGAGAACCTTTCGACGAAGCATTACAGCCAGTATGAGACCTACCTGTTCCCTGCCGGCTACAACTCGATTGACCTTCTCGGTTTCCAGGGTGACGGGACCGACCACCTCGCGGGTGGCCTGAACTGGCGCTTCGAGATTGACGACACGTTCACCGTGAACGCCAACAAGTTCCTGTTTGGTACGCACCGGTTTGACGAAGTGAAGGCGATGCCGTACACCGACTACAACGAGCGCTTCGCGTTCATGACCGGTGTCGATTGTTATGGCTACGGGCCGAATACCTTTGCTGGTGGCCATAGCTGCGTTTCGTATCTCGGTGAGTCGTTCTCATACGGCTATGGCGGTGTCGCCTATGGCGAGGAGTCCGCGACGATTGCGAGCCTGTTTGGGTATTCCCTCGGGACAGCGTCGTTTACGGAAGGCGGGTATATCCATGCCACGGCCGATTTCGGCGCCGCGTTCAACTACATGACGCAGGCCGGCGGCTATCGCTACAAGTTCACTACGTTCGCGGACGACGATGACGATACTGCGGACAGCGGAACCGAATGCCAGAGCCGTATCGTGGTTGACGGATGTACTTATACCCGTGCCACGGGTGCCACCGTGTCCAAGGCGGGGCTTGCCCCGAACCAGATCCGTATCGCGAAGGATGAGTGGGATAACGGCATGCACAGGTTCTACCTCTCTGTCGGCGATTCCGTGTATCTCTACAACTGGGAAACGGTCGGCTCTGATGGCAAGGCCCAAAAGCACAATTCTTCCGAAAGCTGCGTCCTGAAGCCTTTCGTCTGCAAGATTACTGAAATTTCATCCAACGGCAACCTCGACAAGATTATTTCTCTCGACAAGAATGTTACCAACCGCGAAGGGTTTGCTATCGCTGGCGGTAGCATCTGCGCATACCAGGTTGAAGTTACGGGCATGAACCCGTATAATGCTGCCAACTGGACAACGCCGGGTGCGAACTCCGCGATTACCTATACGGTCGAGTGCGGCCGTTATAGCGCCGCGCTGAACTACCAGACTACCGCGATGGGCATGGCCCAGACCGTGGTCGGTGCCAACAACGTCCCGATGCTTGAACCGAGGTTCATTGTCGGCTGTGGCTATATCGACCGCATGACCCCGGGAGCGGGTTCCGATTTTAGCGGTCTTGCTGGCCGCATGGAAAATGCGTTTGTTGCCGGCCCGAGATATTCGTTCATGAAGCTGGCCAATTCCAAGGTGATTGTCGGTGTGTCCGACCATCGCAACACTGCCGATATGCCGGCATGCGGCTACAATACGGCCGTCGTCGCGGACGAGGCATCCAAGTATGGTATCTACCAGCTGACGGGCGCATACGCGATTACCTGGGACCCGACCGAGAAGATTAAGGGTATCAGCCACGTTTGCTATGACCGTGGCGAGTTCTCCGTCAATGGTGATGGTCTTCTCGTTCGCCCGATCCCGACCGGCGACCGTTCCGGCGCTGCCGAGTTCGGTTTCCGTGACATTTCTACAAGGCTTGGCGGTGCCCATGGTTCCACGGTAATCTGGTCAGGCAAGGACCCGGACAAGGACCAGATGATGTGGGAACGCTACCAGTACATCCAGGCTCGGAACGCTGGTACGGAACCGATTAACCGTGTTCACATCTATGGTGAGGACGGCATCACTGTGGAGACCCCGCAGACAATCAAGATGATTGCCCGCAGGACGGACGGTAACGAGACTTCCTACATCGACATGGATTTCGAGCGTCTCATCCTGAGTGGCCAGACATACGGCGCCCTTGCTGCAGACTGCACGTCCCGTTCTTACAGCCTCCGCGGCGATACGCTGTTCGTGAACCCGGAATACATGGCCCACAACAGGGAAAGCCACAGCGGCTTCCACTTCGACTGGGCGGACGGCTATCTTCCGAACGAAGGCCTCCCGGCCGCGTTCCAGAAGTCTTCCTACTGCGACGCATACCACTCTATCGTCAGCTCCTATGTCTATTCCACGACATCCACCCACTTCAAGGAAAACCACGACGACACCCAGTCGAACAGCGCCTATGACGTGGCTGGCTTCATTCTCCCGGGTGCACTCACCGACTCCATCATGCGCAACATGTATGTCATGCCGCGTGTCCAGGTCTTCTCCAACACCATCTTCGGTGACGGCAACGGAGGCAAGAACCCGGAAGGCGCATCCCTCTATGAGGAACTCGCCTACATGCGCGATGTTGACATGGCCATTGATACGGCACCGAAGGAAAGGGTCGGCACCGGCACCTACTGCCGCGTGGAAAATGGCGTCGTAAAGACGAATGACACGACCGCGTCCCAAACAATTCCGGCTTACGTCTATGACAACAAGACCGGCATCATCAAGAAGACCGTTGAGGGCGTGTTTACTACGCCGTGGTTGAGCGGTGGGCTGGATGGGACCGCCCAGCAACAGGTCCACCAGATGATGGGCGATTATGGCATTATGTGGAACGCCAATTCGTTCGGCTACTGCCTGTCCTATGGCAAGTGGGGCATGCCGCTTCTCGACAAACTCTGCATTACCTTGACTGGCCACATCATCACGGTCTCGTTCAACCTTAACCTTACCCTCCTGCAGCACTACTGCGGAACATCGTATTATCCGGCTGAACTCGACAAGACGAACCGCCTGTGCGGCCTGCGCTTGCCGATCTATCCGTCGATTGGCGACATCAGGTACCTGGACAGCAAATACCAGGTCCCGATGCTTACCGGCGGTGGGCCATACGGCTATCGCTCCGGCATGACGGTTGCGGCATATTTCCCGACCAGTACGAGCGCGATGGTATTGGATATCCAGTGGACGGCCCTTATCAACGGGGGCAATATCGTGGAAGCGCCGAATGTGCCTATTGTCTTGCAGGGACCTTGCGCATTTGCGGCAAAGTCGTCTGCCGAGGACTTCCTGAGTTCCCATCACTCGTCTGCCCTGTCATACTGGGACGGGAAGGCTGCGGTCACCGATGCGCAGATCAGGAACGCGTTCAGGCAAATCAACTTCTCGTAGGAGCCTTTAGATGTCAACCAAGATTTCGACACTTGAAGCGAACCCGCTGGGTCATATCACGGGTAGTCTTGCCGTTTCCCAGGCCAATTACGAGGCCATCCTCAATGCCTTGGTCGAGTGGGAGCACAGCAAGATGGACAAGGTCACTGTCCGTCTCAGCACGAACACGCCCCCGTATTTTGTCGATTATGTCCTTTCGACGAAGCACGCTGCCGACAAGGGCGGTGGCGACAATGCGGTGGCGCCGTTTCTCGGCGCGGGCAAGTATGCCTACAAGGAAATGCACCGCGTTTCCGCGACCTACGATCCGGCAAACCCGGACACCGTCGTTGCCCGCATTACTACCGGTTCCGACTTTGGCAGGAAGGCTAAGGTGTATGCCGTCCCGGCAATCTATGACGAGTGTTCAAGGTGGAACCCGGACACAAATTCCACGGAATATTACGTGGCCGACAAGTTCACCAAGGATTACCCCGCCGGGACGTATTTCGCCCGCTGCATAGGCAGTCTCGATGACCAGGATGTACCGGCATCAATCGCCCTCTATGTGACGACGGCCGATGTCGTTGCGGAAGACGCCATTGTGTCTGGAACTGGAACCGGAAGCAACTGCAGGCCAGCGGTGATTGACTATGTGTCCAATCTGCCGTTGCCGACGGAGGATACGCTGGTGAAGTATCGCGGGGTCGTCTATGAGCTCGCTTCCGACCGGAACATGTCGTATCTGCCGGACAACCCGAAGTCCGGTTTCAGGAAGTTCTGTGATAGCTATTCCGAGGAGGCAGTCTATTCCTACGGAACGCTGGTCGAGAAGGACGGGATGTTCTATGTCTATCAGTTCGACGCGGATTCGTCGGTGGCCCCGGCTGAGCTGGTTGAGGATGCGGGAGGTGACAGCGCCCTCGTGGAGAATACGGACTACTGGGTCCGCATGTTCCCGCTCGATGCGCACTACTCCGTCGGCAATGGCGGGACGCTCCGGTACAAGCTGGTTACGGACATCTCCGGCTTTATCGTCAAGAACAATTCGTCCGAGCCGTTCATGTCGGATGCGGAAATCCGCATGCACAGCTCCCTCCGCATCCCGGCAGGCCGCACGGTGCAGCCGAAGGGCGTGGAGATTATCCCGAGCTGCAACTACATCCAATACCCGGATTCCCGGAATGCGAAGTGGGTTTCGGGGAAGACCTACGGCCCTACTGATACGTCTATCGGCGTTTACGGGTTGCAGGACTATTCTTCCGTGATGGTGTTCAGCCATGCGTCCAAGGATGTTTCCCGGCTCAACATCATCAACTATGACGGACCGGACCTTGATCAGGGCCTCGCAATCTTCCTTCCCGTAAATGTGGTGGGCAAGAATGATGAGGTGGTGTCGCCGAAGGATGGCGCCATGTTCGAGTTCATGTTCCGCATCTGGCCGACACCGGAGCTCAATGGCGGAAAGGTGAACGACCTCATCGTGAACAAGGCGCACATCTACGTGTATAACGTGATGGACTATGCCGACCTCGACCTCGCCTCCCGCCAGTTCTCCAAGAACAACGCGTGGCCGATTGCGAAGTTCAGCATGGCCAGGATGACCAACTTCTATGTGTTCGGCGAGAACGTCGCAATTCCTGACCGTCCGGTAATCTACAAGGCCCGGTTCATCTACAACGCCACGGACAACGCCTGGCAGACATTTGACTATTACCAGCTCCCGGACCATATCTTCATGTCCCCGAACGGGTTTACCGATTCTGCGGAAACTGCGGGCTTCCCGATGTTCCAGGATCCGTTCTCCCGCAGTGACCTGAGCCCGATTAGGGTAGGCGCCGAATACTATGGACGGATGAAGGGCGTCTGGAACCAGCCGGAAACCTAGTTTTCGGCCATGCCGGCCAAGAAGTATAAGTGTGTTTTCCCAGGATGCAATTACGAGACCGATGAGCGCAGGCTCATCGAGTTTCATCATGTGAACCCGAAAGAACTTGGGGTGAAGCTCAACAAGGATGTGACCATCCAGCTATGCCCCGTCCACCACAAGATGATTTACCACCCGCTCGCGAAGAGCGGGCAGCACGCAATCAAGGACGAGCACTCCCTGTCCGTCGTGCAGGTGGCGAATACGACTACCGGGAAGGCCGTCATATTCCGTGACATGGCCGGCCATGAGATAACGGTCGAGGTGGATAGCCGCCCGCCGAAGCCTAGCGCAATCTATGCGTTGTCGTGGTCCCTCGTTGGCGGCATCTCCGAACAGGAGGTGAACGACTGCGATTCCTACGTGGAACAGCAGGTCGATATGCGCGGGTTCCATCAGGTAGGAAACACTATCTACTACAATTCTGCACACTGTACGGTGGCCCATGAGCTGCTGAAAGCCTACATCACCCAATACATGGTTACCGCCAAGGCGGAGTTCTTTGCCGCGCTTGCCAAGGCCCGGGCGGACTACCGCCGGTTATAAACTAGGGTAGAAGAATGTGTAGGTTTAGCGATGGCGGATGGGAATATAAAGCATTTGATACCGTCGGTCTTGTTCAATACGGAACAGGAATATGCCGGGTATTATGATGACAGCAAGAAAAGCCGCGCCCGCACGAACATTGGCGTAGAAAGCCTGTCGGGTTCCCGGCTTGGCGATCATTATTTCATGACGCATATTGCGACCGAAAACGGGAACCTTGTCCCCAAGGCTGTTATACCGGGCATTTCCGACATTGCCAATTTGACCGAAAGCCTTTCCGGCAAGAAAGATACCCAGAACCCTGTGGAGGGCGGCGCATCCGGCACGGCTGCGGCAACTTCCGATTTCACGTTCATTTCCAATGTGACGCAGGACCGGCAGGGTGTAATCACCCGTGAATGGAAGAAGGTTCCTGATGCGAGCACATCGGCAAAGGGAGTCGTTCAGCTATCGGATGCGACCAATTCGAGCAGCCATTCTTTGGCAGCTACCGCCTATGCCGTGAAGCAGGCGTATGATGAAGGTCATGGCGCAGTCCATTCTGTTGTCGCATCGAGCACTAACGGAAATGTCACTGTTGATGGGACTGACGTTCAGGTTTATCGGCATCCGAGCCATACCGCCTATACTGGAAAGCCGACCGCAAATGCGACGCCTGGTTTTGGTGATTCGGTCACAATTTCCCAGATTGCGAGCGATGCGCTTGGGCACGTGACCGGGATGACTGACCGGACGATAACGATTCCGGCAACGAAGGCAAGCAGTTCTAAGTTGGGACTGATCCGTTTGAACTATTCTCCGGCTTCCGGCGCCAAGGAATATGCTGTCAAGGTAAATTCCAGCGGCGATGCCTATGTTGCGGTTCCGTGGACGGATAGCGATACGAAGAACACGGTCGGGGTTGGGACCAAGAGCGGGGTGTCCGATACGATGTCGTTCTATTTCCCGTTCACGTCGTCCGTAAGCGGGAGCAGCCAGCAGTCATATACGAAGACTAACGCAAATACCGGCGATGCGTTGCTTGAAGCGACGTATGATGCGGCCACGAGCGAATGGTTCTTGGATTTTGCCGGGTTCCGTGTTCCGGTGTTTGCACAGTCGGTGGTAGGGGTCAACGACGCCTTTGTTGCAACCGATTATGAGGGCCGGCTGACAGTTAAGAAGGGGCCGGTTCGCTATGAAAACGCTGTGACGGGACTCGCGCCCATTCTCCAGACCGATGATTACACAATGACCATTATTCAAAAGACTGGCATCATTTATGACGGGTCGCAAGTTACGTTGGGACCAGACAAGACGCCTATTGGTTTTTTACTTCCGCACGTTACTCCGAATCTTATTCCTATTATGGATCTTGACCAGGATGGCCGGACGTATGCGGATGAGATGGATCGTGTGGTTGCAATGGTCGAATACAATGGCAGTAGGCCTCCGCTGCTTGCTGTGCAGTGGCGTAACATTCCTGGACAGGTTCATGAGGTGAGTGTGGAGAATTTTGATTCGCACCATCATGAAGTTTATGATAAAATATCGAAAATGGTCAGCAATGGCCGAATGATATATACATCTCCGAACGGGGTGTCGTCTAGGTGCTATTTGCAAGATTATTCTTTCGACCCCAATAATGGGTGGCGTGCTACATTTGCCGGCGTGTCTACGATGGGCAACCTGGCAAGGCTGGGTTTGGTGGACTGTTCGTCAAATCACGGCACGCAAACGATGAACGCACGTGAGATGACCTTGTACCCAATCGACATCTCGGGCACTTATGGCAATGAGCGAAACACGATTTACTTCCTGTGATGAGGTGACCTTTGAGCGGTATTGTTTATGACGAAGAACGTCCATTTGCCCCGGTAGTCAATGACCGGCTTCGGACTGTATTGACCAATCATACTGGGCAATCTGACGCTCACCTCTCATTCCCTTATCTGGGCATACTTGGCGAGCCGATGCTGAAACAGTATATAGCATTTGACCGGCCCGTAACTGATAATTTTGGCGCAGCGGGTGTTATATACAAGAAATCAACGGCTTCACAGCCAAATCGTTCATGGATTGAGTTTCAGCGCGATCCGTCCAATAATCTCATTGTGAGCGCTAGTTCGCAGATGATGTGGATGCTGAAATATCCTTTTCCTGCGGGTGGACAGGGGTTTCCGTCCCCGTATGCGGATGTTGTCGTTTCGCTTGCTGGAATAAGCGATTATACCGCAAGGGGGTTTACAGGGAATGGTGATTCGGTAGTCCCGTCGATTGCGTATGGCGGATCCCCGTCGGCAATGACAGGGCATGCCGATGTTTCAAAGGCCGTGACGTTTAAGTTCTGGGGGCTTGACAGTATATCCAATGCGACTAGATATGTTTCCGCACATTACTTGTTCCATACGGATATACGAAACCTTCCGACTGGCTACACGCCGAATTACAGCAACCCGGTCAAGCTCTATACCGATATTAACCATGGCACCATGGGGATGATGAATGGCACCGGAACCTGGCCGCTTTATGTCTGGGACACGGGTAGCCAGCAAGAGGGCTCCAGTACGTCATGGCATAAATTTTTGAGCGATCCGAACAATAGCGATTGGTTTAGATGCACTCGTTTCACCGACAAGGATGCGTTCCCGTCAACGTGCCCGTCCGACGGTAAGATGCTTGCATACATGCGTTTTGACATGCAGAGCGTTTCGCAGACATCGTATATTTCCACGACTGCGCCTACTGTGGGGCTTGACCTTTCCGGGTTTACCTATAAGTCCGATGCACCCGGTGCAACGCTCCATATTGATCTCGATTATGCGTTCTTGTTCTATGGCACAAAGGGTAACGGCTGGATCTATGACAATGACGGTTATAAGGATAATGTCCAAACGGCAACCGTTTCGCTGCAACCCAGCGAACGCGAAGTGGAACTTTTTAGTAATGTGGGCGGGCTGAATATCAGTGCCAAGTGTGAGTATAACGGGCCCATGCTTCGGTTGCGGTCCGCGACTGGCAGTACCATAAGGGTAAACAAGCTGACTATGGTCGCGAAGGCGAAATCACAGTATGGCGGTGATACTTGGGAACGCGACAATACAAAAACTATTACCACTGCGTTTGACATCCCGGTGGGTGGCAGCACTTCGTTCTATTATTGGTACAATTATCCTGTCCAAGTTGCGAGTAATACCTCGAAGACGTATTTAAAAGCTATATTTGAGCTTAGCAACGGCAAGAAACTCACGTTCGAGATTAACTCGACCGGCGGTATCACCTTGCGGCTTAAATGTATAGAGGAATGATGCGTTTCGATGCGGAAGGATATGTTCGCCTAGTCAATGCCCCGGAAACTGCCGGGGTTCTTTATGGACTGCTGGATGCGCTGGAAGAGAATTTTCCGGGTGCGGCCAGATTGGTTTCCGAGATACGCGGTGCGCTTTGGCGTTCTGCTGACAAGGTTCCGGTAGTTCCTGCGCAGATTGGAGCGTGGCCGCATATCAAGGTAGATGTTCCTATAACCGACCGGTGTAACCTTGCCTGTAAGGCATGCTCCCACTTCGCTCCCATAGCGAAGGATGCGCCAATGGTTGACCGTGAGGACATAGCGGCCTCGCTGGAACTGTTGAAACGGTCATGCGGGGACATCGTGTTTACTGTATTCCTCATTGGCGGGGAGCCCTTGCTGCACCGTGACCTGGAGGCAATTATCCGGGACACCCGGAAAATCTTCCCGGACTGCGAACGTTATGTGGTCTCCAACATGCTGCTGTATGGCAGGTGGCGAGGGGTGTTCAGGGATCTGCTGCCTCAGACGGGCACGGCTCTCGGGTATAGCTGTTACGGGGAGGTCAACCGGCGCGTAATCGAGATTGCCCGCAGGGACAGCGAAACCTATCACTTCCCCTTTGTCCAGTTTGGAACCAATCCGCCGGAGTTCACCTCCTACTTGAAGAGCGCCGACCCGAAATATCCGGCCACCGGAAAGGCCGATTGCTACATGGCCAACTGCCCTACCCTAATCGGAAACTACCTGTATTTGTGCAGCCCGGTCTCATATCTTCAATATCCCAATGCCGCGTTCGGGATGAACTTGCAGGCGACCTGCTATGACCGAATAGACTTGCGCGAGGTTGAACATCCCGACGAGGTCCTTGTCCTAACCCGATTGCCGCATCCGTTTTGCCGTCACTGCAACGTAAAAGGCAACCACCCGATAGGATGGTCGCCAAGCAAGTGTGAACGCGGCGAGTGGTTCGAGGACTAGCCGAAGAATTTCGCGAACGCCTCGTTCATTACCCGCCAGTCGTTGTGGTGTTTCAGCCGCTCGTTGACGAGCCCACAGGCGCCATTGTGGAACTGGACGACGTGCGGGACTTCATGGAACAACGAGAGAATCTTGATGCCCTTTCGCTTCGCATACAGGTGGTAGAGCAGGTCGTCGTGGTATGACTGGCGAGACAGGCAGTAGTCTGCGATTGCCGCGAATACGTAGGGGTTGTATGCTCCGGGCGGATGCAGGGTCGCATATCCCCAGGGGATCCCGTCGCCTACGGTCTGTGCGATGATGCAGCCGGGGTTCTGTTTCCACTTGTTGTAGAGTTCCCCCGCGTAGTCATATTTGTATAGGCAGTCGTCATCCGCGCTTATGATGGGGAGGTCCGGGTAGGCCTTCATTGCGAAGATGATTTTCTTGTAGGGCTTGTAGTTCTTGTGGACCCAGAGTATCTGGACGACACCGGTTTTCGCGAGCGCTTGCAGGTCAGCCGGCAGCTCGGCTTCTTTCCGCGGGAACTCTTCGTCGGACAGGGTGAGGACTACCTTGAAGCCCTTGCAGTGTTTCAGTATGCTGAAAATCGTGAGGCCCACTCCCTTGATGCGGGCTTTCCACGAAGTCAGCGCGATTATCCCCTTTATGTTTTCCATGTAGTTACTTCTTTTCCCCGTATTTCTTGGCGAGCGCCTGTGCTATCCGGGCACCTTCCTTTACGCCGAGCGTGGTGATCTGGTTGTCCGTGCAGAATTTGGCGAGACGTGCTGCGATTTTCTTGGCAAACTCGAAATTGTCGGTGTCCTTTGTCTGGACCATCTCGTCCTGGGCTTCGCGGACTGCGCCCGACTGCACGAACTTGGTGACGATTTCTTCCGTGGGCATTGCCGGGACCTGTTCCTGGTTTACTGCGCCCGGTGTTTCGTCTCCGGTCGGAGGGGGTGCGTCAACCGTGTCCTGCGCTGCGGTATCGTCTGGTGCAGCCGCGCCGTCCGTGGAAATGTCGCCACCGCCAAGGTCTGCCCCGGCATCCATGCCGCCGAGCCCGCCATCGTCAGCCGGCAGGCTTGCATCGACCGCATTGGGATCGTCTGTGGCGGGTTCGGTCGCGGAGACATCGGCGGTTTCCGGTGCCGGAACTGCTGCGGCATCTGCCGGGGCATCGGTTTCCGTTTCCGTAGTCGGGACGCTGCCGTCACCTTCGGCTTCGAAGATTGCCATTGCTGCCTTGATTGTCGCTTCTACGAGGGGGACATCGGGGCAATCCTGCCGGATGTCTTTGAAGAACGGTGCAAGTTCATTCATTGTGTTGCCAAGTGCTTTTGACATAGTTTATAGCGTCGCCCCGGCTATAAACTATGGGTAATTACGGAGACAAATGAAATGAACGAATTGGACCAGATGATTGCGGCCACCAAGGCCGACATTGCCGATGACAATATCCTTGCCGAGGCTTTCGAGAAAGGCGCAAGGGCTATTTTCGAGGGTGTTGGCGCCGAGGGGACCGAAACCACGTCGCTTCCGACCGAAATGGGTGACGTGAGCGGTGACAAGGCAAAGGAAATTGCCTCTGCCGTGACCAACCTTGGCGAAACCCAGGATGCCGCTGCCGAGGCGAAGGAAGCCGTTGACAAGTCGACGGAGCTTTCTGAACGTGCCGAAAACGAGGCCAAGCTCGCCGATGCCGACAAGGCTGTCGCCGATGCCGCCAAGACGGCTGCCGACGTCACCAACTCGGTGACCACCGAGAAGAACGAACAACAGCAGCAGGCCTAGTCATGCCGTCGAGTTTCGAGACATTCCTCGAAACGGTGCGCGGCAAGCTCGGTGAGGAATGCTACGACAACGTTTGCCGGAGATACCAGACGTATCTTGAAAACTGCGCCCCTCCCCCGTTGAGGGTCCCGGACTCCATGCGTGCGAACGCGATGGTCTGGGGGTATTCCGACATGCTCAACATCCTCACCCCGTCGGGTGCGGTTGACGGGAACGACTGTACGGGGAAGGCATATACCAACCCCAACCAGCCCGCGCCGTCGATGAAGGACCAGAGCGGGCAGATTGACCCGAAGAACTGGGAACACCCGAAGTTCAAGAAGCCTACGCACCTGACGTCGATACCGATCAGGAAGATGATGGAACGCGCACAGTCGCACATCAAGCAGCCGATGGAATTGGCGAACGCGAGCCAGGTATATCCGAACAAGGTCGGGCCGTTCTCGGGCCGCGACGGGTATAACGTTCCCGTGAGCACCTACGTCGGCGGGGATTCCAGCAGCTCGGCATCCTCGTCCGCATCTACATCGGAGTAGGCATGGGTTCCGAAGTTTAAATTTGTATTTTTCGACTGGGTGGTACTGCTAGATGAAATCAAAGAAGGTTGCCGGCAAACGACTTTTCAACTACCTGCAAGGTGGGATCAAGTGGAAGGAACACAAGGACATCATCCTTGACTTCTGGATTGGTTACAAGTGCAAGGACTATGGCTATCAGCCTAGCCAGTTTGCCCGCATGGTCCGCGTGGTGGACCTTCCTACCGAGGCGCAGAAGCGTTACGAGGAGTGGTTCAACAGCTACGATTTTCAGAACACGACGGACAAGGCGTGGCTTTCGTTCGTCGATGGCACGCTGAACATCTTCTACCACACGAAGAACCCCGTGATGGACCCGGACGACACTTGGTATATCGAGTTGATGCAGTCCGAAGTCAGGGCCCGCGACATTGCTGAAAAACAGACATATCACGGGCGTCCGAACCTGAACAGCTTCTTCCGTTCCGATACCAACTCGAAGCCGGAAGAAGTCGGTGGCCGTCGAAACGGCTACATTTTCTCGTATAGGCTTGCGGAACTCGATACGTCCCGCGAAGACAACATGTATTGGGGCATCGTATTCCAGTGCCCCGAGACGGTTACGCTGCAGTTTGACAACAATGGGCGGACCGACAGCAGGTCGATTAACTGGGCCGCCAATGCCACGCACATGACGCTGGTGCGCGTATGTGCTGACGGGCGCCTGAAAATTGTCCCTGTGTTTGTGGAGGGCAAGGACTGGCATGCCGACCGGTATGTCCCCGAGGGGCAGGTGAACCAGTCACCGATGTCACCGAAGGCATTGCTTGCCTATGTCAAGGAGAAGTTCCAGGATCTTTATGGTATCTGGGACGACATTGACGCGGCAGTGAAGAGCGATAACGAAGGGCAGACCGCCCGTGAAAACGCGATGAACGTCATGAACGACGAAGAAATCAAGGTCGGCAGGGTCATCCCGAACATCGAGAAGTTCATCCGCGAGGGTAACGTGTCCGATGCCAAGCGCGAATACAACAAGGAAGTCCGAAAGGCGGTGAAGGCCCAGGTCAAGGGTTCCGAAAGCGCCAAGAAGGAGAAGATGCGCAATATAGTCAAGGCCAAGAAACGTGCAGCCGATGCGCGTCTTGCCAAGCTGCGGGTGGCGTTGGAGGACTAGCCATGTCGCCTGACCGTTTCGCATTATGGAAATTCAAGACAATCGAGGGCATCCTCCAGGGATGGTGTCCTGGCGACTTCACCCGTTCCAAGTATGAACAGGACGGGAAGCTCCGTGCCACGATTGAATACGATCCGAAACAGGAAACCGCCATGGTCTCCGTGGATGGGTCGTCGCCGGTGCAGGTTCCGTTCAGGGGACTTGTCGGCAAGCTCAAGGAACTTGGCCTGTATGTCCAGCGCGACAGGAAGTTCTGCCACGAAAACGCGCTGATACCATTTTGCTAAATCTGAATGAGGAAGGATTTGTGATGGGCGCCTATAACGGATATGATTATGACATGGGCAGTGCGCTGCTCGAAATGGACAGCATCCTGCTCGAAGCGGGGGAAAGGCCTGTCTTCGTGGAGGCCGATACCGGAACCTCGGCAGATCCGGCTCCAGACGCCGGGGCGATGTCCCAGGCGGTGTGCGACTGGCTCGCCGACTTTGTAAATTCCGATGACGGCTGGGGCTACCTGGCCGCGAAACGCAGGTCCGGCAAGCTCGACGTGACAGTCGATGTCGGCGGAGTTACCATCCATGCGGACAACGAGCACGAGAAAGGCTCGCCGACGAACTCGAAGGCCCTTGAAGTCAAGGACGGCGAGGTGTTTATCGGCCCGCGCAAGCTGATGGCATCCATCCTTTCTGCAAGTATCAACGAGCTCATGGAGCAGGACAAGGATTCCTCATTGCAATCGGCCATCGTCAGCGTCATCCGCGGAGATTCCGCGAAGGGGAACCTGAACGTGAAGTTCAAGAAGGCCATCGGGGACTTTATCTCCGGCAAGCGCCCGAAGCCGGCCCCGCAGAAGCAGCAGCAACAGCCTGCGTCCCTGCCCGACCGCGTGTGGGCGTATCTTACCTCCGATGATGCGACCAAGAATAGTGGTCTCGGTGTGGATGCCAAGAATGGCCGGAACGACGGCGCACAGGAAATGCAGCCTGACTTCTATGGCGAACGCGACATCGACCGCTTCATCCAGGAAACTGCCCAGAAGGACGGCGTTGCTGTCGATCCGGCAACTGTTACGGATGACGATAAGAAGGCTATTCTCGCCCATCTCCAGAAGGTCGTGGCTGCGGTCAATGAGCTCTCTTCCGACGAGATGTCCGGGGACGATGCCACTGTCGGCAAGTATGTGACTGCCCACCTGACAGGAGCCGGGAACGGTACCGGCAAGACTGACGGGCAGGGTGAGAACGGAGACGAGAACGACTGGGCGAAGCAGCTCTGGAAGTTCCTCCTTTCCGATAACCAGGACAAGAACCGCATGCTCGGCCAGGACTGCCATCAGGCACGCAAGGCCGATACGCAGGTCGGCGATGATATCTACACCGATGACGCTATCCGGGAATACATGACCGTGATGGCCGATGCGAACCCGTCGGAAATTTCCGGCTCGGCTGACAGCATTTCCGGTGCCGACGTGGACGCCTGTCGCGCCGTGATGGGCAAGGTTCCGCCTGCAATGAACCGTGTTACGCCTGAGCAGTATAACCGCAATGATGTGGAGCTCGGTGCGATTATCACCCAGTACCTTACTGCCGGTGATGCGAAGAAGGAACAGAACAACGGCATGAAGTCGGTCACTCCGGCAGCAATCATGCGCGGGTTCGAGGCATGGTATTTCGGCCAGTGGGTCCGTACCCGCGACGAGGCCGTCAAGCATGTCGAGCGCCTGTTTAGCGGTTCCCCGTTCAGCAGCGATTCCAACGTCAGGAAGCAGATCAATTCCCACGACATCGCGAGCGGATTTGCCAACGAGAACTATGTGGCCCGGACGGTCAACGAGTTCAAGGAGGCGATGAAGTCGTCCAAGAACGAGAAGGTAATCCCGGCGATGGACGGCAACGTGATGATGGCCATTGGCAAGTTCTTCAGCAGCACCCTTCCGGCACGCTACATGAAGCTCCGCCAGGCGGTCCAGGGCGTGGTCGAGAAGAACCCGAAGGCTGCGAAGGAATGGGAGAAGATTCCTCGCCGCGCAGCTGCGTTCGTTGACAACCGTGTCGATGCCTTCACTACCGAGAAGGTTGGCGGTAACAAGGGTGGCTGGCTTGAACAGATTGCCCAGGCTACCGAGCGCGTGAACAATTCATTCGGCCTCGAAAACGAGAAGCCGATTGCGGGGTTGAAATGATCCAGGAAAATATGCCGAACCGCTGGCTTAACTGCGCCGTCCCGGGCGTGGCGCTGACGACCTGCATTGGCTCCGTTTACTGCTGGAGCCAGTTCGCCCCCGAGCTCATGAAGACTTTCGACTTGTCGAAGGGTGCGGTGAGCGTCGGGTTTACCCTCATCATCTTCTTCCTTGGCATGTGCGCCGCAATCTTCGGTTCGGCCATCGAGAAGAACCCGCGCTTCGGTGCGTGGCTGTCCACGATAATCTTCATCACGGGCTTCCTGATGCTCGGGACGTCTGTCCTGATCGAGTCCGTGGCGGCTTTCTACATCGCGACCATGTTCATAGGCGCCGGGACGGGCATAGGCTACGTCACGCCGGTAAAGAGCCTGATGAAGTTTTTCGCCGACCACAAGGGGCTTGCGTCCGGGCTGGCCATTACCGGGTTCGGGCTGGCCAAGTTCATTGCATCCCCGGTCATCGAGTGGCTGCTTGCCACGCTGCCGCTGTATGGCGTGTTCTACGCGCTTGGCGCGGTATATGCCGTGGTGATGATGCTGTCCAGCCTGTTTATCAGGAAATACCCGTCGGTGGAAATCCCGAAGAACCTTGACTGCTTCCGTTATTCATATTTGCTGCGGTCGAGGGAATGGTGGGCCATCTGGTTCATGTTCATGACCAACATCAGCTGTGGCTTGGCGATTATCTCGCAGGAGAAGGGCCTGTTTTCCGGGCTCGGCATCGCCGCGATAGGCGCCGTCCTGTCAGTCACCGCATTGGCCAACTCCGGCGGTAGGCTGGGGTTCTCCGCGCTTTCCGACCGCATAGGCCGCAAGGCGTCGTATCATTTCATTTGCAGTTTCGGCATCCTCGGTTCACTGTTCTGCATCACTGGGAGCGTCCCGCTGACCGTGCTCGGCATACTCATGGTGGAGGCCGCATACGGCGGTAATTTCTCCGGCCTTCCGAGCCTGCTCGCGAAGCGCTTCGGCATCGAGAACGCATCGCGTGTCCATTCCATGACCCTTACCGGGTGGAGCGTGGGCGGAATTTTCGGCCCGTTGCTCGCGAATAACCTGTCCGGTACCGCGCTCTATGCCGTCCTTGCCGTCCTTTACTTCATTGCGTTCACCGTGATGGAAGCCAACGTGAGAAAATAATGTATATTTGGATCATGGTACTCGTTGACGACATGCTCACTGTTCTCGGTTCAATGGCCGCGGTGGTCTTTGCGCTGATGGGTATTTGTTTCGTCCTGTGGATTGCCGTCCTTGTGTACTGCTCGCTGCATGAGGCCATGGTTTTGCGGGCTGCATGGAGGCGTGGCATGAAGCTGTTTATTTCCGGTTCGGCATCCATCAAGGTCCTGACCCCGGAGGTCGAGAACGTTATCGACCAGTTCATCGGGAAGGGTGCCGAGATCCTTGTCGGCGACTGCTATGGTGTCGACTCCGCCGTCCAGCGGTATCTTGCCCGCAGGGAATACAAGAATGTTACCATCTATACGAGTAACTCTACGCCCCGGTGTGACTATGTCCCGGGTTGCTGTATCATCTCGTGCAACGGGGAGACCATCGGCCTGCATGGCGAGGCTTTCTATGCGGTAAAGGATGCTGCCATGTGCCGTGACTGCGACTGCGCCCTCATGCTGTGGGACGGTGTCAGCATAGGCACCAAGAACAATATTGCCCGCGTGAAGGGCGCGGGCAAGCCGTATAAGGTGATTACAGTAAGCGGTGAGACCAGGGAGCGGATGAACCTTCTCAGACGGGGAGGCGCAGTCCGAGCTCAGGGTGCTCCCGCATGAACTCTTTCAGCGCGGCGCCGTAGCGGAACCTGCTGTATTCGTTCCTGAAAGCAATCTTCTCGTCGCCGTAGTCAATGTTCTCGATTACGTTCTTGGGGATCCTGGCAAGCGGGGTCCCCTTTGCCATTGCGCGGAGACCGTTCCACTCGTCGTCGTGGAGCATCTTGAAGTAATGGGAGAACCATTCTGTGGGCCAGTCCGCGAGTGAGTGCGGCGGGAATAGCCGAAGGCCAGCGACCAGCTTCACGCCGACGGTGGACTGCAGCCAGTGGCCGAGGATTGTCTTCGGGTATGCCCTGTGCAGCCGCGTGAGGTAGTCCACCGTGAACGGGGACACTACGACATCGTCGTCCGTCGTGATGACCGGGATGTCCGGGTATTTCTTCATCGTCGGGTCGAGCTTTTTCAGGGCGCGGGTGTTCTCCTTGGTCCAGAGGACCTCGAATTTCGGGGAGTTCCGCGTCATGACCTCGATAGCTTCCGGGAGACGGTAGCCTTTGCCGAACTCGTCGGTGGACAGCACCAGCACGACCTTGTATTTGAAGAAGGTCCGCTGCGTGAGCCAGCGTGCGAGGACGCGGGGGAGTTCCGGGCAGTTGATCCGCCCGGACCAGGTCGTCAGGGAGACTACGATGTCTAGCGGTTCAGCCATTTGGCAATCGCGTCCTTCTTGGAATAGAAGTATGATTCCCAAATCTGGGTGACGTTGTCCAGGTTCTTGCTGGAGATGTCGTCCATCTTCGGTTTCTTTTGGACATACGGGCGCACGGCGAGCACGTTGTTTTCGCCGATGATGGACTTGACTTCGTATTCCCCGGACTTGCTGGAACGGGCCACCCAGTCGGAGAAGATGTATTCCGCCCAGCCGACGAGGGTCTTGTTGCCGCTGTCGGTGTTCGGGGTGTCCATGCCGGTTTCGAGGTCGAGGACCTTGAAGTTGGACCACCCGGATTTCAGGAGGCCCGCGTTGAGGACATCGACCGGGGAGTTCTTCCACATGCCGCCGTCGATGTAGCAGTTCTTGTCGCTGTCGTAAACGCAGTCGAAGTAGGTCGGGGCTGCGGTACTTGTCAACACTGCGAACCACTTATCAACATCTTTGTCACCAAGATCCCACACCTTTTCAACGGACGAGCCGTTCATGCAGGTGGACGGGATATAGACCGGCTTCTTCCAGGTCCCGATTTTGCCCGTGAACTTCTCCTGCAATAGCTTCTTGAGGTTAGAGTTGTTGTAGGTCGGGCACTTCGGTTTGAGGCGCTGCAATACGCCATACTTCGTGAAAATCTTTTTCAGGTTGCTGCGGTAGAGGTCGTACAGGTCATGCGCGGAATAGCCTTCCGCGAACCCGGCAGCGATGATTGCGCCGGTTGATGTGCCGGCGTATGCCTGCGCGATGTCGGGAATTTTCTTCCCGATGAGCTGTTCGACTTTGCAGAGGAAGGCCAGGGGGCCGATGCCTAGCGCACCGCCACCGGCGACGGAGATGACGAGTTGACGTCCCATTGATTATCCTTTCATGTGTTTAAACTTGCGCATCTGAACGAGATGCTCGTCGGCAGCCTCCTTGCTCGGATGGCTGCTCAGGATTTCGCCCGTCTCGTGGGATTCGATGACCCACGGGGCATCCTCACCCTTCGAGTTCTTGTGGCCTTCGCGATATACAACCGTTTCTATGAGCGGTTCGCCGAAGATGGCGTATGCGGCCTTGCCGAACGCATCTACGAGGACATTGTCGTCGCAGTCACTGCGGGCTGCTTCTACGAGCTTGTCTATCTCTTCCATAAACGAAAAAACTAGGGGTGTATTCAGCCCCTAGTTTATAGACCCAGTCGGGTATCGAAATAGTGACTTGGCGGTATTACTTCTTGGAGCACTTCACCGCGAAAGCGTCGTAAGTGTTGTCCGGGTGCACCACGATTGCAACGCCGGAGCACCAGTTGACCCACGGGCTGTTGCCCGTCTGGTTGTACTGGAGACCGGTTACACCGGCCTGCATGCAGCCGATGTAGTAGTCGCTCGTGATGAAGAAGTTAAGCCGTTTGCCGAACTTGTCCGCCGCGTTGATGATCTCGTTGATGAACTGCTGCGTGTCGGAGACAATCTGGCTGCGGGCTTCGTCCGCGCTGGAAACCCCGAAGTAGGTCGTGAGTTCGTCCTGGGTGAGGTTCTCCGGCTGGTTGGCGTATTTCTTCAAAAGCTCGGTGGTGCCGGATGCCGGTCTGGATTTCAGGTACCGGTAGCCTTCCAGGAGCTCCTGGTCGATTGTGATGCCCGAGTAGTCGGATGCCGAGCTGTCGGTGTCGCCGCGCCCTTCCGCGATGCACTGTGCGGTATGCTGTGTGCGGATGAGCTCGGTCGCGAAGTAGTGCGCGTCGTTGGTCTCGAACGGGATCGTGCAGGTGGCGTATGAGGATGACGGTGCGTTGCCGTAGGCAAGCTGCGTGCCTATCGACTTCGCGTGGGCGATGCCGGTGCTGTTGATGTCGGTGGTGGAGCTACCGTCGCTGTCGCGTTCGGCGTGCCTGATCACATAGATGAGGCGGTCGCCCTCGGAAAGCCACGGCTTGTCGCTGTCGGTCGTCTTTTCCGGGTCACGCATGATTGCGGCGTAGTAGAAGGTGTGCTCCTTCGTCATGTTTTGTGACTGGTCCATGAGGAACGCGCGGACATATTCAACCAGTTCTTCCGGGATTTCCGGCTCTTCTGTCGGTTCTGTCGTGAAGATGAGCTCGTCGCCGCTCGCATACTCGATTGAGTCAGCGGCATCAAGCATGTCGATGTACTTCTGCTTGCGTTCTTCCGTAAGGAACGGGTCGGTGTCGAGCGCCTGGAAAACGACCTTCGCTTCGCGGAATGAACCGGTAAGCACCAGTGTGTAGGCCGGCGCTAACTTCTCGGCGATTTCCAGCGGGGTGATGCCAATGAATTTCGTGAGGATGCACTCTTCCTTGAAGAGGGCTATCATCTCATTCGCCACTTCTATATTGTAGTCAACCTCGCCCGCCACGCCGTCGATTGCCGCGATGCGGGATGCGTTGGAATTGTATTCAACCTCGAAGCGGACCTTGTCGACTGGCTTGCCCAAGAAGTCAAGGACTGTGTGCTCGTCGTAGTTTTCGATGATGTCCGCCGCGGAGTTCGTCCAGAAATCTTTGTTGTTGTATATGCACTGGTCGTCAACATACACAACACGGGAAAGGTATTTCATGTCGGTATCCTCTGTGAAAATGAAGTCGGCCTCGTCGCGGTTGTCATACTTGATTGCGTCCTTGAGCATGAAGAGGCTGGCGGACTGGTATGCAATTTCGCGGGTGGCTTTGTCAAGCGCGTAGAACTGTTTCACGGTTAAACCTCCATACCGTTTAGTTCAAGGTAAAACTTCTGGTCAGTGTAAAGCGTTGCCGACCTGACCCCGTCGGATTGGTAGGTATTGTCGTAAGCGGCGGATGCGAGGTCTGCTGCTGTCCCGACGTGGTTGATGGCATCCTCCAGCGGCACTTCGGTGACTGCCGAAAAGAGCGAGACGATGTCGAAGAATGTGGGGATGGTTTGCTGGCCTGTGCTAGTGTCGCCAACTAGGGTGAATGCGGAACCGGTATAGACATAAATGCCGGGGTTGTGATGGTCGTCTGGATATTGCCCGGTTTCGTTCAGGTAATAGATACAGTTGGCTGTCCATTCTGTGTAGGAAGTGCCGTAACCCGCATCGTTTGGACCGAAATCTACGGTATATCCCGATTTGAGCGTAAATACATCGCCGGTATGGTCGGCATAGTAGAAAGAACCAGTTGCGCCGACGGCCTTGTTTGTGCCATCCGCTACGTAGCTCTTGTTGATAAGGGCAATCAGCGCTTCCATGTAATTGCTGTAATCGCCGAAGTTGATTTCTTCCGGGACATCTACGCTGGCAATCTTCCGGTAAATCCTGTTTTGCGTCAAGTAAGGGCTGACGTTGCTGCCGGTGTAGATTGCGTATTCGTACAGTGCGAGGTCATTGAGAAGGCCCTTGGCCGTTGACTTCATGCCAGCATACTGCAACGGATCGAGCGATGCCTTGCGGGTGTAGATGTGGTTGTCTTCAAGGACGTTTTGTCCGCCTTCGTTGTAGTTCCATCCGGTGTAGCGGAATACATAGTTTGAGGCTGTGCTTAGAATTGTGTCCTTTGCCGCAATGGGGAGACTGGTGCCGGCCGTTCCGACCGGGCCGATGTATGGTCCGGTGGCGGCAGAATTTCTTATGTAGATTGTTCCCGATGAGAGGCTGTTGAAGCTCCCCGTCCAACGGCGGAAAACACCGGCGGTAGTCGCAATGAACGTGTCGATGCTATCGGTTTCCCCATAATAGCCGGCCGTATTGTTGATGTCGGCGATGCTCTTGCTCTGGGCCTGGCCATGCGTCCATTTTAGGTAGTTGCCGTGCCATCCGCTAATGGCTTCCGGCTTGAACGAGGCATTGTTATTGGTGTACTGGATGTAATACTTGTAGCCTTTTTTGAGGGTCACGCCGGACACAGCGGCAAGCCGGCGGTAGCCATTCTTGCCGAACATGGTCTCGCTTGAAATCGTGTCGCCGCTAACTTTTGCGACAACGAGGCCGCTCTCGTGGAAGATGGCCACGTTTACCGAGGTAGATGATTCGGACGTTTCCGTGAATATCGCCAGGTTGCTGAGGTTGATGTCCTCTACCGGGACGTATTCAATCGTGACCGCATCGTTGGTTTCGGCAAGCGATATGTCTGTCGTCCACACGATGTATTTTTCCAGGTCGGCTGCGGACTGGACAGTCGCGCCCGGCGGGATCATGTAGACACGGTCAATGTCCACGAGGTCATTGGACCCCCCGTTCTTTTTGAGGAACTTGATGCCGTAGGTGTCGGCATTTGGGTTCCCCCTGCTCGGGAAATGGCAGGCTATCTTGCCCCAGTGAGTTTTTGTTCCCATGCTAGACTCCCGTTATGCGGAAGAACAGCGTCCCCTTTCCGCCGATGTCTGAACTGTGGTTCTGGACGATGTCAATGATTTGCGAGTCGCTCTCGACGACGAACAGCTGCTGCGGGAGCAGGGCCGGGGTTCCCGTTTCGATGGGGTTTACCTTGCACTGGACGGCATTGTCAATATTTGCCTTGTCCGATGCAGTGACTACGCCGGTGTTTCCGCTGGAGCCAGATGCCGGGGCGGTAGCAAGCGGGATGGTGGCCTTCTTGTTGGTGATGCTCACGTCCGCGCTGTCGTTTTCGAGACGGATGGATTCGATGACGTTCGTTTCGCCACCGCCACCACCGCCGGACACCCAGTCGAGCGTGCCGTTTGCATCGACTACGCCGAGTACCTTGCCGTTGTCGTTTGCATCCGGTGTAGGCCATGTTGTAGTAAGCCAAGTGTTGAAATCACCAATTTGTTCCTTTTCCGCACCGCTGAGGAGACCAGCGGTTCCGCCGGCTCCTCCCGATGCCGCGGTTGCGAGGGGGACTGTCACTATCTTGGTGGTAGAATCCGGGGTAAGCGGATCGGATGCGCCATACAGCTTGACGCCGTTGATGACGTTCATTTCGCCACCGCCACCACCGCCACCGGTAGAGCTGAACGTGAGTGTCTTGTCGCCGGTTGTTGCGTCCGTGGATATTGCAATCGTGACGTTGTTGCCTTCGGCAAAGATGAGCTTCCCGGATTCGCCCGGGGTGACCTCCGTGTCGGTCCCGCTAATCTTTGCATAGATTGAGCTGAACAGCGCATCGAGCTTTACCTTGTCAACCGCGGACATGAAGCCGGACTTTGCCGGGACATTTACTGTCTGGCCTGGGTCGTTCGGGTCTTCCTCAGTAGTCGCGTTCTGTGCGCACGGGGCATAAATCCACGGGTCGTCGCTCGGGTTCGTGGGGAGGCTGGCGATGGACGTAATCGAGCTGTCGGCTTCCTCGATTGCCAGGTGGACTGTCCGGTTGGCAGGCACCGCGATGTTGACCGACTTGTCGTTCGGGTCAATCGTCGCTGCGGTCCCGTTCACCTTGACCATCTCGATGACGTTTTCTTGCGCATTGCCGGGGAGGTTGGCGAGCTTTTCGATAAGTTCGGTACTGACGACGTCCTTGCCTTCCTTGGCTTCCTGTGCGCTGATTTGTGAGCGGACGCGGGCCTGCTCGGTAGCGTCGAGGGTCTGTTCGTTGTAGCGGACACTAGGATTTACAAAAGACATTATGCTTCCTCCTTATTGGGAAGTTGACGGTCTTCTCCTTCTTGGAGGGATTTTAACAGCCATTCCTGGATTTTTTCCAGGCCCGAAATTGAAATCTGGTTGATTTTCGTGATGGCCGAATCGAACAGCCCGAGCTGGATGTAGGGGACTACGTCCTTGATGTAGGGGTCGAAGTCGAGGCCTTCATACTGTGGGAGCTGCTTGATGAAGTCGTTGATTATGACCTGGCCGATGTACTGGTTCCATTCCAGGCCGGTCTTTCCGTGGCTTTCGTAGAGGACCGTGCCGTTGGGGCCGGACTGGTTCCGCATGAGTTCCTGTCTGTTGTAAGTAGTAAGCATGGTTCCTCGTTAGGTTGCTGAGTGGATGTTGCGGATGGACATGAAGATACGGGCCGTGTCGATGTCCTCACTGCCCTCGGTGGAGCTCAATGTCCCGAGATACTGCGCGAATGTTGCGTCGGTAAGGTTGTTGATGCTGCCGCCGGTCAAGTTTTCCAGGTTTGGCCTATGGAGCGTAAGCCGCGGGACGCCGTTGCACGTCGCGTTGTACCCGCCACATCCGTAAAGGCCGTGCATTGCCGGGGTATTTCCACCAGAGTCCTGCTTGCAGATGAGCGCGGTGTAGTAGAGCTTGTCGGAATACAGCTTGCTGTGCGTTTCGCTGATATTGCCCGACGGTATGGTGAGTTCGCGGAAGGCGGACACCGATGGGCTTGACTGCGCGAAGTCGCTGCAGTTATGGAAATTGGTGTGGCAAACGAGCGCGATGCTGTTTGGGCTATCCAAGTCGAACTCGTAGATGGCGAGTGCGAACTTGCCTGCCGTTCCTGGCTGGCGGAGATAGAACCCCATCTTGGCACCTGCCTTGATTTCCTGTGACATGACCGGCGTGAACAGGGTTCCGAAGAACACGCCGTTTCCGAACCATGCCAGGTTGGAACCGCCGAGATCGTAGGAATTGTGGATTTCCGAGAACGACATGTTGGTGATGATGCGTTCGTCGATTGTCGTCTGCGTTTCTTTTGCAATTTCGACCGCTTCCTGCGCCGAACCTTCGAGAACGACCGATACGCCGTCGGTCGGGTCGATAATGATTCCGCCCCCTGCCTTCACCTTTATTTGCAGGTTGTTGTTGCCGTCGGTTTCGAGACCCTTGCCGACGTTTACGTTGATGTTATGGTCGTTTGCGTCGACGGTCGTCGCGATACCGCTGTTGTACTGGGTGCTCTGGGAGCTGTCGTATTCTGCGGTGCCGGACATGTATTCCTTCACTGCGATACGCGGGAACACGAGGATGTTGTCGCCGGTAGTCGAGTAGTCACCGGCATAGGTGAGCATGTAGCCATGATACACCTTGCCGTTGATGGTGAAGTCCTTACCGGAGTTGTTGGAGATTGTCACCGTGCCCGTGAGCGAGCACATGCCGACTTCTGCCGGGTATGACATGTGGTGAAGTTCCAAACTTTCGTTGGAACTGCCGGAGAGCACGCGCTGGACGGAGATGTCGCCGAACCCGTAGAACCCTGTGCTCGGGGTGCGTTCAAGACGAACGTCGTAAGTGAGCTCGAAGAGGTCAACGCCGTCAACGCCGTCGTTCAGCTGCGGGTCGGAGTTCGGGATGGTCTTGAGCGCGAACACGCACATCTTGTGGGTGTTCGGGTCTTCGGCAAACAGGAACCTGCCGTTGGCGGAGTCCAGCTTTATTACCATTGAATCGGTGATGAGGTTGGTCGAGTGGGCGGAGACATTGATGACGCCGGCGTCACCCCCGAGATAGCCGATTGCATGGTCGAGGGAAACTTCGAAGTCCTTTGCGCCGGTGTAGTCGGTGTATTCGGTCACGGAAACGCCGCGGCCCGCGCTGACGGAGACCGGGACTGCCTGGGAACCGCCCTGTGCCGAGATTTCCACCTCGTTCGTGTTCGGGTCCGCGGTAAGGACGACGTTGTTGCCTGCTTTCAGGCGGAGCGTGGACTTTTCGTCGGACGGTTCGATGTCAACTTCGCCCGCCGGGGTTCCGTCCGTATCGACGGTGACCTTGGAGAAGTTCTTCAACTCGTCGAGCTTTTCCTTGTCCTCGCCGGTCATGAGGCCTTCCGTATATGTGGTCGAGTCGTTCTCGGTCACATGGGAGGCGAGCGGGACTTCGAGCGTCGAGTCGGTGCCCTGGTTGGCGCTGAAAAGGTTGGATGCCGACTGGGCGCTACCGAGCTTGACTTTCAGCTTGCCGTCGTTGACCTGGAGAGCGTCGAGCTTCTGGTAGTCGGCTGGCGCGATGAGACCTTCCTGGTATGTGGTCGCCCCGCCGTTGGTGCTCTTGCCCATCGGGACGCTGACGGACACCGGGTCGTTGTCGGCCTGGTTGGCGGAGAAGGTCTGCGCCGCAGCGGTTCCTACCTGGATGGAGAGCGTACCGTCATGGACGTTCTCCGCCGTCTGCGCGGAACCGGTAATGTTGATTGCGTATGTGTCAGACGGGGTCCCGGTGGTCGGGAGATTGTCCTGCTTGGAAGTGTCGTGCGGGTGGACGTGGTCCTCGCGCGAGAACGCGGATGATGTGCCTACTGCGCCAACACCGTCCATTAACGGTGTGCTGTTTCCGGCGACCGGGACGACGATGTTTGCAATTTTGTCATTGCCAACGACCGTCTGGTTGTTTACCCTGACATCCTGGACCGCGGTGTCGGCCTTTGCGCCCTGTGCCGCGGTGGCGAAGTCGCTTACCTTTGCGCCGGCATCTTCGATGGAGCCGTCGGCCTTGACCTTCACGAGGTTGCCGGTAGTCGCGTTGGTGAGCTTCTGGATGTAGTTGGAAAGGTCAACGGATGTCTCGCCGATGATTTCCCATGAACCCTGTGCGCTGCCTTCCGGGATGGACCAGATCCATTCCGTGTATTTGTCCTTCTTAGTGGACTGAGAAGCCTTCGTAAGGTAGATGAAGCGCGGGGACGGGTCCTGGACATCGGGAACTTGTGGTTCGGTACTGGTGAGGGGGACAATCTTGAACCCGCCGTAGTTCGCGAGGGCAAGTTCGATTGCCGTGTTCATCGCGTCCAGTGTCGGGCGGTCGTCGATGGCTTCCTTGATGTTGCGTCCGCTTTCGTCGCCGTATGCGCGGCGTGCGGCAAATTCCTTGCCCTTGTATGAGAGCCAGAGCGATACTGCGTCCGGCGCTTCGCCGAACACATGGGCGACAATCTGCTGCCAGGAGACGTTGTTGTTCTCGTCTGCGGAGAGGATGTTGTCCGCGGCCTGCGATGTCGGGAGGGTTCCCGTCACCGTATGCGTGCGCGTACCGGCCTCGGTGATGTGGCCGCTTGCGTCATACTTGACATAGGGAACTTCGACCGTAGGACCTTCGGTAGCCGTTCCCGTGCCGGTCTGGCCCGGGGAAACGTGGTTTGTGTGCTTGAAGGTGTTCTTGTTGCCGGACGTGTCCAGCTTTATGCCGTCGGCTGCTTCGTAGGTAGTGTCGGTGATTTCTACACCGGGGATTGCATCGAGATCCGCCGCAGTAACGGCTTCATACGCGGAAATGTGTCCCTTGTTGTCACGGGCCACCTTGTAAAGGCCGAGGCCGAACGGATCCGCGGTCGGGTGGATATACTTGTTTGCGCCATCTTCGATGCCGTTGAGTTTCTGCGCGTCGTTCGTCCGATATGGGGCCGTGATTTGGCTAAGGATGTCCTGATTTCCGTGCTGGTGGGCCCAGCTTACGGCAGTCTGGACACCGGACTTGTTGATGCCGGAGTCCGCGAGGTTGCCGTAGGCGTCAAGCATCGCCATCTTGCCGTTGTGGCCAGTTCCGACCTTGTCGGCCTTCTTGTTCAGCTCGGACGGGTCAACGCCCCCACCGCCACCGCCCATCCATGAGCGGAACTCGTCGAGCGTGACCTTACCGGTAATCTGCATTTGGCTGTCCAGGGCCACATAGGCGCCCGGTACATACCCGGCCCTCCAAGGCGGTAAATCTTTGATTCGGACTTGTTTCTCTGCCATACGGGTATCTGCCTAGCCAGTAAAAGTTTCGTCCATAGTTTATAGTCTGGGCTGCCGGGCAAACGAAAAAGCCGACCGTGTTCCGGTCGGCTTCATAAGTGGGAATTGCCCTGTTAGATGAGGGGCTGGACCTTGATGCCTGCTGCTTCGCAGAGAGCGATGGCTTCCGGGCCGCTGAGCTTGGCGACGATTGCCTGGTCGATGCCTTCACCCAGGAGTGCCTGCTTTGCGCCGCGGAACACGCCTGCGAGCTTGCCACCGATACCCTTGTTCTGGCGGAGGGCCTGACGGGTATGGGCAGCGAGAGACTTTGCACGGTCCTTGATGCCGACGGTGTTCTTGGCAATTTCGGCCTTGTCGAGGGCGGCGAGGTCTTCGTCAACTTCGGGCTTGTTGCTTCCGGCTTCCTTGATCTTCTTGGCAGCCAACTGGGACGCGCGGTCTTCGATGACCTTGGCCGTGCTTTCGTCCTTCGGCTTGCCGTCTTCGCCGAAGAGTTCCGGGCGTGCCTTCTTGTACTTTTCGGTGATTTCGGCGACAGCGTCGGCCTTGATCTTGTTTTCGTCAACTGCCGGCTTGGCTTCGGTGGCCTGGCGTTCCTTGATGCCCTTCACCTTGTCGGTGCGGGACTTGTTGGCGTCGATGGTCTTCTGGTCGGCTTCGTTCTGTGCGGCTACCTTCTGTTCCTTTTCGGCCTTCTTTGCGTCGGCAGCGGCCTGCTTTACGCCGGCCTGGTAGTTCTTGAACGCGGTGTTGATGATGAGCTTCGCGTTGTCCTTGTTGGCGTTGAGGATTGCGACAATCTGCTCGACCGGCTTCTTGATGACTTCGTTCACGTCGGTGCGGCCTTCTCCGCCGTCGCCTTCGGTCGCTGCCTCGATCAACACCCTTCCGCGGACGAGGTTGATTGATGCGACATCTTGCGGTGTCTTGGCCTGGCTTTCGCACATGCCGAGATAGTTCATGAACCTTGCGGTGCCGTTAGTCGGCTGAACCCCCTCGAACAGTGCGCCGCCCACAATGCCGGCGATTGCTTCGAGCTTCTGCTTGTCGGCCGGGTTCTGCGTAAGAGCCTGGAGCTTGCCCATTCCGGCGAAGAAATTCCTTGTATCCATTTTAGTCCTCGGATGTAGTGTTTTGACCAATAGTTTATAGGTTGGGTCGGAAAATTTCTATATTTATGGACATGAAGTGTGTCATTTTCAATAAGATCGTGTTTCACGACGTGGCCAGGTGGCTTGAAACGTGGGTGAAGGATGATATTGTGGTCGTTCTGGGCTACCATGCGGCACCGGCGGGCTGTACCATCGAGCATGTCCGTGCGGACAACCCGGGAAAGAAGATAGTGGTTTACCAGCTTGAACAGCTTTATGACGGGTCCCCCGTGATTAACGGCAGATGCGGGGACTGGCTCAAGAAGGCAGACGAGGTGTGGGAGTTCGACCTTGGCAACAAGGCATACATGGAGAAGTATGGGTTCCACCCGAAATACGTCCCGCTTTCGTTTACCGACCGGACGCAGGTAAACATGAGGCGCCCGGAGGAGAGGGACATCGACATCCTGTTTGTCGGGTTCCCGTCAACCTACCGACTGCAGATGTTGCAGCTGATGATGTCGCGCTTCCAGTATCGGTTCACTACGATTTTGGGGACCGGCGTGTCGGGCTTGATGCTGGATGAACTCATTTCCAGGTCCAAGATTTTCTTGAATATCCATGCCAACGAGAACTACCACTGCCAGGAGCAGGTCAGGCTGTTCCGCGCAGTTTCTGGTGGCTGCTGTGTCGTTTCGGAGCGCAGCCCGTTCAACGAGTTCGGGAAGTCTATCGTCGAGTGCGGCTATCACGAAATTGGGCCGACGTGCCGGGAATTGCTGAAAAGCGGGGACTGGCAGAAGATTGCAATGAACGCGTCAGAAACCTACCGCGCCCACTGCCAAAACCGCAAGAAGGTTTAGGCTACCGCCCGTTCCTTCGCGAGCTCCTTGGCCTGCTTCTGTGCGGCTATGCGGTCCATGTGCTTCATTATCTTGATGAGGGCCATGATTGCATAGCGCCATCCGTGCGCGGAGTCCCGGAGGAAGTGCACCATCGAGTGCGATGTCTCGTTGAGGCAGATGAAGTTTTCCGGGTGGTCGAGGTTGCAGTAGTTGAGCTCATCCATGTCCAGGTGATGCACAGTGTATTTGCTGTCGAGTTCTGCCCCGGTGACGGGGTCAATGACCTGCATCGCCTTGAGTTTCTTACGGAACTTGGTCCACCGGGCAGACGACCTGAACTTGGTCTTCATCTGCTGTGGCTTGCTGAAACGTTTCCGTTTGAATGGCTTCTTGCATGCAGCGCTCATAATCACCGCTCGGCTGTTCAAGAAAAGTTTAGGATAATTTGGTGCAGAAAGGAAAGGCGCCCGCGGTCGCGGACGCCATTTTCTTATTCCAACATGGACGGGGTGACATGCCCGATCGGGTGGTCCTCGCCTCCGGTGCGTGCCATCAGGCGGCCTCCGGTTTCTCCTCCCGGCAGTGCCCACATGAGCGTCGGGGACGTGCGGTCGTCTGTCGGCGAGTGCTGGTCGGGAAGCGCGTAGCGAGTGACGTTGCGTGCCGGCCAGTCGAACATGTTGTAGAGGCCCGGGCTGCCGATGCTGCCGTCGTCATATCCTTCGAGGCCCGGGATGTCGATTACGCCCTGCTTTCCGAGGGCGCCGGTTGCCGGACGGATATACTTGCGGACACTCCAGATGTTCGCGTGTTCGACCTTCGACATGTAGTTGACCCCGGCATTATATTCGCCGTTGACATTGCACGGGATATTCAGGCCGATGCCGCCATCGCTAACCGGCATGTATGGTTTGCGGAGGCGGGCCATGAGGGTTGCCTTCGGGCCGGATGACGCTTCCTTATCCACGTCGTTTGCGAGGTCCGGGTTGAGGACACCCGTATCGAGGAACGGGTTATCTTTGTAAAGCGCCGGGATGCAGGAGACATGAATGTCCATCGGGGAAATCATTCCGTATGGGACGTATTCCAGGCCCTTGTATGAGCTTGAAATGTTGTCGCATGCAGAGTTTGCCCAGATTTCGTGCTCGCCTTCCGCTGTCGGGAGCTTTTCGGAAAGTGCCCGGTTGCCGTAGAGCGGGGTGAGGTAGGTGGACGGGTATTGACGGTAGCCAGTCGTGAGCCAGCGTCCGAGCTTGGCGGAGAACGTAAAGCTCATGTAAACGCGGGTGTATGTCGCCTGGTCATGGAACTCCGGTTTGAGACCTTCCTGTGCATTGTTGAGCCACATGTAAGGTGCGCTTGACAATGACGAGATTACTCGGTTTTCATTGACGGTGAACCAGTCGGCGTTCGGGTCGAACGAGTTGACTGGATCGCTGATGAAGTTGTCGCACACGAAACGGTTCATGCGGTCGCCATCGCTACCCGCGGAGAGTTCGGCTTCTAGCTTGTAGCGGTCATAAACGTTCTGGTCTTCAATGGTGCCATCATGGACAACGACCCTGCTGGACGAGTAGAACCGGCGCCCGAACTTGGACTGCTGTAACGGGAGATACGTCTTGATGAGATTGGCGAGCGCACCGGAATTGTCATTCTCGTCCGGCTGGAACTCGGATATGAATGCGGTGTTGTTATTGTTGCCGGCCCATCCGTATTGCCGGATGACGTCCGCGGGAAGAAGTTCGCGCTGTTCGGAAGTGAGCTGTTCCGCTGTGGATGCGTCGATGACCGGCGCCTCCGCGCTGTCGAGAGAAACCATGTCAACGAACGGACAGAAGAACTGCGCCGCGCCATAGTTGCCTGCCGCAGTTTCTATTCTGCGCAGGCTTTCATCGTAGTCAACTGTCTGCAGGTCGGCGAGACGGCGGAAGTCGTCAAGCATGACTGCGATTGACTTGGTCTTGATGCGGCCGTCGGCGTTCAGCATGTCGGAAACGACATCTATCAGGATACGGTTGCACGGTTCATACTGGGTTCCCGGCATGCCAATGTCGTCATCGACCGGCGCTTCAATTTCCTTGGGGACGGAGTAGAGCGTAGCATCCTTGTAGTAGGGCAGATTGTCAATGTAGTCGCGGAACTTTGCGCGGAAACCTTCCCATTTCGGGGAAGCGGAAGCTGCCTCGTAGTCGAAGAACGCGTTGACAAGCAGTCTGGGCATGGTCTTCGGCTTGAAGAGCCACATGTCGTCGCCGACACCGTCAAGTTCGTATGCTTCGTAGTCGTTTGTGTCAGTAGTATCGCGATCGAAGAAACCGTCGATTGCCGGGAAGGCGCTTCTCGGTTCAACCCCGACATCAATCGTGGTTCCTTCCGACGAGAACAACGAATTGTAGTCCAGGCGGAGACGGAGCTTGGAGAAGTCCTCGATTAACTGCTGGTATGCCTTGGCTGCCTGGCGAACCGGGTTGCCGGAAGCGTCGGACACGGTGTCCTTGGACGTGGCGGGCATCTTCACGCGGAGACGGTAAGCGATTGCACTTTCGCTGCCGGTCGGGCCCGTATGCCCTGCGCCGTCATCGCGGCTGTCCGAACCCTTTGCGTAGGTAAGCGGGACATCGTCGGCGCTGAACGCGAGGACACCGTCCTTGTGCGTAATACGGGAGAAGTCATCGAAGTCGCCCGGGTTCGCGAAGTGGTTTACGAGGTCGTAGTTGGCGTGCCATGCGCGGTCCGTAATCGAATCCGTGCCAGCGTCGGCCCACATCGTCATTGCTTCCGCGATTGAGTTGAGGCGCTTTCTTCCGCTGAGTTTCCACTGGAACGTATTGGTTGCGCCCTGGAATACCGTGGCGAGTAGGTAACGCTTGTCACCTTCCGGGAAATGCGTCCGGGTAGTGTCGGTCAGGTCGTCAGAGAGGGAGAAGAAACGGTTGAACTCCTGGAGTTTGCCACTCTCGCCGGTTCCGCCGTCCGGCAACCCGATCAGGTTTTCGCATCTGGTGCGGAGACCCATGTTCAGCGTTGTCGGCGTTTCGGGGTCGATTTCTTGGTTGAGACGGACAAACACGACGCCACATACGGCGACGTTGCCGATGACGAACCGGCGGTCGGAAACGCTCCACGGGAAGTCCCCGTTGACCGTAATCGTGGTCGGGGCCGGGTCTTCATCGCTCGGGTAAGTTTCTGCCGTGGCTATGCCATCTACCCATGCTTCCGCCGGTTCCGTCGCGGAGTTGGTCAGGTGAACTCGCACCGGGAGGGAGACGCCAGTCACGCTGTCATGGTCGCCTTCCGTATCCGGGTTATGAACAATCGGTTCCCCGTTCAGGTCGCGGATTGCTTCCGTGGTCTTGAAGGTGAACGAACCCGAACCGATGTTGAGGTCGGTAATCGGGTAGCGGGTGGTCGAAAATTCCTGGAACCCGCCACACACGTAAACGCGCGGCTGGGCGATGAGCGCATAGTAGCCGCTGAGGTCCTTGACATTTCCCTGCTTGAATGCCTGTTCAAAACTGAGGTTTTCGAGCGCGACTTCAATCTCGCAAGTGTCGCCGTCCTTCGTGGAAAGCGGGGCGGGAAGATGGATGAATGTCGGCTTGACGACGGTTGTCCCGTCTTCTTTCGGCTTGAGCTCGTTGTAGATGGTGACCACATGGCGGTTGCACTCGTAACGCTCGATATTGCCTTCCCCGTCGTCTTCCTCGTAGTCGAGGTTGCCTACCGGGTATGCGTCGCCCGTGACGTGGGCGCCTTCGCGGACGAGCGTGATGCTGTTGTTGTAGTCAACGTTGCTGTATGGCGTATGCCCGGTAAACGGCCAGTCCCTCGGGAGGGCGGGCTCGTTGGTCATGTCCACCTTGGCGTCGCTGTTGGAGCCGTAACCCCAGTGGATTACCGGGTGGCTGGGTTCCTGCTCGTATGCGGGAGTACCGTCGTCCATCTCCGCGGTAACCGCTGCGCCGGTTTCTCCGGTGTAGTAGCCGCCGAGGCCGAAGTTCTCGATGTTCACCACGGAACCCTTGGCGTTGGTGAACGGGGTGGAACCCGGATAGAGGAACCAGTTCACGAAGGCGCCGGCATCGCGTTCCGTGCTGTATGCGTTCTTGGAAATTCCTTCCGTGCTGTCCTGGACGAACCCGAACACTTCCTTGTCGCTGTAACCCTTGCGGAAGTGGGGGATGTTCTTCACTCCGTTACATGCCCAGACGTTGTCACTTAAACTCGGGTCGGCAAACGGGTTATGTTCGCGGTCAGACATGTCAGCAATGTTGGGAATTTCAACATACTGGTCCTGCATCGTCCCTTCGATAATGTCCTGTGGCATGTCGGAGATGCGGATGAAGCTGTACGTATCGGTGTCTGCATCCTTCGTGAGCGAGTAAACTCCGTTTCCGGTGTTCTGCGCGGTGAGCGACACGATTGTATCGTCACCGACATCTATTTCGACATCGACCGTGTCGCGGCCAACATGTGTCACCGTGCATCCGGCGGGGATGTCGATGAGGAAGGTCGTGGTATCGGTAGTCGCGTCGTAGGCGACCTGTTCGACTTCCGCCACGGTTACTTGCAGCGCGGTTCCTTCGATGTCGGAACCGGGTGCGGCGACCGGGGTGAGGCTGACTATGGCGTCCGCGGTTGCGCTGAAATCACCGAGAAGGGTGAACATCAGCTTGTCGCCAACCTTGTCGATGCTTTCCACCGGGATGCGGAACTTGCCTTCCGAGTAACGGACCTTCTGGCGGAACACGATATCCGCTTGTGTATTTTCATACTTGACGCCGTATGACTGCTTGAGGAACAGCGGGTTACGGGTCCGGTCGTAGTCGTCGCCGCATGTCGGCTCGTTCGGGACGCCGGACTGGTTCACTTCCGGGAACCCTATCGGGCTAATCTCGATGTTGCCGTTGTCCTTGACGATGATGTCGCTCTGCGGCCAGTTGACGTAGCTGGCGATGCGGTCGCTTTCCGCGTCATATTCGCTCTTGAACCCGGATATGTAATGGCCGAGCCAGGTTTCCGCGTTGAAGTCGGTAGTGACGGTGTCTTCCGCCGCATCGACTATCTGGAACCCGTTGGCCACCGCATACAGTTCGGCCGTGTCGGGAACGTCGATGATTTCGAAGAAGATGCCTTCCGCGGTTGCGCCCATGTCGTCCACGGGCAGCGTGATTGTTACCGACTGCTGGGGATTTACGGTAAACGGTTCCTTGCGGTACGTGCCGTCGATGGACACGTTTACGGTGAACGGGCGGTCAAGGAGTGTGCCGTTGTCGTGTGCGGCGATTGCGAAGTTGAATTTCAGGAACTTGCCGTCCTCGATGCTTTCCGGCATCGCGGCGAACTTGAGGGCGGCCTTGCGGCTGCCGATGGAGCCGGTAGTGCGCCGGCGGAACGTCATGCAGACGTAGTAGGGCTGTACGGAACCCATGGGGAGCCGGTCGCTGGGCCAGGCTACCGACACGTCGGTGTCCGTGCCGCTACGCAGCACTGCGTCGCCCGCCTTTGGGAGGTCTTCAAAAGTGGCGTTTCCGCCAATCCACAGATCGATGCTGGCCATTGGTTCCGTCAATTCTAGTTACTGTCCCTAGTTTATATCCGCCAGGGGGTCGGAGGAAGGTTTCGGACTATAAACTACGGATGTAAGACTTACGGTAACCAAATGGCAGGTAAAGGAATTAACAAGCGCATCATTGAACTTGACGAGTTTGCCAGGAACGGTGACGTAGACCCGGACGTAAACATCGACCGCCTCCAGAACGACTGGCCCGACAATAGCCAGCCGTGGAGCGCCAACTGGTGGATTCCCCTTGACTGCAAGCCCGCGGAAGGTGCTACCGACCTTGAAGACCACGGGACGCTGCGGTTGCCGTTTTCCCGTGTCGCCATGCTGGACCAGTCCGGCAAGGTGCCGAACGCGATGCTTCCTGGCTATGTTGACGAGTGGGTGCTTGGCGAAATGACCATCACGACCGGGACGGGCGGGGCGGAAACGCAATACCTGTTCCACCCGACCGATGGAAGCGGCGCCGATTACGAGTGCCCGGTAATTACTCCGGGTTCGGACCACAGGAAGCCGGAAGGCCGCTTTGTGTATGTCGCCCGGAAGGTTACTATAAAGGACGCGGAAGGTGAACATGTTATTGTTGACGGGTCAACTACTCCATCCGAAGTCCAGTATCGCTATCTGGAAACTGCTGGCGGGAGCGGATATTTCTCCCCAATTCCCCAGACGATGGTATTGAAGGATGGGCGCGGCACGCTCGTTGTGCTCGGTGATGCCGACCAGGAAGTTGACATCAATATCGGCACCCCGCAGAACAAGGCGAGCGGAGCAACCAACCCGCTTGCCATCGCTACACAGGACGGGAAGGATAAACTGATCCACTGCAACAGCGGTGTGACTGCCGGAACTTACACTGTTCTCCGTAAGAACGACAACATAACCGTGCTGTCCGACATGGAGATTGACGCGCAGGGGCACGTCACCGGATTCGTGGATAAGTCTGGAACCCCGAGCATTGCGGATTACCTGAATTACTGCCCGATTACATCAAACTACGGTTATAAGCATGGTGTGAAGGATGGGTCGGAATACAACCATCTGTTCCCACCAACGACTGACGACCGGTCGGTGCTCGAAGTTGTGGCAAATACCAATGCAATTAACAACTTTAAGGGCGGTCATCACTACCGGATAAGCATGGACATCCAGTATGATGTGGCAAGTTTGGCAGCGGAGTTTGCCCGGTTCTCGTCTTATATTCAGTTTACGTCAGACCAGGAATACCAAAAATTCATGCTTGGTGACAGTGTACTGAATTTGGCGGTTCAGTACCCCCAATTCATTCATATTGACGCCGTGGTTAAAGTTCCAGGAAACGCTACCACATCCGCCGAACTTGGTTTTATGTTCGGATTGCCGGAAGATGGGCAGCAATTCCCGTCCGAGGGCGCCTATACTACCCGGAAGGATGACAGCACCCGAGTGGTGCGTTACTCCATCCGCGAGTTGCTCTAAGAAACGGCAACCAGCCTGACTTCTTTTGTGTCCCAGTCGAACCCGTCTGGGACACTTTCTTTTATCGCATAAAGCAGGCCCTTGTTCTGCAGTGCAATGACATATTCATGGGATTCCGCGACTAGGTCGTAGATTAGTTCCTTGTTCACGGGGAGCGTCATTTGGCGTTCGCGCTTTACCTTTGCCGTCTCGACAGTGTCTTCGTCGTCGATGCGCCATTCGTCGGAAACGGAGAGCTCCCCTTCGTACAGTTCGTCCGGCGACGGGTTCATGCCCAGTGCGACGAGGGTCGTGCTTGCCTTCTGCGCCCGCCGTTCGATCACGTCGTTGATGCGGGACTCGTATTCAATCAGGTCAATCGCCCTGAATTGTACGAAACGCGGGGTTTCCGATATGGCTTTCTTGTAGTATTCCTTCAATTCCGGGGATAGCGATGCCGGGTCCAGTTCGGCGAACGAGTTGAAACGGTCGTTTTCGCTCCAGCACCCGCGGTCACCGAGGATGATGTGCTTGAAGTCGAGGGTAACAGGGCCATTGCCGGCGAGATGCCATTCATTGGTGCCCTTGTCGCGCCATTCGGCGTATAGCGATATGTGATGGCTCATGGGAAACCTCCGTTTGCAGGTAAAACTATATTTTCCGGCAGCTTTCGGAAAGTTTTTGCTATATTTCCTTGCATGGAAAAGGAAATTACTGCATCCGGCGAGAAAATCGCCATCATTGGTGACCTCCACCTGTCCCCGAAGTGCGAGAACGCGTCTATCCGTTCCGCCGTCGTGGGTGGCCAGGAGGCGTTTATCGACAAGTTGGTAGCCGACCTCCACGAGCAGGGCATCAAGAAGGCCGTGTTCTGCGGCGACCTGTTTACCACGCGCACGTTTATCTCGGTCACCGGCCTTGAATACGCAATCGACATGTTCAGGAACAAGCTGAAGGACATCGAGTGCTATGTCATCGCGGGAAACCACGACCTCGCGTATGAGAACAGTGCGGAAAGCACTTCCATCAGGTTCCTCGAACTGCTCCCGAATGTGCATGTCTTCGTCGATACGATCGGCAAGGCAAAGCTCGCCGGCAAGCAGTTCTTCTTCGTTCCGTGGATTGTCACCCCGGAGAAGGAGATCGAAGTGCGCAAGTGGCTCGAAAAGCTGGCTACGAAGTCCGCGGCGACCCGTGCGAACACGGTCATTGTCGGGCACTTCGACATTTTCGGCGCCCTCATGGAAGCGGGACAGATGTCCCCGGGCGGCATCGAGCCGGATAAGTTCACCGACGCGGTAGGCCTCACGATTTCCGGCCACTACCACTGCCGGTCCGAAATCGTCAGGACCAATTCCAAGATCGTGTATGCGGGTAGCCCGTATCACCTGTCCTTCGCCCATGTGGGAACGGACTGCGGCTATTACATCTACGACGGCAACGAGATGCAGTTCGTGGAAAATAAGGTTTCCCCGCGTTTCATCGACATCACCGACACCGAATATGTCGACGAGGAGACCGGCGACCTTTCCAAGTGCCTTGTCCGTCTGTTCCTTAACAGGGACTGCTCCGATGCCGAACAGGTTGTCCTGAAGCATTCCATCGAACAGCATAAGCCGCTCCACATCAAGACCGTCCCGTATGGAGACGCCGACGACATCGAAGATCTCCGTATCGCCGATGACGAGGAGACCAGGAAGCTGCTCAATGCCGACCAGTTCGGCATGGCCGAAATGTATCTCGCGAAGCATCCCGAAAAACTGCCAACACTTCACTCCGGCAAGGACCCTGCAAAGGAAATCCTCCGGTTCCTGTCCGAATATGCGGACAAGCAGTAGCATACTCGTAGATGCGGTCGCGACCCTAGCGATGAAGGACCCGGGAATTCTCCGGGTCTGGTCGCTTATACATCCTGTCATTGACGACAGGTCTGACATAGCATACAAGTCAAGGATTGACGGAGACCACCTGGCCTTCGTGTACAATCCGGCGCTACTGGAAAAGGTGGGATGCCGAATGGCTTCCCGCTTCGTCTACATGGAGTGCCTGCGCCTCCTGCTCGGGCATTACGACAAGCGCAGGAAGCCGGACATGGCCATCTGCAAGCTGGCGAGCGACATAGTTACCGGGACGATTACGATGCGGGCCATACCGCCCGACGGAGAGACTGCGGGCATCACTAGCCTGGTGCCGACATACGACAAGTATGTCAACGTTCTTGCCCGGCACCGCATCAGCTACCCGAACGAGAACTTCACGATAGAAGCCATCTACGACGCCCTGATGGAGGAGAACGAGACAATCCCCGAACCCATCGCTGACGCCGAGAAGGAAAACCCTGGCCCGGAAGGCGAGCCGGGCGATAAACAGCAACCTCCCGACGATAGCCGGGAAAGGAAGGACGAATCCGATGAAAGCAAGACTGGCGAAACTAATAAAGCTGATGGCGGAAGCGCTGGCGGAGATGGTGACGGTGAACTATCTGGCGAGTGTGACGGGTCTCCCTGCGATCCTGATGGACCTGATAACTCTTCGGATGAACAGGAAGAACAGGATGAAGCTAACGCTGCTGGCGGGTCTGCTTGCAATGGCGACGGTGACGGCACGCCGTCACGGGAAGAAATTATCCAGGACGTTTTTAGATACGTGCCGCCTGATGGCGCATGGAACGGAACCGATGACACCGAGTCCCAAATCCGAAATATCGTTGACGAGCTTGAACGCTCGGGTTCACTCCGAAAAATCGTAGGGGCGTCGCTGCTCGGCGCGGTCCTGCACAGGTTCGACACTGCGGTCAAGAAGATGAAGAACACGCTGCGCAGGTTCACTACGAGCGTGGCCAGTGTCCATACCGAGGAGAGTTGGATGCGCCCGAACCGCCGGTATGACGACGACATGCCCGGTTACAGGACGGTTTCCCGCCCGAGGGTCCTGCTTGCCGTGGACGTATCGGGGTCGATGGAGATCAATGTACAGAAGGTAATTGACATCCTGCGCCAGGTGCTGCGGGTGTTCGACCTGGACGTGTGTTTTTGGAATGAGAATTGTACAGAACCCGTGCAGGGGAAGATTGGCCTTGTCCAGGTACCGTCACCGTTCGGCGGAACCCGACCGGAGTGCGTCATGGAACTGGTGCGCGGGGGTAGGACGAGGTATGACGGGTTTGTGTTTGTGACGGATTGCGACTTCACATGGTTGGAGCGCCCGCCCGAGTGGAAGAAGATTGCGTTCATCCGCATGCCGAGCATAGACTTCGGTGACGCGCCGTGCAGTTTCCCCGATTGGAGCATTTTCCAGATAGATAGCGAGGAAATTGGTGTATGACGTTGTATCACGCGTAAGATTTTTGTATATTTTAGACAGGAGTAAACCATGGTCAGAACAGACGATACCAACATTTTGGTGCTTGGCGACATTCATTTGGGTGTTGACTACGAGGGGAAATATAACACGGAAGAGCAATTTGCCGCGGTTATCAACCGTGCGCACTCCGTATTGCCTTCCGGTTATGATGCGGTTGTGTTCAACGGGGATCTTGCGAGCGAGAACGCCCCGGTTGACGTTTATCACCGTATTCTGAAACAGGGAAAGAAGTTGTGCAAGCCGGCAGGCCGTGTGCTGGTTACGCCGGGCAACCACGACAATCGCGAGGCCCTTTCCCAGGCCTATGCCGCAATCAACCCGGATGATGGACTTGAGGCAATGAACTTGAAGGTTCCCGGCAAGCAGTTCACCAATATCCCTGTCGGAAGTCTTACGCTCGTCCTGCTGGACAGCGGTGACGGCATGCCGGTGGAAGGTATTGTCCGATTGGGCAAGTTCGTGTTTGGAAAGGGCAGTTCGGTCAATCGTCATGACGTGGTGATGTTTACCCACCGCCCGTTCGAATGCAAAGGCCATCTCTATCATCGTTTCATGAACGATAAGATGCTCCCTGCCGAAATGTGCGATTATGTGGATCAGTATATCGGGACTTATGTCGCATCCCACCTGCACTGCGAATCCAGGTTCGAGACCCACGGGTTTGCCGCTATGGTAACTCCGGGCATCCAGTGCCAGATTGATCCGTTCAGGAAGGATTTCGACGGAATTGCGATGCCTGGGTTCACGGTGATGTCCGCATCCCGCCACTCCAATGCGACTATTGACTTTGATACATTCTATGTGGAGGACCCAAATGGGTAGTTCGCTCGAAACCGAAAACAGTACGAAAGCTCATCCGCCGATTGACGCAGAAGTCAAGGCGTGTGTCCTTAAATATTTCCGCAAGGCCAAGGCCCGCGGCGACGTGTTCAGCTGGAAGAAGCAACTTCCGTCCGAGTTCACGAAAAATCCGCTCCTTACCGATGCGGCAAACGTCCAGGCGAAGAAGGACTATTTGGAATGGAACAAGGGTCTCAAGTACACGTTATTCTTGAACCAGACTTTGGCGAATAATGTTACAGATTCGACATGCGACGATGTGTATGCTTCCTTGACGTTGCAAGTCTTTTCCGACCGTGCGCCGGAACTGTTCGTGTTTATCCATACGAACCGCATCAAGGACTCCAAGCCGGATGCGTCGGGGCGCCCGGTATTCCATGGACGAGTTACCGAGTATTACTACTGCGACGGTTCCGACCTCTCGTGGTTTGATGAAATTTCACCTGCACCAAAGGATTGATGATGGCAAAGACAACCAAGAACGACAAGCTCACGGAAATGCTTGCGAAGGAGAAGATCGAGTGCTATGCCGACGGCATCGGCAACTTCGGCTACACCTTCAACGGCTATTCCCTCGGCGGCTACACCGACGGCGACCCCGCGGTTTCCGTTTACTTCAAGTGGATGCTCAACGGCAAGCTCGGCGGCAAGAAGGACAAATACTGCTCCGACGATACTCTCGTCGGCTCGGAAGCGAAGTCCTATCCGCACGAAGAGTGGGATCGCATGCGCATGACGACGCCGAAAGCAATCGCGGCAATCATTATCGAAGCGAAGCAGGCCTTGCTGAAGGAATACCCGCTCGCCAAGAAGTTGAAGCAGTCCCCGACCAGCGGCCCCATCCGCAAGAACCTCCTCGTGGTGTTCGAGGGAGTGGACAACTCCGGGAAAACCACGATTTCCAAGCGTCTCCGCGCGAAGATGCCGTGGTTCCACTGGTCCAAGGAGCCGCGTTTCAGCACGAAGTATGCCGACTACCTCAATTCCGATGCCTTCAAGGGGAAGGATGCCGCCCGCGAAGTCAAGTATCTCCGCGGCCGTCTCGAACAGCAGGATTTCTACAACTCCTGCCCGGTGATGCTCGACCGTTATCTCTGGACGGGCCTCGCCTACGCCAAGACGTTCTCCCCGAGCATCTTCAACTTTTGCGAAGCGCTCTATACGGAGTTTGAAATCTTCAAGAAGCCGGACATCATCTTCTACATGCGCACCCCGCTGGCCACTTGCTATGACCGCGAGCCCGCGTTGAAGAAGACCCCGGGCCGTCTCGAACGCATCGAGAAGGCATACGACGATACCAAGGCCCTCCTTGCCGACAAGGTCCCGATTGTCGAGGTCGATGGCCGCATGTCCATCAAGGAATGCGTGGATTTCTGCTACAACGAAATCGTGAAGCGGTTCCCGGACCAGACGGTCGTCAAGTAAGTCTGTAGCCATAAGAAATCCGTTGTGTGCACAACCTGTTGATACGTGAAAAATACACAATATTTTGTGTTTTTCAGCAAAAATGGGTTGCCACATGACGGGTTTTTGCTATATTTCAGTAAGGAAAATGTAATACAGCACACTACGTATGCAACCGATTAAAGAAACCCCAGCAGTTGCAATGTACATTAAGGCCATTGCGAAGACAACGCCACTGACGAGGGACGAGGAGGTCGTCCTCACTACCTTGGCCAGGAGGGGCAACCGCGCGGCCAGGAAGCGCGTCATGGAGGCAAACATGAGGTTCGTCCTGGGTGTCGCGCTGACATACAAGACTTCCCCGCTCGGTGTCGGCGACATGGTGAACGAGGGAATGATGGGACTGTCCCGGGCAATCGACAAGTTCGACCCGAAGACCGGCATGAAGTTCATCAGTTACGCTGTGTGGTGGATCCGTTCATACATCGGCAAGGCGATTAACGAGTACGGGTATTCCGCAATCCGCCTTCCCGCGAACAAGTACAAGAAGCTGTTTACGTCGATGACCACCGGGGACACGTCCAAGCTGAACAAGCAGGAAATCGAGATGCTTCCCCTGATGTATCGCCCGTCGAACCTGGACATGCCGGTCGATGGCGATTCCGATACCAACCTTAGTGAAATGATTGGGGACCCGAACTCCCTCAGCGCAGTTGACAGCCTTGACGCTGCCGAACGCGACACGCTCGTGAAGGAACTGCTCGCCGAAATGCCGGAACCTGCCCGGAAGGCGGTTGAACAGCATTTCTTCGAGAACTGTTCGTCGGATGAACTCCAGATGGACTTGAAGCTGAGCCGCGAGCGCATTCGCCAGATCAAGAACCGTGCGATTGACAGGCTCCGCAATTCCCGGACCCAGCATGACAGCCGGGTGGGGGAACTACTTCGCGAGCTCGCCACTTAGCTGTTTCTGTGTCGGTATTACTACCTTGGACAGTGCTGATGTCATGGAACTTGATTCCAGTCGGGCGAGAGCTTTTTGCTCCGCCTTTACTGCATCGTCTCCCATTGCCGCGATGGTGCGGTTTGCTTCCAGGGCGATGCCGTTGGAGAATTCCAGTTCGAGGCCGTTGAGGAAGCCGAGCGGCTTGACTTCGCCATAGAACATGTCGTTGTTGACATAGTACAGGCACCAGCAGGTGGCCATGACGTGGTCGTCGTTCGTGCCCGCGCTGGAACCCCAGGTGTTCTGGGTAAGGCGGGTAAATGTCATGAACTCGTCGATTGTCTGCTTGTCGTGGAGTTTCAGGTAGCCTCGTTCCACATACAGTTTCGCGAGCATGACCGCCTGCTGCTTGATCTGGTTGTTCACCCACAGGCCGCGGAGTTCGTCGTCGTAGTTCTGTATATTGTCGTAGCCGATAGGCTCGTTGAAGAGCACGCCGTATGCGCGGGAGCCCGGGCCGTTGTATTCGAAGGTCAGCGGCGGGTTTCCGTAGACGGACAGGAGTTCGGCCGCGCATTTGCAGAAGTCTTCGATGGTGACCTTGTTGCTGGACAGAACGGCGACCTGTTCCAGCTCGATGTTGGACTTCGCGAGCATGATTTGGAGGACGTGGTTGTCCTTGCGCATACCGTAGGACGGGTCGAGCGCGGCGACATAGACCCAGCCGCGGCGTTCGATTTCTGCCGGGTGTATCGGTTCCATGTATATGCGGAGGTCGTTCTGCTCGAAGCCGGAAGGCAACGAGACGTATGGCAGCTGAAGCGGCTCGTCCGGGTTCAGCTTTTGCAGTATCTTGAAGTCGATAAGCGTGATGGCGGAGCCGATGAACTCGCACTCGTATTCCTGCCTGAAACGCATTTCGCCGATACGTTCCAGTTCGTGCTGGCCCCATTCGGGAGTTCGGCCCGGAACCTCGTGCCAGAGCACCACCGATCGGACATACTTGTTTTCGAGGTCTTCGCGCGATGCCGTCTTCTCGTCCACTGCCTGCTGCCACATCTCGTAGAAGAAGTTCATGCCCGCGGGCGTGGACGTTATGATGATGCGGCTGGTCTTACCTGACGTGATTGTCGGCATCACCGATGCGCAGAACTCGCTCGCCATCTTGGGACGGAGGAACGCAAATTCGTCGAGGTAGAGGAGGTTGAGGGAATAACCACGGACACCGTCCGGGGTCGTTGCCGCGATGAGGACGCGGGTCTTGGTGGTGAACTCCACCGACAGCTTGTTCCAGAGCGTCACACCGGGCTGCATCCAAAACGGGAGGGCCAGGTAGGTTTCACGGAACTGCTGGAGCTGTTCCTTCGCGAGGGACAGCTTGTTGCCGAGCATCATGATGGTCTTGCGCCGCTTGAACACGGCGAACCAGAGGATGAACGCGCGGACGACGGTGGACTTACCCACCTGGCGGGACCACTTGTTGATATTGAAGCGGTATTTGAGGAAACGGAGGATTGCCTCTTTCTGGTATGGATAGAGCTTCATCAGCTGGAAGCCGTTGTCCAGGGTGTTGATGTAAACGTAGTGCTCGATGAAGTATATCGGGTCGTTGACACACTTCTTGATTTCGTCGAGCATCCACAGTTTCATCTCGACTTTGTCGCGCGAATCGCGCAGGTTGTCTATACCGTTGAAAGGCATCCTTTTCTAGTGTCTCCTAGATTGGCATGGTCCGGCACAGCTCCTTGTTGCCGGGCGTCCACACGAACCATGCGTGGCACATTGTAGTGGCCCATCGCTTGCCGTTCTCGTCGGTGGGCTGGCCGTTGTTCCATGTCGGCATGCGCTTCGAGAACGGGAAGCAGTATGCCGGCGGGTATTTAATCAAGTCGTCCTTGCGTTTCTCCCCTTCCCAGTATTGCACTTTGAGGAACATGGCGAGGATGCCGGTGTCCGACAGTAGGGAGCGGCATTTCTGCACGAACTCCAGCGCCATCGAGTAGGGAGGGTTGCTGACGATGAGGTCGAATTTCTTGCCCGACAGGTCGGCGGACAGGAAGTCGTGGACGATGGTTCCCGGATAGCCGCGGTCCACTATGTCCATGCAGGTAGTTTCCGTCACTCCCGGGAAGAGGTTGAGCGTCCGTCCGGCGATATTGCCGTTACCGACGCAGGGTTCGAGGAATGACTTTGGCGCTTCCGGGCAGGCGCCTACCGTTTTCAGCGCATCGAACAGCTTGGTCACCGCTTCCGGGTCGGTTGCATAGAAGTCGTTGTCGACACGTCCGTTTTCCGGGTTCCCCCCGGCCAGTTTTCCACCTTGCATAGTTATCCTTGGATGATGTATTTTACGGCTGCGCACAGGAAGGTTGCCAGCACCGCCAGCGCAGGCATGCCGAGGGCGGTGTACCAGAAGGCGCGGCGGAAGGACCAGGTTTCCGTTTCGAGGTGATATATCTTGATAGTGCTCATGGCTATCATGAATTCGAGACGAACGAAAATCCCCGCAAGTTGCAGGGCGTTGACATAAGGCTGGTTGTATTTAGGCAGATCTGCTATCATGGGAGTCCCTTGGTTATGGGCTGAAACTAGGTTTTGGGGCGGGGTTTCCTTTCCTCGTGCAGGATGTCAAGCAGTTCCTGCGGGACCCATTTATCAACCAGTTCCTTCACTTCGGGGCTGGCTTCCATGTAGCCGTAAGGTGCATACATCCTGAACTCGAACGAGGATGCGATGTCGTCAATGACGGTCTGGCGCTTCTCGGGAGGGAGGATGTAGCGTTCGGGTTCGCCGGTCGGCGAGTAGATTGGATCCATGAAGCCGTCCCGGAACAGGGAGACAAGCTGCAACAGCCACTTGCCGTCCTTGCCCTCGGGGCGTTCATCATAGAAGTCCCATACCAGTTCGGTGTGGGCGATTGGGTCGTATTCCAGGGATACGTGCGGCCCCTCGAACAGGGCATTCCCGAAGCAGGCTGCCGCGCACTCGCACAGCGCCTTGCGGGTCGTCTCGCTGAGGCGGGCTGACTTGACGTATTCCTGGAACTTGCTCATTAGAAGCCGCCCATGAAGCTGCCGGAGCCGCTCAGGCCGGTCCCGATGCCGCGGTTGGCTTTCCAGAGGTCGTTGGACTTGATCTTGCCGACGTCGCGACCGGTCTTGTTGCCTTCCTTGTCAGTCGTGTCCATCGTGGAGACGCGGACGTTGTTCGCGTAGTCGCGGAGCTGCGGGGCAAGACGCTTGGCGATGAACTCGGTGAACTTGTTCGGGCGGACGAACCACTTGGTGATGTCGCCTTCGCTAACCTTGTCGAGCTCCCCGAGCGGGATGTCGTTGATCTTGTCGGCAGCGATCTTTGCGAGCGAGGTCATGAGGGCGTCGCCCTGACGGGGCGGATAGCCGGCGAGGACGGCGAGGGTGTTGAACGAGCCGCTTTCCGGCTTGCCGATTGCACGGAGAATCCACTGGTAGTTCACAGCGTATTCACCGCCCTTGTACTTGCCGAGGGTGTTGCTGTTGTCAACTTCGAAGTTGCGGACGTAGACCTTGGTGGACTGGGCATAGGGGCCGAGTGCAGCCTTGACCGCTTCCGCAATCTTCGGGAGGATTTCCTTGTCGTCGGTGTCGATTGGCTGGATTTCGTAAACGCAGCCGTTCGGCTTGATGTCGCCTTCGAAGGTGAACGAGACGTTTTCGTCGAACTCTTCGCCTGTGGCGTCCTTGATTGCACCCTGGATGCGGCTGGTGACAATCATCGCGTGGTGCTGGTCACCGGTGTAGGCGATGATGATGCCGGGGTAGTTGTTGGCGTTGAGGGTGTTGTAGTAATAGTCGTAGGTGTCCTTGACGGTATCGCCCGTGACGCCCGACGTGTTGTCTTGCACGGGTTCCTGGATGGCCTTCTTGACCGGACGACCGGACGAGGCTTCCTTCTTCGGGGCCGGCTTCGGAGCCGGGGCTGCCGGGGCAGGCATCATCGTGTCGGCGTAGGTCTTGAGGTGGGCGAGCGCGTCGTTGAACCCTTCGAGGATGCCGTGGACAGGGGCGATTACGTCACTGCCTGCGCCATAACGGGCGTTGTCCGGGTCGTAGATGCCGCCACGGATTTCTTCCAGCTTCGCGATGTGGCGGTGGAGGTCGCGCGGATCGACGTCGCCCTTGCCGACGAGGTCGTTGAGGAGGCCAATCGTGTTGCCGATGTCTTCCTTGGCGAGGGAGAACTTCTGCTTGCCGAACTTGTTGTCGAGACGGTTGAACGCCTTGAAGAACGCTTCGGAAAGGTTGTCAACGTAGTTGGTGAGGGTGTCCGCGTCCGGGTTTCCGGCAGCGACGTCTTCCTGGATGGCTTCCTTGACGTCGGCTTCCACCATGACGTATGCGCCGTGGATGTTCTTCGCTTCCGCCGGGTTGATGGCTTCAAGCATTGCTGTGTAGCTCTTGAAGTCGGAAAGTGCTGGAATGAGCATAGGTTTACCTGTTTTGGCTGGTGTTTTGTTCCATAGTTTAGAACTTCTGGCCCGCATTTTGCTATATTTCAGAGTGGCCGGACGTGCCCCCGGGGGTCGGGGGCCTCCGTCCGGTGGGAAATATCCAAGAAAAGGTAACATATCATGCCTCTAAATATAAGACAGAAACCAGAGATTGCACGACAGAGCACGCCTATGTTAAAGTTGAAGGCGGGCGATTATTCCGGCAACATTGCAGCTATCCTCAAGACCAAGAATGGCCCTGAAGGAACCATTAAGATTTTGCTCCAACTTGTGTCCCCGATCGGGGTATGCTATGTAACCACGCCACCGTTCCAGTTATCCTTGGACGAGCGTGGTTTCTTCTTTAATTTCTTGCGCGGATATGCCGGCGTCGCCGACTCGGATGGCCTCGTTGGCTGGATGGAGACGTTCCGCTACCCGGACGGCACCAAGATGGTCGATTCCAACGGGAACTTTGACGAACGCTCGCTGATTGGCCTCCCGGTCTATGCCACTGTGGATGTCCACAACATTTCCCCGAAAATGGGGTCGAAGTTCCGAACCCAGCAGGTCACGGCAATCCGTTCCGCACCGAACTCGTTTAAGCTGGACCCGCAGTGGCTCATCCCGAGCTCGTTCGGCGAACCGAAATACGACATCGCGTTTGCGCGGGAACTGGAACAGGACGAACCGCTCCCGTATGACAGCAATGACCAGGATGGTTTCGATGGCAGTGATTGCTGAACAGGGCCTTGCGCAGAAGCTGCTGCGCCTCGCGATGGATGCCGTGTATCACGACAGCCTGACGAGCATGCAGAAGGGGGAGAGCACTGACGAAAACGTCCAGTCGGTCAAGTCCCGCCTGTGCGATTTTGTCGATGCGGTAAAGGAAGACATGCTGTCCGGTGAACTGGACCCGTTTACCACGGATCCTACCAAATGGCTACTGAAAAAAGGTTTCATTAAGGAAACGAAAGATGGACTATAAAGAATATTCTGAATTGTGCGACCTCCTCGCGAAGTGGGCGGAAGCATACGCGGCGGGCGAATCCAAGGTCGAGGATGTCGTCTATGACACGAAGTACCTTGAACTCAAGAAGTTCGAGGCCGAACACCCGGCGTTCATCCTCGCGACATCGCCGACCCGCCGTGTCATCGACGGCGCGGAAGGCTTCCGCAAGGTGAAGCATACCATCCCAATGATTTCCATTGCGAACTCGAACGGCATCGAGGAAACGGTGGACTGGGCAAGCGGTATGTTCAAGAACGCTGTCGCCGAACTGGAACTCGAATACAAGATTGACGGTCTCGGCCTGGCCCTCATCTACAACGAAGGCCAGTTCATCGACGCGATTACCCGCGGCGTGGACAATGTGGGCGACAGTGTGTGGGAAAACGCGCTGCGCATCGAGTCCATCCCGAAGACTATCCCGTTGAAGGGCAAGGTGGAAATCCGCGGCGAAGTCGTGTGGAAATTCGACGACTTCGAGAAGTTCAACGACCAGCTCGAAGCCGACGGCAAGAAGCTGATTTCCAACCCGCGTAACGGTGCTGCCGGAACGCTCAAGTCGCACGATCCGCTCGAAGTCGAAAAGCGCAACCTGTCCTACATCGCATACCTCATCGTTGACGGTAGCCCGAACAGGTTGCAGTCCGACGACATCAAGCTGCTCGAAGGGATGGGGTTTGAAGTGCCTCCGCACTCCGTCGCGCGAAACCTCATCGAATTGCGCGAACAGGCGGAAAGCATGCGCGACAAGCGCTATGACCAGGCCTACCCGATTGACGGCGTGGTGCTCAAGGTGAACGACAAGAGTGACCAGAAGCGCTTTGGCATGGGCACGAAGTACCCGAACTATTTCCGTGCCTATAAGTTCCCGCCCGAAGAAAAGGTAACGGTTCTCCGAATGGTGGAACAGTCCGGCGGTATGTCCGGCGCAATCTCCCCGGTCGCCGTGATGGACACCGTGCAGCTTGCGATGACTAATGTCAGCCGCAGCACCCTCTACAACTGGGACCTCGTCGAATACCTCGGCCTTACAGAAAACTGCCATGTGGTTGTCCGCAAGGCCGGCGAAATCATCCCGGAAATCGTAAGGTGCGTGGAAACCGGACGCTCCAAGGACGACTTCAAGGCATTGAAGGACATGAAGAAGGAACCGCGCAGCTGGTGGGAAGACCACCGTGCGCCGGAAAATGCCTTCCGTACCCCGAAGGTATGCCCGTTCTGTGGTGCCGAGCTTGTAAGGACACCCAACCTCGATGGCGACGACTCCGTCGCGCTGGTCTGCCCGTCCGAAACTTGCAAGTCCAAGATTGTCGCCAGGATGGTCAAGTTCGTTTCCCGCGAGTGCATGAACGTGATGGGCGTGGGCGCAAGCCTCGTCGAATTGCTCCACACCGTGGGCAAGGTCGAAAACATCACCGACTTCTACAAGCTGGATGCGCAGTCCCTTGTCGGCCTCGGCAACATCCGCGAGAAGAAGGCAACCAAGCTGGTCGCCTCGATTGCCAAGACCCGCGGCAACTTCCTCCACCAGCTCATCGAAGGCTTTGCCATCCCGGGCATCGGCCACCAGGCATCCCCGGTTATCGCGAACATCCTTAACGGCATGGGCGGCCTTGGCGTGCTCGTGTACGGCGACGGATCCGCGACCAGCAAGTTCTTCGCCGACTGCGTTACGCAGGGCATTTCCTCGACCGACGCCAACGCGTTCATCAAGTTCATCGAAACCAACCGCGACATCGCCGGTTACTTCGTGGACAACGACATCGCGCAGAAGGTCAAGGAGTTCACTGCGACTTCTACCAAGCTCCAGGGTCGCGTCTGCATCATGACGGGCGTATTCGACAAGCTGGAACGCGAGAAGTTCAAGGAAATGGTGGTGGCGAACGGCGGAACTATCTGCTCTTCCATCACCAAGAAGTGCAACCTCGTCCTCATGGGCGACGGGGCCGGCCCGAAGAAGGTCAAGGCCATCGAGGACATCAAGAGGGCTGGCGGACAGATCGACGTCTATACGCCGGAAACGCTTGACAAATTCCTCGACTTGCTCAAATAGCGATAGACAAAATGCCCGAAATTTAGTATATTTCGGGTATACGCGGAAGTAGCTCAGTTGGTAGAGCGCCTGGTTCCCATCCAGGAAGTCGCGGGTTCGAGTCCCGTTTTCCGCTTAACAGAGAGGTTGCCCATGTCTTCACGCTCGTTTACGCTCTTCCTACAGAAGCGGATGCCGGACGGTTCATATAGCCTGGTGTCCGACAGGCCGGTGTGCAGTGACTTCATGGGTTGGCTGGACCGCCTGGTCGATAACGTCTTCGACTATATGGACAGGCTGGAAGGGGTCGAGCGGTCGGAAATCCCTGCCCCGATTGCCGAATACCTGAACGTGGATGGCCACAATTTTTACATAGTCGAGGTGGCCGACTTGCATAGCGAGCTGGAAAGCATAATTGCTTCCTATACGGACGAGCTGAAATGCCTTTGCAAGTCGTTCGGGTTTACCCGGACTACCGTGGAGGGGGAGAGTGTTTGCCTTGGCGACATTCGTGGTGACACTACGCTACCCGTGAACAAGGATCTCGTTTCGGAGAGCGTCGACAAGCGCAACCGTGCCTTGACGGCGGAATTTGTTGAAGGCCTCATATACGCCTGGGTCCAGATGTTTAACCACGACCGGGCGGGTTACGACGCGTTCAGGTTCATCGCCGCATACGATTATTAGTTGAAAGTAGTTGTTGGGTGCAGGCCCGGGAGGTTATAAACTACGGTTTGAAACCACCCGGGCTTTTTTATGTCCAGACAAATCACTCCCGCAATCTTCGAAGGTCTTGAAGGGATGCCCAACCGCTCCCTGTATAACTCCATGAAAACCGGCTACTCCACGTTCATCGAGGGTGTTGCCGACTCCGGCACCGACCCGTTCGTGAAGCTGGACGAAATCAACACCGCATGGAAGCCTACCCCGGACAACACTGACCCGGAAGCCTTCGGCGTGTTCATGATGATTTCTAACCAGAAGCCAAAGGAACAGATCGGCGAGGTGGCCAAGGGACATGAAGGCGACCCGGATTTCGGGACCAAGGACATCGGTTACGGCATTACGTGGAAGGACATCGCCGACTGGTCCAAGCGTGACATCATGCAGGAAGGCATCGGCAAGAAACTTGCCCCGCTGGCGCTTGCCGGCGCGGTCGGCCTCGGTGCCGGAATTGGCATCGGCCCGAAGGTCCACGAGACTGCCCACAACATCGCCGACAACGCGAAGAAGGAATGGCAGGCCGCGGGGAACTTTAACTCCGCGATGAACTCGGCGTCCAAGTGGAACGCGTCGTCGGACCTTCTCGGGAACTGGAAGTATGTCGACGTGAAGGACAAACCGGGCATCTACTCGGATAGCCTCAATCACACGAGCCTGTCCGAACTCCAGAACGAGAACAGCTCGATTTTCCCGAGCGAAAAGATTAAGGTCGGCTGGAAGGTTTCCCCGGACGGGAAGACGATTATGTCCACGATTACCGGGCGCGTGTACAAGACGAGCAAGTCGTTCTTCGATCCGTCGTTCACGGCAGCCGACCTCGGCAAGCCGGTTGGCGTCGGGGTTCTCTACATCGACAAGTCGCTCGAAGATTCCGCGTTCCCGTGGGACGTGGAAGCGCTATACGGCAAATAAAAGAAAGCCGCTACTTCCGTAGCGGCTTGATATGCTCACCTGCAAGCGTAGGAGGAGTTTCTGGGGGCGTTCCGGCAAGGGGCGCCCCCTGTTTTAATGCTTCCCGCAGTTGCAGCCCTTGTACACGGTGCCGATTGCCTTCCTGACGACGGAACCGATCTTGTAGCCCACCTTGAGGCCGAAGGTCTTGTATTTCGCCGGGAGGGCATACATGTAGTCCTTGATTGCGGGAAAGTCCTTCGACATCTGCTCGATGGCGTTTACCCCGGAATAGCGTTTCCCGTTCAGGCTGACATACTCGAAGTCGGCAGCCGTCCCCGAGGCCGGGATGTACTGGGCCCTGTCGGTCCCCACCTTGGCCTTGACGAGGTTCATGAAATACCTGCACACTACGCAGGTATTGTCATAGATGATTTTAGCCGTGGTTTGCATAGTCGCCAAAGTACCCCTGCGGTCCGTCGAAATCGAATTTCTTTTCGTCCGGGTCCGGTTCCTGCGGTTCGGGGATGCCGAACTTGTTGACCGGGCGGAGCTGCTCGGCGCTCAGCGGGCCATAGATGTTCTCCATGAGCTCGCGCATGTGCTCGAAGTTTTCCGGGGCGTCGTTGTCGCACTGGCCGTCCGGGCATGCGCATGCGCTGCTGGCTTCCGCTACCTTGTCGTTGTGAGCGACGATGTCGGCGAGGACCGCGAGCGTGGCCAGGTCAACGCCGAGCGGCTCGATGTCGTCCTGCTGGAAGCTGAACTGCGGCCAGCAGCCGTCGGATCCGCCCCGTGCCATGTCGGCCTCGATGTTGGTCGGCTTGGCGCAGATAATCACTTCGCCGTCGTTGTTCTTGACGATGTAGATGGACTTGCCGCCCTTGGTCGGCTTGACAACGGTACCCGGGTCGAAGATGCACTTGCACCCGTTGTCGCACTCGGTTTTGGCGAGGGCGTTCTTCATGGAGTGCTTGAAGTTCATGCCCTTGAAGAGACATTCTTCGAGATTTTCCTTGTCGGCGTCGGGGTTGCCGTCGCACTTTTCGAGAAGCGCGTTGTAGTCCGTCCGGTAGTTGCCGGAATTTCCGCCGCGGATTGGGTCGGCTTCGGGCTTCGCTTCGCCCCGGATGCACGTAACCGTCTGGCCATCCTTCGTCCACTTGTCCGACGGGAGACCCCGGTCAATGACTTCCACGGGGATGTCGTTTTCTTCGGGTGCCGCGTTCGTGCTGTCGCCTTCGATGGTCTGGGCGAGAACGCGGAGCTTTTCGAGATTCTCAAATTCGTCCATTATGATAAAACCGGGGTGTTTTCCCCTAGTTTATAACAGTTCGGGCCGTAAGTGACTACTTTTTCTTGAAGGCCGCGGCGAGCTGGTCGAGGAAGGCTTCACTCGCGACACGCGGGGTGCCCGGGAGGACCGGCGTATGGGCGGCTGCCATCTGTGGCGGTTCCGGCGCTTCCGGTGCGTCCGGCATCTCGTCCTCGAAGGCCTCCGCCAGCGTGTCGTATTCGACCGGTGCGGTCAGCTGCAGGGTGGTGCCGTAACGGTCGAGTTCGGAGTCGGGGTCGTGGTCGAGGAGCCTGGGGTCCCGCCGGAAGCCGTTGATCCTGGATAGGATTGGGTTGGCTCCGCCGCGGAACGGGTCGTTGGCCATGGCGCGTGCGTTGAAACGGTCGACTGCGCCCGTGGACGGCATGTCCGAGCCGTTGTTCACCCTTGTGTGGATGATGAAGTTGGCTGCGTAGTTTTCGAGCAGCGCCTGTTCGTCTTTGTTTGCCATGCACGTAGTTTATAGGTCCGAAACACTTTTTGCTATATTTCACCATGAACAGAAAAGAGGAAACATGACAAAGCAGAAATCTACCCCGAAGACTGGCAAGGAATCAAAGCCAAAGTACCCGTGCGATTCGCACGGCTCGAAACCCATTATCCATCCGGCAATCAACAAGATACCCCTCGGAAATGGCAAGACTAAGCTGGATACGGGAAACCTGGCGCTGAATGCTGCCGCGTTCGGCGATATCCATGGCGCCATAGTTGACGATGCCGACGCGAAAAATGTGGAAGTTGTGATCCGCGAACATGAAGACCAGCTGTCCAAGTTCTGCGACAAGTGGCATGACGCCAGGGACACCGGTCGCGTTACGGCGGACGACGGCATTGACTGGAATTTTTGGCATTCCATCGTCATGGCGTCGGTTGACTGTGCCAATGTCGAAAAATACGTGAACTTTATCAAGGCGCTTGCGGCAAATAGCGAACTCATGAAGACGGTTCCGCATGACGGCCTGGTCGGCCTCGTGAACAATGTCTACACCGTCCCGCGTATTCTTGCTAGGTTTATCCGTCGCCGAATCGAGGGGCTGCTCGCACCCACCTTGGAAGATGACCTGTATAAGCCGATGAGCGACTGCGGTCTCCGATACGAATACGCGGTTTCGCCGGAAAAGATGCCCCTGTGCAGGGCGCATATTCTTGGCGATGCTTCCAGTTCTTTGCTCACACTGACCATCTATCCGGTAATCGGGGACACGTCCAACCCGGATTGGAAGCGCGGCGTCCATTTTGAAACAAAACTTTCCATAAGGGCCTAATGTATGGCAGATTCTACTCAAGATACCCTCAAACACCGTGGCTGGGTGAAGAAATTCACCGCCATGTTCTGCAACAAGATGCTCGACCGCGCCGAACGGCACGACGAATCCAAGCTGCATGCGCCGGAAAAGGAAATGTTCGACCAGGTGGGGGAAAGCCATCCGCTCGGTAAGAGCGAGTTCGGCTCCGCTGAATATGCGGAAGGCAAGAAGCTGCTCGGGCCGGCGCTCGACCACCATTATGCCGAGAACGACCACCACCCGCAGCACTTCCACGACGGCATCGCCGGGATGAACTTCTACCAGCTCCTCGAAATGTATCTCGACTGGCATGCCGCTTCCAAGCGCAACAAGAACGGCAGCATCATCCAGTCGGTCGATCACAATATCCGCGAGTTCAAGATTGAGCCGCAGCTTGCCGCAATCCTTATGAACACGGCCCGGCTCGATAGCCAGGAGGAAAGCGATGATAGTCAGAACTAAACAGATTTCGTGCCTGGAAGACCTGGACAAGGTTCTTAAGTCGAGCGGCCTGCGGATTGACGAGTGCCAGATTGTGCCCGTCGTCGGCAAGTTCAAGACGAATTTCTACGTGTACTACGATGACGGGAAGCCGGATCCGAAGGCAGCGAAGGACGCACCCGCACCGGATGATACCATTGACCTGAGCAACGATAGCAAGGTTGAGTTTGAGGCATTCGGGAAGCGTTATCCGGGTTTCTGCCACGAGTTCAACTATACCAGCACGTCCGAAGGGGGTATGTCAAAGTTCGTCGAGAAGTGTCGTCTCGATGTCGCTGTCGGAACGAATGTTGCGACTGCCAAGGGTGGCGAAATGCTGGTCGCGAGCTTGCAGATGGAAGGCGTCAAGGGCATTGAGCTGACCGGCGTAATTGATAATGGACAACGGAATATCGTCCGTGTCGACGTCACCGGCCGCGACAACATCGAGAAGTTCGCCGATGCGCTCGAAACGGCAGCCTACCGCCTTCGCGCAATGATGGCCAAGGAAGGGTAACATGTCCAAGTGGTATCGTCCGATCGAGAACGGCATCATGACGCTACCCGAGGTTGCGGTCGGCTCAAACAACTACCTGATGTACCTCAACGGGAAGTACCAGGTGTTTCCGGTGAGCATGTATTTGCCGATGGGATGGTGGATTGGCGTAGGCGCATGGCTTGACATGCCGATGGGCAAGTACGAGACCCCTACGTTCCTCGGCAAGAATACCGACTGGGTTTCTGACGACCAGCGTGGCCGTTGGCGCAGGTTCTCCACGGCGCCCCTGCATGCGGAACCGGATGATGCCGTGATGGTCTATTATGACAACCCCGGCCAGGAAGTCTATTTCATGAAGGTGCGTGAGGCGAACGAAAAGTTTGCCGGTAAATCCGATGTGTGGTGGTTTGCCGAGCGCGTAATGCCGTTCGGCAAGCTGTTGGAAACGCCGGCATAAATTTGTATTTTCCGTGCATAGGAGATACAACTATGTACGGAAAAAGCCTCGCGCACGTAGAGCGCATCAAGGAAGTGCACGCCATCGAGGGTGCCGACAACATCGAACGCGTTACCGTTCTCGACTGGAACCTGGTCGCGAAGAAGGGTGAGTTCAAGCCCGGTGAACTTGCCGTATATGTGGAAATCGGGTCTATACTCCCGGACGGCCTCGAACCGGCCGACCGCGAACAGTATGCCAGCCTTGCCAAGATTGCGTCCGAACACCGCCGTCGAGAGAACGCGGTGAAGAAGGCGCAGGAGAAGGGCAAGCCGCTGCCGGACTTCAGCGGCCTGGACGTACTGGAACCGCTGGAAGTGGTCACGAAGGCCATGGAAGAAATCCAGGGCCGCTCCAAGTACCCCTACTTCGAGTTCCTGCGCCCGATGAAGTTCAAGATCAAGACGAAGGTCCTTAACCGCTTCAAGGTGATTTCCCAGGGCATCCTCTTCCGCCCGGACGTCCTCGGCATCGCGCCGGAGGAAGTGAAGCTGGGTGCGGACTTCACCGAACGCCTCGGTATTACGGAAGTCGTCGAGGATGCCGAGGAGGCCGGCGTAGTCGAGACGCCGAAGCCGGGCCTCTTCGGGTGGATTGACCGGAAGCTCATGCGGTTTGCCATCTACCGTTGGCTCCGCAAGGACACCGACAAGGCCGAGTGGCTCCCGTTCTTCCCGGCGAAATCCGACGAGGAGAACGCGCAGAAGATCTACTCCGGGATGTACGAAGCACACAAGGACGAATGGTTCGTCGCGACGGAGAAGCTGGAGGGCCAGTCCATCTCCATCTGTACCCGGGACGAGCGGTTCCTGTTCTTCTTCCACCGCAAGAAGCTCTATGTCGCGTCCCGCACCCGCAACCTTCCCTACAAGTCCTGCAAGAACATGCAGTTCTGGAAGACCGTCAAGCGCGGCGAGTTCGACAAGCGTCTCGCCAAGGTTCCGGGCGAATGGTTCATCCGCGGCGAGCATGTCGGACCCGGCATCCAGAAGAACATCTACCAGCTGGACCAGACCGACATCCGCATCTACGATGTCATGCCGTTCAACAAGGAGACCGGGCGGTTCGACAAGCGCCTCAACTATGAGGACACGCTCAAGTTCTGCGCCGACCACCAGTTCGACTATGTGCCGGTTATTGACGACCACTTCCGCCTGCCGGCCGATGTACAGGAAATGCTCCGCATTTCCAACGGCAAGACCGTGTTCGGCAAGGATCTCAAACACGCCCGCGAGGGCCTGGTGCTCCGCCTGAGAGACAACTACTCCGTCTCGTTCAAGGCGAAGTCGCCGGAATACGAACTCTAAGGAGAGTTATGAAACAGTATCTTGACTTGCTTAAGGACATCTTCGAGAACGGCGTTGACCGCTCCGACCGCACCGGGACGGGAACCCGCTCCGTGTTCGGTCGCCAGATGCGGTTCGACCTGTCCGAAGGTTTTCCGTGCCTCACTACGAAGAAGCTCCATCTCCGTTCCATCATCCACGAACTTCTCTGGTTCTTGAAGGGCGATACGAACATCAAGTATCTCCACGACAACAAGGTGACCATCTGGGACGAGTGGGCAGACGAAAATGGCGACCTCGGTCCGGTCTATGGGCACCAGTGGCGTTCCTGGCCTACTCCCGACGGCGGGCATATCGACCAGATTGCCAACCTCGTGAACAGCCTCAAGAACAACCCGGACTCCCGCAGGCACCTCGTCTGCGCCTGGAACGTGGCGGAAGTTGACAAGATGGCCCTCCCGCCGTGCCACTGCCTGTTCCAGTTCTATGTGGGCGGTGTGGGCAAGAGCGGCAAGCGCAGGCTCAGCTGCCAGCTGTATCAGCGCAGTGCCGACACCTTCCTCGGCGTCCCGTTCAACATTGCGTCCTATGCGCTCCTTACGATGATGCTCGCGCAGGTGTGCGGGTATGAACCGGGCGAGTTCGTCCACACGCTCGGCGATACCCACATCTACTCGAACCACTTCGAGCAGGTGAAGGAACAGCTGTCCCGCGAGCCGCGCAAGCTCCCGACCATGCGCATCAACCCGGAGGTGAAGGACATCTTCGACTTCAAGTTCGAGGACTTCACCCTGGAGAACTACGATCCGTGGCCGGCAATCAAGGCGCCGGTGGCAGTCTAGGATTGCCTTTTGCTATATTTCAAGCGGTGACGGGTTCCGTCACCGCTTTTTAGTGAGGTTTTATGCTTCTGTCTATGATTTTGGCCCGTTCAATGGGCGGAATGATTGGCGTCGATGGGCAAATCCCGTGGAAACTTTCGACTGACATGGCGCGTTTCAAGCGCATCACGATGGGCCACCATGTAATCATGGGCCGCGCGTGCTATGAATCTATCGGCAAGCCGCTTCCCGGCAGGACGGAAATCGTCGTGACCCATAGCAAGGATTTTGCTGTACGCGATGGAGTAAAGGTTGTTCATTCTATTGCCGAGGCGATCGCTGTTGCCAAGGAGGCCGGCGACTCGGAGGCATTCATCATCGGTGGCGCCACTCTGTATGACCAGACAATCGGCATTGTCGGCAAGGTTTACGATACTACGGTGGACCGTTCCAATTTCAGCGGGAATGAATATACACACCTGTCTGAACGGACGCTCTATTATCTAAAGTCGGGTGCGTTCAAAACGGTCGGGACGCCGGAACGGTCCGAGAAGGGTATGCTGGATGAATATTCGTCCACCTTTACCGTCAGGGAACGTAAACGTTTCTGCGGTTATGGCGATATTTACGCCGGAAACGCGGAACGGGGCGAACTCCAGGTTGAAATCCGTTTCGGAACTAGGGGAGTTGTTCGCATGAAGTCGGCACATCTTGGCGGACAAGATCGGTTCGAATGGTATCTGTCCAAGATTACGGTTCCGGTCAAATTCATGGATGCCGGGGTGGCCGGGTATATAACCGACATTGAAATCCATAAGGACCTGTATGTGGACGGAACGTTGCATCTTGTGGAAAACGACGCCACCCGCACTATGCGGGAACTTGCCAAGGGAGGCATGGAATTTTCCGTCACGGCAGAGGATGCCATGCTGTACAACGGTTGTGTGATTAAGCATGACATGTCCAGAATTGGTACGCTGGAAGCAATCGTGAATAAAGATTGAACCATGATTATAAACTGTTGGAAAACTTACGGTAATATATGCCCGAGTTTTCCAACAGCCCGCTAGTATCGTTTACCCAGCTGTCCCCGAACTGTAACAAGAAACGGACCCACGCCATCGACACGGTGACAATCCATTGTACCGCCGGGCAGAGGACCGTGGAGCAGCTCGGTAAAACGTTTGCCCCGGCTTCGCGCAAGGCGTCGTGCAACTACGCGATCGGAAGCGACGGGCGCGTGGCACTCATCGTCCCGGAGGAATCCAGGAGCTGGTGCAGCAGCGACGCGTCAAACGACCACCGGGCGGTAACCATAGAGGTGTCGAGCGACGATAAGACCCCCTATGCGGTGAACGATGCGGCATACGCGTCCCTCATCTATCTGGTGGCGGACATCTGCCGTCGCAACGGCATAGCGAAACTGCTGTGGAGACACGACAAGTCGCTGGTCGGCAAGACGGACAAGGACGGGAAGCTGGTGCAGAACCTCACGCTTCACAAGTGGTTCGCCAACAAGGCGTGCCCCGGGCCGTTCTTGGAAGATAGGATGTTCGACATCGTGGCCAAGGTAAACGCGCTACTGTAAGATTTTTGGGAATATGGCGTGACAACTGTTGAAGTTTTTGCTATATTTCATTACGGAGAGGTCCGAGAGACCTCTTGAAGATTGAAAGACGCGGCATGGATTACTTTGCGGTTACGTAAAAACCGCACGTTCCCGGTAACGTTATCCGGGCAACAAGATATTCGGGGCGGTGGGTGCCGGCTACCTAGCCGGAGGGCTACCGTCCTACCTCTTGTGGATGGCACTGTCCATCCAAAAAGACCTTCCTGTCGGAGTAACTCGTGGGCGGAGCCGGCTTACTCGCGGCGAAACCTAAACGAGGCAGGGGGCCTTTTTGGGCGGACAGCCCATGAATTTGACGACTTCGGGGTATGCGGGAAGTTCCCGCAAGTGCTGCCCCGCTGTCGGACGTGTTTGTATTGCCCGTTAGCCAAGTGGTAAGGCAGAGGATTCTGAATCCTCCATTCGGTGGTTCGAAGCCATCACGGGCAACTACAATAATCTTGGGGATGCTTTGGTTTCGACTGGGTATCAAGTTACCAAGACCTCACCCGCAGTTGGTCTATGGCTGCGTCACAAATGGACCGAAAACACAAATGCCAACAACAGTGCATTCGCCTATCGCGCTGCCGCCTAATCAGTAGCGGCGTGATTGCCCGGAACAAGCGGAAGGAATAAATTCCGGGACCAAGTGCATATCTTCCAGATTTAGCCGTGAGTTACTGGTCGTAGATCGGCTATCTTATACTGGACCAGGACCCCTCTCGGGTAGATCCCCTTGTGGCTTAGGTAGAGCCCTAATAGATTGATGGTGATACGGTTGACGCGATGAGGTATTTAGGACAGGGGTTCGAACCCCCTCATCTCCACGAATTTTCGTCCTGCTGTCGGTAGGACCGCCCTCCAGCACGGGGTAGATGTGGGTGACCGGCTCCGGGTGGAGCGGCATGCCACTAAGGCAGCGGACACCGTCTTTCCATGCCGCGTCTGTAAAACTGCGGTGCCTCACCCGGCGGAGCGACAAGCGTGTCGCAGAACCCGGATGGCTAAGCGGTGGCAACGGTTGGTAAAAAGTGGTCGCATGAACATGCCCTTTAGATCGTGGGCGAGAACCGCCGATAGTAAATGTAATAAATAAATTACATATTAAAGCAACTAATTCATATTTTATTTGAGTTGAATGCTATAAACTTTAATTGAAGTCAAGAAATTTAACATGGAAGCAGTAAGAAGCGAAGATACGAAGGCCAAGATACGGGCGAGTATGTCCGCAACAAAGGCCAGACGGCAGACACAAGTCTGTCGAGTATTCGAGCTGAAGGTTTCCATACGGCACAATCCTAAGTCGGTGTTCGATAAGATGTCCCAATGCTTCAAGGAAGCGAAGTGGGTAATTAACGACATGCTATCGTTGTCCAAGGATAATCCAGACAATAGCATGTTTGACTACAAGTACACCGATCATAAGGATGTTGTTCATTACGACAAGGACAATAACCCAGTCCATTCTTCAATTACATTACCGTCGGTACTTCACAGGGCAACTGTAGCACAAAAGAGGACCGACATAGTGAACTTGGCTAAGGCCAAGTCACACGGAAGAAAGATTGGCGCACTGAAGTTCAAGCGGCAAGTGGACTGCATACCTATCATTACTGGGTTCACGCAGATTATTGACGGGTGTAGGCTAACCATACCGGGGTTCACGAAAATCCGGGTCAACGGACTGAACCAACTGCACCAATTTGAACAGTTTGAAATAGCTGATGCCAAGCTGGTTCGCAAGGCAAGCGGCTACTATGTGAAGATTAGCATAATGCTACCGAAATCATCAAGGAAGCCTACCAACCGAGAGGTTGGTCTTGATTTCGGTATAAAGGATTCCATAACGACATCAAACGGAGACAAGTACAACTGCAAAGTGCAAGAATCGGAACGCCTGAAGTACCTTTCACGAATGTTGAATAGGCACAAGACCGAGAAGGGTTCCAAGCGGCGATGGAGATGTAAGTGTCAACTGGCTAGGGAGCATGAACGATTGGCTAATAAACGGAAGGATATTGCCAATAAGATATACAACCGGCTAGTAACCGATTACGATGTTATCTACTTTCAAGACGAGCAGATTAAGAACTGGCAGAAAGGGTTGTTCGGTAAGTCCGTGCAGTCTTCCTGTCTCGGTTCGCTGAAACAACGACTTGTCGCTCTCGAAGCGAGTGGACGTAGTTTCAAGATTTCTAAGTGGGAACCCACTACAAAGTTGTGTCCGATGTGTGGCTGCATAAACCACCCGACGCTTGCAGACAGAATCTACAAGTGCGACTGCGGATATACTATGGACAGGGACACCCATTCTGCCCGTGTGGTCTTGGTGATTGGCTCGTCTAAAAGAGCCGAGTGCGTGGAACACGCCTCCGCTGAGGTAGCCGCCTCTATGCCTACCAGTTCTACTGGGTTAGCACAAGTGGCTCCGTTGAAGCGAAAACTCGAAGCTCATGCCCTTTAGGTCGTGGGTAGTTCACGGGCGACTTGTGTTGCTTCCTGGCGACCTAACGGGCCGGGAATGAAAAGGATATCGCAGCAACCATTTGGGAACCGACATGGGAACAAACCACTACGTCAAGATAGGCAAGCGAGGGCTGATCCGTGCAATCAAGGGTGGCCCTTATTCTAATGTTATGGCGCAGTATGGGCTGTTTACCCCGGTCAGCGGTTCCATTTATGAACGCGCCAGGCAGCAAGCCAATTACATGATGGAACATGCTGGCAAGCGTAACGGGTCCAGGGCTCCGCTTACACTGCATGTGGGCAAGAGCTCGTGCGGATGGCGATTTTCCCTCCATTACATTCCGGGACTGTGCGAAACCCTGCGCGACTGGGAACAGATCTTCGCCAACGCGCTGAAAATCGTTGACGAGTATGGAACCGAGGAGACCCCAAACCAGCTTATCAGGACGATAACGCGGCGCGGAATACGCTACGGAAGCACCTATGGCGGCAAGCCCCAGGAACCGTCCCCGGAATTTCTAGCGGAGAACCATGCCAGGTGGGATGCCGAGAACGGACTGCTGCGGCATGATGACCGCATAACAAAGTCCTCGCCGGACGGGGTCACCTATGACTTGATTGACGACGATTCGCAGTCATGGTAAAAAGTTTGATGTTGTTGAGCAAGGACGCGCGGGAGACCGCGCGTTTTTGCTATATTTTAGTGGACAATATAGGATTGAAACATGACTGAGACTGAAAAGAAAGTTCGTGAGACCGGGACGCTCGTAGTCAAATGCGTCGTCGGTTCCCAGGCGTTCGGGCTTGCCACGCCGACCTCGGATATTGACATCCGCGGCGTTTACGTGCTCCCATACAAGGAATGGCTCCGCAGGGAACCCGCCCTGCAGATTGCCGACGAGAAGAACAACGAGGTTTACTGGGAAGTTACCAAGTTCATCAAGGAACTTGCGAAGTTCAACGCCCAGGCGCTTGACCTCCTCTACAGCCCGGACCACTGCATCATCGAAGGCAAGGATTTCCTCGAAAAGCTCCGCGGCAAGATGGGCGGCTTCCTTTCCAAGCAGTCACAGAAGCCTTTCGTGGAATATGCCCGCGGGCAGATCTGCAAGGCCAAGGGCCTCAACAAGAAGGTTTTCAACCCGAAGCCGCTCGAACTCCCGAGCCTCCTCGAATACTGCTGGGTTCTTGACGATACCAGAGGCCCGGCTACGCCCATGCTCGAATGGCTTGCGAGCCGTTCGGTAACCGAACGCGACCAGAAATGGTATGCCGCGGCGAAGGTGGAGCATATCCGTGGCGGATATGCGCTGTATCACCAGGATCCGGGAGCGGGCTATATCCCGTCGGGCAACGGCGTGATTGAACGCCCGGAGCATGAATGGCGCTGGGCCTACGGCATCGTCCGCGACGAGAAGAAGAGCTGCGAAATCCAGCTGAACAGCATTCCCAAGAATGCCACGCTGGTTGCGCATTTCATCTTCAACCAGGACCATTATTCCCAGGAGTGCAAGGAACGCGCCGAATACCGCAGATGGATCAAGGAACGCAATGCCGAACGCTATGCGACCACATTGAAGCATGGCCACGGCTACGACTCCAAGAACATGATGCACTGCATCCGCATCCTGATGACTGCGCGTGACCTCGCCAGGACCGGCAAGCTGATTGTTGACCGTTCCGCCGACCGCGAGTTCCTGCTTGGCATCAAGAACGGCATGTGGTCCTACGAGAAGGCGATGGAATATGTCGATAACCTTATCGAGGAGACCAGGATCGCCTACGAGCAGTCCAGCCTCCCGGACATCAAGTACAGCCAGGATTCCATCGACGAATGCTGTTTCGACTGTGTGGACATGGTGAACGCGGCGGGGAGGAAGAATGGCTAAGAAGCAGCAGGTAAATCCGAAGCAGCTCTGGAAGGTCCAGGTGAACTTCACGGCGCCGGACGGGTCGGAGTTCGACGACATCTACAAGGTTGTTGTCGGGAGCGCGGACCAGATTGCCGCGGACATACCGTGGCGAATTGAAAACTTACTCGAAATGGGGTTCTTATGGACCCTCGGGCAGATGGAATTTGTAAAGCAGGTTTAACATGGCAATTATCTTAGATAACTATGACAAGTTTGTCGAATGGGTCAAGAGCAACGGCGAGTGGCCCGCAACCGAAATGTATCACCTCCAGTGGCTCCTCCGCAAGAAGGACGGCAACTGTGCGAAGGACTCCAAGGCCAGCAAGCACTGGTTTGTCCGTTCGTTCGCGGAACTCGAAACGGTCAAGCCGCGTCTCTACGAGTATGCGGAAAAGGGTGGCCGCATCACCATCGGTGTCAACCGCAAGAACGTTGACGCATGCAACTTCCAGCTTGCCCATGAATGTATGCAGGCCTCGCTCAAGCATGTGCATCCTATCGCGACGGCCATCTATCCGGGCGTCGTCGACAAGGTCGGGGCATCCGGCCGCGGTTTCTACATGCTCGACATCGACCCGATGCCGGAAGAGACCAGGGAGCAGCTCGAAGCCCGCGTGGAACGCTATTGCGGTTTCATTGAAAGCGCAATGTCCAATGACAAAGGCAAGAAGGTTTCCGCGGTCTTCCAGTCCAAGAGCGGGTTCCACATCATCTTCCATCGTTGCAGCCCGGATGACGTGATGAGCAAGATTACCGAACCGCACGACTATGCGACGTTCTTCAAGGATTCGACCACCAACCTCATCATCGGTGTATAATGAAACAGCTGTTCAAGACAATCCGCTATTCAATCTACGCGGTCCTCGCGGTCCGCATCGTTCTGGCTATCTACTGGCACGTCAAGTCGGGGAATGAGGAATGAACGAGACCCGTGACGCATCCTGCCCGGAACCGGAAACGCCGAAGAACGAAAGCAAGCTCGACGACTCCATCCAGAAGTTCGACGAGGTTGTCCGCGACTTGCCTCCGATTTACGTAAACCGGAGCAACACGGCAAAGGGTCTTTTGCATGCCATGTTCCGCCCGGACATCCTGAAACGCCGTTTCAAGAACAACGGCATCCGCATGCTGCGCGGGTCGTTATTGATGCCGAATACCGCCAAGTACGTGTATGCTGCCGAGAAGCTGGTGAGTATCGTCGTCCCGAACACCCCGGTGGCGACCTTCATGAAGGGCGTCCGCAACGCGGTCTTCCTGGACCAGTTCGTAGGGGACATCGTCCCGAAGATCGAGTTTGCCGGCGGGATGAATGTCCGCGACAAGTTGCACAAGGTATTCGGGACAACCGCATCCGCGCCGATTTCCCTTTCGGACTATCCGCGCATGGACGGCAATATCCACGACGTGTGGCTGGCCTATATGTTCATCGTGCGGATGTGCCAGCTGGAACTTGGCGAGAGCATCGAGGTGACTACCGCCCATCAGCTGCGCATGGACGAGGAGTACAGCTATACCAACCAGAAGAAAATCCATTTCGTCCTGAAATACAAGAACGGGGCACCTGAATGGAATGGCAAGGAGTACAAGGTGTCGAAGGTGCCTGGAGGCTATATCTACGTGATCGTGGACGTTCCCGAGCTCCAGCATACGCTTGTCGTGTTCGCGCAGCTCGCCAGCCGTGACATACTGGCTTCCGAAAAGGCCATCTGTTTTGGCGGGGGCGGGGCGGCAGTCCTTTACTGGAACGAGGAGGCATTCCAGCAGACTACCTCTAACTATGTACCGGATATCTCGTTCAGCATCATCGACCCGCAAGTGCACGGGCTGACGCTCTACGAAACATGGATGACCTCAATGAGGCGTACATACAATGACCCTCCAGGTGAGATTTTCGACGCAAACACCCGTGGTATCATCGACCGGATGCACACATCCATGCAGCGAGGGTTCTCACGCGCATACGCACTCGTGGGTGTCCCGGGAACGGGAAAGACCTACATCATGGAGAAGTTCGTGAGGGAGTCCAAGGATGCGTTCGTGATCTCCCTGGACTCGATTGACAGCCCGGCTCTCGTCGCGGACATCGTGTCCAGTATCCAGCAGCGGAATGTAATCATCATGATGGACGACGTCGACAAGCTGCTTACCCTTCAGCCCGTCCGTACCGTCGAGACTACCGAAGGCAATACGCCGTCGGAGGCGCCTGCCCAGGAGACCAAGACAGGCAAGCTCATCAAGATGTTTGCCGACTTGCGCCGGGTGGCCCCGGGCGGAGTGGACCCGAAGACTGGCGCAGTCCTGAAGAACTATACCGTCGTGGCGACGATGAACAACCCCAAGCTGTTCAACAACGCGGTTATCAAGCGTTCCGGCCGGTTTGACGAGGTAATCGAGATCGGGCTCCCGCACCCGTCCATCTACATGAAACGGCTCATGGGCATCCAGGTCAAGGACGACCGGACCAACTACGCGGCATGGCGCTTCCGTCCGCTTTACAGGTACATGCGCTTCAAGCGTATCACGCTTGCCGACGTGTCCAACCTGTATGACATCATGCGGATCCACCGTGCCGAGAACCGTTTCCGGTTCGGCGTGAAGGACATGTTCTACGCCATCCGTTGTCTGAGCAAGAACCGTTCCAACGCGGACAAGGAGTATGCACTGTGATCGACGAGATAGAACTGCTTTTCGACAGCTGCGAGACGATTACCGTGGGCATGTCCGCGGTCAAGTCTCTGCGGTTCACCACGTCCGGCGAGCGGTACGAGTGGGACGCGAGGAACAATGAGTTCGACAAGTCCCATTGCATGAGCGAACTGCATCTCGAAATCGACCTGGACGAGGGTGCGCAGCTCCGCGGAGGCGACCGTCTTACCATGGAGGCGCGTCGGATGACCGAACGGGAGTATATCGTCGAACGGCTGTCCAAGACGACCGACATTACGGCCATCTTCATAGCGGGCGAGAAATACAATGTCCCGTGGGGCGAGGGAGGCGCATACACCAACCTGTGGTGCAGGACTTTCTTTAACCCGCGGAGCAAGACGGTAGTCTATGACATGGGCAGGCAATATCGAAACAAGATGTGTTTCGGCTAATTTTAATCCTAACAAGAGGTAACCAATGAACAATGAAGAAATGAAAATCCAGAGCGAGCGCATGCTTGGTCTCATCAACGACTCCAACGCCGCTGACGAAAAGTATCGTCGTCGCCGTGCGGAAAGGGCTCTCGAACTTCTCAACCCGAAGCCCACGCCGGAGAACCCGAACCCGAAGAAGCCGACCGAGCTCGTCCTCAACGCGATGCTCGACAGCGATGCGGAACTCTGCGAGCTCCGCGAAATCCGCAACAAGGCGAACGCACAGGCCCAGGTGTCCAAGATGGCATTTGAAAGCTGGAGCAAGGACGTTCCGGCAGACGGCCCGGGCCCGCTTTTAGGCTAGTATTGCCATAAGGTGCGCAGTACGTTAGTGGAGAGAACACCTGGCTAGGGGCCGGGTGGCGGTTACCGTTGCGATGCGTGTATCGATCGGCGGGATAGTTCATTCCACAAGGGCGGGGCGAGTATCAGGCGCATGACAAACTCCCGTCCGCGCACTTTTGCTATATTTCAGCCATGGGTATGATTACGATAAAAGAGGCCGAAATGGCCAGCGAACTTCTCAAATCCGAGAACGTCCGCGAAATCATGGATTTTATGACGGCAAAGTATGCCGCCGAAAGCGCCACCAACTGCAACCATCTTCTCCAGCGCATCCCTGATATAGCGGCTGCCAACATCAAACGGCAGGAAAGTGAGCTGTTCCTCCGTCAGAAGGCCGTGGAGACGATCGAATTCATGCTCCCTTCCAAGGCGGAATGGGAGTTCGGCCCTACCGGGGCAGTCATGTTCGTCTACTGCCAGTGCAATTTTAGGAAGATGTGGATTGAGTCCAGGCAGCCCGAGCTCCACAAGAACATGCTCACCGCGCTGCAGGCCATGCAGGGGCACCCCGGCATCCGTGCGACGCTTCCGCAGTTCAAGAAGTATGTCGACGAGTGCAGGGCGAATCCGGGAGGCTGGGAAGACAGCCTGATGTGGGACCAGATTGACAACGAGGACTGCAAGGACATGGTCCGGTGGTGCATCGCGAACAAGCAGCTCTGGGACGACATGGATGACTACATGCAGAAAATCGAGGCGTTTAAGTTAAACACGCCGAAACGCGGAAGGCCCGCAAAGGAACAGTAATGGTTATCGCTTTTGATTTCGACGGGACCGTGGCGACCGACGGGTGGCCGGACATCAGCAAGGCCAAGCCCAACCGGGCCGTGATTGACTGGCTCAAGAAGCGTGCGCAGATGGGCGACAAGCTCATCCTCTGGACATGCCGGGAGAACTATGGCGGTGTGCGCTTCCCCGACGGGCCGTATCTTGAAAATGCGCAGGCGTTCTGTGCATACCATCTGCTGTTCCCGGACAACACGAACATGTCCGTCGGCGAGAAGGAAGGCGACTACGGGACCAAGTACGGCCGCAAGGTGACCGCCAACTTCTACCTGGACGACGCATCCGTGCCGTTCGATCCGAACGGGCGCTTCGCATGGCTGTGGTGGCGCCTTTACCTGAAACTTGTCGATTGGAGGCTGTCCAGATGCCAGCGAAACGCGTAGTATATCCCCTCTTTACCGGCGGCATCGACATGCGGCAGAAGAACAGGTACATTGCTCTTGCCGCTTCTTCCATCGCGTCGTATTTCCAGGCCGGCAACGACGTCCCGGTAATTGTCGCGGCGAACGACGACATGTCTGCCGCTGTGATGAAGTTTCTTGCCGACCAGATGAAGTACGACCTCACCGTGGAAATCCATCCCGCGGAAGAAGTCGCGGAGTTTTCCAGGCAGAACGCGCAGGGCGCAGGTCCCGACAACCGCACGTCGGTAACCGGGGCCAAGCTGTATGCCATGCAGAAGGTCGCCGAAGGCTATGACCGCCTGGTCGTGGATGCCGATACGCTGTTCTTCTCCCGTATTCCGTGGGGCAAGTTCGACCATTCGGAGTTCGCCATGTTCGTTCCCGCCGAGTGGGAGAACCCGCTTTCCGTGACGGTGAACCAGATTCTCTACTTCCGGTGGAAACTGACAAAAATCCCGACGTTCGGGGAATACGTCAAGAAGCTGGTTGACGCGCACCCGCACTGGGGCGGGCGCATTTCGATGATTGACAGCTCACCGTGGCCGAACAGCGGCATCGTTTACATGACCGACTGGTTCAAGAAGGGACCGTACATGGAGGCCACCCGGACACTGGACCGGGATTTGCTTCCGGTCGAGGACGAGGGCATCCTGTTCAACTATATGAACACCCGGCTCGACGACAATACGTTCGGGTATGAGACCTCGCTGTTCCGCAATGTCGCAATGAACATTCCGGTGGCGTTTTCCGACATGGCCAAGCAGTCGGAGCCGTTCCACCCGGTGGATTTCTACGGGAACCCCATCGTCGCGGCACATTTCCACTTGCGCCCGAAGCCGGTGGACTTCGAGATTTCGTATCAGGGCGTGGTGCGCCCGCCCGCGGTGCAGTCTGCGTGGTCGCTGGACTTTGCCAGGGACTCTATCGGCACCGGCCAGTATGGGACGATGTCCGGCATCATCTGGACCTATGTGTGGCAGTATTTCAACTCCATGACGATTGCCAAGTACCGTAACGGCGACGTGGTGGCCATACACCCGCCCGAGGTCTGGAAGGGCATCGTGGAGACGTTCGTAAAGTCAAGGAAGGCATGGTTCGAGGCCGCGGGCTGTTCCGACGTGCTCATCAACCATGAGTTTGAACCGTAGGGAGGACGCGGCAATGTCGATAATATCTGCCGAAAAGGTAAAAGCGTTGCGTGTCCGGTGTGGCGGGGTGGGTTTGCTCCGCTGCAAGCGGGCGCTCGAAGCGTGCGAGGGCGACATGGATAAGGCGGAGGAACGTCTGCGACGGGAACCGATGGTTCCGGTCATGATCAGGCGTCCGAAACCCTAGTCAGCCCAGAATTTCTCGATTACGCCGAACTTGGCATACCTTCTTAGAGCTCCTACGCAGGAGCTCTTTGTCGCATAGTGGTTCGGGACCTGCATCGCTATCGTGTTGAGCGTCGCGTCGGGATGCTTGCGGGCATATTCCTTCGCCCTGGCGATGAACCTGGAAAAGACTGTGGACCGCTCGCCGGACTTCGTGCCGGCTTCCAGGTGTTTCTCCATGCCCTTTATTTCGGGGAGCCAGTAGTCCAGGTCGGCCGGGAGCTCCATCGGGCGTATGAGTATCCTGGCAGCGTAGCGGGTCCGGCCGTCCGAGAGGTCCAATACCCTGAACACGCCGATGTAGCCTATGCCGAGTGCGCGGAGGACACGCCGGGCATCCTTGTTCGGCCTGCCGGGGCAGGCGACATAGACCTTGGACGCGGTGTCCAGCCACCGGATGGCCTGTGCCATCACCTTCATGTTCACTTTCGTTTTCAGCTCGATTGCGATGACTTTCGTGTCGCTGTAATAGACCAGGTCGCACGATCCATTCCCGATGCCGATTTCCTCGGCGTATTGCATCTTGCCGAACAGTTCGGAGGACTTTACCGCCTCGCCGACTTCGGTTTCAAGAATATTCAGCTGTTGTTTCTTTGCCATGGTAATAAATATAGAAAATTTGCTATATTTCTTGCATGAACAAGAAGAAAATACTCCTCCAATACCCGTTGCAGTCCGAAGTGGACCACGCCAACCAGTGCTACCAGAAGATCTGGATAAACGCCAACTACCCGCTCCTCGCCTCCTCGGAGTTCCATCTTTATGAAGCGGAGGTGAAGTAATGGCATACGTACCTAAGCCGACCCTCATTTTCTGCGTCGATACCGAAACCGGCGGGTTCAATCCCAGCGTCAACGCGCTCCTTACGGTAGGCTGCGCGTGGCTCCCGGCAACCGAACTGGGCAACCCGAACCCGGACGTGAAGTCCGTGGAATACAAGGTCATGCAGAAGCCGTATAACCTGGTTGACAACGAAGATGTCAAGGCCCCGAAGGCCACAACGGACGTGTTCCGCGATATTGCCGTCCCGAACGTCGTCACCAAGGGCGCCCTGGACACCAACAAGATCAACATGAACGACCACCTGGCTGCAGAACCTGCGCCTATCGTCGATTACAGGATTTCCGAACATCTGCGCGTTCTCGCTTCGCAGTACAACATCCAGCTTCTCGGCCAGAACCTGAAGTTTGACATGCGCTTCTTGCAGCGCAACCTTCCGCACACCTTTGAAAGGTTGCAGCGTCTCAACGTGCATCACGAACTGCGCACTCTCATCACGGCGTACAATGTGGCCAGGAGCCTGAATGTCGCGGACGGTTACGGCAAGCCGACGGGTCTTGACAAACTCCGCGCATCGCTCAACTGGGTCAGCGAAGGCCAGACGCATTCCGCCGCTGTCGACGCGGTCGATACGATTAAGTTCTATGGCCGTATCATGAAGGAACTGTCTGCCAAGCTCGCCATGCAGGAAGAACCGGCTCCCGCCGCTACACAGGCTCCCGCGGCCCAACAAGTAACCCCGTAGGTAGTCATGCCATACGTTTCCATCGAAGAGTTCCTGAAGGAACACCCAATCTGTGACGATTCCTGCTGGTACACCATCCGGGACGTGGACCGTTTCATCGAAACGCTCCCGGAAGGGTTCACCCAGTTCGACATCGACAACTTCCGCTCCCGCATGATAGGGCGTGTTCGTGAACGGGCGGCATTGATGTCGTCCTTGCTTAACAAGCGCAGGCCTAAAATGAACGACTGGATCCTGATGCGGACGCCTATCGCATACCAGGAATTTGTCCGGCATGAACGCCTGTGGAATAGGGAAGTCAAGGAACCCTTCGACTGGAACCGTATCGACGTGATGCTCAATGTCCTTCGCGGGCTGAAGGTCAACACCAAGATATGGCCAATCAGGGACGTGCAGGTCGAGTATGAACGGACTGGCGTGAAGTTTACCGTCACTTTCGGCAAGTGCTGGGCCCGCACGCTGGTATTCAACTACCATTACGACACAAACGTAGTGTATCTTCACTGTGACAATACCGTCCTGGCGGTCGGTCTCCGGCATGACGGGACTCCCTACATGATTGATTACATGTGGATGCCGACAATGAACAGCGTATTGCTGAAATGGTTTACGACGGGGCAGCTATGAGTTTTTCTGCGTTCAACCGGAACGGCCGCAAGGAGATGACCGAGCAGGACATCGAGGACATGAAGAACGTGTATTCATACGCGATCAAGACACTCGTGTCCCGCAGGAACATGCTCCAGAAGAAGTCCGAAAACGGAACCGGGAGCGCATGGTTCGACAACATCGGGTCAAACATCCGTGTCCTGGATGCGGCAATAGCATTGCTGCGCAAGGAGGGAAAATATGGCAAGGAAACCAATCAACACGTATCAGGCGCATGTGGAGGAGACTGTGCCGGAACGTGTGACACTGTACAATGAACCGGTAGAAATGGTCGTGGCGAATAGTCGTCAGGACCTTCTTGTATATCCGCCGAAACAGACGGAGCCTGTATATGGCTACATACCGGGCCGTAAACGCCCCGTAATAGGCGCTCGGAAGTCCTGGAAGTTCTGCGGGAAGGTAGTTACCCGGTGGAACATGGAACGCTTCAATGCCTACCTGCTGAAACGGTATGCGGCAAAGTTCGGCGAGACAGCTTCGCACCGGGCCACCCATCTGTCGCCGGACGGCAAGAAGCTCTTCTACACCGGATATGGCATGCCAACCATCGCCTGGTGGGGCACCATTGCGGCATCCACCGGATTGCAGGTTCTGGCACGGACGAACTCGATGGTGATCACCAAGCAGGAGGAATGGTACTGGGACGAGGTTGACGATGGCATCGTCAAGAAATGCGTCGACAAGATACTTCGGATAGCCCAGAAGGACTGGGTATGCAAGTCAGTCCAGGGACACATGCCGCGTCCACGCTTTTTACCCGTAAAACGATAAAAGACCCGCCGAATGGCGGGCCTTTTGTTTTACAGTCTATATCTATCCCCTGATTTCGCTGGACAGGATGACCACCGCGTCGATGTTTTCCGGCATCGGCTTAGTGTAGATACCGATTTCCTCGATTTCGGTAATGGTCTGGTCCGTCCAGTGGATAGTAAATTCCCTGCATCCGTTCACGCGGTTTACCCGGGAGACCGGGTTTGCCGGATCGTTGTACCGGCCATAGTCGAACTCGAACGAGTGGAGGAGCTTTTCCAGGGTTTCCCTGTCGCGGCACGCGATGACGGCGCCGTCGGATTCATCCCAGTTGGGTGCATCGAGCGTCACCCTGAACAGCTTGATTTCGCCGGATAGAGCAGCACGCATCATGGCTGCCTGTTCGCAGGCCTTGTTGGTAAGTTCGGTGTTCCTTTCGATTACTTTTCCAAGACTGTCCATACATCCTCACGCAAATTTGGCCCGTTCGGCCTGTTTCTTCTTTGCCCGCTCGACTGCCCTGGTGTCGCTGTCCAGGACCGCGAACGCGATCATGCGTGGCTCGTTGCAGAACGTGGTGCTCCATGCGTAGAGGGAGCACGGCTGGTCGATGCCGACTACCTTGACTGGTACGGTCGCGTTGTCGACGCAGGTCTTCTTCGCGTCGGCTGCGCCGAGAAGGATGGCCATGATGTCGTTGGAAAGCCTGTCATCCAGCTCGCCGTCGGCGTAGATGCGCACGTAGTCGAACGGATTGTCGGACACGCAACCCTGGACCTTGATGCTGTCCGGGACGGTGTCATAGGGGGCTACGAGAATTTTGATTTCTTCCATGCCCGAAATATAGCAAAATTACGGGTGTATGAGCTGGACCAGGGACAGCAGACGCTTGACGTCGTTCTCGTCATGGCCGTCGAACGGCTTCGCCTGCTGGATTTCCTCGCACTTGAACAGGTCCCAGTCCTTCATCGGGTAGTGGTAGGAATACGGGCCGTCGGGGGTGTCTATGCAGACGAGGAACATGTGGCCGTCGCCGAAGCAGAGCTCGCCGTCGTCATGCCTGCGGGTCTTCCATGAAATGTCCGGGAAGATGTTCACCAGGGTGGCGAACAGGATGCAGCGCTGGTTGTAGAGGGAGTTGTAGGTGTGGTTGCCGTCGGAAAGTTCTCCGATGTCGTCCACGCCGGCCTCCTTGGCGGCCCGCTCCATAATCTTCTGCATCTCGTCGGCTGATACCATGTTCGTCTCCTTGTGTATATGCAGTTTATAACGCGGGGGATAAAAAGAACCGGCGGTCATAAGACCACCGGTTCTCGGTTTCTCGCAAGATCGTCGGATTACTTCTTGGCCTTGGCAGCAGCAAGAGCGTTCTTCAACTTGGCGGACTTGGCCTGTTCCTTGGCGAGCTTGTCAGCTGCGGACTTGGCGGCCTTGTCAGCCTTTGCCTTCACCTGTTCGAGCTGCTTCTGGAGCTTCGTGTTGTCGGCGGTGAGCTTCTTGATCTTGGCGTTGAGTTCCTTTTCGCAGGAGCATGCGCCGCAGGAGGCAGTGGACTTCTTGGTGGACTTGGCGGAAGACTTGATTTCGTTCTTCATTAGTTTACCTTTTGTTGATTGTTTGTTGTTTCGGTGTGAGAAATATAGCAAAATTCATTGCCGTTGTGATCGAAATTGGCGATTTTTATTTAAAATCCTCAACTTTCATGTTGATAAGCTGTTGATTTCTTCGCTCGATTTCGTTGAATACGTGCGGCTGCATGTTCTTGAAGAACGCGCGGGCGTCGCGCACGAGGATGAAGCTGTCCGTCTCGGGCTTGCGGTTGCCGAAGGAATCCGTGAAGAACGAGTTGCACTTCATCTTCTTCACCGCTTCGTCGAGACCGGGGACTACCGCGGAGAAGAGCCAGAGGGACTTGTTCGTCTGGTAGGGGACCTTCCCGATCTCGTAAATTTCCACCCCTTCGGGAATGGAGAACCCGGTCTCCTCGAACAGTTCGCGCTTGGCTGCCTGGATTGCGGTCTCGCCTTCCTCGATGTGGCCCTTGGGGATGTCGTAGGACGTCATGTGGCCGCCACCGGCCAGCCTCATGCCGAGGGGGCGCCCGGTCGGGTGGGTGGCGAGGATGGTGCCGGATTCCGGCTCGAACAGGATGAACCCTGCGGAAATCTGCTTAGGCATTGTCTGCCTCCTTCAGCACCGGCCTGTGCTTGTGGATGAGGACGTCGGTGAGGTTGGCGATCTGGTTGAGCGGCGGGAGTTCCGCATACTTGGTGTAGTTGCGGATGACCTTGCCGCCCTGCTTTTCGATGTTCCTGATGGCCTTTTCCGGGAGTTCGTGGGTCGCGAGCAGTTCTTCCACGGTGAACTCGCGGATCGCGCGGTATGCGAGGAAGCCGTACTTGAGGCCGTGCGGGAGGTCGTCCCACCTGACGTTGAAGTGCTGTTCCATCATTTCCTTGCGCTCCTCGCTCTTCTTGCCTTCGAGACGGCTCTGCGGCATCAGGGAGCGGGCGAGGGTGGAGATGGAGTTCTTTACGCAGTCGTTGTGGCGCCAGAGGATGGTCAACGCGGCTTCCTCATACGTAGCTTCGTAGGAACGGGCGTCGAAGATGGCGTGGGACGGGTAGCGGGCTTCCGGCACGGTGCTGCGGTCGGCCTTGGTGTTGATGTATTCGTTGAACGCCGCGGTCGCGATGCTCGCCGCGATGGAGTTGAGCTTGTGGCACTTGCGGCCGAACGGGACCTTGTCTTCGCCGATCACGACGGTGATTTCGTCGGACTGCGTGTAGGCGACGATTGGATTGAACTCGGCGATGAGCGCTTCCATCGCATATTTCATTGCGCCGGTAATCGCCGGGTGGAACGCTGTGCGTGCCGGTACCGGACGGCCGATGTCGATTTTCTGCTTCGCGAACGGGCGGGTGTAGGTGTGGAAGGCGCGGCCGTCCACGCGGATGATGCAGCACTTGTGCTCGTCGATGACTACCTGGCCGGAGCCGTATGCTTCGCCTTTCGTGAACCTGAGTTCGAGCGCCTTCATGCGCTCGCCGAGGGTATCGTAGATTTCTGCCATTTGACTTTCCTTGTCTTTGGTGATTTTCAATCTTTCGTGCCGGAAATATAGCAATTTTTCATGCGGCCATTTGTTTTTGCTATATTTTGAGCAAACTGAGGTAAACCATGAACGAAGAAGCAAAATGTGATCCGACCGCAAAGGTCTCTGCCAGGGTTGCCACCGACCAGGTGGTTGACGAATATCTTAAGGAAATCATGCCTGAAATCAACCGCGCCATCGCGGAAAAACGGTTCAGTACGTCATTTGGCTATGCGGATGCGCTTGTCGCGTATTCGATGTCCAGTACCCTGTATGACCTGGGCTACCAGACGATGGTGTCCGCAAAGGTTGGTCCGGGCGGCAACATCGAATATACGCTGACCGTGAGCTGGGCGCCCACTGCCTTCCATACCGTTATCGCAGGAAAGTAAATGATCCACTGGTTGAAAATAACCGACGGCTACCCGCTCAACATCAGGGCTACCCACAATTCCCGCAGGAAGGTGTTCCCCGGGAAGATAGAGTTCAAGCCCGGCATGAATATCCTGTTCGGGCCGAACGGGTGCGGGAAGAGCAGCATCATCAACGCCATAGGCGCCAACGGCATGACTGTCCGCGGTTGGTCCAACATGAACTTCAGCCCGCTCCGCCTGTTCCGCGACGGGAAGGCGGACATCAGGGGGTTCGTGAAACGGACGCTGGGGTTCGGGTCCGAGATGGACTTTGACGGGCCGGTCTATTTTCACAATGATTACGAAATCCGCCGGTTCGCCGGATGGAGCACCGCCGGTACCGGCATCGGTTCCGGGACGGCCTGCGCCGAGTCCTATCTGTCCGAACACATGGACAACCGCCTCCGGTCCGCCGGCGAGAGCGAGATGGCGATACAGGGCGCGACGCTGTCGAATATCCTGAGCGGACGCTGGGCGTTCAACCGGGAACTGATCGAGGCTGACGCCGAGCAGAAGCTCAACGCGACGACGGACCTCGAAACCGCCGTCTGCATCAAGGGGCAGCTGGATTATGCCCGCGAAAGCTGGCTGAAGGGAGGCTCCCCCACGTTGCTCCTCGACGAGCCGGAGCTTCACTTGGACTTCGAGATAATGGACGGCCTGTTCACCCGGCTGCTGCCGCAGTTCCTGTCGCAGGGCTACCAGATTATCATGGCGACACACTATCCGTTCGCCCCGTTCCTGTTCAAGGACGCGAACATCATCGGGATTGACCGGGATGTGGAGAAATTCAAGAAATACGTAACGGAGCTCGTTACGGGAAAGGAGAAGTAAAATTATGAATTCATTTTGGAAAGGTTGCATCGGGGCGGCCATCGGCATGGCGCTTTTCATGTGGATGGGATGGGGCATCCGCGGGTCGCATACAGTAACTGCGGAAACATGCCGCGAAGTCGTCAACTCGAAGGGAGGCACAAATAACCTGTGCACTTCCTATACGGTGAAGTTTACCAACGTGAGCGGCAAGTTGGAGGACATGGACGCGATGGCCGACAAGATTATTTCTGCAATGCAGGCGATGCCGGAGACAAAATGACACCACAGCAGAGCGTAATGTTTTTCTGGAAGGTGAACTCCGAGCTGGCCCATAGCGGCAAGGAGTTCCGCGAGGCGGGCATCTCCATGGTGGACCGCGGTTTCGTGTTGCCCGCGTTCGGGACGGGGGCTGACGGCTACCGGTGCCGGTTCAATATACGAGGGACTGCCGCGACGGTCAAGGTGACGTTCGGCAAGGACAACAAGCCGACCTATACCGCCACCACCGCGGACGGCAAGTTCACCGTGACCGGGGACGAGAATACCCGCCCGTCCGACGTGGTGATAAAGCTGTCCAACGCCATGCGCGGAAAGTAGGCATCCTCCTTTTGCTATATTTCAGATATAGAAAAGGAGGCTACCATGCCGAAGAAAGAGATTGAAGCGCCGCAAGTTGAGCCGGTGGGCAAGGAACTTCTCGACAAGCTGGAAGAGTTCAACCGGGAAATCGAAAGCCATAGGAAGGCCATCGAGGACGTCAGGCTCAAGGCACGCGAAATGCTTAAGGAAGCGGGATTCCCGTGGAGTTTTGCAAAATGCCGTAGCCTCCGTTGCAAATATACGAAGGGCCAGCGGGTCACCTGTTGGGGAGGCTGCGTGCGAAGCGAAGATGGAGGTATAGGTGAAGCCCTTTCCGGCCGCTTGCATACCACGGACTCGTATGAATTCGACCCGACCATCAAACTGCCTAAGCAGCTGCCTACTCTTGGCTGGAAACGTGTTACGTTCAAGTCAAGTTGCTTCGGCGAAGTGAGGGTTGACGACGTCATCAGGGAAAACAGCCGATACCTGATTTGCAAGCACTGCACCGTCGACAAGAAGGACATGACCGCGTTCGACAATTCCGGCGGTTATACGTCGGCGGCATTTGAAAAAGTAACTGAATACATCGAAGAAAAGGAGACCAAGGGTGAGTAAGAAGACCCCGCTTTCACGCCATCACGCCCGCCGCAAGGCCAAGCGCGTGTTCTTTACAGTAGAAACCCTGGTCCTCGTGGCCCTGCTGTGCGTAGTGTGCTTCTTTGCCGGGGAGGCAAGCCAGAAGTTCGAGCTCATCACCGACACGGTCACCCGTGGCAGGATGCACTCCGACTCCATTGCAGCCCGCATGGACAGCCTGGATGCGCATGTCCTTGCCCTCCACGAGATTACCGAGACCAACCGTTCCCGCTCCCACCAGATTGCCGTGGGCGCCAAGATCGTGCAGCACGCCCGCAGGGGCATGGACGCGAGGGAAGCGGCCAGGCTCGCCCGTATAATCTTCGACGAGGCCGAGTTCAACTCCACCGTGGAATACCCGTTCCTTCTTGCCATTATCGAGTCCGAATCCAAGTTCAACGACCATGCAGTCTCCCCCGCGGGCGCGGTAGGCCTCGGCCAGCTCATGCCCAAGACCGCCGAGAGCATGGCCCGGCATGCCGGAATGAAGTTCGACCCCAACCTGCTTACCGACCCTAAATACAACGTGAAGCTGTCCGTGCAGTACCTGTCCAAGCTGGGAAAGCAGTTCCAGAACTATGTGCTGGTTGCCGCTGCGTACAACGGCGGTCCGGGAGGCGCCATCAAGTACCAGCAGTGGATCGAGGGCGAGGCCGGAAAGGACAGCGTCCACCCGGAAACGGTAGATTACGTGGAAAAGGTCATGCAGCGCTACTATGCCTACCGCGGCATGCTTCAATAGGCATTTGCTATATTTCAGGCAGAGGAATATATGGATATTAAAGAAAGCAGACTATACAAAGATTTCGAAAGGAGTTATTGCCGTGCGGCCGACAAGGAAACCCACATGGCCCTTGCGCTCCCGCTAATCGAAGCCCACCATGAGGAATATGAAAAGGCCTGCGCACAGAAGGAAGCCATGGAAAAGGAACTCAGGGCTGCCGAGCGCAAGGTGTCCAGCATCAAGTCCAAGATGAAGCAGTTCGATAATGTCGGCACCGACATTTTCAACGTGCACTATATGGAATATGCCAAGCAGCTTCTGGTGGGGAAGAATTTGCTTCTTGTCCCCCGTGACATGTTCAGCGGTTGCTGCCTCGGCGACAAGGATATGGCGCGTTCCGGCGAACGTTTCATGGTCATCATCGTCAACGAAGTCGAGGGCGCAACCAGCATCTGTGCAACGTGCAGGGTGGACATGTTCGTGTATGACCCGAAACGGACGGGTTCCAGGGTGTGCATCAACACCTCCAACACGATCCATTTTGACGAAATTGTCGAGTTCCTTGACAACGACAAGGCTACCACTTACATCAACAAGGCATACAAGGACCTGGAAGGCGTAATGCAGTCGATGCTCACCACGTTCGGCGGAGGGAATGAAAATGCCTGAGTATCACGTCGGATGCGGCATGGCCGGGATTTATGCCGGAACGATTTCCAAGCCCGGAATATGGAAGAGCAAGAGCCCGGTGACCGACGAGGCCCTCCGTGCGGCTGCCGAATACATGATGGGGCAGATCAAGCCCGGCCACGAGGCCTATGAGATTACCTGGACCAACAGGACCACGGGAAAGAAAATCGTGCTCACCTGCAAGGTCGTCGAACCGCCCCCGAAGGAGGAACCATGTGCGAAGTAGTCAATAACGCCTATGAGCAGAAGGAACTCAGGATTGTCGTCGGGGAGCCGAACCCGCCGTCCGAGATGAATTTCAAGCAGACCCCGCTTTCCGTGCAGGAAGTGGAGTTCGCCGGTACACTCGGGCTCAACAACCCGAAGATTTCGCCCGACGGCATTTCCTTCGACCTGGAAGCGTTCAGCATGCACCGCCCGGCCGGCGTGGAAATGAAGACCGAGGAAGGCGAGGTCGATGAGGTCAACGAGGACGGTTCCATCACCACGCGCGTGATGCACCGCCTTACCATTACCGCCGAGACGAACGACATGTGCAAGCGCGTGTTCCGTATCCATATCGACACCCATGCCACCGACCGCATCGGCCCGAAGGTCATCGACTGCCGCTATGCCGGCTGCACCCTGTCCGACCTGTTCGGGCTAATCAACCGTACCTACGAAAACAACCGTAGCCAACCGGGCTACCCGGCGGGTGTATGGCGGGGTTAGCATGGATAACGCTGACGTATGGAAAGCCGATTGCAAGAACTGCAATCTTACATTAGATTTTTCGACGCTCATGCGGATCCACCGCGTGAATGCCCATGACATGATAACGCTGTATGGCGATACGTTCAGGAAAACGTTCAAGGACATGGTCGTCGGCAAGGACGAACTTCGCCGGGCGCTGAAACAGCATGCAATCTGGCTCAGAAGCACCGGGCACCGTGGCAAGCGGCTGGACCTGTCCAAACGTTTCTTGGAAAAGCTGGACCTTTCCAATGCCGACATGCGGTGCGCCATCCTGCGCGATGCCCAGTTCAACGATGTGAACATGGCCGGCGCCAACCTGGCCGGTGCGGACCTGGCCGCTGCCCTTATATGCGGCTCAGACATGCGCGGTGCCAACCTGACCCACGCAAACCTTGGCGGTGCCGCGCTGAACGCCGACCTGTCCGGGGCGCAGTTCGTGTTCTCGAACTGCAGCTTTACCGGTTTCGACGGAAGCAAACTTAATGGCACGGTGTTTAACCGGGTGAACATGACCGACGCCTCGCTAACCGGGACCAACTTCGGTAAGAACGGAGAAATCCTTATCGGCATGAAGCCGCTGCTTCAGATGGCCTGCCCGGAGACCGGGCGATACATCGGCTACAAGGCGGCTGTGCTGAAATACAACCCGGCCAGGTACAGGGCGCACCACACGGAAATGGAAGTGTTGGAACACCTGAGCAAGCACAAGCCCAGGCATGTCATCATCGAGCTGGAAATCCCGGCGGACGCGCGGCGTTCGTCTGCACTGTCTAACCGGTGCCGGTGCTCATGCGCCAAGGTTCTGTCCATCACGAGCTTGGACGGAGCAAAGCATTACCGGACGGCTATCTCGATGCACGACAACGGTTTCACCTACCGTGTAGGGAAGGTCGCCGTCGTGGAGAATTTCGACCCGGACCGGTGGGCCGAGGCGAGACCGGGCATCCACCATTTTACCCAGAGGGAATGTGCGGTAAATTATGCGGGATCTTACATGCCGGTCAAGGCCAAGTAATTTTTGCTATATTTCAAGCGTTCGCGTAGCTCCAACTAATTAGAGCCACCGGAGTTTTGGCAGACGACCGGGAACCAACTGGTGAGAGCCCAGTCGCGAACATTACGCCCTCATAGCTCAGCTGGATAGAGCCGTGGTTTCCTAAACCGCAGACCTGCGTTCGAGTCGCGGTGGGGGTACTATGAATACGAACAGTTTCTTGCAGACCGAACAGCCGGTGGACCCGTTTGAACGGCGTTGCCGGCGCAAGACCGATTCCGGGTTGATCCGGGAACTGGAGAAAATCCGCAAGCAGCGGAAAGAACTGGACCGTCGCGAAAAGATTATACAGAACGTGCGGTCCATGCGGTATAGCGTGAACAACTGGTTCAGTGAAGAAATCAATTCAACGGAGTTGCATCTATGACAAGACTTAACGGGGCCACGGTAGATCCGAACGCGGAACTTCGCCGCGACATGCTGCTCAGGCAGTATGACTTGCTGGGGAAGCGCGGGGAGGCTTTGCTGCGCATCGCCGAGGAAGGCGACGCGTTGCGCAAGAACATGCAGACGCTTGCCACCTATGTCACCGTCGGTGCAGTCACTCCGCAGGAAGCCAAGGCGACCATCGCTGACGGCATGTTCGATGGCATCCAGAAGGCGTGGGACGATTACCGCCGGGTCGATGCGATGTATCGGGCCACCCAGCTGGCCAACAACTCGAGCTACGGGTTCCATACGTTGCAGTCCGCACGTGAAATCCTGTTCGAAGCGGAGGTGACAGCATGAAGTTACCGCAGGCAAACAAGGAACTCACCGTCGGCGCGATGAAGGAGATGACCGAGGAAATCGACAAACAGCAGCATCTCCCGTTCACCAAGCGCATGAGCACAATCGACGGCGCTTTGCGCTATACCAGGCTCGCCTTCATGGCCTACAAGGATGTGCGGGCGACTATCGAGCCCATCGACGAAGGCATTTGGAAATTCATGATTACCGTATCGGCAAAGGAGACAAAATGACTCCAAAACGTTCTCGTATGACATCCGACCAGATTGTTGACGGCCAGATAAACGGGACCGAGATTTGCGTGACCGAGAATTTCATGGCCTACGACAACGGCAGGCCGACCGGGGCCACCATATTTGACCTACTCCCTTCATGCACCTACGTTGACAAGACGACCGGGGAGGAACACAAGATGGTGTCCGCGATCCGCGTGAAGTTCAACAACGAACTTGTGGGAGTGGTGAACAATATCCACCTTGATGACGATGGCGACGTCTGCGGGACGCTCGACCTGTTCCGCCCGCTCCCGCTACAGGAAATGGGCCAGCGCATGTTTGGCCTCGTCTGGGAGTTCCGTGGCCGTTATGATGAACTTGAAATGCGGTTCGTGTATGACTATGACGCCAGGTACAGGCATGATACCGGAAAAGACAGCTACACAGCAACAATTAAACCCCGCGTTGGACTTGGAGGATGGTAATATGAAGTTTGCAGATTTTATCGAGACGGTCAAGGGTGTATACCCGGAGGCGCGTTTTCCAAAAATGGACACTGACGGGTTTTCCGTAAATGTTCATGTTGACTTGTGCAAGCCGGGGTTTGATGTCGAACATCCCGTCGGCAACATGGTCTGGTTGGATTATATGGGTTCCAATGAACTCATCAACGAGACCGTCCCGGCAACCGACACGGTGGCCCATTGTGAAAACATTTCGTTGTGCGATTTGTCACAGCTGCTCCAAAATCGCAAGGATGATGGATTTACCCACACGCGGACAACAATTACACTGGTCGAAAAACAGTAACCGTCTCCCTTTTGCTATATTTCAGTCAAGAGATAAGGCAAAAGGAGGTCCCCATGACCAGAACAGAATTTAACAAGTTGCTTGTCGAGCTGCAGACCCATGCTGAAGCTGCAAAGGAAATCGTCAAGAAGCTCCTCGACGTGGTCGAAATCGACCATGTGTTCAAGAAGAAGGGCACCGGCTACAACGTGGCCGAGGGCGACCTTGTACCGAAATGGGAAGTCCGTTCGGTCATGTGCCTCTGGGCTGACGCATGCAACCTCGATAACGCAGTCGCCAACCATATCCGATGCGCGAAGGATGAAAAGGACACCCTCGCAGACGTAGACCCAGACAAGAAGCCCGACCATGATAAGTAACGCGAGCATACAGGAAGTTTTCGAAAAACTTGACGTATTCAACAACGTCAAGTTCTATCCGGGACCGCACCAGTATTACATCGACGAGCGCCCGGCCATATCGGTGACGAGCGTGGTCGAGAAGCTGATTCCCAAGTTCAAGGAAAAGGAGCAGGCTGCCGAAAAGTCTCTCGAACTCGGCATCCCCGCGGAACAGATCCTTCTCGACTGGGCGAAGACCAACTGCGTCAGCACCGCGAAGGGCTCCGCTGTCCACGAGTATATCGAGCACGGTCTCGCCGGGAAGCATTTCGACTACCCGGAAGCTGCCGTGCGCAAGGAACTCGCCCGGAAGCTGTGCCCGAATGACGACCCGGACGGGGTGGAAGTCATCGGCAGGTTCTTCGGCGGGGTCGATCCGGTATATCCGCTTTACCAGAAGTGCATTGCCCATGCCGACAGGTTTCTTTCTGACCTACGCGGGCGCCTGATACCGATCAAGTCGGAATTCGTGATGGGGCACCCGGAGTTCCTCGTGACCGGCATGTGCGACCAGATTTTTTTCAACAAGAAGAGCGGCCAGGTCGAGATCTGGGACTGGAAAACCAACACGAAGTTCTCCATGAAGTCCAAGTTCCAGCTCAACGCCCCGTGTGCGCACCTGACCCAGTGCAAGCTGGACGAATATTCCCTGCAGCTGTCCTGCTACAAGGAAATATTCCAGGACATGACGGGCATCCGGGTGGGCGCCTGCACCATCTGCTGGTTCAGCGAAGCCCAGGATAGATACTATCCGATACAGTGCTACAACCTGTCGCGTGAGGCGCGTCTCATCATGGAGGCGTTCGGGGGTTGTTCCATGCAGTGATTTTGCTATATTTTCTGCATGGAAACAAAAGTCAGCAAATTTACCGTTACCGGCCTCGTCAAAAAGCGCCGTATATTCAATACGTCCATGGACTATTCCGTGGACGTTTTTCACTATCCCTGCCTTACCGGCGATAACGGAACCGGCAAGTCGCTCACGATCCACCTTCTCCACGCAATGACTGAACTGATTACGACCAGCATACCCACCAGGCTGTTTTCCTACCTGCGGACCCGGGATGAGGACGGGTGGGGCCAGTGGTACTGGCGGTGGCACAGGATTTTCCAGAAGCTCGAACTCGAGATGGCCGACGGCCGCAAGCTGACGGTATCTGCAATCAACCCGGACGACGGCAAGTATATGATGAACATGAACGGCCACATATACGACCTGACCGATGTTGCCGTGTTGGATATGCCGGACAGCGTCCCGTTCCTGCCCGAGAAACGCCACGAGAACATGGCCGGCACGGTAGCATCCCTGGTATTCATGAACGGTGGCAAGTTCGACCCGGACAAGTATTTCAAGCTATGCCAGGCCATCCTGGGACTGGACAACGGCCCGCGCCTTTTCAGCCCGATGCCGATGGGCGTTGATTTCTCGTCCAGGACAAAGTGGGAAAGGGCGCTCGATACTTGGCTCGGCACATTCTCTCACGGGGAAGTCGAAGTCCTGATGCTGTCGCTCGCCATCGAGGCTGCCGGTCTCAGGAAATGCCCCATCTTCATCGAGGGCGCGGAGGCAGGTCTCCATGTACTTTCCCAGAAGCAGTTCGCCAAGATGGTACCGATGTTCGACGAACGCGGCATCCAGATTGTATATACTACTCGCAGTCCGTTCAACTTCATTCCCGGGCAAACATACGACCTTGGCGAGAAGGCACCGGTAAAGGAGTTCGTCGATGGATAGCAAGAATTTCCGCGATTACATGCCGCTGCAGGAAAATGACCCCGGCGTGATATGCAAGCCGTTTTATGAGTTCCCGGGCATGGATTCCTTGCAGGGTTTCGATACGATGAGCAAGGCGGTTCTCGCGATGAAATGCGCCATCATCGACATCGTATGCAAGGGATGCGGGGTCGATCCCGCGCCGTATCTTAACGAAGCGTCCTCCATCCGGTTCAAGGACGGGTATTGCCAGGTGTCCTTGGCGAAGGCGATGGGGGAGAGGTGGCGCAATGCGCCGCACGGGATGGGCATTTGTCCGGCAGTGGACTTGCGCAGGCGCATGGACGGGAACTCTCCGCAGGTCGTGATGATGGAGGATTTTATCGTCAGCGTCCCGGTGGAACATGTGATGCCCGTCATGGTATACCCGTACCGGGCCTGGTTCAAGGCACCAAATCCGGCCGACTTTGAGCCGCATCACACAGTTGTTGCGGACACCGCTACTAAACCAATAGATAAAGCGGAGGACGGAAAATGCTGAAAGAAGACTTGCAGACAATGTGGACGATAATGGCAGCGCAGAACGCCGGCAGCAACGGCAGTTTCATCTATTCCTCAGCCGCACCGGGACTGGTCGCCGCGGGCTTCGTCGTTGGCTGTATTGTCCTGTTTGCCATCGTATGCGGCATCGTGGCCCACTTTACCGACAAGTCCGATTCCGGTTACTGATTTTTGCTATATTTCCGGCAAAAAGAGGTAACCCATGAAATGCGACCCCCGCGAGATTATGGATCTGCTCAGTGTGCCGGATCCGCTGGAAAACATCAAGGCACGCCCCGACATCTTCGGCGAAGTGATAGCCCTCATGGACGGGGTCCAGCATCCGCGTTTTCATGCCGAAGGCGACGTGTGGCAGCACACGCAGCTCGTAATCAAGAACATCGTACAGAACAAGTTCCATGACTGGGTGGACGTCCTCGCTGCGCTGTTCCACGATGCCGGCAAGAAGAAGGCACTGGAAGAGAACGAGGGCAAGCACATGGGCGGTCACGAGAACCACAGCGTCGAGATTTTCCGGGACTGGGCGTTCTTCAACGGAATGGATTCGATGTTCCCGGAAGCCGTAGAGGCTATTGTCTGGGCTATACAGAACCACATGAAGGCGCACCGCCTCGCGGAGTTTCACGGCACCTATGACATCATGGTTATCGTGACCAACAGGTGGTTCCCGCGTCTCAGCCGTCTCGCCTCCGCCGATTCCATGTCCGATCTCGATGATAACGGCAATCCGACATCGTCATTCGCCGACGTGCTCGCATGCCCGTCGGTAGCCCGCTGGGTTGGCGAGAGCGCCCCGTGGCCTATCGTGAGCCGTCTCGACCTCAACGAGGCAGGCATCCCGCCGTACTTGCGCGACAAGGGCGTGGAAGTCGCCTACAAGATGCAGGTGAACAGCGGGAAGCTCAAGCGCGAACACCTGGTCAACGCCGTGGTCGGGGACAAGCTGTTCCGAAAGGCTCGCATCGAGTATCTGGCCCAGCGCAAGAAAGAAACCGGGGCATAGCCCGGTTTGCTATATTTCAACATATCACAGATGGCAAAATGCCGTAAAGGACATATATGGAACTCATAATCACATTGCCCGATGAATTCATCGAAGACTATTCCAAGGACCGTTTCCGCGATTCGCTCCTGCGCATCCTTGGCGACGCGAAACGCGCAGGAACCGTATTGACCGGCAACTCGGACCGTGAAGTGATTGACGTCCTGCTTCCCGGGATTGTCGATGCTGTCGCCAAGTCCAGGGCAACCGCGAACGGCAAGGAAATCCAGGTCGTGGGCAACCCGGGCGGCATCAGGGATCTTGACGACTACGAGGCCCGCAGGTCCGCGAAGGAAATGCTGGACAATGAAATTATGCGTGAGATGACTGATCCGCTCGTAATCTCGCAGCAGCGCGGCCCGGCGCCGTTCGTAATGGTGCGGGGCGGCAACGGTTACAAGATGAGTGACCCGAGGCCGGCAAGGGCCTGCGAAGGGCACGACTGGCGCCACGAGTTTCCCGGCCCGTACACCTTTGACGAAACAGTCGCCGACCTCGTATGGGACCGTGACTGCAACACTGTCCTCACCGCGATTACTGACGGATATGACGATATTCCCGATACAGTCATGCAGTCCCTCGTCAATGCGATGAACGGTAACGAAGAGCTCGGCAAATTCCATCTCGGCGCACCGAAACTGGTTGCGTCGGAAAGCGACTGCTACATCGAATTTTGCGTGGATGGGGTGGTCAAGCGCCTGGATGTCCGCGGATGGGGGCAGCTTACCGGCCCCAAGAAGTTCGAGCCGGCTGTCGCTGCCCAGTTGCAGGAGGACTTCGGCCAGTACGTCCTTATCTGCCTGAAGCAAATCAACCTCGACGAACCTGAAACCAAGAAGGAAGCCTAACATGAAAAAATATATCATATTTGCTATTGCCCTGCTTGCCGTGGTCCTGTTCGCATGCTGCCCGGAACCGGAAACGGGGGACACTGTCTCCGGCTCGTATGTGGTAATCACTGACAAGACTGATACGCTGTTCGTGTCTCCGTGCGGGAGGGTGTGGATTGAGAACCCTGTCGCCGCGGAAAACGGCGGTGGCGTGCTTTCCGGCGCCGCAGTGGATTCCCACCCGTTCGTTACGGTGATCTGGGCGAACAACTACAGGGAAACGTATATGCGCGACCATTGGTATTATGGCCAGTTTGCGCAATACCATGAAATCGTGAAGAATATCCAGATGGACAAGCACATCACGATTGAACGGTTGCCGTGCATGGGCACAGTTACCCGTAAGCCGGGCAGGTAGTCCATGCAGCACAAGATTAAACCGCACTGGAAGTTCATTGAACACGCGAACCTGGAAACGCTCCAGAAGAAAGTGAACGACTTTTCCGACGATTCCGAAGTCCAGGAAGTTCTCCTTACTACCCGCCAGGGTGGTACAGAGACCATCTTTGTCGCGAGCATCCGACATCTCGTCGATATTACCGATCTCGAAATCAAGCGTATGATGGCCAAGACTGCGGGTTTTACGGATTACATGAAGGATCCTGACCGATGGCCCAGCGAGAAGAAACAGAAATACGAAGAGCTGTATCACAAGTACGAGCGGGAACTGCTTGGCACCCCGGCTCCGTTCTAGGATGCTGTTCCCTGATATAATTGTATAAACGAAAAGGCTCCCATTCGGGAGCCTTTCCTTATTGTTCTTCGGTCACGATTGCAAGCAGCTGGTCCAGCGCATTTTCGTATTGGACTGCGCATGCAGGCACCCCGGGATTTTCGAAAAGGAAGGTCCAGGTAGTCTTGATGCCTTTCATTTCGGTATGCAGCAGCATTTCGTATTCGCTGAAGACACCGACTTCCTTGCGCTCGCCGGTTTCGTGGTCGTCGGCGAAGATGTTGTGGATGCCGGAATATTTCAGGCGTCCCGGTTCGAGCAAGAGGCCGTATTTTTCCAGGAGCTTCTTGGCGGTCTCCCTGGTGAGGGGTCGGCTCGCGGCCAACATCTGTGAGTTCAGTAGTCCGTTCATGTGTGGGTCTCCTTAGCAGTAATACGCTTTGATTTCGATGATAAGGGTAACGAGGGCAGCAATTATCAACAGCCCCCACCCGATTTCTTTCATGGCCGTTTTTGTAAGCCACTTGAGTTTTGGCTTTTCCCATGGGTTCATCGGAAGCGACTGGACGAACTCCTCGTAGGTCTGTTCGCGCTTTCGATTATTTTCCCGTGCCGTTTTCTCCGCATCGAGAATCGCGGCAAGACGTTCCTGCCAGCGGGTAATCCAGCCGTCCGGGGAGTTCGCCCCATACATGCGGTTTCTGGCATAGTTCAGCATGTGGTCGACTGCGGCCGCAATGCCGTGGAATATGATGATTGACGAGGAGTATTCTGCACCTTGTCCAGTAAGCCGGCGGAACTGGTAGTCGAGCGCATACTTGTCGTCGAACGGGACCGGCAGGTGGTAGCACGTAATATCGCTCATCGCCTCTTCGGATTTATAACGGTTCGGATGGACATGGCCGCTTGTGACTGTCATGTCTACCGGGATAGGGATGTCGACGCCATCCTTGCACACCGGTGCCGCATACATGTATAGACGGCTCCTGGCATGGTACACGACATAGACATAGTGCTTGTCGAGAACTCGGCCATTTATTGCCCGATTGAATATGTCTTGCAGTTTGCCAGGTTCGGCAATGGATACACATTCCGTCGTGCCCATCATGCAGCCGTCACGGTCGGGGATTGATGCAACGTGTACGGTAGTGTCAATCAAACGGAAATCGTTGTTCCAGCAGCCCGGCTTGATCTGGTGGCATAGCACGAGCTCGGCGACAGGATATTGTATGAATTGGAACGGATCGTCTGTTGGGCGCTTCGCGTCGAATACGTCGGGATGATACCTGAACGCTTCCATGTCGTAACGGGTAAATGAGCTGTCTATTAGCGATGCCTGGCTCTTACTGAAATGATGTAGCGCGGCGAGCGTGCCAGTCTTGAAACCTAGATGGTAAGTCATTTTAAATTCCTATTATATTGGTTATATGTCTGAAATATAGCAAAAGGCGGGCATGCGCCCGTCTTTCGATACGTGGCAAAGGTTACCCGTGATTGCGGGCGTGTTCCTGTCTTTCACGGATCTTGCGTTCCGCGGTTTCCTTCGCGACACGCTCTTCGTATTTCTTCTTTGCTTCGAGCCGTTCGGCAAGCGCCCGTTCCAGCTTTTCCTGGTAGAGCGCGGGCAGCTTCTTGGAGTCCATAGTGGCGCCGAGACCTTCCTGGACCTGTGACCACACGGGATATTCGTCCGGGTTGCCCACGCATGCGGTCAGCCAGATGCTGGGGGCGTCGCTCGCCGTGTTGTAGATGTCCGCCGAACAGTGAAGCGCGAGGACGCCCGCGACCGGGACCTTGCCTGCCGCCATGTGCTTGAACGGGAGATACATTTCGAGCTTCGGGACGACGCGTTCGGCTTCCTGCTTTACGACCATTTTCTCGACAGACACTCCCGGGATTTCGGGAATGCGGCGGGCGTAGTCCAGGAATTTTCGGATATACTTGGTTGCGGTATGCTTGGTCGCCGACACGCGCTGGTCGAACAGCTCGTTGAACTTGGCGATGCTGTCGTCACGGATCGCGCCGTATTCGCTCTTGCCGTCTTCGGTAAGCAGCTCCAGCTTTTCCCGCTTCATCTTGGCGGTGACCTTCTTCATCTGGGCCAGCTGTTCCTTGAACTCGACCATGTAGGGTTTATTGTTGCTCATGATTGACCTCCGCCATTGCCCGCTCGGTCATCAGCTTGATTTCGAGCACGGGCTCCTTGGTAATGATTACGCTGCCGGCAGCGTCGAACGTCCTGATGACCGAGGGCGCGTCGGCATTGTCGGACGCGTTTTTGAGTTTCGGTTTCTGGCCGAAGCGGCGCTTGATGAGTTTCCAGTTTAACATGCGGTCCCAGAGGCTCATTAGTTGCCCCCCTTGGAATATTCCTTCCACGCGCATTTGAGCGATTTGTTTTGCAGTACCAGCTGGCGGGCAAACCTGATAAGGTCGTTCATAACGAGACTGTCGTGGTTTGCGGGATGCTCGAAAATCCACTTGCTCAGCTGTTCAAATCGTTCGGCGGGAAGGAGGGTTTCGATGTCCTTCTTGAGGAGTTCTTCCGGGGACAGCTGGACTGCCTCGTGATGGCCCTTCTTGCCCATTTCGACGATGCCGGTCTCGCGGAGGATGATGCTGCCTTCCGGGGTCACCACGCATCCGCCATCATTGACAGTCGCGATTGCGATGTCATAGGGCTTGCCCTTGGCGGGGACGGTAAATTCCACGTTTCCGTCGAGAGAGGCCGGATCCAGGCTTCCGATGTACTCGCGGAGGGTCTTGCGGGTAATCTGTGCGGGAGCTTTCACGCTCGTGTCCGTGTGGGTGCGAAGGACAAGCAGTTTCACCGATCCGCCTTCATACGGGATGACGTAGTGGACGGGATATGTCATGCCGGTGCGGGCCCTTACGTAAATGGGCATGTCCTGGTTGCCGTTCACATCGAAGAGTTCCGGGTCAACAATTTTGTAAAGTTCGCTGGTTTGCATACTTTGACTCCTTTGTTGTCTGAAATATAGCAAAAACGGTGGACACGCTTATCCACCGTTCAGTAAAAATGAAAGTATCGCCCAATGGTGCCCGGAATGGAGTTCACGAATACACCAAAGGGGCGGTGTATAGGGGAGACCTACCGGGACTACCGGGACGGCTTCTCGGCCTTGACCTTGCCGACAATGTACTTGGACCGGAACTCCGCTGCATCGCTGTAGCGCTTGACGGCATTGTAGAAGTAGAAGACCTGCATGATGGGGTCGGTTACCTTCACGTCCAGCGTATTGCCGAAAATTGCCCCATGCGACTCGGAGTCGTTGCTCACGATCTCTGTCCTGAACAGTCGCGGGTGCTGCGGTTCGTCCATGTCCCTGTAGTTGTACAGGTGGCCGACTAATCTGTCGGTCGTGATGGTGATTTCGTCCCCGTTGACGATTTCGACGCCCTTCATCGCGCCGCAGTTGATGAGGTCGGTGATGCGGTTGCGTTCCGTCGGTGTGAACTTGATATATCTCAGATTGCGTTTTGCCATGTTATTCCTTTTTATCGAGGCTGATTATGGCGCAAACAAGGTTCTTGCCATTGTTGGTGGTTTTGTGGGTGATCTTGAATTTCACGTCCGTGCCGATTGCGTCGAGCGTTTCCTGGTCCTGGACAACCACGCGTTCGAGCTGGTTCGGGCAGGATTCCTGGACCAGCTTGCGCAGCTTCGGCATGCCGGGGATGATACAGTCGCGCCACAGCATGAGCAGGGTATTTGCAGTGACCGGCTTGGCGATGGGAGCCTTCGGAATTCCGTCGAACTGGCTGAACATGACTAGGCTGTCGTCGTAAAGGAAAGCAGTGCGCGGTTCCGTGGTCGCTTTCTTCCGTGCCTCCATGAACTTATCCTGGGCACGTTTCTTGCATAGCTCGGGGTTGTGGCTGTCCTGGACTTTGATTAGGTTGCGAAACTCTTTTGCATACGTCGTGCACTTGGCAGTCTGGTCTCTGGCGACGGCGTCTACAACGCCGTAGAGGGCGTCGAGCAGTTCGCTGTCAACTATGAGGACGGTATCGCGATGCTTGTATTCCATGCTATACCACCATGATGCGCAGTACGTAGGTCGTCTGCTTTTCCTTGACGCGGTCGCCCACGCGGAAGGTGGTCTCGCCTTCGGCCAGGGCCGCGCAGACGTTCGCGACGGTGACTTCGTCGCCGGAGAGGACCTTGCCCAGCTTCAGGCAGCGGACGGTGGTCACGTTTCTCGGGTTGCCGTCCTCGCGGACGCCGGACTGGAACGATGCGAACGTGTCGGACACGGCTTCCACGATGCCGAGTTCGTCTTCCGCGTCGCCTTCCCAAATCTTTTCGACCGGCTTGTCTCCTTCGAGGATCAATACTGTCTTGTTTGCCATGTGGCCTCCTTTGATGTTTGAAATATAGCAAAAACGGCGGACGCCTGTCCGCCGTTTAGCTTACTCCCGTAGTCCCTTGTACTGGACGAAGTCCGAAAGCGCCTTTATCTTGCCGGGAAGCGCCTTGATCCCGGCGATGACTTCGTGTGCCGACGATAGCCACCTCTGCGTGTTGTTGTCCTTGTACCAGTAGCTGTGGCGGGATGACGCCGGCTTGATCATCATGTCGCGGGTGGCGTCGTTCTCCCTGGCCGTCTGGAAGTCGTCGTATACGCCCCGCATTGTCTGGTATTTGGCAATCCTCGGGACATATATCGTGTATGACTCTTTCTCGATGCCGGGACACCCGGAGAAATCGACCTGCACGGTAGCCTCTGCCTTCCTCCACTTCACGCGCCCGCCGTCAACCTTCGGAAAGCGGTAGCTGAACTTGCAGTTGAGCATGCCGTTCTCGTAGGAGATTGTCGCGCCGGGGAGCATGGCTTCCAGGTCGATTTCCCTTGCCTTCAGGCGTTCGAGGATGTAGGCCTTGCGTTCGGCGTTGTGCTTGGTTTGCTTTGCATAGCGGTCTCGCTCCAGGCTTTCCTGTTCGGGGGAAAGCGGAAGATAGACCGGCCCTTCATCGGTCCACTTTACGGCCTTGTGCCAGTCTCTCGGCGCGTCGTTCTCCTTGGCGACCTCGTCGTAGTAGTCGTCCAGCCGTCGTGTCGCTGCCTCGATTTCCCTGGCGACCATTTCCGGGCTGTCGCACTCGACCACCAGGGCGGTGTTGTCGCGCCCGAACTTGCTGAACATTTCCGGCGCGGTTACCGCATCGGGGAACATCCGTTTGAGTATCTCGTATTCGTTGTACGAGTTGCGGAAGTCCGGCCCGATTACGATCCAGAGTTTCTTCGTGTCGTATGATGTCACCAGCGACACGTAGAAATAGGTGAGGTTGCTCGGGAGGCGGAAGTCCCGGAGTTCCTTGTCGTAGATGCGGAGTTTCCAGTGGTGGCGTTCCAGGCTGTAGGGATTCTGGTCCCACGGCCACGCGACCGTATGGCGGACAATCTCCGGCTTGTGAATGAACATCGGGATGGTCTTCAGGCAGTGCTTGATGAAGTCCGCGTGGACGGTGTCCCATTCCTCCGGCCGCATGACGAGACGGCCGTCCCTGGCCTCCTCCGTGTCCAGCTTGCAGACGGAATGGAGCCAGGTGACCATGGCTGTGAGCGGGTCCAGGTAGCCGCTGTTCGTTTCCGAGTCGTAAATCTTGCCGTCCATCGTGGCGAGGTAGCGGTTATGGTAGGACTTGGCCTTGAATACCGTCACCTGGACGGTTGCAAGGCGCCCGTCGATTTCGCCGTCGAGGAATACGTCGCAGCTGCGGTCGCCCACTTCCGCCCGGGTGACTTTCAGTTCGGGAAGGCGGTCGATTTCCGCCTGCATCTGCTGGAGAAACGGTCCCGCCTTTACGAGCTCGCTTCCGGTATAGACTTTCATTCGCTTATTCCTTGATGAGGAGGCTCTCCGCGATCGTGCTCGGGATGAGGAACTTGTCGTCGATGAAGCTGCCGATGCCGCGCACGATCTTGTCCGTGATTACGAGCCTTACCGGCTTGCCCTTGATATCGGACCACCTGCTCACGCCGATTGTCTCCATGAGGGGGATGACGAACTCGGCGGGGAGGCCGAATTGGCTTCCTCCGCGGTCCGCGATCTTGAACGTGAAACGGACCTGCGGGCCGTCCTCGAGGTCGATGTCGGCCTCGGTGATGAGCGCGTTGGGGAAGGTTGCCCCGCGCTTGAAGGCGCACTGGCGGGCCGATGTTACGATGTCTGGTTTCATGTGTGTTCTCCTTATTTTCCTTCGATGTATTTCTTGAGCGCCTGCGCTTCCGGGTGCTTCTGTTCTGCCTTTTTCAGGTAGTTCATCGTGTGCAGGGCGAGGCACTTGCAGAACCTGGCCGATACCCCGTGGTGCGACTGGAGACTTTCGGACTGTTCCTCGAATGCCCTGCCGGTGATGCCGTGGCACGACTGTCTCTTCTGCTCGAAGCCGCGCCATAAGCGGTCGTACATGTTGCAGCACTCGATGTTCGTTTCGGAGCGGCCGATAATCATGCCGTCCTTTTCCAGGTTGCCGCCATAGATGTCCTTCGGCTCCGACCATCCGCAGGGGATGACGACACAGGAGTGCGCCTTGCCTTCCGTGTCGAACGCGAGGCCGTTCACTTCGGAGAAGCGGATCGATTCCGGCTTGATGCGGTAGGCGTTGTCGTCGTCCCAGTCCGCCTTTTCCAGCGTCTTCGCCTTGAAGCGGACGGAGAAGTTCTCGCCCCACCCGTCCGAAATCTGGCCGTCCAGGTCCCTGATAAGGTTGTCGATGTAGGGTTTCAGCTCGGCGAACGTGCGGATATCCTCGTTGATTGTCGCCGTGAAGCAGACATACAGGTCCCCGTAGCGCATGGTGACGTGCTGGGTGATTTCGATAATCTTTTCCTGGAGTTCCTTTGGCGTGTGGTGGAGGCAGGTCGCCAGGGAGAGCTGCGTGTCGAAGTCGAAGTTTGCCATCTTCGTTTCGAGGAGCTCGATAAGTTTCAGTTTCTTCTCGGCGGTGACGTCGATGTATTCCAGGTCGGCCACCCTGTTGATGAAGAGCGGGGAAAAGAAACGGATTTGCGTCTGGTAGAAAGATCTTCCAATTCTTCCCATTTGGTCATGTCCTCATAAAAATGTTTCGTTACTTGACTTCCACGCACTGGTAGTTGAAAAACACTGACCGTTCACGGCTGTTGCCGTTTGCCTTTGTAAGAAAAATTTCCGTTCCGGCATCCTTGATGTACTGTTCGCCGGCCCTTATGCACGTCGCCTTGGAGCTGAACCCGGGCACGGTTACCGAAGTGGCTGCATCGCTGGATTGCGGCATCCACCAAAATGCTAAAATGACTAAAGTCCACATATACGGATTGCCTCCCTGTTATGCCTTCTTCATGCTGCTGGGGACGAGGAACTTGTCTTCCGTGGCGTGGCCGATTCCGTAGACGAAGCCGTCCACGGACACCGCGCGGATGCGGACGCGGCCCATGTCGGTCCAGTGTTCGGCGCCCACGGCTTCCATTACCGGGAACAGCATGTCCGACCAGAGACGGTAGACCACGTCGCGGTGGGTGTCGAGGGTGAGTTTGAGGTTGACGGTCTTCTCGCTGAAGTCGAACGCCGAGATGGATCCGTCGATGAGCTCGAACCCCTCCGCGATGTCCGCCAGCTTGCAGACGGGGGAGCTGGCCTTGCCCTGGAGGTCCACGAGCATGTACTCGACCGGGGTGTTGTCGTCAAGGTTGTCGAAGGCCTCGACGGACGACGAGTTCAGCTTGAACGCGTCCACGATGTCCTTCGCCGTCGGGTGTTCGCCCGTGCCGAGGCCGCGGTCTTCCGAGCCGTTGGCGCCCCAGGCCCACATGCCGGTGAAGTAGGCACGCTTGCATTCCCCGGCGTAGTCCTTTTCCACCGCGTCGATGAAGTCCTGGTTGATGGCGTAGCCGGTCCAGAGGACTTCCGGCTTGCCCGTGCTTTTCTTGATGAGTGCCTTCATGTTAAAATTCCTTTTCTCCGGGAGGACCACTCCTCCCTTTGGTTTGAAATATAGCAAAAACTATTTGACGGCCTCGATGGACACGATCGCCTCCTTGACGAACCGGTCCGCGTTCTTGTTTTCCAGGTAGTCCTTCACCATCGGCCGGAGGAGGTCCGGGTTGAAGTCGACGAGCCGGAGGATGAACGTGTTGAACTCCTGCTCGCTCATCTTCCCCCTCCGCCGCTTCTTGGTCGCCTCGTCCATGATGCGCCGGACCGCGTAGGACGGGTCCTTGACGTTCCCCGTCCACCGGGAGACGTCCCCGAGCTTGATCGTCCCGAAGCGTCCCGTGTGGAACGCCTTCAGCTCCCCGAGCACGACCATGTCCCCGCCGATTAAGTATGTGCCGCCGGTGCCCGGCCCCATCGGCCGCAGGGCCGCGTTGAAGCAGAGGGCGGTACCGGTGCTCAGCACCTTCCCCTTGAGGTCCTTCCCGAACTGCTCCATGTCGGCCTCGTGGATCCGGTCAATTATGGCGTCGCGCTGTTCGTCCAGCTTCCGCATTTCGTCTTCCAGCAGGTTGGCCTCGCCGAGCATTTCGGCCCTGGCCTTCCTGTATTCCTCGTCGCCCGATACGGCGTAGTCAATCTCTTTCAGCATGTCACAGCTCCCTTGTAGATGCGATACCGAACAGCTTCTTGTACAGATGCTGCCAGTCCAGACGCCCGGCGATGCCCGTCACCGGGTCCCCGTAGGTTATCCAGTCCACCTCGGACTTGTATATGGTCGTCCCGCCGAGCGTGATGTGGCTGTCCGTGTGCAGGACGGCGTCCGGGTTGACGAAGCGGGCCATCCGCCCGTCCCCCTTCCCGTCCTTGAACTTGATGAGTATGGTCTCGTTCATCACTTCCCGCCCTTCCATCCCGGGAACCCGGCCATGTCGAATACGCGGGCCGTCGAGAAGTACGCCACCTCGTTGGCGCATGCCTTCCCCGTCTCCGGGTTCATCCATGAGTCGTTCCCGCGGTAGATGGACTCGCACGCCTTGGACGCGTTTCTGAACACCGTGAGGTAGGTCTCCCCTTCCGAGAGGTTCCTGCGGCTCTCCTCCGTGTTCGGGATGAAGAACGTGCTGAAGCTGCCCGGGTAGACTTCCCCTGTGGCTTCCGCGATGATGCCGTCCGCGCCCTTCTCCGCGAAGTGCTCCGCGAGCCTCTCCCCGTCCGCCCGGCATATACTCGCCGCGATCGCCTCGGAGAGGAGGGACTTCACCCCGTCCATCATCTCCTCCGCCGTCTTCCCGGCAGCGGCCAGACCCGAGAGCCGTGCGCAGATTGTCCCGGCGAACTCCCTGATGGCTTCCTTCGCCTTCTCCGGCTTGTCTATCCTGACGCTCCCGTCCGTGAGGCCCTTGAAGAAGTCCGACGCGAATGCGAGGATCTCCGGGGTCTCCTTCCCCTCGCTCGTCAGCCGCCTGTACTGGTCGAACATGTCCTTCGCGAAGTCCCGGACGGTGTCCTCCTTCGGCGTCTGCCCGTCCAGGTCCTCCAGCGCCCCGAGGAGGACTTCCCTGATGCAGTCCGGGCAGAGGTCCGGGTCCGGGGTGCTGCCCCCGTGCCAGATGTCCAGCGTGAACCTCACCTCGCAGTAGTTCGCCCTGCCCATCGCGTAGGGGAGTATCTTCGGCCACGAGTGCCTCACCTTGATGCGCTTCTCGAAGACCTTGCCGCACTTGTCGCAGCTGTATGTGGGATGGTTGATTGTCGCCATTGTACGTTTCCTTTTGTAAAAAATTTTTAACTATGTCTCTTTGGTTGTCAGTTCGTTCCACCGCGTGACCAGCAGCTCGGGATAGCAGGCCTCCATGCCCTCGTACATCCCCACGCTGAACGCGTCGTTCACTTCAACCAGGGCGGTCTCCCCGGTCTCCAGCACCCCCACGTCCAGGCAGTATGCGCCCGGCGCCCCGGCCTCCCCGTAGTCCCTGGCCATCTGCCCGACTACGCCCATGTCCACTTTGGCTCCCCGGTCCCCGTCATACCAGCAGCAGCCCCGGGCTTCCCCACGGATCACCGGGACCCGGTATTCCGACACCCAGCGCACCGGCTCCGAGCAGTAGATTTCCACGCTCCCGCCCACGGTCCCCAGCGGGGCCAGGTCGTCCATGGTGCCCACCATCCGCCCGGTGAAGCGCTTCACCCTGCGGAGGGGCTTGATGAACACCGGGGCTATCTCCCCGTCCTCCTCCACCTTCTCCCGGATGCGCTTCAGGCTGGACTGCCACACGTTCCGGTAGAGGTACTTGGAGAGGCTCGCCGGGTAGTCGTCGTGCCGGTAGTCGTACACCCCTAACTGTTTCAGCGCCGGTAGCGTCACCTGCAGTCCGCCCGCAACGAAGTCCCCGGGGAAAAGGATTATCCTCCGCTGCCGGATCTCCTTCGCGTGGAACGGGACGTAGTTCCCCTCGCCGAAGAACTCGGCAAGGCGGGCCTCCTCCCTGGCGAACGTCGAGTTGTCATTCACCTGGAGGTAGTTCACAGCATCCTCCTCTTGCCTTCCGCGACGCCCTTCATCCGTTCCACCTCCCGGTCCAGGTATTCCGACAGCCCGTTGATGGACCCGAACGCCGCCAGCGCCAGGACGCCCCCGAGGAGGTCCACCGACGCCATCATGTAGCCGACGCCCGCTCCCCCGCACATGTAGTACATCCCCGTCAGCCACGCCGACAGCTTCCTCCACCCACGCTTCCTCGCCCGCCTTCCCGGGGCGTAGAGCGCGAGCAGCGCACAGGTGTAGATGAACTCCGACAAAAGCATCGCCCCTATTCCAGGATCCCTCATTCCAGTACCTCCTTCATTGCGCCGAAACCGGCATATACCCCGTATGGCCACGCCAGGGCCGCGCCGAGTGCCGGCCACAGGCCCCCCGCGTCGTACATGGACCCTATCCACGCCCCCTCCGCGCAGAAACCCGCGCAGATTGCAAGCAGCCCGGCCCAACCGTGTCCCCGGAAAGGACGCCTGCACAGCCACATCCCCCAGGAATACCAGAGGAACAGCAGGAGGACCGTGACCAGCACCGTGAGCCCGTTCACCCCGGAACAGTACGCCGGGGAAAGCGCCAGCACGTCCCCGATGCCGCAGGGGCACGACTCCACCGCCGACCCCGAACTGTATGCTACCGACTGTACCGACATCATAACTCCCTCACGGGGACGGCGCCCTTCCACCCGTCCGCCTTCAGCTTGCCGAGGGTGGCACAGAGGCCCTTCTCCCCCAGGTCGTCCACGTCGTTACTATTTGTCCCTATCCCCGGGACGAGGCTGACCGGCATGCGGAGACCGTGCGCGTATGTGCTCACCTTCCCAGACCCGCAGTCGAGCCGGACGGTGAAGCTGTGGGGGAACAGGTTGCCGTGGATGACTGTCGCGTGGCGGTATTCCCTGCCGTCCTTGACGACGCTGGCTATCTGTATATCCGGGTAGTAGGCCCGGACGCATGTGGCAAACTGCTCTCCGTTCATATATTCACCTCCGTTCATATATCCATCCTTCTTCACCGCGGGATGGTTGCCGAGTCTCTCCCTCACCGCCCCTACCATGCGCTTGCTGTATTCCATCAGGTCCTTCATCCCTTCGCCTCCTCGTCGGAAAACCACGTGAAGCCCTCCCCGCGGAGGAACTGCTTCAAGTTCCATATAGTAGCCGAACACTTCCCCAGGCTGTCACGGGGGACCTGCCCCATGTACCTGTTGTACAGGGCCACCGCCTCCGAACCGCACGTATAGGTCCCGTCCTTCACCGCGACGATCCCGCACTCCGTATTCTCCAGCTTCACCGCCGTCCACGGCTTCCTGACCCCCATGTCCGAACCGGCGGACGATACCACGGAGAGCATGGCAGTCCCCCATCCACAGAAGTCAGTGCCCGCGTTCATCTCGGGGTCGAGACCCACGTCTATCCCGCTGAGGTAGGCGGTACCCTCCCGGGAGAAACGGTCGTACCAGTATGCTTGTGTGGCCATATAGTATGCAGCTCCTGTTGCGTAGTGTAAGCGGAATTTCAAAAAATTTCCCACGGCACCGGCAGGACGCCGACACCGGGCAGCACGAAATATAGCAAATATCTCCCCCGCAGGGACGGACAGCTTGCCGGGTACTTGCAGGGTGCTTGTCGGGTGGCTGCCGGGTGCGCGGGGAGGAAAATTGAAAAATTTCCGGCCGCCCGGCCCGCCAGGGCCGCGGCGGCCACCAAGTTCGGTCGCTGGCTCGGGACTCGGAAGATCGATCCCTGGCTCGGGACTCGCCTTGGACCCCTCCAGATGGCGATTTTGAAGCGTAAAGGGCATGTTTGCCGGAGGCAAGGGGCGTTTTGAAGTCGGAAAAAGGCCGTTCTAGGATGGAAATAAAAACGGAAAGTTAAATGTGCGCGTGTCCGTATGAGCACTTGTGCACTTCTGGACCACTGCACCCCCGTGCACCGGCACCCCGCTCCGCGGGACTGGCACTGCACAACTGGGCACCCTCCGGGCCACGACTTCGCCAGCCCTCCGGGGGACGCCTTCGGGAGGTCTTCCCACGGTGTTGATAGGGCGTTGACAGTGTTGATACGGCTTCGGGGGTGTTGATAAGTCGTCGAGAAGGCGTTGAGAGGTCCGTGAGACGGATGTGAGACGGCCGTTGTACGGAGTTGACAGAGCAGTCTCGCGGAGCGCCGGTTGAGAAGGGTGTCCCGGAGGGGTGGGGCGGAGCCCTATGTGACGTGGGGAGGGTGTGGGGAGGTTTCCCGTGATTCCGGCGGAGCCGGGAAGACGTGGGAAGGGGTCCCCCATGTGACGGGGGATCGGTCGGGAGGGAGTTCCCGTGATTCCGACGGGGTTGTTGGGGTCGGATTTGGGGGAGGTTTACATGTGACGGGGGGAGGGTCGGGAAGGAGTTCCCGTGATTCCCCTGCCCCTACTTCTTCTTGGACGGGGGGAGTTTGCAGAGGATGTCCATGACACCCTTGTAAGTCCGGTCGAGCTCCCTGGTCTTGAGGTCCAGGTTACGGCGGAGCCGGACGATGTATTCGGCGAGGTCCCTGGGTGTCTGTGTCTCGAGCTGGGCGAGGGACATGGAGTCCATGTCGGGGCCGGTGAACTTCTGGGCGAGCCAGTTTCCTAGTTTCGTGAATCCTTCCATAGGGTTCCTTTCATTTGAAAAGGGGCCCGGCGATGCCGGGCCCCGATAATGTAGAAACAGTTTAGGGATCTGTCAACAGCGGGGGTTCCTTGTGGAACTGCTTTATCGTGATCGGGGAGAAGCGTTCCCCCAGTCTGAGGGCTGCGCACTCCGTACAGAAGGGGAGGCGCCATCCGCCCCTGGTTTCGAGTTCGGGGGTCTTTCCGCATGAGCAGCAGTGGTCCCAGGAGTCCCTCCACGCTGCGAGGGCGAGTTCGGAGATTTCCGGTCGGAGGTGATCGGGGACGTTTCGGAGGTCGGGAACGAGAAGAAGCCGTCCGAGGTATTCACGGACGGCTGCGATCTTGGTTTCCGGGGAGATTTCCGCTGCCCTGGCGCAGAAGGAGTCGAACAGTTCCTTCCAGCCGTCGGGGACGTCGTCCCGGAACGATTTCCCGTCGGGGCGGGCGGCTATCTCGGGATACGGAGTTTTGTTCCGCATTTGGGGCACCGGAGGATGGTTTCCTTCAGTCGGGCGATTTCCTCGTCCTTGGCCTTCAGCTGTTCCTTGAGGGCCTGGACCTGCTGCTCTTTGGCGATGTCGGCGATGGTCGGCTTCTTGGGGCCGCCGAAGATGCCGTTGCCGCCGAAGATGTCGTTGAAGTTGAACTGGTCTGGCATTTTACTTCTTCCTGATGATTGCGACGCCGAGGATGGGGCCGTACTTTTCGAAGACGCCGGGAAACTGGGCGCGGAGGCGGTCGTATTCGGACGGCTGCTGCTGACGGGATTTCCAGCTGCGGATGAACTCTTCGATGGCGGGGATGAAGTCGCCGCAGTCGATGGCGGCCTTGGCACGTTCGGTGTTGAGGTCGAGGCCGAACATGCGCTTGAAGTTGCCTGCGAAGTCGCGGGAGAGTTCTTCTTCGGCCTTCTTGGGATCGGGCTGGGCCTGTTCGGGCTGTGCCTGTTCCTTGTGGTCGAGGTTCATCTGGTGGACCGCGGTGCGGAGGGTGTTGACTTCGGTTTCGAGGGCTTCGATCTGTTTAGCCTGCGCTGCGTTGGCGAGCTTGAGCGTCTCGTTCTCGCGGACGAGGGCGTCAATCTTGTCGAGCATCTGTTTCGTGATTTCGTTGTTTTCCATAGGTACACCTCAAAAGTTAAAAATTGTTTACGACATACCATGCGGTCTTGTAGCAGACGTAGATCCAGTTGAGCGCCGTGTGGACGATCGCCCAGGGCCACGAGTGGTTGAACACCCACGACATCGAGAAGGCTGCGAGGGCGCCTACCATCCCGGTGAAGAGGCATCCGCATGGGAACCGGATTGTAAATCCGGGTTTACGTTCCTGCTGTGAAATATAGCAATTTCGGGGGTCAGTCGGCTGGGTAGCCGTGTTCCCGGCAGATTCTCTGGACTGCATCCTTGATCTCCTGCGCCGTAGCGACGTCCATGTTGTGGATAGTGTTTAGGAAGCCGATCCCGATGTGGTCGACGGTGGTGAGTTCCACGCAGTCGTCACCGTCGCCGTATTTTTCGTTAGCGCGTTCGCGGAGTTCGCTTGCTGTATCGCACATTGTAAAATTCTCCTGGTTTTTTTGGAAAAATTGAAAAAAAATCTAGCGCCGGATTTCGGGTGGCGCCTTAAAACTAGGTTTCTCGACCGTCACGCCGTCCTTCGGCGCCTTGAAATCTAGCAAAATTTCGTGGGAGGGCGCCTCGATGGCGGATTCCGCCACCATGGCGACGCCGAGGGTGAACAGGAAGATCAGCGCCGCTGCCATGGCGATGATGCTGATGGCTCTGGCTCCGCTCATTTTCCGTTCACCAGCTTGTAGGCGATGTCGTTCGCCACCCTCGTGAGGATGTTGCCGAGTTCGTTCTTGCCCTTCCACTTCGCCGGGTCGCCGATGTCGGGGTCGTCGAGGTTCATTCCGATTCCCCAGTAGGTGTCGGTCAGGGACGCTTCGACGAGGGTAATCCCGTCGGAGACGAGCATGACCAGCTTGTTGGCGAGGAAGACGTTGCCTTCGTACTTTTCCCGGACGGCGAGGCGCATCGTGGGGCTCTTGACCTTGTCCCAGGACTTCGCGTCGAAGTTCCTCACCCGGTTGCCGAGGAGGAGGCACGTCTGTGGGTCCTTGGTATGGAGGATGAGGTCGGCCATTTCCATGTCGCGGAAGTACCGGGCCTTGTCCAGCTGGTATGCCTGCTCGGATGTGTAGCATACCACGTCTTCCGGGGACGGGCCGAACGGGGTGTGGTGGACGAACTCGGACTGGTGGAAGTTGGCGACCCAGTCCTTGTAGAAGAAGGTGTACTTGCCGAGTGTTTTCATTTCTTGCATCCTTCCCTGATTTCTGTCCAGGGGAACTTGAGGCGGTAGTCTAGCTGCCGGAGGTAGTTGGGGAGCTGTCTGAGGGATTCCCCGGAGTGCTTGAGCGTCTGGTCGATGATGTGGCAGGGGGAGCCGTAGAAGTCCCTCATGTCGTGCCCGTCGTGGAAGTAGATGCCGCCGAGGACCTGGCCGCCGTAGACGAAGAGGACGTCCTTGCACTCGCGCATGTTGCCGAGGTCGATGGCGGGTTCCCCGTTGCGCTTGCGCTCGTACTGGCAGTGGAGGTAGGAATACTTCCCTGCGGAGAGGACGGGCTCGGCCTGGGATAGGCGCCACGTGGTGACGGAGGGGCAGTTGCCCTGGGCGTCGGCCGTGATTCCGATGTCGGTCCCGGCGTAGAGGCAGGCGGGGCCGTCGGGTACCCCGGGGAGGGATCCGGCGGCGAAGGCGATGGCCGCGAGGGCGAGGGCTAGGCATGTGACAGTGCGCATCTGTACTTGTTCCTTATGTTGGAGATTGTCTTTTCCGGGGTGGCGCCTATGCAGTCCAGGTCGTCGGGGAGGATGTTGCGGTCGAGGAAGGAGACCATCTCCCTGGGGTTGGCGCACCGGATCTCCGGTTCGAGCGTGACGAGGCCCTGCTGTACGGCGCTGTTGAGAAGCTGTGAATATCTTGTGGAATCGTCGTGGTTCCATTTGTCCAGGGATGCCTGGACGAGGTCTGTGTAGGAAGTTGCCATATATAACAAAATTTAAAAAATTGGCCGGACCGGCGGTGCCGGTCCGGTGCCGAGTTTGGAGCAAAATTGGGAAAATTAAAGAATTTCTTCGGCGGTTTCCATGAGGACGGTGCGGTTGCGCATCTTGGTGACCACCGTCTTGGTGACCCTGCGGATGTAGGCGGTGGAGTTCCCGGTGCGGGATGCGTAGTCCGCGGCGGAGTTCCAGTCCGGGGAGAGCATGGCGTCGAAGAGCTGGCGTTCCGCGTCGTTTTCGAGGGCTGCGTCTGCCTGTTCCTTGAGGATGCTGCGGACGCGGTGGAGGTCGATGTCGTCGGCGATGTCGGACGCGTCGTCGTGGTTGAGGAGGATGTCCATGACCGGGGCGTTCGGGCGCTTTTCCTGTTCGGATCCGGGTGCGGCGAAGGCGACGGCGGTGACGGTCTCCCCTGCGCGGAGGCGGTTTTCCGGCCAGTGCACGAGGTTGTCGGCGAAGATGGCCTTGTTCAGCGCGTTGAAGATGCGGGCGTTGAAGAAGGTGATGAAGCGGGTGCCCTCTTTGAGGTCGAAGTCCTGGATTGCTGCCGGGAGGTGGAGCATGACTTCGGAGACGAGTTCGCCGTAGTCGCCCTTGAAGCGGCGGTAGCGCGGGTTGCTCGTCGCCACGCGGACGATGGTCGGGTAGCAGAGGCCGGCGATGAGGCGGAGGGCCTCGGAGGAACCCTGGCGGGCGAGGAGGATGTACTGGACTTCGGTGTCGCGGTTGGGGATGGCGGCCTTCGCGGCCTTGTATTCGCGGTCCATGTCTGCGAAGAATTTTGTGCTGAACAGTGACATAGTTTTTTGCTCCGTGGCTACGATGTTGTCTTGGTTCGTATGGAAAAATAAAAAATTTTTTATGCGATGAGTTTGAGCGCCCTCGCCGCGGCCATGATTTCGGCCTCGTTACGGGTGTCCGCGAGGAGTTTCCCCGCGAGGCCGAGGTTCACCATGGCGGGGGCGTCCTTCGCCCAGGACGGGATGCCGTTGATGGTCGGCGCGAACGGCTCGGCGAAGTTCACGTCGAGGAAGTTCCCCGCGTCCTCGTAGTCCATGCGGTCGGCCTTCGCGGCCAGGGCGAGGATCGCTTCGAGTTCCCGGTCGGTGAGGAGGCACCCGTGGAGGCGGCGGAGGGACCCGTCGTTCCCCACGATCATGTCGCCGTAGCCGAGGAGCTTCTCCGCCCCGCCGTAGCCGAGGATGGTCATGGAGTCCGTGGCCGATGCGACCTTGAACGCGATGCGGGTGGGGATGTTGCACTTGAGGTCGCCCGTCACCACCTTGGTCGAGGGGCGCTGGGTGGCGAGGACGAGGTGGATGCCGACGGCGCGGGCCTTCTGCGCGATGCGCATGACGAACGCGGTCAGCTCGGCGGAGGCGGTCATCATGAGGTCGGCGAACTCGTCAACCACCGCGACCACGTAGGGCATCTTCCTGCGCTGTCCTGCCGGAATTGTAAAAATTTTTTCACAGTTCTCGACGGCGGCGTTGAAGTCCTTGATGTTTCGGAAGCCGAGTTCCGCGAGGACGGAATAGCGGTATTCCATGAGGGAGACGAGCCACCCGATCGAGAGCACGGCCTCCATGGGGTCCGTGATGGCCCTGCCGTTGATTACGTTGGGGAGGGCCTCGTAGGGTTTCAGTTCCACCTGCTTCGGGTCGATGAGGAGGAAGCGCACCATGTCCGTCGGCATGGAGAGATAGACCGAGGAAATGATGGAGTTGATGCAGACGGACTTGCCGGAGCCGGTCTGTCCCGCGACGAGCATGTGCGGCGCCTTGGCGAGGTCGATGCGGACGGGGTTGCCCACCGGGTCCACGCCGACGACCGCGGGGATTGCCATGTCTGCGCAGGGGGAGTTGAAGATGTTTCCGAACGGGACCACCTTGCGGTCCTTGACCGGGATGCTGATGGAGCAGCAGCGGGTCTTTTGGAGTCCGGTGTAGGGGTCGGTGGACGGGAAGTAGTCGTTGCCGTTCACCTCGATGGATGCGCAGTCGAGGTCCCTGGCGAGGTCCTTGGCGATCGCTTCGAGGGCGGAAGCCTTCGTGCCCGGCTTCAAGTGCATGAAGATCTTGGAGATGACCGGGCCGGACTGGGAACCCGCGACGGTGCAGGCCACTCCGTATGCGGAGCACACCTTTTCCACGCCACTCGCACGGGCATCCTGGCCCACGGTGAACGCGGTGGACGTGAAGGCGGGGGCCTTCGGCTTGCGTTCGGCGCGGCCGCGGTAGGAGAAGTAGTCAGCGAACGGGGCCGCGACCGGGTTGGTTGCCACGCGGAGGAGTTCGACTGTCTTTTTGGAAATTGCCATTGTTTCTTCCTTTTGGATGTTCGTGCTATGTTACTTGGAGGCGGCTTCCGCCATCTGTTCCCGTGATTCCGCCTGGTTGATCTTCTCGAACACGGAGGCGTATTCACCGCGGGAGACCACGACAGAGTCGCGGAGGCGGAACCCTACCAGGCGCCCGGCCTGGTCCATGTACTTCGCGACCTGGATGTCGGTGTCGGACGGGGTGGCGATGCCCTGCGGGTGGTTGTGGACGATGTAGAAGGACGAGGCGTCCACGGAGGAGAGGAAGCTCCATACTGTGTGGACGGGGACCCCGGTGCCGGAGGCGGTGCCGAGGGACACTTCGCGGATGGCGAGGATCCTGCGGGCGCCGTCGAGGGCGATGATGTACTGCGACTCGATGTTGCGGTACTTGAGGCGGGCCATCACCGCGGCGACTTCCCTGGCTCCCGTGAGGCGGAGGCCGACCGGGTCCAGGAGGAAGGTGCCGGACATCCTGATGAGCGCACGCACGACTTCGAGCTCGGAACCGGAGAACACTTCGTCCGGCGGGACCGGGTTGCTGCCACGGAGGTAGCCGACTACGCGCGAGTAGAACGCGATGCCGTAGGGACGGCATAGCACTTCCACGGCGGAGAGGTCCGCGGCGTTGTCTTCTTCGAGGTTTCCCATGTACTGTGCGAGGTAGCTCATTTTCTTGTCTCCTTTGTAGCCCTGCTATGTGATCGCCGGGGAGGGCGCCCGGGTGTCTCCCGTGATTCCGTCGGGTATAAACTGTAGCCGTATCTCCCCAGGGAACGACATGGAAGAAGAACAGATCGACTTCGAGAACATCGAGGAACTCGACGGCCTCACGGAGGCTATATGCCGGGGGAGCGACGACCCTGCGCTGAACGACGCAGTCGGGCAGGCGATGGGTGCCATATTCCAGGAAGGGGTGATGGACAAGGCCGGGAAGGTCCTCGCTGGTGTCGCCCTGGCTGCCGGGCTTGCGCACGGGGCCATAAACCACAAGGCCGCACATAACGTGCAGCCCAGGAACACGAAGACGTGCTCTGCGGTAGTGAAGAACGCGTGGAACAATCCTAAATACCAGGAACTAGAGGAAAAATACTTGCAGGAGGAGTTGCAGCGGCAGCAGGACCTCGTAAAGCAGGGGAAGCGCAAGTCCGTTGACGAGCAGGGCGCCTACGAGAAGGCACAGAGCAGGGCGATGTACGAACTCGCCTGCGGGTCTAAATAAATTTGTCGATTACGGACTGAATGTCGCCCGCCGAGCCTGGAACGCTTTCCAGGCCCGTTTCGTATGCGGGGTCCGGGATGAGGAAGCCGACGGCCTGGGCGCGGGTGTTCGGGTCGAGCCAGAGCGTGAACGGGCAGATGTGCGGCTTGGTGGACGGGCTGACCTGGTTGTCGAACACCATCCAGGGGCCGACGAGCTCCCCGTGCTTCTCGATGAACTTCTTCACGGGGATTTCGCGGTCCGCCGGGAAGTTGACGAAGCGCTCGGCCTTGACCGGGCGGCTGCCGTTGTGCGGGCGGAGCATGAGCGCCATGCACGGGTAGGACTTGTCGGAGCGGTAGTGGCCGTTTACGAGGCTGACCGTCATGTGGCCCATCACCCGGAGCATGTCCATCGCGTTGGTCGCGTATTCCGGGGAGGTGTCCTTGCTGAACATGAGGACCTGGGTCTTCGCCATGGTCGCCATGAACGCGTCGGTGTTCGGTCCGGGCGGGAGGGAGACTATCACGCCCTTCTTTCCGTCGGTGGAGCAGACCGTGTAGTTGCGCTTGTCGTAGGAGATGCAGTGGATTGCATCTTCGAGGCGCGGGTCCGCGTCGGTGGAGAGTGTGGCGAGGTCCTTGATGAAGTCCTTGAGGCGGGAGACGCCTTTCGGGGAGCACCAGGGATCGTTAGTCTTCTTTATCATCTTTAACTCCTGCCGGGACGGGTTCCCAGAGAACTGTCAGTTCGGCCTTGACCCCTTCCGGCGTGATGTCGAAAGCGTCCTTGAAGCTGTCGACAATCCCGGCGGGAACGAGGCCGAGCACGGGGTCGTAGTGCTCGACCAGGAACTTGCAGCGTCTCATGGGGCGCCTCCGTGAAATTTAGCAAAAATTACTTGGATCTGTCCCGGGCGCACTTGATTACTTGCAGTCCGGGGTGTGTCTGTTTCGCGTCTTCCTTTGCGGACGCGGGGTCCGTCGCGGTGACGCGGACTGTCTCGCCCCCTTCCAGGGTGACGATGAACGGGAAAGTCCTTCCTTCCTTCATGGTGCCTCCTTTTGGCTGTCCCGGCTATGTGACGGCCGGGGGTGTCTGCAGGGGGTTCCCCGTGATTCCGGTCAGCGGTGGCCGAAGAAGAACCCGGCGACCATGCCGAGGCCGATCAGCATCAGCACGATCTTGAATATGAGGTCGTCGAGGGAGAAGTCTTTGTTATGTTTCCGCATATAGGGAAATATAACAAATTTTCTCCTCAACCTTACGAAAAACTTACGAATCATACTCCCGCCCCATGCAGCGGCAGGAATACTCCACCTTCTCGCAGATTTCGCGGGTGGCCACGCCGTCGCGGTAGAGCCGCTGGGTGAAGCGCTTGTCCTCCTCGTCGAGGAAGTAGAAGCCGCGCTCGCGGCAGTGGTCGCATACGATGTCCCAAACTTTCTCGAAGTCCATGGTCGCATCCTATTCCTTGAGGACCTTCTTTCCTGCGAGGCGGTTGTATGCCTGCCAGGCGAGAAGCTCGTTGTTGACTCGTTCCTGGCTGTCCTCCTTGCCGAAGACGTCGAGGCTCGTCGGCCAGGGCTTGCCCTTCGTGTCGTTCCACACGAACGCGCAGTCGCGGTAGAAGAACGGCGGCTCGAAGAGGAGCCATGCGCGTTTGTCGGACTTGCGGACTACGCGCACGCCTTCCAGGGGCCAGTCCTTGTGGATCTTGCTGACTTTGAACATGCCGGAAACTTTGATGTAGTTGAGAAGTGTCTTGAATTGCGTTGCCATGTTAGGTCTCCTTGTTGCTGGTCCCTGTATGTTACGGAGGGGGCGCCTGGGGTGGCGCCTCCCGTGATTCCGGCGGATAGCCCGCTACGGGACGTGTTTTTTGCCGTTCGTAGCGCCGTTTCGGTATTTTTTATTACGTTTCGGGCGTTGACCGGGGTATTTCTGCCGGATTTCCCTCGCGATGGTCGAAATTGGCTTGTGGCGCTCGTCGTGCATCTCCTTGACCCAGGCATAGGTCTTGACGATGAAGTAGAGGGCGTGGCCCACGACCGCGGAGAGGACGAGGTAGGCGATGGTCCCCTTGAGGGTCGGGCCCTGCTGCGGTGGGTAGATCCAAAGGAGGGGTCCCACGATGAAGCAGCCCGCGCAGAGGATTGCGATGAAGTTGGAAGCGATGGTCATGATTTTTGCGAGCATGAAAAATCCTTTACTTTTGGGAGTTGCTGATTGCTTCGATGATTGCGGCGACGGTCTCGCGCTTTCCGCCGGAGTAGTTCTGTTCCTGGTAGCCGCCGGGGAGGGGCATGATGCCCGCTATCATCCTGGCGCCGTTTTCCGGGCAGAACATGATTTCGCCGACGGTCACGTTGCAGATGCTCGGGGTGCGGGGGTCTTCTGCATCGGGGGTGATGGTGTAGAAGTAGCCCATGTCCTGCGTACCGAACCACCTGGAAATGAAGTCGGTGATGCGGTAGAGCGCAGTCGGGTCGAAGCGGGCGCCGGATGCGGGTTGCAGGCTGAACTTTTCCGGGGTCATGTCCTTGAAGAGCACTTCGAACGCGTCCGGGTAGTGGACGGTGTAGCCGCCGCGGACCTTGTAGAAGTCCGTAAGCATCGCGCTGTTCATCGGGCGGTTGTCGAGGGCGCCCTTGAACGGGACGGTGACTTCGCCTTCCTCGAACTTGGAGAGGGCGTAGGTGATGAGGTCGGGAGAACCTACGCAGAATTCGCGCACCTGGCGATCGATGAGGGCGCGGACGATGTTGTGGGCATACGGGCCGAAGAACTGCAAGGCGAGGACCTTGGTGCCGTCGGAGCACTGCATAGTCATGAGGTCGCCCTTGCGGGTGTAGTGGACGGCGTAGAGGTGCTGGCGGTCATCCTTGCCCTGCGCGTTGGTGCAGAAGCCGTGCACGGAGTAGAGGAAGCTGCGGAGCTTCTTGTGCTGTGCCTGGCCGGCGAGGTCGGGGATGTTGCCTTTTTCGTTGAGGATGTAAACGGACTTTGACATGGTGTCTCCTTTTCTGATATTCCCCGTATATGACGGAGGGGACCCGTGAGGATCCCCTTCCCGTGATTCCGTTGATAGTACACCCGTCCGGACTCGAACCGGAATTATCGGCTTCGGGGGCCGATGTGCTATCCATTGCACTACGGATGCGTCAACCTTATTTGTCCCTGGACGGGCAGTATGCCGGGTGGACGGTGAGCCATTCGTACTCCGGGACCCTCTTCGCGAGAAGTGCCGGGTGGGCGACTGCGGCCTCCTTTCCGTCCTTGCTGCAGATTGAGGCGATTTTCACGTTCTTCAACTTGCGCAGCTGCATGAGTTCTGTGGCCTTGGCCTTGGCGCCTTCGACGGCGGACGCTTCCACCTGCCCGGCGCAGAGTCGGAGTTCCTTTCCTCCGATTACCGTAGTATAGTTCACGGTGAAGATCATAGGGGTCTCCTTAGTTTTTCGATTGATGTCTCGACCTGGGAGGCGACGCGTTCCAGCACGTCGGAGAGCTGGTTGTACTCGTCCGTGACGATGTACCAGGTCTTGAAGGGGGTTTTCTCGTTTTCCCGGTAGAGTTCGATGGCGGGGAGTTCCACCTTGCCGTCGTTGCGATACCCTGCGATGAGTTTCACTCCGGGGCGGTAGAAGTCCATGTCCTCGTGGCCTTCGCGGAGGTCGGCGAGTGCTACCTTGATGTCTCGATAAAGGGTGTTGTCTGCCATATATGTTGGGGGTAGTAGCGCATACCGGGGTCGAACCGGTGATTTTCGGAATGAGAATCCGCTGTCCTGGGCCTCTAGACGAATGCGCCGTGTTCAATAAAAGTTAAGAGTTTGTTAAATTCTGTTTGAACCTTTGTTTTGCTGGCCTTGCCCATGTCTTTAATGACGTATGGTGTGAAACCAGCTTTGGTGATTTCTGCGATTTTAATTCTGTCGCGGTTTTGGATGCAAGCCAATGAAGATTGTGTTGATATTTGCTTGTAGTGCCATGCGCCGTTCCATAATATAGCAATTTTCTGATCTAATAGGATGATATCGGCATCCCAACCGTTAAAAAGTTGTAAATTGTTCTTTACATTGTTGAACCGGGTTTTGCATAACTCACAGAATGCGATTTCATTTTTGCTTCGGCGGTTGGTTGACTGTTGGGCAACACTTTTAAGGGCGGCAATGCGTAGCTTTTCCCTGGTTTGCTGGCTGAGGTTTGCGGCAACAATGGAATGAACGCAGGTTTTGCAGTAGCCAAGTTTTGAGCGTGGGTGTATTGGCTTTCCGCAATTTTTACATTGCCTCGTTGGACGAGGTAATTGTTTGCGTTTGTAGTGTTTTCTACACAGCCCGGTTTTATTGTCCTTACATAATGTCGCCCCGCATATATAGCAGTGTTTCAGTGGTTTGGGTGATTGAAAATTGTTCTTTCTTGCAAGTGTGCGGTATAAAGTGCTTGCTCGTTTTTTGTTAGACTCTTCTGTTGGTGTTCTGCGATTTGCACATGTCCTGGAACAGAAAAACTTTTCCTTTTTAGAAAACTCGCGCTCGGTACATGTTATGGTAAATGTTTTGCCGCAGTTTGCACAAGATACGATATACTCATGCCTGGGCAATGTGTTATTTTTGTTATACAGTGTGCATTTGCGCGAACCGCCCTTTTTAAGCGATTGGATAATTTCATCGTGCTTTGGGTTTTGGGGGCAAAGGCGGCAATGCGCATTGAACTTACCGCGGGTGGTAGTAAATACTTCTCCGCAATATTTACAGCTATATGTAGAAATTTGATTATTCATACATATAGTTTATAGCGGGAGCGGGACTCGAACCCGCAACAACTCACGGGTTATGGGCCCGGCGAGCTACCAGTTGCTCCATCCCGCGATAAACTACATGGCGAACTATCGCTAACTGAAATATAGCAAAGTTTAGAAATTCTGTACAGTCGTGATGCCGTGTTTTTTCAATTTTTCCTCGTCGAACATGTCCTCGGGTTTGAGGCCGTGCCTGTCCATGACCATCTTGTTGTGCTGGGCCTTCGCCATTTCCTTCGCGAAGAAGGCTTCGGTCTCCTTGGTGGCCGGGATCTTGATTCCGCTGTCCGGGCCGCCGAAGGAGTGGGGCCTGGTGTGGTGGAAGGACGGGTCCCCGACGAAGCGGATCGTGACGGACATGCCGTCCGGCTTGAACATCTTCATGGTGTCGTGCAGGAACGTTTCCCGGCGTTTCATCTTTTCCTGCATCTTTTCTTCCGTCGTGCTCATTAGATGCCCTCCTTCGCGAGGCGTTCGGCGATGGTGCCTTTCTTTTTGAGGTTCTTGTCGCGCTTGGCAACCCAGCGTGCATAGTATTGGTTCAGCTTGTCGGCGAACTCCTGGCACTTTTCCTTCTTGGCGAAGTAGGCGTCGATGAGGATGTGGGCCGGGCCGTTGTGGGACACGTAGGCATGGCAGAAGGCGCCGGGCTCGATCTCTTCGAGCATCTCCACCACCTTGACCTGGCGGCTGTGGAGCGTACCGCTGATGCGGAGCTCGTCGGCGATGCCTTCGAGGGACATGCCTTCGGCGTAGGTGCCGGGTCCCGCGATTTCGTAGAGTTTCTTGTTGAGGCCGGGGAAGTTCGCCTTGACGACTTCCTGGGGCGCCTCGATTACGCAGAAATACTTGTCGTTCATCTGATGTCTCCTTTTGATAACCCGTGTATGTTACGGGCGGGGTGCCCGGGGAGGCGCCTCCCGTGATTCCGTTGGCCCGGAATTTGAAAATTTTATGTGCCCAAATATGGGCACTTAACCGTCATAAAAGCAACGGTTAGCCCATATTTGGGCACTTAACCGTTGCATTTGCGAGGGTTAGAAGCAGGGGTCCCGGTATTCCTCCGCCTTGCCCAGGAACCATTCGGAACTTTCGAGTTTCCTGGTGAGGCGGTTTTCCCACTTTTGGTTCCCGAGATACACTTCCTCCACCTTGCGGGAACGCCAGCGCCCGTTTCGGAAGACGAGGTGCTTGACTTCGCCGTCGGGGTTGGAGGTGTACTTGTAGGACTGCGATTCGGAGATTCCGTTGCTGTCGGTCCTCTCGTACTTCAACGCGCGGATCTTGCAGTGGGTCTTGTCCTGGACCTCGATGACCTCGTAGGCGTGGCGGTCGCTCCAAAGGAGTTCGGTGACCCCCATGCCGACTGTCGGCTCGGGCATCTTGGAAGCGGCCATCAGCCTGCTTTGGACACATCCGTACCATTTCATCTTGGCCATGGTTACATCCCCTTCCAATCGTAGTTGTCGTGTTCGATCTTGGTGTCCTTCTTCGCGGCGAGGAGCTGGTCGTAGGTGCCGGTCTGCTTGGCGAACTCGACCACGTGGCGGTAGGTGGTCGGGGAGGAGTTCCACGCCGGGAGCAGGGTGAGCTTGTTGCCGGAGAACTTGGCGACTTCGGTCGTGTAGGAGATGAGGGTCTTGGTCGTGCCGTCATCTTCGACGATGGCCTTGTGGCAGAAGCTCTTGCGGGGATCATATTTTGTAGCGAGTTCGTAACGCATTGCTGTCTCCTTTTGTTTTGATGCTCCCCTTATGTGATGGCAGGGCGCCTGGGGGAGGCGCCTCCCGTGATTCCGTCAGTCCTTGTCTTCGACGCGCTTGACGATCTTGTTGGCCTCGTCAATCCACTTTTTCGTGTCGCTGGCATAGCGGAAGATGTGCTCGGCGCGGTCGATGAGGAGGTCCAGGTCGGTGAAGTGATCCGGCAGGTTCCACTTGCGGAGGCTGATGCACTTCGTATAGATGTTGGTCCACCCTTCGCACACGGAAATCGTGAGGATGTTGTCGAACTTGCGGATTTGAAAGCTGACGTTGTGCTCGTCCTCGATCTTGAAGTCCGTGGTGTCCGCGAGGACTACGCGGAAGCGGTAGGAGTTGTTGCGGAGGTTGCTGCACACGCTTCGGACGCAGCTTCGGAGGCTTTCGTCCCCGAGGATGTTTTCCATGCTCGTTTCGAGCGCGGTGCTTTCCTTGCGGTATTGGTCGAACTGTTCATCGGTCCACATTGTTATGCCTCCATTGCTTCGGCAAAAGCGCTGATGACGTTGGTGATGTCCTTGAAGTGGTCCAGGGCCACCTTGGCGTATTCGGGGAATACCTTGATTGTGTCGCTGTCGGGCACGGGTGTCCATCCGGCGATGGCCGTCTTGAGGACATCGAGCGCGGCGATTTCCGGCTGTTCCGGGTTGCTCACGGAGAAGCACATCGTCCCCTGGCCTTTCCCGAAGGCGAGTTCGAGGACGGCCACGAAGCGGTGGGTCTTCTTGACGAGGTGGGAGTAGCCGTTCACCTGGGCCCAGGTCTTCCAGAACTTGTCCTTCTTGAGGACCTCGAACTTCCTGACGAAGGGGAACTTGCCGCGCACCTTCTCGCAGGCCGCGTTGGTCTTTGTGAACTGCTGTTCTCTGAAAGCGATTTGATCCTGTTCTGCTTTGGTCATGCCGTTGTCTCCTTTTGATGTTCCCTCTATGTGATCGGCTGGCGCCTGGGGGAGGTGCCTCCCGTGATTCCGTCACTTCAACCCGAAGATTGCGTCCATGCACTCGCGGATGGTGAGCTTGAACTCCTGCGGTTTTTCCTGGTTCTTGTTGAGGAAGGTGACGGTGGAACCCTCGACGGACTTGACCTCGACTTCCTCCCCGTCGCAGCAGGCGTATTCGGTCGCGCCGTTGTTGAGGTCGTAGTATTCGGATCCGTCGTCCTCCGTCGAACGGCGGATTTCGTGGCCGACATCCGTCTTGTGGATGTCCCCGTTGTGCAGGGTCTCGAAGAGGGTCTTCAGCGAGATGCACACCTTGTTGCCGGGAGTGAGCATTTTAAATTTTTTCATAGGGTCCTCGAAATTCAAAAATTTTTAACGGAACATGAGGTTGCGGGCTTCGCGTTCGGCGACATCGCCGTCCCACACGATGCGTTCGTTTTCCTCGTCGGAGTGCCATGTGCGTACAGCCAGGCGGCTTTCGTCATGCGGTTCGCGGGGAGCGGCCATGATGCGCATGTCCTCGGAGCACTCGTACCCGAAGCGCTTCGCGTCCTCGCTGATGAGCGGATATTCGAAGCAGATGCTTCCGTGGTAGCGGAAGATGAGGTTGCGGTCCACGTCGAGCACCCAGGTAACCGAGAAGTCGTTCTCGTATTGGAAGTCGCGCTTGCGGGCCATGAGCCACAACTGCGTGAGGAGGTCGGATTCCGCTCTCGGGACGAACGGCATCGGGATCTCGAAGCAGCTCACGGTCGAGCCGCGGGTTTCCACCTCGAACGGGGGGAAGTCGTAGCCGCGCTTCTTGTTTTCCTCGGTGTCGGCCTCGCTGTGGAAGGAATGGAGCCAGGCGCGGCTCATCTTGAAGCCGTACTCGTCCGGGGGGCAGAGCTGGCCGAGGAGGTCCCAAAACTTTTTGATTTCGCCGTCGGACATGCTGCGGAGCTTGTCCCCGATGTCGTAGGCGTCGTCCAGGACGAATGTGCCGCGGGCGGTGTCGCCCTTCTTCAAGAATATGTAACCGCGTGTTCCCATGATGTTGTCTCCTTTTGATGGTCCCTCTATGTGACCTGGGTGGCGCCTGGGGTAGGCGCCTCCCGTGATTCCGTTACGCCTTCGACGCTTTCCAGCAAGTTTCCTCGTTGCCGTAACGGAGCAGATAGATCGGGTCGCCGCTGACCAGGTCGGGAAGCGTTTCGACAAACTCGGCCATGTTCATTGCGTCGGTCTTGTTTTCCCCGATTTCGTGACAGCAGGCGTTGCTGCAGTCGAAACCTTTCGGGAGGAGGACAAGACGACAGTCGTTGTTGACATCGAGCCCTATATGATAACCTTTCTTGGAAAGTTTTTCCTGCAGGGCCTTGACGTCGGTGAGAATTTCTGCAAAATCCTGGTCATAGTTGGGGCCCTTGATTGTGCTGGCAATGCTAGACTGTTCCATGCTGTTGTCTCCTTTTCGTTGTTCCCTCTATGTGACGGAGGGAGGCGCCCGCCTCCCCCGTTCCCGTGATTCCGTTATGCCTTCGCCAGGGCGATCATCTTCATTGTCAAGTCCATAGCCTCGGCGAGGTTGTCGAAGTATGCGTAGGTTCCCCGTCCATTGAACGAGTAATAGACCTCGAAGCAGTCCCGGAGTACCTTTTCCCCGATGTTCTGTGCGGCCGTGGAGAACCTTATGCCGTCCTTGTAGAGGGCCGTGAGCCGGATGGTTGCGCCGAGTCCGGCCTTGGTTTCAAACTCTTTCATGAGCCAGGGGAAGAGCAGCTGATCGGAGCACCTCTCGAAGGTTTTGTCGGAAATCTTTTCTGACTTCTTGGAATAACATTCGGTCCATTGAAGTTCCATTGGGGCGCCTCCTTACTTGGTGTAGAATGTTTGGTTCATGAGGTCGGCGACGAGGGTGTCGGCGATACGGGCCTCTTCCTGGTTCTTGCGTTCCTTGCAGGCGTCGCGCAGCTTCTTGACCGCGTTGATGGCGCAGCACTCCGGCACGTCGCCGTAGAAGTAGTCCCAAATCGTGCCCGTGCCGAGCTTCTCGGCGAGTTCGGGTTCGCACTTGATGCGGACCGCGCCGACGAACCGGGAGTTGGCGACCTTTTCGCGTTCGCCGAACCAGGGGTAGGTGTACCCTGCGGTCTCGACCATGCGGCTGTCGGTGTCCTTTACGAACTGCGCCCCCGTGGTGACGGTCAGTTCGACGACCCGGTCGTGTCTCGCCTTGACCCGGTCGAGGACGGCCTGGACGCGGTCGATTGCGGACTTGGAGTTTTCTTTCTTGATAGCCATTTGCTGTCTCCCTATTAACGTTGACGCCCCCTCTATGTTACTGAGGGGGCGGGCTGTTTAGGTGGTCCCGTGATTCCGGGCGAGGCGCTGGGTGTTTGGGTGTTATATTTCGAGAATACGCCGCCCGGCCTGTCGCGGGTGTATTAGTCTTTCTTGTGCACGGGTGCGTAGTTCTCGCACTTCTTGTTGCGGCAGTGGCCGTCGTTGCGCAGGAGGTGGTTCCTGCACTTGGGGCAGATGTCGCTCCACTTGCCGTCGTGCGTGAGGATTTGTTCGGAAATCAGCTTCCCGTTGTCCTCCGGGTCCATGGGGATGTCGGTGAGTATCAGCCCGCGCTCGTCATCGACGAACACTTCCGCCTGGATTTCGACGCCGTTTTCCCACTTGGACTTGTAGATTGCCTTGAAAGTCGTTTTTCTGCTCATGTGTGCACCTCCTTAATTTTTCTTTTCCGGGACACCCCATTCGCCACTGTTGTCCTCGTTCCCTTCCTGGTCGAGGTAGATGGGAAGGATTCGGGTCTGGAACGCGTCTTTCCAATACGGGAGCGGGGCGTGCTTGAAGATGGGGAGCTTGTTCCTGCGCTTCGTGTCGTTGCGTGCCTTGACGAGGGCGATTGCCAGGCGGGCGAACCCGGCGAGGTCCATGTTGGCGATTTCGCCGTTCGAGAGCTTGACGGAGTCGGACTTGCAGATGTCGTCGACCAGGTCGTAGGGGGTCTTGTGGACATCTTCGAGGCGCCCGTAGTTGCCGTTGCCGTGGTTGGCCAGGTAAACGTTGCAGCAGATGTAGTTGGTGTCCTCGCCGTCGATGCAGAGCTCGATGCGGGCATTGCCGAACACGATCGCCCCGAAGTAGTTGTTGCTCGGGAACTTGCCGTCGGCGACGGCCTTCTTGTAGCGGTTGAATTCCTTTTCCGAAACTGTGGTGAATACGGGCTGTGTCTGCATTGTCTGTCTCCTTTCGATGTCCCTTATATGTTACGTGAGAGGCGCCCCCGGAAGCGTCACCCGTGATTCCGCCGGGGCTGCCGCTGTCGCGCGGGGGATCTTGTCCAGGGGGACCACCTTCGTGTCGGGGTCGTACCAGGGTGTTTCCGGGAACTTCTCGAACTCGTCCTGGGTGTAGATGAACCCGTAGTCCCTCCCCCTGCGTTCCCGGACCATGCGTTCGGCCTCGGTGAAGGAAGGCGCCTCCACCCTGGCGAGGGTTGACATGGGGATTTGCGGGTCGTTCGCGGCGAAGGATACGTAGAAGTTCATGATGGTTCCTTTTGTAAAATTTTAAAAATAAAAGCGGTCCCGGCGGCTACCGGGACCGTGATGGGAGACATTTTAAGGTTTTTTAATCGTTTCGATATAGCGGTTGCAGATTTCGTCGAGGTCCTTCTTGGCCTTGTCGAAGATTGCCTCCATTTCGGCCCTGGCCTGCACGAACGGGTCCTTTTCCGTTTCGGCGTTGGTCGGCTTGGCGGAGGAACTCTTCATCCAGGTTTCCCATCCGGGTTCGACGTAGGTGAGCATGTCCGCCGGGGCTTCGCCCTTGGCAATCGCGTCTTCGACCGTTTTCAGCACTTCCGCGTTGTCCAGGACCCATTCTTCCATGCGGTCCTTGAAGACCGGGAAGGTGAGCTTGGAGATGTCTTCCGGGCAATCGCCGATTTCGTAGAGGCCGCGCATCCATTCTTCAAAATTTTGGAATACGAGGTCGGTCAGCGAGGTGTAGCGGACTCCGTTGTCGAGTTCCCCGCAGAAGGCTTTGCCGTTGGGGATGCCCGCGAGGTAGAGGGTGCCGATACGGTGGTTTTCCGGGCCGTACCCGTTGAGTTCGCGGTCGCGGCGGCTTTCCATGTTGAAGAGGAAGAGGAAGCGGCCAACCTGGACTGCGCCGAAGTCGCCGATGGTGTCGGGACAGTCGAGCTTGCGGACATGGTCCTGGAAGGACTTGTACTGTTCCGGGGTCATGAACCACTTGACGTTCTTTCGGTCCGTGTGCTTCTTGATGAGGTCCGGGAGCAGGTCGCGGCGGTGTTCGTAGGTGAAGTAGGTCTTGACATCCTTGTCGCGTTCGACGCGGATGCCGCACATGTACTTGATGTCGCCTTCCGGGAAGAAGGATTCAAATACCTGGATTTCCTGGTCGTTGCGGCGGAGGGTGAGTTCGGTGTCGATCCTCTCGCTCTTCACCGTGGTGACCGGCGTGACGGTGACCGCGACCTTGGGAACCTTGCAGACGAGGTTGTAGAGGGCAAGTTGCGAATTGCGGATGTCTTTGTAAGAGTTGTCAAGATTAGCCATGTTGTCTCCTTTTCTTGGTGCTCCCTCTATGTGACCGGGGAGGGATAAAAGGGGGCGCCTCCCGTGATTCCGCAGGCGCCCCCGGATTTTCAAAAATTTTCTAGCGGTCGTAGAGGGAGTCGAGCTGCTTCTGCACCGTGTAGAGGAACGAGCCGAGGTCGCGGTCCCTATACTTTTCTTGGAGCTTGTGGAACTCGTTGGCGACCGCGATCGCTTCCTGCATGAAGGTGTCGAGGTTCGCCAAGTCCTCTTCGAGGTCCGCGAGGTCCTTTTCCATTGCGGGGATGAGTTCCGCGTGGATGAGGTTCACGATGGCGAGCGTCCCGGCCTTTTCTTCGAGGACCTTGGTTTTCGGGGCGTAGCGGTTCAGCCCGAAGCGCCAGTCGACATACTTGGTCGGCCCGGGGAGTCCGGCCTTCGCGGCCTGCTCCTCGTCCATGCTGTCCACCTTGATGTCGATGTAGTCGGTCTTGCCGTCGTTGAAGTGCGGAATGACCGTCACCCACGGGTAGGTGTCCCCGAAACGGGTGGTGTAGCGTTCGCCGAGGCCCTTGAGGGCGAAGTTCGCCTCGAAACGGCTGCGGTCGGTGCCGTCCTTCTTCGGGTTGTGGACGATGCAGCCGAGGGCCGCGATGATGTTCTTGCGCTCGGCGATACGGGATTCGAGCTTTTCCTTGAAGTTCTTTTTGATGTCAGATTGCCACATGTTCATGGTGTTGTCTCCTTTTGATGCTCTCTGTATGTGATCGGCGGGGGCGCCTCCGGGGAGGCTCCCCGTGATTCCGTCGGCCTAGAAGTTCTTCGCCATGTCGGTCCAGGTCTTGACGAGGGAGTTTTCCGGGGCCTTGCAGGGGGCGACCTTGACCCAGTTTTCGCCGATTTGCGGGTCGGCCGGGTCGTAACGCTTCGGCATGATGACGAGGGCGGCTTCGAGCGCCCCCTTCTTCGCGTAGTGGATGAGGGGACAGTCGGGGCGGTTCTTCGACGTGTGGAGCGTCACCGGGACACCCGTGAAACTTTCAAAGGACTTAACCACCTTGCCCATCAGTTCGCCGTCGTAGTATGCGGTGACTTCATCCAGGTCGCTGTGCATCCCGAACGGGATTGTGCTGAAGATGGACGGGTACGGGTAGGGGAAGTATTTCCAACCGCCGTCCTTCTTGCCCGCGTTGGTGATGACCACGCAGTCCGGGAGGCCGTCGTTGTAGGTGTTCACGTTCGGGACCCACTTGCCCTTGACTTCTTCGTGCATGGTGCGGAAGTAGCCGCTCGCGACTTCCATGGACGGTTTCGGGAGGCCCTTTGCCTCGGCGAGGATTTCGGCGTAGTGGAACGGGTCGTCGCACTTGACGAAGATGGCGCGGAAGGCGTCGGTCGCGATGATTACGCCCCTGGCGCGGTCGAACATGACGCCGCAGAGCGACAGCTGGGAAGTGTCCTTGCCGACGAACTTGAGGACGGTGGTGAGAAGGCGGGGAAGTGTCTTAGCCATGTTGTTATCTCCTTTTGATACTCTCTGTATGTGATCGGCGGGGCGCCTCCGGGGGCGTTCCCCGTGATTCCGCCGCGCCCGGATCCGAAAAAACTCCCCGGCGGGGGTTACCCGCCAGGGAGGGGAGACATTAGATTTTAGAGGGGCTTGTTGCAGAGGGGGCAAGCGTGGATGGTGAACTTGGCCTGGGCCACGCCGTCCGGGCGGTAGATGACCATGGTCTTCCCGTCGCCCTTCTGCATGTAGCTGTCGCCGAAGTCCTCCTTGACGCGTTCGCCTTCGCAGAAGGGGCACGGCTTCGGCTTGTAGAGGGCGTCGAAGAGCTTGTCCGCTTCCTCCTGGACATCAGTGAGCTTCTCGCCCTGGATGTTGGTTTTCCAGGTTTCGTATGCGTCGGCCCCGTAGAAGGAGACATAGTAGCCGACAATCTCGTAGGACTTGCAGGTTTCCTGGAAGATGCTGTTCCAATCGTCCGCGTCGCCTTCGCGTCTTGCACGGTTGATGCAGTCGGCCTCCTTGGCGCGGTACACGGCGAGGTAGTCTTCGGGCGTGGTGTCCTTGCCCGGGAAGTCCACCATCGTCATGCGGGTGAGGAAGGTGCCGAGGTCGAGGAGGGAGCCGAGGACATGGGGCTGATGGTACTCCTTGCCGTAGGTGCCGCTCTTCGCGATGATACAGCTTTCATGGTCCCCGGCATAGCGCTTGAACTTGATTACGTAGCGGCGACCGTTGTACTGTATGCCGAGCTTGACGATATCGGCGCCGTTGCCGTCGAACTCGTCGAAGTAGTGGCCCTTCTCGATGAGTTGGGCGCCCGGGATGAAGCGGCCGAGGAACGCCTTGGCGACTTCGGTCACGGCGCGGTCGCGGTCCTCGCCCGGAAATTCAAAAATTTTCTTGCAGACGTTTTCGGCGTATTCCCTCGGGTCCGGGCCGATTTCGTCAACCTTGTCGTTCACCCATTCGACAAAGCCCTTCATGCCGTCCGGGGAGAAGATGTTGAAGTAGCCGTTGGTGTCCGCGAGTTCCTCGCCGCGCTTGCCGAAAAGCTGTGCGCTGACGGTGGCGCAGGTCTTGCCGTCCTGGTCCACCCCGGTGTCATAGGTGCGGACCGTGACGGCGACGATGTACTCGTCTTGGTCCACGGTGTAGGAACCCTTGATTTCAAACTCCTGGCTACCCATGTCGTGCACGGCGTATTGGAGGAACTTGAACGGGGAGCCGAGGGCGAGTTCGACGCGCTTGCGGTACTTGCTGAAGTAGTTTTCGATGACGAAGTCGATGAGGCCGTGTTCGCGGCGGTTCAGCGGGACATCCACGCAGTTGCCGTCGTGCATGATTTCCACGATTTCCTGGTTCGAGGTGGACGGGACGAAGAAGCGGAGGGTGAACGTTTCGCCGAGGAAGTCGAACTCGCAGTCATACCACGGGGAGGACTTGTCGAAGGAAGCCTCGCAGTGCGTAATCTTGGCGCCCGGACAGTCAATCATCTGCAACGCGACTGCTTCGGCGACGCTGTCGATGGTCTTGACGGATTTGAGAAAGCTGAAAATTCGGTTCATTGTGTGTCTCCTTTTGATATGCCGTCTATGTGACGGCGGGTGGCGCCTGGGTCACCCTCTCCCGTGATTCCGTAAGGGGAAAGACCCCCGCCCGTCCCCCGTTCAGTGTGTGTTGTGGTAAACTGTGTCGGGGGGATTGGAACGCGGAGGGAGGCCGCGTGGGCGGGGGAAATATTATGCGTCGTCCGGGTCCATGCCTTCCGCGATGTGCTTGTCGTATTCGGCCTTTCGGGCGTCGTACTTCTCGCGGACCTTGTTGAGCATGGCGGTGACGGGGAACTGTTCGGCCTCGACTTGCTTGGAGGTGAACTCTACTGTACCCCAGTCCTCGATTTCGCCGTCGTTGCAGTCCACGACCATCATCATGTACCAGGAGCCGGGATTTTCGAGGTCGATGGAGAGCTGTGTCTTGACCTGGTGGTCATCCTTCGACCACTTGCACCATTCGGGCTTGAGGGCCACGCGGATGTCGATGTAGGTAATGTTGTTTTCACCCCAGGAGGTAATCACCGCGTCCTTGATGTCCGGGTGTTCCTGGGCAAAGAGCGCCTGGACCAGGTTGGTGATGTTGTCCAGGTCTTCTGTATGCTTCTTGCGGAAGCCGACTGCATCAACGTTGCCGAGCGCGACCTTGTAGTTTTCGTCGAGGTGGGCAAGTACGTTTGCAAATGTGGCGAGATTGTTCATCGTGTCTCCTTTTGATACCCGGACTATGTGATCGGGGTGGCGCCTGGGGTGGCGCCTCCCGTGATTCCGCCCTACGCCTTGTCGTATTCGTTGGTGATGATGCTGATGTCGTAGCACATCGCGAGGAAGCCGTGGCGGAGGCTGATGTAGCGCGGCATGTCGTAGAATACCATCTTCCAATTAGCGCCGAGTGCGTTCGCGGCGGTCTTGAAGCCTTTTTCGCCGGGATGTACTGTGAGGTCATCCATGCCGTTTTCGGCGACGGACGTCGCGTAGGATTCGGGTTCCTCGGAAATCCATGCCTTGACAGCGGAGCGGACAGCCTTTTTGAAGGTCGCGTCCGTCTTGTACTTCGTGTGGAACGGGAGGACTTCGCGGTTCGGGGCGTCCATTTCGTCCCCGTTGGGGTCGATTTTCAAGGTGATGAACGCGCAGTAGGGAAGGTCGTTGAGGTTGACATTTACGGTGTCTTTCTTTGCCATTTGTAAACTTCCTTTTTCAAAAATTAAATATTTTTCATCATCGGCTTGAACCAATCCGGGACCTTGACCGCGATACGGTCGCCGTCGGCATAGACGGGAACGAGGGTGAGGACTTCGGGTGTCCTGGCGATGAACGACCCGGCTTCTTCCCCGCAGTCCCATTTGGTGAAACGGTCATCCTCGAAGTCCACATCTTCCGGGATGGCGTGGACGGCGGTGGCGTCGCCGCAGGTGTCGAATACGAGCTTGAAGCCGCCTTCCTTGAGGAGTTCCTCGGCTTCCTTCATCTTGGCGCGGGCCATCTTGATGAAGCCTTCCTTAGTGGACGGGGTGCTTTCGTCCTCGACGAGGTTCCAATCGTCCTTCGTGTCCTGGAAGCGCTTGTAGTTCCCGAAGCAGACGTCCTTCACGACGGAGAGGATGGCTTCCGGGTTCAGCAGGTCGTCGGAGTGGCAGTTGAAGTGGCGGAAGAAGGTGTCGTCGGTCTCTTCCGCTGTGACGGCCGTGTAGGTGTCGCTTTCGCCCGCTTCGTAGAGGATGCGCATGGTGTCCGCGCCGTCCGGGATGATGACTGTGAGGGTCGCGGTGGTGTCCGACACGTTGCGGTAAACATATTCTTTTTTCATTCTTGTCTCCTTTTGATGCGCACCTTATGTGAAGTCCACGGTGTCGTGGACCTCCGGGTCCGTGATTCCCTTGGGCATCTTGACCTTGATGAGGTCGTATTCGCGGCGGGAGGTGTAGTTCTCCCATCCGTTGTTCGGGGTCTCGATATACGGGTAGCCGAGGGACTTCAGGCGCTTGACATCTTCGTGCAGGTCTTTCAGCTGTTCGTGGTCGAGGTGGTGGAGGTGCTTGGGGTTCCACTTCTTGTAGAAGCCCACGAAGGAACATCCGCGACCGTTGGCCTTGGCCTCGTCGTTGGCGATGGCGAGCGCGGTTTCCTGGCACTGGCCTCCGTGGGAGGTCCCGCGGTGGTTCGGCCAGAACACATGGGCCGCGGTGGAGAAATACGGCTTATCGTTGTCGCCGCAGCGGTAGTAGTCGATCGTGAGGGTCGCATCCTTGGAAATCTTGAAGCAGATGCAAAATTCTTTTTTCTTGTAGCAGATGTTTGCCATGTCGGTATCTCCTTTTGATGGTCTCTCTATGTTATCGCCCCGTGGGCGGGTTTTGTAAACCCCGTGATTCCGCTACCACACGATCTTGCGGTAGCTGAACCCGTCCTCGTCGGTCACCCCGGCGGGAACGACCTTCGCGGACAGCATGCGGTGGCGCTGTGCCTCGAAGATGGCATCCAGTTCCTCGATGGTGAGGGCGTGGGCCTGGCGCTGTATGTCCGAGGGGTTGAAGCGCGGTTCCTTGCTGTTGTAGCAGTTGTTGGGGAGGAGGAAGGTCGTGCTGTATGTCGGCCAGGAACCGCCGAGGCGGTCGTAGCAGAGGCAGGTGTTGGCGGTCTCCATCGCCGAGAGGATGCGCAGGCGGTGGATTTCTTCCGGCGTCTCCAGGTAGGTGTAGGCGATGTTGTTCGCCTTGGCCTCCGGGTCGCGTTCCATGACGGCCGCCTGGATGGATGCCTTTTCCGCTTCAATTTCCGGGGTGGACAGCCCGAGCTTTCCCATGACGTATGCCATAATCGAATCTCCTTTTGATATGCCGTATATGTGAAGAGGGGGACCCGATTGGATCCCCCTCCCGTGATTCCGTCACGTTGTCCCTAGCGGCGTACCGCGACCGGGATTTCGTCCCAAAGGGCGAAGATTTCGCCGTCGGCGCCCCTTCTGCGCATTTCGCCCATGGTGCAGGGCGGCGGGTTCACGAAGAGGTTCACCGCGTCGGTCATCGCCTGCGGTTCAGTTCCGGGGGTGAACGAGAAACGCTTGAGGCGGTCGGGGTTCTGCTCGTCGTAGTGCTTTGACTTGATGAGGGACGAGAAGTATTCCTGGCCGAGGTCGTTCTTGACCACGGGGCCGCCGAGGTCGAACACGTTGGTCCCGTTCTTGTCGATGTAGCGCGGGCCTTCGCCTGGGGGTTGGATGAGCACGGAGTCCTGGTCGTACTTCCCGCACATTTCCTTCGCGAACTGTTCCATCTTGGACCATTCCACGGGCTTGCCGTCGCGGTAATGCGCGGGGATGACGAAGGAGGTTTCGCCGTTCGCAGTCTTCGGCGGGTTGGTCTGCATGTCGCGGTAGCCGCCATAGACCACGATGTAGGAAAGCCCCTGGGCCTTGATGTCGGCGAGAAGCTCATGGCGCTTTTGGTAGTTTTCCGCTTCCGAGCGTTCGACTCGGTCCGCAGAGAGGATAATCATGCCGTCCTTGCCGTGTTGGATGATGCGGTCGACGGTCGCTTCGGTGAGCGGTTGGAGCCTTGAATGGTTGGATTCGTAACCGTACATGGCCATCGGTTCGCGGTCGCGCACACTTTCGATATACGCGGAAAGTTCCTGGCCCATGTCGGGGTGGGCGCCCATCATGCGCACCCTTGCGTTAAGTTCGTTTGCTGTGGACATATATGTTAATCCTCTGATTTCAATAGTTTATATCGTCCGGCACTGAAATATAGCAACTTCCGGTAGCCACCGTATGTGACCGGGGTGGCGCCTCGGGTGGCGCCTCCCGTGATTCCGACGGGCCTAGATGCCCTTCATCGCCCTTTCGAGGAGCCGGGCGTAGTCGAGGGCGAGCTTGTGGAGGCGGTCCAGGGTGTCGTGGGAGATATGCCCGTTCACGCCGGGGACGACGCTAGTGAGGACGGTCCCGCTGAACACGGTCTTCTTGCCTTCAGTGAGCTTCCAGTCGACGCAACCTTCCCCGCCCTGGGTGAGCTTCATCTCAATGACGGAGGGGGAAAGGTAGTTGATGCAGGGGGACACGGTGAACCCGGCCACGCGGAACGACACGATGCGGGTAATGCCGTCCTTCTTGGCCACGCGGCCGTAGACCGGGTAATACTCGCTGAAGCAGGTTTCCCTGATGGGCGGGGTCTTCTCGCGCTTCTTGACCCACTGGTCGATGGAGTAGACGTTTTCTTCTGCGAGGGTAAGCTGTTTCTTCATGGGGTATCTCCTTTTTACATCCGCCCTATGTGACCGGGGAGGGCGCCCGGATCCCCTTCCCCGTGATTCCGTCACGGATCACGAAAAAACTGTCACGAAAAGCGTACACTTTCCGTGACAGAGAAGGAGATACGAAAATCAAAAAATTTAATATTCCTGGACAAGTTCGCACTTCATGGCGAAACGGAGCGGGACATTTGCCGGGACGGGGAGCTTTCCGTCCGGGGCGACGATGCAGTTGTAGCCGTCCGTTGCGGTTTCCTTCGCTACATCGGAAATGAAGACCACGTATTCGCCATCGCGGCGGTTGTAGCACCGGGTCCCGCGCTTGATTTTCTGCTTGTCGAGGTCAGCGTCGTATTCCGCGCCGAACTTGGAGACGAGGAGGTTTTCTTCTTCCTTGAAGAGGAAGTCGAAGAGGGTCTCGTCCTCGGACGGGGTGTTCTCGGTGTGCTGCTTGACGAGCTGGTCGATGTTGGCGTACTTTTCGAGTTCCGCCTTGACGAGCTGTGCCAGGAGTTCCATCGCGGAGTCGGAGAGAATACTCGTGCACATGGACACGTCGGCATATTCGAAATCGGCGCGTTCCACGTCAAGCGTCACGCCCTTGATCGTGAACGGGAACTTTTTGTGACAGTGTGCTTCTTCCTGCTTGGTGTGCGGGATGTTCGGCGCGGCGCCGATGACCTGCTGAAGTTCGTTGAACGGGATGCAATATTCTTTCTTTGCCATTGGGATGTCTCCTTTCGATATGCCTCTTATGTTACCCCCGGAGGGGAGGGGCGGGAGGCGCCCCGTGATTCCGTCAGCCCTGGGGTCCGCCCCTAGATAAAGCGTTCGTATGCCCTGGTGAACACGTCGTAGAACGCGGCGGGGACGGAGTCCGAGGCTACGTTCACGGTGATGAGGTCATCGTTGGCGAATTCGTGCTCGGTGCCCTTGTTGTGGACGATGCCGACCTTGATTTCGCCCTTGGCGTAGTCCACCTTCGAGACGAAGGCGTTGGGTTCGACGACCTGGATGGCCTTTTCGAGGGTGTCGAGCTGTTCCTTGCTGAACTCGGTGAACGCTTTCTTTTCTGCTTCGATAATCTGCATTGGGTGTCTCCTTTTCTTGATGTGCCCTCTATGTTATCGCCGGGATCGGGGGATTTGTAAACCCCCGTGATTCCGTAGGCGCCACCTTATTTGTGGATGTGCTCCTGGATGACCACGTTCACGTTGTGGTTCGTCACGGAGAAGTGAAAGCCGGTATCGCAACAATCGTCCACGGTGATGAGGGGCTGTTCGTTTTCGAGGTGGTTTTCCTTGATGATGTCGTTCACGATTTCAACGACCGCCGGGTAGGCTTCCTGGGGGGTGTCGTAGGAGGCGTTGGAAAGGATGGGGTCGGTATCGTCGAACACTCTGTCATGAAAACCGCAAATTGTAAAATATTTTACGGGTTCCGGGTCCACGACCGCGCCATAGCGTTTTGCAAACTTTTTCACCACATCGTACACCTTGGCGAAGCAGTTGGCCGTATCGGAGGAGTCTTCGAGCGTTTCGGTATAGTGGCGGAGTTCCTTGATGCCATCGTCGGTAATCTTGTTCACCTGCTCGAGGAGCTTCTTGACGGCTTCCGTCGGTTCCGGCTTTTTCCTGGGCTTGGATTCCTGGATGCGGTAGTCGGTCTGGTCAGACATGTAGCCGGACCACTCGTCGTTGTAGTAGCCCATGCTCGTAATCTTCTCGATGCCGTGTTCCTTCTTGAAGGCTTCCATGCCTTCCTTGCGCAGTTCGGCGACGGCCTCGTCGTTGCCGACAATATCATAGTAGTCATCGTTCACGAACAGACGCTGTTCGTAGCCGGCGGAAATCTCGCCGAGAACCTTGTCCCACAGTTCCTGTTCCGGGTTATCGCCCTTCACCATGATTTTGCCGCACTTGGTTTCCTTGCCGGACTCTTCGTCCTGGCCACCGCGGATGCAGTATTCCTGGATGTAAACATTCTTTTTCATTTCGTGTCTCCTTTCGATATGCCCTCTATGTTACGGGGAGGGCGCCTCCAGGGAGGCTACCCGTGATTCCGTTGGGGCTTTAACATCAAATGTTTTTCTTACCTGCGAGTTCGGTAATCGTTTTGATGTAATGTTGCATATCCATCGTTGATTTGAACAAGGAAACGTAATAACGGATTATTTGCATCAGTTTGCGTGTGCTTTCCCCGTCCTTGGTATAATTGGCGATGTTAAGGACATGCCCGCAGACTACTTTACTTCCTTGCATGACCCCGATGGAGAGGGAACCTTGGTAATACTCCATTGCAAAGAAAGACACCTTATTGTAGTCTGTGAGGAGGAACTCTGTCGCACACGGCATGTGTTCAATAGGCTTGATTTCCAACTGCACGAAGTAATGGTCGCGAACGACGGCCCCACACGCGTCCTTGAGTTCCGCGGTGATGTTATTGTTCCCGAACAGGATCTTATCGGAGGATTTGCGGAACTCGGCGATTTTAGGTTTGAACTCGGTTTCAAACTTGATGTCCCATTCAGATTTTGTCATCTTTTTCATTTCGTGTCTCCTTTTCGATATTCCCCCTATGTTACGGGGAGGGCGCCTCCGGGGAGGCTACCCGTGATTCCGGGTGTTACGGGTTTATTCCGCGGTCATCGAGCTTCTTGACCTTGATGTTGAGCAGTCGGGTTCTTTCTTTGCCCGTCCATCCGCTTTCGCCGAAAATCTTGTTTCCGAGGGAGATTTCGAGCGGGTTGCCGTCTTTGTCCTTGGCGGTTTCCCACTTGTTGTATTCGGGAAGCGTTTCGGGTTCCGGGTATTCGCCCTTGAACGGGTCGATGGCAATTTTCAACTTTTTGCCGTCGGTGACAAGGGCGAAGAACTTCGTGACATTCTCGGACACATAGTATGTGGTCCACGTTTCCACATATACCGGGATGCGTTTGCTGTCATTAAACACTTCACTGTGGTTGCGCTTGGCGAGTTCGCGGTTCACGCTGAATGTGCAGAGCAGGTTGTTGACTTCCCACGGGCGGAAAAAGTCCGGGATGCGTTTGCTGTCATGATAGTTTCGCTGGTACATGTCCTCGTGGTGGTAACGGAAGATTGCGCCGAGAACATCGCGTTCGGACAGGTAGCGGTCGTTGCACTCGCAGTCGCGGACCCAGTAATGAGGGAGACCGCACGGGGCTACATTCGCGAGGAGGAACACGCCCTCGCCGAGGTCGATTTCTTCGGTCTTGTCGTTGTATGCTTCCACCGTCGGGTTCTTGTAGCCGAGGGCCTTGAGCAGGCTGATGTCGCGCTGTGTGAAGAACTTGCTTTCCTTGATGTCCATGTCGTATCTCCTTTCGATATGCCCTCTATGTGAAGAGGGAGGCGCCTTTACACGCCTCCCCCGTGATTCCGGCGGCTTACCCGAACACCAGGACGGCGAACGCGATAAGGGCCAGTATCAGTTGCAGGGTTGCCATTTGGCCTCCTTACGGGCCTACTTGGACCCGTCCCATGCGGCGAGCTTGAGTCTGTAGTTCGAGGCATCGTCGCAGTCGAAGTCCGTCATGTTCCCGGCCTCATCGCGGTAGTGGACATGGGTTTCCACATAGACAAAGGGGTCCGTGATGGTGGAACCGTCTTCGTCGATGGTGCAGACGGTGGCGTAAAGGCCGCAGTTCTTGTCATCCGGCCCGTACAGATAGAGGTCGAAGATGTTGAGGTCGAAGTCCAGGCCGTCCGCCTTGAAGCCAACCCAGGTGTCCTCGAAGTCCGGGGTCTCGTTGGCCTTGTATCTGTAATCCGCCTCGGTGTCCGTGTTGATTTCCGCCTTGATGCCCGTCTTGCGGTCGGAGAGTTCGAGGCGGTATTCGTCGCGTTTGCCCTTGCGGGTCTTGTAGATATGCAGGACCGGGTCCTGGAAGATGCGCTTGAGGTCATCCACATCGCTCGGATGAATTTCGATGTTGTCAACCTTGGTAGTCTTTGCCATATTAGTGTCTCCTTTTGATATGCCCTCTATGTGAAAAGGGAGGGCGCCTCCTACGCCTCCCCCGTGATTCCCTAGCCGATGCGCTTCGGCCATGCGTAGAGGATTTGGTAGCAGGCGGGCGCCTTCTTCATCTTCCAAAGGTTCGCGTTCACACCGAAAACGATGGGCTTGCCCGTGTTGCCGTCGATAAATGAAATATTTTTCTCGTCAACCCCGACGGACTCATTCGCGCCGTTCTCGTTAATCCAAAGGATTTCCATGTTGAAATGGTGGTCCTCGACGGTTTGGCAGCTTTCGTCGTTGTCGAAGTTGATTGCCAACGGGTAGCCGTCGTAGATGAAGTACACCCATGCGTCGAAAAGATCGACACTGCGGTCGGTGAACTGCGCGGAGACGCTGTCCCCGTTCTTCAACGTGATGGTCGCCACGTAGAACGCCTTGGTGACCTTGTCTCCCGTCTTGGTGTAGAACTTGCGGATGGCGACCTTCGCCCCCTTGAACTTCTCCACCACCTTTTCCATGATTTCCGGTGTAATCTTTGTCTTTGCCATGTTGGTATCTCCTTTTGATATGCCCTTGACGGTTATTGGCGTAAGTGTTATATTTAGACTATGCTCGACCTAATTAGTTACTGATTAGTGACAGCGTGAGGTTCAGTTTTGCTCATACGGATGCCTTGTTCATTTGTGTCTCCTTGTTGATATTCCCCCTATGTGAACGGGGGAGGCGCCTTTTACACCTCCCCCGTGATTCCAGGAGATACAAATTTTTTATCTGACGAAGCTCTCGGCACCCTCGAAGAGCGGGATGCAGATGCTTTCGTGGTTGTCATCGTCCGGCAAATCGACAAAATCGACGATTTTCAAAGAAATCCTGCCCTTAATGTAGTAGAACATGCTGTCGAAGTTGTTCGGTTCGTGCGGCCACTTGGGATCGTCGACCTTCTTCATTACATCGTTCACGATGTCGAGGGCCGCCCAGAGCCGTGCGACGGGAACCTTCAGCAGTTCGAGGTCGGCTTCGGTCTTGGGGTAGTCGTAGATGTAGAACATGGCGGAAAGGGCCTTCGCAAGCGCTTCCGAGAAAGAAGTGAAGTCGTTGTCGCCGATGCGGACGACGAGGTAGGGTGCCTTGGACATTATTCCACCTCCACGTTGAGGGTGAGGACCATCGTGGGTTCGGTCAGGTTGTCCACGGACTGGATTTCGAGGTCTTGGTAGTCGCCCGGGAGGTTATCGCGGGTGCCGCGGAAAACTTCCTTGTTGGTCTTGAGGTCGTAGAGCGCAAATTCCTGTGTGTCGGAGTCTGCGAAGATGTCGAAAAAATCGTAAACAGTTTGGTTCATGTTGTGTCTCCTTTTTGATGTTCCCCCTATGTTACGGGGAGGGCGCCTCCGGGGAGGCTACCCGTGATTCCGTCGGGCTATCTTACCCTTGCCAAGGGTCGCCGGGCTGAAATACTTATGCCGTCTCCGAGAGGAAGAAGCCAGGGACGATCGGTTCGCGGTTCGCGTCGCGCCTGCCCTTGAGGTAGTAGCGCTTGCGATTGAACAGCACATACTGGTTGCCGTCGTCGGTTTCCAGGTCCCCCTTCGTGAGGCACTCCTTGAGCTGGATGCTGTCTCCGACGAGGAGCTTGCCGTAGGGGATGGCGTGGCGGTTGCCGAACATGGGCTGCACCCAGTAGATGACCTTCATGACGGCGGGCTTGATGTCGAACGCCAGGCGCACCGCGTCGTGGTAGTTCACATCCTTGGCCCATTCCTGGCATTGTTGCAGGCAATACTGCCGGTAGGACTTGCGTTCGTCCTCGTCCTTGCACTTGGCGAGCTGCGAACGGATCCATTCGAGGTAGGCCTTGACCTTCGCCTTGTTGTGGGCGACGGTGTTCTTCCCGTTGGAAGGCTTCGCATTGGCGAAGGGCTTGGCGCCGATGTGGTGAAGTGTGCTCATGTCGTGTCTCCTTTCGATATTCCCCCTATGTTACGGGGAGGGAGCCTCCGGGGAGGCCACCCGTGATTCCGTCGGCCCTATCGGATGAGGCCGAGGTGCCCTGCTTGTCCCTTGGAGTTGAAGCGCCATTCGATGCGGTAGCCCTTGCGCCTGACCTCTTCGAGGGCCGTGTCGATTTCGTTCTCCGTCGGGCTGAACCATTCGTCGATGTTCGGGTAGATTGCGGGGTTCCTGGCATGGGCCTCCCTGCAATAGTCCATGTTGCTCTTGCAACCGATTCCGCAGGTGTAGGTGGAGCAGAACCCGCGCAGTACGCCGTCCTTGTCCGGCGACGCCCCGCAACAGATATGGTTGAAGTGGCGGCTGTAGGTTTCCTCCTTCTTGGAGAGGACGAAGGAAGCGACGAGCATCTTCACGTGCTTGTCGAAGGTTGCCTTTTCGGCGGTTTCGTTGAAATTGGGTACTTCGGGAACTTCGTATGCCATGTTGTATCTCCTTTTGATATGCCCTCTATGTTACGGGGAGGGCGCCTCCGGGGAGGCTTCCCGTGATTCCGGCGGTTAGGCAATTTTTGCTAATAGCTTGCCCCAAAACCCTAAACGTGGTTTGGTTTCGTTCACCTCGGACTTTGATGGTTGCTGATATATTGCCGGAGCATCGGAGCATCGTTGGTCCACGTATTCATTATTAGGCGGGCGCGTTACCATTGATGCAGTATCATTAGGGTTAATATTAGTATTGGGGGTGGCATCAACTTTTACCGGGGTTATTTTCAATGGTTCAGTAAATGCTACGCCAAAATCTTTCATTTCGTTACGCCGTTTGGCCATACGGGAGGCAGCTTCTGCATCTCGTCGAGCAATGAAATCAAGTTCGGTTATTGCCGGATAGTTCCAATTACCCCACCCAACATAGTTTTCGAGACCAGTTGCCCAATATTCGGCAGAGCTAATTTTATTGCCGTTTGGGTCAAAAAACTCAGTATTGTTGTGCCCAGGACGTTCAATTTTGCCAATTACCCCGGAAAGGTAAAAATGGGTCGATTTAATGAAAATGCCATCTTCGTTGGACACATATTGAACAGTAGGAATTCCGTTGTCAAGCCGATACTCAGTATTGATAATTGTTCCGTTAGCGTTTTTAACAATGGTTCTACTAGGGGTTCCGTTTTTGTGGTATTCATGCAAATCGGTGTTATCAAGTTTTCCATTGTGAAACAGTTTTTTTGCTGCTATTACACCATTGGGATGATAAATAATCTCAATGCCATCCTTTTTCCCATTTGCGTAAGCGGTCTCCGATTTCTTCACGCCATTCTCGAACAGAACACAGGTACCTTCTTTTTTGCCATTGAAGTACGGGATTTTACTTACTATTTGTCCCTTATAGAAAGTTTCTTCGTATATTCGCGTATTGTTTTCATACGTGGTAATTTTTGCCGGGTTGCCATCGGGGTCATAGCATGTTTGTAAGCCATGTTTTTTCCCATCAACATATTCAGTTTCTTTAATTATTTTACCTTGCGGCCCGAGTTCTTGAATTAGCCCGTTTTTCTTAGTTGCCATCTTGTATCTCCTGGTTAATTGCAATAATACGGATCGTTTACTCGTTTTATTACATTGATTCCATTAGCATCGTAACACATTATATCTGTGGAGCCATAATTAGGTCGTGACCATTTTAATGTTCCGTCAGTTCGATAGCCATTTAGATCAGTAAATTTTACTCCGCTTCTCCAAAATTGGGTTCGCTCCGTTACAGAGCAGTCTATTGTTATAACATAGCAGGTTTCTATTCCACCATCTGGTTCATATTGATAAACATGCTCAATGTCGGATATTGAACATGAAACAGAATGGTATTCATAAAACGAATCATCTTTCCACGCATCACGATAAATTCCTAGTCCAACCGCCATTACAGTCCCATTGGAAAATACATCCTGGTTTGAAATGTGTGTATAGGTTCCTGTTTTGTGCGGCGCGTGTAATATTGGAAAATTATCATTCCAATAATCACATTTTCCGGCAAACCCTATTCCTATTGCGCATAATGTTATAATAATGATACGTTTCATTTCGTGTCTCCTTTTTGATATTCCCCCTATGTGATCCGCAGGCGCCACCCGGAGGGCGTTCCCGTGATTCCGGCGCCGGATAATAAAAAATTTGGGAGGGGATCGACCCCTCCCTGCCAGGAGATACAAAACTTACTTCTTGCGTTCTACCTTGGCCGCCACGAGTTCCGAGGGATTGCTCGGGTTCGGGACGAGCATCGGGGCTGAATATGTTTCGTTCATGAAATCCTCTAAAATTGAAAATTAAAATTTACTGAAAGGGGCGGGGGTGGCCCGCCCCTGTTATCGGAGATACGAAGATTAAATTTTTTCGTAGTGGTAGCCGTCCGCCATCTTCGGATGGAATTCGCCCGTGGAGCGGTAGCCTGCACGCTTGATGATGCGGTTGTGGCACTCGTAGCCGACAGCGTCGTCGAAGCGGAAGCCCGTGTAGCCCACATGGTAGCCGTAGGTCTTCGATTCGCTCCCCGTGGCCTTGCTTTCCTTCATGTCGAGCCAGGCGCAGGTCGCCACGATGCGGTCGAAAACAATATTTTCCTTGAAGGCGGTGGCGGTGGCCGTGCTTTCCTTGTCGAAGCCGCACCCGCCGATGGACGGGCTGGAGGTGTAGCCGTCGGCCCACACTTCCGCGGTCGGGTTGCTTCCCCACATGCGGCTCTTCTTCCAGTTCACCTCGACCCTGATGGAGGCCGGGAGGTTGCGGGAGAAGGCGTCCGTGAGGCGCTTGATGGCGGTTTCGGCATCCTTCGCGTCGTTCTCGTTTTCCTTCGCGATACGGGCCTTGCGGAGTTCCGCGATGGTGGTCTTGCCCGCTTCGAGCTTGTTGAGTTCGCGCTTGCCGAAACTGCGCTTCACGTCTTCGTCGGTGAGCTTGCCGACGTATTCCGCGTTGCGCTTCTGCGCCTTCTTCAGTTCGTCGCGGATGGCCTTCACCGCCCATGCGAGGATGGTGGCCGGGTTGGCGCGGCGGAGGGTCTTTGCTGCATCAAACTTCTTCTGTTCCATGGTGTATCTCCTTTGTTGATTGGGAACAACCCCTCTATGTGACGCCGGGGAGGCGCCGGGGGTTCGTTCCCGTGATTCCGTCGGCCCCTACCAGTTCCGGCAGATGCCTGCGGGAACGATCATCGGGTTGACCTCGATGCCCAGGATGGACAGCTGGAGGCTCACGTTGACCTTCGCTCCCGCCATCGAGGTAATGACGAGGGCCTTGCGTTCGCTCAGCCTTTTCGCGAGGGTGTTGACAAATTTTTCGTCCTGCCAATACTTCCCGGAGAGCAACACGGGGTTGTGGACGGGTTCCCCCTTCTTGCCCGTGACGATGGCGGCGGGTTCCATGCGGACGCTTCCGAGTTCCACCACGGGGGAGGTGCATTTCTTCAATACTTTCACGATTTCCACGGCGGCCTTCCTGCGGGTTGCTTCGAGGGATGCCGGGGCGGTATGGGTAATCCTGCCCGGGAACGATTCGTTGAACGCGAGGATGTATTCTTTCATTCCGTATCTCCTTTGGATATGCCCTCTATGTTACGGGGAGGCGCCTTTCCCGATCCGTTCCCGTGATTCCGGCGACGTAAAGAAAAAATCCGGGGCGGGCCATCGGGGCCAATCCGATCCCATCGGGGACCTTTGACCGCAGCCCGGTTGCCGTCCCGGGAGGGAAATTAGAAGCCGTGCTCGAACATGCGGTTCACGCAATCGCCGATCTGTTCAAACGAGCAGTAGTTGTTGGAGCCGCCCGTCCAGTCCTTTTCGTGGGCCATTGTGCGGTAGAGGACCTGGTCGTACCACGTTCCACGGCCACCGTCGCGGATGTCGCTGATATGGACATAGACGTGCTTGCCGTCCTTCTTGAACACGGCGGAGCAGTCGAAGTAGTTGTATTCAACCTTCGCCTCGGCGCCGATCTTCTTGGCCATGGCCTTCAGTTCGCGGCGGAGGACCGGGGCGAACTCGCCCTTTGCGTAGTTGGCGTGCGGGTAGTCGCCCCAATACTTTTCGGGCACGTCGCAGTTGTTGAAGTCGTAATGCTTGAAGCTGAGGACTGTTTTCTTGGAAGTAGCCATTTCGTATCTCCTTGTTGCTGTTGGCTGATGTTCCCTCTATGTGACCGGGGGAGGGCAAGGGGATCGCTCCCCCGTGATTCCGTCGCCCTATGCGGAGTATATGTCGATGAAGTTGTCGGGGCCGTCGAGTTTCGTCTTGTCCACCTTGCGGCTCACGTAGTAGGTTCCCCACTTGTAGTCGACGCGGTGTCGCCCCCTTCCCCGTGCCGATGCAGGCTCGTTCACTTTGTGAAAACTTCCTTCCCCGCGCACCATGTAGGCCACGATTTCGCGGTCGCGCTTGTCCGCTAGGGCCTTTATGTCTTCGGGGTCGTTGTAATATCCGAGATGGGTCGCCATGAGGTTCCTCCAAAATTGTAAATTTTATTTATCCTTTTCGTCGTCGTAGTCGGAGAGGGCCTCTTCCGCGTCGTTCATGGCCTGGTCGAGTTCCCCGGCGGCTTCCGCGAGGTCGCGCAGTACCTTTTCCGGGTCGTGGGTTTCCGGGTAGTGGTAGCCCTCGATGATGGCCTTGTCGCCTTCCGCGTTCTCGTCGAGCAGACGGATGGAGCGGTCTTCCGGGTCGATTACGCCGCGGACATAGGAATAGTTGGCGAGGTATTCGACGCGCCCGGCGTAGATGGAGAACGACATGCCCTCGTCGGCGAGGCTCTTGATGGTTTCCGGGGGGAAGTCGCGGACGATGCGGGCCAGCTGCATGAGGTCCTCGAAGGTGTGCATCTTCGGGGTGAGGGCCACTTCCCCGCAATAGTTCGCGTCGGCGAACAGGTCCTTCCCGTCGAGGGATGCGGAAAGCAGTTCCGTGTCGTTGGGCGGGCAGTGCATGGCTTCGCCTTCCCAATCTTTTAAAAGGTCGAGAAGTTCAATTTCGCGGGTTTCGATTTCGTCGCTGTGGGCGTTTTTAAAAGAAATTTTCAACATTTCAGTATCTCCTTTCTGATACGCTGAATATGTGACGGCGGGGGCCGGATCAGGCCGGGATTCCGTGATTCCGGTCCCGTCCGGTGGTTTGCGGGCATACGGGTAAGCCCTCCCCTGCCGTCTTTAATTGCTGTTCCCCGGCGCCTTCGGCATGTACGCGCCGAGCTTCTTGACTTCCTGCACGGGGCCGCATGGGTCGTTCTCGTCGCACTCGGCCTGGTAGTGCTCCACAATGGCCTTCACATGTTCCGGGTCGCACTTGTCCGTTCCCGGGCGGCTGATGCTCGTATAGTCGGACTTCGCCTCGTCGTGGTAGTAGCTGCTGCCCGTTTCGGTGCAGAGGCACTCCATCCATCGGCGCGACCCGTCGCAGTTCCAGTAGAAGATTACCGGGAACCATGCCTTCTGATACTTGTTGTATTCCTGGCGGAGGGCGAAGACGTTTTTCCAAGTTTTCTTGATCTTGGCGCCTTTCTTGAGAATTTTGAAAATTAAACTTTTTGCCATTGTCGTATCTCCTTTCTGACAACCCCCCTATGTGACGGGGGAAGGAAGGGGGAGAGGTCTCCCCCGTGATTCCGTCGGCTATGCGATTTCCTGCATCTTCTCGATTTCGTCCGCTGTCCACATGCTCGAGACATGCTTCCATTCCTTGCAGACGGCCTTGTAGATGCTTTCGACCTTGCGGGAATCGCTGTCGTACCCGAACTCCCCGCAGAAGTTCTCGAAGGAACCCGGGTCGTTCTTTGTGAGGCAGGCAAGCACGTCGTAGGCGTTCGGGGCCTTGTCTCCGGCGTCGTAGGACTGGCCGAAGGTGAGCTTGAAGCGCTTCTTTCCGCGCTTGAAGGTCACGGGGAAGCGGTAGCGGGGCTTCTTGTCGTCGTTGAAGTGCAGGCCGAATTCCGGCTCGCCAACTTCCATGGTGGTTCCCGTCTCTTCGAGGAACTGCTTGCCCTGGAGTTCAAATTCTGCGGTGGTCTTGGGATCTTTAATCATGTCGTGTCTCCTTGTTGGTGATGTTCCCCCTATGTGACACGGGGGAGGCGCCTGTACACCTCCCCCGTGATTCCGGGAGATACAAAAGTCAAAAGATGGCGCGGCCTATTGGTACCAGGTTGGTACCAGTCCGGGTCGCGCCGGAGGGGAGATACTAAATTCTAAAAGTGGTCGGCGCAGGTGAGCCACCTTTCCGCGCTTTCCCACCCGGTATTCCCGGCGCGGTTCCAGGGCTTGTCGAGGGTGGAACCGATGCAGAGGGCGAAAGTGTCGGAAGCCTTCGCGGCTTCGTCCTTTGCGCGGTCGAGTTCGTCCTCGTTACAGCTCTCGGAGACGGCTGTCACGCTGTGGCCGTTGGTGTAGAGGTCGTAGTAGTTGAGTTCCTCGTCGCCGGAGAGGTGGGCGATGTCGCGTTCCCATTCGACGCGTTCCTTGCTCATGCTGTCGATGTCCGGGAGCCATTCGAGGGCTACGACGTGGGTCTTGCCGTCGCTGGTGAGCTCCCCGCTCATTTCCTCCACGTTCGAGACCACGATGGCGAGGCGCAGGGCGATCTTGCCGGACTTGGTCTCAACTTCGGTCGTGGTCTTGCAGGGGTAAACGTCCTCGGAACAGCCACCGCAAAAGATGCTGTCGTCGAACTTTTCTGTAAACGGGGCGAGCTGTTCGTTCTCGTCGATGAGGATGCCAAATCTTTTCATGTCGTATCTCCTGTTGGTGCTCCCTCTATGTGACGGCCCGGAAAATGAAAAAATATTTCCCGTGATTCCGGCGCCGGGTGGCAAAAAATAAATCCCGCCGGGTGGCGGGGTTGGGGTTAGGACTTTGAAGTCTTTACGGCGTAGATTTGGCGCCATCCGTTGCTGTCGACAAACGAGATGTATTGTTCGCCGTTGGTTTGCAGCTTGTCAAGGTATTTTGCCTTGATGTCGTTGAAGAGTTCCATGCAATACTCTTCATCGCCGATGCGGATGATGGCGGTGTCCGGTAAGGTTTCGCCGTTGTTGTAGTCGGTCGTATGGCAGAGGGCATAGTTCGCGTTGTCGCGGGCTTTCTTGATTTCGCCATCAACATGTGTGCTGAACTTTTCGAGAACACAGTTCTCGATATGTTCGCGCAGCTGGCGCGTTACCGGGAAGACGATGGAACGCGGGATGTCGTCGCGCATTTCCTTCGGATAGCTCACGTAGTAGCCGTTCGGGCCATTACATACGCAGAGCTCGCGGATTATGATCTGGTCGTTGAGGACGACGGTTGCGAGGGCGACAACCTTGCCCACTGCGGTCTTGGGAAGGGCGCTGATGGTGACGGCGGTAACTGCGAGGCAGTCGAAAGCAGAATTTTCCATAAGTATCTCCTTTTGGTGATGTTCCCCCTATGTGACCGGGGGAAGGCAGGGGGATCGCTCCCCCGTGATTCCGTGGCTTACCCTACATTATGCCCAAAACTGGAAGCTGTAGGTCATGCCGTCGCAGAACGCGATGTATTCCGTCTTGTCCGCGTTGGACGGGGCGCAGGTGAGCTTGCCCTCGGCGAACTTCTTGAGGAGTTCGACGGCCTCTTTCGCCGCGTCCCCGTGTTCATCGTCGAGCACGGCGATGCAGTTGCGGGTGCGGTCGGGGCCGATGGCCACCTTGACGCCGCGGATGTAAACATAGTGCTGTTCGCCTTCCATGCCGTCGAGGATGTCATCTTGGGAAAGGCCCTCGAAGAGTTCCCCGCCGGGGATGTCGTCGCCGAACACGCGGAAGATGATTTGGTTGTTGGGGGCGAATGGATTTTCGTGGGACTGCTTGAAAGCGTTCATAGGTATCTCCTTTTGATGCTCCCCCTATGTTACGGGGAAAGGACCACGGGGGATGTTCCCCGTGATTCCGGGTCGCGGGTGGCGGGCGCCACGGCATTTAAGTCGCCCGCTCCCCCCGCTTAGTCCATGTTGACGGGGTCGACGCACTGGTTTTCCTCGTACATGGAGTTCACTTCCGTGTCGAGGATAACCCCGTAAAGCCCTAAAGATTGAAGTTCGCCCACGTCGATGCTTTCTGCTTCCTCGTCGGCCTTGGCGTCATATACCCCGCGTTCGCCCATTTCAAGCTCGCAGGGGACGACCTTGAGGTCGGTTGACCAGCCCACGTGGTCGCTGTGGGCGATTATACGGCAGTTCTCGGCGCGGATCAAGTCCATCAGCTCGGATGCCTTGTCCTGGATTTTCTTCAAGGTTTCTTCGGAAAGTTTTCTCATGGTATCTCCTTTGATGCTCCCCCTATGATACGGGGAAAGGAAAATTATTTTTCCTCCCCGTGATTCCGCTGCCACGGCCAGGTTCTGTGGGTAAGGCCGAATTTCTCGAAGTCGTTGAGGTTTTCGCCCTTCTCGATGGCCTCCACCATCTCCGCGAGGCCGGTTTCCGCATAGGTGACGTTGTGGTCTATCATCCTCTGTACGGACTCCTTGTCGCTCTTCCCGTCGAGATGGTAGGAATGAGCGCAGAGCGTGAAGTGGTTGAGTTTCCCGTCGGTGCAGTAGTCGTGGTCGAGCTTGCGGATTACCGACACGTAGACGCTGTGCCTGCTGAAGGGCTCGATGACGAGCTCGATGCGGGGGTAGTAGCCGCGGTCGCCGCGTTGCCAGTTCCCGCCCTTCACGATGCGGTGGAAGTGCAGGACGAACTTCTCCTTGCGGTTCAGGTGGCGCCCGCTGATTTGGTTGAGGTCGGGGTGCTTTTGGCACATCATGAGTTCCGGCCACGGATCGCCGCTGATGAGCGGTTCGAGAATTTTGCGCTGGGGAAGTGTAAAGCGTTCGGGCATGTCGTATCTCCTTTTGATGTTCCCCCTATGTTACGGGGGAGCGGAACCGGGGAGCGCTCCCCGTGATTCCTAGATCCATGCGTTGCCGTCGATGTCGTCGGCAATTTTCTTGCACCACAGAAGGTGGTCGGCGAAGTCCGCGACGCTTTCGGTGAGGGAGCAGGCGTCCTGCGGGGTCTCGATGGTGGCCTTGCCCGTGAGACGGGTCTCGGCGAACACGTTGCGGGAACCGCCTGGCACCGAGGGTTCGCTGTCGAGCTTGACGGAGTGGACGGCGTATTCCACCTCGTTCGGGTTCGAGGACGGGCGGAAGGTGATTTCGAGACGCGGGTATTCGTGCGGGGTCCCGATGTTGTGGCCGTTGGTGCGGTTCTGCGGGAGGCAGATGCAGCTGAACTTTCGGACACCGCCGGACGGGGACTTGACGGCGACGAGTTCGCCCGTGCCCCAGTGGTCGGTGGCCACCTTGTTGAACACGCGGGTGTTCTTTCCGGCGGTTTCAAAAGCGCTCTGAATGTTCGGCGTAAATTCCATAGTATCTCCTTTGATGCTCCCCCTATGTGATCGGCGGGGCGCCTTCGGGGGAGTTCCCCGTGATTCCGGGACGTTATAGTGAACAGAAAGGCAGTGCCCTTGTGAGCACCACCCCGGAAATTAAAATTATTTTTTCATGTCCTTTCCGCACTGCGGGCACTTGGGGAACGTGAAGGCGCCCTGAAAGAAGCCTTCGCGGTAAATGTTCACTTCCCCGCCGTCGTCGAGCTGCATGTGGCAATCTTCGGAACCGAAAGAAATTTCCTGTTTCAGTTCGCAGAACGGGCATTTTTCGGGTTCTGCGGGGTTCTGCTGGTCGGCATTTTCCGATTTGATCTTGCTGATATTGTCGAGGATGGCCTGCGTGTCGGGGGACGGCTCGTACTTGGCCTTCGGGTCACCGCCGTTAAAGGTGATGTCATTCTTATATTCGGCGATAACGGGTTCGAGGGCGGCGTAGTCGTCAACTTCGCAGTCTGCGAGGACGATGAGCGTGGCCTCGTTCTTGTCCCAGTTGACCTTCCCGATCGCTGCGTGGCAGGTGACGCTGCGCTTCTTGTCAATCAGGACGCGCTTTTCCAGCGAACGGGCGTAGAAGTATTCGAGAGTGTTGTGCCCGTGGTCGGTGCTGTCGTTCGCCGGGCTAAACAGGTCGAGTTCTTCGCAGTAGGGGCAGTTGAAGCCCTGCGCTTCGAGGTAGTCGGAAACCGAGCCGATGTCGGGGTGGTTCTTGATGCCGGTAACGTCGAGGATAATCTTCATTTTCGTATCTCCTTATTGGTGATATGCCGTATATGTGAAGAGGGGGCGCCTACGGCAGGCGCCACCCGTGATTCCGGGTCAGTTATTCTTTTCAAGGACTTTGGCAACTTCCTTGATGCGCTTGCGTTCCACAAGCTCATAATCGCCTTCGGTGTCGTAGATTTCAACGATACCGAACATCTTGGCCATCGGGAGCGTGAGAAGGTCGTGGCGCGGGTTCTTTTCCTCGTCGGGGTAAGCATCCGCGGCCGCATCGGTGCGGCGGGGGTCCAAGCGGTTCGGACAGATGTGGAGGTAGTGTTCCGGCCATTCGTGGTCAATGGAAATAAGGCTGCACTTGTTCTTTTTGAGGACTTTCGCGAAGGTCTTGGCAGCCGCCATGACTTCCTTCAACGCGTTGACTTCTTCCTTGCTGATGGGGAGGGTGTCGAACGCCTTCTGTTCGGCTTCGTGTTCAGCTTCAATTTCCTTTTCAACATCCGTGAGCGGGCGGCTCTGCTTCTTTGCGGTGGTTTTCTTTGCGGTGGGCTTCTTGGCCATAGTTGTCTCCTTATTGGTGATATGCCGTATATGTTACAAAAGGGCGCCTACGGCAGGCGCCACCCGTGATTCCGTTACTTGCGCTTCTTCCCGTTCTTGTGTCGGGGTTTGAGTGTCTTCGCAAAGTCCGTGACCTTGACGAAAGCCATGTCTTCGAGAAACTGCTTTACTTCTGCGGGAACTATCATCTTGTCTCCTTTTTGGAAAATTAAAAATTTAAAATGATGGTGCTCGGGTGAGCACCGATTTTTAGGCTTCCCCGTAGGGGGTTTCTTGGTCGCGGAGTTCGTTCAGTGCCCAAATGGTCACTTCCTGCGCATCCATGACTTGTGTTTCTTTGGACTTCAAGTCAACGAGGGCGTCAAGGCCGTCGCAGGTGAACACGAGGACGGAACGGGGTACGCGCCTGTCGAAGATTTCGATGCGGTTCGTCACCGCGTGGGTCTTGCCGTCGGGGTCGGTGAAGTCCATCTTCTGCGTGACGGGTTCCACGCGGAACTCGAAGCGGTGCTTCAAGAGGAGCATCATGAGTTCCTGCAAGTTGGTGAGGTTGAGGTCAACCTCGACCATGTCGAAGCTGTGGGTGCATCCGCAGTTGTCCACGGAATACTTCCCGTCGCCCGGCTCGATCAGCTCCTTGCTGCAACCTTCGTCGTCGCAGTAGGATTCTGTCGTGCGCAGGGCTTCGGCCATGCCCTCTTCCGGGGTGTCCTTGAGGTCGCCGACGAGGCCGGGGATGCAGCTTGCATCGTCGCAGTAGTTGATTACGCCAAACTTTTTCATTTCGTATCTCCTTGTTGGTGCTCCCCCTATGTGATAGGCGGGCGCCTAGACGGCCACCCTCCCGTGATTCCGCTTCTGCTCCGGGGTCTCGTCCTCCACCCAATACTGGTGGTCGAAGTCCTGCTCCTTGAAGTAAACGAGGTTCATCGCAGTCCTTACCTTGTGGCCTTCCCCGTCCGTGTAGCTCACGGATGCGGACATCTTGCCGAGACGGGCGCGGAACTTTATGCCGTCCTCGGAGAGCTGCTTCGTCGCCTTGCCGAGCCATTTCCTGACGGGCTTCATCGCGGTTTCTATGTCGGGCGCCTTCTTGCCCCCGCCAAGGCAGGAATAGCTTTCATGCCCGTCCACGAACTTCTTCAAATGGGTGGTGTAGTGCGCGGGGGAGTGATGATGGATGACTTTCCATGCCATAGACACCCCCTACGCGATATATCCGGCCGTTTTGAGGTCGGCATCCGCGTGCATCGCGTTTTGTAGGTCAAAGAACTTTCTGTTGGCTTCCACAAATTCCTTGCCCCATACGTTGCCGTCGCCGAGGTTTACACCCCCCGCAGTGACTACGTGGGCGAACTTGTGCGGATTGCCCTCGAAGGGATCCTTCCAAGTCCTTACGCGGATGCTCCCGCCGAGTTCCTTCGCCTTCTTTCGGTAATCCTTCAAATCCATAAAAATATCTCCTTGCTGGTATGCCCCCTATGTGATCGGCGGGGCGCCTGCCCATATCCTTCCCGTGATTCCGGCACCCCCAGGGGAGCAGAAAACGGGGAGAGGGACTTGCCCTCTCCCCACCAACCGGGAGTAAAAAATTATTTATCGAGCCTGTCGAGCTTGACTGCTTCATCGAAACTCAATTTTCCGAAGCGGCCCGAGACGGGGGTGAGACATACCGCGTGTTTCGTCTCGAACTCAATTCGGCAGGCTTCTCTGAGGGAAAGGATGCCGATATCCTCGTATTCGCCCTTCTCGTTCTTTTGGCGGACGAGGAACTGCTTGGCGGGCTGGCTTGTGCGGAGCTTTTCGACGACCTTGCGGATGCGTTCCGGCAGGTCGGCAGGGTTGTCGCACTCGAACTCGTCAACGACACTCTCGAACGGCTTGCCCTCGTAGAACTTCACATGGAAGTAGGAGCTGGTTGCGCATACGCCCCAAATGATTTCGATGAACACGCCGTTCCACACGAAACGGGCGACCACGTCGTTCCCGTCCACGTCGCAGAGGACGCCGAGGGTGCCGGAAGCGCAGTTCGTGTTGTCGAACGGGCGGTGCATTACGAGACCGGGAAATTCGTGGAGGAGCCAGTCCTTGAAACCCTTGCGGGCTTCGGAAAGAAGGTCAAGTGCCTTGGCGAGCTTGTCGTCCCAATATTCTTTTTGCATATCGTATCTCCTTGTTGATGTTCCCTCTATGTTATCGGCGGGAGCGGCCGGATTGTAAAGCCCGTGATTCCGAAATGCGCAATATATTTCCTATTTTGCGAAAATATACTGCACAGGTGAGCAGAAAAATCTATTTCTGACACCGAAATGCGCAATATATTGCTTATTTTGCCGTCAAGATTAGAGCCATTGGGCCAATACCTTGCTCACATCCTGCAAGCAGGCACTCTTCTCGGCGGGGAGAGAGAAGTCGATGGACACGAACGGGGTGTTCCACTTGTCGCGGGACACGAAGATCGTGATGCCGTCCTCGTCGGTGCAGTCTATATGGAGCAGCGCTCCCCCGAGGTGGCCTGCGGCCAGGTCGGCGATTGTATCGGCGAGCTTACCCGTCACGGGGTTGTCGTGGTGCGGGCAGATGTCCACGACCGCGTCGGCGGGGTTGAAGATGACGAGGATGTCTGGGTTCCCGTAACGCTGGGACAGCTCGGAAATGGCGGTGGCGACGGCTTCCGGGGTGACCTTTGCCTTGTCACTCGCCGGGCGGATATGGGATATGATTGTATCGCCGTTGTCGCGGACTGCGAGGGTTCCACGGCATCCGAAACTAAAATCTGCAATGACCTTTTTCATCGTAACTCCTTGTTGGTGCTCCCCCTATGTGACGGGGGTGGCGCCTTCGATCCGGGTTTCCGTGATTCCGTCGGCCCGGAAATTAAAAAATTTGGGAGGGGTGTCACCCCTCCCCCAACGGAGATTAAAAATTCTACGCGGTTTTTTTGAGCTGTTCGCGGATGTCTTCCTTGATGTCCTCGATGTCAACATCGGTGACGCTTTCGAGGTCCACGCCATCCGTGCGGTCGTAGAGTTCGATATATTCGGAGGTGATGGAGGGGGTCGCCGCGATGTCGTGACCGTCTACCTCGATGGACACGGAGTCCGCGTAATACTCCTGCACGTTGTCGATGAACGAGCCTTCGACGACGACGAGGTCGGAGTAGTTGCTGCGGATGTCACCGCCGAGGTGGATCTGCAATGCGCAGTAGTCGTTGCCCTTGTAGGTGAAGTCGAAGCCCTGCAGGTCGTTGGTGCAGTTGCCGCCCCAGTTGTAGGTGTTGAACGACTTGATTTCATCCACCTTGAGCAGTTCCTGGATGCGGTCGGTGAGGGCGCAGAAGGAACGGCTGCGGAAGAGCCACTGCACTGCGTGGGTGAGCTTTTCGTGGCAGGTGAGGCTTTCGAGGAATTTGCCCGTGGGTACATAGACGGAGCCTTCAATCTTTTCGTTGCAGGCATCGGCGAGGTTCTGAAGAGTGGTAAAACGCATAAGCATCTCCTTTTGGTTGGTGCTCCCCCTATGTGACGGGGGAGGCTCCTCTGGTACGGGTTCCCGTGATTCCGTCTGTTTATTTTCCTTCCGCGACCATCTTCACGTTTCTGATTAGGTGTTCAAGTGTGCAGTCTTCGCGGATTACCACCCCTTCGGGGGTCGCCACGTCGAACGAGTTGATGTCGAGGTTCGGCGAGCAGTAGATGTCGCTGATATGGTGGTGGGAGCTGATGCGCACCATGTCCACCTTTGGCGCGTTGTCACCGAGCCAATGGACTTCTATGTCGGGGTTGACCTTTCCCGAGCAGAAGACGAGTTCCCCGTTGATTTCGATGTCCACTTTGAGCGCTTCCGACACCCTCTTGTAGAGGCCGAAGCCGGAGCGGTCTATGATGGCCGGAGCGGTGCGCAGTTCCGTGAGCTTGTGCTGCAATTCCGCGAGGTCGCAGAGGGCGAGCATTTCGGTCTTGCTTTCTTCGTTGATATATCTGTTGTTGGCGAGGTTCTTGGCAGCCATGTCGTATCTCCTTGTTGGTTGGTGCTCCCCCTATGTTACGGGGAGGGCGCCCCCGAACCTGGGCGCCGTGATTCCGTGGCCCTAGCGGGGTGCAGATGAAGGGGAGGGTTTACCCCTCTCCCCGCTTACTTGGGAGTTTCTATGTTGACTGCTGCTTCGAGCGACTTGAAAAACCCCGCATGAAGGCATTTAACCCTGCCCCAATCCTTGCCCTTGTTGCGTCCACGATACGGCATGCGGAAAAATTCAATCCCGTCATATTTTACATGGGTGTATCTATGGTCAAACGCCACCCATCCATTCTTGACAAAACGCCATCGGTCGGCGAAGGTTACAAATACACGCGGCTTGTTCGAGTATGCGCTGTTTTCGTCATAGAACGGGGATTGTTCCAGTTCGGTGGTCCATTCCTTTAAGTACGGGTTTTGCCAAAAATAGCTTTCGTTTAATGTTGCCGTGAACGTGATGAGGTTAAACCCGAGCTTCTTCCCGAGCGCGAGAACCCCCTCGCGTGTTTTCTTGCTGTCTATGCAGTCAACGCCAACTTCGCATAGTCTGTTCAGCGCGTCAAATATGGACTTGGGGAGCAGAACCTTGTCCGTGTCAGGATCGACTATCTCGGGGTCTTCCAATAGCTTGGTTACTTCCTGCATGTCATAGCCCATTGTCTTGTGCAACGGGTCATACGTATTCTTCCATGCAATCAAGTCAAACAGTTTGTCGCTCTTCATATCGTATCTCCTTGTTGGTATTCCCCCTATGTTATCGGGGTGGCGCCTGCAGTCCCCAGGCCCGTGATTCCGGCTTTCCCTAGCCCGTTACTCGGATCTTGTACATAATCCTCCAAATAGCTGAAACGAGGGGAAGGGCACCCGCCCATCCCCGATTTTGAAAATTAAAATTTACTTTTTCATCATTGCCCTCTTCTTTGCTTCGGCGCGGATGTCCTTAACGCGGGCGACGACCTTGCCCTTGTTGTCCTCATAGACTTCCGTTGCCTTGTTCACTGCGGTGTCCCCCGCGTTGCCGAGGGCATCGTTGACCACGTTCGCGATGGCGTGGCCTGCCGCGTCCTTGGTTTCCTTGCTCGCGAAATACGCGGTTCCCGCGATGAAGGCCACGATGACCGCGAGGATGAAGAGCTTGATGAGCTTGAACATGGTGTGTCTCCTTTTGTTATGGTAAGATGTTGGTGCTGTCGCCGAACCATATCCGGTTCGGTCGGTAGTGGGTCCCGTCCTGCTCGGTCGTTCCCGTCTGCATGGTGACGCTGAGCTTTTGGCCGGGGAAGATTTTCCCGATGCGGTCGAGGAAGCGGGCCTTGACCTCGGGATAGTGCTCGCCGCACACGGAAAGGTTCTCGGTGTCGATGAGGCCGGCGGTGGGGTGGTTGGAAGCGGAAATAGTAAAAACGACCATTGCATTACCTCTTGGTTGGTAGTCTCCCTATGTTATCGACGGTTCCGCCCGTTTTGTAAATCCCGTGATTCCCCGATTATAACATTTTTTATTTAACATAACATTCCGAAATGTTAGGATCAAGAAAAATGTTATGAAAAGGGGGCTTTGCGCCCCCTAGCTAGGCCTTGATTACGTAGGTGGGGCTGTCCACGTTCACCTTGTAACACTTGACACGGATTTTCGCCGTGGCCTGCGGGAAGCACTCCTTGATGACGGCCACGACCTTTTCAAGGTCATCCTTGATTTTGTTGCCGTAGTTGTGCCCCTCGTTTTCCGTAATGCAGTTGGGGCAGCTTTGGCAGTCGCCCGCAATTTCCATCGGGTGGGCATAGGCATAGAAGCGTTCGCCGATGAAACTTGGGGATGTGCGGGAAATTCCGAGGTTGGTTCCCTCATGCAGCGCTGCCGTTTTAAAGCCGTCAATATTGGCGGCCTTAATCTTCTTGCAACATTCGAGCCACTGTTCCTCGCCGTTTCCGAGTACGTAGCCACGGCCCCATTCGTAGATGCCGTCGATGAGGATTTGGAAGTTCGCGAAAGTCTTAAACATCATATTGTATCTCCTTGTTGGTGCTCCCCCTATGTGATCGGGGTAAGGAAGGGGGCCTGCACCCCCGTGATTCCGGCGCCGCAGGGCAAAGGGGAAGGCCCCGAGGGGCTAACCCCTCGCGGCTTCCAAGGCGGCTTCGCGCTTGGCCTTGCGGGCGGCCAAGTCGTCGCGGTCCCAATGGGAGTGGATCCATTCCTTCGCCTCGTCCACATTCTTGCAGTGGATGCTGAACTCGGGGCTGAAAATCTCGCTCCAATGGGTGATGTAGCCCTCGTGCTGTTCCACTTCCGAGCGGAAGATCGAGACGCAACCCCATTCAGTGTCCCAATAGATAGTGAAGCGGTTGTGGTCGTGGTCCTTGAAGTGGACTTCGGACTTGTACTCCATGTGCCCGTACTTGTTGTAGGAACGCTTCGGCTTGCTCATTTCGGCGGCTTCGCCGATAGAAGCGATAATGTTTTCAAATTGCTTGGAAAGAGAAACTTTTGCCATATTGGCCTCCTTGTTGGTTGGTATTCCCCCTATGTGACGGGGGTAAGGAAGGGGGCCTGCGCCCCCCGTGATTCCGTGGGGCTATTTCAGCTCCACCACCTGATAGACGACAGCCTTGCCGTTGGGGAGGACTTCGCCGTCCATGGCCTCTATGCTGGCCTCGGAGCTTGTGCAGCCGTCTTCCCCAGTGAACCCGCCCGCAACGATGGCGGCTTCTTTCCAGTTCTTGCAATCTGTGCCGTGCTTTGCGTTGAACGCGGCCAACCCCTTCGGGTCTTCATACACTTCAAACTCGCCAACATAGCAATAGAAGTGCAGGGAAATGCCACCTTCAACGAGGTTCATGTTGTCATTTTCAAGCACCTTCGCGAACTCTTCCTTCGCCTTCTGCTCATCCGCCGTCCACAACTCGGTGCAGTCATCGTACCCGTCGCGGCTTGTTACGTGCCAAATCTTAGACTTTTCCATAGTATCTCCTTGGTTGGTGCTCTCCCTATGTGATCGGCAGGAATGAAAAATATTTCCGGCCCGTGATTCCGGCGTCCCACGGCGCAAAAACGGGGAGGGGAACCACCCCTCCCCCAACCGGGAGATAATAAATTTTATTTCCTCTGCGCTTCAATGTAGGCCGCGAAAAGCTCCTTGAAGCGCTCACAGAACGCCTTTTCGTCTTCTTTGTCAACTTGGACGGGTTCAGTGCAGAACTTGTTAAGGCGGGCGTCCATTTTCATGATGACCACCCCGAAAATCTTGCCATTGGTGCGGTCAAGGACGACCATGCAGAACTCCTCGCCACGTTCAAGCACGGGGGCGGCGTTCCTGTCAAGCGTCTCCATCACGTCATGGTAGGTCACGTCCTTATGGAGGCACGTGGTCTCTCCGCTGATGGTGAGGGATGCGGGATGGCGTTCGTTGCCCTGGTAGTAGGTCATTCTCGCCCCGTCAAAGGCCGTCTTGCCGTCATGTTCCCACTTGTAGGCCACCTTCACGCCGCCCACGGAGTGGTAGAACGGGTCGCGGGGGAGGCCAATGTCGAACATCACCACGGGCATCTTGCGATAGTTGCAGATTTGGGCGAATTTTGATCTGTCTTTGTTTGCAATGTCAAGTTCAACCATTTTCAATCTCCTTGTTGGTACTCCCCCTATGTTACGGGGCAAAAGCAAAAATTAAAGTTTCCCGTGATTCCGCCATCGGTAGTGAACAGAAAAGCAAGTGCTCTCTCGAGCACCGCCCTTTACTTGTGGTTACGTCTGTTAAACATGTCCGCCACGTTATCGGCAATTTCGTTCATGAACACGCCAATGTCCGTATCGTAGTGGTAGGGGCGTTTCGGCTCCACCAATTCCCAACGGCGGCAGCGGTAGCCGCGGCGGTGGCCGTTGGTCCATACGTTGCCCGTGAACTGCTGGCTGTCGGGAGGGAGGCCCTGCTCCTTACGTTCACGGGATGAGCACTCGAGGTCATCATGGATGACCACAGTGATGAGGGTCATGTTGTCATAGCTTATGCCATCGGGGGACTTTCCCGCGGGAATATTCACGTGGATGCGGATATACGTCCCTGGGACTGCAAAGAAGTCATTGCTGTGGGTGAAAGAGAAGCCGTCCTTAATTCCGCGGGCATTGAGCAGGCGGGGGAGTTCAACGAGCACCTTACCGAGCGTTTCGTCATTGAGGACGCGGTGTTCATAACAGATGTTTTGTCCGAGTTTCATGTCGTATCTCCTTGGTTGGTATGCCTCCTATGTTACGGGGTACGCGATCCGGTCGGGACGTCCCGTGATTCCGGCGCCCGTGGAAATCCAAAAAATCGGGAGGGGAGTTACCCCCTCCCCCAACATGGGAGTGAAAAATTACTTATTATTTGCTGTCATCATTGCGGCCTTCTGTTCGGGGCTGAGCATTGCCCACCATGCGTTCGGGTCCCTCTTTTCGGTCAAAGAAGAATTTTTCTGCAACATGGCGATATATTCGTTGCCCTTTACGAACTTTGCGTCAATTTCGGCTTGGTGCTTGGTAAGTTCGGCATCCAAAGACAAAATTTTCTTTTCGCAAATTTCCATGCAGTGGACGGCCGCGTCATGGGCATTGTGGAACACGATATATTGATTATACCTGCTGCCCTTGTTGATGACTTCGCCATTCTGTGCATAGGCGGAAACGCGGTAGTGTCCCTTTTCGGAAGTGTAGGCATACCAATATACCCCGCTTTCGTCAATGTTGAGGACACGGACATCATTGTAGTAGTTGCCCACCCCGAAGACATGCGGCTTTCCATCGTTCGCATGGTCGGTAAGCCACTTTTCAATGGTCTCCACGCTGACATCAAGGTTAAAGCTCTTGTGGCTGTTTGGCCAAAGGCCAGGGATTTCCCAATGGCGGGAAGCACCTAGATAGAACTCGGCCGAGGTAACTACATCGGCCCCGTCCTTGTCAAAATGGCACAACGCCATGGGGATGAGGGCGAGCTCCTTCGCGTCATTGCCGTAAGATTGCAGTGCGTCCTTCTTGGTTTCGTTAAGGCCGAGGGTGAAGTTCTTATAGACGTAAGTGGGTTTCATATCGTATCTCCTTGTTGGTATGCCCCCTATGTTACGGGGGCGCTCCCTAGTCTTGCTTGTCCCGTGATTCCGTGTCATCCCCCCACTTGTTGCGGGGGTTGGTCACTATCAGCGCGGTGCCGAGGACTACGCACCCTAGACCTACCCAAAGCATGTCACGCCCCCCTTTCGGCCATGCGGACGGCCTTCTCAGTGAGCTTCCTGCGCTTGCTCTGTACCTGCCGAGTGCGGAGCTTTCGGCCGTTCTGCGTTTCGGCAATGCGGAGGGCACGCTGCTTCTTGGTTTCCTTTCCGGTCTTGGGGTCGATGAGGATGGTCTCCATCTTGATTTTCGGGCACTGGAATTTCGCGCGGGACTTGCCGAAGGAAAGGTGGAGGATTGTAACGTTAATCATAAGCATATCTCCTTGGTTGGTATGCCCCCTATGTTACCATCGGGGGCCATGCTGATCGGTTCGCCCGTGATTCCGCGTCACGGGATTTCGTAGCCGTATTGGGCCTTGACGCCCTTGCCTGCCAATGCTTCAACCGCCTTTTGCCCGTCCGCCAAGTCCATGAAGGGCGGTTCGTCACTTTGGGGCGCCTGCTCGCCATTCTTGTTGAAGAACACCCATTGGTATTCATCGGGCTTTGCGTTCGGGTTCTTTGCATATACGCAAACTTGCATTTCGGAATAGCTCTTCATAAAAATCTCCTTGTTGGTGCTCCCCCTATGTTACGGTGCAAAATCAAAAATTAAATTTTCCCGTGATTCCGGCCCGCCACGGCACGGAAAAGGGGCTTGCGCCCCCTTGCTATGCTTCCTCCTTCTTAAAGTTCGCCTTGCCCTGCCCCATGTGGAGCACGAGCAGGTCATCGTCAAGCGCTCGGGTCGCGGCGAGAAGTTCCGTGGTGTCCACGCCACCGCCCTGCCCGTTGAACTCAATGTTGTCGGGGATGGCGGTGAGCTTGAAGTCGCCCGTGGTGTCAATGCAGAGCTGCATGTTGAGCTCTTTGAGCTTTCGGGCGAACGGGTAGAAGAGGCTTTTCAGTATGGAAATGTTGGCCGAGTAGTCTTCCCCGAGCATATTTTCCACGCGGAGGTCCGACTGACACTTTTCAACGGCTTCAATGAGGCCGATGGCGGATTCGCGGGCATATCCCGTTGCGCAATCGGTGAAGAAGCGTCCGGTGTCCGAAGAGAAGTTCTCGTCAGACCCGCAACGGACGAGGATGTTCTTTGCGGCAACGAGGGTGCGGAGTTCTTCAACGGAAAGTTCTTTCATTCGGTTCATTTTGCTATCTCCTTTTGTTGGTGCTCCCCCTATGTGATCGGGGGCGGGTGCGGCCTGCTCGGTGGCCGTGATTCCGTGGCCGTCCTTCGGCTTGTCGCTATACTTGTGGATGAGGGCGATGAGTTCCTCGGGCGTGTCGTGGGACGTGTAAATCGGCTCCCATTCGTCCGTGCGGTAGAGCTCATAGACCGACAAGCCCGTGGCCACTTCCATTTTCCCGTCATCCACCGCGTGGCGGTAGTGCCACATTGCACAGAGCTTGTGGCCGTTGCGGGTGAAGTCTATGTAAATGTCTATTTGGTCGCTCGCTAGGCAATGGCGGGCGTCCACTTCCGTAATGTCGGGGAACGCCCCCTTGACGAGGTTCTTGTTTGCGACAAGCTGCTTGTCCACCGCGTCAATGTAGGGGTGCGCCTTGATGATGGCGTCAACCACTTCCAAATCAATCACGTTCATGTTGACCATGTTGTCTCCTTTGGTTGGTGCTCTCCCTATGTGATCGGGGGAAGGGAGGGAGCTGCCTCCCCCGTGATTCCTACGAGTTGCTCCGTCCGCGGAAGCGGTCTAGGTCGGTCTCGGCCGCATAGTCGGCCACGTAGTCAATGGCCTCCTTGTCCTCGCCAGTGAGCACGATTTCGGTCGCGTTGGGCTTTTCAAACTTCACCCTGTCAATGTCCCCGTTGTGCTCGGGGTGCAAATTCTGAATTTTGAAATTTTCAAGGGCTTTGAGGGCGTCAAAGCAGGCGTCCTCGTCCGCGAAATGCAATGTAACTTTCATTTTTCAATCTCCTTTCGGTGTCCACCCTATGTTACGGCCGGACCCGCACGCGCACGAGCGGCCCGTGATTCCCTCCCGTCACGGGTGCACAAAAGGGCACCCCATGGGGGCGCCTTCCGGTATCATAGGTATGGTCTCTGCATGTCGTCTATGCGGCCATACGGGAGGAACGAGACACTTCGTCGGCGGGTCTGGTCAATCCTTACGGCCACTTCCTGTTCGCCACGGCTCAGGCGTTCCACGTATGCGTCCACCGTCACCCCGTCCTCTATTCGGAGTATGTGGTGCGAGGTCTTGGACACGGCCACGTAGCCGCCACCCTCTTCGTGGCATACCCACGAGCCGTCCTGGATGGCGTCAAACGTCTTCGGCATGATTACCACGCCCGAGCTGTCCGCCATTCGGAGTACGTCATCGCACGGGATTTCGGCCGCGAATGCGAGCATCGCGAAGATGGAAATTAAAAATAAGATTTTTTTCAATCTGTCTCCTTTGTTGTTTGTTTCGTTTTCGGTATGCCCTCTATGTGATCGGGGAGGGCGGCGTAGACCCGCTTCCCGTGATTCCGGCGCCGGACGGCAAGAAAAAGGGGCTTGCGCCCCTTCCCCTAGCTGAGGGAGTCCAGCTCGTTTTTCCAGTCCTTCCACACGCGCCAGGCCTCGTCATTGAGGCGCTTGACTTCGTCTTCGGTTGCCGCGACTTCGGTGGACGTGTCGTCGACGTCGCCCGTCTTCGGGTTGTACGGCATGTTCCAGTCCACGTCAAAGTCGCATTGCATGGCGTTATTGCTATGCTGGTATGCGATTTTGGAGTTGATACGCCACGTGCCGTCCGCGTTTGGGGTGCCTGCAGGCGCCTTGTCGTACCCGTCCGACCAGCCCAGCACGATGAAGAGGCCCGTGCCCCCGTCCGTTTCGGCCACCTTCTTGTAGCAGCAGCCGCACTTCTGTTCGTTGAGCCACTTGATGGAGGAAACCAAAAATTCCAAATCAATCTTTTCAAAATCTTTTTTTGTTGTAGCCATGAGCTATCTCCTTGTTGGTATGCTCCCTATGTTATCGGCGGGAGCTGCATGATCTGTAAACCCGTGATTCCGTCTCCCCACGGGCCGAAAAAGGGGCTTGCGCCCCTCGGCTAGATTTCAGCCGGATCGAGTTCCACGATACGGAGTATGTAGGACGGGCTCGTGGCGTGGCGCCTAATGAAGGTCTTGTTCGGGGCGCTCATTTCCACCCATCCCTCGTGTTTGAGCTTTACGAGGTATTTCTTGAAGAGCGGGGCGAAGTTGAAGGCCCACCCCATGAGCTTGTAAATCCCGTGGCGGTATGTTTCGCGGTGCCAAAGTTCGCTGAAGTAGGTGTCTTCCCACTTCTGTTCCTCTTCGGTGAGCTTGCGCTTTTCCGAATAGGCCTGCATGAGCTTGCAGAGGTTATTGTCCTTGTAATCCTCGCGCTTGGTGCTGAGGTCGTGGGAAACGAACTTGAAAACGAGTGAAAGCGGTTCAAAAGCCATGTTGTATCTCCTTGTTGGTACGCTCCCTATGTGACGGGCGGGAGCGATCCCGTGCAATGCCCCGTGATTCCTGCACGGGGAGGGGCGAAAAAGGGGCCACGCCCCTAGTCCACCTTCCTGATCGTCTCGTCGAAGCCGAGCGAGAGGGCTTCCCCCTCTTCAAGCACATGCAGAGAATACACGTGCATGGAGCCGTCAGTGTGCTGCGCGTTGAAGCTCTCCAAAGCAAGGCGATTATAGCCACGCTTGAAGCGTCCCCAGCCCTTATAGTTCGCAAAACGGATATACCAGCCTTCATTTTCGTACTTTTCGAGGAAGCTGGCCATGCGCTTGGCCCCATTCAATCGCCCTACCACGGGCATCACTTCGCGGGTGTCGTCAGTGCCGGGCTTCGAACGCTTGATAATGATTTGACAGACTATTTTCGCTTTTGCCATATCGGCCTCCCTTGTTGGTAGGCTCCCTATGTGACGGGGGGACGCCCTGCCAGGACGCCCCCCGTGATTCCGACACTCCAACCAGGGGATCGGGTCACGGCCCCGTGTCGGGAAGGCCGCCCCGTCAAAGTTCGTTCTACGGGTCCCCCATCTTGTAGATGAGGCCCATTCTTGCCCGCTGCTTGACGCGGGTCGCAAATTTCGGGTTGTTCTCCAATGTGTTGAGGTTGTACCATGCGCGGACCTGGGGCACGTTGGCGAAGTCGCCCGGGCCGAACCCCTCGCCGAAGTCCAGGGCCTCCATCCAGGCGCCCACGGAAGTCGCCACGATGACATCGGGACACGACCTGGCCATGAACCGGAACACGTAGCCGTTATGGCTGCCCCAGCCGTAGGCGCACACCCAGCGGGCCGAGCGGCCCTTCTTGGCGTATGGCTGCCACATGGTGAGGAACGAGAAGCCCAGGTCGGGGCAACGCTCCCCGAACTCCACGCCCATCTCTTCGGCCGTGTAGTTGAAATACTTCCCGCTTTTCAGTCTGTATTCACAGACTGCGGTCCCCGAGACCTCGATTGCGGTGCCGCCCTTGATTTCGTAGGCGAACGGCTCCCCGTGCGAGGAATACGTATAGTCGTATCGGGGGTTGGTCGGTGTCCTGTACTCCTGCGATGCGGCAATGACCACCGACAGCAATGCCAAAATAAAACTTTTTTTCATGATTGAGACCATTGTCCCTGCTCCTGCTGGTATGTTCTTGCGTTGGGCGGCCTTCTAGCGGCTACCGTGATTCCAGCAGGAAATATAGCAAAATTTCGATTAGCCCGTGATGCGGATCATTTTGTCTTCCTTGTCGATGTCTCGTTATCGGGACGGGTATCGGGACACATTGTCCCGAGCCTCCCGAGGTGCCGCCCTATCGGGACAGCGCCTGCCTCCAATACCACACCACGAACCCGCTGCCGTGTGGCGTCACCACCGCGCGGTGGTTCTTCCATGACGGGTGGGCCTTGTTGTAACCGTCCGCGAAGGCGTTCGCCCCCGCTTCCGTGTCCTTGAAGACGAACGTCTTCACCAGCTTGCTCATGTCAGCATCCCCCACGCCCCGTTGAACACTTTTGTCATGCCGTAGCAGGTCGCCTTCACGATGGAGCAGGCGAAGCTGGCCGTGGAGCTTACGGCGTTGGAGAGGTTGCCGGAGCAGTTGTAGTTTCCGCTAAACGCGCCCACCGAGAAGAAGATGGCGAGAGCGATGATGAGGACTTTAACCCAAGTTTTCATTTCAATCTCCTTGTTGGTACTCCTCCTATGTTACGGGGGAGAGTGAAGGGCCCCGAAAGGCCCGTGATTCCTATGCGGCGGAGGCCCTCTTCGCGACGTAGGCGTTCCATTCCTCGGCATACTTCTGACGGCTCTCCATGCAGGTGAGAAGCGTGCCCTTGCCGTTAAACCAGTTCTCGTTTACCATGCCCGCATAGTCCGTGAGTGTCTTCTTGTCTTTCGGCTTGTTCATGACAGCAGCGAGTTCGTTCGTGCCGAAGCAGAGCGTTTTGCCGTGGGCTTCCGCATTGACGAACGGCCCCCATCCATCATTGATTTCATAGGCTTTTTCTTCCGCTTCCTTTTCCGAAGCCATTTCCACCTCGTAGTGACGGACGAGGTTGAGGGGCTTCTCTGCATCTTCCCTCATGGTATTTAAAATCTTGTTTGCCTGTTCCTGTTCTGCGATACTCATGGTTTAATCTCCCTTGTTGGTACGCTCCCTATGTTACAGGGAGGAAGGGCCGCCCTTTAAAGCCCGTGATTCCGGTGCAGGGAAGGACAAAAAGGGATGGCCCTATGGGCCGATCACCTTTGCCTTTGCTACATAGTCTATGTTCGTTGCGGGCGGCATGAACGACTTTACAATTTCCCGCTTGCCAGGGCCTTCGTTCAGCAATTTTAAATAATTTTCCGCCTCGGGTTTTGACGCGAACGGGGGCGAAACAATATAATCTTTCCCGCTATATTCTTCTTCTCCCGTTTCGTTGGTAACTACTTCGGCCTGCACGAAAAACATGTCTTTGATGGGGCGGCACTTATGTTCGTGGATTTCCCCGAAGGTCATGCGGATAAGGTCGCGGCTGTTGTGGGTTACGGGGTTCTCGTGTTCGTCAAAGTGGAGACCGCTGATATTATCCCCCGCATAGATACTGAGACTCCAGCCGTCCTTCTTGTAGTATTCGAGGAACACGCGGGCCTCTTCAAATCGGGACGCGAGCGAGGCGAGGGAGGCGAGCGGTTCGGGAATGGGCGGGCGCTGGTTGAGCCACCCGAGTTTTCTGTTTTCCACCATGCGGTCGGCTTCCCGCTTGAAGCTGTCGAGCACGTTGAAATACTTGTCGCCACCGTAGCGGGCATGCAGGTAGTCAACGAACTTCTTGACGTCTTCCTTGAAGGCGGTGTTTCGGGCGGGGTTGAAATGCTGGGTAAAGTCTTCTTTCGGGTTGTTCGGGTCGGTCGGGCCGAGGTTCAAGGTCGCTATCATGTTCAATCTCCTTGTTGGTATGCTCCCTATGTGATCGGGGAGGGAGGACCCCGAGGAACCCCCGTGATTCCGTCACGGGAGGGGAGGAAAAAGGGGTCTCCGCCCCTAGCACCTGATACATTCGTCAAAGTGCAGGCGGAGGCCGTTCACGACCACGTAGGGGCGGCCCGCTTTGGTGGAGCGGACGCGGACGCGGTGGACGCTCTTTTTGGAGCACCACGCACCCGACACGCACACACAGATTTCGTCATTCAGTTCCTTGACTTCGCAACCGCCCAATGCGGACCAATAGCCAACGGACTTTTTAGCAAGGATTTCGGCACGAGACATAAGCACCCCGATTTTAAAAATTTTTGCACGTCCGGCCGAGGGGGTAGTCTCCCGATTAAGTTCGGGACTGACATTTAGCCCCTCGGCCTTCCGTGTCGTTTCGACAAGCTCCCTATGTGATCGGCAGGAAAATAAAATTTATTTTCCCCGTGATTCCGCCAGCCCAGAGGAAAAGAAAAAACACGGGGCTTTCGCCCCGTGGGGATTGCGTTGTTCTCCTTTTTGGCGGTTTAGGCCGCTTTTGCGGCCTCGTTGCGTACCTGTCTCATTACGTAGCTCTTAATCTTGGAGACGGCCTTAAAGAGGGCGTTCGCTTCGATTTCACGGGAGTGCGAGCGGTTGCGCTTACGCTGAGAGGGCGGGCAGCAACGCTCAAGGATCTCCTCATCGTAGATGATGAAGTTGCCGCCCATGCTCGCCTCGCTGCAGAGGGACTTGACTTTCGGGAGGGCGTCCTTCCCCCAAATCTTGTTAAGGGTGTAGTTGTTGCCGTCCACATGGTTGAGGAGGTGTCCCAAATTTAGGGCGGTAATTTCGCTGTCGCCGTTCACGTCGGAGTAGTCGCCCGAAATGATCGGGTCAAGCATGTCGATGGCGTAGGCGATAACGCCACGGCCGAACTGGCTCTTTGCGGTTTCGTTCTTGATTTCGTTGTAAAGGTCTTTAATGTTCATGGTTAATCTCCCTTGTTGGTAATCACTCTATGTTACGGGCATTGAACCCCCTTCGGGGTTCCCCCGTGATTCCGTCAATACTCGAACTCTATGTCCCCGTCCTTGAAGATGTCCTGCGGGATGGGTTCCCCGTCCGTGGTGGTCTCGTTTTCGAGGCACGCCTGCGGTATGTAGGTGTTGCCCCCGAATTGTACCATCCCATGAGCTAGGGCGTCTTTAAGCGGTTCCGTGTCGCCCGCTTTGAGCCTGCGGAGCTCGTCAATACTCAGGTTCACGCTCGCCCCGAGACGGAACCAAACAGCTACCCTCTTATTTCCATCGGCCATAATCGCCCCCTATCTTAGGTTATTGGCCACTAGCGTGGCGAGTACCATGAATGATAATAAAAACGCCCACATAGTGACCTCCATCGGTTGACAGGCTCCCTATGTGATCGGGGAGGGAGATCCCCAGCACCACGCCCGTGATTCCGCCCGCCCACGGGAGCGAAAAGAGGGGGCTTGCGCCCGCCCTCTTACATGGTCTTATAGACAATTTGGCCGCCCTCAACGTCAATCACGACACTATCGGGGCGGAACCCTAATATTTCGTCTAGGCTCTTAAATCCGCCCTCTTCGTCGGGGCGGCTCGCCTTATAGACCTCTTCGGCCGTCATCTTCTTTTCGCACTCCCGCCAATCATTGCGGAACGTCAGGCCGTGGATGGGGGCAAAGTCTTTGCCATCTTCGGACATGGCTTCGACTTCGCCCACGGCATTATCCCAAATTGCGGGGTGGCTCATGCCCGTATCTTCGCACTTGTAAATGGCGTTGGGCATGGGGGAACGTGTATCTACTGCAACGAGAAACATTGTCAATCTCCTATCGGTTGGTGCTCTCCCTATGTGATCGGGGAGGGAGATCCCCCGCGTGCGCCCGTGATTCCGACGGCCCACGGCGCGAAAAAGGGGCTTGCGCCCCTCGTTTACGGCCTCAGATAGCGGTTCAATGCAACAATGTTCTTGAACGGGAAACAGATTTTGCTTTTCGGGTCAAGGACGGCCGTTATGGAGCCATCCGCGCAAAACGTTAAATCCCCGTTTGGATAGTTTTTCAGAAATTTCTTGCGGATGAACTTTTTCATGTTGGTGGAATAGGCTTCAATAGTCTTGTTGGGCATAAGCAATCTCCTTTCGGTTGGTAGTCTCCCTATGTGATCGGGGAGGGAGCTTCCCCGTATACGCCCGTGATTCCGCCATCACACGGGCGGAAAAGAGGGCTTTCGCCCTCTTCCCCGTGCTGGTTGATGTTCCCCCTATGTGACGAGTAAAAAGGCGGTTAAGCCTCTTTAATGAGTTGCCACTCAAACCGCATTAAACGCACGTTTAACTCTCGGCTGATTTTCCAGCCCACGAGCATAACGCGGGCGAGCATGCACTCATAATAGACCTGTCCTGTCCGCATATCTACATATATGCGGTTCAAAAACGCCCCGCCGGCGTGTTTGGCACGCTCCCATGCGGCTCGGGCGAGCTGCTTCATGTAGAGCATGTTGGCTTTAATGCACTGCATCATGGTGTTAATCGGCTTCAAGATCATAAGTATCTCCCTTGTTGGTGCTCTCCCTATGTTACGCGTATGCGTGCGGGAGATCCCTGTCCCGTGATTCCGGCAATGTTTCATGTGAAACAATGGCCGACCGTGGGTTCGGAGTAGCACCCACGGGCGACCGCTCTGTTAGTCTTCGCTGTCGCCGAACAATGCCGTAAACGCGTCATCTAATTCGCGTTCAAGCGAGTTCTGATAGACGATAAAGCCCTCATCTTCAAGTTCAGCGGTGACTTCTTTGCGAGCGTCTTCTTTTTGTGCCATGGTAGCATCTCCTTGTTGGTGCTCTCCCTATGTGAAGGGCGGATTTGCCGTTAGGGTCTTCCCCCGTGATTCCGTGCAGGGGAGTTAAAAGGGAAGCCCCTAGCATTGGACCTGGCAAGCTATCTAGTTCGCGACCTAGTCAGCTAATGCGTGTCCCTCAGCTAGGGGCTTTTGCGGATGGCAGGCGAGGGGATTTCAGCGACAACAAGAGGACGTTTATGTCCTGCCGTCAGTGGCTTGTCGTGTTCCTCGGCTTAACGCTGCCATCCATTGGCTCCGCAGGTTCCTATCCTGCTGCCGAACGTAACCACCCTATGTGATCGGCCTGTCCGTTTGCCGTTAGGACGCCGTGATTCCCCCAGGTCGATTTGCCGTTAGGGGGTATCCTATATGTAATCGCACCACTGGTTAGCGCCTGCCCCCGCACCCCCTCCCACAACACGTTCCTAGAATATCAGCGCTCCGCGCCACCTCCCCAGGGCGTCTCTGTAAACTTCCGGTTACAAAAGTTAAAAGAAAAAACGTGGGTACGGAAAAATAGAAAAAGCAAAACGTACCCCCACCCCCTCCGGCGCAGCGCGAGTCGGTAGGGGGGTCTGGGAGTATTTTGTAACATTTTTGTAAGGAACCACCTCCCCGCCTTGTTTTGAAAGCGTACAGGGGGTGTTTCCGAAAAATTTCTGGGGGTGGGGGGTATCTGGCCGCCCCTAGCGGGTCTTTCCAAGGAGTTCGTTCATCCTGGCGACTATGCTGTCCATCGTATCGAGGCCGTCGAACGATCCGTCGGGGACGGTTATGTTGAAGTCGTTCTCGACGTCGTATTCGAGGAAGAGGCGGTCCGTGTCGTCGAACATGGTGACGTCGGCGAGACTCTGGCCGGGCTGTTCCAGGCACTCCCTGGTTGTGCCGAAGCGGTCTTCCAGCCAATCCAGGAGCCATTCCCTGGGGTCTTCTATTCCGCAGTGTTCTGACATGTGTCCTCCGTTTGGCCTATGGCGTTTTTCAGCGTGTCGGCGAGGTTCGTTGCTGCGAGGCCCTCTAACGAGAAGGATTTGTTCTCGTCTTTCATGTGCCGGTCGAAGGCGTCCTTGTCCCGGCCGAAGTCCGCCTTGCAGAAGGGGCATCTGAAACCCATGGTATAGATCCTCCATAATGTTAATGAATGTTTACATGCCGTCGATGTACTTGCTGGCGGCCATGTATTGTAACTCGGTTCGAGCCCTCGTAGCTGTCAACGGCCTTCAAACCGTGGCCGTTTCGAGCGTGAGCATAAGATGCGGTGCTGTCAACGGCCTTCACGTCATGACCGTTTCGAGCGACGGTGAGTTCGGTGGGACGAACTTGGAAGCTGTCAGCGGCCTACGTTTCGCGACCGTATCGAGCAAAATGTGGTCGAAATATTTATATGTTCGCTGTCAACGGCCGTCAAAACATGGCCGTTTCGAGCCTTTCGTCGCATACGTCGCAACACATCGGTGCTGTCAACGGCCTTTAAACCGTGACCGTTTCGAGCGGGCTTTAATTGCGTGCTACGAAGCATGCTGCTGTCGGCGGCCTTCAACCCGTGACCGTTTCGAGCACTGAACCTTAAAAAAGGACTTCACTAGCTGTCAACGGCCTCATATTTCGACCGTTTCGAGCCTTCGAGATAACACTACCAGCATCCTCCTTGCTGTCAACGGCCTTTAAATCCCAACCGTTTCGAGCCTGCATCCTTGACACACCATCATCTGCTGCTGTCAACGGCCTGCAAGTTCCAACCGTTTCGAGCGGTGATTGTGACACCATCCGTGACCACCGAGCTGTCAACGGCCCCAAAATTCCGACCGTTTCGAGCGCCATTAGCTCTTCCTCTTTCCTCTCTTTCGCTGTCAACGGTCTACATATTCCGACCGTTTCGAGCATCCATTCCTCATCGACAGAGGCAATGGCGGCTGTCAACGGCCTACATATTCCGACCGTTTCGAGCCCTGCTATATAACAACAACAGCTTATAGCCGCTGTCAACAGCCTACATATTCCGGCCGTTTCGAGCATACTCCTATATCACACAAACCCTGGGGGTGCTGTCAACGGCCTCCAAATTCCGACCGTTTCGAGCCAAAAATTTTGTTAATTTCGCAATATGGCTGCTGTCAACGGCCTCCAAATTCCGACCGTTTCGAGCTGGCCTGCCGTAACGCGGTGTCCATCAAGGACTTGCGTCCCGGCAGGGTTAAGAAATCCGTCATCATTTCGGGAGGTACTTGAAAATTTTGCGTTTCCCGATGACCCGTGCGGCGTTCTGGTCTGCGTTCTGCTTCACCCCGTACACCGGGGAGCTGCTGTCGGCGAAAGAGATGAACAGGCGCCTGCAGCGGTAGTTCCACCCGTTCTTCCTGCACCCTTCCACGCCTGCCGCCTCCGCCATCGCGTTGGTGACCTTCTTGGGCCTGGGCAGTCCGGTGGCCGCGCACGTGGTGGACGTCCCCTCCTTCCTGACGGTGGCGACGGCGATGCCGCGCTTGTCGGCCATGCGGGCCATGTCGCCGGATTCCGTCCCGATCCGCATGATGCGGTTGATTTCGGACATGACGCGGGCGAGGACGGTGCGTTCGATGCACTCCTGGGATGCGACGGCCATGGCGATCATGTTGCCGTCGGGAGTGACCGTGAGGTTCACCGGTTCGTAGAGGGAGGCCATCCAGTTCTTCCTGCGGTTCGCCTCGACAAGCGCGGAGACGGTTTCCGTGGTCTGTCCCGGCGGGAGCTGGAGGGTGACGGAGGCCACGGCCTTGCCGTGCACGAACTTGCAGTTGGGCCAGCGTTCCCCGAGCGGGAGGGTGTCGAGCCATCCTGCGGCGATGCACTTTGCCGCGCCGGGCACGCCCTTGAGGTCGGGTTCCCCGTCGAAGTCGAGGGAGTCCTCCATCTTGATGACGCGGAGGGAGCCCTTCCCGTATTCCGTATCGAGGAAGGCGATTGCGCGGAGGCGGTCCTTCGTGGTGGAGAGCTTTTCCGCGAGGGCTGCGCGTTCTTCGAGGAGCTTTGCCGCGTCCGGGGTATTGATGAACGGTTCCGCGATGCGGTCGTGGGTTTCCTCCCACAGGGCCGTCGCGTGGAAGTAGCGTTCGTAGTTGGCGACGAGGGAGCGGAGGTGCTTCCTGAGAAGGAACGTGTAGCGGATGATGTTGTCCTTGCGGGATCCCTTTACGTATTTCGGGGTGCCGTCCGGGTTCTTCTCGGACATGAGGAAGCGCAGGAAGCCCTGCAGCGGGTCCGGTCCCGGGAAGCTGCCGCCCCTGGAAACGAAGCCGAAGCGGGCGCCGAGGAGTAGGCCGACCGCGGCGGTGTGCTCCGGGTCCGCGGCGGTGAGGGAGTTGAGCTCGAGGTCCTCCATGACGGAACGGATTTCGCGTTCCACCAGGCCGGCCCCGGAGAGCTGGCCCTCGATCTTCTTTCCGTATTTTTTGTACCAGGCGTCGAGCTCGGCGACGAAGTCCACCGTGTCGGGCACGAGGGACTGGGGGACGGAGGTGTAGAGCCAGAATACGGCGGAGTTCACGTCGATGCCGGCAACTGCACGTTCGGGCACCTTTTCCGGGTCGGAGACCTTGATTTCGGTGCGTTCGCGGGTACCGGGGACGGCGATGAAGAATTTCCTCCGGGCCTTCGCGAGGGAGTTCCCTTCGGGCACGGTGTCCTTCGGGTCCACGTCCGGGGCGACCGATATGGTTACTGTCGGCTTCTGGGCAATCTTGTCGGCGGTCAGGTCGGCGAAGTAGGGGAACTTGCCGGTGCGGGACCTCGAAGCGGACTTGAAGCGGAGCGTGATGCGCGGGTTCTCGCCTTCGAGGCACGGGAAGCAGCCCCTGACTGAAATGGACGACTGGTACTGGCTTCCCGGCTGGTCGCCGATGGTTATGCTCGCGTGAGTGAACTGGATTCCCGCTGCCGGCGTAATCTGCGGGGCGGTTGCGGCCGCGCGTTCGACGAACAGCTTCATCGCGGCGTTGTAAGTTTCCATGAAGGCGCCGTCGAGCTGCGGTTCGTCAATCTGGACGTTCCTGCCGTCGATCCGGTAGTAGGGTCTGTTGTCGGTCTTTGCGGACTTCTTGCCCCACGGCCATCTTGCCTTGTCCGGGGTGCGCCCGTTCAGGTAGGAATGCGTGTCGGGGCCGATGAGGTCTGCCTGGGCGAATACGATCTTGGTCTGCTTCGGCATGGACTTCCAGTTGTCCTCCTTGCGGGAGGCGTCGTCGCCGTTCCATCCGAGGGCGAGCTTGATGCAGCGGGAGAAGAGCTTGTCCGGCTTGGCGCTTGCCAGCTCGCGGTGCATCTTCTTGGTGACGTAGCCGAGCAGCTTGGAGTTGATAAACGGGGGGAGAATATTCTGGGAAAGTTCCGAAATGTGGCACTTGGCAAAGTCGCCTGCGGAAACCCCGCGGTAGTCCGCTACGAGGTTCTTGAAGACATTTTCGAGCGTGTTAAAGTTGTACCCGATGATATTTGCAAACTCCGGCGTTCTTAGCAAGGAGTCCGTCTGTCTGGTTCCTCCCAGGATGCGGTTGGCCTGGATGGACACGGCGTTTCCGCCGATGTTCAGGTAGATGAACTTGCCATCGCCGTTGTCCAGCGTGAGGAGGTGCTTGGAGACGATTTCCCTGAGCGCGACGTTCTTGTCGTCGAAAAAGTCCCAGATGTAGAACTTCTCGACGGACTTGTCTTCGAGCACGACGCCGACTGTATCGAACATGTGCGACATGATTGCCTTGATGGCGCGGTTTGCTGTCTCGATGCCTGCGCGTACCGATGCGGTAACTCGTTCGGCGTCGGAAACCGACGTCGCGGCCAGTTCCATCTTGTAAGCGCGGTCATCCGTGGTGGGAGTGTAGTCGATCCCGTCAACTGTCTTTGTAAGGGTATTGTCTTTCATGCCTGAAATATAGCAAAAACATGTCCGCCGCTTAGCGCGGTTCGGAAGAAAGCCGTAATCAGCAGGCCGGAGACATGATCCACATGAGGCCCCTGATGGCCATTATGGCGGAGTCGGCCAGAAACGCGGCCGATATGGCGAGGAACGCCACCAGGGAGCACAGTCCAGGCCAGGGCGACCTGTTCCCCAGTTCCCGTATGATGTAGTATTCCCCCAGGAAGCCCCACAGGTACGGCGGGTTCATCCGCCTGGACCACTTGGGGCCGAGGTCGAGTATGAATTCGTCATGGATGTTGTCCCCGTAGCCCCTGATGACACGGATGAGATGTCGGTTCAGCTGTATGGCCGACATGACGGCCAGTGCGGCCAGTACGGGCCACCACCATCCGTCGAGTTCGGTCAACAGGTAGCATATCAGTTTTTCGAGGCCCGTAAGCAGGCGGCAGATGAGGTTTTCCATATAGTTATCCCGATACTGAAGGCCATCCGTCCCGGACCTTCTCGCGGCCTTCTTTCAGCTGCGGCCGGTTGGCTTCCAGCTTTTCCAGTATTCGTTGGTTTATCTTGGCAAACACATTCGGCTTTATATTCTTTTTATGGACGAGGAATATTTCACGCAGTTCATTCCATTCGGCCGGGGTGAACGTGACGGTGACATCCTGGAAATCGGATGCCATCGCGATGCGCTCGTTGCCGTTCTTGTCACGGACAATCATTGAACCGCCTCCTTATTGCGGCATCGTCCTCGTCCTGCAGGAGCCTTATGGCACAGCGCCTGATGTCGAACATGGAGTTCATGTCATAGGCGGAGTAGCGTTCCGGGTGTTTCTGGCTGTCCAGCTTGGCGAGAATACCTACTGCGCACCGGGAGGCATTCTTTTTGTCCTGGGGGAAGTTGTTGGCGCAGTATGCCACGAAGTCGTTCGCGTCGTTGGCGATGGAGCTTACCTTTTCCGGCGGGGTTTCGGACAGGCGGCGGAAGAGGGCGTCGCGGACGGCGAGCTTGTAGGCGAGGGGCGCGATCTGACTGTGTGGAAGGAGTCCGTCATTTGTCATCGGTCTTCTCCTTTAAGCGAAATCGTTCAGGCCGTTAAGATAATGTTCTTTCATCACCTGGAAGAACTTTTTGTCTTCGTCGGTTGACCACTCGTATATGGCGGAAGAGGCATCAAAGATAAGCCACAGGATGGTATATATCGGCAGCCAGATTACATAATAGGATAAATCACCGAGTTTTTTAATGATTTTTTTGATTTGCTTCATGTATTTTACCTCGTTTCACGTATTTGGTTCAAATAGGGTGACTGCAAGGGAGCAGTCTGCGGGCCGGACGTCGAAGCCGAGTGCCTGGTATGCCTTCATCGTGAGGTAGAGGACGTCGATTTCGGCGAGCCTGCACCTGTGCTCGCTGCAGAACAGGTCGATGGCCATGTTCCACCAGTTGCGGTTGATGAGGACCTTACGGTCGTCCGTGATGATGATTTTCCAGAAGAGGATGTTACCGGAGAGGTCGGCGTAGCTGTACTTGCCGGGATAAAAGCGGACGAAGTCGTTGGAGATCCATTTGCCTGCATCGGCGAGGCGTTCCTGGGTGAACTTCACGCGCTGTTCCTCGGTGGCCTTCTGGTTGGCGGGAAGATAGAAGAAGTCGCTTGTCATATCGGTTCCTTATTTGGCGTCCATGTACGCGAGGAAATCGGCCATCGCCCGTTCGACGTTCCCGCTCGGTGGCTCGGGCGGCTGCGGGTTGTCCAGGCTCTCGTCGATCCGTTTCTGTTCGCGGAGGTGCTGCTCGCGGAGGGTTTCGCCGCACCCGTTGTCGTACTTGGTGATCATGTATTCCCTGCCGCGGTATTCGTAGAACAGGAGGGTCGCGTAGGCGTTGCCCTTCTCCGGCGTGCTGCATAGGAATTTTGCCTTTTCGCTCATGTCGTTGCCTGTTATCGGTAGAGGTAGAATAGTGGTTTCATCTCGGGAGGGTGTTCCCGTGCGTATTCCTCGTTGTGCCTGCGCATCTGCATGTAGAGCAGCTTGAGGCAGTCCTGGAACGCATCGCCGTCGTCTGGCCGGGCGGGTCCCGTCGGACCGGATGTGCCGAGCAGGTACCTCATGCCTTCCCCGGCGTGGCGGTGATTGTCTTGTCGTCGGAGATGGAGAGGGAGTATGTCTTCCCCGTCCTGATGGCTTCGTAGGCGCCCGGTGCGGTCCTGAACCTGCATTCGCCGAGGTCGGGCGTCAGCTTGGTGATGCGGCCGACGAGGTTCAGCACGTTCCTGTTGGTGTTGCCGATCCATACGTACTTGACGAGGCTGCTCAGTCTCATCCCGCCGTCGGTGCGTTCCTGGGGGACGGTATTGCCTTCGGGGTCCTGCCATGCGCCTCGGGAGGCGTTCTGTTCGGTCTTCTTGGTCATGTTGCTATCCGAAAGATACTGTGGTGGTGATGGTTACTTTCATCGCGGTGAGACGGTCGTCGCCGAAGTCATTCTTCAGGCGGTCCGCCGTGCGCTGCGCGGCCTCCATGTCGGGATGCCCCATTGCCCATTCCGGGTCGGTGCAGAAGACGATGTGCCTCCTGTCCGCGTAGGACCAGTTCTGGACTGCCTTTCCCGTCCTGGTGTTGACGACGATGAACTTGGTGCGGGTGCTCATACTTTCTCGAACGAGAGGTTGACGATTTTTTCGGCGAATTTCGCGATGGGGTTCTTGATGTCCTCGCCCTTCTTCGCCTTCGGTGCGAGCGGGCACTCGTAGAGGACGGTGGTGACGACGGCGAAGGCGTATGCGACATAGACGAGGGCGAATGCGGCGAGGAAGCAGACGCCGGAGGCGATCACGAACGGGAGGGAGACGATTGATACGGCGAGGCCGTGGATGTATTTCAGGACGTGTTTCATGCAGGGAAATATAGCAAAAAGGTCACCCCGTGAGTGACTGGGCGACCTTGCGTATTGACGAGAACGAGATGCCGAGGGCACGGGAAGTCCCCCTGATGCCGAGTTCCGGGAGCATCTGGACTATGCGGTCCATGTTCCGGGCGACAAGTTCCTTCTGCGGGACCTTCTCCTTTCGGGCCCGGTTGAAGTGGATGCCGAGCCGGTGGGCCTTCCCGTAGGCGGCTTTCAGCGTCCTGCCTCCGGGTATGGTCCGGTCATGGAGGGCGCGGATGTCGTCCGGTTCCCATGACGAGACCTTCGGCGAGACTTCGGGGGGTTCGGAAGGCTTCGCGTCCGGGTCGAACGGCCGGAACGGGATGCCCAGCTCGGATGCCTTGACGCGGGCCGCGTTAAGGGAACGTCCGGGCGGGACCTCGTGCCTTGCCAGTGCGGCGATTTCCTCGCCTGTCCAAGTCTTCTTGAACATCAGCCCTTCGGGTCCTTGAGCTCGGTGGAGTTCCAGGTGGTGAAGAAATTTGCACTGGGGTGTTTCTTCACGAGGTTCGCTGCGGTGCGGTCGATTGCCTCGTCGATGCTCTTTGCGTTGGAACAGTCTTCGAGGCCGTGGTCCTTCTGCAGCTGCCACAGTATCATGCCGGCGCATGTCTGGTACATGTCGCGGCCTTTACCGTTGATGACTTTCTCGAAGCCGAAACCGCAGGTCTTGATTGCCATGTGATCGCCCTCCGACAGCATGCCGTGCAACGTCCTGTTCCACGGCGTGACTATCGGTGCCCCGTGCAGGACTCCGTTTATGTCCATGTCACCCGCGCAGACGACGGTAAGTTTGCCTTCGATCTTGCCGGCCAGCTCATGGTCCAGGTAGTTCGTCATCCTGAGCATTTCGGACGGGGACAGATTCACCGCGATAATCAGGTAGGCGTGGCCGATAGTGAGGCGACTGCGGGTATAGTCGTTTCTCACGTCCCACAGGATGTTGAAGCGCGGGAGGCCGTCGGTGTACCTGGCGTTTATGCGTTTTTCCAGGATCTCTGGCATGTTCGGCCAAGGTTCCGGTTCTCTGACGTCGGGATTTTGTTTGGCGGGGTCGCGCTTCATGGTCACTTCGGGCTTGCTGTCCAGGGCCTTAATCCTTTCCGGTTCCGTTTCGACCGTGGTAAATCCTTCCTGCTTCGGCTGTTCGCGGGGGCACACGATGGTGGGCGGTTCCTTCTTTTCAGGCGCCACTACGGGTTCAGCGTCTACGCGCGGGCAGGTGATTGTGGGCGGTTCCGCGGGGGCGGGCATGGACGGAATATCTGCTTCCTGCGGACGCTTGACTTCGGACTTCTTGCGTTCGCTTTCTTCCTTCTTGCGTTCGCGCTCGTAATGGGCTTTGGACGAGGTCCACTTGTCCAGAATCATCGGGAAATGCTCGATGAGTTCCTTCACCTCGTTCTCGAAGTGGAACGGGCTGTCCACCGGTTCCATCTGGTGCGCGAAGATGCCGGTCTTCGGGGGCAGTATGACGGGGATGCCGGGGTCGATCCTGGAGAGGAGCAGACCGCTACCGGGGCCGAGGTTGGTCAAGTGGACCATGCCTACGCAGCCGCATACGGGGGAGAAAAGGCGGATGCCGGTGTCGGCATATATCTTGTGCGCTTTCCTGTCGTGGTAAACCCAGGTATCGAGGGAGTAGTTGAGATTGAGGCGCTGGACAACGCCGAGGATGCCCTTCTGTTCGAGGACGCCTTCCAGGTCCGGTGTAGAGATTGATGCCATGGTTACTCCTTTACGTTGACGAATTCCAGCCAGTCGGTTTCCTGCGGCTTGCCTTCGATGAAATTGGTGATCCATTCGATGTTCTTTTCTTCGATCCTGATGCTTTCGCGGGAACGCTCGATGGAGTCGGCGAGGTCTTCCATGTCCCAGCCGTCAAAGGAGTTGTCGAACAGGGTCTCGATGAACTTGTCGATTGCCTCGTAGTCGAACTCTTCGAGAGACTGGCTGTACAGCGAGAGGATGCACTGGCATCCGGCGAACTTGCCTTCAGGTCCGCGGAACCTGACGTTGACGGTGTAGTGGAACTTCTTGTCAAAATCGCAGAACAACAGGAAGTTGGTAATTTCCGCACAGGCGAATGCTTCCTTGGCGAAACGTCCGATGCCCGGGACGGTTTCCGGGATTTCGGTAAACGGTTCCCTGATGCGGTCGTCCGCGTTCCAGGCCCGTTCGGATTCCTTCACTTTGAACGGTATGGAGAGGAAATACTTCCCGCCGATGCGGCGCCTGTAGTTGTTTGCCTGGGAACGCAGAGCGTCGCCTTCGTAGTCCGGCTCCGGTTCCGGTGCAGCTTCCGGCTCAGGTTCAGTTTCCGGTTCCGGCTGGGTTTCGGGAATGTGCCTGCGCGGGTAGGAGATGTAGGCCAGTGTGGCCGCGCACGCGCAGAGAACCATGTCAAGGATGGCCGCGCCGGCGTTTCCGTCCAATACGTCGCAGCAGAATATGTAGAACATTTCCACGATGCCGAGCAAGGCGAACTTGTAGCCGAGGATGTTCTTGCGGCAGTATGCCACGGCGACTGTCACGAAGCAGAAATAGAGGATGATTGCGGTGATGTAGAGGCCGTCAACGATACCTTGAATTTCGATGTGTCCCATTAGTTTGCCCCGTTAAAGTTGGTGAACGTTTCCCAGTCCTGCACAGGATAGTTGCCGGAGAGGAGGATGCGGTTCCACTCGATGCACTTCTGCGCGGCGACGATGCTCTTTTCGTCGCGGGCGATTTCCTTTTCGAGGAGTTCCGTGTCGAAACCGCCGAACGCGTTGTCGAAGAACGCGGAGATGAAGAAGTCGATGCCCACCGTGTCGAACTCCCCGAGGTTGGTTTCGCACAGGCGGAGGATCGGGCGGTTTTCGAGGTATTTGCCGTTCTTGCCGAAGTAGGTGGCGGACACGGTAATGAAGAACTTGCGCAGGTATTCCTGGTAGAAGACGGTAACGCCGATTATTGCGCTCTCGAACGGGCGGGTCGCGAACATGCCGATGTTGGGTGCGCCCTGGAAGTTATTCACGTATGGATGGGTAAGGTGTTCCGTGGCGTTTTCGTAGCGGGCCCCGTCGAGGACCTTGAACGGGGTGTCCAGGTAATATCGCTCGCACACCAGACGGCGGTGCTGGCCGAAAGCGAAACTTGCCGCGGATTCGATCTTGCGCTTGAGGACTTCAGGCGGTTCTGCGTTCTTCTCGGCGCGGGCGGTTTCGCGGTTGGCCCTGTACATGGCGAACGGGATGCGGCAGAACGCGATGGACACGATAATCAGGATAATGTCCGGCATGAACGCGTTGCGGTTGCCGACGACGAGGTCATAGACCAGTACGCCTGCTGCAGCAAGGACGGCGATGTACGCTGACCAGAAGCATGCCGCGCTGCGGTTGTGGTTCACTGCGGACACCAGCATGGCGAGGAGGATGATTGCAAAGCAGGATGTCTGGATGATTTGCGGGAATTGGAGTGCGTTTTCCATTGTACGTTACCTTACTTGTTGGTGATGATTGCCTGCGGGTCGCAGTTGATGAGGAGCTTGATGGTCATGGCCCGCTTGCCCCAGTATTTGCGGGAGCGGTTCCAGAACTGTTCCCTGCGGATATACTTTCCTGCGTGCTGGCAGTCTACGCGGTCGGCGCGGAGCTTGTTGAGCTCTGCGCGGTCCTTGGCGAAAAGCTGGCGGAGCCGGGCGGTGGAGTATTCATGGTGGAGGTCTGCTGTCATGCTCATGGTGTCATTCCTTGTCTAGGGTTTCGTCGATGACAATGCGTGTCATTTCCTTGTGTGTCATTTCCTTGTCCGCATCTTCATTGACAATGAGGCGCACTATACGGAACCAGATCCAGCCGGCAATCTTGAATATGTATGTCAGCAAGGACCCCACCATCACGATTGCTGCCATGATGACGATTGAACCGTTTAGCGAGCTCGCCATGAAATATAGCAAAGTATTTGCACAGAGGACCGTCTCCGGGTACTCGCGGTCGTATTCTTCGAACGGATCGCCGTTCCAGATAAAATAGAGCAGCATCGAGACGAACTCGAGAATGAGAGCGACCCAGATGTAAGTGTTCGCGAAGGACACGTCGGCGAGCTTGAAATATACGCCGAACGCGGTAGCCGCGATTAGGCTGACACTTACCGGGAGTCCAATCCAGGTCCCCGACTTGCAGCGGTACGGCGTGGCAGCCTGGGAATTTTCAAGGTATTTGATTAGCGGTTCGAGAACTCGTCTCATTTTGCGTCCTTTGGTTTTCCCGCGATGTAGCTGTCCACGAGCTTCTTGAACGCGGCGTCGTTGCCGGTGTCGCTGAGCCACATCGTGCGGTAGTTGAACTGGTGGAGCCACTGGTGGGAGCGGTCCGTGTAGAAGGTCATGTTATGGAGGTCCATAGTCCCGAACTCCGTGCCGTCATAGTGGACATGCACGGTGGAGAACGTAATCGCCCCGGGGTTGTCGTATGTGAACGTGCACCCCTTCTCTTTCAGGTAGTCGAACGCCTCGGAGAATGTCATTCTTCGTCGTCCTCCAGGTAGCCGAAACCGCCGCGCCTGTTCCTGTCGTCGACGAACGCGGCGTAGGACTTGAAGCCCTGCTTGCGGGCCCACTCGTCCCTGGCATTGTCTGATGCCGGTATCTGCTGTTGTTGTGACTCCCTGTACCTGCGGCGCATCTCCGCGCGGAGCACTCTTCTAGTTCTTGACATGTTTCGCCTCCTGTGGTGAACCATGCCTGAAATATAGCAAAAGTCACTTATGCGATACGAAATTGACGGAAGGCGCCAGGACGCGTTCGTCCTTCAGCGGCTTCCCGTCAAGGAGGTCGGCGAAGCGCTTCTTGTAGTTGCTGACGAACGCAGGAAAATCGCGCGTTACCCGTTCCATCGTCCGGGTCGCACAGTCCAATACCGACTTGGCCTTGACGACGACGATTTCGTTGGCCTTGACGATGCTTTCGGCGGTGACGCCCTTCGCCTGGTCGCGGAATATGCACACCTTGATGGTCGCAGCCGGCAGGACCGTGGTTTTCCACGCGTCGGACATGATTGCGTGACCCGAGATGATGATGCACGGCGTGTAGTATGCCTTGCGCTTGATCGAGTCCATCATGATGCCGCACAGGTCGAGGGTGTCGTGGTCGCAATACATGACGCGGTCAACCTTCATGACATAGTCGTGGTCCTTGCACTGGATGGCCTTGCCGCCAATCATGCCGTAAAGGTCGGACGCAATCTTTGCGAGGTCTGCCTCGGTAAGCACGGATGCCGGCGTTTCACGGAACTGGAAACGGAGCGACTTCATCGCGCGTGCATACCGCGGGTCGTCTGACATGCGTTCTCCCCCGTATTCGCGCTGGATGCGGTCGTATTCCTTCGCGTAGCGTATGTCGCGGTCGTCCTTCGCCCACTTGTCCGCCCAGAACTCGTCGTCCGGGCGGTAGTTGTCTCTCGTGTGGCCCGGATGTGCAGGCATCGCGCCCATGCGGTTCCACTTTTCGAACGCGTCGGTAAAGCTCTTGAAAGCCTTCCCGATCAGCGGGAGCGGCTTCCATGCGGAAACCTGCTTGAGGATGGCCTTGTAGCACTTCATGGGCGCCGCGGCGAACTCCCCGTCGAAATCGTACAGGTCGTTCACGCATGTGCGTTCCGGGCTGTCGTAGGGGATCCAGAGGTCCAGGGGGATGTACTCGGTCGTGTTGCGGACTTCGTAGGACATGCACATGCCGGTGCCGCTCAGGACCGTCTTGGACACCTTGACGACCTTCATGCTGTCCGGCGGTGCCTCGCGGGTCGTCATCCTCGGCTGGATGCCGAACATGTTGTATGCGCGGTCATGTCGCTTGCGGAACCACCATACAGCCGGATCGCCAATCTTGTCCTTGCACTCGCCTACGGTGGTGAGCTCGACGTTCTCGATGCGCGTGAGGTTTATGAAGAAATCGGGGAACGTGGTCCAGAAGCGCTCGATGACGATGCGCCCGGCCTGCCGTTTGAGAATGTCCTTCAGCTGTTCCTTCGGCTTCTTTGCGTCGCGGAGCTTCTTGTATTGCTTATATTCTTCCGGGAGCATGTACCAGGGCTGGTCATCGGCAAGCTCTTCCGGGAGATTGTGATAGCCGTGATGCAGCTGGACGTCCTCTTCCCCCTGCACCGGATATGGCCACTCCAGGTGGTGCGTGTCCATCGTGTCAGTCTTGGGGACGCTCTTGAACTTGGCGTCATGGACCATGCCGATGAACTGCTTGACCGTCTTCCCGGCGAACGATTCTGTCTTTTCGCCGATGAGGACGGAGTGTTTCCAGTCGATTGCGAAATACGAACAGAGCGTATTCCAGAAGTTGGACTTGTAGACGATGCCCGTGTGCAGGTTGCTTGCGAGGATTTTCTTGTCCGTGTTCTTCGGGATATACTGGACCAGCCCGTAAAACTCGTTATAGACGTTGTTGTAGTGCCACACCTTGGCGCACAGCGCCTGGATCAGCATCGCGATGGGGAGTTCCTCCACGCGGCGCTTGAGCAGCTGCGCCTCGAACTCCTTCTGCTGGAAGTCGTTCACGTAGTTGAGACACTGAGAAAGCCCGTGCGGGACGGGCTTGCGTTCTAGGACTGTCGTGTAGTATTTATTCTTCATGACTGAAATTTAGCAAATTTATGGAGTGGAGAACCTGAACGTTTCCACGACGTCGCGCTCGATGATGCGGAAGTTCTCCGCGGGGACCTTGCGCTCGGCGTAGCGTTCGACATACCGATCGCGGAGTTCGTCCGCGTCCTTGCGGTCCTTGAACCAGCGCTGCGCCTCCCCGGCGTAGCATCCGCCGAAGTGCGGGAGGACCTTCTTGGTCACCATGTCGAACACGGCGTATTCGTGGCGGCTCGTGTCGGGCATCGGGCGTTCCGTACTCTCGGTATTGATCCATCCCGCCGCGTCCTTAATCGGGGAGACATACGGGATGAAACTGACGCCGGAAACCGGGAGGTCCCTGTCGGCGATTTCGATGAGGTAGAAGTGCTCGTCGTAGCTTCCGCCAATCCATGCGGGAAGCGGGACTGCGAAGCGCTCGCCCTTCTTGATGTCGTTTTTCTGGTAAATCTTGAGGCCGACGATCTTGTCCGCCCCGACCATGCGCTGTCTGATTTTGACTATTTCTTCGCTTGGCATGTGCCGTTCTCCTTTACAAAGGTTTCCATCGTGGTCTTTTCCTGCTTGATGTCAACGTGGATGAAGTGTTCTCCGGGCTGGACATGGTTCAGTGCCGCGCGGATTGCCGTCCTGAGATCGCCGACGGTGAGATGGCCGGCGGGCATGCCGTTAGTTTTCGTATCCACTATAAGGCGGTCTTCCCTGTACATCGCTTCAAACATGATGTATATTTCGAATAGTTCCCCGTCATCCAGCTTGATGAACATTTCGCTCTTTCCGCGGCCCCACCCGATAGGCGGTTCCAGCGGTGCGCTGGGGAAAAATTCCGCAATCACGCCAAGCGCGATGGTCAGGGACAATCTTTCATTGTCGGGATAAAAAGCCATGATTCCTCCAATTATATACTGTAACCGAGACCGTCACGCAGCTTTGCGCGGCCTTCCTCGTCGGCTTCCGTCCAGAGTTTCAGGAACTGTTCGACTGTTTTGTTTCTCGGGTTGCCTGCAAAATCGTCGGGAACCTTCCCCATGTAGAGGAAATCCCTGTGGTCCGGCCCGTCTCCGAGATTGGAAGTGAGGTAATAGCCGCAGTAGTACCTGTCGTTTATGCCAAACTTCGGTTCGAGCCAGGTCCGGTCATCCAGGATGATCCGTTCAATGTGTGCCCATGTAATAGTTCTGCCCCACGAATTTCCCTGGCTTTCGCCTTTGTAGTGCGGAAGGCCGTTTTCCCTGAACTCGCTAATCTTGGCGAAACCGTCCGGGCGAGGGAACATGTCCTTGTGCCTGATGTATTCCGTCGGCTTCTCCGGCAACAGCATTGCGAACGTGTTCGCGTTCTTGACATAGACGCCAAATTCCGGGTAGAAATCGTCATACCAGTGCCCGGCCCAGATGCTGAACAGGCCCACGTTGTCGAACCACCGGTCTTCCCACACCTTTCCGTCCTTGATTATGCCGAAGGCGCCGGCATCGTTGATGACGAGGTCGAGATACAGGTTGCGCTGGTGGTAAAAACTCACGCTCATCGTGTGGGTGTGTTCATCGGTAAACCGTTCCCGGATTGTCCGGCTGTGTGTCCACAGGCGCCGGACCTTGACCACGCCAGGCAGGGCCTTGTACTTCGTGAACAGCTCGAAATCCTTACGGAGTTCCTTGTGGACAAAATCCAGGAACGACTTGGGGTTGTTCCCGTCGGCAAGGAACCTGGTCATTTCGGGACGCAGGTCCGGCCGGAAACTTTCGATGAATTCTTCGTATTCGCTCATTCTGCAAGTTCCTTGCGGGTGCTGATGTTGATGCCGAGCGTGCTCGTCTCGAAGCCTTCCTCCGCGAGTTCCACGAGCTTCGGGCAAGTGGCGACGAGGCGCAGCAGGGCGACAAGATAGCGGCCGACCAGGTTCCGGTTGGCGAACGCGCACGCGTTTTCCATGTCAACGTCGAGATGTTCCAGTTTCCACCATTCCGAAGCCGCGGCGAGGATGCCCTTGTCGAGGTCGAAGGCCTTCTCTACGCGCTCGTTCGTGTAGCCTGCCTTGTTGACGGTCTCGACCAGCGAGGGGATGCTGGCGATGCTCCGTCTCCAGATGCGCTCCTCCACTTCCTCCTGGGTCTCGGAGGCGACACGGACATGGGCGCCGCACTTGCTGCACTGCAGGATGTTTTCGAGCTGGTGGGCGGCCGCGGCCATCGGGACGAAGATGTCCTTCTTCTTTACGATGACCGGCTGGTCCTTTTCCCCGCACACCGGGCAATCCTGGTGAGCGGGAAGCAACGAGAAATTCTTTGTAGGCATCGGGCTACCTCACTTGTTGGGTTGTCCTGCCCGGAAGTCCATGGCCCATTCGCGGTACTTTTTCCAGCTGCGGGCGGTCAGGTCCCCGTTGGCCAGGTATTCGTCCATGAAGTCCACCGGGACGACTACGGTCGTTTCCACGCTCGCCTTGGAGGGCGTATTGAAGTGCATCGTCGTGGTGAGCCTTACGAGGTCACCGTCCACGTTGAACTCGTGCGGGACGTCGATGTAGCTTCCGCGGACCAGGGAGTTGCACCCGAACTCGTGGCCGGCCTTGCAGATCTGTTCTGTGGCGAGTTTGAGCAGGGCCTGCGCATCGTCGGACATGTCGCCGTCAATGACGCGCTTTCTGCGGGATAGGTATTCGCTTACTGTCTTGATCATCTTTCGTGTTCCGAGAATGTAGCCGGCATAGCCGGAGGCGGTTGCCGCGACGAAGAGTGCGACAATCAGCGCCAGCTTGGCCGTCGGGATTTGGGCGAGCGATCCGAAACGGATGCAGGAGGCAATGAGGCAGGTGACGCAGATGAACAGCGCCCATCTTGCGGCTGTGGCCAGTGCCTTGATGTGTCTGCGTGTCATGTTTACCTCGTTTGGGGAATTACGGAAACGAGGGAGCCGTCGGAGAGTCGGCTCCACCCATGTTTCCTGGAATGGCCGTTGAAGCCGTTCCAGTCAATCTTGTAGTTCACGGGGTTCCTGAGAATTTCACCGAGGGAGTCCAGGACGATGAAGGGGGATCTTGGACGCTGTGCCGGCGGGACCAGCAGCTTCTGCGGGGCGCCCGCAAAGGGACTGGCATCGCCGTCGGTGTCAATCCAGAATAGGTCGTAGCCGCGATGCAGCAGCATCGCCTTGAACGTGTGGAAAGAATTGTATGCGAGCGACAAGCATGCTTGGTGGTCGGGTTTGAACGCACCACGCCTTGCCGGGGAGGTCAGGTTGCTCGTTTCGAGGATCTGGTTCCATTTGTGTTGTAGGCTATTCATTTCAGCCACCTCCAGTCAATCTTGCCGTCCTGCTGCATGTCTTCGACGATGTTGAGGACGATGATGGGCAGTCCAAGATATACTGCGCCGTAGGCCATCGCTGCATAGGCGAGGGTGTTTTCCCACGGGAGCGCATATTTCCACGGCTTCTCCTGGGCGAGGATTGCGATGTAGAGGAATGTGCCGGTTATGGCCATCCCAAGAAGGAGGTAGCCGACTGTACCGAAGCCGAAGATGAGGCCGATAATCACGAACAGCATGATGTAGATGCCGAGTACGATGAACGGAAGCGGTTTCATTTCTTTACCGCCTTTGCTTTTCGCTTGGGAAGGGCGAACGCGTCGATGCTGCCGAGATACGTTGCGTCTGCGATGCCGCCCGCTGGGACCGGGAGGTAGAAGTCCGTCTTCATGAAGTCGAAGTCGTACTTCGCGGAGGTGTCCATGCTCTTGACCTGGACCTTCGACGGGATGACGTAGAACTTGTCCCCCTTGCGGACGAGCTTCATGCTGGTCTTCTTGAGGGTGTCCTGCAGGTTCTTGATCGCGAGGGCTACCTCGTTGTGCTTGTCCGCATCAACCTTGAAGCGCTTCTCGCTGATCGGGGGGAGCTTCTTCGCGAGTGCGAACAGGACGTCCTTCACGCAGAGGGACTTGACATCGGTCGAAGTCACGCTGTACTTGCCCTTGACGCAGTCGATGCCTTCCACGGTCTCGGCGAAGATGGTCGCCTCGTCGTAGCTGAGCGTGACGGTGACTTCGCATGCGCGTCCGTCGACGACGCCTTCGAACGTCCATGCGAACTTCCTGCCGTTGTCGTTGAACGTCGAGCGCGGGCTGCTTTCGATCTTGATGCTGTGGCCGTCGCGGTCCTGGAAGGCGAGTTCCCCGTCGCGGATTGCCTGCGATACGAGGCTCGTGTAGTGGTGCATCTGTTCCGGCTTCACCGCGCGGAGCAGTTCCAGTGTTTCTTTGAGAGTGATAGGCGCTTCTGCCATGGTTCCTCCATTCAGTTGCTTGAAATATAGCAAAAATCGTAGAAGGCCCCGCCGCGAAAAGGTCAATAACCGCGGCGGGGCCTGTTTTGGCTGGTGAAATCCTTACTTCTTGGTTACGGTCCGGTTTGTGGTCTTCGGAGCGGACGCGTTGATGACGCGGAGGCGGTCTTCCAGCATTTTCTGCGTCAGGAATGCGTAGAGGTCTGTTCCGTGCGGGACCGGCTGGCCGTCAACTTCGATTTCGTTGATTATTTGCTGGGTAAACTGGAACCCGGCGACATACACGATGGCATAGCCACCACTTCGGCTCACTGCAGTGAGCTCACCGGTCATGTCGGAAACTCCGCCGACGTTGAACGACTGTGCATTGATTTTAAGCGATACTAAGGGCATTGCTGCTCCTCCTTTGGTTGGTCTTGTTTCATATTGTCCGCGACGCGGTAAAGCGATGCGCTTTTGATGACCGCGATCGCCGATTCAGAGTGCTTGTCCGCGATGCGATAAAGCGATGCGATGCGGATGGCCGCGAGCCCCGGCACCGAGTGCACCGCCCGGACGAGGTGCCAGGTGCGGCTGTCCATCGGGAAGCCGTGCCCGTCGCACAGGTTGGCGATACGGCATGCGGCGACGGACAGGATGGCGGTCCGTTCGAAGCGCTTCAACGCAATCTTGATTCGCTTGGCGAGCTTGGCCACATCGTAGCAGGCCGCGTCGTTGTTACCCAGCAGCATGCCAATCTGGTAGTCGGAAAGGCAGAGTATCTCCTCGCGGACAATCTGCGGGACCCGGTTTCCTTTCTGGAACACCAGGCGGGCGCGGTACAGGCGCTGCGGGATTGCGGTGAGCTTGTTGCCGCAACGGTAGAACTCCGCGAGGATGTAGCTACGCTTCGAGTTGCACGGCGGGCGGGCGCCTGTGCCGATAAATGTGTCCGGCCCGACGAGCGGTTTGATGCCCGCGCGGCTGAGCAGGTCCTCGATGTCGCGGTTGAGCATGCGGACCGAGCTCATGTGCATGTACTTGCGTTCCTCGGCTGACGGCTTGTGACTGTGTGGCATTGTTATCCTCTCTTGGACACCGATGAAAGTGTATATACGATCCTGGAATTTCCGCGTTCCTCGACCTTCTCGAACGGGATGCTTGTAGCCATCTGCACGTATGCGAGCTCGGTGAAGGACTTGACCATGTCGCCGAACTCCTTGCCCTGCGGGATGCCCATTGCCTTCACCCTCTGGGAGAGCATGGACAGGTCGGGCGGGTTCTGCGCGATGAACAGCGCACGGGGGAAGTGCTCGACATACCACACGACCTTGGAGTTTTCCGCGTCGTTGAGGTCGAACACTGTCTTGTAGTCGCCGGAAGCGAGTTCCACCAGGTTCGTCCACATGTGGCCGCGGGTAATCACGTCGGAACCGAACAGGTTTTCGTACTTTTTCAGCCAGCGGTAGAGGGCCTTCTCCTCGCGGGTCGGCACGAACTGCATGAGGTTCTCCTCGGTGCCCGCGTAGGCGAGGACCGGGAACAGGTTTTCCCTGGTGAGCAGCTCCACCCGCTCAACCATCATCAGCACGGTGCCGTAGGAGAGCCTGTTCACGGCGAACGCCGGGATGCGCGGGAACGCCCTGGCCTTGTTCAGGTAGTACAGGAAGTCCGGGAGGCACTCGTTGTAGTCGCGGAGCTTGAGGAACTCCCCGCGGAAGCGCTCGTTGGAGACGCTTTCCAGGGCCTTCGCGAACACCTGCATGCTCGCCATCGTGGCGAACTCGATGTCGTAGCCGAAGTTCGCGGCGAAACGGCATCCGCGGACGATGCGGAGTGCGTCCTCGGAGAAGCGCAGGCAGGGGTCGCCCACTGCGCAGATTACCTTCTGCTGGATGTGTTCCACGCCCTTGTAGTAGTCCAGGACTTCGCCGTCCCAGGTGAGGCCCATCGCGTTGATCGTGAAGTCCCTGCGCATGGCGTCCTCGCGGAAGGTCTCCACGAGTTCCACGCTGTCCGGGTGACGGCCGTCGGAATAGGCGCCGTCCGTGCGGAAGTGCGTGACCTCGAACATGGTGTCGCCCTGCTTGACGAGGATGGTCCCGTGGGCCTCCCCGTTGTTGCTCGCCGTGTGGAAGTGTTCCTTGAGCACGGAAAGCGGCGCGGCAGTGGCGATGTCGATGTCGTGGAGGTCAATCGTGTCGGTCTGGCCGGTGACGAACCTTACGATGTCACGGACGCAGCCGCCCGCCATGCAGGTCTCGTAGCCGAGGTCGGCGATGGCCTTGACCAGCTCGATGCCCTGCTGGAACGACTTGATTTCTGCGAGAATACTGAGATCGATTTTCATGACCGAAATATAGCAAAAAGTTAGGCGGGGAGGAAGAACTCGTCGCGGTACGGCCAGGGTTTCTCCTCGCGGGTCGTGACGCCGAACAGTTTCGATATTTCGTCCGGCGGGAGGTCCTTCCATCGCACCGCGTTCAGGACAATCTTGTATGGCGGTACGTCGGTGGCGATGCCGTCCTCCGTATCGGTGACATCCTCGGCCACCTTGCACAGCTCCTCGAAGCTGCTGTCGCGTTCACCGCCCTCGGAGGACATGATAATCCTGAACTTGCTCGGGTCTCCCGAGAAGAAGCACGGGAAATAACCGGCTATGAAGTTCCTGAAAGTGGCGTCCGACATGCGGGAAATGCCGTGCAGCACTACGAAGTTGAGGCTAGTACCGTGGATCGCCCCTCCGCCTTCGACTGTCCTTGCTATGTCCGTTGCGATGATGCGGCTGCCGTTCTCGAACTTCACGTAGTCGTTCTCGAACGTCGCGGGTATGAGCCTCCGCAACCACTCGGGCAGCGCCATGTAGAGGGCATGGACGATGACGACGGTCATCTGCACGTCCTTCCTGGCGCACTTCTCGCCGGAGAACATGCACGACGTGATGAACGGCTTGGGCTCGATGAAAGCCACCCTGACGTTGTTGTGGAACATCGCATACCAGAGCATGAGGACGCACTCGAAACCGCGCTTGCCGGAATGGTTGCACCACAGGTTGATCATCCTTCCGTGGTGCAGGAACGTCCTGGTGGCCTTCCGCTGGTAGCCCCGGTCGAACGCGAACCCTTCGATTTTCGTGTTCCCGGTGTAAACCGAGACACTCCTGAGCGCTAGGGAGAAATATTCCGGGTCCTTCGCGAACTTCGTGATTTCGGCGAGCTGGTTATTTGTGAGATTATCGGCCATCTTCCTTGTCCTCCCACATCGGGCAGTCCACCGGCGCCCACTTGATTACATCGGGGTCCTTCACGCTCCAGCGGTACTGGAACCAGCCCTTGCCTACGCGGTATTCGGCCTCCGCCCAACCCTTCGGCGTCCTGATGAGGTATGAGCCGTCCTTGGTAGGAGGGTCGGAAGCGTCGCGCCAGTAACCGGTAAGCGGCATGTCCTCGAGGAAGCTGGCCATGCCGACTTTCGGGTTCTTTTCGAGGCTTTCCTTGAACTTTTCGACCTCTTCGTCGGTAAGCGGGCGTTCCATGGTCTTTGCAATGTCGATGATGGTCCGGCGGTCCATCTCGGCGGAAATCTCCTCGGCATGCAGCTGGACGATTTCGTCCTCGAAGTCCGGGGTGCGGTCAACCCAGTCGATGCGGTAGTCGTAGGGGATTCCGCCGCACACGTTCTTCACCGGTTCGTCCGGGTCGTAGGATTCGATTTCCGCGCGTTGGAGCATGCCCTTGACTGCGCGGACCGCGTTGGCATGCTCCGGCTTGCCGTCGAGATACGGGTGGGTGGAATAGTAATAGACATATCCGTCGCAGACACGGCTGACGAGGATGGACGCATATCCGCGGATCGGGTACTTGACCTTGTAGGAACCCGGCTGCCCGGGTATTCCGATGCGGTCGACGGCGAATATGCCCGGGACGACTTCATTGAACACAATCCTGCCCGGCTGGGGCAAGGTGTCCACCATCTTTGCCAGCGCGTCGGAAAGCGCCGGCTGCTTGAGCCATTCCGCGAGGATGTAGCCGAGGAACATCCACATGAGCGCGGCGATGGGGACAAGCCACGCGGGACCGTCCCAGAAACCGCCGGTGATGCCCATGAAGGCGACGAGATATGCGAGGGTGAGAAGAGGGCGCCTGCGGAAGAACGCGGACACCTTCCCGATCTTGTTGTCGAGGATTTTGAGGATTTTTTCCATGTTAGCCTGCGTCGTATAAGGTGACGTCTTCGAGTGTTGCGTTCGTTTTCTTCGCCTTCGGTTCAGGGAGGGGCGGGATTACCTTGTCTACCGGGATGGTGCTCACGTAGAAGCTGAACTTCGGGCGGAAGTCACCGTCGCCGTCCGCGTAGAAGGCGACATTGCCGGAGTGGCCGGCATTGCCGAAGGACTGCATCGTCTTGAGCATTTCGATGAAGTGCGGGAGCCATCTGCGGGCCATGCGGTATGTGATGTAGCCGCTGACGTCCTTGTCGTTCTTCGGCTGGGTAGCTGCCGTCGCCAGGACAATGCGCGGGGTTTCCGGCCGATCGTTCGGCGCGGCTTCCTCGGCGGTGTCCCAGGTCTTCGGCGGCTTGCCCCTTCCGGCGATGCGTTCGTCGATTTCGTCGAGCGCGTTCTGTGCGTCGACTCGCTCGATGAGGCCGATGCCGGCCACTACGCCGGCGATAAAGGCGTCCTTCTCTGCCTGGGTGTGGGAATTGATGCGGAAATGTTCTTCCGCCATGCTGCTTGCGATTGCCTGTCGTTCTGGATAGGTGAACATTTATACTACTCCTTTGTAAACAGTCTTGTTTTCGTCAGCCGTGACCCGCACGAGCTTTTTCAGGCACTTCTCGCGCCAATCCGCGGAGGCCACGAGCCACTCGGCGAAACCTTTCGGCTCGGAGTGACCGAGTATGCGCTTGAACTGGCGGTTCATTGTGGCGACGCTTGCCCGCTGTTCGTCGGGCATCACTTCGATAATTGTCTGGATCATTTCATTCCTCGTCCGTGTCGGTGACTACCGCGTTCCGCTCCTCCGGCGACATGGCGTCGAACGGGCTTCCCGTGGCGGTGCAATCGCTTGCGAGTGTGGCGGTGTATTTCTGCACCTTGCCGTAATACCAGCAGTCGCGGTCCTCGTTGAGCTCCTTGCAGTCGCGGTCGGCCTCTTCCCTGGTCGTGTAGTGGCGGGCCTTGCCGATGCGTTTCAGGGATTCCCCCATGAGCGGGATATACCAGTAGCCGACGAAACGGTCGGCCTTGTCGCCCTCGTAGGGCCGGTCCTTCTTGCCGTAGCAGGCGATTACGTAAAATTCGAAATTCGGCGTTTCTTTCATATTTTCACCTTTGTGTGAAATATAGCAAAAAACTCCGCCAAGATGGCGGAGTTTCAGTGGACCAGGTGGGACTTGAACCCACACTCCCCGGGTTATGAGTCCGACGCTTTTACCATTAAGCTACCGGTCCGGCGCAAATATACATTTATTTGAGGGAACTGCCAACCTCGGAAACGAAATAGCACGGGTGGCAGCTGTTCAAGTTTATACGCTCCTTCATGTATGCCTTGACGGTTTCATACGGGGCGGGCTGGTGCATGTTGACGTTCTGCTTCAGGTCCCTGATTATGTATTCGCCCGGGACTCTACCGCCGCGCGGGTAAATCGCGAACTCCGCGTTCCTGATGGCATACACGGTGTTCCCCTTTCCGTCATACAGCTCGCAGCCGGGCTGCAGGTATTTCATCCCGAGCCAGTCGAGGTAGCCCTTGACTGCCACGGACGCCTCGTAGAGGCTGAAGAAGCTGATGCCGACGAACTTCGCCCACGTCGTGAACTCGCCGGGCAGCTTGTGCCCAGCCTTCCACGACATGTCCTGGACATAACAGTCATTGCCGCCTTTCAGGTCGTTGTACCGCTCGACATTGTAGACGGTCCGGGCGGGCGTCCTGCCGTACTGCGGGACGATCCTGATGCGTTCGCGCTCGGCACACACGCCGCGGTAATTCCTGGGACTGGTGTAGGTGCTATACTCCGTATGGGTGATGACATGCCTGATGAGCGGGTTCTTCCCCCACACGGACAGTTCGTGGATGATTTCTTCTTCTCTATCGAAGAAGTCCTGCTTGAGCGGTGTGTCCACCCCGTCGCCGTGGTAGCAGAACTTCGTGTTGTCCCCGTGGAGTGCACGGAAAATCGCGTCGTTGAGCGTCACGCGGAAACCGTCGGTAATCCTGATCGCGGTAAACGGGTCAATCTTGTGCCTGCGCATGTTCCTGGCGCAGGTCGTGAGGAGATGCTCCAGCAGGGTGATGCTGACCGACTTGGTGCCGTCGGGTACCATGATTGCGACGCGCTTGGCGCAGTTCAGCTCCTTGCCGTACAGCATCTGCAGCAGGTTGCCGTTCTGTGAGGATTTCGTGCCGGTAAGCTCCGGCGCCCGGGAAAGATCTACTACGGTTTCGACGGCAGCCATTGGGAACGCTCCTTCGGGAAAGATTTCGGTGTGACATTGAACGAGAACGGCTTGCGGTACAATGCGGCCAGCCGGGCCTTGTCCTTGCGGGTGCCATTCTCGATACGCTGCGCGATTTTCTCGCGATTCTTGTTGACGCCGGGTTCCGACTCGACGAGGCGCCTGTAGAACTCTTCGGAAGTCACTTCGACATCGTCGCCTTCCTTCTGCTCCACGTAGAACCGGTTAAGCGGAATTTTCTCGCCCTTCGGGGTGAGGATGTACTGGTGCCAGTACATGTCGTAGCTGCCCGGTTCCCCGTCTTCCGTGTTGTAGGTCTTGCGGTAAACCTTGTAGGGCGGGACGGTTGCCGTGTAGGGGAACTTGACGAGGTTCCCGATGACATCCTCGACCGCCTTGGTCGCATTGAAGCTGGAACAGGGGCAGATGTGGCCGTCATCGGATACGTCCATCGCCACCACCGCGTCGAAGTCGCGGTATTTCACCGTTCCGTCCGGGTAGACATACTTGCGGAGACCGTAATGCCGTCCGCAATCGTAGCTGACATATTCGCGCTTCCTGCCAATGTCGGGGGACTTGTACCAGCTGGGTTCGTCTTCCAGGATCGGGGTGAGCGGGAGGCACCTGGCCAGCTTCTTGAACACGTCACGGATGAATACGAAGTCGTGATCGGTGAGCTTGCGCTCTTCCTCCGACATGGTGTCGTCGCCGAGACGGGCGTCGCAGAGCATGCGGTATGTGGAAAGCGCGGAACGCCAGCAGAAGTCGGCAAGCGACTCCCATTCGAACTCTGTGCCATTCTTGCAGGCATCCGCGAACTTTTTATCGTTCGGCCCGAACACTTTCTTGCACCGGCTCACCGCAAGGTCGAGACGGTCCTTGTGCATGGCGAAATCCAGGAACAGGTTGCTGGTGAAGCCCCAGGAACCTCCGCTGTGGCCGTCGTCCAGCATGTGCTGGTGGAGGTCACATGCGATGTCGCAGCACAGCGCGTCGCGCTTGCCTACGCGGGACTTGAGGATTTCGATTTCGTACTTGTTTTTTTCGGAAACGCTCATCTTGACTCATCCTGTATAATGGTCTGCATCTTCATCACCATGTCCGTATAGTTGTTCACGGACTGGTTGAGCGCACGCATCGCGGTAGCGCTGTCGGAAATGCCGAACCTGTTTGAATAGAAAGTGACTGTGGAGAAACGCGGGTCGTCCCACCGGGCACGGAAGCTGATTTTGCCTGTCAAAATGAACAGGTCCTTGATAGGGATCTGCTTCATCTGCAAGTCGGACGGGGACAGCGTCAGCACGACACGGGCCTTTACCGTAATACGGTCGATGCCGTCGGCCACCGGGGCCGCGCTGATGATGTCGTCGATGAGGACGATACACCTGTCGCAGAACGCCTCCTCGCCTTCCACCGGGCTGTCCCACGGGCGGGTGCTGTAATCGACCCACTTCCCGGCGAGGTGGGCATACTTTTCGCTGACGTCTTTAACTTCGGACATTAGATACGCTCCTCGGTAAAGTTTTCCGATGCTCTTTCGAGCGCGGCCTTCTTCGCATCCGTATCGATCTCGTTATCGTACATCTTGCGGGCTACTCCGATAAGTTCGGTGGCCTGGATTGCCGTATTGTAGTCGCCCATCGAGATAAAGTGGTCGAATATCATGTAGGCATACCAGATTGCCGAATAGCCCACTATGCCGAATCCAATGTCGTCGGAAAAGATAGAAAACTCGGGAAGCGGGGCGAGGCGGCCGTCATTCATTCCCTTGGCGGCAAGTTCGAAAATGCCGTCGCTCATGAAAATCCCGATATAGCTGTCATCGGGTTCACTGCCGGACAGGAACTCGTCGATAAAGGCCTCGTTTACGTGCGGCAGTCCGTACTCGGCATACAGCTCCTTCATGTTCCCGTATTCGCTGGATGTCCTGAACGGGCACAGTTCTTGATTATCTTGCATAGCTCCTCGCTACTGTTTGTTACTGGTTGGGACCGTTCTGAATGGACGGAGACGAAACCGTCCGCCGTCCTCTGGAATGTGGCGACCGCGAACCGGTCACCGCCCTTGGCGCCCAGGTCAAGGGATCTTATCGAGGGACTTGCTGATTTCATCGAGAACCCCCTGGCACTCGGCATCCAGTTTCTGCTGCGACTGGTTGCGATCCCGTTGGGCCTTGTATTCGTCAATCCACACTTCCGGCGACACTACGCTCACATAAGGGAAATTGTACCTTGCCGGAGCGTGGGAACGCTTCACCGTCTTGGCGAACTCGTCGATGCAGTATTGGCGGTATTCGGCGAAGTCCGTATCGTTCGGGATTTCGCTTTTCGCGATGGCCAGGAACGTGTCGAGGAGGGCCGGGGCGAACTCGAACGACTCGAAGCGCTCTTCCCCCGCAAAGATGGCGAAGCTCACGTTGAACTTCTTCGCCGGAATGGCAATCTGGCGGAAATACATGTTGGAGTGCGACGCGAAACGGTCGAATGCCTTGGCGTGACGGATCATGTGCCCAGTCACGCTCTTCATGATGGCATTGAACTCGGCGTTTTTCTTGCAGCACTGCCCGACCCCGACGTGATACGGTTCGGTCAGGCCATTCAGCTTGTAAGGGATGAGGCGGAGAAGATTCTGGTCGACGATGTCGTCAAGCTGGTTCTTGCCGGAATATACGAACCGGATGTCGATTCCGGTGCCGCTCTCGACGATTTCTGCAACCTTTGCATTGGGGACCATTACTTCCGCCAGAGCTTCGCTGATGTTTTCCATCGCGCGTTTCGTCTTTGACTTGAAGAGACTCATTTTTTGTCTTCCTGTGTTTTGGGGTTCGTTCCGTTTCCGACGAACGCGTCCTGCGGTCCGATGTCGGTAATGAAGAAAGTCGTTGTGTAGAAGTCTTCGATGCCGAGTATCGGCATGCCGGCAGCTTCAAACGTCTTGCGCTTCTGCGGCAGGTTGCCGTCATGGGCCACTTCGACATTGTTCGGGATGAACGTGAGATACTGGTGCTGTGCACGGGCGACAAACAGGCCGTGCTTATGGAGTATTGCGCTCAGGTGGTTGAGGGCTTCGTTGATTTCATTCCTGGCCTGCGGCGACACAGCATAGGTGATTTTGTTTACCGGGATGGCCACGGCAGCATTTTTGAACATTTCAAGGATGTCCGGCATCTTTTCTTCGCACTTGAACTCGGTCTTGAAATACTTCACGTTCTTCGAACCGTCGATCGTGACGACGGTGATGCTTGCAGTGCGGGCATATACTGCCACTTCTTTAAAGAAGGACTTGATGGATACGGTCATCTCGATCCAGAACGCGCCGACGCGCAGGCCAGATTTCCATTCAGTCACGTCGCAGGACGGCTTCGTGGAGTCGCTGACGAACAGGCTTGCGGACATGCCCTTGAGCTTTTCCATCCGCTCGACCTTCGTCCGTGCATCGTTGAGAAGCGATGTAATGGATGTCTTGATGAGGCTTGTATAGACGCAAGGATTGTCCTCGACGTCGGAAGTAACGATCTTGATTGCTTTTTCTAAGTTCATGTCAAAAATATAGCAAAAAGCTCCGCCGGATTGTCAAAAATACCGATAATTCATTTTTGACAATGGTACCATTTTTGTCAAATTTCGGCAAAATTTGACAAAAATGGTGAAATATAGTAAATATTTGAAAACATTGTGTTACAAACCGGCATAAAAACCTATATTTGTCTTACAGAACTTTTCAAGGAGATACAATGTGCAACGATGAATTTTCCGACCTGATCAAGGAACTTGCCGACAACGGCATCGACAACGTAGCAGTCGAAGTCCAGTATGTGAAGACAGACGACGGTGGCCAGTGCCCCATGCTGACATTTACCCGGGGCCCGCTTACGTTCACCATGGGCGGCGAAGCGGCAAATATGCTCGGGAGGTCAACGATCGTGTCGGAACTTTGCGACCAGCTTTCCGACGACCACGTAAAGGAAGCCGAAATCACCAAGTGGCTCGCCGACGAGAAAATCTGTGCAGCCGCCCAATGCACGGTTCATGGGAACGAGACATACATTTCCTACGGCAATCAGCACGTATGCCACCCGACGTCCATTTTCGGGCCGGATTGCCAGGAAGCCGACCGGCGCATGCTCCTTCTCGAATTCAAAGATGTCAACGAGCAGTTGGAGCCTGGATATGCCCGGTTCATGCCGGCATGGGGTTCGGACAAGAGTCAGGAACTGTATGACCGTTTCGGTGTCCCTCACGGCAAGAACTACGTAATCTACTACAAGCGCCTGGACCGTCCCGAGCCGACGCTAGTCCTGACCTTCTCGCACAACCTGACAACGAATATATTGTCGGACGGCAAGCTGGTCACCGACCCCGCGATTTCCAAGAAAGTCCATGACTCCGTCGGCCCGCTGCCGGGAGGAGAGCTCGTGCTGACCGGCATCTACGTTCCGAACCACCCCGGCGAAGAGGACAACATTCTCCGGGAGTTCGTGTTCCTCGGCAACGTCCTGGCGAGCTACGGCGTATTGTGCATCGCCAATCCAGATACATATACGATTTCCTGCTCGAGCTGGGAACTGACCGGTCTGCTCAATGCGCTCGTCATCGCACGCTGGAACTGCAACACGGCGATCCGCGGATGGCTCCGGTGCATCAAGGAAGGCGCGGAATCCGCCCGCGGGTTCTATACCAGCGATCCGGGATGCTCCGCGGCGCCCATCATCGCAACCCCGTACAGGACATTCTGCGACGACCTGTTCGAGATGTTCCCGTTCCGCAATTTTGTCGTCCCCGCAACCCGCGAAAGTGCCAACACGCTGTGCCCGCACTACCTGGACCACCCGCAAAACATGCAGGAAATGCAGGAAGAGTGCGGCCGCCTGCGCCAGCTGTGCGAGGAACCACGCGCATATTGCAGGATTTCCCTCGCCAACCTCCCGAACGGCTCGCAGGAGGAAGTCCTTACCGTCGCCGTGGTAACGATGCTCTACTCATGCAACAAGGTAGATAGGCTGGCCGGGGTCGGGCCGGACAAGGTATCTGCCACATACATGGTTTCGCCAGCGGAAGGAAAGCTCGAAAAGATAGTCGTCGATTACAACATGGTAGACACGCGCCTGATGTTCAGCTGCGAAACTGCCGCGAAGCTCGCCGAGCGGGAGTTCAAGGACAGGTTACTGCTGGACATCCTCAGCCTGGGCGAAATCCCGAAGCAGACGGAAAACACCGGCCGCAAGACAGTCACGGTGTCGCTCCCGCCAGCGATGCACGACTATGTCAAGACGCAGGGTTCGACCGCGGGAAGCGTTTCCGCATATATCCAGTGCCTGGTCGAGCACGACATGTCCACCGGCACGGAATACCGTGAGATGGACGAGATGACAAAGACGGTTATCCAGAAGTTCATGGACCTCGCCGAAAAGGAACATAGTGTTTATTGGAGCGCGTTCAAGGTACGCAATGACTGGATCCAGCTCCTGTTTGACAACAGGAGCAATTTCCCCAAGCTGCTTGTCGCGTTCCAGGACCTGTCGGTAAGCGATACCGGAATCCCGGTAGAGGTCACCTGGTCGTTAGATATGTCCCCGAACGACAACGTGTCGCGGAAAATCCTGTACAGGCCGGAGGACGGCAAGTGGATGCAGGAACAGGCGAAACGGCTGATCGATAAATACAAAGCGTGGTCAGCAAAGATGCTGGCCAATACGATGACCGACTACCGGAACATGAAGAAATGAAGAAAGGCTGCCGAACGGCAGCCCTTCTTTTTAGTGTCCGCACCACCAGGCCGACTGGCAGCCTTCGGGTGTTTCCGGCGGATCCCAGTACGGATTTCCTTCTTCGGAACCGGAACCTGCGAGCAGGCTCCCGTGCAGTTCCGCGTCAACGACTTCCATAGTGGGCTTCACGTATGCTTTCTTAGTCATCTTCAGCCATCCTTGACATGTGTTGGTTAAAAGCGGTTTCACCGTCGTCATCGTCCATGGAACACATCATGCTGCTGAACTCGCTGTTCATGCCGCAATCTTCCATGTCCTCATAGCCGATGTCGTCTTCTTCGTCGATATTGTATCTTGCAGCCATAGTTTACACCTCGCTAGACATTTCACCAACCCCCGTAATCGTCGAGCTTGCCGTCCGCGTCGAGGGACATCGAGAACAGCTTCAGCCAGCTGCGTTTTTCTTCCTTGTTGTGGAACGCCCAGATGCGGGTCGCGCGGAGCGCGTTGAGCACGTAACATTCGATGAAGGCAAGGACGAAAGTGGCTGCGCCGAGTATTGCGCACGGGATGAAGAACACCGCATAGAGAAGGGCGGAAATGAGCTTCCGCAACAGCCCTAGCATGCCGTCCCCTCGGTGCCCTGCGGATTCGGGTCATTGGACTTGCGCGGCTTGCAGTAAAACACGATGATGTCGCCGTCTTCCTTGCCTACCGTGCACTTGATGCCCTGGTGCTGGAGCGCGTGGAGCACGTCATAGAGCGCATACGGGGCGACCGGGACGCTTTCACGGTGCTTGATGAAGTATTCCTCGTCGGAGACATACTTCGTTTCCGGGAAGTCCTTGATTTTGGGACGGTCCGCAATCTTTGGCTTGTCCTGTTCAGCCTTGCGTTCCTTTTCCTCGACTATCCGGTTGAGGAGGCAGCAGGCGAACACCATGTTGCAGTTTGCCGCAAGGAGCATGCCCTGCTTGGCAGGGATCCGGTTCCCCTTGAACAGGTGGACTTCGTAAGCGGAGCTATTTTCGTCATATTGAAGACTGATGCCGGTCAGGGCGTCATCGCTGATGCACTTTCGATCAATCCTGAAACTGGCATGGGTATAATACCAATCTACCTGGCCAGTGGTACGGACGGGCATGTTGCCCACGTCGGCGATTACCAGTTCCGGCTGGCGGATGAAACGGATTGCGAGGTCGTCGAGCACGTCGGCCACCTGGTCAACGAAATCCGGTTCGGGATTGTCCGTCTTCTTTGCCGATTCGGGATTGTCCGTCTTCTTTGCCGGATGCTTAAGGTTGAAAATCTTTTCACGGAGCTTGCAGGCATACTGGACTTGGGGATCGTCTTCGCGGACAAAGACCGGGACGGTCTCCTTTCCGTTTACGGAGAATGTCACGGAATAGGTCTTGTCGTTATGATACTTGAACATGACGACTTCCATTGTTCGGTCATCGCGCTTGTTCCTGAGATAGAAGTCGCCACCGGTATAACGGGTGCCTGTCAGCACGGGCGGCTTGACCGCGATTTCGGACACCTGTTCCGGGTTATTTTCCATTGCGATTGCCATGATGCCGAAGAACTCGTTCAGCTTGTTTTCGCACACCCCGCCGGCCGTCCCGGCAGGGGTCGGCTCAAGCGGCATTGCGGGCTGGTCGACGGGAACGAGTTTGAAGGGGGCGTATTTCTTGAATGCCGCTTCGATACGGGCGACATGCGGATCGCTGGCGCGAAGATAGCCTTCGACATGCACTGCGCCCGTTCTGGTCGCGATGAGAATTTTCTTCGCATAGGGACTATCCTTGTCCTGCCCCTTCACATCCCAGCAAAGCAGGGCGGACATATTGCCGCTGTCACTTTCGTCTAGGCGAGATATTTGCTTGGTAGTGAAATTGACTTGGGTGGTGGTGGCGAAAGTGTCCGGGTTGTGTTCCGATGCGACCCAGTCCGCAATCGGTTTGTTCACGTCCGCGTCCGCGAGGTCGAGGAATTGGTCGATTGCTTCACAAATTTTGGCTTCGTTGGCGTCTACGGAAATCGGTTCCTGTTCCATTTTTGGCTCCTTTTCAGTCACTTTAAGAAGGTATTTCGGAAGTTTTTGCACCAGTTCAATGAAGTTCTTGACTGTGTGGTATTCTGCGGAGAAAAATCCCCATACGGACCTGCCGTCGCAGGTATACTGGGTCAGCTTGTAATGGTAGCCTTCCCAGTCAAGCGACATTTTCTTTATGCCGATAACCCGGTGTTCGGAATTGATGCGCTCGACCATGACATGCTGCGGGCGGTGCGTGCGCGTCAGTTCTTCATAGTCGGGGTTGTTGATTTCGAACCTGATGTTCTGGGCATTGCCGTTAAGATCTTGCTTGACGGCGTCGATAAATGCGGATGCGGCGAAATTGAGGTTGTGGATTTCCTTTTCGCCGGTAATGTGGTATGTTGCTGTGTTTTCGCTCATGCTTGAAATATAGCAAAATCAGCAATGTCTGATGTCGCCGGATAAGGTAGAAACGTTTCCCAACACGCTACCGCCGATGTCGACGTCGCCGGAGCCCGACTTTACCGAACCGTCCACGCGCTGCCCGATCTTGATGCTGCCGGAACCGCTTTCGACATCCCCGCCGACGTTCCCGTGTACGGTAACGCTACCGGAGCCGCTATGGATGGACTTCGAGTTCCCGGTCACTTCGACAGTGCCGGAACCGTTCTCGATGTCGCCCACGTCCCCGGTAATCTGGATTACGACCTTGCGGTCGGTTATCCCGACGTCCTTGCCGTCCACGAGGACTGTATTTCCGTTTACCACCACGTTCCGGCCGACGTAGGTCTGGCCGTTGATCGTGACGGTGGAAGAGTTGCCGATGCCCTTAATTGCGGCATGGATGATGTTTCCGATGATGCCCATAAATTACCAGTAACTCGGGGTGTTTTTCTTAACATAGTTCATATAGTCGTCTTCCGAAATCAGCGGCCAAGTCTGTGCGCACACGCTGATGAACTCAGTCAGTGGAAGGTTGTAATCCGACGAACGGAACACGAACTTGCTCTGATCGGCTTCGTTGAATGTACGCAAGATTTCCAGCTCGACATGCGCCTCGCCCTTTGTGGGAATGATTTTAAGCCGGGCGGAATCGCGGTAGGGCAACTTGCGGTATAGGCAAATTGTTCCGTCCTTGCCGTTGACCGCAAACGAATTGGCATCGCTAATTTTCGTCCCGACTTCCAGCGTCCCATGTAAAAGATACTTTGCAATAAGGCACGAGGCATAGTCCGTCGGGTAATTATGGCTGTCAAGCAGCTTCAACGCAGCATCGCGCAATGCCGAGTTCGATATGTCGCGGAACTGGTCAATGAATACATCGGTATCAAAGCCAAGCTCCTTTATTGTCTTATAGCAAATCGGGAAATGCTCCGGGAAATGTTCGCCCGGCCCGACATCCTCGCTGGCCGAGGAACTTCCTGCGGCATCGCTTGGAATTGGGGCCGGGGTCACATTGTTATCGGGTCCGCCGTCAGCGGGAAGTTCCGGCTGGGAGACATCCGCGGTTGCCTCCGTTGTTGCCGGCTCCGCCATTGCGTCAGGCACGGCTTCAGACACTCTCTTGCAAAGGTTCAGCTCGACCGTATCGCCTGGACCGAGGGGACGTCCCGGCGTGAGGATAATGTCTCTCGGGTCCGGCATGGGTATCTGGCATCCGTAGACAGGGACAATATGGGGGCCTCCGAGTTCCTCCTTCGACTTGTGGGGGATGACCGAAGGGTCGATAATGCCGCGGGCATACAGTTCCTCGAACTCGTCCACGGTACATTCGATGTCGCAGTTTTTCCACTTGAATTTCATGATTACCCCGCCTGCGGTGTAGGAGTGAGGACCATCTTCTGCATGTCCTTGTCCACGGTGATATGGAACTTGGTGTTGGCGTCCGCCCGCATGTCGATCTTGACGCTGTGGATGACATTGTTTTGGCGCATCCCGGTGAAGCTGTCCCAGCCGAGGGAGATAGTGAGGGTCGGGAACGCACGGCCAGTCTCGTAATTGACATGGCCCATCATGCAAAGGCCGCAGTCCATGCACCCGGACTGGTGCCAGTCGAGTTCATTGACGTAGAAACCGCCGTTGAAATACTTGTAGGTGAGTTCGGTCAGCGTGAAATCCAGGTTGATTTCCTTCGCGGCCTCTTCGAAGCCCATTCGTTCAAAATCAGTCATGGTTACTCCTTGCCTGTCTGCACAGGCTTAATATCAGCGCATTTTGCCTCCGGCATCTGGCCGAACGGCGTAGGTCCCGTTACGAGGGTGCTGGAGAATCCCAGGATGGACGGGAAGAACTCATGGTCGTCATCGTCCTCGATGATGTTCCTGCACGCCCTGATGGCCTGGCCCATCGACGAGTAGTGTTTCGCCGTTGCCGGGTTGTCGCTGCATTCGCAGAAGCGCTCATTCTGGAGCCATCCGCGGTTGAGCATCTTGCCCCGGCACTTCCACTGGATGAACACGAGAAAGCAGTCGAAGGTCATGCCCGGTTCCGGGAACTTGCGTTCCTCGTATGGGAGTGCCTTAGCCATTCTTGAGCTCCCTCAGCGCGGCTTCCACCGGCTGGATGTAGTAGAGCTCCTTGTTCGGGACGGCCACGTTGGTGTGTTCCTTGAAGTCGCACACCAGGCCGTCAATCGGGGCGACAATCTTTTCCTGGGTCCCGTCGACGCAGTAGATGGTGCCGAGCTCGGTGCCGGCCTTCACCGGTCTGGAAGCGATGTCGGTGGCGTCGGAAGTATATTCGATGAACCCGTACTTGCCGTAGTGGTAGATTTCCTGGCACATGGCGTTGGTGGTGAACGGGGTGGACTGCTTGAAGAAGTCCTCGTATTCCCAGAAATATTCCCCGCCACAGGTTTTTCTTTCGCCGTTGTAGTAGTTCGGGGTGATTGCACAGTTCTTTCGAATATGGCTAATCGCGTCAAGCAGCTTGTGGAGGAACTCGGTCTGCTTGCGGAGCAGGTCTGCCTGGCCCGGGCAGTCGCCCATGCCGCCGAGCTCGATGGTGAAGCCCACGCGGCCCTGCTCGATGGCATAGCGCTTGATCGTGTCGGTTGGACCGTTGCGGACCATGAAGTCAAGGCCCTGCTCGTGGCAGAACTTCACGTATGTCTTGGCATACGGGCCGTTGTCGATGAGGACGCAGTTGTGGCACAGCGGGGAGTTGTGGATGTCGATGACGATGTCCGCGCTGGAAATATGGCGCTTGACCGAGTCGATTGTACCCGTGAGTGTGCAGCGGACAGAGCCGGGCTCCGAGCGGAAGGCGCGGTTGAGGTTGCCCTTGGGGTCGCCGTGGATGCGTTCCGGCTTCTTCGGCGCTCCCGGTGCCGGAGGGACGAGGCCGTAGTCGTTGCGGTCCGGCTCTTCCGTGAACTCCCTGGTGCCGTGGATGAGGCCGTAGGGGTTCACGCCCGCCAGGATCTGCATGCGGCCGTGCATGTTCCCGCTTTCGTGGCGGTCCTTGAAAGTCCTGAACATGTCGAGCGATGCGAGGACGGCAAGCTGTTCCGGCCCGTGGACGCCGCTCACGACGAGCGTGGACGGGTAGTATTCGCCGGTCGGGGAATGGTAGTCGGGTTTGCCGAAAGAGTCGGAAATGTATGCGGGATAGGCGCCTGCCGGCAAAACCTTGATTTCGGGGGTCTGGATCATTCGTGGGCCTCCTTGAGCAGCTCCGATGCGTTTTCTTCCATGAATTTAGAGATTTGTTGGTAGCCGAGCGTCATGGCTTCAGCGGGAAACCCGCGGTACTTGACGCGGGCGGGATAAGCGGTGGTCGTCCCGTCGTCTTCCACCTGGAGGACGAGGGCGATGCCGAAGATGTGCAGGAACAGGTTCACGAAGCGGAGGAACCCGTATTTGCGGAATTCGTCCCAGGAAATCCTGCGCACGGTGTCGTTGGACTGTTCGCCGGTTGCCATATTATTTGCCCCATGCCCTTTTGAGAAGACGCCAGTAGGTCAGGTCGTCCGGGTTTCTAAATGCCCATTTCCATGCGGCCGCAATCGGGATGAAGATGCCGAAAATAAACCCAAATATCGCCAAAATCACTCCCAAGACGAGGCCGGCAAAAACGGTAATGACAAATATTATCGATCGGGCAGGATGCAGGTCAACCCATTCCACCTTGCCGACACGGGTCGCCACCTCGTTGCCGCATGTTCCCTTGACCACCGACGCGGATTTCGTCTTCGGGTTGAAAACGACGGCCCTCGGCCCGTCGCACTGCGGATCTTCCACGACTGTCTGGAAGCACTGGACGCTTGCCGGAAAGGTTCTTTTGTCGTTGGTCTTGACGATGTAGGCATTGTGTGACAGCAACGCCACGATGACGATTGTAGGGATGAGCACGATTGCCATGCGCAAGATTTGTTTCATATTTATCCTCATTGAAAATGCCGGTAATTCGACACGCCAAGCCGCCAGGATACGATCGCTCTCCAGGCCATTTTCGACTTCCCGTCACCTACTCCCTACCCGCTGGGCTGGATCCCTTTCGTCACACGCCCCCCGCTTGTCGGGACATTTCAGCAAGACTACACCTCGGGCCGTTGTCAGCCGCAGGACAGGTTCACCCCACTTAGTCACCCCGACCGCAACAGGCGCTCCCGTCAGGGCAGCTTTCGCAGTTCCGGTATCGGATCGGTTCGGTCTTTTGTCGGCATCCGCCGGGCGTCCCCGGGCGGTGCGGATTGGCATGCCGGATTACCGGCACAGCTAAAATATAGCAATTTTTATCTTGTCCGAGTCGCCTTCCTCGACTTTTTTCTTCTCACCATGTACGGGGTGAAGTAGGAGACCCTGCTGTTGCTTCGTATGTCCAGGCAATATCCGTTCTCCTCCGGCTGCACGGTGACCGCGATTACGTCCTCGTTGATGCGGTCCGAGTGCACGCGGAAGTCTATGCCGTTCGCCACGGAGGACGAGCCGTACCGGAGGCCGAGCATCTCCGCGCGGCGGTTCACCACGCCGGCCATCGCCAGCGGATAGTCGATGACATCCCTGACCGTCTGGGCATGCGGCGTCCGGGTTTGCAGTTCGAGCAGGGAACGGACACCCGGTACATTCGCCGGCCAGGACGACGGTTTCGCACCGTGACGCTCCTGGGTCTTCGAGCTGCAGAGGTCGAGCATGTCGATTTCGTCCTTGGTCTCGTCCCCGACGCATACCGCGTCGATGCCGATTGCCGGGAGCAGACGCCCGATAGACTCCCTCTGCGGTATCTTCATGCCCCCGCCCACGCGTTTCGACTTCGGTGTCGGTTTCGGTGTCGGTATATTTTCGCCGATTTCCTGCATTACGGCGTCAGCGACCTCCTGGCCCTGCATCTGGGCCAAATCATCGTGCGCCTGGATGACGAAGTTGTCCGCGTCGAACCGGTTCTGCTGCTTCGGGATCTCCCGGAACCCGAACGCGGCGAACGCCGCATACACGTCGCTCGCTGCCGGCAAGCGGAGTTCCTCGGTCTCCAGGGCGCCCTTCGCGGTGTCCGGGTAGAGGATTGTACCGTCGTCGAACCGGATGACCGTCCTGTCGGAATAGCCGAGCTCGGTCAGCCGCTTCTCCCCCTCGGTAGCCGGATGTTCGGACAGTGCGACATACGGGGCGTGGGTGTAGCCGGAAACGGGGCCGTCCTTGGCCGGGCAGATGAACGGGCACCCGTAGTGCAGGGTGCACCACTTGAATTCCGCCACCTGCATTTCGTCCTTGTTCATGTAGAAGGACGAAATCGTGTCGAGGTCGCTATAGACGAGCTCCGTGCCGCGGTCAAGATCGATCGTCCCCTCGTCCGCGCCGTAGTAGATGGCGCGTCCTCGCCAGGTGCCACGGCACATGGAGTGCTTTATCTCGTGCCTGAGCGTGTCAAGCGCGATGTCCACTGCATCTTCCGCATTGCCGTCAGAATGGAGGAACGCCACGTCCCGTATCGCGGCGTCGTTCAGGCTGAAACTCTTCACCGACTGGCATTCGAACATGCAGGTAATCTGTTTAAGCGTTTCCATCATCGTCTCGGGACTGCTTTCCGGCACCGCCTTCTTCAGTTCGTCCATCAGCATATCCCGGAGAGCCGGGTTGCTGTATGTCTCTACGGCATCGACCAGGCACTTGGTCTCGCACGGCGCCGGGAGGTCCTGTTCGGGATCCGCCTGCATGTCCACGCGGAGCAGGGTGTCCTTCTGCGCCGGCTGTATGGAGACGATGCGGTAGCCGCTGTCCGGGCAATCCGGCACCTCGACACCGTTAGTGCAGCGCCTTGCAGTCTCGTTGTAGGACGGGTGCAGCGCGATGAGCTTCCCGTTGACGAGCAGCATCGGGATGAACAGGTCCATCCCGGCGCGAAGGGCCGTGAACTGACCGGTGACGCGGTTCTTTATGACCGCCCGGTTGAACCCGCGCGGCAGGTACATCGCGTGATAGGTGTATTCCGGGGTATCAGGCTGGTGGTCCGGGTTGGCCCGGCCGTTGTCCTGCCTCTGGATATGCGCGGTGGAGCGCAGGTCGAATCTCGCCGACGAAATCCTGCGGATGGCATCGTCCTTGTATGCCTCGAACCCGGCGTCGTAATGCGGTTTCCAGAGCAGCTTGCCGGCGCTGTCGAGCGCGAGGACGTTGAACCGGAACTTCAGTTCCTCCTGCACGCACTCCGACATGATGTCATTCGGGAGGCTGACCGTGTCGAACCCTTCCGGGATGTAGTCCAGCGGGCTGGTCGTCCAGGAACTGTCCCCGATGCGGACGGTCCCGTATGTCCTGCCGGTCCTCGGGTCGGCGATGGACACGCCGCCCCTGCCCACCTTCGCGCCCTTCTCGAACACGCGGGAGCATACGGCGGCTTCCCGCTTGACCATGCGGTTGTGCAGGTTGATTTCGTCCACGATGGTGCGGAGGCGCTCGCGCTCGTCATGGACGGTGTAGGGAGGACACAGCTCGAAGAACGGGCCGCCGAGGAGCATGGAAAGTTCGACCTCGGAATACTTGTTGTCGCCCTTGCGCTCGTCCACGTTGTCGTGATGGTGGTTCCAGCGGTTGTTGACATGGACCAGGCGCCCGCCCGGGCCGATGTCTATGCCGAGCATGGATTCGCCGTAGAGCTCGTCCTCCTCGGTCATCGTTTCGAAACCCGGCAGGACTGCCAGGTATAGGCGGACGAAGTTGGTCACCCCGGTCATCTTCCCGTCGACCTTGGAAAGCGCCTGCGTCTTGTGGTAGCCGTTGAAGGTGCCCTCGTAACCGAGGTGGCACCAGTCGTGCGGCTTGGTATACTCGAAATACTTGTTGGCGGTCTCGAAGCAGTCCAGCTCGATAATCCTGTACCTGCGCGGGCCGTACTTCATGCGTCTCAGCCTGCGCTTCATCTTGCACCAGTCCGCGGTCACCTTGGTCCCGTAGACGGCTTCCAGGGAACGGTAGGTGGCCAGTTGGCCGTCCCTGTCGGCGAGGTGGCGGGTGTAGTCCTTGCAGTGCGCGATGGAGATGATGCGCAGGATGTCGTGGAACTGGGAAACGTCGTAGAGCTGCTCGTCGCCGGTGCCGAGCTCGAGTTCCCCGAAGGCGATGCGGGCCGCGCCAGGCGCGAAGCGGATCTTGCACTGGCCGTCGCGGAAGAACGTCGCGCGGAGGTCCATGTAGGCCGCGCGTGTCCATGACGAGATGCCGCGGTTTCGGGCGACCTCGGCATAGATTTCCTGGAGCCTCCCGGCGTTCGGGAGGCCCATGAGTACCTTCTTGGTGTAGCGGTAGGCGTCGCCCTCGCTACCGTATGTGTCCTGGGAACGGTTGTCCATTTACTTGCGGTCCGCGAATAAGATTGTCCAGATAATCGGGTGCTTGCGAATTGCGTCGTAGAAATGCGCACAGTGCTCGTAGTTCGAATACTTGTCGCCCGGGCGGTCCGGGCAGGTGGCAATCGTGACGAGACGGTGCAGGCTGACGTCATGCGTGCCATTCCCGGTAGTCATGGCATGGCCAAGCATGTTCATCATGCGCTTGGACATCGGGCGTATATGTAACACGAACCACGAAAATACGGCGGTAAAGATGCCGATAAAGGTAATGAAACCAATCAGAATATAGTACGGCTCCACAGTGGGTTCTCCTTTGCTATTTTGTTTCGGCGTTCCCTGGCACGATCCATGAGGAACTTGTCGGGCGGGTAGTCCGGGTCCAGGAAGTATGCCCTGCCCCGGCAGAACATGCAGCGTTCCCAGAGGTCGGGGCGGACCAGCCGCAATTTCTCGTAGGTTTCCTCGAGCATGGGGAAATCCTGGTGAGGCCTGCGCTTGATGAGCTCGTCCAGGTCCGGGATGATCGGCTGCGGCATGAAATCGCGGACGAACTCGTTCTCCGGCATACCCTCCTCGATGTGGAAGGTGTAGCTGCCGTCGCACGCGTCGATTACCTCGCCGTATGCGTGGCGCCGGAGGCGGAAGAATATCCTCCCGCCGACGCTCGTCGCAGCGAAGCTACCGGTTTTCGGTGAACTTGATTTCGTCGCCATATTCATCCTTGAGCAGGGCGAAAAGTCCGATTTTCGGATCGACGATGGAGTGGAACGAATACTCCGCCCGCTTGGACATCCCCGTGTCGAAGATGGCCAGGTGGTAGCGCGGCTTGTCCCCGTCGAAATACGCGGCGAGCTCGAGCGTCTCCATCCCGCCGATCTTGGACGGGGCGAGCGCGACCAGGTCGATGTGCCGCGCAAACTGCCTTGCCATCCCGAAACGGATGCGGGTGTCGTGCAGCGGCATGTTGACCTCGTTCTGGAAGTCCCCGAGCCAGTGCGGCTCGATTGTGACGTTCTTGCCCTCGTCCCTGGCCTTGCGCAGGCGGATGTAGCGGACAAGTCTGAGGTCCGCCGGGTGCAAAAGATCTTCGGAATCCATATTTCCTCCTTACCACCATTTCCCGGGAACTACCCCGGCCGTATCGACGAGGGACTTCATTTCTTCAGTCGTATCGGTGACCACGACGATGCTGCCGAACCCGTTCTGGAAGAACACCATGGCGGTTTCCTTGGACGGGTCCTTGTATTCCGGGTATTGGAGCTTGCCGTCCCCGACCCTGCCCTTCCAGCATTCGCTCGCGACGGCCTCTCCGGCAGTCTTGCACTTGGTTCGGCAGTAGGCGGAATCGTCAGAAACGTCTACGAACGTCGGGAAATATCTGCTTATCGTAATCATGTCAACCTCACGGATGCGCGAAATATAGCAATTTCCCTAGTTGTGGAACAGCAGGGCGAAGATGAACGGGTGCTTCCTTACCTGCCTGACGAACTTCGTCATCACCGGGTAATTGGCGTTGGCGTAGTTGCCGGTGTCGATTACCCAGTCGCCCTTCTTGATGTATAGCCGTTGGAACATGTCGCAGAACTCGCCACCGTCGATGGCGTTATCGACGATGCCTGCCTCCTCGCCCGCCTTGATGCGTTCCATGACTTCCTTTGCACCGCGCCACACGTCGATGCCGGTGGAAATCCACTGGACAAGGAAGCCGACCGTGACGAGTGCCGCGAGAACCCCGATGCCGCACAGCAGGGCGAATGTGATGGTATCGTCTGCCATGCTAGTTCTCCTCCGTCACCGGCTCGAATACGTGCGGGTCGGCGAGCTTTTCCGGGTTGAAATTCTTCCAGGCGTCGGAATTGTCGATCTTGTGTTCCGGGTTGCTGGCGAAGTCGCCCTTGTGGGTCTGTTCGGTAATGATTTTCACCCCGTCGGCAGATACCTGGGCTGCGATTGTCTTGGATTCGCCGGGTTCGGGGATGCCTGCTGACCTCTGGCGGGACATGAACCGGGCGCGGGACATGAACAGGGCGTCCACAATCGTGCCGAGGAGCGGGGTGGACTGGTATGCCTTGCGGACGTCGTCAAGGTCCTCGTAACGGATTCCCTTCTCGTCGAAGAGCGAGTTGATCGACGGGATGTAGGTGAGCGTCATCGCGCTATCTCCAGGAACCTTGAACGTGAAGTAGTCGTCGTTTGACGCAATGCCCGCGTCTGCGCCGATGTATGCGTTTCCGGCGATGCGGACGGTGGGCCCCACGATGGCACGGCCGCCAATTACGGCGCTGTTGCATACGTGCGCATCTGCCACATTGGCACAGTCGGTAACGACGCAGTTATGCTGCAAGAACGACCTGCCGCTGACGGTGCACTTTCCGCGGGCGCATGAATGGCCGTACATGCGGGCCTGGCCGCAGACAGTGGCGCGTTCGGTGACGTTGGCGAAGTCGGCCAGCCTTGCGAAACCGCCGATTTTCGCCTGGCCGGATGCCCTGGAGTAGCCGCACATGATTGAGTTGTTGGATACCCTGCAGGAACCGCCGGCGACCGCGTGGTCGTTAAGTGAAGCGGAGTCCTTCACCGTGGCGTATTCGTTGACAATCGCGTTGCCGCATACGCCGGCGTGGTCAGTGACGACGGCGAAACCGCATACGGTAGCATGGTCCGTGACAAATGCCTGCAAGTTGACGACTGCGAACCTGAACACCTGCGCATGGTCGGCAACAAGGGCGTCGTCCTTGACCACGGCATGGCCATAGACGCATGCGTCGTCGGCGACAAAGCACCTGCCTTCCTGGGAAAGGTTGTCCTCGCGTTCGATCCATCCGCCGACCGTGCCGGCCTTGATCTTGGGACGGTTGGACATTTCTTCGTGTTCGATGTCAACGAGGAGACGGATGCGGCGGACGGTGATGTCCCCGACCTTCTTGGTCTCGCCAGTAAATTCGTATTTCTTGGTCTGTGTAGTAGTTTCTTCTGCCATAATGTTTCCTTTGGTTAAAGATTGGGACGGACCTCTTCGGGCAGGTTATTCGCGACCGTCTTCACGTGGGCCAGCTTTTCCTGGATGAACGCGGCGACCGTGCTTGCCGGGAGGGGTTCCTGCGACCACCAGCGGTTGATGTCATCGAGCATGACAATCTCGGTGTTCGGGTCGTTCAGGACGCGGAATACGTGCTCGTGGGGATGGTACGTGCTGAAATACACCTTGCTCTCGAAACGCATGAGGAGCTGGGTATCGTTCGCGAAACGGACATCCTTCACCTTGACATACCACTCGACACCCGGGACTATCGTCTGGAGGGTGTCCACGTTCTCGTAGGTGTGCTCGTGGATGCGGAACCACTTGCCCTCGAAGCGTTCCTTCATTTCGTCAAGGTGTTCGCTGCAGCGCTCCTCGACGAGCGTGCTGCGCTTGTTGGAAAGGGTCTCGATGGTCTTCCCGAGCCACGCGATTTGTCCGTCGCGGTCGAGGCCTTCCGGCATCTGGATGGGAGTTTCCATTACGTCGTCTCCTTCTTCCTGGGCGTTCCCCAGCGTGTAATCACGTGGAGCATGTACATGCTGTCCGAGTTGGCACAGAAGAGGGCCACCGGGGAACTGATTGGGCTCTCGACATAGATATCGCACTTGCGGACCATCTTGATATACGGTGCGCGGATGGGTTCGCCGTGAGGGAACTTGGGAGGCATCTTGTAGGGGCAGTAGCCCGCGTCGGTGAGGACGCAGGGGATGAGCTCGTCGTCGCAGGGAATGGTATGGACGGTGGCGTCCGTGCCCTCGACTTCGGAGACGTGGTGCCAGTCGTAGGCCAGGATTGCTGGGGCTACGTGCTCCGCGAAATACTGGCGGCCCCACTGGCTGCTCTCGTAGTCGATTACGTGGCCGAGCTTGTTGTGCTTTACGAATTCAAGCGCCTGCGCGATTTCGTCCTCGGTAAGCGGCGTCTCGGGGACGGGGAAGTCCGCGAAGAAGGTTGCCGGTGCGGGAGGAAGTGTATTGTCTGGTGGTCTGTGCATGCCTGAAATATAGCAAAACTAGAAGCTGGTCTGCTGCGTCGCGGGGCGCAGGCCGTACCGGGTCGGGAAGGACAGCTTCTCCAGCCCGCCGGCATCGCGGATGTTCTCGCCGGCGGACGCGTCGATTACGTCCTGGGCGATCTTCTCCACGACGGAGGCCCCATTGAGACCGAGTTCGGTAAACCAGTCGACACGGCTAATGAGAATCGAGACCGCCATGCGGTAGTGCCATGTGTCCATGGTCTGCTTCATGCAGGCGACTGTCCCGGCGTCCACCCTGAACGCGTAGAACACGCGCCTGGAATTCTTGACGCGGTGGGAGGCCACGCCGGTACGGACGAACTCGTCGTAGGCGAACTTGATGCGCTTGCACTTCGTGAGGCTGATGCGGTAGTCCACCGCGCCCACGGTCTCCCCGTACAGTTCGGCCTCCCGCGCGTTATCCGCCCGGCAGGTCTTTACCAGGTTGATCGTGAACATGTTGCCGAGGTTGTCGCAGAGCACGGCCCGGTATTCAGTGTCTTGTAGTTCTTTTTCTTTCAACTGTTCCATGTTCAGCCTTCCCTCGGATCTTCCTTTTCCGCGGCATCGAGCGCTTCCACCGTAGCGGGAAGCGGTCGCGTATGGAAATACTTTATTTCCTGGGTTTCATACCGCTCGGTTTTGCGCTTGGTTTCCACGACGCAGCCGGCGCAGACCGTATATCTCAGCTTACCCAGGTCAGGATAGACCATGGCGGCAAGCTCGGAAATCCGCTGCCGGCACCTTTCATAGCTCCAGTCCGTCACGGAAACTTCCGTATTTTGATACGGGCCCCGGTTCGCGTAATGCAAATCGCACACGGTGATGGTGAATACCCTGCGCTTGTCGCCTACCATGACTAGCCTCCTACGAACCCGTCCATCGAGACGGGGATGTGGCCGCGGTAGCGCCGGAACTTGGCCAGGTACTTTTCCAGGTGGGCCTTCATCGGGCCGGTTGCTTCCCGGATGCGGCGTTCGATGTCCCGGCACTCCTCGCGGAATGCCTTGCGTTCGAGCTTGTGGTCGTTCATTTTGCGTCCTTCACGTCGATTGCGGTATAGCCCCATTGCTCCTGCATGAACTTCGCCATGGCCGGGCCGACGATGGGGCGGAACGGGACCTGACGGCGGGTGGCCTCCCGGATGCGGCGGGAGACCTCGACGAGTGTGTTCACGATGTTGGAAAAACGTTCATTCTTGAAAGCCATAGCAACTCCTTATTTTCCCGTTGGCATGTCGGGGGTTTCCCAGGCCGACCGCTGCCGGTCGATGATCCCGATGCCGTAAAGCGAAAAGTCCGATATTTCGTTCACGCCGTCGATTGGCTTCGCGTTGCCGGTGCCGAACGGGGCCGGCACGAGAGTTTTGTCATCCAGTCCTTTGCAGATGAATTTGCCGATATCCGTGGCTTTCTGGATACGCAGTTCCGACACCAGGCAATGGTCCTTGATGGACAGGTAGGCGAACCCCTGGATGTCATCCAGGTGAATTTCAGGCGCTTCCTCGGGTCGGCGCTCCCGTGGCATGCCGAGCCGGACGGGAACCGGCTGGCCGTTCAGCCCGTTCAAGGCTGTCTGGACTACTTCCTCGCTGTACTTGCGGTTGTTGCGGTTCACGACGTCAAGCGGCATTACGCACCGTGTATATACATTCACTTCTTCATTTTCGGAAGCCATCGTAACTCCTTTTCTCGTAAGGCATTAGCGGTTGTACCAGTGGACATACTTGTAGTCCCGGTTGATGATACCCTCCGTGATTTGGGAGGGCTGGACACGAAGCTCATCACGGTCTTCATGTTCTGTCTGGGAATTGCTGTAATAGCCGAAGCCATCGTAGTCCATGAAGCCACCGCTATTGCAGTCTTTGATGAATTCGTCGAGTTCTATCACCATGTCAATACCCTCGTTTCACCGGCGGGTAATCTTGTATTCGATGTGGACGAAACCATTCGCGTCCACTCGATAAAGTGTCAAGGTCTGGTCATCTTCCAGGTTTTCCATAGCCCCATGAAGTTTGGCCATAGCCTCCTCGCGGGTATCTATACGTTCCATATTTATGGTACTGGGCGGGAGATCGGCCGTAATTTGCCAATATGGTTTTGCCATGATAGTTTCCTTTATAGTGTCATAGCAAACTACAGGAGGTTGATGTAGTCGATGCAGAGGGTCTCGTTGCCGGTCGGGCGATCGAAACGCGTCTCGCCCGGTCGCGGTGGCTGTCTGGCCGTGATTACGGTAATCTTGCGCTTGATGGCCAGTTCGCGAAGTTTTTCAAACTGTGTGTTCGGCATGTTCCCTCCTAGCTGTTGTGGATATATTCGAGCTCGTCCGCGACGTCGCGCATGCTGTTCGCGGCCATCCAGACCTTGCGGTTGTCGATGAAGTCCCTGACCTTCTGGTAAGAATTGTAGGCCTTCCTGGAGAAATGAAGGTCGCCGTCGGCGCACTTCAGGTACATCGTGTCGCTGTCCGGCTTCTCGCCCGTAAGATTCTTGACCACGTCGTAGCGCTCCTTGACGGCGAGGCGGGGCCTTTCCGCCGTCGCGACCGTGTCATAGACCTCGCGCATCATGGGGATGCTCGCCAAGTCATGCACACAGAACGGGAACACGTCGACGTCGTAGGCGTAGATGTTGTCGTTCTTGGCGCGGAGGGTCTCCCACATCATCTCCGCGTATTTGCGGTAGGGATGTTCCACGCCGGAGATGACGCCGGAAATCGTCTGGTCGAACGCCCCGAGCGGCATGCGGTTGAGCGCATGGACCATTGCGAGGCAGATTGTGAAGAAGTCGAGGACGGCATGGGCCTTCACCCTGTCGTCCGGCGCCTGGACGTCGCCGAAACGGTCGTCGATGCGGGCGTGGGCGTTCTTGACGTTGCTCTCGTCATTGAGACGGGCGAGACTGTCGATGAAGACGCCAATCTTGGTGAAGTCTTCGAGCGTCTCGGGGATCTGGATAGTCTTGGTTACGGATTTCATGGGGGCTCCTTACGACTTACCAACCGCCTGCTCGGCTTCCTTGACAGCCTTGTCGAACACGTCGCAGACCATGCGGTATTCGTCGCCTTTCATCTCTTGGGTCAGGCATTGGTGCTCGCCAATATCGCAGGCGCAGCGGTTGGTGACGAGGACGAGAACGCTCCCATGCAAGTCGAGGGAGTAGCCCATGCCGTTCTTGAACGGCATGCAGCGTTGGTTGTTGAGATACTTGAGGACGGCCGCGGCATGCGCCTTGGAACGCAGGTTCTTGATGATGCGGTAGTTGTACCGGTCATACTTCTTGTTGAGTTCGAGTTTCGTTACACTATCTGGCATGATGGTTACCTCTGCATGAAATATAGCAATATAGGGTTGCGTCAGTAGCTTGGTTCACTTGGGGAACTTTAAGACTTTTGTAATCTTCTTGTTGATCGCCACGAACCTGTGCGGATAATACCAGCTCACGGCGTCTATGGGCTGGATGCCGAACACGACATACGGCTTTTCCTTGGCAAGTTTCTCACGTCGTTCCTCGTCATGTTCGCATGAAAATACACGGGACGTGATGTCGTCAAGCATACGCCACGGGTCGCTGCCCTGCAAGGCATAGCCGACGGTGTACTCAAACTTGACAATGTCGTGCTTCTTCGTGACTTCGTTGTAGTAGAGGACATTCTTCTTGCGATACTCGACCACGGCGTATTCGGCCTTGGCGAGCACGCCGATACGGGCTTTCCCGTCCTTGCCCTTGACGAGGACATAGACGGAATCAAGTCGGGCTTTCGCCGCGAGCGCCGCGAACTCTTCCATTTCGTGCAGGGTGCCCTTTAAGATTTTGCAAAGGGCGGTCCACTGCTTTTCAGTAATTGCTTTGGTCCAAATACGCATAAATCCTCCGTCAAACCTTACACGAACTGAATTTCCAGACGCTTGCCCATACATTCTGCGATGCGCTTTAGCATCTTAACGCTTAAATTTGCCTTGCGACTTTCAAGCCGCTGATACGCCTGTTTTGTCATGCCCATTTTATGGGCTATAGTTGCTTGGGGGACTTTTCCGCGGGCAACTGCCACCTGCAATGCCACAGCAAGTACGGGATCTACTTCTATACGGTATAAACCCTTGCGTTCGTTTGCTTTCGTCTTGCTGACGGGCAGCGGTTTGCCGTCAAAGACGTATTCAAGGGTAAGCTCCATAGCCTCCCGGGCTTCCTTAAGCGCCTCTTCGAGAGTGTCTCCCTGCGTAAAGCACCCGTCAATATCAGGGAACGATACTGAATAGCCGCCGTCCTTTTCCTTGGTTAGTTTCGCAGTATAGTTCATGCCGCCTCCGTTGGGTTGGCTGATTGGTTTGCTCAAAGAAATATAGCAAAAACTGTCCACGGCCATGCCGGAAACTATAAACTACAACCATAAAGGAGAACGCCATGTCCCAGCCCATCTATGCAGCATTTACCGGCAACACGCTGAAAATCCTCCCCCTGTCTCCCTACCGCGACATAATCCCGGAAGGGACCGTAATCAACGGGTTCCCGGACGGCATCCGCGGCAGCGTCGGGGTGAAGCTCGTGAAGATCGAGGACGGCGTGTTCGAGCGGGTATTCTTTGACCTGGACGGGACGAAGAACACGGAATACTACCCGGTCAAGGTGACTACCGCCGATATAGGCGACGGGCACCCCCTGATCATCAGGGAGCACCTCACCAACGACGAGAGCTGCCTCTGGCTCAACGACCTGCTGGACGGCCCGGAGAAATATCTCCGCGGCGAGTTCGAGAAGACCAGGCGGAACGAGCCGTCCAGGTTCGTGTTCATGCGCAAGTACGAATACCCGGACGACATGTACGAAATCCACAACCCGGAAACGAAGAAGTGCAACGTGATCGACGTGTCCTCCGGGCAGCTCATGTTCCCGGAATGGTGCGACTCGGTCGAGTTCAGGGACGGGAAGTGGTCCTGGTCGAATACGCCCAGGCTCGAGGGCATCGACGCGCTCGCGCAGGCCTTCACCGAAGCCGCCCAGACACGCTTCGTCACCGAGGACGACCTCAAAAAGTATGTCAGCGATGAGGACATCGACAAGTATGCAAACGAAGTCGAGATGAAAAAGTTGCACGAGAAGGCGCCCGAGAAGAAGTCCGGCCTGGTCCTCGTCCCGGCGGACCTGGTGGCGATTGTCGCAAGGCGCATGCAGGCGGCCGCAGAATACGACGGTCTCAACTACGTCATCGACCCGGACGGCCTCGAGCTCCACCTCGACAACGGCTACATGACCGGGAAGCTCTCCTACGACACCCACAGGGAGGCGCTTGTCTCCCCGACCACAGGCGGGACCTACCCGCTCGACGACAACACCGACCTCGACTGGATTACCAAGAAAATCCTCGACGACATAGACCCGGAACGCTTCGAGGAGAAGATCGTCGGGAAGTACGACGAGGGTTGACTACTGTTAAATAAATTTTACACGCTTTTTAACAATTTTCCACACTTTTGCATAAAACTGTTGTGTTTGCAATCGTGTGAAAAATAATGTATATTATAAACTGAAAATAGCAAGCGAGTTCTTGGCCGTCCTTGGTTGCATATTGGGATTTTAAATGCTCGATGGATGCTGACGGCCAAAATAAGCGTTCATCGGGCATTTGCTATATAGATTATGGAACAGCAGTGCGGAAGGAAGATATGCTTGAAGCCAAGCAAGGCACAGGTACGGACGATGTACCGTATGTGTGCTGTTTCCCGCCGTGCATACAACTGGAAACTTGCGGAACAGAACAAGGCTTACGAGGAAGCTAAGGCCAATACACCGGAAGGCGAGAAGGTCAAGTGTACCCTCGGTACACCGAGGGACTGGCACAAGGAATGGTGCGTTTACAAGAAGCTGCCTGACAACAAGTGGATGACCGAAGTCTCCAAGTTCTGCGGTCAGGAAGCACTTATCGACCTCGGTTCCGCATGGAAGCGGTTCTTCAAGGGACTGGCAAAGCACCCACGCTTCCACCTCTATAACCAGGACAATTCGTTCCGCTGCTCCGGTGGTGTATTCATCGGTCGTGATTTTGTCCAGATACCTACCCTCGGTAGAATCAAGCTCCGTGAGAAGGACTACATCAAGATACCGAAGGACTCCGAGAAGATACCGCTCGCTATGGCGACCGTATCGGTGGATGCCGCTGGCAAGTGGTATGTTTCCTTCGCCTATGTAGCTGACATCGTTCCAGTCCACGAATCCATCTCCTCGTTCGAGGAACAGGACATCGTAGGCGTCGATTTCGGCGTCAAGGACCTGGCAATCACAAGCGACGGCATCGTCTATGCCAACCCGAAAGCCTACCGTCACGCAAAGGCTAGACTCCGTAGATTCCAGCGAGCATTATCACGCAAGAAGAAACACTCCAAGAACCGTGAGCGGTGTCGCAAATTGTTGGCTAGAATCCACCGCAGGATAACCAACATCCGTGTAAATGCTGCTCATCAGTTCACTGCCGACATTACAAAGCATACGAAGCCGAAGGCCATCGTCATCGAAGACCTGAAACCGAAGAACATGTCCAAGAACCACAAGCTGGCTTCCGCTATATTGGATGCCAACTTCGGACGGATGAGACAGTTCCTGGAATACAAGTGTGCATGGCTAGGCATACTGTTGTTCTTCGCACCGCAGTTCTACGCTTCTAGCCGTTATTGCTCTCATTGCGGGCAATACTACAACAAGGATTTGACCCTGGATGACAGGGAATGGGTATGCCCGGTATGCGGGCATCACCACGACAGAGATTACAATGCAGCCAGGAACTTGCAGTTCTATGGCCTGTGGCTACTAAACCTAGTAGTCCCAACTGAAACCAATGCGGTGAGATACACCGTAAGTGGAGAAACTCCCACGAATGCTTGCCCCCACGGCGACATACAATGTGTCACCTATCGGGAAGGTATGGTTTACACCAGCCCCAAAGACATGAGGTTGCAGTTCTTTGAAACACAGGAACAGTGCATGGCGATGAAGCAAGAAATCACTAATACATATTTAATTGGTAAAAATGTGTAGAAATGATTTATCGGAAGGAAGTTCTCCTTCCGCGAGGACGGATATAAACTATCAGTCGAAAACAAGGAAACCGGCGACAACTACTCATCGACAGTCCTGGAATACGACCCGGAGGCCAAGGAGCTGAAAGGGAAGGACGGGGGCGCATCGTTCAGGCTGGACGACGGCACCAACATCAGGAAGCTGGCGAGCGAGATTTTCAACCGGACGGAGACGATGGACCTATGAGCAAACAGCTCGACAAGATTTACGAGAACTTCCTCGAAGGCACCTGCAAGAAGTACGGCGTGCCCGCCGAGGCAGAGAGCCTCCTGAAGGAAGGCTTCGCCAGGTATTCCGCCATGTGCGAGGCCGAGGAGGCAGAAGTCGAGAAGTACCGCAAGAAGCCGGTGCCCGTCGACGCGATCGAGTGGACCGGCGACAACTTCGACGACATCAAGGACTTCGCCGGCGACAAGGTGAAGATGAAAAACGGCGAGCTCATCGTCGTCACCCCGGAAGACGGGAAGAAGACCAAGGCCGAGCACGTCGCGACCAAGGGCGACTACGTCATAAGGGGCGTCAAGGGCGAGTTCTACTTCTGCAAGCCCGACATCTTCAAGAAGACATACACCCCCGCATAAGGAGAGACAATGAACTTACTGACCGGGAAATACCAGGTATTCGTCGAGCAGGTCTGCGACCGCTTCAGGCTCGACCCCAAGTGCAGGGAAGAACTCGTCGCGGGCCTCGAAAAGTACGACAGGGCCATGTGCGAGGCCGAGGGAAGGCTCCTCCCCCGCGAGTGGCTCATCAGGAACATCAGGAACGGCGAACACCTCACCGAGAACGGCAACTGGGGCGTCAACGTCCCCGCAAAGCGCTTCCCGTCCCACGACAGCGCATACGGCGCATACCGCGAACTCTTCGGGGAAGGCGGGGAAGGATGGGACAAGGGCTACCGCATCGAGGAGGCCCCGGAATACCGCTACGAGAGCGACTCCCACATAGGCGAACTCGTCAAGAAGGCCAGGGAGCTCGGCGGACGGATGGACGAGGGCAACTGGGCGGAAATCGACAGGGACGACGCGGAATGGATCGCCCACGACCTCGCGGAAAACTGCGCCGACATGGAAAGGCGCCTGACGACCGGGACCAGGGACACCGGCTTCGACGACGCGGTCGGTGCGCTCGAGCGTTCCATCGCGAAGGCGGAGAAGATCCTCTCCCGCAGGGATGCCCGGGAGAAGAACCCATACGCCCGATATGAAATCGTAGGGAAGCGGTAAGCAAGGCCGCATTGACTACCCTTGACGCATAATTTTTATTTTTTATATTTTTATCCAGACCGCCTAGTTTGGGCGGCCGTAACAAAGGATAAAAATAATGAATTCACCAACATTCGACATTGTTATGCTTATCGTCAACATCGTGATTGCGATATCAACGGCCGCAACCGCAGCATTAGTTATCATTAAAATGATAGCCGACCGTCGTGAAAAACTTGACAAATATGAACGTGCTGTTACCGAAGGGTATGTATATGATAGCGGTGTTAAGACATTTGCGGGCATGTGTCATCACTTCATATTATTTTCCATTACGAGACACACTGATGGGAAAAGTTACGAATATGGGTTCCATAAAGTAGTCCGCGATTACAATATTAGTAACCCCAAAGAATTTCTTAAATTTGTGGTCAACCATCAAGCGGAAACTGACGATCCATTCACATTTGACCAAGCGAAGCATCTGTTGAAGCTGAAATAACAAACAGATATCGACTGTTTCGAAGACGACCAATGTTGGCCGTCTTTTTTGCGTAAGGATGTACCCATCCAAAGTGCTACGGGACCGATCTAGCGACCTAAAGTATCCTCCGATCCGTATGAAACTATAAACTATTGAATGTTCGCTAACAATCTGTAATGAGGTGTCCTTTGGCAGAGCCTTTAATGCGATGGGATTTAATCAACGCCTATATCAAGAAATATGGGTTCAAATCGTTCCTTGAAATCGGTCACGACCAGGGCATTGCGTTTAACCGAGTTGAAATTGACCTGAAAGAGTCGGTGGACCCGGATGAGGCAACTCACCCGACTTATGTGATGTCCAGCGATGATTTCTTTGAAAAGTATTCTACCAAATACGACATCATTTTTATTGACGGCTTGCACGAACATGCACAAGTTGACCGCGACATAAAAAATGCGTTGGTACATTTGAATAAGGGTGGCGTTATAGTTATGCACGACTGTCATCCAATTTCGGAGGAATGCCAACGGCATACTTTCGTATATCCCGGAGGTGAATGGACCGGTGATTGCTGGAAAGCCTATGTTAAAAACCGTGCTTCACTCCCGTATGATATGTATGTATGGGACCATGACTGGGGGTGCGGTGTCATAAATACTAATATGCAACGCAGTTCCGAATTACCACAATTACCAACAATTATGGCAGACATGGAATATGCGGATTTCGTTGCACATCCAGAATGGATGAACTTTGTTACCGAATTGCCAATGTAATATAAACCCTGATGCCACATTTGGGGTCTTTTGTTGCGTTCTGAATGACTAGATCTATAAACTGATAATTATGAGCGTAGTTATAAGTTTGACAAGCCACACCAAGGAACGGCTGAAAGATGTCGGCCAATATTTGTTTGCGAGCGTGTTCCGGTATAAGTTGAAGGGTGTTCATGTAGTTTTGACCCTTTACAAGGACGATGTGCCGAACATGCCGGAAGACCTTAAAACGATGGTCAAGATGGGGTTGGTGGAGCTTATCGTAGCCAATCAGAATTTGCGATGCCACTTAAAATACTTCTACGCGATGAAGAAATATCGTGATGTTCCAATCATCACGATTGATGATGATTCGGTCTATCCTCCGCAAATGGTTCCCGATTTACTTGCTGCTATGGAGAAATACCCTGGTTGTATCATCGGGCGAAGCGGGTGCCTACTGGATGTAAACAAGACCTACATCCAGAACTTTTGCATCAACTCCGGGGTTGACAATATCAGCAAATGGAATGGTCACGCGGACGAACCCCGTATGGATTTGAATGTGGAAGGATATGGTGGCATCTTGTACCCGCCGGACATCTTGAAGGTTTCAGACGATTACATACCGGAAATTCTTGAAACCCCGCGTGCAGATGACATCTACCTGATGGTCATTGAGAACCGGTTGAAGATAAAGAGGGTTGTGCCTTATTACCCATATCCTAAACTACTCGTATGCACGAAAGGCTTTGATGCAATCTCAACCAAGCGGGACAATGTTCAAATGATTGATTCGGTTGTTCAACAATTTAAAGGAGATTTAGTCAGCAATCCATAAGCGAGTGTCAGATGAATTTAAATGATTTAACTTTATTAACGGTATCATTTAACAACAATTTGCTAACCGGAATGATGATTAAATCGTTCTTTAAGCAAGTGGGTTTAGTTAAGGTCGTCATTGTAGATAACGGCACCAGCATTGCCATTGGTGACTCTTTTAAACGGGTTTTCACTGTTGTAGATAATATGCACCAGAAAATTACTGGCGATTATCGGCAATGTTCAAAAAATCATTGTTCAACCATTGATTATGCACTGAAACATTTAATAATGACCGACTGGGTTTTGCTAGTCGACAATGACATATTGTTTAAGCCACAAACAAAGGAATACTTAAAACTGTTTGATTGTGCAAAATATGATTGCGCCGGGGAAATTGGTTGGGATGACGCTCCGCCGGCCAGGTTATTCCCGTATTTTTGCTTAATCAATGTTCGTAAATTTAATGACGCCAAGTTGTCGTATTTCGATGATAATAGATGTATTGGTCCCGGAAGCAAAGAGGATGGTCCAAGAGGGGTAAATACTTCTTGCTGGTATAAAGATACAGGATGCTCATTTTATGAAGATATTAAAGATAGCTGGGCAATAAACGAAATCAAATTGACTTCATACATTGCACACATGAAATGCACCGGCGAAGGAAATAGAGATATAGCAGGGTTTTTAAAACAAAATCAAATGCTATGGAAATGAGTATATACTCTGTGACGGTAATTTAGATTCAAAGGAGTGTCATGTCTAACACCAATGCCATCATATCCCTCACATCATGGAAAGCTCGCATTACAACAGTAGGGCTTACCCTATTCAGCCTATTAAAATGCTGTCCAGGATTTCGTATTGTATTATGCTTATCAACTGAGGAGTTTCCCGGGAAAGAAGCCGAATTACCTAACGATTTGCGGACAATGCTCAGTGCCGGCCTGTTTGAAATTTTATGGACTGGCAAAAACATTAAATCATTTAAAAAATGGATATTTACTGCACAGCGTTATCCAACTATTCCCATCATCAGCGCCGATGATGATTGTATTTACCAACGCAACTACGCGAATGAATTGTATCAGGCTTGGATAAAAAACCCCTTATGTTGCTATACTATACATAAATGCCCGGTATCGGGATTTCAGCATGGACCAGCTACATTATATCCACCTGGCGTCGCATCCAACTTTATGATTGAGCATTTAACCGCAAATGTCTTAAGCACTGCACACGATGATGTGTTTTATGGTATGTGTTTAAATAAACTAAACATACCAATAATTGAAATCAGTAAAACTGTGCCGTATGTATTTCATGACACCACCGATGCGTTGAGCGATGGGATAACCATGAATTTATTTAAATCCATGGAAATCATTTCGCGTGAAATATAGCGCCACCTACCGACCCGCACACTTCCACCCACGCCGCGGGAATGGCCTTCCTGTACCTAACGCACCGTTTCCGCCTGCCCATGACGACGTCCGGCTCCAGTGCATCCCGGTCCAGCAGGTCCCGTCTGACGCGCAGCAGGACTTCCCCTACATAGATCCGCGGAGTAGGCGCCAGGAATACGCAGGGATAGATTTCCCTGGCCTCCCTCGGCCGGCGCAGGTTGAACTCCTCGTAGTGGTCCCGGTAGCACTTTCCGATGCCCGGGACCAGGCCGTCCCGCAGGATCCCCGGCAGGTTCTCCTTACATGTCCCGTGGTAGTAGTATCTATTTCGCGACATCTTCGGTGGTCCTGCGTGCCCTCTCCTCGAACTCCACGTTAGGGTCGAACGCGGGATAGTTGCCGATTTCCGCGTCGGGGACTTTCTGCCTGAACGTGAGCCGGGCATACTGCCGGCAGGCCGGACAGTAGTCGTTTACCCACGACATGAGGCTGTCGTAGGCTATCAGCTTCTTGCACTTTCCGCACCTGTATAGACGGTTCCACAGCATGGGCGCCTCCTGTTCAGTCCACCGGGTCGAGGTCGCTGGCCCAGCACCCGAGGGCGTCGATGATTTTCCGCCCCTTGAAGCAGACCTTGACCTCGTACATCTCGTTTCCGGGGATATACCACTTGATTTCGTCCCCGTCCATCCGGTTCACCAGCATAGTCGAGCCGATACCCTTGGTAGCCAGTGCCTTTTTGAGCAGCAGAAGCGCGTTGCGGAGGGCGTTCTGGACGGCGATATATTTTCCATTCATTATCGGGCCGAGCGCGCCTGAACGAATGCTGCCGAGCGTGCCGTCGTTGTCCCTGGGGCCGACAGCCTTGACTAGATCGTCGTCGGCCTTCTTGTAGACCGCGTATTCCTCCGGGCAGGCCTTGGCGAGGACGCTTTCCGGGACTGAGTAGTATTTGGGGATTTCCTGTGGCATGTCAAGTCCTTTACATGTTTGCTTCGATTATGCCGAGAACGCTGCAGATGAATACTGCGGCAACGAACCATACGATAACCCGTCCGAGCATGTCCAGCCCGGAAAAATACTTATCAAGCCAATCAGTCTTTCTCACGTGGCGGCTCCCACTTGCAGATGTAGTAGTTGTATGCAGCGTCCAGGTTCTCGACGAGCAGGTGCCTGGGGTTCGGTACGGCGATGTCGTAGAACTTGCCCTTCTCCGCGTCGTAGCAGGAAACCGACACGCCGTCCACGCCGAACGAGCTGTCCATCAGCGGCAGCCCGTCCTTGACATAGTGTTCGAGGAGCTTGCCGAGCGGGTACACGCTGAGCCACCCGCCGGTGAAGTATGACAGGCGCTTGTAGTTGACGAGGATTGCGAGCCGGATCAGGTCGGTCGGGGACAGCTTCCCCTGCTTCCTGCCGGACACGGTGGCAATTCTTTGCCCGTCGCGGCAGAGGGTGAACGAGACGGTGTAGAACGACGGTGTGTGGACTTCCCGTTTGAGCGCTTCCACGACGCTGTCGTCAATCGGGGACGGGACGAACTTCCCGTCGTCCGCCTTCTGTAAGAGAATTACGCCGTCGACGAATGCCGTTTCCAGGCTAAACGCCTTGATGTCGGTACCGTCCGACACAATCAGGACGGGATGGCCATACGGGTCGGGCACCATGTCATGGACTGTCCCGGTGAATGTGGAATAGTCGATGCCGACACGGTACTTGACCGTGACCGTGTCGCCCACGCCTATTTTCGGAAGATCTTTTGCCGTGTTCATTTCATTCCTTTCAGTCGAGACTGCGGAAGTAGTATTTGTAGGCCGCGTCGAGGTCCTTGATGCCGAGCTGTTCAAGCGACGGGACGGGGATTTCGTAGAACTCGCCTGTCCTGGCGTCGTAGCCGGAAATCGAGATGCCGTCAACGGTGAATCGTGCGTACTTGTCGTAGAAGTCCCCGTCGAGGTAGAAACAGAGGATGCTGTCGAGCCTGCCCAGCCATTCGCCGTCGTAGCAGGAAAGCTCCTTGTAGTGTTCCAGGATGGCGAGCTTGATGAGCTCGTCCGGGGACGGCTGCCCCGGTCGCTTGCCGGACACTGTAATGCGGTCGGCATCGCGCTGGTCAACGCTGAAAGTGACCGTATAGAAGGACTGCGGCGGGGCCTTCTTCTTGAGCATGTCCACGAACTCGGTGGAGAGCTTGTAGACGGAGCCTGCCGGTTCAGTTTCCTTGAATTTCCGCGCCTTGGCCTTCTTCGGGCTTTCGTAGCACGGGACAGGTTCTTCGATGACGCCGAACGCGGCATACTTGCCGAGGTCATAGACCCGGTATTTCGGTCCGCCGAGGGCGACGCGGCAGAACGTGGAGCCGTTGGCGTCCCACGAGGCGTCCGCCGTGCCGACGAACACCGGTTCGCCTTTCGGGGTCGGATCAAACAGCTTGAACGAGCTCCGTTCAAACAGTGCGATGCGGTCGCCATGTTTCGGCCGGTAATTTCTTTCTGTAAGTTTCAGTTTTTGTTTCTTCATGGTTTCTACAGCTTTTGTGTCGGGAATTTCCCGGGGAACAGTCTATACTTGATATAACCCGCCAAGAACGGCTCGTTGTCTATACGTTCAAAAATCTCGGCAACGTGGTATACGTCGCACTCCTCAATTTTGCGCGACAGGCCTTCGAGGTGCGGTTTATCGCCGGAAACCTTAAAATCGGGAAGTCCGAACACCCTGATATATACGTTATTTCCGGGAATCGGAATTTCCGTAACGCTATCGCTGTCGCTGTCGGACCATACGCTGATATAAGAATTTCCCGTAGCGCAATGGCACCTGACACGGTTGCATTTTTTCAAGTCGATGACCACAATATCCGTGGCCTGCTGCGTATACAGTTTCACCGTAATCATAGTTTCTCCATTTAGGGTTAGTTCATCCCTTCTGGCGCCCCGTTCAACCCAAGGGCCTGTTTCAGCCTGAGAATTTCGGCGTCTTTACTAGCAATAAGAGAGTCTACATCTTCTTTGCTGTAAAACTTCTCATCTTCGCTTACGCTGCTATACTCGATTCCGACGATAGCCACGGTTTCGCTCGAATCATCAATCTGCCCGATTTCAAACGAGTATTCACGCAAACCGTACTTGTTCGTCGTTTTAGACTTTTTCATTGGCCTAATCCCTCTTAGAGCCCCCTTCGGACGCCCCGGTCAACCGTCGATGCCGTAGGTTTTCTTGAGGCCATCCAGCTGGGCTGCGGTTTGCTTGTATACCTTTACCATGTCGAGGGCGTAGAGGATATGGTTGGCAATTCCCTTCAGTGTGTGTATCGGGCCCCAGGAGGTGGCTTCGCCGCTGAAATAGTCGAGGATTCCCCATGACGGGGTTTTCTCCGTTTCCCCGTCTTCATCGCGGTGGTTGGCGAATTGCATGGCGAGCACGATCCCGTCGAAGTCGTCTCGGGCTTCGTTGTACGACATGCTGAAATCGATTCGCATGTCTTCGAAATCGGTCGATACATAACCTTCGACGGTAATCGGGTTTGCTACGTTCAGTCGCACGGACTTGTTTTCTACGGTAAATCGGGACTTGTCACATACCAGCGGGGCAAGGAGGTCGATTACGTCACCTTTATTGTTATCAGCATCGAGGATAGCCTGTTTTGTTGTATAATTGCTCATTTGAGTGTCCTTTTGTTATATATTTGTTCTATGTATTGTTCTTTTGATGAAATATAGCAAAAACCCGCTACTACACGAGCGCCTGCAACGCCTTCGCAACGCACCATGTGAACAGCAGCATCATGGTGAAGTCATAGACGGCCAGGACCATTGCGATGCGGGTCCCCTTCGCGTAAGCGATTACGGAGGCAAGGGTTTCCACGGCGCTCGCGAGGACCATCATGGCCGCGACTACGATGCTGGCGGGTTCCCCGATGAACAGCCCGGAGACAGCCAGGAGGGCGATTGCGGTACGTATGCCAAGCGCGATACCGAACGCCAGGTCGAAGTTCTCGGGAGAAACGCGTGCCGGGTCTTCCGGCTCCTTCTCCTCGTTTGCCCGTTTCATGCTGCGGTAACTGGCGATATCCCTGACGATCCTGGCAGCTTCGTAAACGATTGTGATGATGAACAGGTAGATAAGCATTGTCGCTCCTTTTGTTGAAATATAGCAAACCGGCTAACGGATCCTCACCGGGCCCGTCGGGCGCAGTTCATAGCGGCGCCCGAGCTTCCACGTATGGCAGAATACGTCCCGCCCTTGGATATACTTCTCGTACTGGTCGCGATGGCACACGGGGCACACTGTCCCTTCCGAGTAGTCCTTCACGCGTCCGTCGCAGTCCTCCGCGGCGCACTTGTATAGCCGCAGCCCCCGCACGACAAGCAGGCCCTGGTCGAGTGCGCAATCCGGGCATATAGTCCCGATCTTGTAGTCGGGAACCTCTCCCGGGCAAATGCCGCCAAAATTGACACATCTGGGCATATAGGCGCTCCTTTCCGGCTACTGCACGAGCGCCTGCAGGTCGTTCAACTGGATATACACATGCTTGTCTCGCTGGATCTCGTCGAGGGTCGCGTATGCGTCCTTGACGTAGAACTCCAGCATGCGGAAGCGCCGGTCGTAAATCATGCCGGTAATGGTGTCCACGCAGGCGAATGCCGGGTCGAACGGCTGTCCCTCGACCTTCTTCGAGATTTCCTTCCTCGCGCGGACGGCGTAGGCCATCTGGTGTGCCGCCTGGCGCATCTTGGTCAGGGTCTCCTTGTCCAGTCGGTCGGCGAACGCGTGCGACCACTTGAACGCGATGTCGCTCGTCTCGGCATAGATGGGGTTCACCTCGATGCCGGTCTTTTTGAGAAACTCGGCGACAGTCTTACGCATTTCAGTCTGGTTAGTCATTCCCGGCCTCCTTTTCTTCTTCCTTGTAGCCCTCGATGCCGATCTGGGTGCCGATGTTCCTCACCGCGGCGTCGAACTGCTTCTTCATCTCCGCGTCGGAGAGGACGTACAGCCACTGCTTCTGGTCAGGGTCCTTGCCGGTAAGCAGCAGGGTGGCGTTATCGAAGTAGCAGGACTTGAACGTGGCGAAATTGTAGGACCGGGACAGTGAAGTCCTTTCGGCGGGCTTGACTTCGAAGCCGGGGCCGGACACGGAAATCGTCAGCCTGTTGTAGATGCCGTCACGGGCCTCGACATGGGCCGCCTTGAAGTAGGTGAACTTGTCGGCGCCTTCCTTGAAGCACAGGTTCTTGCCGACCAGCTCGGCTTCCGCCAGCGGCTGTATCAGCTTGACCGTCTCCGCATAGATCTGTTCCTTGGTCTTGGGTATGGCCGGCGCGGTCTCGGGCGCCTCGAACTGCGCGACGATGTCCTTCGCCATCTGTTCCGCCTCGTCGAACGACGGGTCGCTTTCGCTGATTCGGCAGACGCGGTTGAGGAGGGCCGTCGATGCCTCGCGGAGGCGGGCACGCTTGGCGGTTGGGTCGAGGTAGAGGGATTTGTCTGCCTTGGCGGTTTCCTCGTAGTGCCTGATCTGGAAGGCGAGTTCCGCGGATGCAACGAACTGTTCCTGTTTCTTCATAAATTTCCTCTTGGTGCTGGGCTTGCCTGAAATATAGCAATTTACGCCCGGCGCCGCTTGAACTTCCGGGAAATCTCGAAACGGGCGTTCGGGTTCAGCTGCGGGAGGCTTGAAGAAAGGAGCATCCAGCTGTTGTCAACCGTATGCTCCTTCCTGTATCTCTCCTCTGCCGCGAGCGCCCGGGACCATGTGTCCTTGCGCCTGGCCATGGCGGGGCTCCTATTGGTAGATACGGAACAGGCGTTGTACTTCTTCCCCGTCGAACTTGGGGGAACCGATGTTCTCCGTGATGTAGTCATACGCCTTGATGATGTTCTCGCGGTCGGTGTTCAGGGTGTCCAGGATGCGGTCCTTGTTGGCGCGGAGGTACTCGACGCACTTCTCCTTGCCGCGGGCGTCCTGGAACTTCCTGAATACGTGGAAGACCCTGCTGTATGGGTCGGGCGTGTCCATGTAGTGTTCGAGGAGCTTGAGCCGGTGCGCGTCCGAGTCGAGTCCGAAGTCCGTGAACAGTATGCACGGGATGACACTGGCGATCGTGTCCCGGAGGGTGACCGCTTCGAGCCGGATCTGGTCCATGAGCAGCATCTCCTTGAACGACAGCTCGACAACCTTGCCGTCCTTGTCAACCAGGTCCTTGTAGAAGTTACCGTCGATCGCGCACCTGGTGCGCATTGTCATGGACTTCCCGTACAGGATAAGCGGCTTCGTGAGGACCGATGGCTCGTCCCCCAGCTGGACTTCGGTCCCGGGTTCGAGGTAGAGCCACTTCCCCAGGAATACATCGGCAGCCTCCTGCAGCCTCTTGTGGAACGGGGCATACTGGCGGGCGAGCGTGATGGGGGCGGATGCAAAGTTGATCTGGTCGCTCAGACGGTCGTATTCCTTGTCCGTCTTCTCATGCAGTTCCTTGCGCTTGGACTCCTTCATCCCGAGGTAATCCATAAATTCTTGTTCGCTTGGCGGATTGAACTTGTCCATTAGATACCCAACTCCTTGAAGATGCCCTTGATTGCGTCGATGCTGTTGCTCATGAGGCGGCCGTCGATGTTCTTGATGTATTCGTCGCGTTCCGACCGCAGCTTCGCCTTGAAGTCTTCGATGTCGATCCGGTAACACTTGCGTTCGTCCTTGAACTCGTTGCACAGTTCCCGGATGAAGTTTTCCAGCTCGCAGAGGTCTCCCGCCCCGAACGACGCGGTCCTGAAGATTACGGGCGACATTGAGTACCCCGGGGCGAATTGGAACATGTCCAGGTAGACCTCGTTGCACCGGAACCACTGCTCGGGAGTGAGGACGGCGTCGCCGTGGTCGAGAACCTCGAAGCTCTCGCCGTCCTTGATGCCCACCCTGAGCCCCTTGACGCGGAATACCGTCGGGTGGTTGCCTACGCCGAGCTCGTGTGCGCACCACCTGCCGGCCAGGTTTCCCCGGACCCGTCGGGCGAGTTCGATAACCTTGTTGAGGTCGCACATCTCGTGCGAGCAGCGGCGGAGCCTCTCCTTGCGCTCGTCGACTGCACGCCTGGCGTCTTCCAGCTTGTTTTCGTATGCGTCAATCTGTTCCGGGGTCATTTCCCTCAGCTTCTCGAACAGTTCCGCCATCTTCTTCGCTTCTTTTTCTTCTTTGCCCATTGCTATACCCTGATGAACTGGTGTTTGTGCTCGTCCACGTACTTGTAAATGTTTTGGAGCGACTGCGAATCGGCCTCCCTGACCTTCTGCTCGTGCCGTTCGCGATTGTAGAGGATGTTGAAGATGTCGTTGTCGAAGTAGGTCATCCAGCCGGCATGCTCGATTTCCTCGATGGACTTCCAGCAGACGGACATGCGCTCGTTCTCCATCACCGGGACGACGATGCGGACGATGTCCGTGGTCGGTTCCGGCCAGAAGCGGGCGTTGCCGTGCTTCATGTGTCTCTGCGTGAAGCCTTCGCCCCACCCGTCGCCGAACTGGCTGCGGGCGTCATCGACGATTGCCTTCAATGCGGCCTTGAATGCGTCGTCATTCCTTACGAGCTGGTGGCCGAAATAGTAGCCGATGCAGAGCAGGAGGCCCTTCTTGCTGTCGAACGTGACGAAGTGCTGCGCCATTTCCACGCCCTTCGGGAGGTCCGACGCGTTGTGCGGGAAGTTCCTCGCAAACCAGGTCGTGGAGAACCATTCGAGGAACGCGGGGAGGATTTCCCTTTCGTGGGCGACGGACAGCCGGTCGTGGTTGTCTCCCGTGCTTACGTTCAGCTTGAAGTAGATCTGGACGATGTCGTCGTAAGTGTCTTTCATATATGCTCCTAGCAGTATTTTGCGTAGAAAAACTGTTTCTTGTGCTTCCTGCACCACTTGTATGCGGCGAGCCGGTTGCGTTCATACTGGATGCAGGGGTCGTTGTCGAGGTCGATGCCGGTGTTTGCCCAGGCTGCGAGCATCCGGTCGAGGCGGTCCCGCACCCGCTTCACCGTTTCCCTGTGCTCCTTGGCATGGTACATGATGTTGTGGGCGTCGTTGTCGTGGCCGAGTGCCCATTCGACATGCTCGACATCCTTGATGCTGTCCCACCGGAACATCAGCTGTTCCCTGCCTCCCACCGGGGCGACAATCCTGACGGGCTCACCGTTTCCCCACACGTCGAACCTGACGCCGTTGGACGTGAATTCGAAGTGGGTGTTCAGCCAGGAGTCGAAGCTGCTCTCGATGTCCTCGGAAGCCTTCGCAAGGGCGTCCTTGAACGCTTCGGTATGGTAGAGGATGCGGTGCTCCACGCCGTAGTTGACGCAGAGGGCCAGGCCGATGCTGTCGGCGAGCGTCATGAAGTAATTCAGGCTCTTCACTCCGTCGGGCAGCTTGTAGTGTGGTTCGTTCCTGGACTGGTAGGAGCAGTTGAAGGCCAGCATCAGGTCGGGAAGGAGCTGGCGTTCCTCTTCCGGCGTGTCGAAGAACGGCCCGGTATAGTCGTCATCGTCCCACCCCTTGACGTTCAGCGGTTCGAGACGGAGAGGGTAATAGACCTGGACGGTCTCGCTCTGTTCGTGTGTACTCATGCAGGAAATATAGCAAAAACGGGCAGCACGCGGCCACCCGTAATTCCTGACACCAGGGCAGGATCAGCCCCGGGCAAATTTCCTCCGTTCCGCCCGGTTCCTCGGCGTTAGCGTATGCCCGTTTGCCGGGACGTTCTTGTAGAGGTACCTTAGCGCAATGTCGATGCCGTGCATGTTCCGTTCGGGCTTCCCTTCCGTCGCGAGCGCGGTGGAAATCAGTTCCTCTACCCGCTTGCCCTCGGCGGCCCATTTCGGTCTCGCCGTGGCGGAATCCATGTAGCAATACCGGATAGTGTCCGCCCACGTGAGGCTGGCACCCCACATCGGGGGCATCCTGCGCTGGCTCAGCGGCAGGCTGTGCTCGTCGATGCCCCTGCGTTCGAGGTCGGCCTTCCACCTGGCATAGCTCTTGATGGCTTCCTGGCGGGCGTAGTAGAGCTTCCTCGCCCGGTCCATAATCGCGTCGGCGTATTTCCTGGAGTCGCAGATTTCACCCTTGACGGAATACCCTACTTCCTCGACCCGATACGAGATGGGCGCGGCCTCGGGTTCGTGATTTTCCAGCCAGTCAATCTCGGCCTCGTAGTCATACGGGGAGCAGAAGTGGCCAACGAGCCACGTCTTGCCGGACGGATAGACCTTATAGAGGGCATAGGCGATGCTTCCCGCCCAGAGACGGTTCGGGTTCAGCGGGACGTATTGAATATTAGGCATTTTCGGGTTCTCCCGGCACGGAGCGGGGGCATTTCAGTGGGAGCCCCCTTCGTTCGCGGTCCGTGCAGTCGATGCACAGCCACTTGCCGTGCATGTAGGTCATGCCTCCCACGCCGCCGATCAGGGCTCCGCAGCCCTGGCAGTTGGACGGTCTGAGGTTGCGGGGCTTCTCGAAGTCCGGGAGTTCAGGGAACTTTCTCATTGTCTATCCTCCTACTTTGACTGGCCTGGTGTGTGCGTGGCACTGGCCGATAATCGAATTGGGTACTTTCTCCGGGTGGCACTCGTATGACGGGTCAGCATCGCGTTCCATCGGGTCCACCTTTACGTTCAGCGTGATTGACGCGAACGGTGGCGGGACTGCCACGACCTTCATGTCGTAACGGATCGAATAGTTCGTCTCGACGATGTTGGTAAGCTCCACCTTGGCGTCGGTGCATTCCGGGTGGAGTGCCAAGAAGGCGGCACGCAATGCCTTTACCCGGAGGGCAATCTTCTCATCAATTCCGGCCAGAGCTTCATCAAGCGTCTTGCGAACGTCGTCCGGGCTCATTATGTCCAGGAACGCTTCGAGCTTCCATGCAGTCCCGTATAACTCGATCTGGACGGCGCCGAACTCGGACTTACCGAGGGTTGCCTTCGGGTATTTGTCGAGGAGCGGGCGGAAAATCTTGCGTTCCACGTCACTGCAGCAGTCAAGCAATGCAAGACGGTCATTATTGGGCTGTTTTCCAAGATTGCTAAGCATGCGGGTTATACCTCTTCTTTCCTAGTTTGTAGCCGTCCCCGTCGGCTTCCAGCGGGGAGACGAACTCGTGACAGATGTATGCACCGAAAGAGGACTTGTCGCCCCATTCATAATGTACCTTATAGAGCGATACGAGGGCATACAGTTTTCGCCGCTGCCTGAATGGCGTGACGTAAATGCCGCTATAATACGAATAATCCGAATTCCACTGATCCATCGCGATTTGCGGTTCGGGCTCCGGCTTCTTGTCGAGATAGAACCGGGCGCGGACACCCAGCGTGGGGAACAGCCTATTCTCGATTTTATCGGTGTCCTTCAACTCGACGGTATATACCTTCTCCGAATTATATATGCACATCTGGGATTCTATTTTCGGTATTATCAACTGGACCTGGTCGCCTTCTACATAGATGCGCAATAATGCCAGCGCGTCCTCAATCTTGATGGTATATTCTTCCCACAGGCCACCGCGATTGCACTGGAACGTGTTTTCCGCCAGGCCAATAATCCCACTACCGCCACGGACCACGTTCGGAAAGAACGGATTGGAACGGTCGGATGCAGTCTTGCGTTTCGGGACGGACCAAACACCGGTAATTTTCGGGATGCGCAAATTCGACAGATCAAACTTCATGAACAAAATATAGTAAATTTTGCTATATTTCGGCCATGGAACTGCCAAAATATGTATATGCAATACTTGCCGCAATCGCCCTCTTCATCCTGCTCAAGGACGACCTGGAACTGGCATGGTCAACAATCAAGTTCAGACGTGCATGGAGACGAACCGCGCTCCAGATAATTCACGAGATGGACGAGCGCAATACCGAATGGCGCGTGCATGTCAACGCGGGCACGCCGTCCACGCCGTTCCATGTCCAGCGCAAGGTGCCGAAAGCCGGAGACACGTTCTTCCAGCACTGGGAATGGTGGACGGAAAAGATGTTCGCCGACCCGAAGGATGCCGCGGAATTTTACCAGTGGATGGCTATTGGTCGGTTCAAAGAAGCGGAACCGAAACCGAGGACGGTGGCGGAGAGCATCATAGACGACGTCCGCTGGAAACGGGATGTCGCCCGGAACGAAAAACTTACAGTCGAACAGCGCTATGCCATGATTAACGGCTACAGCCCGTATATCTCCCACCCGAACCTCGGCCACGTCGACGGCCCCGGCCTCCCGACCTGGGAGGAACACTGCGCCTATATCGAGAAGTGCGTAAAGGAGGCGGCAAATGCCGAAGTATAGCAGCCGGGACATGCAGAGGCTTGCCGGCAGCGTCCCGAGCATAGAGCAACGGATGGGCAAAGCCAAGGCCGCGATTGCGGAATCGTGGAAATCATATATAGCCACATACCAGACACAAAGGAATGTAAAATGATTGAAACAATCAAGATGAATGCGAACGTCTTATTCGAGCTGACCGAGAAAGGTCTCGACGCGATCGCCCGCCACCTGAAACAGCTCTACGGCAAGGAAGATGTCCAGGCGGAACTGGAAAAATTCCTTGCCAACCACAGGTCCCTGATGCCCAACCCGAACTTTCAGGGCCACAAGATGTACCGCCTGGAGCTGTTCGAGTTCATGCACATCTTCGGCCAGCAGCTGACCTGGGGTGCCGAGGCGGTGACAGTCGGCAACGTAATCTACTACGACAACGGCAAAGAAGATCATACACCGTGGATCACCAACCAGGGGTAGCCGCATGACGCCGGAAGAACTCATAAAATACCTTCTCGAAAGCGGCTTCACCAAGAACGGCGACGACTACGAGAAGGACATCCTCGTGGCAAGGCGCAACGAGAAGGAAAAGCGGTTCGAGATATTCTACCGCGGCAAGGGAGACACCGAGGACACCCCTGCGGTTCACTGGTATGACCAGTTCCTTGCCGATTCGACGCCCGCCGCGATGAGGCAGCTCTTCACAGGTCTCTATGACGAGATAAAGAACTTTTAGCTATATTTTACAGAAAGGAGCCATTCCCATGAAAAAACTGTTACTCTTATTGTTGGCTGTTGCCGCCCTTACCGGTTGCGAACCCAGCAAATCCCCTTACCGTTACACCGAAAACGACCAGACTGTCCATGTGTCGTGGCCGGGCGGCTCTTGCTGGGGCAAGCTCGATACCTACTGGCATGACCGCTCATACAGCTACAAGGTCGTCTGCCAGAACGGGCCGACCGTATATGCGCTGAGCAACTTCACCGTCAGCACCGACAGGTTGCCGGAAGCATGCGTCCAGGGGGACACCACATGGCAGAAGCAATAAAGTTCGAACCGGATCCCGAGGGGATGGAAAGGCTGAAGGCGGAAGGCTTCGACACCGGCATGTGCGGCGTAGTCGCCGTGCCTCCCTACTGCCTGGACCCGGAACCGCCCGCGCAACAACGCCCGAAGCACGCCATCGTCCACCCGGGCGCACCCAAGGGCTACTGGAAGCTCATCCCCCACCTGTTCCGCGACGACGAATACCAGGTGGACTGGCAGTGCAAATGCGGGACCAACAACACCTTCACCAAGACGGTGTCCGAACTGAAAAAGTTCCCCCAGTTCGCCGTCTACTGCACCCACTGCAACGAACGGCTCAACGTAACATTCACCATGGCGGAGACCGCAAATGAGCAAGTATAGGAAATTCATCGAAGAGTGCCACCCGGAACTCCTCCAGGAGGCGGAAATCTACGTGAACGGCGCCATCACCAAGGAAACGGTCAAACGCCTGATCAAGAAGCAGCAGGAACTGGACGAGACCCGCGAGCGCGTCCCGTGGTACGAGTTCCCGTTCAGCTACAAGCAGCAGTTTAGGGACGGCCAATACTATGCGACCGAGACCAGCAACATCAGCTTCCGCGACGCGTTCGCCATGTTCACCGACCACTTCTGGCACGAGAAGTTCAGGCCGATCCCGAACCTGGCCGAGGCGCCGCGCTCGCACTGGCCGTTCGAGTTCATGCTCGGCCAGCTCAAGACGGACGAGAAGACATTCATGGACCGTTTCATGGACTTCCTCTACAACCCGGAAAGCATCGGCTACATCAAGAAAGCTGCACCGGACGGCGCGGACACCGAGGACATGTGCTGGGACGGCAGCAAATACGCATACAAGGCGACCGGAATATACAAGAAACGCCCAATGATGGCCTGCATCAAGGACTGGATCAAGGCGATGCACTTTGAATGGTGAGGTAACTATGTCAGCAATCGACATCAAACCGCTCCCGGGCGCGAACGGGGACATCAAGCAAGGCCTCAAGAACCTCTGCGACAGCATCCCGAAGGACACCGTAATCATGTGCCCATACGTCTTTAAGATCATCCCCCATCCGGGCAAGGAGGCATCCAATGCTTAGCACCATGTTCGCCCTGTTTATCTTCACCGGATATACGGTGACAGCGGACCTGCAATTCGCCACGCGGGAACAATGCGAGGCCGTCCGAACCCAAATCCAGAAGCCGAGGGTCGCCTTCAAGTCCCAGTGCGTCGAGATACAGGTTCCCGTAAAGACGCTAGAATGCGAGGTGGAAAATTTCACGTTCCATAATGAAGAAACGCACAGACATAACGTATATGTTCACTATTTTCCGGCCATCGGCAAAATCAAGTGCAAGGAGGTGAAATAATGCCATACCAGCCACTAGACACCCCGTTCCTTGTCCAGCGCTTCTGCATCATGTGCAGGGCGTTCTTTCCCGACTGTGAACTTGACATCCCCGGAGACGGGACCGTGACGGCTACCTTCGGGAAGCTGGGATATGCCGACATGTACCCGTCCGTCGCACCCGACCGTACCCAGGAAGACCCCGGTGACATGCTGATGCTTCTGCAATCGGGCGAAGTGTGGGTGAACGACAAGTTGCTATGGAGCGGATATGACGTGGAAAAGTTCCTTGAAGTGCTAAAACAGTTCAGCCGCGACCCGGAAGGAACCACGAAATTCTACGTCAGGAAAAACAAGAAGGCCGCATCTGCCGCAAAGCGCCGGAACGAAAAGCGCCGCGAAAAACAGATGGCGATCTACCACCAAAGGCTGGAAGAATGCCATGCGACAATAGGAATGGACTAACATGGCAAGAATTAAAAAGGTTTACATCGTCAGCGGCCTCGACTTCAATGACGGCAATACGCCAATCAGCGACTGGCGCCTGCTCCACCGTGCGCTATTCGACGAATACAAAAAAGGCGTGCACTGGGACCACGATGTCGTATATGAAGTCAACCTGGAAGGAACCGGCATCAAGCTGGAAAAATGGTATGGCGACCGGTTCTACTCCACCAATGACAAGACCAAGCTCAAGGACCTGCGCATAACGGCATACCGGATCGGGGCAGACCACAAACGGCTCGATACGGTAGTCCCGTGCCCATGGGACACTTCGCTATCCAAGGGGTGCCAGAATGGATAAGAAATACTGCTGTGCCAAGTGCAGCAACCGGTACCATGTGGACGACAATACCGTATGCTGCTGGTGGAACCCCGGATGCGGCGTAGAACCCAACACCGAAGGCTGGTACGTGTTCAGCGCCGAGCAGGCCAAGGAATGCGGATGCGGGCACCACTTCCCGGACATTTTCAGCGACCGCAGGTACGCCAGGCTCCCTTATGACGCCTGGAAGAGCATTTACCATCCCGGAAGCACGGCAAACCTATCCGACGAATACGAGGAATACTCCAACAAGGTCCGCGCATCTCGCTACACCAGCCACAGGTATGTCCTCGAATATGGGTACCCGGACGTAGGCGGGTACCAGGACGTCTGGACCGAGGAGTTCGATACGCAGGAAGCCGCTGTCGCCGCTGCCGTCAAGGCCAGCAAAGACCCGGTCAACTACAACATCACCGTCGCCCACAAGTACCACAACAACAGGTACAACCGCGACGAAAGCGAGTGGGTGGACTGGAAGAAGCTGGCCAAGTAGCCGTTTTGCTATATTTCATGCCGGAGGACCACATTATGGCCGAAGAAAAGAAATATACCGCAGAAGACGTCCAGATCATCAAGGAACAGATTGCCACGCTTAACCGGGAACTTGTTAAGGCCGAAGCCTGCGTCCGCGCAGAAGGGCTCGGCGGCTTGCAGGAAACCCTGGACAAGCTGCTAATCAACAAGGTCATCATGTCGGGAAAGCCGGCACCGGACGGGGAGTGCATGGCCATGTTCGTGCGCTCCGTCGAACCCGAAATGGTTGACAGCATCCACCGCAGGGCGGTACTCCGCGGCGCCAGCATCCTCATCCGGCAGGACAAATGCAGCATCGACGATCTGGCCATCTACCTCTATACAGATACCCAGGGCAACCCGGAGCATACCGTAATCGGGTTCGACGAACCCAAGGACGGGGAACTCGTCGAATACCGCATCGTCCCGCGCCTTTCCGTCACGGACCCGAAAGGCCAGGGCCGCAAGATCCTCGCCGACGCACTGGAACTCCGCAACAAGGCACACGCCAAGGACGGGAAAATGAGCGTCTCCAAGTTCGTCAGCAACATCAACAGCTACATCCGCTTCGACAAGAAGATCGGCAAGATGGACCCGGAGTTCACCCGGGAGCTCGAAGAACTCGCCGATGAAATGACCGGGGATAACGATTAGCCCATGCCGTACCAGCACCCACACCCATACCTCATGACACCCGACTTACCGGACTGTGCCCCGGATAAACCAGGGAAAGTTCGGCAATGGCTGCGCGACCATGAACTCGGCATCGTGACGGCCGTCTTGATTCTGATTGGCGTAGGACTAATCGCCCTGATAACCATTTCCAATGACCCCTCCCGACTTTCGGTCTATGAACTGGAAGTTGACGGCCACCGGTGCATCGGCACCCACCAGACAATCGACCTTTACCGGAGCAACCCCCACGCGTCCATCGTGCACTGCCAGGACGGCAGCACCATCAGGAACGCGGTCAACGTCCGCTATATCCGGCTTATCAAACCATAAAACTATTAAGGAGACACACCAATGAGCGAAATCACCACGCGAGAATACATCGTCCTGCTCAGGAAAGACGGCATCTACAACCAGTTCAGGGTCACCGCCCCGAACGTTGACGAGGCCCTCAAGTATGCCGATTTCGACATGGCAATTCCGGGCCCGAGCAATACGCAACTCCTGCTCCTGTATTCCGAACCGACCCGCAAGCCGGACGACTTCACCGAATACCGGTACATCATCTGCCTGAACAAGAACGGCACGACCTGCCAGAACAGCATCGTGGCAACCGACATCATCAGCGCGTTGAAGCAGTGCGGTTTCGACATCTGCGTAAACGGCAAGGTAGATACATTGCTCCATGCCGTTTACCGCGAAGACAAGGTTCCCCCGACCATCATCAACACGTCGAAGGAGACTTCCGATGCAGCCGATACGAAAACTGCTTAACTCCATCGTGTTCTCGGGGTTCACCGACGGCATGTCCCTGGACCACCGGGAGAAATTCTTGAAAGCCGTCGCCCGGCAGAACCCCAAATACGTATACAAGGTGGCGAAGGGGGCGGACGGTAAGCTGGCCATAGTCCACCAGTTCGAGCTCGCCGACGACAACGTGAGCAAGTACCTGGTCCTGGAATGTGTCGAAAGCCAGGTCAACGCAATCAAGGGCATGAGCAAGAAGCAGGCACAGGACACGCTGTCCGCACTGTTCCCCAAGCAGTCGCATATCCGTGGCCAGCTCGACCAGCCGGGCATCATCGTCCAGCCGTACCACCCGAGTGATGTCCCGCCGGAAATCAGGGAGCAGAACCTGCTTGCGATGCAGGAAGGCAAATAAGGGAGCAGCTATGGAACAGAAAGAGATTGACCGTGTTAAGCGGCTTCGCGAGAATGTCATTAAGGCGATGCAGGATGCAGTAGCCGAGAAGCCGGACGAGTTCGACCCGGACCGTCTTCAGCAAGCGATCGACGCCGTGAACGCCGTAGAAGACGAACGTCTCGACGTCTACCTAATCCTGAACAACCCGAAATCAATATTGCTCCGACAAATAAGGTTCACTGACGAAGAGGTTCAGCGAATACGCGACGTGTTCCCGGCGCTACATAGCGAAATCCTCAAAGAGGTCCACGACGTAGGAGACGACCGTTCGCGAGACGACTATCTATGGAAGCTGAAAACTCCGACATTGCCGACGTATGCTGTCCATATAGTCAAGAAGCACTCGAAAAAGCCTTACGTGCTCAGCGGTTGCGGTCTCGGCGGTTTGAGTACGCTGTGCGATTTTGAACACGAAACCATAGATGACTTGGCCAAGCGAGTCAAGTGCATCATGAACGAAGACATTAAGTATGGGGTGGCAAATGCTGGATAGGATATACCCGAAATCGGAGCATCAATTCTTGTCGCACGGACTGGACCAGTTTACCTACGACGAGACGGAGAAGCTGGGATATAAAAGCTGGGACACCGAAGATATTCCCGACCTTGATGACTATATAAATTGGTCCAGGAAGATGGGCTTGCGTATCCTCATCTATCGTGGCGACGGCATATACGCAACTAACTGCGGCTACTGGAATAACCGTCAGTATGTTGCCACGTACAAGGACGTCCCCGTGTGGACGGTTGCCATGCCACGCTATGAATGGAGCCTTAAGAATTTTTATGGCCAGATTAGCATGCTTAATGACATCGAGCACAACAAAGACTGGACTGAAGGAAACGCGTGGCTGATAGATAGACCCATTTCGTATTTACGTAGGCCGGTATTCACCAAGTGTATCGAACTGATAAAGAAGTATATCGACGAATCTGGCTTCGACTATGAGAAATACAAGGCCCTGAACGGCGGGAAAGACCCGTTCCGGGATAAAATCTACAAAAAATTCTCGTGCGAAGATATAACCGACGAGAAGTCGCAGGAAGACAAATAAGGGGCGCACATGCAAACAATAACTGTCAGAGAGAATAAGAGAACTTTCCAGGTGCAGATGCCGGAAAACGTCGACATGGGCTCCATATTCATCGAGCCAACCCCGGCCAGCGTGGACGAACTGTCGAAAATCAAGGCAAAGGTGAAAGACACCCTGAAAATGATGATGGACGTGGTTGACAACCCGGACGAGTCCTCCGACAACAAGCTACTGACCATTATCGCGGTCAGGAATTTCATCGAGCGGTTCCGTTCGGCAGGACGTAACGACGAACATACGATGATTTCGTTCATCCAGAGCAATAACGTCGAACTGCTTATACACCGGACAATCAAGTACGAAGACGACACGTATGGTTCCTTTGTCGCGGCCTCGCTTAAAATGATGCTGTCGCCCAAGGGCGCCGACCTGGATGCGCCTTGCAACTGGCATGTGCGATGCACGACATACAAGCCGAACGATACCCAAGAATATTCCATCGGGGATGATTTCGAAGAGGGCGAAGATACGGTCAATACGATCAAGAGCCTTGTAGCATCCATCTGCACGCTGGGAAAGGCTTAGCCCACCCGATGCACCAAAAATAAAAGACCGGGATTAGTTCCCGGCCTTTTTCGTTATGTCCTGATCCATCTTCATTGTAATCAGCCTGATGTTCTCCGTGCCCCGGTGTCGGACAATCTCGTCATGCTTCATGCCGTTCTTGCCGAGCGCATCCTCCAACGTAGGGAATATGGCGTATATCAGGCGCCCGTGGTCGAGGATGCTCACGATCTCGCCGTTACGGGTATCAAGCAGCGCATACATCTCCTTTTCGAGCCGGTCGAAATGGTTCGTGTACTTGCACTTCGCCACGACAACGTAGAGATAGTCCTTGTTTATAGGATAATGGTCCGCCCGGACCCATGCCTCGTAACCGGCATCCTTGAGCCTGGAAACCATCTCGGTAGCAATCGCGTGGTCATCCTTGCCGGAACCTATTGCGAGCTCGGTTTCGTTGCGCATGTGCGCCTCGTCATACCGGAGACCGCCGAGCATGATTTCAAGATATTTGTCATAGTCGAACTGTCTCATTCCCGAATCTCCTCCGGGATGTCATGATACAGCAGGGACAACTGCGGGTCCCACGCGGCGTTCATCAGCGCATCCATCCCTTCCGGCCACTTGGCCCTGATGTTGAGCAGGCGGTTCCGTGCCTTCCTGGCCTTTTCAATCCTGCGCAGCTTCTTCACGCGCTTGCGCTCGCGTTTCCTTGCAATGTTTGGCATGATATTGCTCCATGGCTGTCAATATTTCCTTGTCGAACTCGTCGCGCACTTCCTTGAATAGAGGCTCAGACGATTGTCTAGTTTCGGGCGTGTCCGGCACTTCGGACGGCGTTCCGTGGCTAATCAGCATGTTTTGCCCCCTGTACGGTTCCGGGCGTTCGGCCCACGCAAGAACAATGCTGTCGTCATAGTAGTATTCGCCGGTCCCGTCGTCCCATTGCGGGTTCTCCCTGCTCCCGTAGAATATCGCGGAGCAGGTCTCCCTGCTGGTCGCGGAATGTTCAATGGTGACAAGGACACGGGCGCCCATGTCCGGGAGACGTTCCGAAGTCGGGATCCATTCTATTCCGCGGGAACGCTGGTGCTCTTTGGACGGTACCGAGACGAAAATCTCGCCCTCGTAGCGTTGCCTGAACGCAAAATACCCGATACGCTGGCGTTCGGTGGACGCCCAAACATCGTCGAGGCGCGGGTCGTCCTTCCATGTATGCTCGGACACGTGGAACGGGATCGTGCAGTTCTCCCAGAACGTGAGGTTCGCCGGACGCTGCCTGCCGAAGCGGTGCGCACCGCCGAGGACAAGTTTCGCCCTTGCGCGTGCTTCGTAGCCGGGGAACACTACGTTGGTGAACCCGCGCATCGCCCTGTCCGTCAGGCAACCGAAGTCGTCGAGGAACAGGAAGTCCCAACCAATGCCGCGGGTATTCTTTTCCAGTTCCGCGCGGGCGCAGAATACGCTCCCGTTGCAGAACCGTATCTTCTGCGCCGTCCACTCGGTCACGCCGGGCTGCATCCAGTACGGGATGCGCAGGTACATCTCCCGGACGATGGACTTGAAGTAGCCTTCCGCGCCCTTGCGCTTGGGTGCCATGTAGAGCGCGGCGTATTTCGGCTGGAACATGCAGGCCCACAGCATGTAGCCGAGGACTAGGGTGGTATAGCCGGCCTGCCGGTACCAGTCCCCCTTAATCAGCTTGTTGTCGCGGATCGCGTCGAGTTCCTGCACCTGCCTGGGCCGGAGGGGGAACTTTACCGCGCCGAGCACGGAATGGATGTAGAAGTAGTTTTCGAGGAAGTATCTCGGGTCGTGCTTGCACTTCTCGATTTCGAGCAGCTGGGCCGGTTCGAGCCGGATCTCTTCTCCCTCGCCACGGAGGTCAGGATTGCGCCTATACATAGATGCCTCGGTTCTGTCTGGAACATGTTTACCTTATAAAATTAGGTTTCGGATTTCAAAAAATGATACTAATTTTTAAAAAATCGAGTGTAAAATTTTCTAAACAGACAGGTCGGCAATGAGGACGGCCTCGTCGGACCACCCTCCGCGCAGCTTCCCGTCGCTGTGCAGGACGAAGTTGCGGATGTATTTATGTTCCAGCTCGATTTCGAACTCCCTGCGGGCGTCCACCGCCCGGAACTCCACTTTCGCCCCGCCGATGAACCCGTAGAAGCACCGGCACTTGGTGGACTCCTTCAGGCCGCCGAGCATCGACCCGAACATGTCCTTGATATACCTCGGCGCCCCGCCGAAATACTCCGCACGGAACAGGAAGTTGTCGATGCCGTGCTTCATGGCGATGTTCAGGTAGTTGTCGAGCCACACGCGGGTAATGTCGTTGGTAATCGTGCAGTTGAGGCGGAACTTGCGCTTCCCGTCGGCGAGCATCGAGAACAGCCTCCCCACGTCGATGATGTCCGGCACGTCGGTACCGAAAATCTCCCGGTTCTGTGCGTTGCTGAAACTGTGGCGGCTGACGTTCACGTATTTCAGCTTCTGCCGGTGGTCAAGGACTGGGAGGGACCGTTCCAGGAACGTGCCGTTCGTTGTCAGCGCGTAGTAGTCGATGCCGCTCTGCTCAAGCACGTCGAACAGCCCGTAGAGCCGGTCGTTGCCTGGCAACAGGGGTTCCCCGCCGGTGAGGGACACGCGGTCGATTGCGCCGGCCTTCACCAGCTCGTCAAGGCAGAGCCACAGCACGCCCGGATCAAGGACGTTGCGTTTCTTGGCGCCGCCTGTCTTGGCAAGGGAGCAGAAGCCGCACTTCGCGTTGCACATGTCGGTCACCTCGACATACAGTGTGCGCTTCGCGGATCCGGCGGAGCAGCAGGAGCCGGTATAGACCTGGTACTCCTTGCCGAAAATGGTCATCGGTGTCACGTCTTTCATTTGGTAATCCTGCTGAACATGTTGATGCTGTATTTTTCGCCGTCGTTGAACTTAATCCCCATCTCGTTGAGGAGGGCGGTATCGCGCATGAGGTAGTGGAACCGGTCGGAACCGCTCATCTTAGACCACCTGCGGTCGTATTCCACCATGTAGGGGTAGCGCTTGTAGAAGGACTTCATGAAGTCCTCGACAATCGCGACGGCTTCCTTCTTGCGCTTCTTGTAAACGGCCTGCAGTTTCTTGTCAAACGGCCTGCCACCGCGCCTATGGAGCATTGCCAGTTTCGCCTCCGGCGTATCTGGATAGTCGATGTTGTAGTATTTCTTTCCCAGTGCGATGAAATCCAGGTACTTTTCTTTTACCAGCATATAGTTGGTATAGACCGAAGCGCCATTGATATGCGCGTTGAATAATGTCGGTTCGCCTGCAAAGAAATTCCTAGCTTCCTCGGTACTCGAATACGAGACATTATAGATCAGGTGGAAATTGAACATGACATAGGGCCGGTCAATGAAGGCAAACGATACCCTGCCAATAAATGCACCGCGCTCGGTAATATCGAAATCGGACACCGAGGACGGATTGTACGCGTCCTTGTAATAGTCGACGAGACGCTTGGGGAGGACATAGCCGCCCTGTTCCACGATCGACTTCACGAATTTCAGCATGTCCATTAGATGGGTCTCCCTTGGGGTTTCCTGATGGAGCGCGATTGCGCCCACCGGTTTGCCTCGGCAATCAGTTCCTTGGCGCTTGGCGGGGTCAATGACAGTTTCGGCCAGCCCTGGCGCACCAGGGGAATCGGATATGGCCTCTTTGCCCGTTCTTCGGCCAGCCGGGCTTCCTCCGCCTCCCGTTTCCAGCGGTTCCTGACTTCCTCCGGCACCAGCTGGAGGGGGATTTCCTCGGCCTCGTATGAAATCTCGACAGGTTCACTTTCGAACCGGTCAAGATATAAAGTCTCCCGCTTGGCCTCGCCTAGCGTCTCGTAATACCCGACCAGCCACTTGCAGGACGGATAGACCTTGAAAAGCCGGTAAACGCAGTTCGCGTTCTGCAGCCACGGGGTGCTCTCGACGTTCTTCGGCCTGAACTCGAACTTAGCTGGAAACCCGGGGTCGGCTGCCAAGTATCTCTGCCCGAAACATTCTGCTGGTGTCATTTTTCACCTCTGGAAAACCGTGTTGCCGTCTCCCACGGGTTCTGCGAATTGATGTCCCGGAGCGCCTTCGCGAGACCCGCCTCGCCTGACTGGGGCTTGACAGGCACAATCTTCTTGGCGGCATCTGAATTGAGCATCTCGGTAAACCGCGAACATCCTACAATCTGGTCAAGAACTGGTTGCTGCATGTTGCCTCCGTCAGTCGAAATCGTCTTCAAACGGCTCGTTATCGTCATGGGTGGGGCCGCTGCACGAATTGACCGGTTCCAGTTCCGGGTTGATTGCTTCGAGCGTCATGTAATATTCAACGAAGGCATTGATATAGACAAGCGACTTCTCGATTGCCGCATCGGCGTCCTTGTTCCGACCCATCATCTTCTTGAGCTTGGCAATATTGTCTTCGCGGTACTTCGCGTTATGCGGGTCCTTGATGGCATGGCCGACATAGGTGTCGATGCGGGCGCCAATCATGCGCGGGTTGCTCTCGGCATCCATGGCCTCCTTGCAGGCCTGTTCGGCCTCGGCGCGGGTCTTGTAGAGCTTACGGTCATGGGACTCCGCAATAAGTTCGTTGACTTCCGCGTCGGTCTTCTTTTCGGTACATAACCGGCTTGCGTAATACTCGCCGGTCAGCTTGGACGGCTTGATGATGTAGCGGACATACTTTTCGTTGTATTCCCTGCATTTCGCGGCGTTGGCTTCCCGCTTCTTCCTTTCTTCCGCCTGGCGGCGTTTCCAGTCCGCCTGGATAGCCGGCCAGTTGTCCTCGCAGAAGGCAATCATCCAATACGCATGGTCCCAGTACCTGGCATCGTCATGCTTGTCCCCGATCTTGTCGAGCCGCGCCTGGACCTGATCTTCTGCCGGCTTGCAGAGATGGCGGAATATGCCGAACAGTCCGTTCAGTATCTGTCCTTCCCAGTTGCAAGATTGCTCGGAAAATGCAAGATAGCGGGCAATCAGCCGCGGGTCGCCCTCCCCGACAACATCCTTGCCTTCCGTCTTGTTTTCAAGCGGGGACTTCTTGGCGTCTTCCCAGATTTGCTTTCCGCGGGCGATAAGTTCCTGGTCATCGCCGATTACGAATTTTCTTTCTTCCATGCTCTCCTCATTGCGGTTACGGATGCCTCCGGGGACACGCGGAACTTCTCGCGCTCTCCGGTAAACAGCCTTTCAAGTTCGATTTCCACCTGGTTCTTCGGGGCGCCCACAGGCGTGATGTTGAATACGCGGTACGGAATCTCGTCATGGAAGCCCACGCAGATTTCCTCGCCGACCATGAGGTCGGAGACCTTGGTTTTCACCTTCATGCGCTCGTATTCGTAAATCTGGATGGCCTTCGGGCGGAAGTCCGGGTGCTCCTCCAGCCACTTGATGCGCTGCATGACGGTGCAGCAGGCGCGTGAAAGGTCTTCCATGCGCTCGATGCAGGTGGGGCACCCGCCGAGACCGATGTCGTTCGTCATGTACTTGCCGGTAGCGTTCTCCTTCAAGAGCGCGTTGTAGAAATTCACGTGCGGCTCGTGGAACATGTCGTTGGACGCGTCGAACGTGCAGAACGTGGCCTCCCCGCCCTCGATGACGGGGGACACGATGACGCCGGACGACATCCACTGGGGATGTTCCCCGTCGAAACACCTGAGCGACAGCCCGTAATGGGTGCATATCGCGTCGAACTGGTCCATTGTGATCCAGGGTTGTTCATTATCCATATAATTTCTCCTACGGTGTTCCGTAAACTAGCATGACCCGCTTCATTTCCGGGTTCACCTTGATGCCGGTCACTTCGCACGGCAGATTGATGCCGCCGATGGTGACGCCGATGTGGTAATCGTCCGGGATGCTGGCCAGAAGGCGTTTCATCTCGGCCACGCTATGCAGCTCGACGGTGACGTTCTCGGCGAGACGTTCGAGTTCCAGCTTTTCCGTCTTCGGGTTGTAGGTGACGCGGTACTTGGTGAACGCGTCCGTTTCCATGCTGATATATACCTCGAAGTCGGGGTGCAGGAACCCCTCGAAGGTATTTTCCTCGAATACGAGGACCAGGTAAACGCTCGACTTGTTGACATCGCTGAACTTGCGGATGAGCTTCGCGTGGAAATGCCCGATATGGTAGCCCTGTGCGCGTGGGTCGTCCGGCGGGAACCCGTCCATGTCCTGCGTCCAGTTGAGCTCGGGAATATTCGTGGTCTTGTCTACCTGCCTGTTGAGCAGTGCCGGGATGAACTCGAAGTTGATGTTCTTTGCCGCCTGCGCGACATATTCAGCGTGCATTTCTTCTGTAGATGCCATGTTTATCTCTCCACTCGTGTGTAACGGTTGATATATTTGACAATGCGCCCAATCGCCGGGTCGGAAGACGGGAGCCATGCTCTCAGCCGGGCTGCCGCCTGTGCGCCAGTCCCCGTGTCGACCATGATGTTCCATCCGCGTTTGCCGTCCTTAGTCGAGAAGATCGCCCGCAGGCCCAGCGGCGCTGCGGCCCCGGGGCGGGTCCTGTTAATCTCGAACTCGTCCTTGGTATAGAACATGATTTTCGGGGGGCACACCGCACTGAAGCCGGATCGTGTCTGGTCCTCGTCAACGGCGATGCGGTCAAGGAGTTCCCCGGCCAGCTTGGACACCTGGCTCGCGATGCGGGTTACCGCGCCGAGGCCTTCCATGTAATGGATGGACCCCTGGAGGGACTCGTAGTAGCCGTTGATGGTCCGGTTGGCCTTTTGCATGATTTCGAGTTCCTCGACCGCATACAGCGGGGTCGGGAATACGCACCAGGCGCCCCTTTTCTGGGTGACGCAGAACTCCCGCCCGTGGTTGGTGACAATGATGCTGCCGTGAGGTTCCATATTTCAGCAGGCCTTCGGCTCGAGCAACAGTGCGCATTCGCCGTAGTTAAGTGTAAAGCTGTCGTTGTCATCATCGTTTTCCATATCCGTAGTGCGGAGGACGACATGCGGAACACCGTCAGAACCACCTTTAATTTTTTTCACTACGCACTCACAATCACCACAGATGCACCGCCCTTTCTCGTCGAGATAGATATTGTTTTCGTCGCTGGTGATTGTATAGCCATGGACGGTAGTGGACCCTTCGCCCACCATGAGAACACTACGAACATTTTCAAGGCGTAGGATGAACTTGTCGCCTATCGAGCACTTAAACTCGGGCTGGCTGCTGTCCATCCATGCGCGATGAATTAGGATGCTGGCAACCTCTTCGGGCGTTGCCTCACGGATTGGCCAGAGTACATCTGCATTGACGATAGGGACCCTGATGTCCTTCGCCGCATATTCGTGGAAAACTGATTCATACCCGATGAACGGATTAAATTCGCGAGTAGTATATGCGCATTCGGCATCAATCTTGATTACCCCCGGTCTGTAGTTGGCATCAACCCCAACATATACCCGGCTTACCTGGGCGAAGTCCGCATCGCCCTTCAAGGCAATCCACTTGCCCGCGAGCTTTTCGTTCATTGCCTTCGCCATGCTCGCGACAATCTTGTTGTCGATACTGGTTGCCCGCATGGCATAGGTTCTGCGACGGCTGTCAACCTCGGCTTCGAGCGATTTGGTCTCGCGCTCGAAATCTTCGAGGTCTTCCCGCATCGACTTAATTTCCGGCGTGATCGCGTCACGCAAATAATCGTAAATATCCATATCTGAAATATAGCAAAATACGCGGATTTGCTATATTTCATGGCGGAGGTTTTTACCATGATAGAACACCAGCTCAAATTTTTCGCCCCGCTCACGTTCACCCGCGACTCCGACGACTTTGAAATCGACCCGCCCCACTGGAAACTGCTCGAAATAATCGAGGAGCTCGAATGCGACAAGGAAGTCCTCGCGTTCGCCTGCGCACCCTCGCTCGCCGACAGCCTCCACGAGGGGGACACCAGCAAGGGAAACGTAATCAGGGAAATCACGACCCATGTCAGCGCCCGCAACAAAAAGCTCTACGTATGCTTCACCGTCACCGCGGACAAGATGGCGAACTTCTACCAGTTCACCCAGGAAGTCGTAGACTACCTCGACGGGCAGATTTCGGACGGGTGGGGAGAGAACTTCTTCCCGGACGTCGAGATTGACCGCGAGGACCACACCATCCGCGTCAGGCACATCGAGTTCGTCGAAATCCCGGGCATCGCGTTCGACACGAAGGGGAAATACCGCGACTGCGTCCGCTATATCGTCAACGACACCAACTGCGAGATCGACGACCCCTACGAAGGCAAGCTGAAGGACCTCGGCTTCCTCTACGGCGACCACGACACCAACAACATCCTCGGGGAAATGCAGACTGTATGGAAAGCCGCTTCCAAGGACAGCAAGTATGCAGTGGACGCCTTCGACCGGGTCCTGGAAAGGTTCAATTCCCCGTTCAGGCACTACGAGACGGTGACTCCCGATTTCATCCGCGCGTTGGTCAAGTTCATGAAGCCCAAGGGCTGCGAACGCTACCCAATCGACGACAAGAAACAGAAGCTGCTCGACAAGTACGAGGAAAAGTTCATCAAACGCGTCAAATAACATGAAAGCCCCGGCGGAAGCCGGGGCTTGTTGTTTCTCTCTCTATCGGATAAGTCCTACCAGATGCTTTCGCAGGCGAACGTGAACTGCTTCTGCGAGAACTCCCCGTTGCGCTTGGGAATGTAGAGGGACTGGCCGTCCTTCACGAGGTACATGTTCTCGCAGCGCCACTGCACGCCGCTACCGAACCAGTCGGTTTCGTAATGGCAGTCGCCGTTGGTAATTTCGCCCTTGCCGGTGCCCTTCTGGGTGAAGTGGAGGGTGGTGTCGTTCGTGGCGATGTTGACCACGACGAAATCGGCACAATGGTCTCCGGCAAATGCCGATGCCGCGACTAGCGCACAGATGATAATGGTATTCTTAAGCATGGTTCTCTCCTTGCTATCTTTTGCCGCATGGCGGCCTTTAAACGTTTCTTTTCGATTGCGCGGATCGGGCGGATGCGGTCCCCGGCGAGGATTACCACGTTGCCTTCGAGCACCGTCCTGGTAACGTCCTGCACTTCCCTGCCGTCTTCCTGGCGGGGGACGCCGTACTTGAAGCACACCATCTTGCCCTTGGTAAGGATTTCGAGCGTCCCTCGCGGGGAGAGGACGCGTTCGCGCAACGGTTTCAGGGAGTCAAGCAACTCCTTGACCGACGTCATCGGACCCGGGTCGGGCCAGAAGGTAGCCTTCATTTCGCCCTTCTCGACCAGGAACTCGACCTTTTCCGCGACTTCCCCCTCGCCGGTCCACTTGATTTCGCCGGACTGCGTGTCCATGACGCCGGTATTTGACTTAAGCATGGCTGCCTCCTACGCAGGCCGCGTCGAACTTGTCGCTGAAATCCTTGCGGTGCTGGTCGAAACGGGCCTGCCATTCCCACACCATCTGGCGGACGTCGTGCGGGGCGACCGCCACGGCATCTTCGAGGCGGACCGGATATGCCATGTCGCACTTGTCGTCGAGGGAAAGGTAGGTGTCCTCCTTGTTCCGTTCGACAACGATTTCGAGTTCCACGCCATACTTTTCGCCGGTAACCTGGGCGAAGGTGTCGTTGTTGCAGGACACCACGTCCTTTACCTTGCCGTAGCAGTTGTCATGGAGCTTGATCCACTTGCCGCCGAACTTCATCGCCATTTCGTCGGCAGCCGTCACGCCGTCGAGACCGCGGAGCTGTACCGCGAGCTTGCGGAGCTCTTCAATCTTGTCCAGGATGCTCTGGACAGTGATATTGTTGATGAAGCCGGCATCGCTTGCGACACGTTCCCTGCATGCGGACGGAAGCGCATAACGGATGACTTCTTCGTTCGCACCCCAGCCTTTGAGCGCTTCGCGAAGTCCGCGGAGCTTGGTGACGAGGTCGCGGGAGTCGTCCGGCTTTTCGAGCGCGATGCCGACCATGCGGTCAACATAGTCATGGATTTCGAAGATTTCCATGTAGTGGCTCGGTGTCGGATACGGGGTGATGTCATTCTTCCAGTCAACCTTGCCCCGGAAAACTTCGATTGCAGCGAAGCCGAGCGGAGCGAGTTCCGCGTTGAGCTCGGAGAGGTTCTTTGCCGGGACGCGGCGGATATGTTCCATGATGGTGTCAGGAACCTTTTCGTTGTGCTTTAGAAGCTGAATATCCATTTTGTTATCCTTTGCTGCCTTGCCGGACAGCCCGTTAGAGAGTTAATAGTTATTTCTTGCTCAGCCGCGTTCCCTTGAACTTGCAGGGATGGCCCGGCTTGACATTGGGAATCCCGAGACGGTGGGCCTTCTGCGACACCGCCGAGACGCTGATTCCGAACAGTTTTCCGATCTCGGTATAGCTCATCCCGTCGGCAATGTATTTCAGGAAGCGCTTCTCCTTTATGGTGGTCCACGTATCCTGCCTGGAAGTATCGAACCCCGCCTTGTGCAAGGCCCGCTGGAACGTCTTGGGCGCGACATGGTACTCGACTGCGAGGCCGCGCAGCGTCCCCTCCCCGTTGCGGTACCGGTCCACCATCTCGGCAAGGACTTCGGGCGTCCCGTTGGTCTTGGTCGGCTCGCCGGTGTAGCCCAGAATCTTTCGGATCACTCCGATGTCGATACGGTGGATTTCCGGGTATGGCGCCAGCGCGGCCTTTACCTGCTTGGGAGTCCCGCGGAACAGCGGGAGGATGGAGATGAACTGTTCTTCGGTCATTATACAGGGTTGTCGATGTCGATGAATTCCGCGGTGACGCCTTTGAAACGGTCGTCCGCCATGCCCTCGAACTGGCCGGCGCCCATGATGTAGTCGGCGAGGAACTGGACACAGAAGATTTCGGAACGGTGGTGGCCGGCGTAGATGATCGCCATGCCGTGCTCTTCGGCGTAGATCGGCATGGATTCGCGGATTTCTCCGGTGACAAGCACGTCGGCGCCGAGCATTTGGGCCTCTTCGAGGCCGGACGGGCCGCAGCTGCCGGAGCATACGGCGAACTTCTTGTCGACGGACGGGTCGAGCAGGCGCTGGATGGTTTCCGGGTCGCCCGCCACGTTCCAGCCGTTCGGGAACACGTTGTCGATCGTCTCCTTTGCCGGGCAGCCGTCGAACATGACACCGATGCCGTCAAGGAACGTAGTGAAACTCAGGCGTCTCTGCGGATCCTCGCACTGGATGAGACGGCCGATGGTAAAGTTGTTGCCCACCAGGAAATGTCGGTCGAGGTGGAGGTGGTAGCCGTAGAGGCTGATGCCGTTCTGGATGAGGAGGCGCATGTATTCGCCGTGGGTACCGATGAGGCGCTTGTCCTTCTCGGATTTCCAGAAGCCGTTCGGGTGATGGACGATGATTGCGTCGGCCTTCTGTTCGATTGCGCGGAGGATGAGTTCCTTGCGGAGGCTGACGCCGGTGACGACATGCCTGATTTCGGCATCCGGGTCGCCCTTTGCGTCAACGAGGAGGCCGGTATGGCAGTAGTCTTCGAGGGGTTTCTTGTCGGACGAACCTTCGTGCACGACAAAACAGTCAAGTAGTCTGGTAAATTCGGATTGCTTCATGCCTGAAATATAGCAAAAAGCGAGAGCCGGGTGCAGGGCTCGAACCTGCGACCTGAGCTTTACGAAAGCCCTGCTCTACCGCTGAGCTAACCCGGCATAAGCCGTCGGCCGGCATCGAACCAGCGACCGGCGCATTACAGGTGCGCTGCTCTACCAACTGAGCTACGACGGCATATCGGGGTAGCAGGGCTCGAACCTGCGACATCCTGCTCCCAAAGCAGGCGCTCTACCATCTGAGCTACACCCCGGAAAGTCTAGTCGGCGTAGCTGGACTCGAACCAGCGACCCCATGCTCCCGAAGCATGTGCGCTACCAACTGCGCTATACGCCGAAAAAATCGTGATGCCGGAATGAGTCGAACATTCGACCGGCCGTTTAGAAGACGGCTGCTCTGTCCAACTGAGCTACGGCACCGTAGCGGGACCAGCGGGGCTCGAACCCGCGATTTCCGGCGTGACAAGCCGGCGTTCTAGCCAACTGAACTATGGCCCCAGTTATACGGGCAGTGGGTCTCGAACCCACGACTCCCATATTAAAAGTATGGTACTCTACCATCTGAGTTATACCCGTGAATCAAATTCGCGAGGTATTACGTTTTCGTATGTTCATATTCGTACTCCTTAGTCGATACGGCTGGACTCGAACCAACAACTACCGCCTTATCAGAGCGGCGTGCTAACCAATTACACCACGCATCGAAGTTGATTGTTAGTCCCGGTGGCAGGGCTCGAACCTGCGACCAACCCCGTATGAAGGGGCCGCTCTACCAACTGAGCTACGCCGGAATGTTAGTGCTCCTATCTGGACTCGAACCAGAACCCACGGATTAAGAGTCCGCTCGTCTACCATTAGCATATAGAAGCATTTTAGAGCGCCTATCCGGGGTCGAACCGGAACCAACTGCTTGGAGGGCAGTGATGCAGCCAATACACCATAGGCGCGTAATTTCGAGCATCTGGCCGGCTTCGATCCGGTGACCTCATCCATGGCAAGGATGCGCTCTACCAACTGAGCTACAGATGCGTAACAGCCCCCTGACGCTTCGAACGCCATCCTGCAGATTTGGAGTCTGCGATGCTACCAGTCACACCCGAGGGCTAAGGGGTGGGACATGTGCTGACTGTCCCGGCGCCGGGAGGAGCGGGCGACATTACTCGAGTTGTCCGTCCGACGGCTCCCGGCGCTTACCAGCGAATGCAGAAGGGGTCCCGGTGTTTTCACCGGGACCCCTTTCTTCTGCAGAAAACTGGGTACTTGGTCTACCGGTGAACACATTGAATTATTCCATCAATACCATCGAAACCGCGGCCTGGTTTCATCCAGCCGGTGGGCTTCTTCGTAATGATTGTCGTAATTCTCTGGTTCATAAGTATTCCTTGTGACTATAAGTTTAGCAAATTTATTTCCGGCTGTAAAGGGGTTTTGACCACTTTTTGAAGAAATAAGAATTAAATAAGTTTTCTGTAAGCTCCATGTAAGAAACTAACTGATTACGATGTATTTCGGGCCCACATTCTCCCCGCGGTAGGCGTTATATTCCTGATCTACATCCACCCCGCTGATGGGCTCAAACGTATCATACAGCGCACCTTCCTCGCGCACGGCCCTGGCGACGTCGAAATCGCCATGCTTCTTAATCAGTTCCTGTATCTCGGCAACAAGTTCGGATCCTTTCATGATAACTCCTTTTGCTGAAATATAGCAAATCTACTATATTTCGGTCAGAACACACCGGCTGGCCAGTTTGCTATATTTCAGTCATGGAAAATAAAGAACTTATCGAAGAAATGCGCAAGGCCGAGAACAACATCTCCGAAATAGTCAGCTATTTCGAGGACAACTACCGCTCGGCACCTCCCTGCCAGACATACGTAGACGCCTCCAACGAAGCCGGCGAGGCGATCAAGAAACACCCTATCAAGTCGAACATCGTGGACAGTGACACCCTGCAACGCGCATGGTTCCTGCACTTCTACGCAAATAAGGCCACGGCGATGGTCAAGGCCGAACTTGCCGAAAAGCACATCGTCAACAAGTTCGTCGAAGTCAGCGACGACGGAACGTTCTACGACCGCCGTCTCCGCTTCCTTACCGCGGCAGGCCTGTTCTTCCAGAACCTCGTGAACTTCTGGGCCCGTGAAGAAATCGAACGCGGCATACGCGAGGACGAGGCCCGCCGCAACGCGGCATGCGCCCCGCAAGCGCAGGGATAGGCATGTTCACCGGCTATTTCGGCAGGACCAGCCGCTATATCGCACTCGGCTACACCCCGGTGTCTATCGCCCTGTACACGCCCACGTGGTTCAACGGCTTCCGCTACCCGAAGCTCGCCCCGAAGGAAGGCTTCTTCAAGGAGTGGAAGTACGGCAGCCGCAAGGGCGACAACAAGTATTACATCGAGCGCTTCAACGAGGAAGTCCTGAAGCCGATCTGCCAGCGCGGCGTCGCCATCAGGGAACTCGAGGCGCTTACCCATGTCCCCCATTCGAAGATAGTCCTCCTGTGCTACGAGAAGCCCGGGGACTTCTGTCACAGGCACCTGGTGGCCGACTGGTTCGGCAAGGAGTGGTGCAAGGAACTCAACCTGGAGAAACCAAGATGAACGAACGCAGCGAACTGGACTACAACGAGAACGTCATGTTCGATGGCATTTTGACCCGCATCGTCGGAAAGACGTGCATCATAATCGAGGACCCGAAGGAACTGGACATCCTCAAACGCCTGGCAGAAAAAGAGCCGCTCCGTCTCAACCAATACGGGCTCACCCTCGAAGGCAACCTGCTGAGGTCGGGACAGCATGCAACCCCGCCGGACGGCAACTATACCCCGCTGGACTACGCCAGGACCGGCCTGTGCTGCGACCTGGTAAACCTCAAATATACCGGCAGCAAGACGGCCGAGGAGCGCTGCAAGCTGCTCGCCGGCATCATCAACAAGGTCATCCCGGAAAAGCTGCACCGCTTCATCGAGATGTCCCAGGACATGGCCTGGGGCGGGTTCGGGCACGCGGAAATCCCGGAGCACATGCTGATGGGCATGAAAATGGAGCTGCTCCAGTTCATCTCGAAACTTTAACCTTCACGAAAACAGAAAAGACGCGGGCAACCGCGTTTTTTGTATTTTCGGGGAACTATATCTCCTCTTGACATACTCCCACGAATAAAGTCATGGGATTCTGGGAGTTGCTACTACGAGCAACATATCTCAAAGGTAGATGCCCCTACCTTACATAAATTTATTGCGGCATTCCTATCCCTATCATGTTCTGCACCACACTTAGGACATATCCAATGTCTAATGGATACATCCTTCAATTCGTGGTTCTGATAACCACACTCGGAGCATAACTGGCTAGATGGGTACCACTTGTCTGCGTACATGACTGTCTTACCAGTCTTATGTGCTACATATTCAATGATATTCAAGAAAGTATTGAATCCGAAGTCGTACATGGATTTCTTATACTTCTTGGATAGATTAGCTAGGTCTAGCGTCTCAAACACCATCACATCGTAGTCACGGCACATCTGCCGTGCCAACTTCCAGTGCATATCGGAACGCTGGTTGGCTACCTTCTCGTGTAGCTTCTGCAATGTACGCAGCGAACCTCGCTTTCCTTTAGACCTACGGTATTTCTCCGATAGGTTCCTTAATGAATTGAGGTTCTTCCGCAATAGCTTAGGCATACTGCAACCATCACCGTTAGAGGAAACCAAGAAGTCGTGCAGACTGAAGTCGAAACCAACGATTTCACCCGATTTAGTCCACTCTTCGTATGCTACTTCTTGCTCAACAACGATGTATATGTAGAAGCCGTTGCTCTTGCGCTTGACGGTGAGCGTTTTAATCTTGCCGTCGAAATCCCTGCTATTCCAGTAGGGAAAGTCTTTCTTGCCTATCCTAACTCTATTGCTGTCATGAAACTTATATCCACATTGCTTTGTCGTGAACGACCTATACTTTGCAGATTTCTGGAAATGTGGCGGATTGGTCTTCTTGCCAACCTTCAAGTTCGAGAAGAACAACCGATATGCTCGGTCTATCCTGTCCGTGATATCCTGAATAGCTTGAGACGGAACCTCATTCCAGTCTGGGTATTGCTTCTTCAACTTGGTTAAGTGCTTCTGCAACTGATACTTATTCAACATCTTATGGTAGATGCCGTAGTACCTACGATGCAGAGCAATGCAGTGGTTGTATATCTGTCCAGCAACTACCAGAATACCGTCAAGATACCTCAAAGCATCCCTATTGTACAGCTTGTACTTGTATGTCTTCAATTCAACCATAGATAAGCAAATGTCCCCAGAACACTTAAAATTGGCAGTCAGCGTTCCGAGGACATTTTAAAATCTAACCTTGATAGGAGGACTGCCAAGAACTCTTATCATATAGAAGTTTATAACAATATACAAAAACTTTTACGAGTTTGCAACCGTTTTCATCATCCCACGGCTAAAGCCGTGGGCTTTCCGTTCAGCGTAATAATATTCCCCAATCTTCTTGCCTTTCTTCTCCTGCTCGATGGCCGCGTGGATAAACGTGAGCGCATCCGCATACAGGAGGAAGAACACCGGGTCTTGGAACACGGAATACAGGATGAGCGAACCCATTGCCGTATCTATCGAGTAGGACTTGTACCGGTGCCAGAAGAACCGGCCCTTCCACTGGGGATAGGCGTTCATCAGCAGCTTGTTGCAGACGATGCGGTGCTTCTTGTCGATACGGATGACGCACCGTCCGCGGAACTTGCGTTCAACCTTCGCTTCTTCAGGAGACCTTACCATTCTTGTCCCCATCTTCGACGACTGGCGTTTCCCCGTTGGATGCCTTCCTCAAGCCATCCGCGGCACGGATATAGGTGGCCGCAAGGTTCGAGAGGAACACGGCGTTCTTGAAGTCCGTCGCATAGGTGAGGAGCGCCCCGAGGCCGGTGACGGAACCGTATGTATTGTAGCGGTTGAGCTTCCCGGAACTGAAATACAGTGAAGTAATGTCCGCGGTCAGGAACCTGCACTTTTCGAGATCGGACGGGGACCATTCATAGTGGACGCGCTTGACGCTGCCTTCCCCGGTAAGCCCCTTGTTGCACAGCTTCTCGAACTCGCTCGCCTTGACCGAGGAGAACCTGACCCCGTGGAAGTTTTCCGGCCAGGACGGGCCAAGGACCAGGCAGAGCTCGTTGAGCACGCCGCGGTCGTTCTTGGTATTGCGCGTAGTCGCCACGAACTCGATGTCCAGGCTCTTGAAGGTGTGGCGCATGAAGTCGGAAAAGTCCCCGACGCAGTTGGAAAATTCCCTGCGGGACAGGTCCGCAGCCAGCGACATGCTGGAAGTTTCTTGTTTCTTATTGCTCATAGCAATCTCCTTGTAGGAAAAATACAAAATTAGGCGCCGGGTTCCACGCCGTCACCCGGCTTTTCTCGATGTCCGCCGATCCGCATGGCGACGGCGAACACGATGGCGACCCACAGGACGGTGGCCGGGATGCCGACAGCCAGGTAGGCGAACCCGGGCGGGATCCATCCGTTGCAGTTTCCGTATATGCACAGGAGCAACGGCCATACGCACAGGGCGATGACCGTGGCCAGTGTCGGAAACAGAAGGGCGATGCTGGTCACAAAATCCAGCGGAGGGCCGAATATCGAGACGACCCGGTCAACGACGAGGTCAATCCTTTTCATCGGGGAGCTCCAGGCCGCGTTCCTTCAAGTACCAGAACCTTGCGGAATAGTATTCCGGCGTATATCCGCCCTCTGCGTTGGCATCGTCACAGGTCCCGTGGGACCCGAACCAATCGACCTCGAACTCGTAGAGGGCCTCCTTCAATCGGTCGTCCGTGTCGGTTGTGGAACCGTCATTCCGGTCAAGCCAGTCGCGGCACTTTTCGGCTTGCCAGTCGACCCGGCCGTTCCTCACTTCATCAGACATCGTGTTCGTCCTCCTTCGCGGCTTCCTGCATCTGTTCGTGGTATGCGCGATAGGAAGTGAGGAAATTTTCCGCATAGATTGACGCGCGGACAAGGTCCGGGTGAAGACCGGGGATAAGGGAAATTTCGCGCAGGACGGTGGTCGCGTAGTCGATTTCCCCGATCTTGTTGTCGGTCCCCCAGCTCATCGCCGTGGCCACGGTGTTCTCGATGCGGGTGCGGACGATTTCCGGGTCCGGGCAGTTGCCGTTGAGGAAGGCGCACATCGCACGGGCTTCTTCCTCGTCCTGGTAGAACCGGCGGTCGAAACAGTGGTTGTCCATCCAGTTCTTCGCGCACTTCAAAGTCGGCTCGTCGCGCTTGAGCGTGTAGGGCTTGAACTTGAACTTTCCGCCGGCACCGACATAGATGTAGTACACGGTGGCTTCCTTGATCTTGTTCTTCACCGCGTTCTCCAAGTCGAACGGGGTAATGGGGCCGCGTTCTCGGCATGCCTGGATGAAGGCTTCCGAGTTGATTTTCGGCAGCCTTGCCAGGCGTTCGCGAAGTTCACTGATCGATGCGTATTCGCTCATCATCTTCTCCTTATGAAAACTCTGTAATAGATGCACTTCGGCATCCCGTTCTCGTCGAGCAGGTAGCTGTTCTGTACCCGCCAGTTCTTGTAGTAGGCCTTGTACGCCTTCTGCCGTTCCTCCGACGGGGGCGTAAAGAACTCGCACTCGTTGAACGCCCATGCGGTGTCCCCGCTCCGCCCAAGGACCTCGAACTGCTTCGGGTCGAAATGGTCGAAGAACGTAATCGGGACGCCCATCACCCCGTCGTAGTCCTTCGGGATGTCCGAGATCCTGTCGACGTTAATCGCGTCGAAATTCTCGAACTTGGGGTATTTCGCCGGATCGTAGGCAGCCTTCAAAAAGATGCCGCGCTCGTCTTCCTTCCGGGGAACTGACATGTTCGTGTACCACCTGCAAAGGCCGGTGACCTTCTCGGTCTCGCCTTCCGGCGTCTCGAACTCGTCCGGGGAGGTGATGCCGAGCTGGATCCTGCCGGAACGCAGCTTGCGGAACACCTCGTTGTAGTTGACGCAGTTCTTGTTGCCGATGACATAGAAGTCCCTGTCGGCGCCGTCCACCCAGTCCACGAAGTCCCGGAAGCAGTTCCCGCACCAGGTGGCCAGGCCGTTCCTGCGGACGAGCATGGTATGGTTGCGGTCGAGTTCCAGGCAGTGCACGGTCCCGTCATACTGGACCTTCTCCGGCACGGGATAGTCCGTATTGCGCTTCTTGGTCTCGATTGCCCAGTTCGCCATCCAGTAGGGGTTTCCCTTGGACTTGCGCTGGATGAACTGCACGAGCACGCCGCGCACTTTCAGGATGAGCTCCTGCAGGCCCTCGCACAGCTTCGGTGCGGTACTGCCGATTGCCTGGCTCACCTTCCCGCCGATGTGGGAGAGATGGGAGTTGCCCTTCATGTAGCCGTCGAGGAAGCGGGCCATGTAGGCCGGTTCCATGTAGAGGACTTCCGTCGGGAACTTCTTCTCGATGCCCTTGCCGAACTTCGCGAGGTAGGTCCACAGCTGCTTGCTGTACACGGTGTAGTTGTGGTTCCTGGTCTTACTGGACCGTTCCACCTTGCACGGGAAGCCGATCTTGGCGTAAAGGTCGATGACGTACTTCTCGTTGTCCTCGTTCTGCTTGATGCTGATCGTGTAGCGGGGATTGCCGTTCACGTTGTTGCCGAAACGGACGCAGCCGTCGGCAAGCCAGAACCCGAGGAACTCCAGCCAGTCACCCATCGGAATTTTCTTTTCCGGGACGGTGATGTCCTTGTGGGTGTAGCGTTCGTTCTGCATGACGCTCGGGAGCGTGAAGAACTCCTCGTGGATGCCGCTCCAGTCGTATTCCAGACCGCGGATAGGCACGGAATGGTAGTGGGGGACCACCTCGTCGGCGCGGCAGAACAGGTCCTTGCGCTCGTTGCAGATCATGCGGTGGTTTCCGGTCACCATGAGGTCCATGCCGGACTTCTTGAAGTGGAACAGCTCGCCCTTGTACGGGGTGTCGTAGAAACGGACGATGCGGGCGTATTCGACCTTGCGGGTCGCCGGGTCCATGCTGAGGACGAGGTCGCCCGGCTTGACGTCGGTAAACAGCTTCCAGCCTCCGTCGGTGAGCACCTCGGTATCTGAAGAGAAACAGCTGAAAGGGGGGTTGGTCACGACCAGGTCGGAATGCTGCATGAACTTCGTGATTTCCGGGGAACGGAAGTCCCCGTCTCCATCCAGCACCCACCGGGCAACCTTAATATTGCCGTCCCGTCCGAGAGAAACCGTCTCCGCGTGGCCGCGATGGCCAGGGACATAGCTGGTACAGGTGAGTCTGCGGAGGCCCAGTCCCTGGAAGTTGTCGATGAAGAAGTCGCGGAACCCCGGGTGTTCAAGGTCGTTGCACGGACACAGGACGGTGCGGTTGGCGAAGAAGCCGGGGTCGCGTTCGAACAGCGCCTTCATCTCGTGGGAGACGTCGCTGTAACTGGTGTAGAACTCGTCGTTCTTGGCAGTCTTCGCCTCACGTAAATTGCGGTTCTTGGACATTACATTCTGCCTTTGCTGCCGGCTTCGATAATTTCTTCGATGAAACGGAGGCGGAGGCCCCTGGCCTGCTCGATTGCCTTGGCGACACGTTCGTCCTTGGAAAGGCAACTCGGGTCGACATAGGAGTTACGGACGTTCTCCAGGTAATACGCGTCGCCGAGAGTGTCACCGAGGTTCTTGCCGACGTAACTGGCGTTGATTGCCGCCTTGATGGCGCACGCGATGTTCTTGGCAAGGAGCTTTGACGAATGGGTGCCGGTGCCCTTGTTGGTATTGATCGCGGCATAGCGCTTCGCATCGCGCTGGATACGGAGTGCGGCCATGGCGAGAGCCTTGATGTCCATTTCGGGAGTAATATCCGTCGATGCGTTGGAAACGTCGATTCCCGGAAATTCGCTCGGGAGGAACGGCCAGTCGGCAGCGAACGGCGGGGGTTGGAGTTCGCCTTCATACGGCTTCTTTTCGGTTACGACGAGCTTTGACAGCGGGACACATACGGTTTCATTTTCGTTTTCGTTTGACATATTTTACCTCTGCCTGAAATATAGCAAAAACCCACCGTATGTGGTGGGTTCCTGTGAAAAACTGCCGTTACATGCTAATTGGCGGGGCCGAGGTCGGTAATACCGGCAATATCGGTAACGGTCAATGCGCTGTCAGCACTCTGCTCACGAACCTGTCGCAAGAGGTCGTCATACAGCGCTTCGCCCGTCTTGTTGCTTTTCAAATGATAGGAAAGCCCGTCGGTCGTAGGGAGCGAGGCGGCATGGTCCGGGTTTATCGCGCGGATGCGCGTGGTCACCAGGTAGACATGCGGAGCCGGGCCGTCGCTAATCTTGGTGAAACGGTATTTCGCGGTAGCTTCCGGGTAGGCCGCCCGGTCAACCTCGGAGAGGAACATTTCCTTCGGTCGGGCGTAGATGCCGTCCTTGTGGTTGGTCTTTCCCGCGTTGCCCATGCACTTGTAGATGACGAGTTCCTCGCCCGTTTCGGAGTGCTTGGCGACGGTAATCACCTGTGAAGTGGCGCCTTTGAAGTGCGCCCAGGTGCTGCCGGGCGTGATTTCTCTGTCTTTGTTTTCTTCGTTAGTCATTGGTGTACCCTGTTGAATAGAGGACCGGATCGTCGTTAAACTCCTTCCCGGTGTCCTTGGCAAGCTGTTTTGCGATTTCTTCCGCCGCGGAAAAATCTTCCTTTGCCTGGCGATCGTGGATTGCGCAATACGCCTCGAACGACCACGGGCGGATGACCGGAACGTAGATGCTTACCGAACTCATCTTTTCATGCGTCTTAATCTGGTGGCGGAACGATTCGGTGCAGTATGCTTTCCAGTTTTCAAAAAGCTCCTTGCGTTCGGTATCGGCGCATACCTTGCATACCTGGGCAAAGCCTGCCGGGGTAAGGGTAATGCGTCCCACCATGTCCAGGTCGCGGTCAAAGTCCACGTTCGTGACGGATTTCACCACGCGCTGGGTAGTTGCATCGAAATACGAACCGAAACGGTCGGCATACTTTTCTTCTATCGACGAAACGATAATCCTAAAAATATCGACTGCCGTTGCGTCGAGATGACGAGAAAGCTGGTCACGAATATTACTGAGTTTCAGTTTATCTTCCGCATTTTGCAGGCACTTGCTAAGCGGAGCGTCATTGAAGAAGCGCTTGAGGCCCCTGACTGCGCTAAACAACCCGTGCGCCCATCGGATGGAGCCCAGATAGGTATGTAAGTTCCACCCAGCATAATCAGTTTTCTTTTCGTAGTCCACTACGACGTTCCAGTCGCGAACGCCGCTTCCGTCGCAAATACGGGGAGTTTTGACCTGGTAATTGTGCCCGCCGAGAGAAACGCATGTGTCGAAGATGTCATACAGGACTTTGGTATCGGACGTCCAGTAATTTTCATGCTCGTTGTCGCTAAGCTCCGCAGAAATCAGCAAATAGATATTGCAGATGCGGAACCGGCCAATCTCGCGGGTTTCGTCCGTCCCGAGGGCGTCACGCGCCGTAATCGCAGAGCTGGGGATGTCCAAGTTTTCAATCTTGAACATGCGGGTGCGCTTGGTCTGTGTGTGCATGGTGAAGCCGGGGGCCTGCACTTCTTTCAAGTCAAGGCCGGCAAAATGGAATTGTTCTGACATGTGTAACCTCTTTCGTTGGTTGAAATATAGCAAAAAATCGAAAATTGCTATATTTCAGGCATCAAAGAGGAAACTACTATGGACATCGGAAGCAACAATTCATACCCGGCAGGAACCCTCAGCAACTTCGCCCCTCATCCGTTCACGTTCGACGGGGTGGAGTGCGCCTCGATGGAAGGCTTCCTGCAATCGCTCAAATTCTCCAACCCGGAGATGCAGATCTACGTATGCACGCTCGTGGGCATCAAGGCAAAGCACAAGGGAAAGCACAAGAACTGGTACCGCGACCAGACGCTCTACTGGAAGGGCATACCCATAAAGCGCGACTCCGAGGCCTACCAGCTCCTGCTGAACCGCGCCTACAACCAGCTGAACAAGAACCCGGGCTTCCGCAGCGCACTGCTCGCGACCAACAAGGCGACGCTCACCCACTCCGTGGGAAAGCACGACATCCACCACACGGTGCTGACCGTCCAGGAGTTCTGCTCCCGTCTCACGTACCTGCGAGACGTGGGAGACCTCCCGGAAACATCGACGAAGGGTTAGTCCTTGGCCTCTTTCTTGACGAGCTGGCTATCAATAGTCGGCTCGTTTCTTTTTATTGTGCTGGCCAAGTAGGCGAACGCCGTGGCAAGCGTATTCTTTACGTAGTTGAACAGCGCGATGTAGTCGGCATCGCAGAACTTGTCCAACGCGACGCCGACAATCGCGTCCTCGTTCTCCCCATTCTTGTCGCAGGGGACGACAGCAAACCCGCTCGCGCTCACAATCACCGGAGAGGCGAGGGACCTGCGCCTGGCCAGCGCAAGACGGATTGCCGGAATGAACGCGACCCCGTCGTCGTTGATTACGAAGAACTCGCCGAGGGTGTCTTCCAGGTGGGTGTATATGCGCTTGGCATTCCATTTCCCGGTATGGACCTCGATGAACTCGTGCAGCTGGGAAATCACCCTGTCCACGTCGGCATCGGTAATCTCCGACCACTCCCTGTGCTTGTTCTCGCCGTATGAAAGGCGGAACAGGTGGTCACCGCCACCCTTCCCGACAATGTCGGTGAACATGCCTTTGTGCCCGGCAATGTCAAGCGTCCAGGACCTTGTGCACATGTCGCTCGCTGCGCCCGGACCGATATAACGGATGGTCGTCATGTTGAACTCGAACAGGCCGTCGAAATCGCCCTTCTTCGGATCCCCGAACTCGTTGACCATCCGCGCGGCGAACGTGTCGAGTTCCCACTTCGGCAGTATTTCCGCACAGTCGGAATAGAACGCCTGCTTCCCGTTCTCGGTCTTGACCACTACGGGCATGGCAAGCGCCGGGACGAGTGCACAGACCTGTGCCACCTTGACATCGGTCTTTTCGTCATCGTTCGGCCCGTTCCCTACCAGCATGCCATGAGGGGTAAAATTTTCGCCATCCCGCTTGATGTCCACCGGCAATAGGCGCATGCCGTTCCGTTCGAACGGGGTGCGGTCGTCATGACAGAACCGGTAGTATTCGCGTTGAAATGCCTGAAGTGTTTTCATATATGCCTCCGTCTCCAAATATACAATTTTGCTGCCGGATAACCTAGTTTCAACGCATGAGCAAACACATCAAACGCAGATCCTTACGTGCACGGCTCGTCGATACATTCATCCGACCGTTCATCCCCGAAATCGTCATCCCAGACCTTTCCAGCTCCGTAGTCGAATACGGCTACAAGGGCGCCTACTTCCAGTTGCGGTATATCAACAGGAAGAAAAGACGCTGATCGCTTGGGATGGCGCCGGTATTTTTGTATATTTATTGGCACAACCGTTTCTAGAGCGGGTCGAAACATCCCACCGAACCTAAGACGGCAGGCATTAGCTCCTCCCCTGGTAGCGAAATCGCCTGCGCAGTCGGACGTGCAGACTGTACGTCACGTAGTGGCCGGATCGTCAGTCGGACGAGTTGGCAGCCTCGGGATGATCAAAACCGGTAACGGAAAACTGCCACCCATTTACACGGAGACACCATGAACGACGCAGAAAGACTTGCAGAACTTGCCAATCTCCCGGCAATCGAACGCGTTTACAAGAAGCACATCGAAGAATTTGAACACCTGACGATTGCCACCGGCTTCCGCGGCTGCCCCGTCGACATCATGAAGAAGAACTTCTTCGAGATGCAGTTCGCCGGCGCCGGCCAGAAGGTGGACGACATCCGCGTGAACGAGATGTACCAGATGCAGCATGACCTCATCCAGAAGTTCAAGGACAACGGGTTCAAGGTCACGGAAGAGAAACCGTCCAACATCATCACCCTCGACAATGCGGCAACCGACCCGCGCGAACAACAGAAGAAGGAGTTCGAGAAACGCTTCCTCGAAACCAAGTTCATTGTCGAGTGGTAACCAGATAAAGACATTCCGGGTGCCGGAACGAAAACGCCGCAGTTTCCTGCGGCGTCTTTTGTTTTATTTGTAGAGGTGCGGGATCATGACATCGTTGCGTATTGTGACGCCAGGTCTAATGATGTCCCCGTAGTCAATGAACGCCGGATCAATATCGTCCCCGCCCAGGGTTTCCATGCCGAATTGCAACGAGACTGCACGTACATTATAGCCCTCAGCGCGGCTTCTCCCGCAGGAATGGCATTCATCGCAGTCGCAAATCACCACATGGAACAACCACTGGCGACGATCGGCAAAGACGCTCTTGATCGCCATGTCCCCGCTGGCCCCGTAGATTATCGCACGTTCCTCATCGGTGAACTTGGCATACACCGTGCAGGCAATCGAGGGCGCTTCGCAGCTGAGCGGGAGACCGCCCAATCCGTGCTTCTCCACGAACTCGGTAACCATGGCCTTGTCCCACTTGATGAGCGGGAACGTATAGGACGGCTTGCGGGCAACCTGGGTCTCGAACTCCGGCGCATGGTTTCCGTACAGGTGGCTGAGCGCAAACGCGCCGTCATAGAGTTTCCGCATGTCCTCGATAAACGTCTCGGACTGGTCCCCCTTGACAATCCCCATCTGCACCTCGTCCAGCAGGGACGTGATTTGCGGGTTGATGTAGGCAAGGCTGAACGTATTGACCGGCTGCTGGATGAAACCCTCGAACTTGCCGCCATAGTTACACGCCCCGGCAGGGAAATTGATGCCGCGATACATAGGCATCAGGATGCCCGGACCCTTGTAGGTCTTCGATATTGCGGCAAGCATCGTATATGCGAGTATCGGGGCAACTTTAAACTCGGCGTTGAGCCAGTTGTAAATCGGGAATACGACCTTACCCTCGTCCAGGTTCTTGAGAACGAGCGCCGTGCTGTCCATGCCTCCGGTAAACAGGACGCCTACCGCATTGGTCGGCTGTCCGTGTTCCCATTCGGGATTGAGCGTCCTGATTGCCGATGTCAGGCGGTCCGGGTAGCCATCCATCCTGGAAAACGCATTCTTGACCATGTCCTCGACCACATCCACTTGCGGGTAGCTTGTGCTCCAAAAATTGTAGGTATCTTTCTGCATGTGGCTAATCATGGTGAACCCGAGCGCATCCATGACTTCCTGCTTGCGCTCGCGGTAGAGAATGGGTACCCGGCGGTCAAACACCTTGGTGTCGATGTCTAGTCCCTGCATGCGGATGCCGAACCGCTCCCTGAACGGGAACCTGGCAACCCATTCATTCGCAATCTTTTCTGCACGAACGGGAAACCCGACGGAATTATTCGGTTCCATCAGTTCCATGTCAGCTTTACTGCTCATCGGCTTCCTCCCGGAAGATAGTCTTGAGACTGCCATGGAAGTCGCCCTTGTTCATCTCGGCGGCCAGCTTGACGATGCGCGTCCCGGCAATCTCGAAGTATTCCTTGTCGATTTCCATGCCGATGAACCTGCGGCCTTCCTTCAACGCAGCAAGGCCGGTGCTGCCGCATCCCATGCAGTTATCGAGGACGACATCGCCTGGTTCCGTGTAGGAACGGATAAGCCAGGAAAGAAGTTCCACGGGCTTTTCCGTGCGGTGTTCGGACTTGGACGGGTGCGGTTTCGGAATGTCGATGATTGACACCGGGTATTTCTGGGTGCTGCCCTTGCGGACGTCGTCCGTGGCCTTGAACTTGCCGTAGTTGTTGTTCACCATGTCCTTGGACATGTAGGACTTGCCGCGGCCGTGGAGGGGCTTCCCTTCGTGGAACTGCGGGTTGAACTTCGGCATGGACTTGTAGAACACGGCAAGCTGCTCGTGGGAACGGAGAGGCATGCGCTTGGCGTTCAGGAACCCGGTGACGAGCTTCTTGTTCCAGACCAGGTCGTATCGGAACAGCTTGCGCCTAGACTGAACCAGGTCAACGTAGAACAGGCCCTGGGCGAACAGGACGATGGCCCCGTCATCCTTGATGACACGCTCATACTGTTCCCATAGGGGTTCGAACGGGATGCGCTTGTCGTGCGGGTTGTGCGTGACGCCGTAAGGGAGGTCGCACAGGATCATATCGACCGACTTGGGGGCGAGCTTCTTCATCTCCTCCAGACAGTCTCCGAAAAACAGCGAATAGGACATCTTAAAATTCCAAAAGAAAGCCGCGGGACGGAATTGCCCCGCGGCCGGGTTTCTTGGTTAGTTGTTACCAGTTGTTCTTGGTCGAGGCGTCTTTCTTGGGCTGCTGGACTGCATCGAGCACAGCGCCGGCGAGCTGCTTGACGTTTTCCTGGGAGAGCGCCTGCTGGCCCTGGTCCTGCTGGGCCTGCTGCATGCCCTTGCCAATCATCTTGCCGGCAAGAGCACCGCCGAGAAGGCTGTTGACCGCATTGGGGAGGCTGAACCCGAGCGAATCCGTAAGGCCGTCCGAGACCTGCTTGATGGTCTTGGTGACGCTTTCGGTGAGCTTTGCCGGACCGCCGTCGTAGATGGTGATGTTGCCAATCTTTTCCATCGGCTTTGCGGCTGCAGCGGTCATTGCCGGGAGCTGTTCGAAGAACTTTTCCGTGGCCTTGATGCGCATTTCGGTAATCGGGGCTTCGCCATACTTGTTCATGGCGTCGGCCTTCTTGTCGATTGCTTCCGCTTCCGCAAGACCCTTGGCCTTGATGGCGTCAGCTTCTGCGAGACCGGTTGCCTTGATTGCGGATGCTTCGTTGTTTGCCTTGTGGAGGTTTGCGTCCGCGATTGCGGTGATGCCCTTTGCCTTCTGTTCCTGGTCGTAGAGGTCACCTTCGGCGGACTTCTGGCGCTGGACGAGACCTGCGTCTGCGTCCTTGGAGCGGCGATAAAGGTCGGCTTCGGCGTCCGTCTTTGCCTTGTAAAGTTCGGCATCGGCGTCCTTCTGGGCCTTGTAATAGGCAGCGTCGGAATCGTGGATCTGTGCCTTGTAGTTGGCTTCTGCCTTCTTTTCGATTTCGGCCTGGAGTTCGCGTTCGCGGACAGACACCTTGCGTTCGCTGAGCTCGATATTCTTTTCTTCCGCCGCGATGTTCGCTTCCGCGTCGGCGATGTTGATGAGCTTCTGCTGCTGTTTCAGCTTGATTTCGTAAGCGGTGTCTGCATCGGCCTTCTTGGTCTGTTCAATCTGGGCGAGTTCGTGCTTCTTGACTTCGAGGTCATTCTGGCGCTTGGCAATGGCAAGACCGTTTTCGACTTCGACATCGTTTGCACGCTTGTCGGCTTCGGCCTTTGCGATACGGATGTCCGCATCAGCAGCTGCCCTTGCGTTGGCTGCTGTCTTAAGAATGGCCGTGGCGCGTTCCGTACCGAGTTCCTTGATCATGCTGTGCTTGACACCTTCGCCGTCGATATATTCGTCGTCGAACTTCTGAATGTTGAAGGTATCGAGACGGATGCCGAGCTTTTGGAGGTCCTTGGTTGCACTTGCGTTCACGAGGCGGGTGATTTCATCGCGCTTGCTGACGAGGTCTTCAATCTTGATCTGGCCGATAACTTCACGCAACGAACCGTCCAAGATATTGTCAATCATGCTCGCAATGCTGCTATTGACCTTCCTGGACGAAAATTCGGACTTGTCACTAATCTTGCTCGTATCGCCGGATTCCATGTTAAGGAAGTTCTGTGCGGCGATTGCAATATGTTCCGCAGTCGCATCAACCTTTGCCGTAGCAACCGCATCAACCTTGACAAACATGCAGTCGATGGTCGGGACCGGATCGGTCTTGTTGATGAGGATGGTCATGATCTTCAAGTCAACGATGTCAAGTCGTTCGATGAACGGGATGCGGAAGCCGGCGCGGCCCACGAGGACCTTCGGCTTTTCACGCCAGCCGGAAATGATAAATGCCTTGTCAGGCGGTGCCTTGACGTAGCCGACCATGAAAATGATTGCCAGGATTACTGCTCCGGCAATGATACAGATGAGTGGAATAGACATTGATTGTCCTCTTTTGTTGAAGTGTCTAGCTCGCCGACAGCAACCACGGAAAGTTCGTCACGGGCCATCCCCTTGCGTTTCATGATACGGTCGACGAGAAGGTCCGCGTCGCCCCGTGTCCGCGAAGACGCGGTATGCCCCATGTAAAACTTGCCGAACGTGCACGTGCCGCTATCCACCAGGTATAGCCCGTCCGAGTTACGCTTGACGAGATAGAATAACACTTTGTCAGCTCGCATGCGTGAAATATAGCAAAATTCAAGATAGGAAAACTGGCCCGAAATTGCTATATTTTGTGTAGGAGATACACAAATGCAGACAAACGCCCGGGAAGCCTATTTAAGCTCGTTAAAAGAAGAATATTCCGTCGCAATCGCCAGGACGCGGGACAGCATAGTCCAGCTGTCCGGCAACGACGCGGCAAAGACCACCAAGCTGTTCCTCGAATCCAGACTGGGACGACTGGAACGCAGGCACAAGGAACTCGGTATGGAGGTTTCCTCGACGGCAAACCAGGAAATCAAGACCGCCGAACCGAAAGTTACCCCATACGAGACCGATTTAGACGCAATCCGGGATGCCGTATATGGCATGACCGGTAAACTGGTCCCGTATTCAATGATGCCGAAATACTGGAAAGAGCTGACCACCCGGTGCGCAGCAATCAACATGCTATCAGGCGAATATGCCACACCGGACACGCTCGGCAAGCTGAAAAAGATGCAGCAAGACCTCGACGACCTGGTGAACGACATCAAGAACGAGGCGTCGGTAAACCCGTATGGGTACAATGCAGCATTTTGTGGGGTTTCGCTGGAACCGGGCCTATCATTCGAAAACAAACCGCAAACTAGCCGACTCAAGCACAACAAAAAACGTCGCAGGGGGATGTCCTACGACGAGAGGAAGGCTGCGTTCGATGCAGGTGTCAAAGTGTCGGTCCAGGACAACTCCCCGTTATGGGACGTCCCGGGCGGCCTCAGTATCAGGCCGGAATCGAACTGGTAGTGTCTTCCACAAAGCGGCCATCCTTCTTGCGGAGGATGCGCTGGTTGGAACTGCCGCGGAACCTCAATGCGAGGTCCCGTTTTTGTTTGATGAACGGGCCGTCAACGAGCACGTCGGCCAGTTTCAGGATTTCCCCCGTAACGCCCCGCACATGCTTCCGGCCACCCGGATATAGGTCGCGCTCCATCACGTAGCCGGTATAGAGCCAGATGTTCTTCTCCGGGAGTTCCGCCCTGAACTTCCTGAGAAGTTCGAGCACGGCCGGCTGGTTCTCCTCCTCCATCGGTTCACCGCCGAGGACTGTAATGCCCGCTATATAGGGCTTCCGGCATGCCTCGATAATCTCGTTAGCCTCAATTTCGGTGAACTCCTTGCCGTATGAGAAGTCCCATGTAGCCTCGTTGAAACAGCCCGGACAGTGGTTGCGGCACCCGGACACGAAGAGCGTCACGCGGCAGCCGTCGCCGTCCACGATGGACATGAAGTCAATCTTTCCGTAATTCATACATTAGTCCTTATATAAAGAAACCCCGACAGCTTTTGCAAATAGGCCACACCGATTTTTTCTCGGTTTGGTTTCCGGCCCAATAAATATATAATTGGGGGCAATAACATGGGCCTTAATTAGTTTAACCCATTCAGCAAATGTTATGTCAGACATTTCGTCCGGTGTTCCCTTCCAATGCTCATACTGTTTGCCAAACGGTGGGCACACTACAACAACCTTGTTTGTGTGAATGACCTGCGCAAGAACATCCCGATTAGTCCAACCATACCATTTACAAAAATTTACGTTGATGTCGTATGCTTCCACATCAGGCGGTAAGCCACGGTCCTCAAACCATCGAGTTACACCTCTTACTATACCACCGAACCCGGCCATCGGACAATATACCCCAGCACTTAAGTCAACACCGCTCTCCTCGATAATTTTCAACAGCACAGTTTCGTCCAGGGCGGTTACCTTTGGTGCAATTTTTGCTATGGTAAACCGATCGAGAACCTTCGTTGCATAATCGCCCGAAATCAATGACTTGATATGTCGAGTGCAAAACGCATCATACTTTCCCGAAATCAGCGAATCGTTGATCGTCTTAATCATATTCTGGACAGCACGTTCCAATTTTGCATCATCATGCCATGCGGACCGAGGATCCATATAGCCAGGAACGTAGCAATCCCATATAGGATGCGCAGCCGGCCATTTAGTGGTTCCCGGAAAATCTGTCATGACGCAATGGTTCTTGATCAACTCCGGCGTAAGGTCAATGTTAAATACAGCTGAAATGAACCGTAATACATCACAACCAACCACAAGCGTCACATTATTCGTCAAAATACACTGTAGCTTGGCGTATTCCTTCGTATCAGGAATCTGCATATATTTATATAGATGCTCACCCTTGATTTCAAACAGCCTATCCCCTATTCGGAAATCCGGGAAGAACCAATGTTCCTCCCCGGCAAAGGAGTATTCTAACTTTACCTTGGGGTGATATTCAAAATCTACGTCCATGCAGCGCAGGAAATTATAGAACGCATACTCATACGAAGAATCGAAAGATACCCCATTTACCGTAAACTTATGCCACATTTTTGACTGAAACTCGGGTGTTTGCGAAAATGAACGAACACCAAACCGTTCCTGGCAAGTTTGCTGCATTTGCTGCACATTATGATAATTCTTGTCGCCATATTTATCTGCGCATGTCTTATATTGTCCTTGCTCACGCAATTCGGCGGATGCCCAATTATGCCTAACACCAAATTTTGCGAGGCAAGTCATTTCCCGTTTTTCGCGTATCTGGGCAATCTTTTCCTCATCAAATGCAGCCAGCTTATCGCGAACCTTTTGACGGTGTTCGGGATTATTCATTGCATTGTTTCGGCTACGCAATTTTGATGTACATTCCGGCGACCCACATACATTATGGTAGTGGGTTCCCATCCATTTTGCCGGTCCACCGCAAATTTCGCATTTACCGGGCGCTATGCCCATATATTTATTATAATATTGCTCGACCGTAATGTCTGTATGTTTTTTATTTAAATGACGGTTTAATGTGAGCAAAGACATATACCCGTGCCCACACAGGGCACAGCAAAACTTATATATTATTTGCCGTTTTGGTTTGATCTTATCCGCATGTCGGCAGGCTTTGCCATATCGGGCACGCATCGTTTCGTGCTGGAGTTTGCGGACACAGGTGGGGTCATTGCAGGTATCATAATACCCATGATAGTTGGTAAACGCACATTGTTTGCCACAATACGGGCACACATGTTCAGTCGGATCTACATACGTATCATAATACGTCTTATAGGGCATCTTATGGGTTCGCTGAATGTGATTGGTAAACCCGTTCAACGAATATACCTCTCCGCATTTCGCACATGTATATTTGATTTTCATTTTCATAGATACCCCAGCAAATTATACTAGATGTCTTGGAAATATAGCAATAACAGTTTATAATGTCAACCCAAATATCAAAAACGCATCCGCCGGTGGCGGATGCGTTATTTAACTGATGATTTGACAATTAGATGTTGTGCCGGTCGCCCAGTTCTTTCACCTTGCCATCATTCCAGGACAGTTTAATAGTCTTCCTGGGTGACCCGGTTAAATATCCCGTGATACGGCGGACTCGGATGAAATACTTCTCATCCTTGCACCCGCACTTGGGGCACACATTGTCGATAATGCCGTGATAGCCGCACTTGATGCAGTCGTCGCTATCCATCGTGACGGTGAAATAGCCGAGATTGCCATTGTACATCGCGTCGATCGCGGCAGCGACGGCTTCCACGTTCTTGGTCAAGTCGCCGTTCAGCTTGTAGTAGAAGATATGCCCGGCGTTGGTGAGCGCGTGGAACGGGGCCTCCACCTTGATCTTGTCGTCGAGTGACACGTCGAGGGAGAAGTCCATCATGTGGGAATTGGTATAGTAACCCTTTCCGAAGATGCGCTGGAGGTTGACATCAGCCAGCTTCTTGTTGTCGCCGAACTTCTTGGCGTCGATTGTAGCGAAGCGGCCGGCGACAGCTTCCGCCGGCGTGGCGAAGCAGGACCAGTTCATGTGCGTCTTCTTCTGGGTAGCGTCGCAGAAGTCGCGGATGTGCTTGACGATGGACACGGCGAGCGCATCGACTTCGTGGTCAACGCCATAGGTCTTGCCGGTAAGGAGCGTAATGGTTTCCGCGATGCCGATATAGCCGATGGAGAGCGTGGACTGCTTCATCACTTCGGCGATATCATCGGAAAGTTCGTGTTCCTTGTCGTCGGACGTGAGATAAAGACCTTCCTGCATAGTGAACGGGAACGTCTTGTAAGTCTTCATGCACACGAGGTTGAAACGTTCAACCAGGCTTTCCTTGGCGTCGTCGAGCATGCCGTCGAGCTTCTCGAAGAACACCTTGATGCGGTCTTCCTCGGAGGACTTGGCGATACGGGCCTCGATGGCGAGACGCGGGAGGTTGATCGTGTGGAAGGCAAAGTTGCCTCTGCCGGTAGTCTGTTCCGGGCCGTTGACATTGCCGATGACACGGGTACGGCAACCCATCGTCGCAACGGTGGTGTTTTCGACCAGCTTGCGAAGGTTGAGGACGCTGCCATCGAAGTCAACGACTTCCCAGATGTCGTCATGCGCGATGTGATATTCGTAGATCGGGAACTCGGTCTTTTCGACGCGTTCGACATTTTCGAACTCGTCCTTGCCGCGGACCTTGACAGCCAGAGGACCGTCAGTGACGACAATCGTCTTGGTCAGGTACTTGACGTAGGGCTTGTTGAAGGTGGAGTCCACGGACACGAAGTTCGGGTAGAAACGGCGGGCGAGGCAACGGATTGCCTGCTGCTTGAGGTCAAAGTTCGGGTCGGTTTCGAGGAACGTGTAGCCCTTCATGAGCTTGAAAATCAAAATCGGGAAGATGGCGGTAAGGCCGTCACCCATGCCTTCATACTGTGCACGCATGAGGTTCTTGCTGACCATGCGGCCGCAAGCGGACACGTCGAGACCGAAGTTGAGGGAGCTGAACGGGACCTGGTTGCCGGAACGGCTCTGCAAGGAGTTCAGGTTGTGGACAAGGGCCTCCATTGCCTGGTGGGTATCGCAGTCGGTGAACGCGATTGCCTTGTCGATACACTTCTTCGGGAACAGTTCATAAAGTGCGCTGGTCGGGGTGTTCATGGACACGCCGTCCTTGGCCAGGCCCTTCGTGATGCGCTTGATGGTTGCTTCGATATCGGCATCGCCTTCCTGCTGCAGGTACTGGGCAAATGCCGGATCTTCGGAATAGTCGGCCTTTGCGTTGAGCTGGATTGCGAGGTTCCTGCGGAAGGAACGGTCCACGAACGGGGCGAGCTCGAAATCGAAGTTGTCGCAGGCGATGCCGCCATACTGCTGGTTGCTCTGGAGCTGGAGGATGACCGCGGTAAGCGCAGCTGCGCTCTGGATGGTCTGTGCGGGGCGCTGGAAGCCGGTACCGGAGTCGAAACCGGTGCGGAGCTTCTTGCCGACAGGCGCAAAGAGGCAGTTGAACGTAAGGTCATACATGTTGAGGTCGTGGATGTGGAGGTAGCCGTTCGTATGCTCCTCCGCATACTTCTTGCTGACGTTGTCGAGCAAGTTATACATCTTGTTGGTTTCCGAGGCAATCTTGCCGTACATGCCTGCCGGGGTGTCGCCGGACTCGTTGGCGTTGTCGCGCAGGATGTTGGAACTCGGGAGATCCGCGTGCTTGATTTCGCGGACGGTCTTGATGATGGGGGAGCGGAGTGCTCTTTCGCGGTCGCGCCTGTTGCGCACGATGATGTATGCGTCATAGGCATCCATCGAGACTTCGCGTAAAACTTTCTTTACAGCGTCCGCGACGGAGTCGTTGCTCACACACTTCTGCTTCATGTCATACAGGATGTCAACTACGTCACCGGTGAGTTCTTCGACTCGTTCCTGGGTGAAATCTACTTTCGCATCGACAAGCGACTTACTGATACAGCGTTCAATCTTCAATGGGTCGAATTTCTGCCGTCCGCCGTCCTGCTTCTTAACCTGCCGCAGAAACGTGCGTTCCGACATCTTTTCATCCTTCGTATCGTCCATGGAATTTCCTCTAAGTTGGGGTGGTGCCGGCGGTGCGGGAGGACCGTTTCCGTCGGCGGGTAGTCATTGTTTATAATAAAATCGGTGCCAAGGTTAGTGCACAAATGTGCACAAAAGCGGGGTTTTTAGGTCCCCGCGTCCTGACTTGCGGTGGCGGTCTGTTGGACCGTTTGGGCACTGCACAAACGTCCATCACTTCCCGCGACGAGCATGCTGTTGTCCCGGCTTTCCATAGCGGACCGGACAGAGTCCTTGAAGTTCTTGAACGAATGGTCCCCGTCATAGAACGTCACCAGGTCGGAAATGATGCCGGTGATGTATGCCTGGGTAATGCCCTTCTTCGCGAGGTCCTCGCAGGCCTTCCTGAACTGCTTGTTGCCGAGCGACGCCCATTTCGGCATCACCACGTTCTCGTGGCGGAAGCGCTGCTTGATGACGTCAAACACGTCTTCCGCGGTCTTCGGCGCAGTCACGACGATCACCTCGTCGATACGGCCCGGACGCGAGCGGAACATGTGGTGGAGCTTCTGCGGCTCGTTCACGATAATGATGATGATGTGCCCGCTAGATGTCTCGCGGAGCTCGTCGAGATAGCCCATGAAGTCGGTGGCATACTCGTTCTTCTCGCTCATGTCGATCCCGTCGATGTCGTCGAACACGATAATCGACTTGTCGATGCGGGCGAGAGTCTGGAAAGTCTGGTCAATGCAGGCCTCCTGGATAGCTTCGAGCGGGACCCAGAACACCGGGTATTCCGGCACACCCTCGAGCACCTTCTCGATGGACATGGTCTTGCCCACCCCCGGCTCGCCCTCGACGAGGAAGCTGCGGCTCTTGTCGTGTTCCAGCGTCTTCGCGATTGCCCTGCGCATGCGGGCTACGTCCAGGTTGCATACGTCGAAATCGACGATTTCGCGCTTGAACTTCGAGAAGAACACGTTGTCCATCTCGAACATGTACTTGGAGAGGTCAACGTTGCCGAGATATGCCGTATACAGGGTATGAACGGCATCCGTAATGATTTCCTCGTCATAGTCCTCGTTGCGCATGGCGACGCGGACGTCGGCGTAGCTGCTCTCCATGTAGTCCTCGTGGTCCTTCCCGAGGTCGGCCTTGCTCGCCGCGTAGTTTTCCAGCTGCATGACGAAGTCGTGGCCGTCATGGCTGAACAGGACTGCGGAACGGAGCCGGTAGCCCTCGTCCTCGTCATCGTCGTCGCGGAGAAGGTTCTTGATCTTCTTGAAGCGGATGTCGTACTTTTCCTGGTCGGCCTGGCTCATGTTGAGGAGATAGCGGCACATGTCGCCGGAGGTCTTCACCTCGGCAACGGTAAGGCTACAGTCGTTGTCCTCGCCAATCACCTGGGCCATCGCGTCGAAGCGTCCGCGATACTCGTACTGCTCGGCGACAAATGCGTTCTTGACGATGAAATTGATGCGGAACAGGTCGAACGCGGTCTGTGCGAGACCGATATACTTATGGGCGATACGGCTCTCGGACGCATTGCGCAGGGTGTAGAACACCGCGTCGAGCAGCTTGGACCCGCTTTCGGCGAGCTCAATCTTGTCGTTGGAGCGCATGCGCTTCTTGAGGTAGGCCAGCTTTTCCTTGAAATTCTTCCCCACCCACTGGTCGGAGTCGATGTTGAAGCGTTTCAGCATCGACTTCATGTCGAAAATCACGTCGTTGCGGTTGGTCATCTGCACCCCTTACTTGGTTTCCTCGGTCTGTGCGCGGACATCGCCGGCTTCCCCGTTGCTTACCTTCACGAGGGTGGTCGTGCCCCCGTTGATCCAAATCTGGCGGATTACACGCGCGGTGCTGAACAGGAACACGGCGAACACGAGCACGTAGAGGGCGCGGACGATATTTCCGTGCATTGCGGCATTCTTGGCGGTAGCCGTGTACACGCTAAGTTGCGTTTCCAAGAATTTCAGCAACTTGTCTGACCGAAGCAAATTCTTCATTTCCAAACTCCTTTTCACAGAAAACGTCAATGGCCCCGGTACGCCTGCGGTATTCGGCGAGCGAATGGAGCCACCCCCTGCCGCAGTGGCCGAGGTGGATGATGGCCGGGGCGCTCAGGTAGAGCGTCTCCAGGACCCTGGTCGGCATGTTCTGGCGCCTGAACACGACTTCGGCGCCCTCGTGGGAGAGGAACGCCGAGAGGTCGGCAAACACCCGTGCCGTGCCGGTAAAGACTGTATGGCAGACGAGGGCAACCTTCCTGAACCGGCTGGCGTCGAAAGCCTTCCGAAGGGCGTCGAGCGAGTTTTCCCGCAGAGCTCCCCCGATTACCACGTCGTAGTCCATCGCCGTCGGCAGGTGGACGAACCGGTCAAGGTCGAGTGGGAACGACGGGAGGTCGATGCACTTCTTGCCAAAATCCGGGTGTTCAAAACCGCCAAGGCACAGGACGTGCTTGGCGAGCAGCGCAGCCGGCTTGTAGTTGGGGAACCAGTCGTGCAGAACGGCGATGCGCGGGCCGTACCAGCCTCCGGGAACCTTCTGGATGTTGCCGTCCGCACACTGCACCACGACCGGCGCACGGGACGACATGTCGAAATATCTCGTATCGTGGAGATAGGACGCGACCGATGTCGCGAACATGTTCGTCTTGGAACACTCCTGGCCTATCTCCTGGCGGATGAACTGGATCATGCCTTGCCTCTAGCTTCCTTAGCCAGTTTAACGAGGCGCTCCCTGATACCGTTAAGCTCGGCGAGCTGTTCGGGCGTCTTGGGGTTGAGCGGCATGAGGATGTTGTCGAGGAACTGCACGGACACTTCCGGCCCGTCCTCCTGGAGCACCACGTCCATGAGCTTCGTGAAGGTCAGGTCGTCCACGGTCTCGCCGTCGGCGAGGACATCGTAGATGGTGGTGTCGATGGTAAGGAACATCCCGGGGACGCACGGCCACTCGATGTGGGTAACCAGGGCGCCGCGGTCGCTATACCCGTGGGCGAGCCCGCCGAGGTCTTCATCCCCGCGAAGGTAGCGTTCCCAGTCCTCGTCGGTCATCTTGCGGATGCAGGCGCACAGCTTGCGGTTTTCGCGGTAGTCCAGGGACTTGACATACTCCGGCGTGTTCACCTTCGGGTGGAACAGGTGCATCACGGCACCCCTGCCGGTGTTGTTGCGGATCACCTGGCGCCCGAGACGCTTCACCTTGAAGCAGAAGGCGTCGTCCTCCGCGCCCCAGTTGATGAACTCCTCGTCGAACCCCTTGACCGCACGGTAGAGCTCCCGGGAGAACACGTTGCACAGGCCCGTCTGGCGGGAAATCACCACGCCGTGGTTCTTGACGCCCGGGCGCATCGGCTGCCCGCTGATTACGCTGCGCGTGTCGCTTTCGTCGAGATAGAACACTTCCGCATACGGGAACACGAGGTTGTTCTCGTCCCGGTGGTCCCGGATATAGTCGAAGGCGCCCATGTCGAGGAACGCGTCGGCATCCGCGAGGATGTAGAACTTGTAATTGGGGAACTTCTGGATGGCCTCGTTGAGGATGCGGGTCTTATGGAACGAGTCGTAGTCGCACTCGACCATGATGTGCGAAACCGTCCCGGCATCCACGAACTTCTCGGCATAGCCGGCCCAGCGGGCTTCGGCCTGCTCGACGGTCCCGCTACGGATCTGCTCCGTGACGACGATGTCCGCCTCCGGGAAGTTCCTGAGCCAGTTGTTCACAACCTCGATGAGGTTTCTGCGGCGGAAATATGCCCCCGCCGTCGGTTCCTTGTATGCTACGAGTGCGCAAAAGTCGTTCATGGTCAAAATATACAAATTTACTGCGAAATTTGGCAGTTTTTGCTGCACAAAATGAGTTCTACCGTTTCGGAAGTCTTGCTCTTCTTGGCGGCCTTGTAAACATGCGGAACTTCCGTGGTGTCATACATGCCGCTGTCGCGGAGGGTCTCCACCAGGCGGGTAGTCTTCCCGTCCTTGCTGCAGCTGGACAGGACATACTTGTAGCCGGGGTGGGAGAGCATGAACGCGGAGAGCTTGTCGTCGTCCGCCACCGTCCACGTAGAATTGTAGCCGGCCTCGGTGTTGGAATACGGCGGATCGAGATAGACGACGGTACCTTCCGCCGGGATGCGCTGCGCCATGCTGTCGAGGACGCGGTCGAACGAGCCGTAGCCGAAGAACACCTTGCCCTTGGCCGATTGCAGGCGCTCGCACCATGCGCGGATTTCCCTTTCCTTGTTGTCGGTAAGCTGGCGCTTGCCGCAGGTCTGGTTGAAGCCGCCCTTAAGGTTGAACCGCATCAGGTTGTTCGTGCAGGAAAGGATGAGGCCGTAGAGACGGTAGCCGCGGTCCGGGCCATTCGGGGGGAGGGCGTTGTAGGCGCTGCGCAACTCGGCATACTTCTCCGGGTCCTTGGAGGAAAGTTCCTTCAGCCGGGCGATGACCTGGTCCGGGTCGTCGTTCTGGAGACTGCGGTGCATCTGCACGAGGTCGCGGAGGATATCCGTGACGCAGACGTAGTTGAAACGGTAGGAAAGGTTCACGCCGACCGCGCCGGAACCGCCGAACACGTCGAAAAGGCGTTCGCCCTGCGGGATGAGCCGGTCAAGGTGTGTGAGCAGGTCATACTTGCAGCCTGCATACGGGAATGGGGAATTTATAAAGTCCATGACCAAAATATAGCAAAAATCAAAGTATTTCGTGCTCTATGGCATGGGCAACGCCGAGCTTCACCGCCTCCTCGGCGCTCAGGTACACGTCCTCGGCCTTCGCCCTGGAAATCAGGCGCCTCGGGATGCCGACGGACTTCATTATCTGGACGAACCTGTCGTCATAGAACTTCAAGTCCTTGCACAGCTCCATCAGCTTCGCGCAGGTGACGTCGTTCTCCTGCAACTCCGGGTAGCGGCTCATGTGGAACATCAGGCGCCCGTTCGGGTAGATCGTGCGGTAGTCGCCCATGCAGAAGATGTAGGACGCCATCGAATATGCCTTGCCGGTCAGTATGGTCCTTATCCTGAACCCGCTGTCTTTCAGCAGCTTGAACGCGTCGAGTATTCGGAACGCGTCCTCCGTGTCACCGCCGTCGCTGTGTATCACCACAGTGATGCCGCCATCGACACCGGTGAGGGACATTTCCCGGAGACCCGCGAGAAAGTTCTCGGAGGCTTCCTCGTCAATCGAGCCGGTCAGCCGGACTATCTTTGAAGAATCGAAGCTAGGCATATCCATACAGATAGTTTAGCGCGGCATACCGCCCGCGGCAGTCCGGCCATGGCGCCTGCCCCGAAATCTATAAACTACAGCCGGAAGCGTCCGGGCCCCCATACACCGGATGCAGTAAAAAGGCTCCCGGACATCCGGGAGCCTTCATAATTCCGTCTGGCGACAGGTTAGCGAACCTTGGCCTTGAAGCGGTCGGCCTTGGACATCATGTCCACGCCGGCGCGGAAGCCGACGCGCTTGGAAGCCTTGATCTTGATCTTCTGGCCGTTCTGCGGGTTGCGACCGGTGCGTGCGGCGCGGGTGCGAACGCGGAAGGTGCCGAAACCGTACATCTGCACAACGCCGTCTTCCTTCAAGCCGTTCTGGATTGCGCCGAGAACTGCGTCAACCGTGCGGGTGGCGCTTGCACGGGAAGAGAGGCCGAGCTGCTTGTCAGCGAAAACCTTGTTGATGATGTCCTGCTTGTTCATGTAGAACTCCTTAAAAGCTGTTTGATTTCTTCTGGAACCGGGGGTATATCGAACCAGGCAATGACCTTTTCCTTGTCGCAAAGATAGTCGTCTCCGTCCTCGGTGTCCCAGCAACCATCGTGTTCGTTCCAGCAGGCAAATTCCTTGCCCTTGAACGGGGGATAGATTGCGACGGCCCGATCATGCGTCGCCGGTAGCTCATCCTTGCACAGTTTCCAGTCATTGTTGGCCATGATAACCTCCGTATCCATAATATATAAAATCTTTACCGCAAATCAAACAAAATAATGCAATTACCACGGCTGCGGGTGAAGAATGTCGTTGCCGCGCCACCGGTTGGCGACACGGGCGAGGACACAGAGGACGGTGCCCGTGGCCACGTCGTCAAGCGTGAGCCCCATGTAGGCAAGCCCGTCACGGTCCGCGCGGAAGATTTCCTTCATCGTCTCGCGTTCGTAGAAGGTGACCACTGTCCCGTCATCGGTCCAGGTGACGCTGTCCGGGAATTTCGGGACACCGCCTTCCTTGGCACCGGCCCACAGTCCCGGCGTGACCGCCTTTACGGCACCCGGCGAGAATAGCTCGTTATCACGCTCCATAGGTCTCCATCTCCTTGCCGGCCTTGGCAATCTCCGTAAAGTCGCAGTTCTTTACGGCAAGGCGGAGCCTGGCAATCATCAGGGCGATTTCCCGCTGTTCGGCGACGACATAGGTCTTGTCGTCTTCTAGGTCCAGCGGACCGTCCCAGTCCCACGTCTCCTTGATTTCTTCCTTCTGGCCCATCTCGTTCGGATCAATGTCAATCGCGCCGAACGTATGTCCGGCAGCATCCTTGCCGCAGGTGAGCATCCAGCCCTGGTCGTTATAGGCGCACGGCGACCATTCGCGGATAAGCACTGGAGTGTCGAGCGCGAGAATTTCTGCCTTGGTCATTACCCTCATGGTTTCCTCCTCGGTACAAGCTGAGCCAGATAAGTGTCGACCATATCGGTCGCGGGTTGTTGCACATCAGGGTGAGCAGGCCAAACAGCATGCAAAGCCCCGAAAGCACTATAAATGCGGAATATGTTTCGTATGTGAACTACCCACAGCCTAAAGGCTGTGTGCTTCTAGTT